>Ga0209159_1000025_pt1 | contig 127100 bp, 103 predicted proteins | sample GraSoiAngelo_144_FD_185901 | JGI IMG/M metagenome (GOLD analysis project Ga0209159, IMG submission 185901) | Grasslands soil microbial communities from the Angelo Coastal Reserve, California, USA - 14_1009_02_40cm (SPAdes) (version 2) | ecosystem: Environmental > Terrestrial > Soil >...
GAATCGGTCTGTACCGCGGCCCCGGACGTCACCCGCGCTCGCGCGACCGCGAGCTGCTGCTCGGCGCGCTGGACCCGTTCCCGCGCGACGCGCAGCAGTTCCGTGCCCGCGAGCACGGCGTAGTACGCCGCCTCGGTGAGGAGCGCGGAGCCAAACCGCGCCTGGAGCTCCCCGGCGTGGGCCCCGTCCAGCGCCGCCGCCGAGCGCGTAAGCTCGGCAACTTTCTGTCCCCCGGTGAAGAGATCGTAGCGCAAAGCCACCTGAGCCGAGACGGCGTACGACTCGGGCTTGAGCGTTCCGAAGTTGAAGAACTGTGGGATGTTCTTCGTGGCGTCCGTCTCGACCGCTACTGCAGGGAGCAGGAACACCGCGAACGCGCTGCGTCGCGCCCACCGGGCGTTGTCCACCTGCCCGAGTGCCGCGACGTAGTTGGGGTCGAGCCCCGTCGCCCGTCGCAGTGCCTCGGCAAGGGTCACGGTCGGCAGCGAATCGCCCGGTGACTCCGCCGTCATCGCCGCCTGCAGCTGGAGCACCGTGAGCAGGGCCAGCATCAGTCGGCCTCCACCGGTCGTGCCACGCGGGCGTGACTCGGCTTGCGCGCCGTCAGGCGGTTCAGCAACACGTACCCGACAGGCACGACGAACAAGGTGAGCGCGGTGGAGAAGAAGATGCCGCCCACGATCGCGTAGCCGAGCGGCCGACGCGAGGTGGAGCCCGCGCCGACTCCGATCATCACCGGGATCGCGCCCATGATGGTCGCCACCGACGTCATCAGGATCGGGCGCAGCCGGATGCGGCCGGCCTCGACGACGGCGGCGAGCGTGTCCAGCCCGCGTTCCTTGAGCTGGTTCGTGTATTCGACCAAAAGGATCGAGTTCTTGGTCACGAGACCGATCAAGAGGACCATGCCGATCTCGCTGTACAGGTTGATCGTCCCTCCCGGGCGATGCAGCAAGGTGGCCACGAGCAGCGTCGCGAGCGCGCCGGTCACGGCGAGCGGCACGGCCAGCAATACGGTGAACGGGTGCACGAGCGACTCGAACTGCGCGGCGAGCACCATGAACACGACCAGCAGGGCTACGCCGAACGCGAAATACAGCGCGCCACCGCTCTCCCGAAACTCACGCGAGTCGCCCGCCAGCGCCGTCGTGCTGCCCGGGGGCAGCACCCGCCGCGCCAGGCGATCGAGGGAATCGAGCGCCTCACCCTGTGCGAACGGCGGGATCAAGGACGCGGACAGGGTGAACGACGGCACCCGGTTGAAGTGGTTGATCTGGCGCGGGCCCACGCCCTCCTCGACTTTCGCCAGGGCGCCCAGCTGTACGAGCTGGTCGCCGCGTCCCCGGAGGTAGATCCCCGACATGTCGCTCGGCGTGGACCGGTCCCGGCGATCGAGCTGGACCATCACGTAATACAGCTTGTCGTTCCGGGTGAACGTGCTGACCCGGCGGCCGCCCAGGAAGGTCTGGAGGGCGGCCGCGACGTCGCGCACCGGCACCCCGAGGTCCTCGGCGCGATCCCGGTCGAAGGTGACGCGCAACTCCGGCTTGTTGAAACGCAAGTCGGTATCGATGTTCGTGAGGCCCTTGATGGCGCGCGCCCGGGGTACGAGCGTGTCCATGGCCTGCGCGAGCCGCGCGATGTCCGGATGCTGCACCACGAACTGCACCGGCTGGCTGAACCCGAGCGCCCCGGGGCTGTACGGGAACGCCTGGAGGCCGGCGATCCCGAAGAGCTGGGGGAACAGCATGCCGACGAGTTGCTGGACGCTGTTGTGGCGCTCACGCCAATCTTTGAGGATGACGCCGACAAACGCCCGGTTCACACCCCCGGCGAATCCGCCGATGATCGTGAAGTACCCCTGGACACCGGGCGTCTTGCCGATGATCTGCTCGACCTGGCGCACGTAGCCGTCGGTGTATTCGAGCGACGAGCCCTCGGGCGCGAATGCGACCACCAGGAAGAACCCGCGGTCGTCGTCCGGAATGAGCTCCTGCTTGAGGTTCTTGTAGAACACGAATGCCAGGGCCACCGTCACGACCGTCCCGGCCACGACGACGCCCCGATGCCGCAGCGCGGTCTGGAGCAGCTGCGCGTAGCGCTCGGCGATGGCATTGAAGCCCCGCTCCAGCACCTGGAAGATCGCGCCATGCTCGTGCGGCACCCGCAGCACCTTGGCGCACAGCATCGGGGTCAACGTCAGGGCGACGAATCCCGAAATCACCACGGCCCCGGCGACGGCGATGCCGAACTCGCTCAACAGCCGTCCCGTCGAGCCGCGCAGGAAGCCGAGCGGCGTGAACACGGCCACCAGCGCGATCGTGGTCGCGATCACGGCGAAGCCGATCTCGTTGGTGCCGTTGACCGCGGCCTGCTCCGGCGCTTCGTGCAGCTCCTCCTGGTGTCGGTAGGCGTTCTCGAGCACGATGATCGCGTCGTCCACCACGATGCCGATGGCGATCGTGAGCGCGAGCAGCGTGAAGTTGTTGATCGAAAAGCCGAGGAAATACATGATCGCGAACGTCGCCACGATCGACGCCGGGATCGCGAGGCCAGGGATCACGGTCGCCCGCAGGTTCCGCAGGAACACGAAAATGATCAGCACGACGAGGATGGCCGCGATCAGGAGCGTCAGGCGTGCGTCGTTGATCGAGTGCGTGACGAACACCGACCCATCGAACGCGGTTTCGAGCTTCACGCCCGGGGGCAGCATCTGCTGGATGCCGGGGATGGCCTGCCGAATGCGTTGCGCCACGTCGATGAGGTTCGCTTTGGACTGCCGGACCACCCCGATGGCGACGGCGGGATTGGCATTGTAGCGGAAGATCGAGCGATTGTCCTCGGGCCCGAGCTCGACGTGCGCCACATCCTTGAGCTTGACGACCTGCCCGCCCTGACTGGTCACGACCAGCTCCGCGAATTCCCGCGGCGTCTTCAGCTCGCCCAGGGATCGGACCGAGAACTCCCGCCGCGTCGATTCGATGCGGCCGGCGGGAATCTCGACGTTGCGCGAGGTGATCGCGCGCTCCACGTCCTGCACGGTGATGCCCCGCGCCGACAGCTCGTCGGGCTGGACCCACACGCGCATCGCGAAGCGCCGCTCGCCGAACACGCCAGCGCTGCCGACACCCGCCAGACTCTGCAGCCGCGCTTTGACCAGCCGGTCGGCGACGTCGGAGAGCTGCATCAGGTCGTAGTTCGGGCTGCTCAGGGCCAACCAGAAGAATGGTTGTGCGTCGGCCTGCTGCTTTGCGATCACCGGCTCGAGCACGTCGACCGGCAGCCGCCCCCGCACCCGCGACACCTTGTCGCGCACATCCTGCGCGGCGATGTCGACGGGCCGGTCGAGGTTGAACTCGAGGATGATCTGGCTGTTCTCCTCCGAAGAGGAGCTCGACAGCGTGCGCAGTCCCTGGATCGTAGACAGCTCCTCTTCGAGCACGTCGGTCACCGCGGTTTCGACGACCTGCGCATTGGCGCCCGGCAGGGTGGTCGAGACCGAGATGATCGGCGGGTCGATATCGGGGAGCTCGCGTACCGACAAGCGGGTGTACCCGATGACGCCGAACAACACGAGGGCCGCGCTCATCATGCTGGCGAGCACCGGCCGTCCGATGGCAACCTCGGAGAGCTTCATGCCGCAGAGCGTCCTTTCAGGGGTTATCCTCTACGCTATTGACGAACGAGGCGCTGCGAAATCGACACAACTGGCCGTTCGCACAGAAACGTGGGGAAACGCCGCACGGTTTCATGTAGGACCAAAAGGTAACCGGGCCCCGGGCACTTTGCAGGGGCTGTGCGCGTCACGTCTGATCAGCCCCGTGCGTATGAATGGAATCGAGAGAGGAGCCCAGCCACTCCACATGGTGACCGCAACTGATGGCTCGCCCGCGCGCCGCGGCGGGGCGCGGGCGATGGGGAAGCTCGCGCTGCTGGGCCTGAGCGCGTGTCTGTCCAACCCACCCGGGGTCCGCGGCGTCGCGGGCACGGCGCCCGCCCCGAACGTCTTCTGGACTCCACCGCAGGAGCGCGCGCCGCGCGACACGACCCGGGCGACTCCCTCGCCCTTCCTTCCTCCCGACCTCGCCCAGCGGGTCCAGGCGCTCACGCTCACGGACATCGTCGACATCGCATTGCGCAACAACACGGCGACGGCCGCCGCCTGGGCGGACGCGCGCGCCGCGGCGGCGACCTACGGCGCCGCACGGGGGCAATACTACCCGACCGTCTCGGTGACCGCCACCGCCACCACGGTAAAAACCGCGGCGACGGCGGGTCGGGTGTCGGTGCAGCAGCAGCTGTACGGGCCCACCCTGAATGCGTCCTGGCTGCTCTTCGACTTCGGCGTCCGCTCGGGATCGGTTGCCGGGGCTCGGGAGGCGCTGCTCGCCGCCGACTGGACGCACAACGCGGTGATTCAAAACGTCGTGCTGGACGTCGAGACCGCCTACTTCCAGTACCACGCCACCAAGGCGCTGCTCGCCGCCCAGCAAACCACCTTGAAGGAAGCGCAGACCAACCTCGCGGCAGCGGAGCAGCGCCACCGCGTCGGGCTCGCCACCATCGCCGACGTGCTGCAGGCGAAGACGGCGCGCTCCCAGGCCCAGCTGGCCCTCGAGACCACGGAGGGCATGCTCCAGACCACCCGGGGCGCGCTGGCGCTGTCGATGGGCCTGCCGGCGAACGTCGCGTACGACGTCGCGCTGCCGCCCGACACGACTCCCCCGCTGGGCATCACCGACAGCCTCGATGTGCTGATCGACCGCGCCGTGCGGGAACGCCCCGACCTGATGGCGGCTCGTGCCGCCGCTCAGGCCTCGCAAGCCCGCGTCGCCGTAGCCCGGGGGCAAGCCCTGCCGTCGCTCGTGCTGAGCGGCACCGGCGCCGGGACCTACTTCTTCAGCAAGCCGCTCTCCACCCAGCAGGGGAACAGCTACTCGGCGACGATCGGGCTGCAGATTCCGCTCTTCTCCGGGTGGTCGCAGATCTACGATGTGCGGGCCGCCACGGCGGCGGCGCGAGCGGCGGACGAGCGTCGCCGAGGAGTCGAACAACAGGTAATCTTCCAGGTGTTCAATTCGTTTTACGCGCTGCGTACCGCCACCCAGCGCGTGCGCACGAGCGGCGACCTGCTGGCGAGCGCGGCCCAATCCGAGCAGGTGGCGCTCGGGCGCTACCGCGCCGGGGCCGGCAGCCTGCTGGACCTGCTCACGGCGCAGGCGGCGCTGGCGGAGGCGCGTGCGCAAGTGATCGAGGCCCGGTTGGCGTGGTACACCACCCTCGCCCAGCTGGGCCATGACGCGGGCATTCTGGGGCTCGATGGGCAGAGCGGGCTGCATCTCCAAACGGACTCGACCGGACCGAACCGATAGATGAAGACCATGACGGCCCTCGCCACGCTGTCCCTGCTGCTCGCCCTGGGGTGCTCCCGCAAGGGCGCAGGCGGGCCGCCGCGCGTGCCCGTCACCGTGGCCCGCGCCGAGCAGCGTGCCGTGCCGTTCGAGATCCCCGCGACGGGCACGGCGGAGCCGCGCCAGACCGTCTCCGTGCAATCACAGGTGACCGGGGTGCTGACGCGGGTCGCGTTTCGCGAGGGCGACGAGGTCGAGGTCGGCCAGGTGCTGTTTCAGATCGACCCGCGGCCGTTCCAGGCGGCGCTCGAGCAGGCCCAGGCGATGCTGGCGCGCGACCAGGCGCAGGCGCAGAGTGCCGTACTCGACGCGCAGCGCTACGCCGACCTCGTGAAGCAGGACTACGTGACGCAGTCGGATTACGAGGCGAAGCAGGCCGCCGCGGCGGCGCTGCAGGCCGCGGTGCGGGCCGACTCCGCCGCAGTCGCCAACGCGGAGCTCAACTTCGAGTGGGCGAGGATCCGCGCGCCGATCGCCGGTCGCACCGGCCGGCTGCTGGTGCGCGAAGGCAATCTCGTGCGGGCGAACGCGCCCGATCCCCTCGTGATCATCAATCAGATCCATCCGATTCTGGTGCGGTTCGCCGTCCCCGAGCGCGCGTTGGCCGATATCCAGCGCTACCGCAAGAACCGCTTGCCGGTGCTGGTGAGCCCCTCGAAGGAGGACACCACTTTCACGAGCGGCCTGCTCACGTTCGTGGACAACAGCGTGGACACGACGACCGGCACGGTGCTGCTGAAGGCCGAGTTCGCCAACCCGGACGGCGTCCTGTGGCCGGGTGAGTTCCTGAGCGTGCGGCTGCAGCTGTACGTCGAGGAAAAGGCCGTAGTGGTGCCGGCGCAGGCGGTGATGGCCGGCCAGCAAGGGACGTACGTCTTCGTGCTCAACCAGGATGGGACCGCACGGTCGCAGCCGGTGACGGTCGAGCGTGCCGCCGGGAGCTACGCCGTCATCGCGCAAGGCGTTGCGCCCGGGGACGAGGTGGTCACCGACGGACAGCTGCGCCTGGTGTCCGGCGCGCCGGTCGAGGTCAAGGGCGTGGCGGAGCCGGCGCGCGAAGTGGAGGCGGACAAGTGAGCATCTCCGAGCTGTTCATCAAGCGGCCCGTCATGACGACGCTCGTCATGACGGGCATCCTCGTCTTCGGCTTGATGGCCTATCGGCTGCTGCCGGTGAGCAACCTCCCGAACGTGGACTTCCCCACCATTCAGGTGAGCGCGGGGCTGCCCGGTGCGAGCCCGGAGACGATGGCGTCCGCCGTGGCGACGCCGCTCGAGAAGCAGTTCTCGACCATCGCCGGCGTGGACCAGATGACCTCGTCGTCGAGCCTCGGCAACACCAACATCACGCTGCAGTTCACCTTGGACCGTAACATCGACGCCGCCGCGCAGGATGTGCAGGCGGCGATCTCCAAGACGCTGCGCCAACTGCCCACCGGCATCGTGCCGCCGTCGTACCAGAAGGTGAACCCTGCGGACCAGCCGATCATTTATTACGCGTTGAGCTCCAAGACGCTGTCGCTGCCGGAGCTGGACGAGTATGCCGAGACGTTCATCGCCCAGCGGCTGTCCACCGTCGACGGCGTGGCGCAGGTCAACGTCTTCGGTGCCGCCAAGTATGCCGTGCGCATCCAGCTCGATCCCAAGGCCCTGGCGACCCGCTCGATCGGGATCGACGAGGTGGCGGACGGGGTCGCGGCGGGCAACGTGAATCTGCCGACGGGTATCCTGTGGGGGCCACATCGCGCGTACACCGTGCAGGCGAACGGGCAGCTGCAGGATGCGACCGCGTTCCGCCCGCTCGTGATCGCCTACCGCAACGGCGCGCCGGTGCGTCTCCAGGACCTGGGGCAGGTGCTGGACGACGTACAGGACAACAAGAGCGCCGCCTGGTTCAACAGCAGCCGGGCGATCGTGCTCGCCATCCAGCGGCAGCCGGGCACCAACACCGTGGCCGTCGCGGGGCGGGTGCGGGCCGTGATGGAGAATCTCAAGCAGCAGCTCCCCGCGTCCGTGGACCTGCAGCTCCGCTCCGACCGCTCGGTGTCGATCCGCGCGTCACTGCACGATGTGCAGTTCACGCTGTTCCTGACCCTGGCGCTCGTCGTCCTGGTGATCTTCCTGTTTCTGCGCAACCTCTCCGCCACGATCATCCCCAGCCTGGCGCTGCCGTTCTCGCTGGTGGGCACGTTCGCGGTGATGTACGCGCTCGATTACAGCCTCGACAACCTCTCGATGATGGCGCTGACGTTGTCGGTGGGGTTTGTGGTGGACGACGCCATCGTGATGCTGGAGAACATCGTGCGCCACATGGAGAAGGGCACGCCGCCGCTCCAGGCGGCGTTCACGGGATCGCGGGAGGTGGGATTCACGATCCTCTCCATGACCCTGTCGCTGGCCGCCGTCTTCATTCCCGTCCTGTTCATGGGCGGGATTGTCGGACGGCTGTTCCACGAGTTCGCCGTGACGATCGGCGCCGCCATTCTCGTCTCCGGCGTCGTCTCGCTGACCTTGACGCCGATGCTGTGCAGTCGCTTCCTCAAGCAGTCGCGCGAGGCCCATCACGGGCGATTCTACGAGGCGTCAGAGCGCGTGTACCAGCGGGTCCTGCATTGGTACGAGGGCAGCCTCGACTGGGTGATGGAGCGACGGCCCGCGGCGCTCGTCTTCTCGGCCGCGATCCTGCTCGGCACCGCGGCCCTGTTCGTCGTGGTCCCCAAGGGGTTCCTGCCGAGCGAAGACAACTCCCAGATCTCCGGAACCACGGAGACGGTGCAGGGAACGTCGTTCGACGACTTGGTCCGCCACCAGGAGCAGGTTATGGCGGTCCTGCAGCAGGATCCCAACGTGGACGCCACCATGTCGTTCCTGGGCACCGGCCAGATCAACCAGGGGCGCGTCTTCATGCAGCTCAAGCCCCGCTCTCAGCGCAGCATGAGCGTAGACGAGCTGATCCGCTACTTCAACCGTAAGCTGGCCGGCATCCCGGGGATCCAGGTCTTCCTACAGAACCCCCCGCCGATCCAGATCGGCGGTCGTCGCACCAAGAGCCTGTATCAGTTCACGCTCCAGAGCCCGGATCGCATCGCGCTGTACGACAACGCGACGCGGCTCACCGCCGAGCTGCGCAAGCTGCCCGATCTCTTGAACGTCACCAGCGATCTGCAGATCTCGAACCCGCAAGCCACGGTGACGATCAACCGGGACCGGGCCGGGGCGCTCGGCGTCACCGCCCAGCAGGTCGAGGAAGCGTTGTACGACGCGTACGGCTCGCGCCAGGTGTCGACGATTTACACCGCGACCAACCAGTACTGGGTCGTGATGGAGCTCCTGCCCCAGTACCAGCAGGATCTCTCCGCGCTCAGCTTGCTGTACATCCGGTCCCGGAACGGCACGCTGGTGCCGCTCGCGTCGCTCGCCACCCTCGCCTCGAGCGTCGGTCCGCTCACCGTGAGTCACTCGGGGCAGCTGCCGTCGGTCACGATCTCGTTCGACTTGCGGGAGGGAGTCGCCATCGGGACCGCGGTCGCCCAGGTGCAGCGCATCGCGCGGCAGACGCTGCCGTCCAGCATCACGACCAGCTTCTCGGGCACAGCCCAGGCGTTCCAGTCGAGCCAGGCGGGGCTCCTCGTCCTCCTGATCCTCGCGGTGTTTGTGATCTATATGGTGTTGGGGATCTTGTACGAGAGTTTCATCCACCCGTTGACGATCCTCTCGGCGCTGCCGTTCGCGGGATTCGGGGCGCTGCTGACCCTCTTGATCTTCCGGGTGGATCTAACCGTCTACGCGTTCGTCGGTGTCATCATGCTTGTGGGCCTGGTGAAGAAGAACGGCATCATGATGATCGACTTCGCGCTCGAAGCGCAGCGCAGCGAGGGCAAGTCGGCCCGGGAGGCGATCCTGCAGGCGTGCAGCATCCGCTTCCGGCCGATCATGATGACCACGATGGCCGCGCTGATGGGGACACTCCCGATCGCGCTCGGCGTGGGCGTGGGCTCCGAGTCGCGGCGGCCGCTCGGCATCGCCGTGGTGGGCGGGCTCGCGTTCTCGCAGTTCATTACGCTGTATGTGACGCCGGTCATCTACACCTACTTGGACGAGCTCCCTGGGCGGCTCAGGAAGCTCTCGCTGCTCAGGCCGACGCCGGGCCACGCGCAACCCGAAGCGACGCCGGCGGACTAACCCCCCCACCCCGACCGTAGCGCGCTTCGATGTACTCCTCGAGGATCTTGAGAAACTCGGCGACGATGGCGTCGCCCTTGAGCGTCACGCGCAGCTTGCCATCCACGTAGACCGGCGCTTTGGGCTCCTCGAACGTCCCGGGGAGCGAGATCCCGATGTCGGCGTGCTTCGATTCGCCAGGACCGTTCACCACGCAGCCCATCACGGCCACGCGGAGCGTCTCCACGCCGGCGTAGCGTTGCCGCCACCGGGGCATCTGCTCCTTCAGGTGGGTCTGGATCTGCTCGGCCATCTCCTGGAAGAAGGTCGACGTCGTGCGGCCGCAGCCGGGGCACGCCGACACCTGGGGCGTGAAGCTCCGCAGCCCGAGCGACTGGAGGATCTGCTGCGCGACCTGTACCTCCTCGGTGCGGTCGCCGCCGGGCCGGGGCGTGAGCGAGACCCGGATCGTGTCGCCGATGCCGTCCTGCAGCAGGATCGCCAGCCCCGCGGCGCTCGCGATGATCCCCTTCGCCCCCATCCCAGCCTCGGTAAGCCCGAGGTGCAGCGGGTAGTCGGAGAGCTGGGCGAGTCGGCGGTAGATATCCACCAGGTCCTGGACCCCCGACACCTTCGCCGACAGGATGATGCGGTCGTGTGGCAGCCCACACTCTTCAGCGAGCTCGGCTGAGCGCAGCGCGCTCGCCAGCATGGCCTCGATCATGACATCGCGCGCGTCGAGCGGCTCCGGACGGTGGGCGTTCGCGTCCATCAGCTCGGTGAGGAGCTGCTGGTCGAGGCTTCCCCAGTTCACACCGATGCGCACCGGCCGGTCGTTCGCGAGGGCCACCTCGATGATCGTGCGAAAGTGGTCGTCGCGGCGCTTCGCTCCAACGTTACCAGGGTTGATGCGGTACTTGGCGAGGGCCCGGGCGCAGTGCGGATAGCGGGTGAGCAGCAGGTGGCCGTTGTAGTGGAAGTCGCCGATGACCGGCACGTCCACCTGGGCCACAATATGCGGGACGGCGTCGGCCGCGGCCTCGTTGTTCACCGTGACCCGCACCAGCTCGCTCCCGGCGGCATGCAGGGCCCGCACCTGTGCCGCCGTGGCTGCGATATCGGCGGTATCGGTGTTGGTCATCGACTGGACGACGATCGGGTAGGCGGAGCCCACCTTCACGACGCCGACGGAAACGACGGCGGTCCTGCGACGCTGGTAATCGGCCACGATGCTGAATATAAGTGTAGGGGCGCAGCATGCTGCGCCCCTACCCTGTGTCGTCCCCTGACCGCCCCGTGAGGTCCTAGTGCGCCCGCTTCGTCGTGATGATGATCACGCCGTTGGCGCCGCGCACGCCGTAGATCGCCGTCGATCCGGCGTCCTTCAAGACGTCGATCCGCGCCACGTCGTACGGCGCGATCCCGGCGAGCGTGCTGCCGAGCGAGCCGAACGGCGCCGGCACGCCGTCGATCACGAGCAGGGGCTCGTCGTCCGCAAGGCTGTGTCGGAGGCCGCTTGGGCCCCGGATCCGGAGCGTGTAGCTCCCGCTCGCCAGCCGCACCACTTCCAGCCCCGGTACGCGAGCCAGCAGCATCTCCTCCACCCGCGCGAAGCGCGCATCAGCGTCCGTCGGGGTGACCGACGACACGGCGCCGGTCGTGTTTCGCTTGAGTTGGGTTCCGTAGCCCACGGAGACTTCGTCGTCCGGGACGGGGGTCTCGAGTCGCTGCGCCCCCGATCCTGCGCAGCCGATCACGGCTGCGAGGGCGAGGAGGTTCATGCGGTTCATGGGGCCGCTCCTGTTTTCTAGGTAGGGGGCGCACGCCATGCACAAGCTGGCTGCCTGTTGCGCCGACGCCATCGCTCGTTAGATGTAGATCGAGCTAGCCCCGAGAGGACTAAACCGTTGCCGACGCGACGTTAGGACTACTTGGACACTGCACGCGCCCCCGGGTTCCTTCGGGGACCGTTGCAGCAGCAAACGCCGCCCCTCGCCCGCGTGCGGCGGCGAGGGGCGGCTTGGACGGTGGCGGTGCGGGCCGGCGTGCCCGATCAGTAGCCGGGATTCTGGGTCAGCGCCGGGTTGGCGTTGATCTGAGTCTGCGGAATCGGGAACCGCTTCTTGAAGTCCGCGAGCGGGTGCAGCTTCTCCACGTTCGGGTCGTGGGCGCGGAGGCTGTTGGCCCAGTAGCCCGGCTCTTCGGAGTCGCGACGCACCAGGTCGAACCAGCGTTTCCCCTCGAACGCGAGTTCCCAGGCGCGCTCCATGTAGATCGCCTCGCGCACCGACAGCTTGTCCATGAGCTCACCAGCGGTGCCGTAGTCGTGCGGCTCTGCCCGACTCTCGGCGCCCGTCCCTTTGCGCGCGCGGGCGCGGATCAGGTTCAAGTACTGCACGGCGACCGCCGAGTTGCCCAGCTCATTCTGAGCCTCCGCATACATCAGAAGCGCGTCGGCAAAGCGGTACAGCGGGGTATCCACGTCGTTCAACATCCAATTCACGCCATTGTCGCTCTTACGATACTTGTAGGGCATGGGCCCATCCGCGAACGTATCGTTGGGAGCCGGGCTCGTGGCAGGACACACGTTGCTGACGCTACACCCCCCCCAGACGTAGGCCCCCTGGGACACAAAGCCGCGACCGGTATCCCGCCGGTAGTCACCCGGCAGGTAGCTGTTGTAGAACCAGGTCGTCGGATGGATGAGGCCCCAGCCACCGCCTTGGCCCTGGTCGAGCCCCCAGTCGCGCGGGTAGTAGAACAGCTGGAACAGGCTCCTGGTGTTGGTCGTCACGCCCGAGTTGGCAATGACAAGAATCATCTCCTTGTTGCCCTTGTTCTTGGGCAGGAACGTGCTGAGGTAGTCGTTGTTCAACGCCCAGACGCCCGACTGGATCACGCTGTCCGCCCAGTCGGAAGCTTGCTGCCATTCGTTCTTCAACATGAAGCTGGACCGCCACTGGTATAAGTCGGCCAGCGCCATCTGCGCCGCCCCCTGCGTGACGCGTCCTTGGGTCGGATCGCCGTACCCGTCGCTGGACGGCCAGGTGGCGGGGAGAGCAGCTTCGGCCTCTGTCAAATCCTTGATGATCGCCTGGTCGACCTGCTCGACCGGGGTTCGCGTGGGCCGCGGGTTGGCCTGCTCCGCCGGCGACAGGAGGAGCGGCACGTCGTCGTACACCTTGACCAGCCAGAGGTACGCGTAGCCGCGCATGAACTTGGCCTCGGCCAGATTGTACGCCTTCATCTGCGCGTTGGGCGCGTCGATGCCGGGCCCGTTCGCGAGCACCAGATTCGCCCGCGTGACCATGGCGTACGCCGTCCCCCAATAGCCGCCCGTGTTACCCGTGCTGGCGTCCCAGTCCAGGAAATCAGGCCCACTGGTGCCGAGGTTCGGCTCGCGGTTGTCCGCCCGCGTCTGATCGGAGGCGAGCTCGGGCGTGGTCCACTGGGCCTGCCCTTGCATCCCTCGCAACGAGTTGTAGATCGCGATCGTCGCGCTGTTCAGGTCCGCCCCGGTTTTGTAGAAGGTGTCCGTAGTCGTGAACCCCTTGGGATCCTCCGTGAGCAGATCGGTGCAGGCGCACACGACCAGCGCTGCGGCCAGCGCCAACGCGGAGGAGGCGATCGATAGGGTGCGTCTCATGGTAGTCTCCTCCTCGCTCAGAAGGTGACGCTGACGCCGAAGTTCCATACCCGCGAATGCGGGTAGGCGCCGATGTCGATCCCGCCGAAGCGCGGGTCGCCGCCCATGCTGTTGACGTCCGGGTCGAACCCGCTGTAGTGGGTGAACGTCACCAGGTTCTGGCCGGTGAGAAACAGCCGTGTCGTTTCGGCGCCCGGGATCAGCCGCGGAGGGAGCTCGTAGCCGAGTGTGAGCGTCTGCAGCCGCAGGTACGACCCGTCCTCCACCAGCGGGCTGTAGAGGCGCCGCGGGCGCGCGGCATTGGCCCGCGGGACGTCGGTGTCGGTGTGCGTCGGTGTCCAGCGGTCGAGCACGATGGCCCGCTCGTTCGCCTGCCCGATGGCGAGCCCGCCGTAGGCGTTGCCGGCGTTGATGATGTTGTTGCCATAGTTGAAGCTCAGGAACAGGTCCAGCGAAAACCGCCCGTACGTCAGCGTGTTGCTCAAGCCGCCGTAGAACTTAGGATCGCCGTGTCCGAGGATGACGCGGTCCGCCGCGGTGATCGTGCTGTCGCCGTTCATGTCGGCGATCTTGTACTCGCCCGGAGTGCAGTCCTTCGGGTTCTTCAGGTAGCACTGGTCGCCCTGCTGCCACAGGCCGTTGACCTGGTAGCCGTAGATCGACCCGAGCGGCTCGCCCACCCGGATGATGTAGGTCTCGGCGGGGCTGAAGAAGTTGCCGGTGCGCGGCGCCAGCAGAATCTCGGTCTGGCCGCCCAAGTCGAGCACCTTGTTGCGGTTGGCGGCGATGTTCAGCGTGCTGCGCCAGGTCATGTCGCCACGTTGCACGTTGACGGTGCTGAGCGACAACTCCACCCCGCGGTTCTGCAGCGAGCCGATGTTGCGAAGCTGGCTCGAGAAGCCGGTGGTGGACGGGACAGGGACCGAGAGCAGCAGGTCCGTCGTCTTGGCATGGTAGGCGTCGAGCGACAGCGTGACGCGGTTGTTCAGGAGGCTCGCGTCGACCCCGACGTTGAGCTCGCTCTTCTCCTCCCACTTCAGGTCGGGATTGGGCATGCCGCCGCCTGGAGCCAGCGCCGGGATCTCGGTTGCACCAGACGAGTACCAGGCAACCCCCAGCCGCGACAGCGACTGGTACGGGGCGACAGCCTGGTTGCCCACCTTGCCATAGCTCAAGCGCAGCTTCAGGTCGTTGAACAGCGACTGGCTCTGCATGAAGCCCTCGTTTCCGATGCGCCACGCGAAGGCACCCGAGGGAAAGAACGCCCACTTGTGGTTCGCGCCGAAGACGCTCGAGCCATCGCGCCGCCCCGTGAGCGTGAAGATGTACTTGTCGGCGATGACGTAATTGGCGCGGCCGAGGTAGGAGAGGATCGCGGCCTCGATGACGCCGCTGCCCGCGGGCGAAAGCTGCGAGCCGGAGCCGAGACTGTAGACGGTCGTCACGTCCGTCGGGAAGTTCGCCGCGTTGCCCTGCACGGCCTCACTGTCCGTGGTCTGGACGGAAAAACCGGCGAGCGCGTCCAGGCTGCCCGGACCGACGGTCCCGTGGAAGGTCACGTTGTTCTCGTTGGTCAGCACCCGACCTTGGCTCGAATAGATCCACCCGCTCCCGCCCGCCCCGCCGTCGAGGATGGTGCGGGGAGCGAAGAAGTGGATGCCGTTGAACTGGAAGCTCCCGCCGAACGTGCTCTTCACCCGCAGCGCCGGTGTGATGTCGAATTCCCCGAAGATGCTGCCGAGCATCCGTGACGTCGTGTTGAGGTCAGTCTCCTCGGTAGCTCGCGCAATCGGGTTCGGGACCGGCTCAGTGGACGGCGAGGTCTTGATCCAGTTGCCCGCCGTGTCCCGGGGGGCCGCGTAGGGGGCGAACTGCATGGCGGCCTGGATGCCGTTCGCGCTGTTGCCGACCGCGGCGTTCTCCACGCCGGGGGCGTTGCGGGCGACGCGCGTCATGCTCAGGCTCGTGCCCCAGCGGAACCGCGGGCTCACGTCCCCGTCGAGGTTGAGCCGGAGGCCGTAGCGGTTGAAGTCGGAGCCGAGCTCGATCCCCTCCTGCCGCGTGAAGTTGCCGCTCAGCAGGTACCGCAGGCGTTGCTCTCCGCCCGAGAGACTGATGGTCTGGTTGGCCTGCAACCCCGAGCGCAGCATCATCGCCGGGTAGTCGTAGGTTTGCGCCGCGGCGATCTGCGCATCGCTGTACAGCTTGGAAAGGTTGGCGTTGGCTCTCGCGTCGTTCGACAACAGCATGAACTGCTGCGCGTCGAGCACCGGGATCCTCTTCGCGATCGTCTGAGTGCCGGCGCTCGATTCCAGCGTCACCCGGCTCTTGCCGGCCTGGCCTCGCCGGGTCGTGATCAGCACGACGCCGTTGGCGCCGCGCGCGCCGTAGATCGCCGTCGCGGACGCGTCTTTCAGCACGTCGATCGACTGGATCTCGCTGGGGTCGACGGACATCAGCGGGTTGCTCTTCGGATCGGTCGAGTTTGAGCCCTGCTCGGCTGGGAGGCCGTCGATGACGTAGAGCGGCTCGCTGTTCGCGTTGATCGAGCCGTTGCCGCGGATCCGCACGCGCGCGCCGACGCCCGGCATGCCCGAATTGTCGATCACGTGCACGCCCGCCGCCTTCCCCTGCAGGCCGCTCGAGAGCGTCACCGTCGGTGCGGCCTTGGTCGCGAACTCCTCCGCCGACACCGACGACACGGCGCCCGTCAGATCACTTTTTCGAACGTTGGCGTAGCCGACCGCCACCACTGGGTTGAGCTCGATGGCGCTGCCGCGGAGTCCGAAGTCCGCGACGGTTTCCTGGCCATCCTGCACGACGACGCTCGTGTCCCCCGGAGCGTAGCCCAGCAGCCGGGCACGCAACCGGTAGGTCCCCGGCGGCACGCCGTTAATGGCATAGCGGCCGTCGGCTTGCGTCCCGCCGCTGAAGCGCGTGCCGACCACCGTGACGGCGACCGACGCGAGCGGGGCACCACTACCCGCGTCTCTGACCGTTCCGATCACGGAGCCGGTCTGGCGTGCACTCCGGCTCGCCGCGTCCGAGTCTGTGACGAGCAAGATCTGACCGGTGCGGTCCAGCGTCGGCGCCACGCCGGTGCCCTGCAGCAGCGTGTCCAGCGCTGTTCCCACGCTCACCGCTCCGAGCTGGAGGGAGACCCGCCGGTTGAGTGGCACGACCCGCCGCGAATAGGCGATGCGCACGCCGGTCTGTCGCGCGACGGCGTCGAGCGCGGCTTTCAGGGGCACGCGATCGAGCGCCAGACTCACTGTGCGGTCCAGCGGCGAGAATGGATCGGCATCCTGCAAGACGACCGGCCGCACGCTGGCTCGGGCGACGCACACCCGCGCGGGGGTGCCAGTCACGACGAGCAGACCCGCAACCGTGATCAGAAACCGCATAACCAGCCTCCCTCCTCTACTGGCGCGAATGAACGGGAACGAGCCGGACCACGCGGTCGGCCCGGGTGAATCGCACGCCCAGCACTCTCGCCAAGGCCGTAACCGCCTCATCGGCCGATTCCGTCGTGAACGAGATCGTCAGCCGCTCCTGCCGCAACGACGGATCCGCAATCTGGATGTCGAGGTCGTACCAGCGTTCCAGCTGTGCGAGGACGCTCGAGAGCGGCGCATCGTCGAACCGCAGCGTCCCGCGCGTCCAGGCGAGGTAGTGCTCCAGCGAAACGCGGGTAGTGACGGTCGCGCTGCCGCTGGAAGCGATCACGCCGCGCTCACGCGGCCGCAGCATCAGCACCGAATCGGCCGCCTCGGTGCCCCGCAGCGCCACCCGGCCGGTGGCCACGACGACCTGCAGGGACTGCTCATCACGGTAGGCGCGAACGTCGAACTCGGTGCCAAGATCCTCGGTCGTACCATGTTCAGTGCGAACGAGAAAAGGGCGCGCCGGATCGTGCCGCACGGCGAAGTACGCTTCGCCTTCGAGCTCCACGGCGCGCACCACCACGCCGTAGTCGCGCGGTACCAGGAGTCGCGTGCCGACGCTGAGCAACACGCGGGAGCCGTCGGGAAACGTGAGCGCCGCCCGCTGCCCGGGCGCCGTCGCATACTCGCGCGGCGCTGCAGGCGGCGAACGACGCGACCAGAAGGCGGCGCCGGCGATCACGAGCAGGACCGCCGCCGCGATCCGCGCGGGCCACACCGTCACCGTCCCCCAGCGACGTGGCCGGGGCGGAGCGGTCGCCCGTGAGTGCAGCTGGAGCGTAGGCGTCCCCGGCGGCGGGGCACCGCGGCGTGCCCTCAGCAGCCGGCCGCGGGCGGCTCCGACGTCCCACGGCCGGGTGAGGTCACCCGTGAGCCGCCAGACAGCGCGGAGCTCGTCCAGCAACTCCCCCCGTGCGGAGTCGGCCGCGATCCACGCCTGGATCGCCGCGGCCTCCGCGGGCGAGCACTCGCCCTCAACGAATCGCAGCAAGTCGGATGCTTCGATCATGACACTTGGCCCCACTCAGAGAACCCCTGAATGGGCGACGAGTATGAAGCCCCTGTGGGGGGGGGCCGCTAGAGCAGGCGGTAGGTGTTGCGGCTCGCGGGAGCGACGGGAGGGGCGAGGTGCGGCGCCAACTGTTCTTTCAGCCGCACCGTCGCCCGCCACATCTGGGATTTGACGGTCCCGAGCGACACGCCCAGCCGCAGCGCGATCTCCCGGTAGCCGAGCTGGTCGCGGCGGCGGAGCACGAAGATCTCGCGACAGCGCTGCGGCAGGTCTGCGATCGCGCGCCGGACGGCAGCGTCCAGCTCGCGGCGCAAGCAGAGATCCTCGGGGGTGTCCGAGACCGGCGCCTCCTCGTGGCTGGCGCGATCGATCCAGGCCTGGGCCACGCGCCGGTGGCGCAAGTACTTGAGCGCCCAGTTCCGTGCCGCAACGTACAGGTAGGGCCGGTTCAGGCGGACCGAGTCGCGCGGGCCCCGCGCATCCCACAGGTGCAGAAAGAGGTCGTGCACGATGTCCCGCGCGGCTTCCGCTGACCCGACGAGGCGGAGGACATACTCGCACAGGTCGACGTAGTGCGTCTCGAACGCCGCCTGCCACGCGTCGTCGGCTCGCGCCGCGCGCGACCGGGGTGCGGGGTTCGACAGAGCGGGACGGAAACTGGGCTCCGACATGCGTCGAAGACTTGCCTCAAGTTCGAGGCCACATCCATCGAGTTTGCTTGGGGTGGGGTAGGTTCGCCCCGATGGGACAACGAATTAGCTCTTCGGAGTGGCCAAGTAGGGCAACGGGCGCACTGGAGACCCCGTTGCGCCGACGCCACAGGACGCCGGACCGGGCTCTGGCGGTCGCCGCCTACAAGATCGACAACATGGCCGTGCCCGACACGCCGCCGGTCGTTGCCGTGATAACGGCGGTCCCAATCGCGAGCGCCGTGGCCAGCCCCGTCGGATCCACGCTGGCGATGAGGGGCTGCGAAGAGGTCCACGTGAAGGTCTGTCCCGGCACCGGATTCCCGTTAGCGTCCTGTGCGACGGCTGTGAACTGCTGCGTGAGCCCGAGGCCGGCGAGCGTCGCGGCCGCCGGGCTCACGACCACCGAACCCACCGCCTGCGCGACCGACAGCACGGCCGTCCCCGACACACCGGCCGTCGTCGCAGTGATCGTCGCCACACCGTTCGCAAGCGCCGTGGCGAGCCCAGTCACCGGGTCGATGGCCACTACCCCCGCGGGAGACGCCGACCAGGTGAACGTCTGTCCCGGAACCACGTTCCCGTTGGCGTCCTGCGCCACTGCACTGAACTGCTGTGTGAGCCCGAGGGCGTCGAGCGTCGCGCTCGCCGGGGTCACTACGACGGATTTGACGATCTGCGCCACCGACAGGGTGGCGGTGCCTGACACCCCACCGGTCGTCGCTGTGATCGTCGTGACGCCGTTCGCAAGCGCGGTGGCGAGCCCCGTCACCGGATCGATCGTGGCCACGCCCGCCGGCGATGCCGACCACGTGAAGCTCCGGCCGAGGATCACGTTGCCGCTAGCGTCCTGCGCGATCGCGTTGAACTGTTGCGCAAGCCCCAGGGCGTCGAGCGAGGCGGACGCCGGTGTCACCGCCACCGACGTGACGACCTGTGCCACCGAGAGCGTGGCGGTCCCCGCCACGCCGGCCGTGGTCGCCGTGATCGTGACAGAGCCGGGCGTGAGGCCGGTGGCGAGCCCGGTCGCATCCACCGTGGCGATCGCGGGGTCCGACGAGCTCCACGTGAAAGTCTGGCCCGCGACCGGGCGCCCGTTGCCATCGAGCGCGACCGCGCTGTACTGCTGCTGCAGCAGATTAGCGGTCGCGAGCGCCGCCGACGCCGGGCTCACCACCACCGACCGAACTATCTGCGCGACCGCGAGAGTCGCGGTGCCGGAGACCCCGGCGGCTGCGGCCGTGATCGTGGCGGTGCCGTTCGCGACCGCCGTGACGACGCCGCTCGGGTCCACGAGGGCGACGATCGGGTTGTCGGACGTCCACGTGAACGCTTGCCCTGAGATGACATTGCCGTTCGCGTCCCGTGCCGTGGCGGAAAAGCGCTGCGTGAGCCCCAGCGCATCGAGCGCCGCCGAGGCCGGAGTGACCACCACCTGCGCGACGGCGCCGGCCAATACCGCGAGCGTCGGCAGAGGCGACGTCACGGGGCTGCCGTCGATCGTCGCGCCGATCGTCAGGGCAGTTCCAGCGAGCACACCTGTGAACGGCGCCGTGTACGTGCCGTCGCCGTGATCGGTCGTCGGGCCGACCACGCCGGTGCTCGTGCCGCCCGTCACGGTGAACGCGACGGCGCGACCGCCAGCCGTGAGGCTGTTCCCGAAGGCATCCTTGGCTCGCAGGGTGAGCGTAGCGATGGCCCCCGACAAGACGCTCGCGGCGGACGCCGTCACGATGGATGTGACGGTGGAGACGGCTCCCGCCAGCGCGGTGGCGCTGACGCTCGTGGCGGGCAGCGCGAACGCACTCGCCTCGAAGGTCTGGGACCCCGCGATCGTACCGAGCGTCCCGACCGTGGCGGCGTAGCCACCCGTGTCCGACACGACCAGCGAGTCGGCGACGGCGGCCCCGCCGCTGCCAAGGGCGCGGAACCGCACCGGGATGCCCTTCACGCCCAGCCCGTCGGCGGCCGTCACGCGCACCCGGAACGGCAGCGGCAACGCGACTCCGACGACCCCGCTCTGTCCGGCCCCGCTCACGACGCTCAGCAGGGTGGGGACGGGGATGACCGTCACCGGGGTCGAGTCCGCGGCGCCGCTCGGCGCGCGAGCCCGCAGCGTGAGCGCCGCCCGAGCGCTCGGCGCGCGGGCGAGCCCGGTGGCGTTCACACGCAGGCCGGTCGTGTCGCTGCTGCTCCACGCCACGTAGAAGAGCGCCACCGGCGCGCCGCTCGCGTCGCGTGCGCTCACGCGAAAGCGGAACGAGTCCCCAAAGGTGAGCACGGTATCGCGCGGGGTGAGGGTCAGGGCGGCGACGGTACTGCCGGGCCCCGTGTACGTCACCGGGATCTGCTGCGGCGCGCCCGGTCGCCCGGCCCGCACCTCCAGAGCTCGCGTGCCCGAGAACAGGGCGAAACCGCCGCCCCGCAGCTCCAGATGCACGGTGAGGGTTTCCACCGCCGCCCGGAGCACCACGTCGGTCGCCAGGCGGATCTGGGACGAGTCTGGATCGAAGAAGACGGTGAGCGCGCGCAGCGTGTCCGCCGGGCGCCGGATCACGACCAGACGGATGGTGTCGGCTGTCAACCCGAAGGCGGCGAGATCGACCGTGGCGCTGACCACGGGCTGGATGGCGAGGTACGCCGCTCCCCCCCGTCCTGGGCCCACCGGGTCGTCCCGGCAGGTGGCGACCAGCAGGGGGAGAGCAGCCCCGAACAGCGCGAGCCGGGGCAGAAGCCGACGCATGGCCGCGAAAATGCTCCCGTCAGAAGATCTTGTCTTGAATCACGATCCGCGCCCGCAGCGCTGTGAGCTTCGCCGTTCCCCGTATCGTGCCCGTCGCCGACGCCCTGATGCCCACGTACACCGTGGATGCGAGGAACAACGGCTTCAGAGCATCCGGGAGGTTCGGGATGGTGAACGGGCTGGTGGTCGTCGCGCTGGGAGTCACCGGTCCAGTGACGCTGAAGGCGGGCGTCCCGCTATATACCGAGCTCTTGACCGAGTCGAAATACACCTGGAAGGCCACGTTGCCCGTGCCCGTGGCGTTTACGAAATCGACCGTACCGGTGAGGCGGACCGTGTCCACGATCGACGACGTGCCGATGCCGAGAGAGTTGACTGTCTGCACCGGGATGGTGTCCGGCACGCCGGGGGGCAGCGGCCCGATATACGGCAACGTATCCGCAGCCGTGGCGTGGAGGAAGCTGAAGACATCGATGTCGAAAATCGCACGCCCCTGCCCGCATCCCCCCAGCAGCGCGGTGAGCGCCAGCACCCAGAGCCACTTCGCGCGCATCCTGCCTCCTAATAGATCGAGAGCGACGTCGCCATCGTGATGCCGCGCTCGTTCGAGAGCGAGTTGGTGTGCGTCCAGAATCCCAGGTCTAGGCCGAGCGCGCCAAGTCGCAGGCCGCCACCCCACCCGAACTCGATCCGCTTCCGCTGGTCGCGTGCCACGCCACCGCGCAGCGCGACGACACCGACTCGCTGCTCACCCCCCACGTGCACGACGCTGCCGCGTCCGGTGTTCAGGACATCGGCCCCGAGCGTCGTGTTGCCGACCGCGTACGCCAGGTTGGCGATGTAGGACACAGGCAGCTTGGTCTTCGTCTCCACGTGGTTGGCTATGAGCGTCGAATAGCTCGTGCTCTGGGTCGAACCCGGCGGCCGGCGGTAGAACGCGCTGTCCTGACGCGTGTCGGGCCACGTGATGGTCGCGCCGATGTCGTTGACGCCGAGGCCCAGCTCGATCGGTCCGGCGATCCAGGCGACGCCGAAGTCGGCACCGATGCCGTGGCCGAGGGTGTTCCCCGGCTTGGAGTACTGGGTGAACGTCCGCCCGTCGGGCGTGACCGGGTTCGCGCCGGCGAAGATCGTCGCTCCGGTGATGAAGCCGGCGTCGCCGTCGGTCCGCGCGTATCCGACGCCGACGTAGTAGTGGAGGGCGGCGCCGACATAGAGCCCGGTCGATGTGTCGCCCGCGAGGCGCCCGCCGTAGTTGATGGACGGGGCGAAGCCTCCTTCCACCAAACCGTGGACGAGAGCGCTGTAGCGGGTGTTGTGGCGCGCGGGCTGCGAGTCGCGCAGGAAGCCGAGCAGCGTGTCACCGAGTTGGAATTCCGCGTCGTCGTGCAGCCACCCCGTCACGCCCACGTTGACGCCCTTCACGCCGAACCCCAAGTCGAGCGGGCGGCTCGAGCCGCTGATGCCGAACTGGTCTTCCGGGACCAGCTTCGCAGCCTCGCCAAGGTTCACCAGCAGGGAGTCCCTCCCGATGGTGAAGGCCACGTCGTTGGTCGGCGTCGGCGCCTTTTTCACTTCGTAATACAGCGGCAGGTTGAGGATCGTGTTCACCACGAGGATCGGGTTGAACCCGGTAGAGTGCGGGTCGAAGGCCGGGTCGTTCGAGATGTGCGGGTGGTCGTGGAGGAACTGGATGAGCCCGAGCGGTATCGGGATCGTCAGTTTGGGCTGCCCCCGCACGGTCGTGCGCTTGGACACAGCGCGGTAGGCGGCGTTGTAGCGGACGAGACTCCCCGACCGGCCGAGGCTCAGACCGCCCATCCCGATGCGGCGGGCGTCGGTGAGCGGTCCCTGCGCGCCGGCCGCAGTGGCGCAGCCGACGCAGAGTGCCACCAGTCCCGCGCCCACGAAGAATGTCCGCACAATGCTCCCCGCGAATGGGTGCCGCTGACAAGGGTAACAATGTTCGTCAAATCCGCCATGCGCGGGCGTGAGCCCGGTCACCAAGCTAGGCGGCCTGGAAGGTGATCGTGACGGTGGTGCCGCGCCCCGCGGCGCTGTCGAGGGTGATGGTCCCTCCCCAGCTCTCGGCGAGGCGCTTCGCGATCGCCAGGCCGAGCCCCGCTCCGCTCGACGTGGTCGAAAACGCGGGCTCGAAAACGCGCGCGAGCGCCTCGGCTGGAATACCGCGGCCGTCGTCCTCGACGGCCAGCCGTTGGCCGCCCTGGGACAGGCGCACGGTGACGCGGCGCGCGCCGGCATTGCGCGCGTTCTCGAGCAGGTTGACGAGCACCTCCTTCACTTCGTCTTTGCGCGCCAGGGCCGGTGCGCCTGTGTCACCCGCGACCTCGAAGCGGGTCGGCGCCTCGGCGCCGCCCAGCGCGTACAGCTGCACGACCTCGCGCGCCGCGGCGTGCAAGTCCACCGGCTCGAGCGCGAGCTGTTCCGCCGGCGGCGAGGCGAACCGCGCGAACGCCCGCGCGATCGCGTCGAGCCGGTCGATCTCGGCGAGGATCCGCGCGGCCGTCTCCGCCAGCATGGCGTCGAAGTCGCGGGCGCGCCCGGCGGTGCGGGCGCGCTGCAGGTGCTGGATGCCGAGACGAATCGGCGTCAGCGGGTTCTTGATCTCGTGCGCCACCTGGCGCGCCATCTCCCCCCAAGCCAAGACGCGCGCCGCGCGCGTGAACGTGGTGGCGTCGTCGAGCGCGACGACGCAGCCGTCGCGCGTGGGTCCGAGCGGCGCGATCTGCACGCGGATCTGCCGGCCTCCCAGCTCAAACTCGCGCGCGGCGATGCGCTCTTCGCCCGCGGCGAGGAACTCCCTGACCGCGTTCCACACGGGGAGCCACTCGGCCGACGCCACGTGCGGCAGCACGTTTCCCGGCTCGAGCGCCGTCCCGATGAGCTCCCCGGCGCGCGGGTTGGCCATCGTCACGCGCAGCTCCTCATCCAGAGCGATGACGCCGGTCGCCACGTTGGCGAGCACTTGGGCGGTCCGCCGGCGCGCCTCCTCCAGCGCCGCCTGGCTCGTGTGCACGTCCGCCGCCATGCGCTCGAACGCGGACAGCACGGGTGCGAACTCCCGGAGGGCCCCGGGCGGGAACGCCGGCGGCGGCGTACCGCGCCCCACCGCGACCGCCGCATCCCGCAGCACGGCCACCGGGCGGGCCAAGCCGCGCGCCACCAGGCCGGCAAGGGTCACCGCGGCGACGAGGCCCAACAGGGTCGCGAGTACCAGGGCGAGCGTCAGGTCCTCGAGCGGTTGGCGCACGTGCTCGTCGTCGACCAGCTGTGGCGCGGCGAGAATCGCCTCCGCGCGCGGCACCCCGGCGGCCACCACGCGATAGCCCACGCGGACCGGCCGGCCGGCGGTGCGGCCATCGGCGCTGCCCTCCAGCTCGTCCTGCAGGGCCAGGCGCACGAACACGTCCGGTGGGAGGAACGGATCGGCGAGCCCCAGCTCGTCGAGCACGGGCGCGCTCGTCGCCGTCAGCACACCGTCTTGATACAGCCACAGGTCGGCGTCGAGCCGGTTGGCGAGCTCGCTGATCGCTCGACCGACGTTGCTCGCCCGGTCCGATACGGACGCGCCCGCGGTGGTGGCGGCGTCGCGCAGCGTCTGCCGGATGAGCAAGTCGCCGTCTTGGCGGGCATCGTCACGGAGCTGCGCGAAGCTCCACAGTGCGAACAGCAGCACCGGGACCACGAAAAACCCAGCGAGCGCGGCGGTGAGTCGAACCCGGTAGCTCGTGCGCAGCGCACTGAGCATCGGGGGCAGCCGGGGCCGCCACGCTGCGACGAGCAATAGGCTGGCAAGCCATGCGGCACCGAGCAGCACGGCGTCCAGCGCGACGACCAGGGCCCCGCGCACGAGCAGCGCCCAGGGCCCCTGGAGGGCAACCCGCATGTGGACGTGGCGCACGCCGCCCGGCAGCTCCACCCTCCGCTCGCCTCGCACCGACCACCCCGCCCGGGTCCAGATGACCCGAGCGCTTTCGGCTGGCGGGCCTGGGCTCGGGAGCGACAACAAGGGAACGTACGGGGGCGCCACGCCGACCTCGCCGTGGAGAAACCGCGCCACGCGGTCCGCCGCGATGAGCAGCGTGCGCGGACCGACACCTACCGTCAGCACATCACCCGAGGGCAGCGGCGCGACGAGCACGTTGTGAACGCCCGGCACACGCCCCAGGCGCTCGACGCGCGGACCCCGTCTCGTGTCTGGAGAGCGCACCAACGCCACCAGGAGGGGCGGCGGCAGGTCGAGGCGTGCGAGCCGCAGCTCGGCCACCGGGTCGCCGCCGCGCGTCCACACGCCGAGACTCGCGGGATAGTCCTCGGCGGCGAGCGGCGACCGGAGCCAGACGGTGTACAGGTCCCCCGCGCTGTGCGGCTCAGGCGCCGGCAGCTCGCGCCCCAGGCGCTCGAGCAGCGCGACCGCCGGCGGGTCGTCCGCGCGACCCAACCCTGCGGCGTCACGCTCGGCGAGACCGAGGCGACCTTCGACCGCCGCGCCCCATGTGACGAGCGCGGCGGCCGTGCCGGCGACGGTGGCGATGCCGCACACCGCCCAGCGACTCGGCGCCGGCACCACCACACCCACCAGGGCCGGGAGCCAGACGAACGTGTACCACTCGGGCCAGGCGCCATAGGGCTGCCACAACCACAGGCCGACGAGCGCCGCGAGCACCGCCCACGCGCAGGCGGCGGGGAGAGTCCACGGGACGCCGCGCGGCTCCGCGGTGCCGCGCACCAAGGCCGCCGCCCAAAACACCAGCGCCATGCTGGCCGCCGCCACCGCGAGTTGCCACGAGATCCACAAGCCGAAGCTCACGCCGCCGGCGGGCGGCGCGATGCCGCGACCGAAATAGCGTACCACGTACGGAGCGGCGAGCACGAGGACCGCCGCCGCGGACGTCGTCCACCAGCGTCGCGGCACGCCGCGACGCCACAGCACCGACGCCGCGAGCAGCAGCACGAGCCCGAGCACCGCCAGCGATCCTGCGGACGCGCTGAACACGCCCAGCATCGAGCGATAGAACACCGCGGGTGAGAACAAGCTCGCGCGCCCGAGCGACGGCCCGAGCGGGGCGCGCAGCAGGCACCAGGCCGCGGCCAGCATGACGACCGAGCGCGACCGCCCGGGAGGCGCCGCGACAAAGAGGAAGAGGAGCGTGGCGGCGAGCGCCGCGCCCGCGCGCCCGGCGGCGTTGTGCAGCGCGTCGAGCTTCGCGTCGCCCTGGGATGGCGGAATGGGCTGCACGCTGAACAGCGTACGGCCGTCGGGCGTGGCGTAGTCGAAGACGTCGGAGTCGGCCGGGGCGACGCGCGCCGCGTAGAACCGCAGCGACACGCCGTGCCGGCGCTCGAACAGCGCGCTCACCGCGCCTTCCCGGTCGGGCGCCGCGGGCGCGGCGTCGACCAGCACCGAGCCCACCGCCGTGCCGCTGGCCTGCGTCTGGCGCCGGGCCTCGAGCGACACGTAGAATGGGGTGATGACGGCACGCAATTCCGCCGTGTCCCGGGCGGGAACGAAGCGGTGGCGGCCCGCCCACGCGAGCGGATCCCCGTCGGCACCGAGGATCACCACGCCCCGCTCGACTCCTGGGGCCCGCCCCCGGGCCTGCATCGCCTCAGCGAGCTGCGCGAAGGCCCCGGCGCGCGGCAGCAGAGCGGCGGTCATCCCGCGCTCGGCGAGGCGCCGGGCTTCCGCCACGGCCGCTGCGAGCACGCTCTTCAGGTCGGTAGAGTCCCGCGGGATCCGCCCCGCACGAACCTCGGGCCAGCAGCACTCGATGCGGCGCATCTGCAGCGTCCCGGTCACGAGCACCACGCCGAGTGCAACGCTTACGAGCGTGGCCAATCCCGCGGCGACGCCCCGGGGAGGCCGCATCCCCCAGGCGACCGCGCTCGCAAGCGCCGCCGCCCCGGCTGCCCCAGCCCAGCCAGCGCCGCCGCCGTGCTGCAGCCACTCCGCGGCGGCCACGGCGGCGACGCAGCCCGCGATCAGGACATGAGGGCGCCGCGCCATCTCAAGACTCTGGTTACGGACGAGGTCCGCTTCATCCTCGAGCGCGATTCCCGCCTCCTGGTGCCCGTGGGCACCTGCGAGCAACACGGCCCGCATTTGCCGCTGGGATGCGACACCATCATCGTCGAGCGCCTGGCCGATGATCTCTCGGCCGCCTTCGACATCCTGCGCGCGCCCACGATCGAGTACGGTGTGAACACCGCCACCGAGCGACCGTACGCCGGCAACGCGACCGTGCGCCGCAAGACCCTGCACCGTTGGATGAACGACCTGCTCGGCTCCTGGGAACAGGCCGGCGTCGACGCGTTCATCATCCTCACGGCGCACGGCCACGACCCGCACCAGGAGGCGCTTTCGACCCTGCGCACGCGACGAGCTCGAGTCTTCACGGTGGACGTGTTCGCCCTCGACTTCGCCGGCCACCTCGCCGACCCGGAGGGCCCGATGCACGGCAGCGAGCTCGACACGTCGCTGCTGCTCTACCTCGCGCCGCAGCTCGTGCGGATGGAGCGCGCCCAGGATTTCGTCCTGCCGCCGCGCCAGAGCGCGCGGTACCGCCGCGCCATTGGGTCGCTCCCCGAGCTCTCCCCCGGCTCGCTCGGCCGGCCCACGCTCGCCACCCGGGAGAAGGGCGAGCGCCTGTATAAGATGATTTACGAGCGGATCGCGACGCGAGTGCTCGGGGCCCCCCCCCCGGCGCCCCCGATTCCATGAGTGCCCTGCTGCTCGCGCTGCTCGCGCTCCAGGCGCCGCTCGACGAGGGCACGCTCCTCGTCCGTCAAGATACCGCGGAGATCGGCCGCGAGGCGTTTCGGTTGTCGGGGGCTCGTGGCGGGTCGGGCTGGACGCTCGCCTCCACCGTGCGCTACGACCGCAACCGGCCCATCGTGGTGCTCAATCCCATCCTTGAGATCGGTGCCGACTCGCTGCCAGCGAGCCTGGAGTTCTCGGTAGCCGACCCCCGCGACCCGCTCCGCATCCTGGGCCAGCTGGCGCGCGGCCGATTCACGGTGCGGCTGCTGGGACGTCGCACCGAGCGCGCGCGCGAATTCCCCGCCTCGGGACACGTCGTGGTGCTCGACGACTCCGTGTTCGCACTGTACCTGCTCGCCGCCTGGCACGCCGGTCCGAGCCCCGTGCCGGTGACCGCGATCTTTGCCCGGTCCGGGCGGCGTGAGCTGCTCGTCGTGCAGGACCAGGGCGTCGAGGCCACGACCGTGAATCGCGACCCCGCGTCGCTCCACCACGTCACGGTGAGGGGCGGCGCCAATCAGTTGGTACATTTGTGGCTGGACCGGGCGGGCCGGCTGCTCAAGGTCGAGGTGCCCGCAAGCCGTCTCACGGCGGAGCGCGCGCCGGCCTCCTGAGCCCTTCGACGGGGGGCGCCTCCAGGGTTAGATTCCCGCCCAGTGCGGAGTCGTTAGTCACAAGTCGAAACCCGTAACGTGCGGCCCGCGTATGAGGTGACGACCTCACGACCGGTCCCAGGGAACCCTATGAAGCACCTGCTGTTGTCCGTCGGGCTCGCCGTCTGTCCGGCCCTCTCCGTCACCCAGCAACCCGCCACCGCGAACCTCTCTCTCGCCGACGCCCTGGCGCTGGCGCGCGCGCACAACCCGCTCTACCGGCAGGCGCTCCATGACCGAGCTCCGGCCGGATGGGGGGCTCGCAACGCGTGGTCCAGCACCTTTCTGCCGACACTCACCGCCTCGGGCGGCCTCGGCTACGCGGGGTCCGGCCAGCAGCGGTTCCTGACGGCCAACTTCTCGCAGAACGTGTCGACGCTGTCGTCGAGCTACGGCCTGTTCCTCGACTGGGCGCTGAACGGGCAAACGCTCACGCAGATCCCGCTCAAGCACGCCCAGCTCAGCGCCGCCGACGCGGACGTGGCGGGCGCCGAGTCGAACCTGATCACCGGCGTGACCCAGCAGTACTTGAGCGTGCTCCAGGCCCGCGACAATGCCGACGTGGCGCGCAGGGAGCTCGACCGCAACGAGCAGTTCCTCAAGCTCGCGCAGGCGCGCTACGACGTAGGCCGCTCATCGTTGATCGACGTCCGCCAGGCGCAGGTCGCGCGCGGGCAGGCGGAGGTCGCGTTGCTGCGGTCGCAGACCGGGCTCCAGCTCGAGAAGCTGCGGCTGTTCCAGCAAATCGGCGTCACGCCGCCCGTGGACGTCGCCTCGGTACAGCTCACCGACACCTTCGCCGTCCAGACGCCGGCGTGGCAGCTCGGCGACCTGCTGACGATGGCGGAGGCCCAGAACCCCGCGCTCAAGGCGCTGCGGGCGCGCGAGGGCGCCGCCCGCTGGGGGGTCCGTGCGGCCACGGGCGCGTACACGCCGAGCGTCTCGGTGTCGGCCAGCTGGTCGGGGTTCACGCAGAAACTTTCCGACATCAACCCGACGATCGCGGCCGAGTCGGCGAGCGCAGCCGCCAACATCGCGGCGTGCCAGTACGAGAACACCGCCTGGTTGAATGCCGGGCAGTCGCCGCTCCTTTGCAACGCGCTCGCGTTCACGCCCGCGCAGGCGCAGGCGATCCGCGACCAGAACGCGGCGTACCCCTTCAACTTCACGCCGCAGCCGTTCCAGGCGCGCCTGACGATCAGCATCCCGCTGTGGAGCAACTTCTCCCAGCCGCTTCAGGTGTCGCAGGCGAAGGCGCAGCAGCAGGACCTGGAGGAATCGGTGCGGGCGCGCGGCCTGCAGGTGCACACGGACGTGAGCCAAGGGTACCTCACGGTCACGACCGCGTACCGCACCATCGCGATCCAGGACACGAACCGCACGGCGGCCCGCGAGCAGCTGCAGCTCGCCACCGAGCGCTACCGGGTTGGCTCGGGAACGTTCTTCGAGCTGCTGGATGCGCAGGTCGCGCAGCTGCGGGCGGAGAGCGACTATGTGAACGCCGTCTACGACTATCACAAGGCGGTCGCCGCGCTCGAGGCAGCGGTGGGCCGGCCGCTGCGGTAACGAGAGGACCCGACAGAAATGTCCAAGCGTAATAAAGTGCTGGTGGGAGCCGGGGCGGCGGTGCTGATCGTGGGGCTGGTCGTGATCAGCGCCGGCGCCCGGCGCGAACGCGGCGTGGAAGTGCGGTTCGAGAAGGCGGGCCGCCGCGACCTCGTCGCCGCCGTCACCGCGAGCGGCAAGATTCAGCCGAAGAAAAAGGTCGACATCTCGGCCGACATCACCGGGCGCATCACCAAGATCGCGGTGCACGAGGGCGACCTGGTCACCAAGGGGCAGTTCCTGCTCCAGATCGATCCGACCATCTACCAGGCGAACCTGCAGCAGGCCGAGGCGACCTACGCGTCGTCGCAGGCGGCGGCGGTACAGGCGAAGGCCAACCGCGACCAAGCCGACCGCGCGCTGGGGCGCACCAAGGAGCTGCACACGCAGAACCCCAACCTGGTCTCACAGGAGCAGCTGGAGCAGGCCCAGACGGCGTTCGAGATCGCCGAGGCAAACCTGACCGCCGCGCAGCACCAAGTGGACCAGGCCCGCGCCGCGGTGCGCTCCGCCAGTGACAACCTCCGCAAGACGACACTCATCGCGCCGATGGCGGGCCGCGTGACCCGGCTCTCCGTCGAAGAAGGGGAGGTCGCCGTCCCGGGGACGTTCTCGAAGGACGTTGGCCTGCTGCTGACGGTCTCCGATCTGTCCGTGATCCAGGCGAAGGTGAAGGTGGATGAGACCGACGTGGTGCGCATCCATCTCGGGGACTCGGTGGATGTCTCGATCGATGCGTTCCCGGATACCTCGTTCACCGGACAGGTGACCAAGCTGTCCAACTCGAGCATCCTCACGGCGGCCTCGAGCGCCACTGGGCAGAACGACCGCGCGGTGGACTACGAGGTCGAAGTGACGCTCAACCACCCCCCGGCCGACGTGCGCCCGGACCTCTCGGCCACCGCGCGGATCATCACCGACACGCGGAAACAGGCGCTGTCGATCCCGATCATCGCGCTCACGGTGCGCGAGAACAAGCCGCTGTCCACGGAGAACCGGCCGGTGGACACTGCGACCGCGCGCAAGAAGAAGGAAGCCGAGGGGGTCTTCGTGGTGGACAAGGCGACGGCGACGTTTCGGGTGGTCAAGGTCGGGATCGCTGGAGACGAGTACTTCGAAGTGCTCGACGGCTTGAAGGAGGGCGAGACGATCGTCGCCGGGCCCTACCAAGCGATCCGCGACCTGAAGGATGGCGCCCGCGTGCGCGCGTTGAAGCAGTCCGCGGACACGACGAAGAAGAGCGTGAAGAAGACGGCATGACGGCCCTCCAGTCGTTCCGGACGGGCGACACCCCGCTGCCCGACATCGTGATCCTGACGCACAAGCTCGCCCGGGATTACGACATGGGCGGCGAAGTGGTGCGCGCCCTGCGCGGCGTGAGCCTGCAGATCCGCAAGAATGAGTACGTCGCCGTCATGGGACCGTCGGGCTCGGGGAAGTCGACCTTGATGAACCTGATCGGCTGCCTGGATACACCGACGGCGGGTGAGTACTGGCTGAACGGCCAGAAGGTGAGCGACTTGTCGGACGACGAGCTCGCGCGGATCCGCAACAAGGAGATCGGGTTCGTCTTCCAGACGTTCAACCTGCTGCCGCGGGCGACGGCGCTGCACAACGTGGAGCTGCCGCTCATCTACGCCGGGCAGCCCGCGCGCGAACGGCGCGAGCACGCCGCGCGGGCGCTCGCCAGCGTGGGGCTGGGCGACCGCATGGATCACCGGCCGAACGAGCTGTCGGGCGGCCAGCGACAGCGGGTGGCGATCGCGCGCGCCCTGGTCAACGAGCCGTCCATCCTGCTCGCCGACGAGCCCACCGGGAACCTCGACTCGACGACCAGCGCAGAGCTGATGCAGGTGTTCGGCGACCTGCACCGCCAGGGTCAGACGATCGTCATGGTCACGCACGAGCACGATATCGCGGCTCACGCGGCGCGCGTAGTCACGCTGCGTGACGGCGTCATCGCCACCGACCAGCAGCAGGCCGCCTGAGTGCATTTCTTCGAAGCGATCCGGCTGGCGCTCCAGACGATCCGCGCGCAGAAGCTGAAGAGCGGGTTCTCCCTGCTCGGCGTGTTCATCGGCGTCGCCTCCCTGATCGGCGCGTGGTCGATCGTGAACGGCGTGAACCGCTACATGACCGAGAAGTTCGCCCAGACCCTGTATGGCGTGAACACGTTCCAGCTGCGGCGCCGGCCGATGTTCACGCCCAACGTGCCCGACTCGGTGTGGCGATCGTGGGCGCGGCGCCCCCGCATCCGCTTCAGCGACGCGGAAGCGTTGAGCGCCGGCCTCACCGTGCCCGTCATCACCGCCTGGCAGTCGAGTGACAACGTCACGGTCTCGTACCGCGACAAGCAGGCGCGGGACATCGAGCTGACCGCAGCGAGCGAGCGCTATTTCGACATCAAGAACTTCCGCCTCGCCATGGGGCGGGCGTTCACCGCGCAGGAGAACCGCGCCGGGGCGGCGGTGGCCGTGCTGGGCGACGCGGTGGCGCAGCGCTTGTTCGTGGATCGCTCGCCGCTCGACCGCAGCGTGCGCATCGGCGGCATCGCCTATCGCGTGATCGGCGTGGTGGAGAGGCAGGGCAGCATCCTCGGCTTCCCGCTCGACCGCTTCATCGTCGTGCCGGCCCTGTCGCCCGCGCAGAATCTGGTCAACCCGCCCGGCATCCTCGACGCCTTCCTCGTGAAGGCGCAAACCGAACCCGAGATGCGGGTGGCGATAGACCAGGCCGAGGGGATCATGCGCAGCCGCCGCCATCTGCGGCCGCGCCAGGACGATAACTTCGCGTTGGACACGTCCGAGGGCGTGCAACGTTTCTGGGCGGGCATCAGCCGGATCCTCGTCGTGGTCCTGCCGGGCGTGGTGGTCGTGTCGCTGGTGATCGGCGGCATCGTGATCATGAACATCATGCTCATGTCGGTGGCGGAGCGGACTCGGGAGATCGGGCTCCGGAAGTCGCTGGGCGCTCGGCGTCGGGACGTGCTACGGCAGTTTCTCGCCGAATCGGCCGCGATCGCGACCGTCGGCGCGGCGTTCGGCGTCGTCGCCGGCATCGGGCTCACGTTCCTCATCGCGGCGACCTCTCCCCTCCCCGCCCGTGTGTCGCCCGCGTCGATCCTGTTGGGCGTCGTCATGGGCGCGAGCGTCGGCGTGATCGCGGGCGTCTATCCCGCCAGCCGCGCGGCGCGGCTCGACCCGATCGCCGCGCTGCGCCAGGAGTAGCCGTGACGGCCCTGTTCGAAGGCGTCGGCATCGCCCTCGCGTCGCTGCGGGCCCACAAGATGCGCGCCGCCCTCACGATCCTGGGCGTCGCCATCGGCGTCACGGTCGTGATGGTCATCGGCGCGTTGATCAGCGGGTTCAACAAGGGCATCTCCGACATGCTCGCGTCGCTCGGCCCGAAGACGTTCTGGGTCGGGCGTTATTGGGGTGGGCAGGGCGACGTGGATCCGGAAGACCCGGATCCGTGGCGACGGCGCCCGCCGCTCACGATGACGGAGGCCACCCGCCTCGAGCAGCTGCCCTCCATCGCCTTCGTAGTCGTCGACGAGAACACCTCGGCGGACATCGACTTCGAAGGCCACCGCATGTCGGCCATCAACATCCGGGGCCGCAACGCCGACTGGCCGAAGATCGAGGGCGGGATCATCCACCCTGGCCGCTCCTTTACCCGCGTCGAAGACGCCGCCAATAGCCACGTCGCGGTGGTCAACACGAAGCTCGCGGAGAACCTGTTCGGCCAACGGGACCCGATGGCGCGGCGCATCAAGATCAGCGGCGTGCCGTACGACGTGATCGGTGTGTACGACCCCCCGCCCCGCCTGTTCGGCGGGGACGACCGGCCCCAAGTCATGATCCCGCACGGGACCTTCATGAAGGACCTGCAGTATTGGCGCGGCTGGATGGACATGTTTGTCGTTCCCCAAGACTCGGTGTCCCTCGAGCGAGCGATGGACGACGTCACCATGGCCCTGCGCACGATGCGCGCGCTCCGGCCGGGGCAGCGGAACAACTTCGATGCGGTCACGCAGGAAGTCTACGTGAAGGCCATCAACAGCTTCACTCTGGTGGCCCGGGTCCTGATGATCGCGCTCTCGATGGTGGGCCTGCTCGTCGGGGGCATCGGCGTCGTCGCGATCATGATGATTTCGGTCACGGAGCGTACCCGGGAGATCGGCGTGCGCAAGGCGCTCGGCGCCACCCGGCGGGAAATCCTGTGGCAGTTCCTGGTCGAGGCGGCGACCCTGACGCTCGTGGGCGGGATCGTCGGCATGGTCGTAGGCTGGCTCGTGTCGCTGATCCTCGCCGGCGCCACACCGGTCCCCGCCTACGTGCCGCTCGGCTCCGTCGTCCTCGCGCTGGCCGCGGCCGCGGTCACCGGGCTGCTGTTCGGCATCTACCCCGCGAGCAAGGCCTCCCGGCTCGATCCGGTCGAGGCGCTGCGATACGAATAGGTGCCCTTCTTCGAGGCCGTCCGCCTCGCTTTACAGACCATCCGGGCGCAGAAACTGAAGAGCGCCTTCTCCATCATCGGCGTGTTCATCGGCGTGATGTTTCTCATCGCCGTCGTGTCCGTCGTGCAGGGGATGAACCGCTACATGACGGACAAGTTCGCCGGCACGATCCTCGGCGTGAACACGTTTCGGCTCCGGCAATTCCCCGACGTGCAGCTCGGCAACGTCACCGACTCGACGTGGCGGGTGTGGCGCCGGCGCCCGCGGGTGACCTACGACGATGCGCAGGCCGTGGTGCGCGGCGTGACGATCCCGGTGCTCGCGGCGTGGGAGTCGAACACCCGTGCGACGCTCACCGCCGGCCGGAAGCAGGCGAAGGATGTGCAGGTCACGGCGGCAACGGAGCTGTATCTCGACATCCGCTCACTCCTGGTCGAACAGGGCCGCGCCTTTACCGCTCAGGAGGTGGAGGCCGGCGTGCCGGTCCTCGTGCTGGGACACGAGCTGGCCGACAAGCTGTTCGAGGGTCAGGACCCCATCGGCCGGGAAGTGAAGCTCTTCGACCTTCCGTACCGGGTGATCGGGGTCGTGGAGAAGCAGGGTAACCTGTTCGGCCTGTCGCTCGACAAGTTCGCGGTGGCGCCGGCGAGCGCGCCGCTTAAGCGCTACATCAACCCGCCGCGCGTGGTGGACGCGCTGGCGATGAAGGCCAACTCGCAGTCCGAGATGCGGGAAGCGATGGCGCAGGCCGAAGCGATGATGCGGAGCCGCCGCCACTTGCGGCCGCGCGAGCCGGACGACTTCGCGCTGGAAACCGCGGACGAGGTGCTCGATTTCTGGGGCAAGATCAGCCGCGTGCTGTTCGTCGCGCTCCCGGGCCTCGTCGCGATCTCGCTGGTCGTGGGCGGAATCGTGATCATGAACATCATGTTGATGGCGGTGGCCGAGCGCACGCGCGAGATCGGGATCCGGAAGTCGCTCGGTGCCCGGCGGCGCGACATCCTGCGACAGTTCCTGGTCGAGGCCACCACGCTCGCCACCGCGGGCGCCGCCGGCGGCGTCGCGCTGGGACTGGGGCTCGCCGGCGCCGTGGCGGCCACGACGCCGCTCCCCGCCGCGGTCGCGCCCTGGTCGATCGTGGTCGGCGTCGTGCTCGGCGCCGGCGTGGGCATCATCGCCGGCGTGTACCCGGCGAGCCGCGCGGCGCGCCTCGACCCGATCGCCGCCCTGCGGCACGAGACATGACCAGCCTGTTCGAAGGGGTCGGCATCGCGCTGGACTCGTTGCGCAGCAACAAGGGACGGGCCGCGCTGACCATCCTCGGCGTCGCGATCGGCGTGATGGTCGTGATGGTGATGGCCGCGATGATCAGCGGCATCAACAAGAGCGTCTCGGGCATTTTCGAGTCGATCGCGCCGCGCACGTTCCTCGTGTGGCGCTTCTTCCGGGCCGGGGTCAACGTCTCGGACGGCTCCGACGAATCGAGCCCCTGGCGCCGCAACCCGCCGATCAACGAGATCGAGGCCGACCGCATCGCCCTGCTTCCATCGGTGCGCTACGTGACTCGCCGAGACGAGAGCTCCGCGACCGTGGAGTTCGCCGACCTGCGGCTCGAGTCGGTCAACGTGTCGGGGTTGTCCGCCCAGTGGGTGGAGGTGAACGGCGGCGACGTCTACCCGGGGCGCACCTTCACGCGGCTCGAGGACCTCGCCAACAGCCCCGTCGCGGTCATCAACCGCAAGCTGGAAGACCAGCTGTTCCGCGGCCGCGACCCGATCGGTCAGACGATCCACGTCGCCGGCGCGCCCTTCACCGTGATCGGCGTGTACACGCCGCCCCCCAGCCTGTTCAGCGGCAGCACGCCGCCTTTCGTCGGGATCCCGCACGGCGCGTTCGCCAAGCACGTGCCCTACTTCAAAGGGTGGATGCGGCTGGCGGTCGCCCCGGCGCCCGGCTACAGCCAGCAGCAGGCGATGGACGAAGTGGTCGCGACGCTGCGCTCGCTCCGCGGCATGAAGCCCGGCCAGGAGAACACCTTCTCGATCGTAACGCAGGACAAGTTGCTCGATTCCTGGAACCAGGTCACGGGAATGTTCTTCCTCGTGATGCTCGTGCTCTCGTCGATCGGGCTGATGGTGGGAGGCGTGGGTGTCGTCGCGATCATGATGATCTCGGTCACCGAGCGCACCCGCGAGATCGGGGTCCGCAAGGCACTCGGGGCGACGCGGCGCGCCATCCTGTGGCAGTTCCTCGTCGAGGCGTCGACCCTGACGCTGGTGGGCGGCGCGGCCGGGATGCTGGTGGGCGGCTGCCTCGCGTTCGCCATCTCCCGTGTCACGCCGATTCCCGCCAATGTGCCTCTGTGGTCGATCGTCGTCGCGCTCGGCGTCTCGGCCCTGACCGGGGTGGGCTTCGGCCTCTACCCCGCCAGTCGGGCCGCCCGGCTCGATCCGGTGGAAGCGTTGCGATACGAATAGACATCGTGCGGAGTGCGGAATGCGGAATGCGGAATTGAAGGGGAAGGTCCGATGCTCGATGCCCGCACCAGGGCTCGACGATTGCGCGATCCATTCCGCATTCCGCACTCCGCATTCCGCACTTCCCGCTTAAGTTTGCAATCTGATGCAGCTCACCGAAGCCATCCTCCAGGCGCTGCGGACCCTGTGGGGCCACAAGCTGCGGTCGTTCTTCACGCTGCTCGGGATCATCGTGTCGGTGGCGTTCCTCATCGCCGTGGTGGCGGTGATTCAGGGCATGAACGCGTACGTGCGGGAGCGGCTCGCCGGAGCGATCGTGGGCGTGAACGCGTTCCAGATCCGGCGCGACCCGATACAGGTAGGGTTCATCGACGACGAAGAGTGGAGGCGGATCCAGCGGCGGCCCATCATCGCGCCCGAAGACGTGCCCTACGTGGAGCGCGCCGTCCCTGAGGCGCAAGCGATCGCTCTGCAGTCGGGGTGGCCCACCCCCACGGCCGACGTCGCGTGGCGTAACCGGACCGTGGGCGACGCGTTCGTGTTCGGTGTCACCGCCCCATATCAGATCGTGCAGGACTACCAGATCGCGGCGGGCGATCCGCTCACCGACGTGGACGTGCGCGAGCGCCGCCTCGTGGCGGTCCTCGGGTTCGATGTCGCCGAGAAGCTGTTCGACGACGTCGCGCGGGCCGTCGGCAAGCGCGTGCGCGTGCGGGGCTGGGCGTTCACGATCAAGGGCGTGATCGCGAAGAAGGGCACGGTGCTCGGTCAGTCGTGGGACGGGTTCGTGATGCTCCCGCTCACGACTTTCGAGGCCCTGTATGGGCGCCGCCAGACGACGGTGATCTCCGTCAAGATGCCGGCGGCCGATCAGGTGTCCGACGCGATGCTCCGGGCCGAGGAGGCGATGCGTATCGCGCACCGGCTACGTCCGGGTCAAGACGACGACTTCACCGTGGACACGGCCGAGGGGCTCATTGCCTTCTGGCAGAGCCTCACGCGCGTCATTTTCACGGTCGTGCCGGCGGTGGTGGCCATCGGCATCGTCGTCGGGGGTATCGTGATCATGAACATCATGCTCATGAGCGTGAACGAGCGCACCCGGGAGATCGGGATTCGCAAGTCGCTCGGCGCCACGCGGCGCGCGATCCGCCGCCAGTTCTTGGCCGAATCAGTCACCCTCTCTCTGGCGGGGGGACTGCTGGGCCTCGCCGCGGGCACGGCCCTCGCCGGGCTGGTGGGGACGCTCTCCCCGTTGCCCGCACGGGTGACCCTGTGGTCGGTGGGCGTCGCCCTGGCGCTGGGGCTCACCGTGGGGGTGCTGTTCGGCGTGTATCCCGCGACCCGAGCGGCGCGACTCGACCCCATTGCCGCGCTGCGGGCCGAATGAGACTGCACTCCGTCAGCGAGGGCTGGCTCATCGCCCTCGAGCAGGTACGGGCCAACAAGGCCCGCTCGGCGCTCACGGTGTTGGGCGTCGTGATCGGGATCGCGACCGTCATGGCCATGGCCTCGATCGTGACGGGGTTCCGCCAGCAGATCGTGCAGACCCTGGAGGTCGTCGGCCCGACGACGTTCCGCGTGCTGCGGTACTTCACACAAACCCCCGTCAATCCCGATGCCCTTCCTCGGGAGATCCGGCTGCGACCGGTGCTCAAACCACAAGAGGCCGAAGCGATCGCGCGGCTGCCGGAGATCCACTACGCCGCAATCTGGACACAGCTGTTCCATCGCTTCGAGTACGGGGGTATCCGTACCCAGACGCTCGCCCTGTTCGGCGCAGACGACCGCTTCATGGAGATCCTGGGCGGGGGCATCTCCCGCGGACGCGTGTTCACCCCGGCCGAGCGCCGCACCGGGGCACCCGTGATCATAGTGGAGCAGCGCACGGTGGACCGCCTGTTCGGGCCGATCGACCCCGTGAGCCGGCTGATCAAGGTCGGTGGCCGCCCCTTCAGAGTGATCGGCGTGTACCAGCGCCCCACCAACATTTTCGAGCTCCCGGGCACGCCGGAGATCGCGGGCGTGGTGCCGTTCGAGACGGCGCGACGCAACTTCAAGTTCGACGAGGTGAACGGGTTGATCATCCTCGTCAAGCCGGTGGACGGCGTCGGAGTACCGCGGGCGATGGACGCGGTCACGCTGCAGCTGCGCCGCATGCGGGGCATCCGCGTGGGCGAGCCCAACAGCTTCGACATGCTCACGTCAGACCAGGTGCTGAGCGTCTTCGACGGCCTCACCGCCGCGTTCTTCCTCGTCATGCTCGTGCTCTCGAGCATCGCCCTGATGGTGGGCGGCATCGGCGTCATGGCGATCATGATGGTGTCCGTCACCGACCGGACGCGCGAGATCGGACTCCGCAAAGCGGTGGGCGCGACCCGCCGGGAAATCCTGTGGCAGTTTCTCGTCGAGGCGGCCACGCTCACGCTCATGGGCGGCGTCATCGGCATCGTGCTCGGTCTCGCCGCGGGCGAATTCCTCAAGTTCCTGCTGCGCTTCTCGACCACCGTCCCGCTGTGGAGCGCCGCCGTGGCGACCCTCGTCTCGATCATGGTCGGGGTGATCTTCGGCATCGTGCCCGCCAACCGGGCGGCGCGGCTGGATCCGGTGGAGGCGTTGAGATACGAATGAACAAGAGTGCGGAATGCGGAGTGCGGAATGCGGAATGGCGCGAGCGACCGTCGACCCCGACTGCTAGCATTGTGGATCGAACTCGCCACTTCCATTCCGCATTCCGCATTCCGCACTCCGCACTGTCGAGGCGCCGAGGATAGCAATGACGCAACATGTCGACCTTCTCGCCATCGCCGCCCATCGCGACGACGTGGAGTTGACGTGTGGCGGCACGCTCGCGAAAGCCGTGCGCGCCGGCCACCGCGTCGGCATCCTCGATCTGACACAGGGCGAAACCGGCACGCGGGGAGATGCCGCTACGCGTGCCGCCGAGGCCGAGCGGGCGGCGAAGGCGCTGGGCGTGCACGTGCGGCTCAACGCGGGGCTGCCCGATGCGCACCTGCAAAACGACGAGCCGTCCCGCGCCCGGCTCGTGGAGCTGGTGCGGGCGACGCGTCCGCGCGTGGTGATTCTCCCCTTCCCCGTCGGCCGCCATCCGGACCATCGGATCGCCTCCGAGCTGGGCCGCGACGCGTGCTACCTCGCCGGACTTGCCAAGTACGGCGGCGCGGGCGCCCCCCACCGGCCGTTCAAGATCCTGCACGCTCTCGCGTACCGCGAAGATCCGGTGAAGCCGACGTTCGTGGTGGACATCTCGGACAGCTTCGATGCGAAGCTGCAGGCGATCCGCTGCTACGCGTCGCAGTTCGACGGGGCGAAGGCGGCGGGAGAGATCTTCCCGACCGGGCAGGACCTGTACGAGCTGATCCGGGTGCAGTCGGCCCACTACGGCTCGCTCATTCGGCGGCCCTACGGCGAGCCGTTCTTCTGCCACGAGACGCTGGAAGTGCAGGATGTGCTGCAGCTTGGCGTGCGGTCCCTGTAGCCTGTAGATTTTCGGGACATGGCCAAGCGCCTGGTGTATCTCGACAACGCCGCCACCACGCCGGTGCGGCCCGAAGTGCTGGAGGCGATGCTCCCCTACCTCGGGAAGGCCGCCTTCGGCAACCCGTCATCGGCCCATCGGTTCGGGCGGACGGCCCGGGCCGGCGTCGAGGAGGCGAAGCGCTCGGTCGCTGCGGCGTTGGGGGGAGGGGTCGAGCCCGGCCAGGTGATCTTCACCTCGGGCGGCACGGAGGCGGACAACCTGGCGGTCATCGGGTCCGCGCTCGCGGCGCGCGACCGCGGCGGGCCGTTCCGCGTGGCGGTGACCGCCACCGAGCACAAGGCAGTGCTCGCCGCCGCGCACGCGGTGCGGCACTTGGGCGGTGAGGAGATCATCCTGCCCGTCAGCGCGACCGGCGTGGTAGAGGAAGCGGCGGTCGAAGCCGCGGTGGCGCGCGGCGTGGCCGTGGTGAGCGTGATGTGGGTGAACAACGAGGTCGGCACGATCCAGCCGGTGGCGGCGCTGGCCGAGCGATGTCGCGCGGCGCGCGTCTGTTTCCATTCGGACGCCGTGCAGGCGTTGGGCAAGGTCCCCGTATCGCTCACGGACGTCGGCTGCACCCTCGTCACCATCTCCGGTCACAAGATCGGCGCCCCGAAGGGGATCGGCGCCCTGATCGTGCGCGACCGTCACGCCGTCGAGGCGATCATCCATGGGGGTGGTCAGCAGTTCGGGCTACGGCCGGGTACGGAGAACGTGCCGGGCATCATCGCCCTCGGGAAGGCGGTGGAGCTCGCCGCGCAGGAGCAGGCGGAGCTGGCCCGTAGGGCGCGCGCCTTAAGGGACGACCTGGAGCGGCGGCTCCTCGAGCTCGTGCCCGACGCCGTGATCCACGGCTCGCAAATGGAACGCGCGCCGCACGTGACGAACGTCTCGATTCCGGGGACCGACTCCGAGGCGCTGCTCATGCACTTCGACCTCGACGGCATCGCCTGCTCGTCGGGCTCCGCCTGCTCGACCGGGGCGGTGGAGCCCTCGCACGTGCTCACGGCGATGGGCGTGCCGCGCGAGCTCGGCGTGGCAGCGCTGCGGTTCTCGTTCGGGCGGGACAACGCCCTGGAGGACGTGGACGCGGTGGTCGCGGTGCTCCCACGGATTGTCGAGAAGGTGCGAGCTCTCTCCGCCGTCTTGCACCGATGAACAGGCAGAGCGATTGCGGATTGTGGATTGCGGATTGCCGATTGGAAATACCACCGTCGAATCCGCAATCCGCAATCCGCAATCCGCAATTGGGGGGTGGGACGCGGTGAGCAAGCGCGTCCTCGTCGCCATGTCCGGTGGCGTCGACAGCTCCGTGGCGGCCGCGGTGTTGGTGGAGGCGGGGTACGACGTCGTGGGCGCCACGATGAAGCTGTTCTGCTACGGCGACCAAGTCCCCGACCGCCCATGTTGCTCGCTCGACTCGATCACCGACGCGCGGCTGGTCGCCCACAAGCTCGGCATCCCGCACTACGTGCTGAACCTGGAAGACCGGTTCGGCCGCGACGTGATCGAGAACTTCGTGGCGGAGTACGCCCGCGGCAGGACGCCGATCCCCTGCGTGCGCTGCAATTCCTTCACCAAGTTCCGCGACTTCCTGCACCACGCCGACGCGCTGGACTGCGCCTACATCGCGACGGGACATTATGCGATCGCCCGCGGCGGCACCTTGTACCGCGGGCGCGACCCGCAGAAGGACCAGTCCTACTTCCTGTGGGGAATCGATCGCTCGGTCGTGGCGCGCATGCTCACGCCCGTGGGCGAGCTGACCAAGCCCGAGACGCGCGCCGTGGCGCGTCGGCTCGGCCTGGTCACCGCCGAAAAGCCCGAGTCGGTCGAGATCTGCTTCGTCCCGGACGATGACTATGTCGGCGTGCTCGAGCGGCGGCTCCCTGCGGACGCCCCCGCGCTCTCTCCTGGCCCGCTCGTCACAGTGGGGGGAGAGGTGGTGGGCGAGCACGCCGGGTTCGCCCGCTATACCATCGGTCAGCGGCGCGGCCTCCCGGGCGGCTTTGGCGAGCCGATGTACGTGCTCGCCATCCGGCCCGAGACCCGCGAGGTCGTGATCGGCCGGGGGGACGAGCTGTTCGGCCACGGCGTCACCCTGGAGGAGTTGAACTGGCTGGTCGATCCTCCGGCGCCCGGCGACGCGGTCCTCGTGCAGTGCCGCTATCGCGCCGGGGCCGTCCCGGCACGCGTGCGCGATAGCGTCGCGGGCACCTTGGTGCTCGATCTCGCCCAGCCGGTGCGCGCCATCACCCCCGGTCAGTCAGGCGCGCTGTACGACGCTGCCGAGCGCTTGCTCGGCGGCGGCGTGATCACCTAACCCTCGTCTCCGCAAGAGCATCCCCCGGAAGGCGCGGCGGGTGCGCCGGGTCACAGTCCGAGCAGTCGCCCGCCGGGTACTTTGTGCGTCCCAGTGACTTCCCCGCAACACCCGGAGGACGCAGCATGTCGCCATATCGTGGGACCTGGTGGGCCGTCGCCGCCGCCGCGCTCGTCGTCAGCGCGTGCAAGGACAGCACCGCCCCGCAGCTCTCCAATCCCCAGCAGCTCGGCTCCGACCTGCAGACCGTCTCGAGCGTCTTCGATTCCCCGGCGTTCCAGAGCTTCGGCGCGCTGGATAGCGCGGCAGGCTCGCCGCTCACCGCGTCGGCCCCCGCCGGCGCGTTGTTGAGCGCGACGCGCGTCGCGGCCCCGCAGACGCCGTCGCAGCCGTACGCCGACGCCCCGGCGCGCCTGCAGGCGCTGCGGACGGCAGCGTTCGCGCTCGGTTCGCCGTTGTCGGCGCAGGTCATCCCATCCGCCGTGTGGGGCAAGACCTACGTGTGGGACGCGAGCACCCACCAGTATGTCGAGGACGCGAGCCAGTTCGACGCCAGCCGGCAGGGGGTCCGGGTCATTCTCTACGCCATCGACCCGTTCACCCGACACGTGGTCGAGCCCGCCGGGGCCGTCGGATTCCTAGACCTGCTCGACGAAAGCGCCGGGAACACCAACCAACTGCACGTCATCGCGAAGGGTGGGACGCCGGCGAGCCCCGGCACCACCTACGTCGACTACACCATCAGCGCCACCGTGATCGGCAGCCCAGCCTCGGCCTTCAGCGGGACAGCGGTCGGGTACGTGAGCGACGGCACGCGCCGGCTCGACTTCAACGCCACGTTCTCGGCGACAAACCTGACGACCGACAATCCGGATGCCCAGGTCGACGTGCACTGGGCGCTCAACAGTCCAGCGGTGACGGTCGACTTACACGAGACGCTCGCCACGCCGGATGCGAACCACGCGAACCTGTCGATCGATTTCAGCGTCACGCGGGGCGCGGAGACCGTGTCGTTCTCGGGCACCATCGCGGTTGTGGGCTTGCCCCCGTCGGTGACCGCCGATCTGACGGTGTCCATCAACGGCCAGTCGTTCGCGCACGTCAGCGGCACGAACGACGCCACGCACAACGGGATCACGATCCGTCACGTGGACGGGAGCCAGCTCTCGCAGGCCGAGCAGCAGGCGCTGGCGCAGCTGTTCGAGCTGCCGGACCGGCTCGAGGAAGCGATCCAGCACCTGTTCCACCCAGCCGAGCATTTCCTGGGCGCCTGAGCCGCGCTCCCAGGTTACACCGCTCCCCCGTCGGGCTCTGGCCCGGCGGGGGATTCGGCTGTATAAGGGAGGCTTGAAGATGGGCTACCGCCTCCTCGCCGACGCGGTCGTGTTGACGCACGCGGCATTCGTGGGCTTCGTCGTGCTGGGCGGGTTCCTCGCCTGGCGCTGGAGCTGGGTAGCGTGGCCGCATGTGCCGTGCGCCGTGTGGGGCGCGATGATCGAATACCAGGGGTGGGTCTGCCCGCTCACCCCGCTCGAGAACGACTTCCGACGGCGGGCCGGCCTCGAGGGGTATCCCGGGGGGTTCGTCGAACACTACGTCCTGCCGGCGTTGTATCCCGCCGGACTGACGCGCCCGACGCAGGTGGTGCTGGGAACGTTGGTGGTGGTCGTGAACCTGATTGCCTACGGAGTGCTGCTGCGCCGCGCACTCCGGGGAGGGTGACCCGATGCAGACGCGCCGGCACTTTCTAGGATCGATGGTCACCGCAGGGACCGCCATCCCCGTCCTCAGGAACGACGGCCTCGACCAGCTGCGCCGTCTGACGCGGCGCGTGGACGGCCGCCCGCCCGCCGCCGTCGCGCAAGACGAGGATTTCTGGCGCGAGGTCCAGCAGGCGTTCACGCTCGACCGCACGATCATCAACCTGAACAACGGCGGAGTGAGCCCGAGCCCGCGCGTCGTGCAGGAAGCGATGCGGCGCTATCTCGACTATTCCAATACGGCGCCGGCGTACACGATGTGGCAGATCCTCGAGCCCGAGATCGAGTCGGTGCGGCGTCGCCTCGCGGCGAGCTTTGGCTGCGACCCCGAGGAGATGGCCATCACCCGCAACGCGAGCGAAGCGCTCGAAATCGTGCAGCTCGGCATCCCGCTGGAGCGTGGTGACGAGGTGCTCACGACGACCCAGGACTACCCGCGCATGCTCACGACGTGGCACCAGCGGGAGCGGCGCGACGGGATCGTTCTCAAAGAAATCAGCTTCCCGGTCCCACCACCCTCCCAGGACGACCTCGCCGAGCGGGTGGAGCGCGCCATCACAGCGAAGACGAAGGTCATCCACATCTGTCACATCACCAACCTCACCGGCCAGATCTTCCCGATCCGGAAGATCGTCCAGCTCGCCCGCGCTCGAAGGATTGACGTCATCGTGGACGGCGCGCATGCGTACGCGCATTTCCCGTTCACGCGCGACGAGCTCGACTGCGACTATTACGGGACGAGCCTGCACAAGTGGCTGCTCGCCCCCCACGGCACGGGCTTTCTGTACGTGCGCAAATCAAAGATCGACAAGATCTGGCCGCTCATGGCCGCGCCGCCCGAGATGAACGGCAACGTCCGCAAGTTCGAGGAGATCGGGACGCACCCGGCCGCGAACCACAACGCCATTGCCGAGGCGTTGAGCTTCCACGAAGGGATCGGCGCCGAGCGCAAGGCCAGCCGGCTGCGCTTCCTGTTTCAGCGCTGGGCGAAGCGGCTCGACAAGCTGCCGCGGATCAAGATCCTGACGCCCTACGATCCGGCGCAGTCGTGCGGCCTCGCAAGCGTGGCGATCGAGGGGATGGACCCGAACAAGCTCGTGGCGCATTTGTGGGACACGCACCGCATCCTCGTCACGCCGATCGTGCACAAGGAGTTCAACTGCGTGCGGGTGACGCCGAACGTGTACACGACGCTCGCGGAGATCGACCGGTTCGGGGATGTCATGGAGGAGGTCCTCCGGAAGGGACTTCCCGCGTGAGTGTAGGGGCGCAGCATGCTGCGCCCCTACATCGTCGGACCAACCCCCTGCGGCAGCACCGCCACTATCCGAAGCGGCCCGCCACTCCCCCCTCTGATCTTCATTGGCAGCCCGATCACGAACGCCCCCGTCGCGGGCACGGCCGAGAGGTGCGCCACGTTCTCGAACGCCGGGATGTCCGCCGCGAACAGCGCCCGGTGCGTGTCGAACGTGGTCGACTGCCCGTAGTCGATGCTCGGCGTGTCGATGCCGACCGCCCGGACCCTGCGTCCCACGAGCCAGCGGGCCGCATCGGCATGGATGCCCGGGAAGTGAAGCTCCGGCACCGCCGCCGCGCCCGCCTTCGTGGTGCCGAGGTAGCGCGCCCGGTCGGGCCAGCGACTCCCCCACCCCGTGCGAAACAGCACGATCGCTCCTTCCGGAATCCGGCCGTGCGCCTGCTCCCACCCTTCCAGATCGCCGGGGGCAATGCGGTAGTCGCGATCCGCGTCGGCTTGCCGGCTGACGTCGATCACATACGCGGGGCCGACGAGCTGGGCGACGGGAATCTGATCGGTGGTGTGCTTCCCTTCGGCGAAATGGACGGGCGAGTCGAGGTGGGTGCCGCCGTGCTCGGCCGCCGCGAAGTTGTTGGCGGCGTAGTAATACCCCGCAGGAGTGCGTTGCGCCGACACTACCTCGAGCCGGAACGACTGCGCCGTGGGCCAGTAGATCGTGGTCGAGTCGAAGGCGTAGGTGAGATCGATCCAGCTGGCATGCGCCAGCTGGTCGGTGAGGGAGGGGCGCGCGCAGGCGAGGAGCAGGAGAGTCAATAGAAAAGACGGGACCGGTCTCATAAGTGGCTCCGTGTGTCCACACGCTGAAGCGCAGAATGGGGACTCATATGTTGGCAACGCGCATGCCTGGACGCTAGAATGACCCCATGAAAGCCTTGGTACCCGTCACTCTCGCATTGCTCGCCGCCTGCGCCGGCCAATCCGGCAAGTCCCGCACCGCCGTCGGCGACTCGCTCACGGAGCGCCAGCGCGACAGCATCCTCGCCCAATCGAAGATTCCGGGCGCGCGCGCCGTGGGCAAGGCGATGCGTGTCGCGGACTCGACGAGCGCGGGGATTCGCGCGGCCGACAGCGTCACACCGTGAGTTACATTGATCCCCGGGCTGAGAGCCCGGGCTCGGCGAGAGTGCGCCCTTATTGGGCGTACCCCCGGGCCGAGCGCGCCCTCTCAGGGCGCGTCCCCCCAGTCCGAGCCCTGCTGGGGATGGGTTTACCAATCCTCGTTTCCGCCTGCGGGCCGTCGGATCCCTGCCGATCCTCCGAGATGCACCTGCGCAGCCGCTACGCGGAGCGCTACGCCGGCCACTGGGTGGTGGCGCACGGGGACACCCTCACCCTCCCCCAGATGGGCGACCGGTTCAAGCTGACCGCCGTGGTGCTCGACACCGCCCGGAGCGTGGTGGACCGGACGTGCCGCTTCAGAGGTGCCCTCCTGTTCCAGGCGCCGCGCGCCGAGACGCTGGCGGTGACGTGGTTGGGCCAGCCGGAGCAGGCCCTCATCTACGGCTGGCCGGCCGAGCTCGGCCCGTTTGCCGGGATCGGCGCCGTGCGGGTGGGCGACTCACTCGCGGGGGCGATCCTGTTCGACGAGCGGCTCGGCGTGCGAGTGCCGCCCGGCGTGACGGCGCGTTTCGTCGCCGGCCGGGCGCGCTGAGTATCTTTTACCTCACCCCCTGACCCCCCTCGCCACGTCGCGGAGCGGGGGAACAGCGGCAAGCCAGGAGATCCCGATGCCCTTCACCACCGCCGAGCGCGCCTCGATGATCGAACGCTACGCCCACGGCCCGACGCTACTCAAGCGGGCGCTCGCCATGGTCCCCGCCGACGCGCTCAAGTGGAAGCCCGCTCCCGGAAAGTGGTCCGCGCACGAGATCGTGGTCCATTGCGCGGACAGCGAGACCAACGCGCACATGCGCCTGCGCTATTTGCTCGCCGAGCCGGAGCCCGTGATCGTGGGCTACGACCAAGACCGGTGGGCCATGGCCTTCGACTATCATGCCCACCCGCTCGAGCCCGCGCTGGCGACAGTGGAGGCGGTGCGGGCGAACACCCTCCCACTCCTCAAGCGCATGACGGACAAGGACTGGCAGAAGACGGGCCGGCACACAGAATCCGGACGCTACGCAACGGAGGACTGGCTCGCCATCTACGCCGAGCACCTCGAGAAGCACTCGCGCCAGATCGAGCGCAACCTTTCCGAATGGAAGAGCCGATGACAGGGTTCTTCTTCCGCCTCGTCATCACGGCGCTCGGCCTCTGGGCCGCCGCGACGATCGTGCCCGGCGTCCAGATCGACGGCTGGCGCACGCTGATCATCGGAGCGCTGCTCCTAGGGATCGTCAACGCCGTGATCCGCCCGATCATCCTGATCCTCACGCTGCCGCTCACCGTGCTTACGCTCGGACTTTTCATCCTGGTGGTGAACGGCATCTCGCTGTCACTGGTGGCCTGGGTGCTGCCGGGGTTCCACGTCGCGGGGCTCGTGCCGGCGATGCTCGGCTCGATCGTCGTCGGGCTCACCGGCTGGCTCGCGTCCACGTTCGTCGGCAGCTCGGGTCGCATCGAGCACATCCGCCGCATCGAAGTGACGGGGCGCCGACTCGACTGATGGACCGTCCCGTCGCCGCCGCGCGGTTGACGCCGCGCGAGCGGCGGACGCTCGTGGTCTTGGGCGTCCTCTACGCGGCGGTCGTGATCCCGATCGGCATCCGCAAAGGCGGCGACTTCACTCAGGAGCTGGGCCAGAGCGAGCGGCTGTTGCGCGGCCTGCCGCTCTACGCGGCGAACCCGGAGGGGGGCATCTGGTGGCCGCCTTTCACGGCCCTCGGGCTCGCGCCGTTCGCGCTGGTGGCGCGCTGGAGCCTCGCGCTGGCGAAGGCCTGTTGGGCGATCCTCAATGTCGGCTGCCTCGGCTGGAGCCTGGCGCTCGCGCGACGCTGGACCGCGGGGTGGACGCCCCTGGTGCTGGCCGTCGCCGCGGTGGGGAAACCGCTCCAGAGCAACTTCGAGCACCTGAATCTCACCCCGATGCTGCTCGCGCTGGTCGTCGCCGCCGCGGCCGATCTCGCGGGACGGCGCGACGGGCGTGCAGGAGCGTGGATCGGCCTCGCCGGCGCGATCAAGGGATTCCCCGCGCTACTGCTCGTGTACCTCGCGTACCGGCGGCGCTGGCGCGGGGTCGCAGCCGGAATGGCAGTGGGCGGGGCCCTCACCCTGGGCGCCATGCTGCCGTACGGTCCAGTGGGCGCAGTGCGCGCCGTGCTCGACTGGCTGCGACGCTCGAGCGCCGCCACGTCCGTCGGGCAGTTGGGCACCCAGTCGCTGCCCGGGTTCACGTTCTTCCTCGGCTGGCCTCCGGTTACAGTCGTGGCACTCGGGCTCGCGTGCGTCGCCGCGGCGGTGGTGGCCCTGCGGCGGAGCGACCCTGAGCGGGACGCGGTCTACGAAGTCGGGCTGGCCGCCGTGATCGCCGTGCTCGTGTCACCCGTCGCGTGGCTCTACTACTACACGCTGGCGTTTCCGGCCTGGGTGGCCGTGCTGGCGCGCCCCGCGCCCCTCCCCCCACGGCTCAGAGCGGTGCTGCTCGTCGCCGCCGCCCTGACGTCGGGACTGTTGACGTTCGGGCTCTATCCGCAATTCTTATGGTTCATCCGCGAGGCGAACTACACGTGGGGCGGCCTGCTGCTCGTCGCCGCGCTCGTGGCGTATCGTGTCACCCAACCTCAACGGACACTGCAACCGACATGACCCTGGCTGCCTGCCTTCTCGCATCGCTGCTGGTGCAGCTACCTGCCGGCAAGCTCACGGCCACGCCCACGCGCCCGCTCGGCACGCTGCGCGAGCAGGCCGCGATCCAGCAGCAATGGCTGCGCTATCGACTCGACTCGGTGCTCCCCGGACTGATGCGAAAACACGGCGTCTCGATGTGGGTGATTCCGATGCGGGAGTACAACGAGGACCCGGTGTTCTGGGCCCTCGTCTCACCGACCACGTTCTTCGCGCGCCGCCGCACCATCTACGTCTTTTCCGATCGCGGTGCCGACCGGGGTGTTGAGCGGCTGGCGCTGGGCGGCACCTCACAGGGCGGCGTGTACGAGGCCTACCACGCACGCGAAACGATCGACCCGTCGATCGGCCGGCGGCCCGAGCTCGTGGGCCAGGCACAGTGGGACTTGATGCGTCGGGTGATCCAGGAGCGCGACCCTCCGACGATCGCCGTCGACATCTCGCACACACACGCTTTCTCGGACGGGCTGTCCGCCGGCGAATGGGAACAGCTCCAGGCCGCGCTGCCCGAGCGGCACCGCCCGCGCGTCGTTCGGGCGGAGGATCTGGCGCTCGAGTATCAGGAGATCCGCGCCCCAGGCATGCTGCCCGTGTATCGCCGGCTGATGGAAATCGTGTGGGGGATCATCGATACGGCGTTCTCGAACCGGGTCATCACCCCGGGAAAGACCTCGACCGACGACGTGGCCTGGTGGATGCGCCAGCGCGTCAACGACCTCGGCTTCGGCACCTGGTTTCATACCGACGTAGACGTGCAGCGGCCGGGGATCGATCTCTCGGATTCCTCCGGCGTTGTGATCCAACGGGGCGACGTGCTGCACTGCGACTTCGGTCTCACGGCGTTGGGCTTGAATACCGACACCCAGCACATGGGGTACGTGCTGCGCCGCGGCGAGCGGAGCGTGCCCGAGGGCCTGCAACGGGCCCTGCGGAACTCGAACCGGCTGCAGGATCTGCTGCTTGCGGAGATGCAGCCGGGGCGGACCGGCAATGCCGTGCTCGCGGCAGCGCTGGCCCAGATGCGCGCGGCTGGCTTGAACGGCACGATCTACACGCATCCGATCGGGGACCGGGGTCACGGCGCCGGGCCGCTGATCGGGTTGTGGGACCACCAGGAAGGCGTCCCAGGGCGGGGCGACGTGCAACTCGTGCCCAACAGCTGGTTCTCCATCGAGCTCCAGGCCACGACGCCGGTTCCCGAATGGCACGAGCAGCCGGTCCGCTCGGCTCAGGAAGAGGACGCCGAGCTGGGTGCGGACGGGCAGATGCGCTGGATTTTGCGTCGTCAGACCGAGTTTCACGTGGTGCGGTAGCAAGGGAGAGTGGAGATGTACGAGCTGGAGACGCCCGCGTTGCTGCTCCACCTGGACGTGGTGGAGCGAAACGTGAAGCACATGGCCGAGCGGGCGAAGCGGCTGGGAGTGAAGCTCCGACCGCATGCCAAGACTCACAAATGTGTGCAGCTCGGCCGGCTCCAGCTCGAGCACGGCGCTCGCGGGCTCACGGTCGCAACGACCGTCGAGGCGGAAGTGTTCGCCCGCGCCGGCGTGAACGACGTCACGTGGGCCTTCCCACTCGACCCCGGCCACATCGCGCGGGTGCGCCGCCTCGCGCAGCAGACCGGCGCCACGCTGCGCGTCGTCGTGGATGACCTTGCCACGGCACGGGCGCTGGCGGGGTCGGGGCTGCATGCGTGGCTCAAGGTGGACTGCGGTTATCACCGCGCCGGCGTCGACCCGTCCGCGCCGTACGCACTCGAGGTCGCGCGGGAGCTGGGCCGCGAGCAGGGGTTCGTCTTCGACGGGATCCTGAGCCACTCCGGGCACGCGTACCGCACGAAGAACAAGCGGGAGGCGGCGACAGTGGCCGAAGCAGAGCGCGGTGTGATGGTGGGGTTCGCCGAGCGGCTGGGGCGGGAGGGGATTCCCGTGCGCGAGATCAGCGTGGGATCGACCCCGGCCATGGCCGCGGCCCAGACGCTCGACGGTGTCACGGAGGCGCGGCCCGGCAACTACGTGTTCTACGATCGCACCATGGTGCTGATCGGCTGTTGCGAGCCGAAAGACGTGGCGGTGACGGTGCTCGCTTCAGTGGTATCCCATCAACCCGGCGCGGCGCACTTCATCGTGGACGCCGGTGCGCTCGAGCTGTCGAAGGACGCCGGGCCCACGCACGTGGGTCCGGCCGCCATGGGCGCGGTGCGCGAAGCCCCGGAGCTGACGGTCGCGACGCTGTCACAGGAGCACGGGCTGATCCGGGCGGAGTCGCCCGGCCTCCTGGAAGGCCGTTTCAAGGTGGGCGAGCGGCTCGAGATCGTCCCCAATCATTCCTGCCTCACCGTGGCGCACTTCGATGAGTACCATGTGGTGCGCGACGGACACGTCGTGGACCGTTGGAAGATCGAGCGGGGGAGGTAGGCGCTTGGGGACGTGTGACCATCATCAGTGTGAGCGTCGTCATCGAGCGCGCGGCCAGCGCTCGCTTCTCTTCCTTGTGACTCCCCTTGAGTGATGCTCACCATGAAGATCTTCTTCCGGCATCTGGTGCTCTGCGCGCTGCCAATCCTGTTCGCAGCCGGCGCGGGCTATGGCTTCACGACGATCCAAGGCTCCTGCGGCGCCATGGTCGGCGCGTTGTTCGCGGCCAAGTGCGCCGGGCGGCAGCGCGAGTACCAGGCGAGGTTCCAGCTCGCTGGGGCGGGTTTCGGCACGGTGCTCGCGGCCACCCTGGGCACGTGGCTGGAACATCGCCGCCGTCGCGCCGTACAACGGACAACTTCTGCCGCACAACGGACCACTCTTGAAGGAGAACCATCATGAAGCACATCGGGGCGATCGTGGCGCTGTCCCTGCTCGCTGGCCGGGGTCTCGCCGCGCAAGATACGACGAAGGCGGCCCCCGCCCCCGCCCCCGCTCCCGCGGCCAGCCCCAGTGTCAGCGTCGATGAATCAGTCGTCGCCAAGGGTGTGGTGGATCGAGTACCGCAAGACACCGGCTCCGTGTTCCCCGTGGATGTTGGCCAGCTCGTGTTCTGGACCAAGGTGAGCGGCGCCACGCCGGGCGGAGAGACGGCGATCCACCACGTGTGGTTCCATGGCGACACCCAGGTAGGCGACGTCGAGCTGCACGTCGGCGGGTCGCCGTGGCGCACGTGGAGCAAGAAGACCGTCCCTGCGGATTGGACGGGGGCCTGGCACGTCGAAGTGCGGGACGCGGCCGGGACCGTACTGAAGAGAATCGATTTTACAGTGGGTCAGTAAAAGCTGCACGACGCCACGACGCGAAGGTAGCACCGCGCGCCGTGGCGTCGTGCTTCCCCCACCTCACCGCAGCGTCATCCACGCCGCCAGCGCGGCCGTCTTCTCATCCGCGCGCCAGGGCCCTTCGATCGCCCGGCCGAGCTCCGTCACCGCGTGTTTCAGCCGTGCTTCGGAACGGCGGAATACCGTCGCCCCTGCCGGATAGGCGTTGCGCTCGATCAGGACGGAAGACTTGAGGCCGAGCGACCGGCAGGCCTGCTCGAGCACCGTTCTGAACAGCCGGCCCTCGAGCGCATGCGCGCGGATGTGGTCGTTGGCGATTCGCGCGGGATCGATGTTACTGCCGACGACCAGCGCCACGCGACGTACCGGGTGACCCGTCTTCCGGTACTCCTGCAGCAGCTGCCGCACCGACTGCCGCGTGATTTTCGCCACTACGCTGCGGAGGCGCCTCTCGATCTTCGCCCGGTTCGCTCGCGCTGCCCCCATCACGGCATGGTACGGCTGGCGGGAGGTGGGAACCGCCGGGTCGCTCAACGCGATCACGCGCCGGTCGACCACGTGCGGCGCGCGCGCGGGACCCGCCAGCAGGACCGCCGTGGCCCAGCCGGACTTCACGCGGAATCCCACCGCGGCCTGCATCAAGGTGACCGCACGACGCGCCGGCCGAGGTGCTGCGCCCACAGCCAACGCCACAGGTCGGGCTCGTTGTAGGCTGATTCCCAGGAGTTGTGCCCCACCCCGGCGTACTCGGTATAACGCACCGGAGCGCCCGCCCGGCGCAGCGCCTCGGCCATGTTGCGCGATTCCGTGACGGGCACCGCCCGGTCCTCCCCACCGTGAAACAGCCACACAGGCGTGGAGGCGAGCCGGGCAGCGACGTATGCGTAGGGATCCGGGGCATCGGAGGGAACGGGGCCCACGCGGATGCTCGAGAAACCGCCGGGGGGGCGGATGCCACCACACACCGGCACCAGCGCGGCGAACCGGCCGGGGTACTCGAGCGCGAGCTGCCAGGTGCCGTAGCCGCCCATCGAGAGACCAGTGAGATACACGCGCGCGGAATCGCCGTGGAACTCGAGCAGCGCCGCATCCAGGGCCTGCATCGCCGCGCGCGCCGGTGCACCGCTCCAGACGCTGTCCGGAGGCGCCTGGGGCATCACGACCGCAGCGGGGAACGACTCGGCCCGGCCCCTAACCACGGGCCCGAGGCCGACCATCGTCTGCAGCTGACCGTCGGTGCCGCGCTCCCCGGCCCCGTGCAGGGAGAGGATGACGGGCGGGCGCGCACCTCGGTCGCTGCCGCGCGGCACGAACACCTGGTAGCGGTACACGGTGCCGTCCACGGTCGTCGTCCGCGCAATGAACCCGGTCGCCGCGGGCGTCGTGGCGCCGGGCGGCGCGGCGTGGCAGGCGAAGGCCGCAAGCAGCATGCTCGCGACGGCAGAGGCCCGCGCGATCACGGCTGCGCGAATCGCAACTCGAGGATCGCGCCCGCCGGCAGCGCGGCCCACTGCGCGAACAGCTCGCGCCGCTTGTCGCGGATGCGCCGCAGCTCGTCGTCCGTGACGATGCAGGCGCTCGGCAGACCGCGTTGAGCGCAGAATGTCGCGGCGCTCGCATTGAAGTCAGACGCCGACCATTCCACTCCGGCCGCCCGCTCGCGATCGAGGAAGCCGACGATCAGCTCGGATGCAAGCGCCTCCACAGGGAGAGGGCCTTTCGGCCACGGCTTGCCGAAGTCGGTCAGGTTCCACCCCTCGGCGACGAGGCCGTAGAAGCCCCGGGGATGCCCCAACACGGTCTCGACGGCGTAGTGAGTCAGATCGTGCCGGGGGAAGAAGCGCCCCTGTTGTCCGTCCTGGCGCTGCCAGGTGACCGAGCCGTCAACCCGCTGGCAGCTCAGCGCGGCGGACCCGTCGGTTTTCTTCTTGAGGCGGATCAGCAGGTCACTCGAAATCATGTCGCTGGCTCGTCGGTCGCACGAGTGGAACTTTACGCGATTTGGCCGAGCCCGCCAGTTCAAGCGCTTGTTAGCGGCGCACAGGTTCTAGAGTTCATCGCTCGAAGGTGCGAGTACTGGGGCGACCGATGAGCGCTCTCGGTGTGGTGGGTCCGGCTGGGGATTCGCCCCGAGCTGATCGAGCCCGCACATCCGGAGCAGAACGGGCGGCACGAGCGCATGCACAAGACGCTCAAGGCCGAGACCGCCCGGCCGCCACGGCGCACGCTCGCCGCTCAGCAGCGGCGGTTCGACTGGTTCCGGCAGCGCTACAACACCGAGCGGCCGCACGAAGCGCTCGGCCAGCGCCTGCCCGCGCGCCTGTACCACGCGTCGCCGCGTCCCTACCCCACCACGCTCTTGCCGATCCCGTATCCGGGGCATTATGCAGTGCGGCGGGTGAGTCGCAACGGTGGCATTCGCTGGGGCAGTCGCTGGGTGAACGTGAGCCACGTGCTCGCGGAACTCGACGTCGGTTTCGAGGAAATCGATGACGGACTCTGGGAGGTGTACTTCGGTCCGGTCTGGCTCGGCCGCTTACATGAGGCGACGGGCCGGATCGTCGATCATCTGGGCCGCGCCGCCCGTCGCGAAGGCGGGAACCACAAAGGGAAAGTGTTACCTATCAGCTGATAACAAACTGTTACCTATCATCTGAACTGTTCACGCAGCGACGCTACTCCTTTGCAGCTGCTATGCACTTCGCCTGATCCGGCGGGCCCACCCGCCACCCGTATACTGAGTCGACAGCAGGCCCGCTGCCGAAGCCTTGGGATTGGCCGTGGCCACGAAGTTCCGTACCGGTTGCTCGCACCTTCACCCAGTAACGCGCGTCAGGTGACCAGAAGAGGCTAAACTGCACAAGCGAATCCCTTGGATCGCGATCCCATCCCACCATGCCGCTTGGAAAAAGGCCAGCATGGGTATAAGCGCTCGGTCTGACCTTCTTCAAGTCGAAGCACGCATTCAGATACGGATGATAGTAGTCCGCATGGATGGGAGATGAGAGTAGGCGCCGTGGTACTGGTTTGGGCAGGAGCACGACAGTTCCAACAACAAGAACGGTGGAATCAGTCAGTGAACCACAGGACGCTCGACAGATGCGGATAGTGTAAGTTCCGGGAACCAGAGAGTCGCCTGGCAACGTGAACGGCCGCTGACCTGCAAGCGCTCCCGGAAGCGCGATCATCAAGAGGGCCAACTCCCTAATCATGATCTTTACCGCGCTGTCTAACGGATCGCGCTTAAGCTGCGGGCGAGTCAACAAAAGCGAACGCGAAGCGTTCGCAATCCTCAGATCGCCCGTCAGGTGCAGCGTTCGTTAGCCAGCCGCTGAGCGGTACCTGACTGCAGACGGCTCTGCGAATGGGCGCCACAAGCGTCGAGGACACCAGGATACGTCTGTGAGGCGTCGTCCCAAGGCCGCAAGGCAACCTCACGATCGACGTTTCTTCGCCGGCCGGTCGCGGCCATACTGGTGGAGGACGAGGCCCGATACCGCTCCACTCGCATCGCGAACAAAGGTGACTTGTGCGTCCACGTCCTTGGCGAAGAAGTCGTTGTTGCTCTCGGGCCAAAGTTGCACCGCGGCGCCGCCTATGCTCGACCTGATATGGAGCGCCCCGTTCTGCAGCGTGACGTCGAGCTCCAGGCCTGACGCGAGCTCGTAGTCGCCGACGTATGGTGACAACGCCGATGCCGGCAACTCGATCGCCACGCGCGCCCTCTGCGGCAGCGCCGAAGGAGGCACCATGCCGAGCAGTCGCATGTAGCTCGAGATCTGACTGTAGTGCTGTGCCAAATCGGTCTCGAACGCGAGCAAGGTGCTCGCCAGCGCCGGCGACTCGAGTTTCCCCACGTGCTCCATGGCGGTGTCGCAGAAGCGGAGTGAGGCCTCGAGACGTTGGACGAGGGTGTCCTTCGGCCACTGCGCTTTGACGGTGTCCGACAACGAATCCTTTGGAGTCCTGGGGTGCTTCAGGACCCCGAGACGCTCACACAGGCTGTAGTTCGCATTCTCGAGGTGTTGGGCGATATAGCCGATGGTCTGCTGTGACGGGGTAGGCCGGTAGTCGTATCGGGCTGTAGGGATGGAATCGAAGGCCGCGACGAGCCGACTGCCGAAGATGTCGGCAAACCTGATGAATTGCAGCATGACGGCATTGGGCAACTCCGGAGTGGGCGGCGACTGGCCTGCCAGCACCGAGGGAAGCACAAACGTGAGGACGATCAGGGCGCGACGGTGCATGAGGTCTCCAAAGATGCTGGCGCAGCGCAAGCTATCTCGGCATGCTGCCAAATGCGCACCTGCGGCGGTCTCTCTACCTCAGCACGCATTATGTGGCTGGCGAACGGATCGCGCTTAAGCTGCGGGCGACTCGCCCACTGGCGCAAGGTTGGTGCACGTCAGTCCGTGCCCGCCAGGGCACAAACACTGCGGTTCCATTAAGGCGATCAAGCGCCCGCCAGCTTCAAGCGCTTGTTAGACGGCACGGCTCGGGAGCGACCCGTAAACGAGGCCGACGACGAGCCCGACCACCGTAAACTGGAGCAGGTAATACACGCCCTCGAGGGCGATCCAGGTGCCGAGAGACGTGACTTGGTTCTTGCCAGCCTCTGCCAGAACCGCATTGCTCCCCATGAACACGCCCAGCAGCAAGCCGAACGTGGCCCCTGTCATGAGCGGGCTTCCACCGCGGTAGAAGAGGGGGTACAGGTAGGAGACGACAGCGGCTTGCAGTACCATAGACAGAACGCCCAGGGGGATGATAGGCCGGGGTCGCGTGAAGATGCCGAGTCGGGCATAAGTGTCTTTGAAGAGAGCCAGGTGCCAGCCACCGGCGATGGCGAAGGTCAGCAGGAGGTAACTTAGAGCGGCGATCCAGAACTTGGCGTTCACGACGCTCTCCGCGGTGAGTGTGGGATCCGTGCTTGGGCCTGCCGTGCCGCCTAACGGCAATTCGACTGGTCGTCTTTAAGTACACGGCGCCGTCTGTCCGCACCTGCGAGCAAACGGGGCCGACCCATGGCCACCCCGGTTAGCCTGGTCCCCCTAATCGCATTATCGCAGCGTGTCCGCCAGGCTGCGCACGCCGAGGCCCCGCGGCGCAACACATGCGTGTGAATCATCGTCGTCCCTAAGAGACGAGCACAAAAAAACTGCGGACTGGGGCGGGAGGACTCGAACCTCCAACTTCCCGGTTAACAGCCGGGCGGTCTGCCAGTTGACCTACACCCCAATGCCACCGCACCCGCCCCTCACCCCGTTAACAGCCGCCAGGCCCTAGACGCACAGACGCGCAGCGGTGAACAGGCGTGAGGGGCCAGGAAAACGTGCGCCCCCGGAGCCGCTCGGTGCCGGGGGCGCGTTCACGAACCTACCGCGACGCTACGCCGCCCGGCCCCCGGAATTCGAATTCAGGGTCCGGTTGCGGTTCGTGCCGAGAACGGCGAACGTCATCATGGGCCAAGAGTACCATTGCCTCCAGCCGCTAGCAAGGGACCCCGTGCCGCCCGTCATCGCACCCGCCACGCCCGCTGACCTCCCCGCGATCCTCCAGCTGCTGGAAGTGAGCAAGTTGCCGCGCGCCGAGCTCGAGCGGCACATCGGGACGACACTCGTCGCGAAGGAGGGCAAGCAGCTGGTCGGCACCGCCGCGCTCGAGCTGTACGGCGCGGCCGCCCTGCTCCGCTCCGTCGCCGTCGCCGCTGAGCAGCGCGGCCACGGCCTGGGCCAGACGCTCACCGCGGCCGCCCTCGATCTCGCCCACCGGCGTGGCGTGCACACCATCTACCTCCTCACCGAAACCGCGGCGAATTTCTTCCCCAAGTTCGGGTTCCGTCCGATCCCCCGCTCCGACGTGGACCAGGCTGTGCTCCGCTCCCCCGAGTTCACGACCGCGTGTCCGCAGAGTGCGCTGGTGATGGCGCGGACCCTCTCATGACCGACTTTACCCGCCTCACGCGCTCCGACTGGCTCGGCCTCGCGGACGGCTTCTACCGGCACCTCGACACCACCTTCGCCCGCCTCACGGCGCGCGGGTGGGAGCGCGGGACCGCGTACCTCGGGTGGCGCGCCCGCGACGTGCTGGCCCACATGACGAGCGCGATGCCGGTGAATTTCCGCGAAGTGCTCGGCCGCGCACTCGCCGACAATCCGTCGGCCCCGCCCGAGTTCGACACGTTCACCCGCAATGCCCGCGAGGTCCAGCGGCGCCGCACGACCCCGGTCGCCGACCTGCTGGACGAGTTCCACCGGGAGCTCGACGCCCTCCTGGCGATGTACCGCCGCATGAGCGACGCCGAGTGGGAGAAGCCGGCGTGGTTCTTCGTGGGGCGCGTGCGAGTGCGGACGCTGTTTCTCGTGCAGCTGGCGGATAACGTGCTGCACGAGCGCGACCTGCTGGCCGCGAACGGGGCGTGGCGCGGCCTCGACCCCGCATACGCCGCGCCGCTCGTCGACTGGTTCCTGCGCGAGTACCGCCCCGCGACCTTTCGCCCGGAGCGCTCGGACGGCCTGCGCGCCACGATGCGCTACCGGCTCACCGGCGCCGCCGGCGGCGAGTGGTCCCTGACGGTAGCGGATGGCACGTGCCGGGTGGAGCGGGATGCTCCCGCAAAGTCCGACGTGACGCTCGAGGCCGATGCCGAGCAGCTCTTCGCCGCCGCCCAGGCGCGCGCAGCGCCGTGGGTGGGCCGACTGGCCCGCTCGGTGGACTGGGTGCGCGGCCCCGCACGCGCTGAAGACGTCGCCGCCGCGCTCACCGGCATGGCGAGCCTCGGCTGGGCTCTCGCGCTCCGGCGCATTCGCGTGACCGGCAACCGGGCCATCGCCAGCCGCTTGACCCGCGCGTTCTGGCACTTCTGGGAAAGGACGGCGATGACGCGGACGAATATCGCCAAAGGCTAGTTGCACGTCGTACGACGGCGCGTTGCACGAGCGCGTGACCCTGCGTCAGAGATTCACTTGTGCATCGACCCAGGCGCCGTTCTTGGCATGCGACTCCACGGCCGCGGCGATGAATTTGACGCCGCGAGCGCCGTCTGCGACGGTCGGGACCAGCAGCGCCCCTGAATCGGGAGCCCGCTTGGCGCGCCGCGCCCGGATCTGCTCGGCGAGATCGCGATAGAGATTGGCGAAACCCTCGAGATAGCCCTCGGGATGGCCGGACGGGATGCGCGTGGCGTGCGCCGCGGCCGGACCGAGGCAGGGCCCGCCGCGCGACAGAATTTGCGGCGGCCGGCCCACCACTGAAAAGCGCAGCTGGTTGGGATGCTCCTGGCTCCATTCCAGGCCGGCCGTTTCGCCGTACACGCGGAGCCGCAGCCCGTTTTCATTGCCGGGCGCCACCTGGCTCCCCCATAGCATGCCGCGTGCACCGCCTTCGTAGCGCAGCAGGATGTGGACATTGTCATCGAGCTTACGGCCCGGAACGAAGCGGCTCAGGTCCGCGGCCAGCTCGCGTGCGTGCAGCCCGGTGACGAAGTCGGCGAGATGATAGGCGTGCGTGCCGATATCACCGAGACAGCCGCCGGCGCCCGCCCGCTGCGGATCGACTCGCCAGCCGGCCTGCTTGTGGCCGGTGTCCTCCAGCTTGGTCGTCAGCCAGTCCTGGACGTACTCCACCTGGACGACCCGGATGGCCCCCAGCTCGCCGGCGGCCACCATCTCGCGCGCCTGCCGCACCAGCGGGTAGCCCGAGTAGTTGTGGGTGAGGCCGAAGACGAGGCCGCTGCGCCGCACGGCCTGCACGAGGTCGAGCGCGTCCTCCACGGTCGTGGTCATCGGCTTGTCACAGATCACGTCTATGCCCCGGTCGAGAAAGGCGCGGGCGATGGCGTGATGACTGTCGTTCGGCGTGACGATGCTGACGACCTCGATGCCGTCGGACCGCGTTGCTTCGGCCGCCGCCAGCTGGGCGAAGCTGGTGTACGCACGGTCCGGTGCGAGGCCGAGATCGGCGCCTGACTCCCTGGCGCGCTGGGCATCGGACGACAGGGCGCCCGCGACGAGCTCGAACTGCCCGTCCATCCGGGCGCACAAGCGGTGCACGGCGCCGATGAAAGCACCGCGCCCGCCCCCGACCATGCCGAGCCGCAGTGGGCGAAGCGCTTCCGAGTCTGCTGGTGCGTCGACCACGGTCAGACGACGCCGAGCATGCGGCGATTGGCGGCCACGTCGGTGCCGGCGCCGGCGAAATCGTCGAACGCCTGTTCCGTGACGCGGATGATGTGGTCGGCGATGAACTTCGCCCCTTCGCGGGCGCCGTCCTCCGGGTGCTTGAGGCAACACTCCCACTCCAGCACCGCCCAGCCGGGATAATCGTACTGCGCCAGCTTCGAGAAGATCGCCTTGAAGTTCACCTGGCCGTCGCCCAGTGAACGGAACCGCCCCGCCCGCTCGGTCCACGGCTGGAACCCGCCGTACACGCCCTGGCGGCCGGTCGGGTTGAACTCGGCGTCCTTGACGTGAAACATGCGGATCCGCTCGTGATAGATGTCCAAGTACGCGAGATAGTCGAGCTGTTGCAGCACGAAATGGCTGGGATCATACAGGATGTTGCAGCGCTTGTGACCACCGACGCGCTCGAGGAACATCTCGAACGTCACGCCGTCATGCAGATCCTCGCCCGGATGGATCTCGAAGCAGGCGTTGACGCCCTCGTTTTCGAACACGTCGAGAATCGGGCGCCAGCGCCGCGCCAGCTCGTCGAAGGCCGTCTCGACCAGACCCGCCGGTCGCTGCGGCCACGGATAGAAATAGGGCCACGCCAGCGCGCCGGAGAAGGTCGCGTGCTCGGTGACGCCGAGCCGGCGCGACGCCCGTGCCGCCAGCTTCACTTGCTCGACCGCCCAGGCGGCGCGCGCCGCCGGCTTGCCACGCACCTCGGGCGCCGCAAACCCGTCGAACGCCGTGTCGTAAGCGGGATGCACGGCCACCAGCTGGCCCTGGAGGTGCGTCGACAGCTCCGTCACCACAAGGCCGCGCTCGGCCAGGATGCCCTTCACCTCGTCGCAGTACGTCTGGCTCTCGGCCGCCTTTGCGAGGTCGAACAGCCGGCGATCCCAGCTCGGGATCTGCACTCCCTTGAAGCCGAGCCGGGCAGCCCAATCGGCGATGGCCGGCAACGTGTTGAACGGCGCCGCGTCGCCCGCGAACTGCGCCAGGAAAATGGCCGGCCCATTGATCGCCCTCATTGCGCGTCCTCCCTAGTATCGCATGCCGCTCTTCTCGGCGAACGCCTTGAGCGCCGCTTCCTGCTCCGGCGTCAGGTGCTCCGGCAAGGTAACCTGCACCTCGACGTACTGATCGCCGCGGCGGCCGTTCTTCTCGATCCCCTGTCCAGCGATACGGAACTTCTGGCCGTGCTGCGTGCCAGGCGGGATTCTCAGCACGACACGCCGGCCGTCCAGCGTCTTCACCTTGATCTTGGTGCCGAGCATCGCCTGCGCGACGTTGATCGGCACCGTCGCGATCACGTCGAGCCCGTCGCGTCGGAAGAAGTGATCCGCCTCGACCTGCAGCACGACCACCACGTCACCCTTCCCCTTCGTCCCTTGCCCGCGGAGACGCAGCTTGGTGCCGTCCTCGGTGCCCGCCGGGACCGTGATCACCAGGCGTTTCTCGACCCGCACCTCGCCGCTCCCACCGCAGGTGTGGCAACGCTCCGAAGGCACTTTCCCCTTACCGCGGCACACCGGGCACGGCCGGTTCACGGCGAACCCGCCCTGCCCGAACGAGATCACGCCGCGCCCCCGGCACTCCGGACAGGTCGACAGCGTGGCGCCCGGTGCCGCGCCGCTGCCGCTGCAGGTGGGGCACACTTCCGCCATCGGCAACGTCACCGGCACTTTGCCACCCAGGGCGGCGACGCGGAACGGGATCGTGACCGTGGTCTCGATCTCGTCCTCGTCGTCCAGACGTCCCCCACCCTCCGCACCACGCCGCCCGAAGATGCTCGAGAACAGATCCCCCAACCCGCCGAACGAGCCGAGATCCGAGAGATCGAACTCGACCGCTCCGGAGCCCTGCGCACCGGCGCCTCCACCCCGCCCCGCCCCCGCGTACGCACCATAGCGTCGCACCTGGTCGTACCGCTTGCGCTTGTCCGGATCGCTCAGCACGTCGTGCGCCTCGTTGATCTCCTTGAAGCGCTCGGACGCCTGAGCGTTGTTGGGATTGCGATCGGGATGGTACTGCTTGGCAAGGCGGCGGAACGCCTTCTTGATCTCGTCCACCGTCGCGGTCTCGGCGACCCCCAGGACCTGGTAATAGTCCTTCGACGCCGCCATCAGCCGGTCTCACCGTCCGGGCTCGGCGGCGTCTCGCCACTGTCCCGGGACCGCTCCCCCTGCCACGTAAGCACCACCACGCGCGCCGGGCGGATCAGCGCCCCGCCGAGCTGGTAGCCCGGCTGCAGCACGGCGCCGACGGTATGGTCCTTTGCCGGATGGTCCGCGGGACCGGTGGTCACCGCCTCGTGCAGGTTGGGATCGAACGGCACACCGACCTGGTCCACCCGCGTCACGCCGATCGCCTCGAGCTCCTTCCAGAACTTGCGCTCCACCATGTCGACGCCGTCATGGATCGTCTTCGCGTCAGTCTGGCTGGGATCGATGTGCGCGAAGCGGGCGAGGTCGTCTAGCGCATCGACCAAGCGATGCAGCAGGTCCGCCTGAGCCTTGGCCCAGAGCTCGGCGCGCTCTTTGCTGGTGCGCCTACGAAAATTCTCGTATTCGGCGGCCAGCCGGAGATGACGGTCCTTTAGCTCGGCGAGCTGCGCCTCGAGGCGCGCCACCGCCTCCTCGGGCGGCTCGAGCAATGCCCCGGAAGCCGGCTCCGGCGCCGCCGGATCGCGTGCGTCCGGCCGCTCGGCCGCCTGTTGCGGTTCCTTATCGTCGGGTTGCATGGGTTTCCGCTTCACTAGGCAATCGGTATGCCGCCTGCCGCGCGCCGATCTGACGGAGTCGGTCCGTGAAAGGAGTCGGAACCTGCTATCGCACAAGAAGCTAGCTGCCAGAACGGCACGGGTAAACGTGCCGAGGGACACGGTCACGCAGTTCCCAGGCTGAAGCCTGGGCTCGGCACTGCGCTGTGCTTAAGCACCAATGTCTCGCCGAGCCCACGCTTCAGCGTGTGGAATCTACGGAGCAGTCCATCCCGCAGTTACACACGAGCGAGCTGCGCGTCGACAAACGCCAGGATGTCCCCCATCGCCACCTCCCGCTGCGGATCGTGCAGCACCTCGTGATACATCTCGGGATACCACCGCACCAGCACCGCGCCCTTGAGGCCGTCGGCGAAGGCACGCCCGAGGTGCGCGTCCACGACGCGATCTTCACCCGCGAGTAGGAACAGGAGCGGGCACTCGATGCGGTGGCCGTCGGCCACGACGGCCCCCTGAGCCCACTTGATCTCACGCCACGCGCCGGGTGACATCACGCCGTGCACCGCTGGATCCTCGCCGTACGCCTTGTTTACCGCTGCATCACGACTCAGATGCTCGGGATCCAGGCCCAGCGGCACGGCGAGCGTGGGCCACAAGTCTGGTAGTACTCGACCCGCGAGCCGCTTCCACGCGGGCGTGCGGAACGCCAGGCCGAGCCACGGGCAGCAGATGACCGCCGCCACGATCGGGTCGCTGGGCTGGGTCTCGAGGTAGCGCAGCGCCACGAGCCCCCCGAACGAGATCCCGAGCAGCAGCTGCGGCCGGTCGGTGCGGAGCCGCACGGCCCGCCGGAACGCCTGCAGATCGCCGAGCAGCTGGCTGAACCGCGACAGGTAGCCGCGGTGTCCGCCCGAGCGCCCGTGGCCGCGCTGGTCGAGCAGGTACGCGGCCACCCGCGCGTCCCGCAGCCGCTCGCCCACCTCGCGCCAGCGACCCGCGTGATCCGACCAATCGTGCAGCACCAGCACGGCGGCGCGCGGCTCGGACGGCTCGTACGCGTCGTAGACGAGCTGGGTGCCGTCGGGCGCGGTGAGGGTGGGCATCAGGCGCGCGCGAGCAGCCGGCGCAGCAGATCCAGCGACGCCTGCGCGCTCCGCAGGCGGATCTCGTCGCGGTCCCCCGGGAACACGCGCTTGACCGCGCGCGTGTCGGTATGAACGCGCGCGGCGAGCCACACCGTCCCCACGGGCTTCTCCGGCGTCCCGCCTCCCGGCCCTGCTATCCCCGTGACGGCGATGCTCGCCTCCGCCGAAAAAAGCCGCTGGGCGCCTTCCGCCATCGCGCGCACGGTCTCCTCGGAGACGGCCCCGCGAGCTTGGAGCGTCTCGAGCGGCACCTTGAGGGCAGCGGTCTTGATGACGTCGGCGTACGCGACCACACCGCCGATGAACGTATCCGACGCGCCGGGAACGTCGGTGATCCGCTTCGCCACCAGGCCGCCGGTGCAGGACTCGGCAACGCCCAGCCGCTGGCGCCCCTTCCGGAGCGCGTCGAGCACGACCGCCGCGAGGTCGACGCCATCTTCGCCGTACCAGTGCTCCCCGACGAGCGCCCGCAGGCGCGTGGCCGCGGTCGCGAGCCGGGTCTCCGCGTCACCCTGCTCGAGGCTCCAAGCGGTCAGGCGCAGATCGACACCGTCGGTCGAGGGCAAATAGGCGAGCGTGAGCGGGCCGATCTCCGCTTCGATGGGCCCGATCCGCTCGGCGAGCGCCGACTCGGAGACGCCCGTGGTGCGCACGGTGCGCGACAGCACGACCCGCGACCGCCCGCCCCCGCCGGCCGCGACGCGTCGGGCGATCCGCGGCAGGACCTCCTCCACCAGCAAGCCGCGCATCTCGCGCGGCACGCCGGGCAGCAGCACGGCGACGCGGCCGCGCCCGTCCTCGAGCCAGAGCCCCGGTGCGGTGCCCCGCGGGTTGGGGAGCACGCTCGCCCCCTCGGGCACCTCGGCCTGGGTGCGGTTGACGGCGGGCATGGGACGGCCGAGCCGCTTGAACCGCGCCTCGATGCTGGCCAGCAACCCTTGGTCCAGCACCAGCCGCTTGCCGAACAGCTCCGCCACGACCCCCTTGGTCATGTCGTCGCGCGTGGGTCCGAGGCCGCCGGTGGTCACGACGAACGCGGTGCGCTCGAGCGCCTCGGCCACCGCCGCGCGGATCGCGTCCGGCCGGTCGGCAACCGTGGTGCGGCGGGTGATCTCGGCGCCCGCCGCCGCCAGGGCGCGCCCCAGCTCGGCGGCGTTGCTATCGACGGTATGACCGAGCAGCAGCTCCGTGCCGATGGTGACGATTTCGAGCTTCACCCGCCGCCCTTGAGCAGCGCGCGGTAGCGGTACAGATACACGACGAGCGAGTACACCGTGAGCAGGATGGCCCCGGCCAGCGTCACCGCCACCACGGCCCCGTGGAACTTGTCCCAGAAGTTGCGGAACCAGCCCGCGAAGGGGTGCGCCGCCAACGCGTCCTTCCAGGCGAACCAGAACAGCGTCGCCCCGATGAACACGTTCTGCACCACCGCCTTGAGCTTGCCCGCCCCCATCGCCGGGATCACGACGCCGCGTCGCTTCGCGAAGAACCGGAACGCCGTCATCAGGAGCTCGCGCCCCACCAACAGCAGCGCCACCCACACCGGGAAGCTGCCCCACCAGGGGATGCGGTAGTCGACGAGGATCGTCGGATGGCGGGTGAGCCAGAAGATGGGTATGAGCGTCGCGAACAACAGCAGCTTGTCCGCGATCGGATCCAACAGCTGCCCCAGCTCGCTCACCTCGTTGCGCCGGCGGGCGAGGTAGCCGTCCACGATATCCGAGGCGCTGGCCGCAAGGAAGATCAGGAACGCGATGACCTTGGGCCAGTAGCCTTGGATGAACGGGAGCAGCGCGATGACCGGCGTGAGGCAGATGCGCGCGAGGGTAAGGATGTTGGGCAGGGTCCACCGCATGGGACCGTCCCCCTAGCTCAACGTCTTCAATACCATCTTGCTGACCGTCTTCAGCGTGTCGAACACGCCGTCGCCGCGGGTCGCCACCGCTTCGAGGTAGGGCGCGTGACCGACCCACTCGTTGCTCACTTTCTCGACCAAGTTCTCTCCCGGGTGCGTCGGATCGGGGACGACCTTCTGCTGGCCGGCGTCGTCGACCGGCCAGCCCGGATTGAGGGACGCCTGGAGATCCTTGACGGGCGCGGCGTTCGGCAGGTCGCGCTTGTTGTACTGGATCACGAACGGGATCTTCGTCAGGTCGTAGCCGTATTCGGACATGTTGTCGTACAGGTTTTGCATCGACTCGACGTTCGCCTCCATACGCTCGATCTGACTGTCGCCGACGAACACGATCCCGTCCACACCCTTGAGGATGAGCTTGCGGCTCGCGTTGTAGTACACCTGTCCCGGCACGGTGTAGAGGTGAAACCGCGTCTTGAAGCCGCGGATCGTGCCGAGATCGACGGGAAGGAAGTCGAAGAACAGGGTGCGCTCGGTCTCGGTCGCGAGCGAGATCATCTTGCCCCGGGTGTTGGGCGAGACCTTGCCGTAGATGTGCTCGAGGTTGGTCGTCTTGCCGCCCAGACCCGGGCCGTAGTAGACGAGCTTGCAGTTGATCTCGCGGGACGCGTAGTTGATCATCGACATGGGCGCGTCCCTCTACCCGAAGAGTTTGTCAATTTCGTCTTCCGCACCCTCGAGCAGGCCCTTCTGCGGCGCCGACGGTCCCGCGCCCACTCCCTTGAACAGCTCTTCGAACACCTTAGTCAGCCGCTCGACCACGGCCTTCCCCTTGAGTTTCACCAGGCCGAGCGTGGTGCGCTGGTCGAACAGCACGACGAGGATCAGGCGCTTCGCCACGTCCGCCAGGAGCATCGACTCCTTCTGGCCCTGGTGGACGAGCGAGGCGAATTCGTGCTCGCCGACCATCTTGGCGAGCTGATCGTTGGCGCTGAAGTCGGCGGCCGTGAGGGACGCGAAGGCGGCGGAGTCGAACTGCGGCGGGTCGCCCACGGTGGCCACCAGCTGGCCGGTGCGGTCGACCAGCAGCGCGCAGCGGGCGTTCGCGTCGCGGAGGAACGCCTGGAGATGCTGCTCGATCTGCTTGAAGTCGTTTTCCGAAAACGACCAGCTCGCCGCACCCGCCATCGCGTCCCCTCGGTCAGTCGGCCTCGGACATGTCCCGTCGCGCGAGCAAGGCCTGCGCGATGGTCACGCCGTCGGCATACTCGAGATCCCCTCCCACCGGCAAGCCGCGCGCGATGCGGGTCACGCGCACGCCCGTGGGCTTGAGCGCTTGCTGCAGGTACGTGGCGGTCACCTCCCCCTCCATCGAGGGATTCGTCGCGACGATCACTTCGCGCACCCCCGCGCCGTTGGTGACGCGCGCCACGAGCCGATCGATGCGCAGCGCCTCGGGACCCACGCCCTCGAGCGGGGAGAGCCGCCCGCCCAGGACGTGATAGCGCCCCGGGAACCGGCCCGCGCGCTCGATCGCCGCGACGTCCGAGGCCTCTTCCACCACGCACAGGAGGGCCGCGTCGCGCCGCGGGTCGGCGCAGATCGCGCAGGGATCCGCGTCGGTGAGCGTCCCGCACACGCCGCAGGCCGTCACGCGCTGGCGCACCCGCTGGATCGCTTCCGCCAGGCGCGCGGCGGTTTCCGCCGGCTGCTTCAACAGGTAAAACGTGAGCCGCTGCGCCGTCTTGCGCCCGATCCCGGGGAGCTGAGCCAGCTCCGTCACGAGATCATCGATGGCCGACACGGCGAGCTACAGGGGCAGCTGAAACGGGAACGGCAGGCCCGACGCGAGCTTCTTCACTTCCGCCTGGTAGAGCTCGGCGGCGCGCTGCTGCGCTTGCGAAACCGCGGCGAGCACGAGGTCCTCGAGCATCTCGATATCCCCTTGGGCCACCGCCTGGGGATCGATCTTGATGGCACGGATCTGGCCCCGCCCGTCGGCGGTGGCCTGCACCATCCCGCCGCCGGCTGAAGCGGTCACCGTCTGCTGCGCCAGCTGGGACTGGATTTCGGAGAGCCGGAACTGCACCTGCTGCCCCAGCTGGAACAGGTTGGATAAATCCGCCATACGCCGAAAGTTACCCCTCGCCCAAACGGGTGGCAAGCTACTCCAGCAACTCCAAGTCCAACGCGTCGATGGCGGTGTTGAGGCTTGGGTCCTTCGCCCGCAGCGCCTCGAGCCGGTCGGCCCGCGCGCCCGCTTCCGTCATCCGAGCTGGGCGCGGTGCTGATCGCTCCCCGCTCGTCGCGCCCTCCAGGGTGATGCGGACCGGCTCCGTGACGTAACGCCCCACGAGCAGCGCGAGGGCGTCCCGCTGGCGCTGCAGCCCTTCGGCGTGGACCGGGTTGATGTCGCGCAGCCGGATGGCCACGGTCGAGCCGTCCGCGCCGGCGACCTCCGTCGCCTGCAGCAGCGCGCCGAGCATCGGGCTCTTCGCGCGCGCGTCCTCGATGATCCGAGGCCAGAGGGCACGGAGGCGGTCGAGGCTCAAAGGGCCTTTCTCGGGAGGGTGAACGGCCGGTGGAACAGCCGGGGAAGGGGGAAGGGGGAACGGTGCGGCAGCAGCATCCCGGAGCACTGCGGGCGTATCCCCCTTCCCCAGCCGTTCCCCCTTCCCCGGCGCTCCACCGAGCGCGCGAATGACCGCCTCGAGCTCGACCGTCCGACCCATCATCGCCCACCGCAACAACAGGAGCTCCACGGCCAGGCGCGCGTTGCCGCTCGTGCGCAGCTGCGGTTCCAACTCCGACAGTACCGTGAGCAGGCGCACGACATCGGGCGGCGGGAGACGCGAGGCGTGCTGACGCACTAGCGCCTGCAACCCCTCGGTCAGCCCTTCGGGCTCCCCGCCCAGGCCCGCGAGCAGCACGGCGCGCAACGTCTCTCCTGCGCCGGCGACGAACTCGCCCAGATCCGCGCCGGCGTCGATGAGCCGGTCCACCAGCGGGAAGACCGCCTTCGTATCGCGCTCGGCGACGAGGCGGAGGAGCTCGCCGTACAGGTCCTCGGGAATGAGGCCGAGCACGTCGCGCACGCGCTGCGCCGTTACCGGCCCCTCGCTGAAGGAGAGCACTTGATCGAGAATAGACAGGCCGTCCCGCATGCCGCCGTCCGCGCTCTTCGCGATGAGGTGCACGGCGTCCTCGTCAGCCGCCAGGCCCTCGGCGGCGAGCACCTGCTTCAGCCGCTCGGTGATCGCATGCGGGCCGATGCGCCGGAAGTCGAAGCGCTGGAGTCGCGAGAGGATGGGTGCCGCGCTCTGCGCGATCTTCTGAGGCTCCGTGGTCGCGAACACGAACACGACGCGTGGCGGCGGCTCCTCGAGGACCTTGAGCAGGGCGTTCCAGGCCTCGCGCGTGAGCATGTGGGCCTCGTCCACGATGTAGACCTTGTGGCGCCCTTCGGCCGACGCGGCGTACATGGCGCGCTCGCGCAGGTCGCGGGCGTCGTCCACGCCGCGGTTCGAGGCAGCATCGAGCTCTACGACGTCGAGATTCGCCGCACCCGTCCAGATCCGCTGGCAGGAATCGCACGCGCCGCACGGCTCGCCCGCCACCCCGGAGGAATCGCGCCGCTCGCAGTTCAGCGCCATCGCAAGGATGCGCGCCGCGGTCGTCTTGCCCACGCCGCGGGGCCCGGCGAACAGGTAGCCATGGGCCACGCGGCCACCGGCCACGGCGCCGCGCAACGCGGCGGCGACATGCGTCTGCACGATCAGGTCCGCGAACTTCTTGGGGCGATACTTGCGAGCTAAGGCGATCATGGGGAGCAATCTAACGCGGAAGCCGGAACGCGGAACGCGGAACAGAGATGCCCCAGGCTACCCGCAGCGACACCCGGCATCGTTTAGCGCTGCTCCCTGCGGGGGCCTGACGCGGTTCACGAGCGGACGACCTGCGGACCTGGGGCACTGAAAGCTAGTAGAACAGGGAACAGGAGAACAGGGATAGACGCACAGCGGTGAACGGGGGACAGGAAAGAGGGAGGCGGTACGCTCCGGCCCCTACCGACGCGGGCTCACCACCTCCACCGCGACGGTCGCTGTGAGACCGGCCGAGATCGTGAGCGAGGTCGTGCCAGCCGCGACCGGCTTGAACCTGATCGCCGCGGTAAGGCTGTCGGATTCCACGCCTACGAACCTGAGGAGCTGGCTGCGCGCGTTGTATTGCCGCAGCACATCCTGCAGCGTGCGCGACAGGCTCACAGTGGGAATCAGATTCCCGTAGCCATCGCGCGCCTTGAGCGTCAGGGCGAACGGGACGTCGCGTTCCACGATGATGCGACCGCCGTCGACGCGCGCGCCGTCCCGCTCGAGAATGAGCTCGACCGCCGGACCGGGGTCCACGTGGAGCGTCTCCGCCGTTTGGACGGAATCGAACGAGGCGGTGACGACAGCGACCCCCGCCTGCGATCCGAGGGTCACCTCGACGCGGGCGCGACCCGCCGAGTCGGTGAGGGCGCTGTCACGGGTGACCTGGGCGTTGCGGCTCCGGAAAACGACGACGCGGCCGGGGATCGGCCTGCCGGAGACGCTGTGGGCCTGGAAGACGAGCGGCTCGGACAAGAGCGTCCGGGCGACGCCGCGCTGCCCCCCGCCCGACACGAACCCCGAGCCGGCGCGCGACACCGGTCCGCCGAACACCGCTTCCAGCACTGCGAGGCGCTCGCCTCGGGTTCGCAGCTCGATTCGCCCCGGCCGCCGTACTGCGGCCGCCTGGATGACGAACGCTGCCCGGCCGAGCGAGTCGGTGGCGCGCGTGTCGGCCGCGACACCCATGTCGGCGCGCTCCGGCCGCAGCTCGACGGGCTCGTTCGGCACTGGGTTGCCGAACGAGTCGCGCACCGCCGCCTGAACCGCAAGCGACCCCTCCTGCGCACCGCCCAGCTCGAGCCGAGCCGGCCGCACGTCGACCACTGCCGGTCGGCCCGGCCGCACCACAAGGTCCGCCGTGGGCCGCCCCGGTAGCGCCGCCCCCGTCGCCAAGACGACCTCGAAATGGTAGGTCGCCACCTGCCGGCCCGCCGGGACCCGGAACACCGCCAGTCCGCTGTCGTCCGTGAGCGCCTGCGCGTCGCTCCCGGTTCCGCCGGTGATGCTGGAGCTGCCACGCAGCGCCAGCGTCACTGCGCGTTGCGGCGCGTCGCCGCGGCGCACGCCGACGCGAATCAGCGCCTCGCTCGCGGCGGGAACCGCGGTCCGCGCGGAGAGCAGCGTCACGGTGAGCGGTCGAGGCTCGGCCGGCGCGGAAGCGGCTGTGGTTGGTTGCGTTGCGGACGTCGCGGCGCTCGCGAGCGTAACCCCGGCGCGGGACCCCTGCAGGGCCGTGCAGCCGCCGATGCTGCTCATCACGTCGGCGTCCGCACCGAGGTCGCGCAGGTCCGCCCAGTCCCGCTCGGTGGGCCGGAAGGCGAGGCAGTTACGCCGTACGAGGTCGGCGACCTCTCCCTTCCGAATCATGGGGTTCGCGAGGAGACGGATCAGGTCCGTCTTTCGCAGCGGCTCCGTTCCCTGCGCCGCGACGAGCACCGGGAAGCCGAGCGCCACGAGACCTCCGAGCCAGCATCTCATGGCCGCGGACACTGCGAGCGCTCGAACAGGCGCTCCGCGGCATCGACGTCCGCGTAGAGCGAGCGGTCCCGGGCGGTCCCCGCCGAATCGAGCCCGGCGGCGTCCGCCTTGCGAGCGGCGTTGTAGAACGTCCACCGCTCTTCCAAATCCACCAGGCCGCGCGCCAGGTCGGGACACGACATTCTGCGGCTCTCGAACAGCCGGGCGCGCAGCTCGAATGCGCCTACCGCGAGCGCCACAGTGTCCGCCGTGCGGTCGACGAGCTCCCGCGGCGCGGCCACCGCCTCGCGCTCGCTGGCCACCGTCTCGCCGGGCCCTGACGCACGGGCCCGGTACACGTTGAACAACACCGCCGCCGCGACCAGCCCGAGCACGCCGTACCCGGTAAATCGAACCGTGCGCTCAAGGCCGGTCCGCCGCATGGGCGGCGGCGACTCCGGCGCAGCGGACTCGTCGACCTCGCCGGGGAACAGCAGGCGCGGTTGGATCTCCAGCCGGGGGTTCGACACGCGGTCGGACGTGAAAATGGCTTCCTCGGTGCGGTAGTTCACCCACGCGAGGTCGCTCACCTTGCGCCCGTCCGGGAGAATGGACGACGCGTCCAGCAGCTCGTAGAACGGCAGGTACGCGTGCGAGCGAGACCCGTCCGCCGCAGTGCGGAAGAAACCGCCGGCGGGCGCGTCCCCCGGCGTCACGACCAGAGCCACCTGCCATGGCTGATCGAACAAGGCGTCATGCGTGGCCGCGTCGGCCGGAGAGAGTCGGGGCTCGACGGCGCGGTGCGTGTGATACCAGCCTAACAGCTGGCCGCCGTTGCGCCGAACCTCCTCCTGGACGACCGACCACCCCTGCGACAGCGCTGGCGTGAGACGGTCCCCTGAAATCGACCAAGGGAGGTGGATCGCGGACTCAATGACAATGTACGGAGCGCCGGTCTCCGGACACTCTAAGACGTTGCCCGCCAGGAACCCCAGCGAAGCGGTCCCCCGCGGCTTTGCCTCCACGTGGGCGTGCACGGCCGCGAACGCGCTCTGAGTGATGAAAATCGGATAGGGGGGGTCGACGGAGCGATCCTCGACGGTGGGAGTCCAACGGACCGCCCGCGCGACGAGTAACGGCCGCTTCAGGTTGTCGCTTTCCCCCCCGGTCGGGCTGCCGCCGGCAAGGGGGGTCGCGTCCGGGACGCGATACGGCGCGGCGCTCCACAAACCGTCCATCGCCCCTGCGGGCGCTGCAACTTCCTCGCCGCAGCTATGGCAGTAGTGGGGGGGGCGGAGACAGCTTCATCAAGCCCGAGTCCAGATGCGAAGCATCAGCCCGCTATGGAGTTACACGCAGCGACCCAAGCGCGTGTCGAGGCAGCGAGCCGAAATCACGCCGTCCGGTTAGGGACAGGCCGCACCACTGTGGCGCGTCTGCCACACCACCGCAGTAAAGTCCTCCCGTTGGCCGGATGAGACGATGACGAGGCTTGTGGAGCCGGGTTGCCCCGGCGTTCCCCGCACCACGCCACCGAGGCTGTCCCAGCCCACAAACACGACCCGCAGCACGCTTTTATCCCCTGTCGCCGCCTCAACCTGCGAGACCGGGACGGCGTTACCAAATGGATCCTGACCGACGACGTGGAATACGACTGGGATGCTGGTGGTGAGCGAGATTCGCCCCTCGACGGGCGTGTCGCCGCAGCGCAGCAGCAGGCGCGTCGCGGCACCGGGTTGACCATAGAGCGTGGCCTCGCGCTCCATGGCCCGGACCGTGGCTGTGACGATCGTGAGGCCGGCCTTCGGCCCCAGGGTCAGGTCCACCTTCACACTGCCGGTGGAATCGGTTACAGCGCGAGAGGCGCCCAACTGTCCGTTGGTGACGCGAAAGGTTACCGCCTCGCCCCCCACGGGGGCCCCTGACGTATCACGGACCTGAAAGACCACCGGAACCCGGGGGCGTGTCCCGACCGAGCCGCGCTGCCCCCCGCCTTGCACGAACCCAGTGAGCGCCGCGGAGAGTGGCAGGCGGGGCACGACGCGCGGCTCGTCGTGGACGGCTCGGGTCGGTGCCGCAGCGACTCGGTTCACCCTATCGGCCCGGGGCCGCCGAACCGGTGGCGCGGGGGGGCGGGGGCGTACTGCGGCCGGCCGCGGCGCAGCCCGCACCAGCGCCCCGCGACGCGCGCACTCATCGATCTCCCGCAGCACTCCCGAGTCCGCGCCCAGCGCCGTGAGATCGGCGCGGTCCCGGCTGGTCGGCGCGAAGCTGACACAGGTGCGGCGCACCAGTGCCGCGAGCTCGCCGGGCCCGAGCGTTCCGACCGAGAGCAGGCGGACCAGATCAGTCTTGCGGAGGGGCTCAGTACCGACACTCTGCGCCGGGGTCGTGCCGGCGCCGCCTAGCAGCAGCAATGACACGTATGTGAAACGACGTCCTAGGGCCGCTGGCATCCGGACTTCTCAAATCGACGCTCCACGGAATCCACGCCGGTGTACAGCATCTGGTCCCGCGCCGCGTGCGTCCGGTCCAGCGCGACGGAGGCACGACGGGCCGTGCTGTAGCTCTGCCACCGATCCTCGACCGCCAGCAGTCCGCGGGCGAGCGCGTCGCACGCCAGTTGCCGCCGGTCGAACAGCGCCGCGCGCTCGCCAAAGGTGCGGACCGCCCTGGCCAGCGAGTCCGCAACCTGGTCGAGGTGCGTGGGCAGCGGGTGTGGCGCTGCTACCGGCGCAGGTGCTGGCGGATTCGCTGGAGGCTGTGCGGCGGGTTGCCGTTTGGCCGATGCGGATGGGAGGGACGGGGCGGACGGGGGTGGGGGCGCCGCCGTGCGCCGGGGCGGCGCCGCTGCCGGCCGCTTGAAGAACGGCAGGCTCGACAGCCGCGGCAGGCGCGGCAGGGCCGGCAAGTGCGGCAGGCTCGGCATGTTGGGCAGGCCGCCGTTGAGCCAGACGTAAAACGCCCCTCCACCCCCGATCACGAGGAGGCCGAACACCGCGACCCAGCGACCGAGCCGTCTCTTACGTCGCCGCCGCGCCGGCGGCGCGCGCACCGGCGTCGGCTCCTCTTCAACCGGCTCGGGCACCTGCTCGATCGGTTCCTGCAGGGGATCCTCGAAGACGTCCTCGGGCTCGGGCGGCGGCGGGAGCGGCTCGCGCGGTGGCTCGCGAGACAGCTTACGCCGCGGCTGAGTCGGCTGCGGCGGTGGCGGAGGCGGGGGGGGCGGGGGGGGCGGGGGGGGCGCGGGGGACGGCGGTGGACGCGGCGTCGGGCGCGGGGTCGGCCGTGACGCTCGCGGGGACGGCGCCGAGGCGAAGTCCTCCGCCGCCGTGAGAAACACGAGCTCATCGGACTTGGGCTGCGGCGCCTTGGGCGGAGGCGGTGGCTCGGCGGGCGCCTCTGCCTCTGCCTGTGGTTGCGGCTCTGGCTCGGGCGCCGCCGCCGGCGCCGGCTCCGGCTCGGACGGAACCTCCGCCCCTGCCCCAGGCAGAGCCGGCGGTGCCGGCTTCGGCTGCGTTCGGAGTGGCCGATCGGCGAGCGGGTTGTAGGCCCGGTAGTTCTTCCACGTCACGAAGGAGCGCTTCTTGCCGCCCGGGCGAAACGATGCTTCGCTCAAGAGCTCGTAAAACGGCAGCAGCGTACTGGGCCACGCCTCGTCCGTGCCGGCCCGGAAGAAGCCGGCAGCGGGTTCACCGTCTGCGCCAGTCCCCAACACGAGAGCGATCTGCCACGGCTCGGCGAAGTAGTGCTCGTGGGTCTCGGTGTCGTGCGCCGACATCGAGAGCGGCAGCGGTGGATGGCTGTGGTACCAGCCGATCAGATGGCCCTTCGCCTCCTGCACCTGCACTTCGATCCTATCCCAGATGCGGGTCACGACGTCGATGGTACGGTCGCCGTAGATCGGAAGGCTGAGCCGCAGCGCGGCATCGATGATGAGATACGCGACGTTGGTCTCGGGGCACTCGCACAGGTCCCCGACGAGGAAGCCCAGGAGCCCCTGCCCCGGATGAGGCGGCGCGGTGGCGAGATGCTCGTGGATCGCCGCTACGGCGGATTGCGCCACGAAGATCGGGAAGGGGATGCCGCCCGGCCGCCCTCCGCGGGCCCCCGCCGTAGCGGGGTTCCACAGGATGGACCGGGCGAGCGGGATCGGCTGCCGCAGAGGAGCGTCCGCGCTCATCGCGTCAAGATAACGAGGGGCGACCCGGGGCGCTCATTCGGAGAGTACGCGGCTGATCACGCCCGCCGCACGCTCTATATCTGGCCGGCTCACGTCGAGGTGCGTCACCGCGCGCAGGCGCCGCGCCCCGAACGGCACCACCAGCACGCCCGCCTGCGTCAGCTTCGGGATCACGGCATCCGCGGTCGCGCTTTCTCGCCGAAGATCGAGCATGACGATGTTGGATTCGGGGTCGGACGGTCGGACGGCGGCACAGTCCGACAGGCGGTCCGCAAGGAGCTTCGCGTTGGCGTGGTCTTCGACGAGGCGGCTCAGGTTGCAGTCGAGGGCGTACAGGGCGGCCGCGGCGAGGATCCCCGACTGGCGCATCCCGCCCCCCAACCGCTTACGGATCTCCCGGGCGAGCGCGCGGTCCTGCGCCGCGAACGCGAGGCACGAGCCAACGGGACAGCCGAGACCCTTCGAGAAGCTCACCATCACGGTCGCCGCGCCGCGGGCGAGGCTGGCGAGCGGGACACCGAGGGCGAGCGCCGCGTTCCACAAGCGGGCGCCGTCCAGGTGGACGCGCACATCTCCCTGCTCCGCTGCCGCGACGATCCCCGCCATGACGGCCGCGGGCATCACCTTGCCGCCCGCGGCGTTGTGGGTGTTCTCCACGGCGACGGCGCCGACGCGCGGCACGTGGGGTGAGGGCGGGCGCAGCGCGCCACGCACCAGCTCGCCCGTCAGCAGGCCGTCGGGCGTCGTCACGGGGCGGATCTGTACGCCCCAGTTGGCGGCGACGCCGGCGAGCTCATAGTGCACCAGGTGCGCGTTCGCCTCGAGCACGAGCTCCGTCCCGGGGCGCGTGAGCAAGGCGATCCCGGTCTGGTTCGCCTGGGTCCCCGACGGGAAGAACAGCGCGTCGTCCTTGCCGAGCAGCTCGGCGATGCGCTGCTCGAGGCGACGGGTGGTGGGGTCGCCGTCCAGGACGTCGTCGCCCACCTCGGCCTCGGCCATGGCACGGCGCATCGCGGCCGACGGCCGCGTCACAGTGTCGCTGCGCAGGTCAATCGGCCCGGTCGCGGTCACCCGAGCTGCACGCGCTGCGAGCGCTGCATGCGCATCAGGTCGTACGTCTCCGCCACCTCGCCCCCCAAGAGGAACAGGTAGGCCGTGTAGTACACCCATAGCAGGAACAGCGCGAGCGCCACCACGTTGGCGTCCGAGGCGAGCCGATCGAGCGTGGCGAACCGCGTTACGTACAGCGCGTACAGCCGCTTGGCCACCTCGAACCCGAGCGAGCAGAACACCGCGGCGACGAGCGCCGTGCGCCAGGGGATGCGCCGGCTAGGGAGGAGCTTGAAGATGCTGAAGAACAGCACCACTCCGGCCGCGAACGCGACGGTCTCGAGACCGAACCGCCACAGCCAGTCGAGCGCAAAGCTCCTGGCGCTCATGACCGTCGCGTTGCCCGCTTCCCAGGCCGCGACGAGCCCGCTCAACACGAGCAGGGCGCCCGTGCCGAGCACCATGGCGAGGTCGAGCAGCTTCGCGACCGGCCAGGGGCGTCGCTCGTCGGTGTCGAACACCTCGTTGAGCGCCGCGCGCAGGCCCCCGAACATGCGGGTCGAAAACCACAGGAACAGCGGCAGCCCGAACGCGGTCAGCCGGCCGCGGTGACGCACGACGCCGCTCAGCGCGCTCTCGACCGCCTGGAATGCCCGGTCGGTTGCGCCACCCGGGGTCGTGGGCAGGAACCGCTCGAGCAGCTCGTGCAGCTGCACCTGTTGGGTCGTTACCTGGTGCTGGACCAGATAGCCGACGACGGCGAGCAGCAGGGCGACGAAGGGGATGACGGTGAGAAGCAGATCGAACGACAGCGCGCTCGCGAGAAACGGGATGTTGTCCTCATAGGCCGCTTCGAGGGTGCGGCGGACGACGCCGGTCACCGACCGATGCCACCCGCCTTCGCGCCTCACGCGACCGGCTCGTCCTCCTCCGGAGCGGGGAGGGCCTTGGCGCCGCGGCGGCGGCGTTTGGCTTCCGTGAGGCGACGCTCGAGCGCTTCGCGCGCTGGGGGCTCGCCCGCCTCCTCGTCCTCGGTCTCGAGCAGCTGCCCCAGTTCGTCCGCTTTCTCGGCGGCCAGGTCCCGCAACCCACGCAACTTGCCCGCCAGCTTGCCGCGGGTGGCCTCGCCCTCGGGCGCGAACAGGAACCCCACCACCGCCCCAATCCCGAGCCCCAGCAGGAACGACCCGAACCCGGAGCCGCGCTCGCTCATTCGCCCGCCTCCAGGTCGTCCGGCGCGGCCACCGCCACCGCGCGCGGCTGCGCGTGCGATTGCAGCGGCGGGCGCACGCAGCGGTCGACGATCGCGCGGGTATTGGTAACGCGCAGCTGCTCGAACAGAAACGCGAACGTTTTCTCGAGGTCGGCCGCGACGGCGTCTCGCACGGACGCCGGCAGGTCCCACAGCCGCTGCTTGAACGGGCCGATCGCCTTCTTGCGAGCCTTGTAGATGAATTGCTGGTCGGTGTCGCCCTTCTTCCACTCGTCCTTGCACTCGCGCTTGACCCACTCGTTGATTTCCGCGCGTACGTCGGCCGGCAACTTGGGGTGGTCGAACACGATGTTCTGGAAGTTCGTCGCCAGATGGATCTCGATCGCCTCGCACGCCGGAAAGGCGCCGAAGGCCTCCGCGGGCAGGGTGGACGCCCCGTGCTGCACCGCGCCGCCCAGGCCGTACGTGGCGCGCGCGTCCCGGGACAGCGCCTGCAGCGCGTCCAGGTCGAGCTGCACCTTCGCGATCGAGCCGTCGGGCAGCACGACGCCGCCGTGACTCGTGCCGGTCTGGACCGAGATCTTGCTGATACCGCGGTAGGGACCGAGCCGCTCGAGCGTGCGGTTGTAGCCCTCCATGAACGCCTTCAGCTCGTGCACGTCCGAATTCTTGCCGCCCACCTCGCCGATCTCGGCTCCCACCGACACCGTCACCCCCTCCGGCTCCCGGTCACGGATGAAGCGAGTCAGCTCGGCCGCCCGTTCGTAATTCACACGCTGCTGCTCATCGAGCGTCTGCTGGGACAGGTCCACGAGCGTCGAGGTGTCGACGTCGATGTTGTAGAAGCCGGCGTGCAGCTCTTCTTCGATCAGCGTGCGCACCGCCTGGAGCTCGGCCTCGGGGTCCGCGGCATATTTCTTCGCATTCACCTGGACGTGGTCGCCCTGGATAAAGAGGGGGCCCACGAAGCCCTCGCGCAGCGCCGCCGCGATCATCACCGCGACGTACTCCGCCGGCCGCTGATCGGTGTAGCCGATCTCGCTGCGGGCGATTTCGCAGATCAGCGCACCGACGTCGAGACGCCGCGCCGCCCGGAACACGGCCCGGGCGGTGTCGTACGCCAGCAGGCGCACGTTCATGGCCGGCGTGGTGAACGGGGGCACCTCCCCCCTACCGCGCGCCAGGTACAGCTCGTGGATCGAAGCGGGGCGCACCCCCGCCTGCTGCCCAATCTCCCAGAGGAGCCAGCGCGCCTGTTCCCGCTCGGGCCCCCCCTCTCCCTCCCCTCCCCCTCCCCCCGGTCCGAACACCGCCCATCGCACCAGATCGTCCATCGCGGCGCTCTGGCGCACGGCGGGATTCTGGAACCGCCGCAGTGTCGCTTCGTGTCCGTTCGACATGACGAATCCTCCTGCCGTCGAATCTAGACCGGGCTGACTTCGGGGACCAGCCCGCCGGCCATCGATGCCTTTGTGTTCCTTCAGGAGGTCCTACTCCGCCCCCACTTCGACAACCAACCCGTCGTACGCCGGGGCGATGCCGTCCGGCAGCCCGGCCGCGAGCTCGGCGTGCGAGGCGTGGTGCGTGAGGTGGGTGAGAAACGTCTGCCGCGCGCCGATCTGCAGCGCCGCTGCGACGGCTTCGGGGATCGAGAGGTGCAGCGGGTGCGGCCGTGGCAGCAGCGCGTTCAACACTAGCACCTCGAGTCCCGTAAGCTGTGCACGGGCCGCGTCGGGGATCACTTTCGCGTCAGTGAGGTAGGCGACTGGACCGATACGGTACCCGAAGACCGTGTGGTTGCCGTGGGGCAGCGACAGCGCGCGCACTCGCAACCCGGCGATCTCGACCTCCGCGTCCGGCTCGAGCACGTGGGTGGTGAGCTCAGGTTTGCTCGTCCCCGGCTGCGCCGGGGTCCCATCGAAGATGTACCCGAAGCGCCGCGCCAGTTCCGCCAGCGTGCCCGCCGCGCCGTACACGGGGAGACGGCCTCGCTGGCGCATGGAGAAGGCACGCAGATCGTCGATGCCGTGGACGTGGTCGGCATGCGCGTGGGTGAACAACACGGCGTCGAGCGTCGCTACTCCGGCGGCCACCAGCTGGAGTCGCAGCTCGGGAGGCGTGTCGATCAGCAGCCGCCGCCCGCCCGACTCGATCAGCGCCGCCGTACGGGTGCGCCGGTCCCGTGGATCGACGGACGTGCAGGTGCGGCAGCCGCACCCGATCTGCGGTACGCCGTAGGAGGTCCCGGTGCCCAGGAAGACGACCCGCACCTCAGACGACCTCGACCTTGAGCAGGTTGGTGGCGCCCGAGACCTCCCACGGCACGCCCGCCGTCATGACGATCCGGTCGCCGGGCCGCGCATAGCCGCGCTTGAGGATCAGGTCGCGCACCACCTCGAGCATCGCGTCGTAGCTGGGTACGTGGTCCACGCCGACCGCTGTCACACCCCACACCAGCGCGAGCTGGCGGTAGGTGACCGGCTCGGTCGTCACCGCGAGGATGGGCACCGGGGGCCGGAGCGCGGCGACCTTGCGGGCCGTGAACCCGCCCTTGGTGAGGGTGACGATGACCGGCGTCTTGAGCATGCGCGCCACCGCGCTCGTGCCGATCGCGATCGCGTCCTCGACCGTCACGTCCTGCCCCGGGGCCACCCGCCGGTCCTCCCGCGCCCCCACGAGCGGGTGCCGCTCCATCTCGCGGATGATGCGATCCATCGCTCGGACCGCGTCGAACGGGTACTCGCCTACCGCGGTTTCGGCCGACAGCATCACCGCATCGGTCCCATCGAGGATCGCGTTCGCAACGTCCGACGCTTCGGCTCGGGTGGGTCGCGGGTGATGAACCATCGATTCGAGCATCTGGGTCGCGGTGATCACTGGCTTGCCGTGGCGATTCGCCTCGCGAATCAGGCGCTTCTGGACCACGGGCACCTCCTCGAACGGCAACTCCACACCGAGGTCGCCGCGTGCCACCATCACGGCGTCACTCGCCCGCAGGATGCGCTCGAGATCGTCGAGCGCGGCGGCCTTTTCGATCTTGGCGACGAGCTTCACCGAGTCGGGAACGAGCCCCCGCAGCTCGGCGAGGTCGTCGGCCCGGCGGACGAACGACAGCGCTACGTAGTCGACGCCCAGCCCCGCAGCGTGCGCCACGTCCTCCCGGTCCTTCGGCGTGAGGGCCGGCGCGCTGACCTGGAGCCCGGGGAGGTTCATCCCCTTATGCGACGTGAGCGTGCCGCCGTCCACCACCCGTCCCTCGACCCGCGGCGGCGCGATCCGCGTCACCTCGACCGAGAGCAGCCCGTCGTCGAGCAGGATCCGGGCCCCCACCCGCGCGTCCTTCGCGAGGTCCTCGTAGGTCGTGGGGAGCTCGTCGCCGCGCGCCGCCTCCTCGGGCGCGAACACCACCGTTTCGCCCGCGTGCAGCACGCGCGGCCGGGCCAGGTCGCCTACCCGGATGCGCGGGCCCTGCAGATCCATCAGGACCGCGACCGGCGCTCCCGCTGCCTCCGCGGCCTGCCGCACTGCGGCGACCCACCCCGCCCGCAGCTCCGGGGTGCCGTGGGACGCGTTCACCCGGATGACGTTCGCGCCCGCGTCGATCAGCCCCGCGATGCGCTCGGGCGTGCCGGTGGCGGGGCCGAGCGTGACGACGATCTTCGTGCGGCGGATCACCGCGTCGCTCCTTCCGTAAGGGCCGCGACCAGCGCAGGCAGCACCGCGCCGGCCCGCCCGCGGCAGACGACGTGCGCCAGTCCCGAGATCTCGGTGGGGTCGGGGTTCACCTCGATGACGCTGGCGCCAGCGTCGCGCGCTATAAAAGGAAGCTGGGCGGCCGGTTGCACCAGCCCCGACGTCCCCACGACCAGCATCGCCTGGCACGACGCGGCGAGCTCCCACGCCTGCGCCGTCACCCGCTCGGGGAGCAGCTCGCCGAACCACACCACATCCGGCCGTACCAGCGAGCCGCACCGCTCGCAGCGCGGCGGCTCGCACTCCGTTTCCGCCTCCGGCTCGGGCGCCAGGTCCGCGGGGAAGGGGTGGCGGACATCGACACACGAGAACCGCTCGAGCGACCCGTGCAGCTCCAGCACCTGGCGGCTGCCGACGCGGGTGTGCAGGCCGTCCACGTTCTGCGTCACGATGGTGAGCTCCGGCACGAGACCCGCCAACGCGACGAGCGCCTGATACCCTGGGTGGGGGACCGCGGCGCGCACCAGCCGGCGCCGCCAGGCGTACCACCCGAACACCCGCGCCGGGTGGCGTCGGAACGCCGCCTCGGTGGCAAGCTCCTCGGGATCGTAGCGTGCCCAAAGGCCGGTCCGCGAGTCCCGAAACGTGGGGATCCCGCTTTCCTGTGACATGCCCGCGCCGGTCGCCACCACCACCCGGCGGGCCGTTCGGAGCGCGCGCGCGGCGGCGTGGAGGGCAGGATCGTCACTTTTCAACATTTCCTCGCGCAGCCGAAGCTGTGGAAAACCGGCCACCCCGGCACGTCCCGCTGGGGCTAGCGGCAGAGGTGAGAAAGTGGTGGAGCAGCGCGAGCCTAAATGGTTATTCAGCGTTGAAGTAAGGTGGCAACCCTCAAGTGATCTCTCACGCCGCCGAGAAGCGACGAGTCGGGCGCGCGGGCTGCATAAAGATACGCACACGCGTAACTCCTCCCCCTCCCCTTCCCCCTTCCCCGGCCTGTTCCCGTTCTTTACCGCACCACCCCGATCTGTTTCTCCTCGAGCCGTCGCTTGAATCCCGCGAGCACATGCACCGCCCGAGCGATGCTGGAGGCCGGCATCCCCTCGATCGCGCGGGCAGCGAGCCGCCGTTCGAGCTGGCCCACGCGCAGCAGCACCTCGAGGCCGTGCCGGGTGAGCGTCACCCGTACGCCACGATCGTCTTCGGGGTCGCGGGTCGTCTCGACCAGCGCCTTGGATTCGAGTCGCTGGATAAACGTCGTGGCGGCGGCGCGGGATACGCCCAGGGCGGCGGCGACGTCCTTGGGGCGGGCGCCGTCCGGCCCACTCGCATCGACGGCGTTGAGGGCCGCGTGGGCGCGATGCGACAGCCCGTAGGCGCGGAACGCCCGGTTCCCGGCGTGCTGCACGGCGGCCCGCGCGGCCGCGATCGCGTCGGTCAGCTGCAGCGCCAGCTCGGAGCGATCGCTCATGCGCGAGCCTCGACAGTAATTAACATATTGACTATTAATATACTAACTACTTCCCCGTGTGCCGCAAGGGGCGGTTTTCCCTAGATTGCTGCCCGATGATCGAGGTCCAGGGACTCACCAAGTCGTACGGCACCGTCGCAGCCGTGCGCGACCTGTCGTTCAGCGTGGCGCCCGGCGAGGTGCTCGGACTGGTCGGCCCCAACGGCGCCGGGAAGACCACCACCTTGCGCAGCATCGTGGGCATCGTCCGGCCAACCGGGGGAGCGATCCGGGTGGGCGGGCATGACGTGGAGCGCGAGCCAGTGGCCGCCAAGCGGCTGCTCGCCTTCATGCCCGACGAGCCGCACTTGTTCGACTACCTCACGGTCGAAGAGCATCTCCGTTTCACGGCCCGCCTCCACGAGGTAGCGGACGTGGAGCGGCGAATCCCTCCCCTGCTCCAGGAGCTCGAGCTCTCCGAAAAGGCCCAGGCGCTCCCGGGGGAGCTGTCCCGCGGCATGAAGCAGAAGTTGGTGATCGCCTGCGGCCTGCTGCACGATCCCCGGGCGCTGCTGTTCGATGAGCCGCTCACCGGGCTCGATCCGGCCGGGATCCGGCGGATGAAGCAAACCATCAAGGAGCGCGCCCGGCAGGGGGCGGCGGTGGTACTGAGCTCACACCTGCTGCACTTGGTGGAGGAGATCTGCACGCGCGTGCTCATCATGCTGCGGGGACGCAGGGTGGCGCTCGGAACGATCGCAGAGATCTTGACTGAGCGACCGGACCTGCGCGGGCTGAGCCTCGAAGACATTTTCCTCGCGCTCACCGAAGCATGATCGGCGCGGCGCTCTACCTCATCCGCCGGTCCCTGGTTAACGCCACGCGTCGCCGCGTGGCGCGGCTGCGCCAGCCCAAGTATCTGATCGGGTTCGTGGTGGGGGGCCTGTACCTCTATTGGCTGGTCATTCGGCCGCGCCGCGGGACGGGCCTTGGGGGCGTGGCCTCGCCTAACGGTGAGGTCGTGGCGGTGGGTCTGCTCGGCGCGCTCGTCCTGTTCAACTGGCTGTTCGGGAGCGCCGAAAGCCCCTTCACCTTCAACCTCGCCGAGACCCAGTATCTGTTCACCGCCCCGCTCACGCGGCGCCAGGTGATCGACTTCAAGCTGCTCCGCTCCCAGGTTCCATTGTTCATCTCGGCCGCCGTGTCCGCACTGATTTTTTCGGGCGGCCATGTGAGCGGGCTGTCGCTGATTCGGGTGGTCGGTCTTTGGCTGGTATATGGCACCCTGCAGCTGCACTACGCGGGGATGTCCTTACTGCGGGCGAGTCTCGCGCAGCAAGGTGTGACCGGGCTGCGACGCCGGCTGGGCTCGCTCCTCGTGCTGGCGAGTCTCCTGGCCGTGACGTGGTGGAGCGTGCGGCGCGCGCTCCCCGACGTCGTGGCGGCCTTCGGGGAAGACCCGCAACGAGGCTACGCGGCGCTGGCGAGCATCATGCACACCGGGCCGCTCGGGGTGCTGGTGTGGCCGCTCGAGGCGGTCGTGGCGCCGCTCCTCGCGCCGAGCGCGGCGGCATTCGCGAGCCGGATGCCGGCCGCGCTGCTCGTTCTCGGCGCGCACTACATCTGGGTGGTGCGTTCCACGCTCGCGTTCGAGGAAGCCGCGGTGGAGCACGCCGCCAAGCTGGCGCGCAGGATCGAGGCGGTCCGCGAGGGGCGGTGGGCAGCGCGAACGAGCCGCGCACCGAAGTCGACCGGCCGCATCCGCCTGCGACTCGCGCCGACCGGGGGCCCGGGCTTCGCCATCCTCTGGAAGAACGCGGTCGGGGCCACCCGCGACTTGAGCCAACGGACGTTCGTCCTGATCGCCGTAGTGGTGATCGGCGGCTCGATGGCGCTCGCGAGTGGGCCGATGCGCGCGCTCGACCTGGTGGCCGTGCTGCTGCTCGGGATCGCCGGCCTGACGCTGCTGTTCGGCCCGCTCGCGGCGCGGTGCGACCTGCGCCAGGACCTCGAGATGCTGGACGTCCTCAAGGGCTACCCTGTGCGCGGGCGCCAGGTGGTAGGCGGCGAGGTCGCAGCCCCGGTGACGCTGATCGGCCTCGTCGTGTGGAGCTGCCTGCTGGGCGCCTTCGCCGCCACGGCTGCCCGGCAGGGCAGCGAGCTGCCGCCGCTCGGCGATCGGCTCGCGATCCTGCTCGCCTTGCTGCCTGCTACGGCCGCGGTGCTGCTGGTGCTGGTCCTGGTCCAGAACGCGGCCGTGCTGCTGTTTCCCGCCTGGGTGAGCGTCGGACGGGACCGAGCCGTTGGACTCGAGGCGACCGGGCAGCGGATTCTCATGACGGCGGGGAGCATGGTCGTGCTGGTCGTCGCCCTCGTGCCCGCCCTCGTCGTCGGCGGCATCGCCGGCGTGGCCGCGCACGCGGGCGGGCTGCCACTCATGTGGGCCGTGACGGTGGCGAGTCTGGTGGGTTCGGCGGTGGTGCTATTCGAGGGAGTGCTGGTCGTGCATCTGCTCGGAGGCGTGTTCGATCGGATCGATCCCGGCTCGGCCGGAACCGGTTAGCAAGTCTCCGTCCAGTCCACGGGGGACGTCGCCCCGCAGCGCACGCAGCGCAGCGTTGCCGGCTTGCCGGCGAAGTCCTGGCGGTAATGGCAGAGCGGGCAGACGGCGTAAGTCGTGACGACCTCCATCCCCTTCCCTCCCAGCGTGGGTCGCAACACCCCGGTGCGGACCACAACGCTCCAGTGGTCGGGGGGCTCGACGCGCACCGTCACCTCGGCGCGCTTCAGGCGGATCCGCTCCCGCCGCACCTCGACGACCACGTGGCCGTCGGCCAATTCCTCCACGACGGGATACCACGCGCCGCGGCGGAGCACGTCCGCCACGTTGTCCGCACACCGGGCCCAGCCTAAGGTGATCCTCATGGTGTCGCGACTCGCATCATAGCACGTCCTCGGTAACAGGCCTGCCAACGTTGGCGCTGCACGAATCCGGAAACCGACACCTCGCCGTTGCGCCCGCGCGACACGCGAACGCAGCCAATATGTAGCGTGCGCGCAACGAGCGAAATCAGCGGCGTGCTTCGTCCTTGAATCGTACCCTCTCACCTGACGTCTGACCGCCCATGTGGAGGGTATGCGGCTTGCCCGCAACACGGCGGAGCTCTTTCACAACGTGCGACCACGCGATGCTCGGGAAGGGGAACGATTCATGAGAACGATCTGGACGAACGGCCCGACGGTCAAGCGGTGTGCGACCACCAACCTCTCCGTGGCGGCGCTGCTCGTGGCGTGCGACCAGGCCGCGGAGCGCGCGGCGCCCACCGCCTCGCCACCGGTGGGAGGGCCTCAAGCAGATCTCGGCGTGCCAACCGATGTTCCCTCGTAGGTCGGATCACTCCTCTCGGGGCCAAACCTCCTCGTCGCTGACCTAGCCGCCACCCAGGAAGAGCTGCCGGGCATGGGCCACAAGTTTCAGCTGTTTTACGCCATGGTGGACGACCAGGACCCTTTGAACCTCACGAACGACGTGGTCTCCGTCCTTACCACCACAGACTACCCGGCAGGTATTGGTGTGGCCATTCGAAACCTGCCGCCAGGAATCAAGATCACGGCCTTCTCGGACCAGATCCAGCTCAAGTACTACTTCCCCTCGAGGTCGTGTGGCGGGGGCTCGCCGCGCATACAGCTCGCGATAGACACTGACGGGGACGGTCACTTTGACGGCAACGCCTTCGGCTATGTCGGGCACGGTGGGTTCGGCGCGGGCTGCCTTACAGGCGTTTGGGACTTTGTCGACATGACCGACAATATCCCTGCCCGGTGGGATCTAACGCAGCTCGGCCTCGGATACCAGAGCTGGCCGGCGGCTGTGGCACTAATCACCACCACGTTCCCGCAGCACCAGGTCCTGTCCGGTTCTCTCGTCGACGACTCGTGCTCGTTCAGCCCGCCCTCCTGTGGGAAGGCTTACTACGACCTCCTAACGATCGAGAATCGGACGCTCGAGAACCGCCAGGACCGTTCACTAAGAACGCCTCGAAGGCGGCCGGAGCGCTCCGGCCGCCTTCTTCATAAATTGCCCACATGCGCGACCTCGGCCGCATCGTCCGCCTCCAAATCCAACGCTCCACCCTCAAGACCGGGGAGAAGCCCACGCGCGTCTACGACCCGACGCCGATCCTCGCCGTCTCGCGGCTCGCGGTTGGCCGCGATGGCGTGCTGGGCGAAGGGCCCGACGGCTCCTGGCTGGTGGACGTCCACCACCGCGGTCACCCGCACACCAAGAACGAAGACGGCGCCCACGGCGTGTCCATCGGCTTCACTTCGCACTACGCCCTGATGCAGCAGCGCTTCGGTGACCGGATCGTCCCCGGCTGCGCCGGTGAGAATGTCCTGGTCGACTCGCAGGGGCGACTCACGCTCGACGACCTGGATGGCGGCGTCGGTTTCCTGGGGCCGGACGGTCGCGAGCTGGTCCGCCTCGACGTGCTCCAGGTCGCCCATCCCTGTCGCCCATTCAGCGGCTGGGCGTTGGGCGGGATGGTCGAGACCGACGTGCTGAAAGAGACGCTGCAGTTCTTGGACGACGGGACAAGGGGGTTTTATTGCGTCGGAGTGGGGACGGGAATCGTCTCCGTCGGAGATCGGGTGGTGGTGTTCTAGACGGTAAAGGCCGGTGAGCCTCTTACCGGCTTTAGCTCAGTTCGTCCCAGGCCAATCCCGCGATCTTCTTGCACCGTTCGCACGTCAGCTCTTTCGACTCCGTCTCGAACGACTGCCGGTGGCGGCAGCTCGGGCACACCGCATAGGTGAGCGGAAAGATGCGGCCCACCCGCTGGATCTCGCGCGGCTCGCACCGCACAATGCTCCACCGCTCCGGCGGGTGATAACGGATTTCAAGGAAGCGCCGGTCGACCGGCACGTTGCGCCGGTTCACGTCGAGCACGACGATGTGACTCGAGGAGATACGGACCACCGGGTACCATGCGCCGCGGCGCAGGAGATGGGCGCCGGGCTTGCCGACCCTGGCCCAGCCCTTCGCCTGGAGGCGCGTCGGCGTGATCGGGCGGAACGGAATCGTCACGCCACAATAGTAACATCTCCCGGCGGAGCGCGGTCGTGACCTCAGTCACACCGACCGCAACCACGCGGAATGTGATCCGTGACCACGCCGTGCGGCGCGGCGGGGTGTGGCGGCCGGCCGCGGCCGCCTGAGCAAGAGGCGTCGCTGGGGGACTCGCCGTGACTAGAGGCGGGGCTCAAGCGTCCGGGCCCGCCAGGTATCCCCGCGCCAGGAGCAGCTCGGCGTTCAGGATCGCCGCGCCGGCGGCGCCGCGGATCGTATTGTGGCTCAGTACGACGAAGCGGTGGCCGAGCACGCGGTCCGGCGCGATCCGCCCCACGGTGATGCTCATTCCTCCCCCCGCGTCGCGGTCGAGGCGCGGCTGGGGGCGGTCGGGCTCGTCCCGCACGAGAATGGGGTGCTCGGGGGCGGTGTGCAAGCGCAGCTGCTGCGGCGCGGCTGCGAACTCAGCGAACGCCTCCCGCAGCTCCGCAGGGCGCGCCTGCCGCGACAGCTTCACGCGCACCGCCGCCAGGTGCCCGTCCACGACGTTCACCCGATGGCACTGGGCGCTGACGGCGAAGCCCGCGGGCTCGACCCTGCCGCCGTTCAGGCTGCCCAGGATCTTTCGGGTCTCCCGCTCGATCTTCTCCTCTTCGCTCGCGATGTAGGGAATCACGTTGTCCGTGATGTCGAGCGACGCGACGCCGGGATAGCCCGCGCCGGACAGCGCCTGCAGCGTGGTTGCCACGACGGCCTCGACGCCGAAGCGCGCCGCGAGGGGCGCCAGAGCGAGGGACAGCATGACCGTGGAGCAGTTGGGGTTCGCGACGATAAACCCCTTCCCCGTGCCGCGGCAGGCGTCAAGCAGGGCGAGATGCTCGGGGTTCACTTCGGGAATGAGCAACGGCACCGCATCGTCCATCCGGTGGGAGGAGGAGTTGCTCAGCACGGGGAAGCCCGCGCGCGCGAACGCGGTCTCGATCTCGCCCGCCACATCGGCCGGGAGGCTCGAGAACACGACGTCGCAGTCGAGTGGCGGTCGGGTCGGTTGAACCACCAGCGACTGCACCGCGGACGGCATGGCTCCCGGGAGGCGCCAGCTGCAGGCCGCGCCGTAGGGGCGGCCCTGGGACCGGTCCGAGGCCGCCAGCGCCGTCACGACGAACTGTGGATGCCCCGCCAGCATCGCGAGGAACCGCTGCCCCACCGTGCCGGTCGCGCCGAGAATACCGACGCGGATCTTGCTCATCACGTCCTTCCTTTCGCGTCTTGACGGTCCCCGAACCCCCGGGTAAGTATGAACATACAATCGAAGCCGCGTGGTGATTTGCCGCGTATTGCCGCCACGTTAAACAAGGTGCTAAAAAGCGACCGCCCGCGGCTACCGTTGCCCGGGCGTTCTGTTTTCGCTGGCCCTAAGCAGAGGTCGCCTGACCGCCATGCCTCGCACCGCGCGCCCCATCGAGATCCACAAGTTCGGCGGTGCCTCGCTCGCGAGCGGTGCCGCCATCGCGCAGGCGGTGACGATCATCCAGGCGCGCCGGCCCGCGCCCATGGTCGTCGTCGTGTCCGCGATGGCCGGCGTCACGGACGCGCTGCTCGAGCTCGCCGCCGCGGCGATCCAGCGCGGCCCGGACGGCGCCCGCGCGACGGTGGCTGCGCTCTGCGCCCAGCATCTCGACGCCGTCCGCGCCCTGCTCCGTCCCGGTCCGCGCACAGACGAGCTCGTCCAGACGATCGAGCACGCGTTCGCGGAGGTCGAGCCCCTCGCCGCGGGCCTGCGCATCCTCCGCGAGCTGACGCCCCGGACCACCGATTACCTGGTCGCGCGCGGCGAGCAGCTGTCGGCCCGCCTGGTCGCGGCGGCCCTCGACTCCGCCGGTTGCTCCGCGACGTACGTGGACGCCGCGGCCGTGATCCAGACCGACGGCACCTTCGGCAACGCATCGCCCGATCTCGCGCGCACCGAGCGCAGTGCGCGTCGCGTGCTCCGGCCGTTCCTCGCCCGCGGCGTCGTCCCGGTCGTCCCGGGGTTCCTCGGCGCCGCCCCCGACGGGCAGGTGGCGACCCTGGGTCGGGGCGGATCGGACCTCACGGCCACGCTGCTCGCCCGGGTGCTCGGCGCGCGCGAGGTCTCGCTCTGGAAGGACGTGCCGGGGGTGCTCACCGCCGACCCGCGCACCGTGCCCGACGCGCGCGTGATCCCCCAGCTCCATGTGCGCGAAGCGGCCGAGCTCGCGTACTACGGTGCGAAGGTGCTGCACCCCCGGGCGCTGGTTCCGGTGCTGCGGCGCAGCGTCGCGGTGCGGATCCGGCCGTTCACGGAGCCCGCGTCGCTCGGGACTGAGATCTCGCGGCGGCGCACCTTGAATGCCTATCCCGTGAAGGGAGTGTCCGCGATCCCCAAGCAGGCCCTGCTGACGGTGACGGGGAGCGGGATGCTCGGAGTCCCCGGCATCGCGGCTCGCGCCTTCGCGGCGGTGCACCACGAAGGGATCTCGATCTCGCTCATCAGCCAGGCGTCGTCCGAGCAGTCCATCTGCTTCAGCGTCCCCGAGGAGCACGCGGAGCGGGCGCGCAAGGGCCTGGCGGCGACGTTTCGGCGCGAGATCGCGCGGCAGGAGATCGATCGCGTGGAAGTGCGCGCCGGCGCTGCGACGCTCGTCGTGGTGGGTCTCGGGATGGCGGGGACGCCCGGCATCGCTGCCCGCATTTTCTCGGCCCTGGCGGAAGCGAAGATCAACGTGATCGCGATTGCCCAGGGCTCTTCGGAGCTGAACCTCTCGCTCGTGGTGGACGGCGGGGACGCCGCTCGCGCCCTGCGCGCGGTGCACGCCGCGTTCCAGCTCAGCAAGATCGGCGGCGGCATGGGCGCGCATCCGGAGCGCAGCGACGTCGTGCTGTTGGGCTTCGGTCAGATCGGCCGCACCCTCGCGCCCCTCATCGCCAAGGTGAAGCAGAACGCGCTCCGACTCCAGGTGGTCGGGTTGGTCGATCGCAGCGGCTTCGTGTTCGATCCGCGGGGCTTGTCGCCGCGGCGGCTCGCCGCGCTCGCCGCCGCCAAGGCGAAGGCCACGCCACTCGCCAAGGTGGCCGGCGGCCGCCGCGCGTCCGCGACCGACGCGGTCACGTTCGTGGCGAGCCACGCGCTCTCGAACCCGATCCTGGTGGACGTCACCGCGGCCGACACGACCGAGACCCTCAAGACGGCGCTGGCAGCGGGCATGCACGTCGTGCTCGCGAACAAGCGCCCGATCACGGTGAGCAGGAAGCACTACGACGAGCTGCAGGCCGCCGCGGCGGCACGCGGGCGGCAGCTGCTGCGCGAGGCGACCGTCGGCGCCGGGCTGCCGATCATCGACACCTTCGCCAAGCTGGTGGAGTCAGGCGATCGCGTACAGCGGATCGAAGGGTGCCCGTCCGGCACGCTCGGCTACCTGTTCGGCGAGCTGGGACGCGGCCGCCGCTTCTCGGAGGCGCTGCGCGGCGCCATTGCCAAGGGGTACCCGGAGCCGGACCCGCGGGAGGATCTGTCCGGCATGGACGTCGCCCGCAAGGCGCTGATTCTCGGCCGCCTGCTGGGCTTCCCCGGGGAGCTGCGTGACGTCGCGGTGGAATCGCTCGTCCCGAAGGGAGCCGAGCGCCTGCCGCTCCCGGAGTTCCTCGCCCGGCTCGACCAGTACGACGCGCCGTGGACGCGGCGCGTCGCGCTGGCACGCCAGCGCGGCGGTGTGGTCCGCTACCGCGCCATCGTGACGCGGCGGCGCATCCGCGTCGGGCTCGTCGTGGTGGACGCGTCAAGCCCGATGGCGTCGCTCAACGGGACCGACAACCAGTTTATCTTCACGACCATGCGGTACCGGAAAAATCCGCTCGTGATCACGGGGCCGGGGGCGGGGCCCGCGGTGACCGCCGGCGGAATCCTGAACGATGTGCTGAAGCTCGCCAGCGCATGAGCGGTTCGCGGCAGCACTGCTCGAGCTGCGGCCACGAGCTCTCCGAGACCGACCCGCAGCTGCGCTGCCCCGCGTGCCAGGGGCTCCTGGAGATCCACCACGCCCGCCCCGGCCTGAGCGGCGCAGCGCTGCGGGCTCGGTTCGACGAGCGCCGTAGCGTCAGTCGCGGCGCGCTCGCGTCCGGGGTGTGGCGGTTCCGCGAGGCGGTCCTGCCGACGGTGGCTGACGGCGTCGTGAGCTATCCCGAAGGCAACACCCCGCTGCTCGACGGCCCCGCCGTCGCCCGGTGGACAGGGCTCTCCCAGCTGCTCCTCAAGCACGAGGGCCATAACCCCACCGGATCGTTCAAGGACCGCGGCATGACCGTGGCGGTCACGCAGGCGCGCCGCGTCGGCGCGCCGGCCCTGGCGTGCGCCTCGACCGGCAACACCGGTGCGGCGCTCGCGGCGTACGCCAGTCTCGCGGGGCTCCCGGCCCTGGTCATGGTCCCTCGCGGGCAAGTCGCGCTCGGCAAGCTGGCCCAGACGCTCGCATACGGTGCCCGGACCCTGCTCGTGCGCGGCAACTTCGATGATTGTCTCGAGCTCGCCGAGCAAGCGCGCGCGCAGCTCGGTCTGTACCTCGTCAACTCTATCAATCCGTTCCGGATCGAGGGACAGAAGACGATCGTGCTCGAGCTGCTGCAGCAGCTCGACTGGAGCCCGCCGGAGTGGATCGTGCTGCCGGCGGGGAACCTCGGCAACACCGCTGCCTTCGGCAAGGCGCTCGGCGAGGCCCGCGGCTGGGGGCTCATCACGCGCATGCCGCGGCTCGCCGCTGTCCAGGCCGCGGGCGCAGCCCCGTTCGCCGCGAGCTTCCGGGAGGGCTTCGCACGGCGGCACCGGGTCGACCCGCACACCGCCGCTACGGCGATCAACATCGGCAATCCGGCGTCGTACGAGCGAGCGGTGCGGGCGATCCGCGAGACCAACGGCGTGGTCACGGCCGTCAGCGACGAGGAGATTTTCGAGGCCAAGGCGGTGGTCGACGCCGCGGGCGTCGGGTGCGAGCCGGCTAGCGCGGCGAGCGTCGCCGGCGTCCGACAGCTGCTGCACAGCGGGGTAATCGGCCCGGGCCAGCTCGTCGTCGCAGTGCTCACTGGACACCTGCTCAAGGATCCCGACAGCGTGACGCGCTACCACCAGGCGGCGGATCCGCGGCCGCCCGGTGCCAATCCGCCGGTCGAGATCGGGCCGACGCTCACCGATGTAGAGCGGGAGCTCCGGGCGTGTGGCGCCGTGTGATGCGGCGTGCCGGCCCAGCTGGAGGGACGCTTGACACCGTGTCGAAGCGCCGCAAGCTAAGCACCACGCGCACCGAGGTGTCCCGTGCGCGCGAGACGGCTTCCTTGAGGTCTACGCCCTGAGTGATTGCACGGTACTGAAATTCGGCGGTACGTCGGTCGCAGACGCGGCGGCGTGTGCGCGCGTCGCGGGCATCGTGCGCGAGCACGGCGGACCGAGGCCAGTGGTCGTGGTCTCCGCACTCGCGCGCACGACGGACGCGCTGTTCGCGTGCGCCCGGGCCGCGGCCGACGGCGACGTCGCCGCCGCGTCGCGGCGCTTGGACGACCAGCTCGATCGGCACACCGAGCTCGCGCGGGCGTTGCTCCGCTCGGACACGGTGGCGGCCTTCCACGAGGAGCTCGCCCGCGCCCGGAGCCACCTCACCGATTTGTTCGGGCGACTGGGCAGCCGGTCGGAGGAGCCAGCGGCACTCCAGGACGAGGTCGCGTCGTTCGGCGAGCGACTCTCCACCTCGCTGCTCGCGGCAGTGCTCGCGGCGGCGGGGCTCGCGACCCACGCCGTCGATGCCCGCCGCTGCATCGTCACCGACACGACCCATGGCCGGGCGATGCCCCTGCCCGCCGACACGGAGCGCCGGACCCGCGCTGAACTCGTGCCGCTGCTCGACGCCTCGCTGGTCCCCGTCCTGGGCGGCTACATCGCCGCGACGCAAGCCGGGCGGACCACCACGCTCGGGCGGGGGGGATCCGACTACACGGCCGCGTTGGTGGGCGCAGCTCTCGACGCCCGCGAAATACAGATCTGGACCGACGTGAGCGGAGTCCTCACTGCCGATCCGCGCGTCGTGCCGGCTGCCCGCCCCATCCCCCGTCTCTCGTACGCGGAAGCCGCCGAGCTCGCCTATTTCGGCGCCAAGGTGCTGCATCCCAAGTCGATTCAGCCGGCAACCGACCGGCGCATCCCAGTCCGCATCTGTAACTCGCGAGTACCACAGGATCCCGGCACGTTGGTCGACGCCGAGCCCGACGTCCGGCCCGGCGCGGTCAAGGCCATCGCGCACAAGACCGGCGTCACCGTCCTGCAAGTCGTGTCCAGCCGGATGCTCGGCGCGTACGGGTTCCTGCGGGCGCTGTTCGAGGTGTTTGATCGGCATCGCACCGAGGTGGACGTGGTGACGACGTCGGAAGTAAGCGTCTCGCTCACCCTGGAGCATGCCCGGTCGCTGCCCGCGATCGTGAGCGAGCTGCGCTCGCTGGGCGAGGTGAGTGTCGAGCCGCACCGGGCGATCGTCTGCGTGGTCGGCGAGGGGCTGCGCACCACACCCGGGATCGCCGCCCGGGTCTTCGCCACCGTGCGCGACATCAACGTATCGCTGATCTCGCAGGGCGCGTCTCGCGTCAACCTGACGTTCGTGGTCGAAGAGGGCCGGGTGCGCGAGGCCGTGCAACGGCTGCACGAGGCGCTGTTCGAGCGCGCGCCGGTGGGTGCCGACGTCGCGACCGGTGGGGCCGCGTGATGAGAGATCCGGTGGCACTGGCGCATCGGCTCGTGGACATCCCGTCCGTGTCGGGTGAGGAGGCCGCGGCCGCGCGCTTCGTGGCGGGGCACCTCGCGGACCTCGGCTACCAGGTGGAAGTGTTCGAGGCGGCGCCGGGCCGGCCGAACGTCCTGGCCACAACCGACCGCTCGCCCCGAGTCGTGTTGTCCACCCACCTCGACACCGTGCCGCCCCATCTGCCGGCGCGGGAGGAGGCCGGTTTCCTGCAGGGGCGGGGCGCGTGCGATGCGAAGGGCATCATCGCGGCCCAGATCGCGGCGGCGGAGCGGCTGCGCGCCGCCGGCGTGAGCGAGATCGGCCTGCTGTTCGTCGTGGACGAGGAGATGGGGAGCGCCGGCGCGCGAGCCGCGAACGCGCATCCGCGCGCCGGCGAGTGCCAGTGGCTGATCGACGGCGAGCCCACCGACAACAAGCTCGCCGCCGGCTGCAAGGGCTCGCTGCGGCTCACGCTGCGGACCGAGGGCATCACCGCCCACTCGGCATATCCCGAGCAGGGGCGATCGGCGATCGATCTGCTGCTCGACATGCTGGCGGACGTGCGTCGCAGTGCGTGGCCGACGGACCCGCTCTTCGGCGACACCACCGTGAACATCGGGGTCATCGCGGGCGGGTCGCGACCCAATGTCGTGGCGGGGGAGGCGCGGGCCGACCTGCAGATCCGACTCGTGACGGACGCCGAGCCCGTGAAACGGTTGCTCGGGCAGATCGTGGGGGGGCGAGCGCGGATCGAGTACCTCACGGCCGTGAACCCCTTGCACCTCACGACGGTGCCGGGATTCGAGACATGCGTCGTCCGGTTCACGACCGACATCCCCCATCTCACGAACTGGGGCACGCCGCTCCTCATCGGGCCGGGCTCGATCCTCGACGCCCATACCGCTCACGAGCGAATTGCGCTCGCGGAGCTCACGGCCGGCACCGATGCCTACGTGCGCCTGGTCCGGGCGCTGCTGCAGGGGCGCGTCGCCGCATGAAGCTCGCGCTGTTCGGATTCGGTGAGATGGCTCGCGTGGTCGAGGCGCATGCCCGCGGGGCGGGCCATCAGATCGGGGCCGTCTTCACCTCACGGAACGCGGGCGACGCCGCACGACTGCTCCCGGGTCATGATGCGGCCATCGATTTCTCGGTGCCGGCCGCCGTGCTCGCTCACGTGGACACGTGTGTGGGGGCCGGGGTGCCGCTCGTCGAGGGCACCACCGGGTGGCTCGGCCAGGAGACCGCGGTGCGTCGACTGGTCGAAGCGCGGAGCGGCGCGCTCGTCCACGCGGCGAACTTCTCCGTCGGGGTCAACGTCTTCTATCGCATCGTGGCGCGGGCCGCCGAGCTGTTCCGGGGCCTCGATGCCTACGAGGCGTTCATCGAGGAAGCGCATCACGCCCGCAAGCGCGACGCCCCGTCGGGCACGGCGCTCGTGCTAAAGGACATCCTGCTCCGGGGGCTGGCGCGGGGTGACGTGCCGGTGGCGAGCACTCGGGCCGGGCAGATTCCGGGGACGCACCGCGTCGGCTTCGATTCGGCCAGCGACCAGATCCTCCTGGTGCACACCGCGCGCAGCCGCGAGGCCTTCGCCGCGGGTGCCCTGCTCGCGGCCCGCTGGTTGGCGGGTCGGCGGGGCATGTACACCTTCGCGGACGTGTTGGACAACGTACTGGCGTCGGAGAGGAGTGCCGTATGACCACACGCGTCGATTGGCTGCGCGGCTGCGGGACCGCGCTCGTGACCCCGTTCGCCGCTACGGGCGACGTTGCCGAGCCACGGTTTCGCACCCTCATCGAGCGGCAGATCGCGGGCGGCGTGCCGCTGCTCGTGCCCTGCGGCACGACGGGTGAGGCGGCGACACTCGACCCCGAGGAGCAGCGGCGGCTCATCGCGCTCACCGTCGAAGTGGCGCGTGGGCGTGCACGAGTGATCGCCGGCGTGGGGAGTAACGCCACCGCGGTCACAATCGAGCGGGCGCGGGCCGCCCGCGCCGCCAGCGCCGATGCGATCCTGGTGGTGGCGCCTTACTACAACAAGCCGACCCAAGCGGGCCTCGTGGCGCACTTCCGGGCGGTCGCCGAGGCGGTGGACGACCTGCCGGTCCTGCTGTACAACGTGCCCGGTCGCACGGCGTCGAACATCTCGGCCGCGACGACCCTGACTCTCGCCCGGGAGCGCGACAACATCGTCGGCACCAAGGAGGCCTCGGGAGATCTCCAGCAGATCATGGCCATCCTGCGCGACCGGCCCCCGAACTTCCGGGTGCTTTCGGGCGACGACGCCGTGACGTTGCCGCTCATCGCGCTGGGCGCCGACGGTGTGGTGTCGGTGGTGTCGAACGAGGCGCCCGACTTGATGGCGCGCCTCACCGAGCTCGCGCTCCGAGGCGAGTGGGCGGCCGCGCGAGCGCTGCACTACCGGCTACTGCCGCTGATGGAAGCAAACTTCATCGAGTCGAACCCGGGGCCCGTGAAGGCCGCGCTGGCGGCGCTGGGGCTACTCGAGGAGCACTATCGCCTGCCTCTGGTGCCCGTCCAGGAGCAGACCCGCGCCCGCCTCCGCACGGCGCTCTCGGAGCTTGGCCTCCTGCAAGGCGCGGCGCATGTCGCTGCGTGATCGCGTCGAGGCAGTGGCCGCAGCGGAGCCCCAGAGCTACAGCGACGCCGACCGGGCGCTGTTCGCCGAGTTTCGGGCCGGCCTCGCCCGCGGTGAGATTCGCGCGGCCGAACGAACCGCGGACGGGACGTGGTGCGTCAACGCATGGGTGAAGCGCGGCATCCTCGTCGGCTTTCGGATGGGGGCGCTGGTCGACATGTCGCCGCATCCCAACTTGCGCTTCTTTGACAAGGACACCTATCCCGTGCGGCCCACCACGCTCGCCGACCGGGTGCGCATCGTACCGGGTGGCTCCAGCGTCCGCGACGGCGCCTACCTGGCGCCCGGTGTGGTGTGCATGCCGCCGATGTACGTGAACGTGGGGGCCTACGTCGACGCAGCCACCATGATCGACAGTCACGCCCTGGTCGGCTCGTGCGCGCAGATCGGGAAGCGAGTGCATCTGTCGGCGGCCGCGCAGATCGGCGGCGTGCTGGAGCCGGTCGGTGCGCTGCCTGTGATCATCGAGGACGATGTGCTGGTAGGCGGAGGGTGCGGCGTCTACGACGGCACGATCGTGCGCGACCGAGCGGTGCTCGCCGCGGGAACGATCCTCACCGGCTCGACTGCCGTGTATGACCTGGTGCGCGAGCAGGTATATCGGCGCACCGCGGAACGCTCGCTCGAGATTCCCGCCGGCGCCGTGGTGGTGCCCGGCGCGCGAGCCGCACCAGGATCGGTCGCCGGTCGCTGGGGTGTCTCGCTCTACACTCCGGTGATCGTCAAGTACCGCGACGCGAAGACCGACGCGGCGACGCTGCTCGCAGACGACCTGCGATGAGGTGGCTATGACGAACCAACGCGTGGCGGTGCTGGGATTGGGGAAGATCGGAACCATCCTGCTCCAGGGCCTGTTGAAGGCCGGCGTCTCCCCGGGCAGCGCCTGCGCCACCGTGCGCCACGTGGAACGGGCCCGCGCGCTGAGCGCGCACCTGCCCGTGACGGTCGGCACGGACAACCGCGCCGCGGCGCGTGCGGGGGACGTCATCCTGATCGCAGTCAAGCCCCAGAATGTGGGCGACCTGCTCGACGAGATCCGCGCCGACGTCACGCCGGCGAAGCTGATCGTGTCCGCGGCGGCCTCGGTGCCCACCAGCTACATCGAGGGGCGACTCGAGCGAGGAGTGCCGGTGGTGCGCGCGATGCCGAACACCCCGTGCCAGGTGGGCGCCGGCATGACGGGAATCTGTCGGGGCAGCCACGCGACCGACGCCCACCTCCAGGCGGCCTGCCAGCTGTTCGACACCGTGGGGCGCACCGTAGTGGTGGACGAGAAGCACATGGATGCGGTGACCGGACTCTCCGCCAGCGGACCGGCGTTCGTTTACATCATTCTCGAGTCGCTGGCGGAAGCCGGCGTGAAGGTCGGTCTACCACGGGACGTGGCGACCCTGTTAGCGGCGCAAACGCTGCTCGGCGCGGCCAAGGTCGCCCTCGAAACCGGTGATCACCCTGCCCTGCTCAAGGACGCCGTCACCACGCCGGCGGGCTGCACCATCGACGGCATCCTCGAGCTGGAGGAGGGGAAGCTGCGCGTGACCCTGATCAAGGCCGTGGTGAAGGCCACGCAGCGGGCGAAGGAGCTGATGTTCGAGAAGTGAGCGCGGCTCAGCCGCACTCCGAGAACCCGCACACGTGACACTTGGCGCAGCCCTCGGCGAAAGCGAGCTGCGACCCGCAGTCGGGACAGGCGCCGATGAATTCCTGTTGCGTCGCCCCCGCGCGCACCGCGGCCGGGCCACCCTGCCCCGGGACCACCTCGCGCGCTGGGAGCGCCGCCGCGCCGAGCAGGTCCTGTTGCACGCCCTGCTTGTCCTGCATCCACTTCTCGATCGCGATGCCGATCGCGTCGGGCACCGAAAGCACCTTGCTCGGGCCGAGACCCACCGCCCGGTCGGACGAAATGCCGCGCAGCTGGCGGTAGATCTCCGTCATCGGAATGCCGGAGCGCAGCGCGAGCGAGATCAGCCGCCCGATCGCCTCCACGTCCGCCATCAGCGCGCCACCGGCCTTGCCGAGCGAGATGAACACCTCGAACGCTTGCCCCTTGTCGTCCTCCGTGATGGTCACGTACATCGTGCCCAGCGGGGTCTCGACCCGTCGGGTGGACCCCTTGAGCAGGTCGGGACGGGAGCGCTTGGCGCGGCGCTGGAGGTTCTCCGCCTCGGCATCGTGCAGCCGCGCGCGCGTGCGCTCCAGCTCGGCGTCGAGCTCGGCGACCCGACCCAGGGCTTCGGCGAGCTGGCGCGGGGCGTCGTCCGCGACCGCACCCGTCGCCAGCTCCTTGACCTTCTTGGCGGTGGCGCCGGTGGAGAGCACCTGCATCTCGCGCGATGCGTCGCGGTACACCGTCACGCCCTTGCAGCCGAGCTTGTAGGCGTAGCGGTAGATCTTCTCGACATATTCCTCGGTCGCGTCGTTCGCGAAGTTGCAGGTCTTGGAGATCGCCGAGTCAGTGAACTCCTGGAAGCCGGCCTGCATCTGGATGTGCCACTCGGGGGTCACGTCGTGCGCCGTCACGAACACGCGCTGCCACTTCGCAGGCACCTCGTCGAAGTGGATGTGACCCGCTGCGGCGATCCGCTGCATGAGGGCGTCCGAGTACCAGCCTTCGTGCCGCGCGAGGCGCACGAAATCCTCGTTGACGTCGGGCATCAGCACGCCAGCCTGGTTGCGCATGAACGCGACTGCGAACAGCGGCTCGATCCCCGAAGAGCACCCCGCGATGATCGAGATCGTCCCCGTGGGCGCCACCGTGGTGAGGTTGCAGTTGCGGAGCCGGCGCATGGGGCGCACCCGCTCGCCCCGCGGGCCGCGGGCGCAGGTCGCGTCCGGCCCCCAGATCGATTGCTCCCACTCCGCGAAGACCCCCCGCTGCTCGGCCAGCTGCTCCGACGCCACCTTCGCCTCTTCGTCCACGAACTCCATGAGCCGGCGGCCGAGCGCCACGCCCTCGTCCGAGTCGTAGGGCAGCCCGAGCCGTACCAGCAGGTCTGCCCACCCCATCACGCCGAGCCCGATGCGCCGGATGCGCTTCGCGAGGTCGTCGATCTCCGCGAGCGGATAGCGGTTCGCGTCGATCACATTGTCGAGAAAGTGGGTGCAGAGGTGCACCGCCGTGCGCAGGCGATCCCAATCCACGTCCCCGTCCCGCGCGAACCCGCCGACGTTGATGGACCCCAGGTTGCACACATCGTAGGGGAGCAGCGGCTGCTCGCCGCAGGGGTTCGTCGCCTCGTAGCTGCCGAGACGAGGGACCGGGTTGTAGTGGTTGGCGCGGTCGATGAAGTACACCCCCGGCTCGCCCGTCTTCCAGGCGCCGTGGACGATCTTGCGAAACACGTCACGGGCGTCGAGCTGACCTACCACCGCGCCATGGCGAGGGTGGATCAGGTCGTAGCTCGTGCCCTCCTCGACCGCCCGCATGAACGCGTCCGTGACGGCGACCGAGATGTTGAAGTTCGTCACCTGGGTGAGGTCGTCCTTGCAGGCGATGAACTCGAGGATGTCGGGATGGTCCACCCGCAGGATGCCCATGTTCGCGCCGCGGCGGGTGCCGCCTTGCTTGACCACGTCGGTCGAGGCGTCGTACAGCTTCATGAACGACACCGGGCCCGAGGCCACTCCCATCGTCGAGCGGACCACGTCGTTCTTGGGGCGCAGGTGCGAGAACGAAAAGCCGGTCCCGCCCCCCGACTGGTGCACCAGGGCCATGGCGCGGAGCGTGTCGTAGATGCCGCTCTGGCCGTTCGAGAGGCAATCGTCCACCGGCAGCACGAAGCAGGCAGACAGCTGCCCCAACGGTCGACCGGCGTTCATGAGAGTGGGGGAGTTCGGCATCCACACGCGCGTCGCCATCAGCTCGAAGAACGTCTCGGCGAGGCCCTCGACGGCCTTGTCGGAGGCGCCGTAGCGGCCGTCCGGCTCGGCGACGGTGCGGGCCACCCGCCAGAACAGGTCTTCGGGTTGCTCGACCGGCCTGCCCTGGTCGTCCTTCACCAGGTAGCGCCGCTCGAGCACGGTGATGGCGTTGGGGCTCAGATCGAGCGTCCCCTTGCGGGTGGAAGCAGTCATGCCGGCTCGTCCCTCTGCGGTGTGAGCTTGCTCACAAAGCGCGTGCTATGTGTGAATTTAACAGCGCGCAAAACAAAAAACGTGGAGCAGCAAGGTAGGCCGGGTGGCACGTCGGGGCAACACAGGCGAGAGCGCTGCCGGTACAACGCTTTTCAGCAATTCACATCACAAACCTGCTCGCACGATCGGGAACCGGCCCGCGCGATGCCGCTCCGCTTCCGCTACATAATGCTCCCACGTGACCCGGATCCGCTCCCGCAGGGCGTCGTCCACGCGTCGCGCCACGCGGGCAGGCACACCGACCAGCAACGACCCCGGCGGCACCCGGGTTCCCTCGGGCACCACCGCACCGGCAGCCACGACGCTCCCTGTGCCGACGTGCACGTCGTTCAGGAGAATGCTGCCCATGCCGATCAGGCAGTCGTCCTCCACGGTGCAGCCGTGCAGGATGGCCCGGTGGCCCACCCCGACCCGGGCGCCGATTCGCGCGGGCTTCCCTTCGTCCACATGGACGATGGTGCCGTCCTGCAGGTTCGTCGCCTCACCCACCATGATCGGCGCCATGTCGCCGCGCAGCACGGCGCCATACCAGACGCTGGCGCGCGCGCCCAGTGTCACGTCCCCCAGCACTACTGCGCCCGGGGCGATGAATGCAGTCGCGTGGATGTGGATTACTGCCTCACCGGCTCGAACCGCCACTGCACCCACGCGTCGACCGGCTCACCGTTCTTCTGCGCGGGGTTCCAACGCAGGTTACTCGCCATGTCCATGGCTTGATCGTTGAAGGTAGCGAGGTTGGATGGGCCGAACACGCGGGCCTCGAGCGTGGCGCCGTCGCGCGAGACATGGATCAGGAGAATAGCTTGCCGTGGCAGCATCGGCGCGTCGGCGGGGATCGGGATGCGCGTGGCGGAGAGCGGGACGGGCGGTGTGTCGAAGCAGATCTTGCCGTGGTTGTACTCGGGCCCGGGCGCGTCGCACGGGCCCGTCCCACTTTCCCCGCCGCCGACCGTGGCAGGCTCGAGCTCGACTTTGACGCTCAACGGCGCGCCCGGGGTGATCACGACCGGCCGCTCGTACGGCGCGAACCCCGCGGCCCGCACGGCGAGCGCGTACGTGCCGGGGGGCACGTCCCCCTGACCACGGAACGGCTGCCCGTTGAGCGTGACGCGGGCGCCTGCCGGCAGGCCCTGCAGCGTGAGCCGCCCCGGTGTTCCCGGCGCGACGGGCGGGTGCGTCGTCTCGCCCGCCGCGGGCCGCGTGGCAGCCGTGTCCGGAGCGGCGCCGGACGCGCCCGTGTCCCCCAGCAGCCGCTGCGCGAGCGTGTCCCTGAGGGTGGCGGTCACCGAGTCGGGCACCGCGGCGCGCGCGAAGAAGAGCAGACCCTTCTTGTAGGCATACAGGCCCGGGGCGCCGAGCGCCACGACGACGACGACGACCCAGAGGGCGATCCCCGCGCCCACGGAGCGGTGGTGCTCGACGGAGGCAGCGAGCCGCGCCCCCATCGGCGCGCCCGGCAGCGGCGTGGTGGGCGCGCCGGCGATGCGAGCGCCCGCGAGCGACGGGATCGCTCGGGTCGGCGCGGTCGCGAGCCCGACGGCCGCGAATCCGCCGCCCGCTTCCAGCGCCTGGACCAGATCGTCGGCGGTCTGGAAGCGATCGTCTGGGACCTTGGCCATCATCTTCCGGACGAGCTCGAACAGCGTGCGCTGGTCGTAGGTCTCGAGCGGCGGCGTGGGCACCTCCTCCATGATGTGCTTGTAGCCGATGGAGAAGGAGTCCTCGCCGTCGAACGGCACGCTGCCGGTGAGGCATTGGTAGGCGACGACGCCGAGCGAGTAGATGTCGCTGCGCCCGTCGAGTTGCTGCGCGCGGGCCTGTTCGGGGCTCATGTAGTGCGGGGTGCCGATCGACATGCCCGTGCCCGTGAGCTTTCCGCCCGTCGCCGCCTTGGCGATGCCGAAGTCCGTCACGACGGCCTGGCCGTGCTCGTCGAACATGATGTTGTCGGGCTTGATGTCGCGATGCACGATGCCGCCCTTATGCGCGTAGGCGAGCGCGCGCGCGACCTGCACGAGGACCTGGCGGATCTCGGCGGGGGGAAGCGAGCCGCGCGCCGCGAGGACGGACGCGAGCGGCTTGCCGCGCAGAAACTTCATGACGAAGTAGATCACCCGGCCGGACTTGCCGACCCGGTAGATCGGGATGATGCTGGGGTGCTCGAGCTTCGCCGAGGTGCGGGCCTCACGCTGAAACCGCTCGACGAATTCCTTGTCGAACGCGAGCGAGAACGGCAGGACCTTGATGGCGACCTCGCGCTCCAGCTGTTTCTCGCGCGCCTTGAAGACGATCGCCATGCCGCCCCGACCGAGCTCGTCGAGGATCTCGTACTCGTCCTTGAGCTGCTCCCGCACGAGCTCGAGCTCGGTCAGCTCTTGCGTATTCTGGATCGGCGTCGCCGCGAGATCCAGGCCGCAGGAGCGGCAGAACTTACTGGCGTCGTCGTTCTGAGTGCCGCAGCGGGAGCAATACATCCATTGTTCCGAGGAGTCGCGGAAACTTACGGGCGCGTCGGAGCGGGTGTCAACCGACTAGCGCGACACAATGACGAACTGGCGACGGCGCACGAGCGACGTGGCGGTCGCGGGGTCGCGGATCTCGACGGCGAGAACGTAGCTCCCCTTGGACGCGTCGCGCAGATCGAGCGCGCGACGCACCCGCGTGACGGGACCGTCGGCCGGCGCGTCGAACTCGAACAAGACCGGCGCTTGTCCGCCACCGAACAGCCGGTGAAACAACGAGCGACGCCTGTCGCGCTCGAGCCGGACGATGGTGTGGTACGGCGCCCCCGACGCAAGCCCGTACACCTCGTAATACAGCTCGGCCGAGCCGCCCTCGGCGAAGCGTCCCAGCGGGTTCAGCGGCACCGTGTCCGACCCGGTCGTCCACGCGAGCCCCGAGCCCTGGCGGCCGAGCACGAGGTCGCTCGCGGCGAAGCGCGCGCCGTCGAGCGTGCCGACGGCGATCGAGTCACGGATCACGAGGTCGCCCGCGTCGCTGCCCGGCTCTTGGACCAGCAACCGATAGCGGTACGCCCCCGGCGGGACCGCAAGCGCGACCTGCCCGGTGAGATAAGCGCCCTGACGGAGCGGCGCCGCGGCGGCGAACACCCGGGTCGTATCGAGTCGCGCCACCAGGTTGTCGAGGCTGTCCGAGACGACCAACCGGAACGCGACGGGATAGAGGACGCGCGTCGAGTCCCCGGCCGGCGTCAGGCGCTGGCCCGGAATAGCGAACACGACGTGCAGCTCCTGTCCGGTGTGACCGCGCGCGCCGACGACGAAGTCCGACGCCAGCACCTCGAGCGGCGTGGTGAACGTCCGGCGGTAGCTATCGGTGGTCGTGCCCACGGTGATGCTGCGCTGGCCCAGGCTACGCTCGGCGGCGAGCACGCCCGCCGCGTTCGCCGAGCCGAGGGTGTTTCCCAATCGAGCGTACAGCGGATTGATGTCCGCCCGCGAGGCGAACAAGTCGCTGGCGAGAGGATCGAGGCCGCGCCGGCCGGTGAGCGCCAGCGCGCCGCGGAAGCCCGTAGACAGCGCGTCGGCCAGACTCTCCACCAGCTTGTAGTCCTGGACGTCCTCGCGCGCGACGAAGTGAAAGATCAGATCGCCGTCGGGCCGCCGGTACAGCCACGTCTCGTTCGGCTCGAGGCGGTCCAGCACGCGGGGGTAGGTCGCACGCTTGTCGGGCGAGCCGTGGCGCAGATAGATGACGCCGCGGTCGTCGAAGTCGCGCTGATCGGCGCGGTAGCGCTCGGTGATGTCGTAGTGCCGATGCCGGCTCACGAGCCGGAAGTTGTGCCAGGCGTAGAACCAGCGGCGGTAGTGCTCGGTCAGCCGCTCGCCCGGCTCACGCGCTTCGGCCACGTCGCGCTGCAGCCAAAACCGCTCGAGCCACGCCGCCCGCGGCCCGGGGGAAGTGAAGCCGTCGAACGGCGCCAGCTCGTCAGGGTGCGCCACCACGCCCAGGTCGGCGCGATACAACGCCAGCGCCTCCGGCGACCGCGCCAGGCGCGCCCCGGCGAAATAGGTCCGCCACCCGTCGGTCGGTCGTTGCGCGTAGTAGTAGCTCCGCGCGAGCTCGAGCAGGCCCAGCCCGGAGTCGCCACCGACGCCGAGGTAGGCCTGGAACGCCGCCAGCGCCGAGTCCGCTTCGCCGACCTCCCGCTCCACGCGGCCCCGCGCCAGCTGGATCTGCGCGTTTCCCCCCGCGGGTGACGCCGCCGCGAGCCGCACCGCCTGCAGCGCCACCTCGAGCCGTGGCTGGATGCGCTGGGCCAGCGCCGCGTTGGCGAGGTCGATGCTGGCCTGCGCGAAGCTCGGGTCGGCCTGCGTGGCCCGCGCCAGCGCCCGCGCCGCTTTGCTCAGATAGTCCTTGCCGAGCTGCTGGCGCAGGTTTTCGATCGCGAGCACAGCGTGCTCGCCCTGCGCCAGCTCGGCGAGCCCCAGCCCATACCAGGGGTAGGGCCAGTCGGGCCGGAGCTCCGCGGCCCATTCGAACTCCCCGGCTGCGTCGTCGTAATGTGACTTGGTGTTGGCGGTCTCTCCCAGCCGGTGGGCGATGAACCCGAGCCGGACGTGGACGAGCGGGTCGTCGCGGTGTTGCTTCGCCACCTGGATCATCGCGGCCTCGAGTCGCTTCAACGACAACGAATCGGTCACGCGCGCGAGCGAGTCCCGCAGCGCCTCGATCGCGGCGCGCTCGGTGGGTGACTGGGCGGTCAGGCGTAGGACGAGACTAACGGGTAAAGCAAGAAGGACGAACAGTGAGCGCCGCATGCTTCAATTATATCCCGGCAACGAGAACTGGGTTCATGCGCCCGGGAACGAGAACGGGTTCATGCGTCCGGGAACGAGAACGGGTTCATGCGCCCGGCAACGAGAACGGGTTCATGCGTCCAGGAACGAGAACGGGTTCATGCGTCCAGGAACGAGAACGGGTTCATGCGCCCGGCAACGAGAACGGGTTCATGCGTCCGGCAACGAGAACGGGTTCATGCGTCCAGTTCCCAGGCTAAAGCCTGGGCTCGGCACGACACTGTGCTAAAGCACACCACGCTGCAGCGTTGGGCTGCCGCCCACCCTTCAGGGTGGGAATCGATGGGCGTACATACCGCCCTCCCTCAGAAATCCGATGCAAACGCCATGTACAGCTGCGGGCGCCGCGCCGCCCCGGAGGGAGGATCGGCGAGCGGTACGGCGACGCCGAGCCGGAGCTGCACCAGGAAGTCGTAGTTCAACATCAGGTCGCCGGCGAGCTCGACGCCGGCCGAGCGAAGCCGCGTGAGCCGCGGCGCCGCGCCCGGGTCCCAGGCATCCCCGGCGTCGCCGAATATGTTGAGCCACAGCTTGTCGGCGCCGAACGGGAGGTGGCCGAGCGGCGCGTCGACGAGCGCGAGCGGCAGGCGGTACTCCACCGTCGCGGTCGCGGCGCGCCGCCCCCGCAGCTCGCCGCTGCGGTAGCCCCGCACCGGAAAATCGCGCGTCGCGCCGAGCGCCTGGCCGAACGTGAGACCCAGGGCGCCCGACGACACACCGCCCGCCTTGAAGAGCTCACCCAGCGACCCGCCGGTGGCCCCGGCGGCGAGACGGACGGCGAGCACATGGTGCGCGAACCCCCCAACGCCCGGGACATGAGCATACAGGCCAAGCCGCGAGCGGGCCTCGCTCGACCACCGGGCGCCCCCCGCCTCAGCGCGCCGCCGATACAGCGCCGACCAGCTGAACCCATCCTGCCGCGAGACGGCGAGCGGTGCGGACACGACGTGCGTCAGGGCGAACGTCGCCGACCCGCCCACCAGATCGTGACCGGCGCAGCCCGGGCAGATGTCGCTGAGCGACGTATCGGGGATCGTGACGAAGCGCGTGCTCTTGAACTCCGCGGCCAGGCGCACGCTCGCGAAGGTGCGCCACCGCCGCGCGACGAACGACATGCCGAGGGCGGCCTCCTGCGTACGCTCAGAAAGGATGACCGCGGCGAGCACATCGTCCCAGGTGCTCGACGCCGAAGCGTCGAGCGCCGGGTTTCCCAGGCCGCTCCATAGGGCCGCGAACGACCCGAGTGCGCGGAACGGCTGCGGCGCGACGAGGCCGGTGGCGAGGTAGGTGAACCGGCCGACGACATCGGCGCCGGCGGTGGCGCCGCCCCAGAACCGTCCGCTCGGCCCCGCATCGAGGAACAGGGGCACCCAGAAATGCGGCCGGAGCGAGGGCCATGCCGCATAGCCTGTCTCACGCGTTGCAACCGCCGGCGCGGAGTCGAACGCGACCGGCCGGTCGGCCGCCACGGGCGGCCCGGCCTCTCCGCCCGGCGCGCGCCGTAGCTCCCAGCCGCCGGCCGCGAGCGTGGCGTACAACAGCGTCCCGTCGGCGAGCGCCGTGGGCGCCCGGGCGCCCAGCGGCTCTGCCGTGAGGGGCTCGGCGCCAGTCGAGTCGCGCCAGCGGTACACTTGCGGGAATCCGGTCGGGTCGGTGACGAACAACAGGTCGCCTCCAGGCGTCCACGTCGGATCGGTGATCACGCCGGCCGACTCCCGCAACACCGTGCCGGCCTCGGGTGCATCGGCCGGCCAGCGCAGCAGCGCCCAGTGCCCGTTCGCGTTCCGCGTGCCCGCCACCCAGTGCCCGTCGGGAGAGGGCACGACCTCGCCCCACGTCACGCTCCCACCGGCAGGCCCGGGCGGAACGGGCAGCGCCGGGCGATTGCCGGCTGGGAGGAGCGCGATCACGGACAAGCGGCCCCCGCCGGCGCGAGGCGAGACGAGCCTCGCCCCGTGCGTCACGCGGCGCCATTGCCCGCCGGGCAGCCACCGGTACAGGTCGCTGTGCGCCTGCCAGCGGGATGTCCAGTCGAGCTGCGCGACGACGAGCGTGTCGCCGAGCCAGTCGTAACTGACCTCGGCGTTCACGCGGTGCGTGCGCAGGACGTGGAACCCCGTCGCGTCGAGCACCCGCAGTTCGCTCGGCCCCTTACCGTCGTCGCGCAGGTACGCGACGTAGCGGCCGTCGGGTGACGCTTGTGGCACCGGCTCGGTGCGGAGTGCGCGGTCGATGACGCGGGCGGTGGTGGCGGTCGCCCCCACCTGGGACGGAGGTCGAGTCGCCCTGGGCCATTCCGCCTGCAGCGAGCGACCGGGAGCGACGCGAGCGATCTGCCGCCCCACCCGATACGGGATCAGCTGGGCGGACGTCGCCTCCACGAACCGCGGCACGACGGAGTCCCCCGTTTGGCCCGCGAGGTAATGGAAGAAGCGGCTGCCGTACGCGTACGGTACGAGTCCGTCCGCCCACCGGGTGAAGAACACCGCATTCCATGGCGAACGCGACACGCCCGCGGCGCGATCGGCCGCGAGCAGCTGCGTGTGCAAGCTTCCCGTCACCCGCCCGCCGTTGGTGAACTTCGACTCGTAGTAGACCGCCAGGCCTTCGGTCACCCAACTGGGCTGATACTCGTTGGGAAACAGACCGGGGACGCGGCCGAAGACCGCCTGCAAACCGCCCCAGAAGCCCCGCACCCGGTCGAGGTGAAAGACGTGGGTGAGCTCGTGCGTCGTGACGAGCCGGAGCCAGCTGTCGTAGTGCTGCAACCCGGGCTCCGTGGCCGGGGGCGGGAGGAAGACATAGATGCGGTCGGACGGGAAGACGAGCGTCGCGCCGTTCGCCGCGTCGATGTCGTCCACGAGCGTCAGGTCGACCACCTGGCGCGGCGGGTGAAGCTCGGACGCGAGCAGCCGGTACGCACGTTCGGCCTCCCGCGCGGCGACGTCTGCTACGTCTCGGTAAGCCGGGCGGAAGTGAACGCGAAAATGGGGCGCGTGGAGGGTGCGCCAGGGGCCCGAGGGATCTTGAGCTTCGGCGCGGGGAGCGAGCATGGTCAAGAGAAGAATGCGGAGTGCGGAATGCGGAATGCGGAATATAAGTGGGAGGTCGAGCGCGCGCCTCGAGCCTTCCCTAAAACTCCGCGCTCCGCATTCCGCACTCCGCACTCTCACGGCTCCCTCGCCCGCTCGCGCAAGAACGCCTCGATCCCCCGAACCAGCCCTCGCGCATAGCGCGCTCGCCCCTCCTCGCTCAGCAACATCGCTTCCTGCTCGGGGACCATGATGAAGAGGCCCTCGGTGAGCGCCGCCGGCATCCACGTCGGACGCACGAGCGCATAGTCGCCGCGGCCCACGCCGAGGTCCCGCAGCCCGAGCTCCGCGACCAGGGCGCGCTCGAGCGCGCGCGCCAGGGGGGCGCTGCGAGGATGGAAGTAGTAGACGCTGGTGCCGTTATTCACGAACGGATTCACGCCATCCGGGAGCGCGTTGGCGTGAATCGAGACGAGCAGGTCCGCATCGTGCACCTCCGCGAAGTGGGTGCGCGGGAACAGCTCGACGGGCGTCGAGTCGGTACGCGTGAGCAGCACGGTCGCGCCTGCCCGCTCGAGCAGCGCCTTCGCGGTGTACGCGACGGCGAGGGTCGCCACCGGCTCCCACAGACCGGTCGGACCCTTGGCACCGACCGGAGGATGGCCTGGGTCGAGCACGATCAGGCGCCCCCTCAGGGGTCGGTCCGGATCGATCTCCGGCGGACGCCGTACCTCGAGCAGCAGGTCCCGCCCGTCGAACCGCGTCCGGTAGCCCCAGACGCGACGCGCTAACTCGACGGTGATCGTCACCTCGTCCGCCGCGGGCTGGGCATAGCTCATACGAGTGACGAGCGGATCGGTTCCGCCGTACTGCATCCAGTTGATGTCCGACGCCACGCCATAGAGCCGGAGCGTCAGGCTCCGCTCCTGCTCCGTGACCTGGAACGGCAGCTTCCCTGGGAGTGGCACGCGCAAGGTCACCGACGCCGGGCCGGGCTGGAGCCGCACCGACCCGACTACGCCCCCGGGCGGCGGGGTGCCCGCCGGAAGCGGTATCACGTCGGCGGCGTTCACCCATACGGCCGAGCTCTTCGAGAGCTGGAGGCGCACCTGATCGTTCCAGCGCCCCGAAAACACGGCTGTGGTCCCGGTGGGGAAGAACCAGTTGTACGTCCCCCCCGGCACCGACTTTCCTGGCGTCATGCTGTCCGTCGTGCCGGTGCGCACCGTGTCGTCGTTGAGCGCGATGACGGTGGGAAACGTCATGTCCAAGAGGCCGACCGTGAGCGGCCAGCGAGCGGTCGCGCTGTCTCGTCCCACCGCCACGTCGAGGGTCGCACAGGCGCTCTTGCCGTCCCGGCACAGCGCCGCGGCCGGCAGCCACGCGACGTAGCGGTCGGCCGCAGGGGGGAGGCGGTACGCCGCCGTGGTCGTGGCGAACGCCCTCACACCCCACGCGGGCTCCGCGGGAAGGGTGTCGGGAACGAACGGGATGGTGGCGCCCCACGGCAGCCGCAGCTGCACCGCGGCGCCGGGCGCCGCGCGCACGGCGAGCCGGATCCCTTCGCTGAGCGGCAGCGCGAGCGTGCCCGAGGGTGCGAAGCTCGTCGTATCGATCCACGCGGCGCGGCCCGCCGGCGGGCGGTAGCGGGGCGCGATCCGCGCGATCACATCCTGCAGTGCAGAATCGCCTGGCTCGCGGGCCACGAGTCGGAAGACGGCGATCGTGTCGTCGGGGAGTGGCACCCAGGCGAGCCACGCGCCGGTTGCGAGGACTGGCACGGGCGTCCCGTCGACGGTCAGGCTCGCCGGTCCCGCACCGCCACGCACCGCGCCGAACAGGAATGAGGAGTCGTGTGTTTGAATGATGTCCGTGGGGCCGGGGTACACGACGCTGACGTGCAGCGATTCCCTCCCGGGCGCCGGCGTGGCGCGCGGGCGTGCGGGCGCGACGCCGGGGCGCGCGCTCGCGCACCCGGCGATGCACAGCACCAGAGCTGCACCGAGCCATCGCACGGCGCGCAAGGTAGCATTGACCCTTTCGACGCGTCAATTTGCCCAATAGATTGGCAGGCCGTGCTTTTGCGCCATGTGGAGCAGCTCTTCCGGTGACCGTCTGTGCCTACTGCGGCCGCGAAAACGACGCCGGCGCGCAGTTCTGCATGGACTGCGGCAAGCCTATGGGTACTTCCACGGGTGTGCAGGCGGCGGGTTCGGCGCTGCCCGGGACGCGGGTCGTGGCGCCGCCGGTTGTCGCCCCGACGCGCCCTGAGGCCCTCACATGTCACTTCTGCGGGGGCCGCGCGAGCGGCCTGCTGCCTTTCTGTCCGCACTGCGGACGCCGCCTCACCGCTCCGGGGTCGGGCCCGAGCTGCGCGCGCTGCGGGTCGCCGGTCGCCGCCGGGACGAAGTTCTGCCCCACGTGTGGGGCACCGCTCGTCGGGCTGGCGCCCGCGCGCCGCTCGCCGGCAGCGGGGGCGGAGCCGCGGCCGGGAGCGACGATCGTGCTCGTGCTGCTCGATGACAACGGCGCCGCCGTCCAGCGCTTCGAGCGCCGCAGCCCCGACACCACGATCGGCCGCCAGGACGGTGATATCCGCTTCCCCGATGACGTGTTCCTCTCGCCGCTGCATGCGAAGATCTCCTGGGAGCAGGACGCGCTCGTGGTCCGCGACTTGGGCAGCCGGAACGGCACGTGGGTGTTCCTCGAGTCGGCGCATCGCCTCGCCGACGGCGACCTGCTGCTGATCGGCTCACAGGTGATCCGGTTCCGACGACTCGGGTATCCGGGACCGCACCCGCCGGATGCCGACGCGACGCGCCGCATGGGGAGCCTGATTCCGAGCGCCGACATCGCGAGCCTGACCCAGCTGCGCTCCGACGGCAGCGCGCGCGACGTGATTCAGCTCTCCCCCGGGCGGGACGTGGCCATCGGCCGCGAACAGGGCGACTGGATCTTCCCTTACGATCCTTCGATGAGCGCACGCCACGTGACGATCCGCTCGGAAGATGCCGACTTCGTCGTGGTAGACGCCAACAGCCGCAACGGCGTCGCGCTCGCCGCCCGGGCCGATATCCCGCTGCGCCACAACTCGCGCGTCCTGGTCGGCGACAAGCTGCTGCGCATCGAGCTTCCGACATGAAGACCTGTCCCGTCTGCTCGACCGAATACCCCGACGACGTGCGGTTCTGTCCGAACGACGGGCAGACGCTGCGGTCGTCGGCGCCTGGGCAGGATCTCGTCGGGCAGGTCGTGGCCGACCGCTACCACGTCCTCAAGAAGCTCGGCGAGGGGGGCATGGGGCAGGTGTATCTCGCCGAGCACGTGAAGATGGGGCGGAAGAGCGCCATCAAGGTGCTGAACCCCACGATGGTCTACGACCCCGACGCCGTCGCGCGCTTCAATCGCGAAGCGGCCAACGCGAGCCGCATCAGCCACCCCAGCGTCTGTGCCATCTACGACTTCGGCGAGACGGCGGAGGGCCTGATCTACCTCGCGATGGAGTTCGTCGAGGGAGAGCCGCTCACCGACGTGCTCGAGCGCGAGGGCGCCCTCTCAGTGGCCCGGGCGGTGAACATCTTCGTCCAGGTGTCGGACGCGCTGCAGGCCGCGCACGATATCGGCATCGTGCACCGCGACTTGAAGCCCGACAACATCATGCTCGCCCGGGGCCGCGACGGCTCGGACGTAGTGAAGGTCGTGGATTTCGGAATCGCGAAGGCCGTGGCGGGCGACGACAGCCAGAAGGTGACGAAGACCGGGCTGGTCATCGGCACGCCCGAGTTCATGAGCCCCGAGCAGCTGTCGGGGGACACGCTGGACGGCCGCAGCGACATCTACTCGCTCGCACTGGTGCTCTTCAAGATGGTGACGGGGAAACTGCCCTTCGCGGCGAGCACGGTGCAGGAGACGATGATCCAGCGGCTCACCGATGAGCCGCTCAAACTCGCGGCCGCGCGACCCGACCTGCGCTTCCCGCCCGGCCTGCAGGCGACGCTCGATGCGGCGCTCACCCGCAGCCCGGTAGATCGGTACCGGTCGGCCGCGAAGTTCGCGTCCGACGTGGCGGGCGTGACCGGGCTGACGCGCGGCAGCTCCGGCATCCCCCTTCCGGTGACCCGGGGGGACGCCGACGAACGCACCAAACTCCTTGTCTCCCTGTCGGCGGCGGCGCTCCAGGGACCCCCGCCGACACCGGTGTCTCTGCCAAAGAAGCGCTCCCTCGTACCCGTCATCGTGGGCGCCGTTGTCGTCCTGGCTGGCGGCGGGGCCGCGATGCTGGTGTTCGGCGGCGGCCGCCGAGCCGACAACGCCGCGGCCCTGGACACCGTGACGCGGGTCGCCGCGCCCCCCCCCGTGGACACCACCCCGCGCCAGCCGGTGCAGCCCGCGCGGCGCACCCCGGCCAGGATTCCGCCGGTCATTCGTCGAAAGCCTAAGATCGACGTCGCCCGCGCGCACGAGCTGCTCGACGATATCCTGTTCAAGCTGGAGCCTCGGACCGCCGCCATGGTCTTGGACTCCGCGCGACACATCTACAATACGCCCGACGTCACTCTCACGGACAAAGCGCTCGCCGCGTTCGTCGTCGGCAATGCGTATTTCCAGGCGAATGAACGCGAGAAAGGATGCGACTGGGTAAAGACCGCCGTGCAGCTCGATCCAGCGTCGCGGTCGTATCGCAACGTCCTTGCCCAGTGCCAAGGCTGACCATGTTCGGACGCTCTCCCAAGGCCGTCAAGATCCAGGTCTTCGCCAAGACCGACTTGGGGAAGACGCGCGACCACAACGAGGACCGCTTCCTCGTCGCGGATCTCACGCGTGGGGAGGCGTCGCTCCAGCCGGCGGTGCGAGAGCACGAGGTGGGCGAGCGCGGCTCGCTGTTCATCGTGGCCGACGGGATGGGCGGCGCCGCCGCGGGCGAGCTCGCCAGCGAAATGGCCACCGAGACCATCTACGAACAGATGACCCGGATGTGGGGGAACGAGAAGGACGTCACGCCGCAACGGTTCGCCTACCGGCTGAAGGAGGCGGTCGAGGTGGCCAACAGCCACATCCACTCGTACGCCAAGGCGCACCCCGAAGTCCGTGGGATGGGCACCACCACCACGGCCGTCGGCATCCTGAACGACCACGTCTACCTCACGCAAGTCGGCGACAGCCGGGCCTACTTGATCCGCGATGGGCAAGCCGTGCAACTCACGCGGGACCAGTCGCTGATGCAGCGACTCGTGGAAGCGGGTGAGCTCACCGAAGAAGAGGCCGCGCGCAGCGAGCGACGCAACATCATCCTCCAGGCACTCGGCCCGGATCCCAAGGTGAAGGTGGACCTCACCTACCAGGAAGTCCGCAGGGGCGACATCCTCGTGCTCTGCTCAGACGGTCTCTCGGGCCAGGTCAAGAAGGAGGAGATCGCCGAGATCGTGACCCGGGAACGGGATCTCCAGACGGCGTGCGACCGCCTCATCGCGCTCGCCAACGAGCGGGGCGGGCCGGACAACGTCACCGTGGTCATCGCGCGGTTCGACGGCGACGGACTGCGCTCGGCGGCGGCCGGCGAGGAGGTGGGCCACCAGGTCTACCCGCTGATCGACACCGAGACGAGCACCGAGCCCGTGCCCGTGTACCGGGGCAGCCGGCCGCCGGTGCCCGCGCGCGAGAATCGCTGGCGCGTCGTCGCGGCGGCCGTGCTCGCGGCGGCTGCGGTGGCCGTGGCCCTGTATCTCGCCACGCGGAGCCAGTGACCGCTCAGTTCAAGTTCCTCTCGGGCGCGCGCGCCGGGCAGGTCGAGACTTTCCGCAAGGCCTACATCGGGCTCGGCCGGCACCCTCTGTCGGACGTTCGCTTTGACGCCGAGCGCGACCTCGACGTCTCCTCGCGCCACGCCGCCATCGTGCGCCACGGCGCGACATTCCGGGTGCGCGACCTGGGCTCAAAGAACGGCACCTTCGTCAACGGCGCGCGCGTCACGGACGACGTGGTCCTGCAGGACGGCGACATCATCGGATTCGGGCCGAAGGGGCCGGCGGTGGAGTTCCGGGTGCTCGCGGCGGCCGGTGCGGCCGGCGGGTCGGGCATGGACGAGGTCTCGGCAGGCGCGCGCGTGCCGGCGGAGCGCAGCGCCGCGCCGCGCGATCAGTTCCAAGCCGTCCCGCCGGCAGACGCCGGACGCCGGTCGAGTGCTGCCGTGCGTATCGTGGCGGAAGTCGCGCGGCTGCGGCGCACGACCAAGGTGCTGATCGGCCTGCTGGCGCTAGTGGTGACGGGGTTCGGGTGGAGCCAGTGGACGGCCGCGCGCGACGCCCGCGAGCTCGCCGGGCTCCAGGCCCGCGCCGACAGTCTGAACCAGGAAGCCCAGCGCCTGCTCTCGCGCTTCCAGTCCGAGCTGCAGAGCGTCAAGGACGCGCTGCGCGAGTCGCACGCCGAGGTAGCGCGGTTGCGGGGCGAGCTCGCCGCGGCGAGCTCGGGCGGCGACGTGCACTCGGTCGCGCGGCTGCGTGCCCAGCTCGACACGGCGGCCGCGCGCCAGCGTGGCATCGCGGGCGCAGCGGCGGTCGATTACCGCGCCATTTCGCGGAACAATCAGGATGCGGTCGCGCTGCTCGTCGTCAAATACTCCGACGTCGAGCTGTTCACCGGGACCGCCTTCGCCGTGGACTCGCAGGGCACGCTGGTCACCAACAAGCACGTGCTCGTGGGCGAAGCGGGTGACCGCCGGCCGCTCGCGATCGCCGTCAAGTTCTCGGGCTCGAAGCAGTGGTTCCCGGGGCGGGTCATCGGCGTCGCCGATACGGCGGACGTCGGGGTGCTGCAAGTCGACGTGCGCGGCGGCACGCCGCGCGTGCTCGGCTTCGCCCGCGACGCGAACAGCCCGCAGCGGGGCGACCCCGTCGCCATCATGGGCTATCCGCTGGGCGAGGACCTGCCCATGGAGCGCCAGGGCCCGAGCGCCGTGGTGGCGGACCCCACGCTCACCGTGGGCACGGTGAGCAAGGTGCTGTCGAACGTCGTGCAGGTGGACGGCTACGGTGCGCCGGGCTCGTCGGGGAGCCCGATCTTCGATCGTGAAGGCCGCGTCGTCGCGGTGCTGTACGGGGGCAATCGGGAGTCGCAGGGAAAGATCATCTACGCGGTCCCGGCCAGCGCCGTCATCGCGTACTTGACCCAGATCGCGACGAAATAGGAAGCGTCACGGAAAGACGTCACGAGAATACGTCACGGAACAGCGTCACGGAGGTCCGTCAACGGTGTTTCGTGACGTCCTTCCGCGACGCCGTTTCGTGACGCCTTTCCGTGACGCCTCTCAGTGCAACCGCTCCGTTACCCATCTTGCAGCCGCTCTCTGCATTAAGGGCTGCCCGTGCCAGCCGCATACGACGGGCGCGCGGCCGGGGATCTGGCGCGCGAGCCGCGGATGCCCGAACAGCACCACCAGCTGGGCACTGGGAGTCAAGCGCCGGAGCGCGGCAAGCGAGCGGGGGCCGAGATCGGCGCGTCCCTTCCACGAACGCGGTTCGGCATACACCAGGATGATACGTTGCACGTTGCCCGTGGCACGTCGCACGACGGCCACCCCGTCCTCGCGCAGCGTCTGGTGGAAGACGTCGCGGGGGCCGACCGTGTACGGGCCCCCCACGTCGTCGTCGACGATCTCCACTGCCAGCGGCGCCCGGAGGCGCGGGGCCTCGCCCCGCAGCAGGTGTGCGGCGCGATCCGCCAGTCCGTCCGCGAACGCGCCATGCACCGCGACATCGGGCAGCCCCTGGTCGGCGCCCGCCGCCCAGGTCGCGACGGCGGCTTCGTAGCGCGCCAGCGCCTCGTCCGCGCGGGCCGTGGGGATGTCGGACCCGATCGCTCGGTCCAGCGCCGCGATCACGCTCCGGACGTCCTCCACGTACAAGAGCGCGTCGCACCCGGCCGCGACCGCCGTGACAGTGGCAGCGGGGACCGGCTGCGCCGCACTGGCGCCGGCCATGATCAGGGCATCCGTCACGACCAGCCCAGCGAAGTTGAGCGGGTCGCGGAGATAGCCGAGTATGTCGGGCGAGAAGCTCGCCGCCCGACCCGATGCGTCCCACGCGGGGAACGCCACGAATGCGCTCATCACGCTCCCCACGCCTGCCCGGATCGCGTACTCGAAGGGCGTGACGTCGAACTGCTGCAGCTCGGCAGCGGGCGTCGTGACCAGTGGCAGGGTCTCGTGTGAATCGCGCGTCGTGCGGCCGTGGCCCGGGTAGTGCTTTGCGCAGCCCAACACACCGTGCTCTTGCAGCCCGCGGATCCACACGGCCGCGTGCTCGCCGGCGCGCATCGGATCCGCGCCGAACGAGCGGGTCTGCACGATCGGGTTCCTGGCCTCCAAGTCCAGGTCGCACACGGGCGCGAACGCCCAGTTGATCCCGACCGACCGGGCCTCGGACCCGGTGATCACGCCGCACCCGCGCGTCGCGTCGAGGTCAGCCAGGTAACCGAGCGCGGCGGGTGGCGGCAGCTCGGTGAGCCCCTGCACCTGCTGGGCGACCCCCCGCTCCAGATCGGCGCCGAGCAACAACGGGCGCCCCGCCTGGCGCCGCAGCTCGCCGGTGAGCGCGGTGACCGTCGCGCGCGTTCCGCCGAAGATGATGAAGCCGCCGACCCCGGCGGCGAGAGCGGCGTCGATCTTTGCCTGCTCGTGGTCGAAACTCTGGCGCCGCCACCGCAGCGCCGGGAAGACGAGCCGGGCGAGCGAGCCGCTCACGCGGGGGTGACGTGGCCGAGCACTCGCGGGCCGCGGGCTCCGGTCGCCGCCGGGAGGTTGCCGGGCTTGCCGCAGACTGTCAGGAACCCGAGAAAGGCGAACGCCAGCGCCTCCTTCGCCTCACCGTCGAAGAAGAGCCGATCGAACGGCAGCAGCGGCCGCGGGCGCACGCGGGCGGCGAGCAGCTCGACGAGCACGGGGTTGCGGGCGCCGCCGCCCGAAATCACGAGCTCGATCTCCGGACCGGTGGGGGGCGGCGTCCACCGCTCGAGCGCCTGGGCGATCGTTTCTGCGGTGAGCGCCGTGGCGGTAGCCACGGCGTCGTTGTCGGAGCCGCCCGCCTGCCGCACCAGCCCGATCAGGCGGTCGGCGAACTCGATCCCGAAACGCTCGCGCCCCGTGCTCTTGGGCGGCGGCTGAGCGAAGTAGGCATCGGCGAGCAGCGCGTCGAGCACCTTGCGGCGGGGCTTGCCGCGGCGTGCGCGCGCGCCGTCCCGGTCGAACGGAGTGTCGGGGTCGAGGCGGCGGGTCACGGCGTCGATCACCGCCACTCCTGGCCCCGTGTCGAAGGCGAGGGCACCTTCGGCCATGCCCCGGCGCGGCACCCAGGTGACGTTCGCGATCCCGCCGATGTTGAGCAGCAGCCGACCGCGCTCGGGATGCCCGAACAGCATCACGTCCGCGAGCGGTACGAGCGGCGCACCCTGCCCGCCCGCGGCCACGTCGCGCGAGCGAAAGTCGCTCACCACCCGTACACCCACGCGCTCGGCGATCACCGCCGGATCTCCCAGCTGCAGCGTGGCGCGGCCGGGCTCGTGCCAGATCGTCTGACCATGCGAGGCGACGAACGCCAAGTCCTTGGGTGTGGTCTTGGTTCCGGCGAGGAGCTGGAGGATCGCGCCGGCGAAGCGCTCGCCCAACGCGACGTGGAGCAGCGTGAGATCCTTCGAGCCGCCGCGCGCGATGGCGTCGATTATCTGCGCGCGCTCCGGCGCGGCGTAGGGCTCCTGGCGGAAGGCGATCAGCTCCGCCTCGAGGGGAGCATCGCTCAGCCGGACGAGCGCCGTGGAGACGCCGTCGAGCGACGTGCCCGACATCACCCCGACGGCGAGGCAGCTCGTCACCGCGGGCGCACCGCCGGCGGGTCGCCGGCCGCCCCGCGCACGAACCCACCCGCCTGTTCGAGCAGCCGTTCGGCCTCGGCCTTGCCCACGCGCCGCCTCACCATCACGATCGCCAGCTTAACGCTGCCCCCGGCGGCCTCGATCGCGCGCCCTGCTGCCGCGCGGTCGACGCCGCCGCATTCCATGACGATGCGCTCCCCGCGGTCCCGCAGCTTGTCGCTCCACGACATCAAGTCCACCATCAGGTTGCCGTACGCGCGCCCCTGCCGGATCATCGCGGCGGTCGAGATGGTGTTGAGCACGAGCTTGGTCGCGGTCCCCGCCTTCATGCGGGTGGACCCCGTGAGCGCCTCGGGGCCGACCTTGGGGAGGATCAACACGTCGCAGGTTTCGGCCAGGACCTGCGGCGGATCGGAGCACGAGAGGAGGCCGGTCACCGCACCGAGCGTTTGCGCGCGGCCGAGCGCCGCCCGCACGAACGGCGTCGTCCCGCTCGCCGCGATCCCGAGGACGAAGTCCCTCGGCGTGACCCGGGCATCGTCCATAGCGCGGGCGCCCGCGTTCACGTCGTCCTCGGCGCCTTCCAAGCCCTTCACGAGCGCCTGCAGCCCCCCGGCGATGATGCCCACCACCATCTCCGGCGGCGTACCGAACGTCGGCGGGCACTCGCTCGCGTCGAGCACGCCGAGCCGGCCCGATGTGCCCGCCCCCACGTAGACCAACCGCCCACCCTGCTTGAAAGCCTCGACCACGAGGTCGATCGCCCGCGCGATCTCGGCGCGCACGGCGCGCACCGCCGCCGCAACGGTGGCGTCCTCGGTGTTGATCAGGTCGACGATCTCCAGCGTAGCGGCGACGTCGATGCGCTCGGTGCGGGGGTTCCGCTGCTCGGTGAGGCGCGGGTCGAGGAAGTCGGGGGCGGTCATGAGGGTGTCAGGTGGCCCCCAAGTTAGGCGTTGACCCAAACTCGGGTCAACGTGCACAATTCACCATGCGCCAGATCCCGCTTGCCGTCCCCGCCGCCCTCGCCGTGCTCGCCGCCTGTGGCGGCTCGCCGCCGCCCGAGACGATCCCCGCGCCCCCGCCTGCCGCGGCCGCCGCGCCGGCCGCCCGCCCCACGGCTCCGGGCGCGCGCGCCGACGCGGTCGTCACGGGCCGGCCGATCATCCCGGACACGTGGTCGCTCACCGGCAAGGGAGTCCCGCAGTCGGGGCACCGCGCCATGGTCGTGTCGGGTCATCCGGTCGCGAGCCACGTCGGGATCGAGATCATCAAACAGGGCGGTAACGCCGTCGACGCCGCGGTGGCGGTCGGGTTCGCGCTCGCGGTCGTGCTCCCCGAGGCGGGCAACCTCGGCGGCGGCGGGTTCATCGTGTACCGCGACACCACCGGTCGCGTACGCGCGCTGGACTACCGCGAGATGGCGCCCGGCCGAGCCACCCGCGACATGTACATCGACTCGACCGGCAACCCCACCAAGCAGAGCCTGACCGGTCACCTCGCGTCGGGCGTCCCCGGCAGCGTGGCCGGGATGTACGAAGCCTGGAAGAACGCGGGACGCCTGCCCTGGGCGAAGCTGCTCGCCCCGGCGATTCGCCTCGCCCGCGAGCACACCCTCGACGTCGCGCGCAGCCGGTCGATCGCGGAAGAGGCTGAGCGGCTGTCGCTGTTCCCGGCGTCCGCGAAGCAGTTCCTCGTAGACGGCCACGCGCCCGCGCCCGGCACGAAGTTCCACCAGCCCGACCTCGCGCACACGCTGCAGCTCATCGCGGACTCCGGACCAGGCGTGTTCTACACGGGCCAGGTCGCGGACTTGATCGTCGCCGAGATGCAGCGCGGCCACGGGCTCATCTCCAAGGACGACCTCAAGCGCTATACGCCGAAGTGGCGCACCCCCGTCGAGATCACCTATCGTGGCTACGCGATCTACTCGATGCCGCCCGCGAGCTCGGGCGGCGTCACGCTGGGCGAGATCCTGAACATCATGGAGGGCTACGATACGCTGCCCCCCTTCGGCAGCCCGGGCTACGTCCACCTCGAGGTCGAAGCGATGCGGCGCGCCTTCATGGACCGCAACCGCTGGCTCGGTGACCCGGACTTCGTCGACATGCCGCTCGAGCGGCTGCTGTCGAAGTCGTACGCCGCGGAGCTGCGCGCCCAGATCCTGCCGGACCACGCGACGCCCACGCCCCCGGTCACCACATCGGGGAACGAGGGCACTGAGACGACGCATTACTCGATCGTCGACGCCGACGGCAACGCCGCCGCGGTCACGACGACGTTGAACGGGGGCTTCGGCAGCGCGGTCACCGTCGCGGGCGCGGGGTTCCTCCTGAACAACGAGATGGATGACTTTACCACCGCGCCCGGGAAGCCGAACATGTACGGGCTGATCCAGGGCGAGGCCAACGCTATCGCGCCTGGGAAGCGCATGCTGTCGGCGATGACGCCGTCGATCGTGCTGGGACGAGACGGCCGCCTGTTCATGGTGCTGGGGACGCCGGGCGGCCCGACCATCATCAACAGCGTGTATCAGGTGATCGTGAACGTGGTGGACCACGGTATGTCACTGGCGGACGCGGTGGCTGCCCCGCGCGTGCACCAGCAGGCGCTCCCGGACGTGGTCTTCTACGAGCGTGGCGGGCTCGCCGAGACGACGCTCGACGGCCTGCGCACCATGGGCTACCAGCTGCGCGAGCGAGGTCGCATGGGTGACATCGCGGCCATCGAACGAACCGCCGCCGGCTGGGTCGGGGTGGCCGATCCCAGACGGGGCGGCGGCGCGCTAGGGTACTGAAGGGCACGGCATGCCGTGCCCTTACCGCGTCAGGCGACCCGCTTCACCGTCAGCGGCTTGTTCAGCTTGATGGTGATCGCCGCCCCCTTGGGGAGTATGATGTCGATGTCGCGCGAAGCCCGCGCCGCGGCGGCACCGGCGGCGGCGCCTACCGCGCCCCCGATCACGGCACCCTTCGCGTTCTTGCCGAGCAGCTTGCCGACGAGGGCCCCCGCGACTGCACCGCCACCCACCTTCGCGGCGTCGGCTTTGGTGACGCCGCGTCCCTTCATCACAGTGTCCATCGACTCGACGGTCGCGTCCACGGCGTAACTGGTGCCGCGCACGCTGACGCTCTTCACGTCGAGGGTGAGCTGCCCGCTTGAGTTGGGATTGGGCGCAGGCTCGGCGGCGACGATCGTTCCCTGTACTGCCGACCCCGCCGGAATCACAACGTGTCCTGCCGCGTCCTTCACGTCCTGGCCCACGGTCGCCGTGAAGGCGTCACCCGCCTTCGCCTGCCGCGTGGTGATCGACTCGCTCACGGCGAGCGGCACACGGGTCCCGGCCGCTGCCGTCAGCGTCGTTGGCGCCGCAGGTTTGGGAGCCGGGGGCTTGGTCGCCGGTTGGGACGTCTTTTTCTCGGGCGCGGGCTTGGCGGCCTCCGTCGGGGGCGGGGGCACGTCTTTCATCGCGGCCGTCGACTCGGTCGGGGCGAGCGTCAAGTTGCGCGCGGTGGAGTCGGCCGACTGGTTCGCCTGGTCACTCTTGACGCACCCGGCCAAAGCCACGGCGGTCAGCACCGCGACAAGGTGCGAGGAGTGCTTCTGAAGCGTGATCATTTATTCCCTCTCTCGTGGTTTCGCTGAACCCTACTATTCGCTGGACCCTAATACTCGCTGGACCCTAATATAGGAAGACGCCCCTCGAAGTTCCCAGGCTGAAGCCTGGGCTCGGCACTGCACTGTGCTAAAGCACATACGCAATGTCCTTTAGGACAGCGCAGCGCCGAGCCCACCCTTCAGGGTGGGAACGGGGGGACGGCTAGAGGCGGCTCTTCAGAAACTCCGGCGTCAGCCCTTGCAGCCACCCCGCGAGCAGGGTGAAGCGATCGGTGACGAGGAGGATACCCAGCAGGACGAGCAGCGCTCCGGCGATACGGTCCACCCAGACGATGTAGGGGCGGAACCGCTGGAACCAGCCGAGGAAGCGGTCCAGCGCGAGCGCCGTGATGACGAAGGGGATGGCGAGCCCCAGGGCGTAGACGCCGAGCAGGGCGGTGCCGTGCGCTACGCTGGCCTGGGCGGCGGCGAGGGTGAGAATCGCGCCCAGGATCGGCCCGATGCAGGGAGTCCAGGCGGCGCCGAACGTGATGCCCACGAACGCAGACCCGAGATAGCCGAGCGGCTTGTGGGCCAGCTCGAGCCGCCGCTCGCGCATGAGGAACGCCGGCCGGACGATGCCGAGCAGGTACAACCCGAACAGGACGACCACGACCCCGCCGATGCGTCCGATCCACACCTGGGAGCGCAGCAGCAGCACGCCGAGGGCGGACGCCGTGGCGCCGAGGGCGATGAAGATGAGGGAGAAGCCGGCCACGAACCACAGCGCGTGCGCCAGCGCTGTGCCACGCCGCGCCTCGACCTCTTCGAGCGACAGTCCGGTGAGGAATCCCACGTAGCTCGGGATGAGCGGCAAGACGCAGGGAGAGAGAAAGCTCAGCAGCCCGGCGACGAACGCCAGCGCGACCGAAGGGATCACCCGCAGAAGCACACCGCCGAGACGACGGTCGTCCAGCGGCCGTCGTCGCCGCACTCGGCGGTGGAGGTGACGTTCATCGTGCGGACGATCTCCCCCGACAGGAGCCACTGCTCCCGGCGCTCGTCCCAGGCCGACCCCGAGTCGAACGGCACGCCCAGCACGGTCGCGAGCATCGAGGCGGCGAGGTCTTCCGCATACTCTCCGGCCGTGACCTCGTTCTGACCGTAGCTGTGGTGCTCGGAGATGTAGCCGTGATGGGTCGGGTCGGCTGGCATCGCCACGCCGATGGAGGCGGCGACGAGGCGGCTCGGTTCGTTGGTGGAGGACTCGGCGATGACGGCGAACACGACTTGCCCGGGCTGCATGAGCGAGAGACCCTCTTCCCGATCCACCAGCTCGCAGTGGGGTGGGAAGATCGAGCTCACCCGCACGAGGTTGAAGTTGGCGAGATGGGCGTCCCGCAGCGCCATCTCGAAACTCGTGAGTTTTTCCCGGTGCCGACCGACGCCCTTGGTGAGAAAGGCCTTGGTGGGCACGAACATTCGCGACTCGATCAACCCGTCACCTCCTTTCAGCTTTCATACCACACCGCCGCCCCCACCGCTACCGGGGGCTCCGGGTCGCCCGTGCGGTCGGCCGTCGCCTGCATCACCTGCTCGATGACCGCCGCCGGCGAGAGCCCTGTCTCGACCACTTCCACGCGCGACTGCCCGCGCTCCTTGCCGCGCACGACCAGCATGTAGCGTGCCGTGTAGACGCGCAACCGTCCACCGCCCTCCGTGGGCCGGCGCGCGACCACCGCCGTGCCCCACTCCCGCCCTTCTCGCTTGAGCGGCCGGAACAGATAGATCGTCTCGATCTCGGCGGGCGGCACGTGCCTGGCGACCGCTTCGGCGAGCTTCGCCCACCCCGGCCCCCGGCCCGGCACTACCGGAGGACGGTCGCCGGGGCCTGCGCTTGCTCCCATCGTTCCACGTAGAACCGCAGCACGTGCATGAAGTCCTGCGCGTTCGTCACGACTCCGTACGCCTGATGCGTGCCGCGATCGCGCAGCTTGTTCACGACGAACTCGGTCTGGTCGACGCAGATCGTCGTCAGCGGACGCAGCTCGTCGGGCGGGGCCGCATCCACGAACGCGGGCAGCATGTTGCCGACGGCGATCGCGTGTAGGGCGGTCGCCACAAATACGGCGAACGTGGCCTGGGCGGTGAACTGCCGCATAGCGTCCTGCGCGGCGAGGGTGTCGGCCAGGACCTCGGGGAGCGGTCCGTCGTCGCGGATCGAGCCCGCGAGCACGAACGGCACGCCGTGCGTCACCAGCGCGTGCATGATCCCCGCGGTGACGATGCCCTGCCGCACCGCCGCCGCGATCCCGCCCGCGCGCCGGATCGCGTTGATCGCGCGCATGTGGAGCGCGTGACCTCCTTCCACCCCCTCACCCGAGCTCGACATCCCGAGCGTGGTGCCGAAGATCGCCGCCTCGAGGTCGTGCACGGCCACGGCGTTCCCCCCCAGGAACGCCTGCACGTAGCCATTGCGCACGAACCAGACCATGTCCTCGCGCGCCCGCGCGTGCACCAGCGCCGGCCCCACGACCCAAAGGATCTTCCCGCCCCGCTGCTTCTCCTCGCCGAGCAGCTGCGCCAGCACGGCGTAGTCCACCGGGCGCTCGCGCGACACTGCGGTCTGCATGAAGCCGAACTCGTTCGCGCTGTGGCTGCCGCCGAGGAAGCCTTCGGAATGAACGAGGATGCCCTGGCTGCCGTCCTCATCGGTGCCCACCGCCACCAGTTGGCCCTGCCGCACTCGGCGCGGCTCGGTGACGAGAAGGTCGCCCGTGGGGTGGCGCACGATGACGCAGTCCATCCGCGGCAGCCGCGGCCGGCGCCACGCGCCTGCCGCGCGCACGTAGGTGGGGAGATTCGTAGTGGAAAAAAAGCCCTCGGGCAGGACCCCGTCGGCCGGGGCGGGCTCGAAGCGCGCATCGGGCGCGCTCGCGAGCGGCGGGGCGGCGAAGTCGGGTGGTCGATACTGGAAGCGGGGGCGAGCGGTCACTGGAGGGT
>Ga0209159_1000026_pt1 | contig 124033 bp, 100 predicted proteins | sample GraSoiAngelo_144_FD_185901 | JGI IMG/M metagenome (GOLD analysis project Ga0209159, IMG submission 185901) | Grasslands soil microbial communities from the Angelo Coastal Reserve, California, USA - 14_1009_02_40cm (SPAdes) (version 2) | ecosystem: Environmental > Terrestrial > Soil >...
GCGGACAGAACCCCAGCTCGGCGCGCGCCCGGGAGGGATCGCACACCCAGCGCTCCTGCACCAGCTCGCGGACGCGCTCGCGGTTGAGGATGGCAGCCGCGCCGCGCAGCCGCGCGCCGCCCTCTGCCGCGACGGCGATGACCCACGCCACGGCCGGGGGCACGCACACGAGCAGCGGCTCTCGCCCCAGCGCCTGCCCCACCGCGCGCGCGAAGCCGCGCCACGTTACCCGTTCCGGGTGGGCGATGCAGTACGTGCGGTTCACGGCCCGATCGCAGTCGGCGGCGGCGAGCAATGCGTGCACCACGTCGCCGACGTGAATGAGGCTCACTTCCCGGTCCCATGAGCCCACCGAGAGCGCGATGCCGCGCCGCACCAGCCGGAACAGCTTGAGCACGCCGCGTTCGCGCGGTCCGTAGACCGAGGGCGGCCGTATGATTGTCGCAGGGACGCGATCGGCGAACGCGTGAGCCACCGCTTCGGCGAGCAGCTTCGAGTGGCCGTAGTGGGAGATCGGGTACGGGACGGTGTCGGGCGACAGCCGGTCACCGTTGCGGCACGGCCCCAGGGCGGCGAGCGACGACATCAGCACGACCCGTGGCGCGCCGCCGTTGTGAGCGGCCGCGGCGCGGAACAGGCGTGCCGTCCCTTCCGTGTTGACGGCGTAGAAGTCGCGCGGCGAGCGGGCCTCGGTGAGCCCCGCGAGGTGGAACACGACGTTCGCGCCCGCGAGCGCAGCGGCGAGCTGCGCCACGTCTTCGAGCCCCGAGTCCCGATAGCACACGTCGAGCCCGTCGAGCCAGCGGCGAGACGCGCCGGGACGCTCGACGCACACGACCTCGTCGCCGCGCTGCACCAGCGCCTCGATCAGATGACTGCCGATGAACCCGGCTCCGCCCGTGACGACCGCGCGCATAAGGACCTCCGTGACCGTTGCGCTCGGTGCCTAACCTCGCGCGCGCAGGTCAAGGCGCGGTCAAGGCAGGGTGGTGGCGGCTGCCCGCGCGGCGTCCAGCCGCACGACCGCCGCCACGACGGCCTCGGGCCGCTCCTCTTGGACGAAGGCCCCGACACCGGGTACGGTGTCCACCGTGAACGCCGGCAGCGACTCGGCCAGCTCGATGACCTCGCCGGGCCGTGGGCCGCCGTCGTGCGGCGCGCCGCCCAGCAGCAGCAGGACCGGACAGGCGATTTCGCTCAAGTGCGGGCGCAGGCGCTCATGCTCGCGCGCCCGGGCCATCGCGATGACCGCCTTCAGCGTGCCGTCCAGGTCGCGGGCGGCCCCCACGGTGTAGCCGTCCACGACCGAGTCACTCACCCACGACGCGTCCCCGGAGACGGCGACGAGGTTCTTGCGGATCGCCTTCCGGACGAGCCGCACGCCCCCGAACAGCTTGATCCAGGGTGCGAGCTCCATCGCACGCCGCATCCCGGATGTGGCCAGGACCTCCACGGGTCCGCCTTCGATGGAGACGATCCCCCGCACGAGGTCGGGTCGCCGGTAGGCGAGGCGATACGCCATGGATGCGCTCGTTGAGTGTGCGACCACCATCGCCCGCGTGACCCCCAGCCGGTCGATCGTCGCGGCGAGCCGGTCGGCTTGCGCGGTCAGCGAGTAGTCGGCGCGCTCGGGCCGCCCCGACCCGCCGACGCCGAGCGGCTCGATCACGATCGCGCGGTAGCCGGCCGCGGTGAGGCGTGGAATCACGTTGCGATAGGTGAAGGCCGACCCGAACAGCCCGGGAACGAGCACGACGGGCTTGCCCGCCGCCGCGCCCGCCACCGTGACCTGGAGCGACTCGGCGGGCGACAACACCACCGGAAAAGCCTGCGTGCTGTCAGCCAGCGTCAGGAAAGCGAGCAACCACATGGATCCTCCTCGACGGGATGATCGGGCTCCCGGGTCAAGGCTCGGTCAAGCCCGCCCGCTGCAGGCGTCGCCAGCCGAGGCCGGCGAGCACGATACCGACGCTCGCGAGCACCAGCAGCGGCAGCGGAATGCGCAGCAGTGCGCCCGACGAGGCGACCAGCAGGAGCCGCGGGTAGCGGCCCAGGGCGACGGCGCCGAGATACCGCGGCAGCGGATACTTGCCGAGCGGCGCCAGCACGCGCACGGCGGAGTCGGGGATCGGCGAGAAGATGACGAGCACGGTCGTCCAGAACGGCGCGCGCAGGAATGCCGCGACGCTCCACCGTGCCGCCTTCCCGGCCCGCAGCGCGGCGAGTTTCGGCAGCTCCGCCGCCCAATCCACCAGGCGGTAGTTCACCGCCTCGGCGAGCGAGGCGCCGGCCGTGCCGACGAGCGCGAGCAGCCAGGGCGGATAGAAGCGCGCGTAGTAGAGCAGCGTCGCTTCGAACGCCGTCGGCAGAAATGGCGACAGGGGCCCGTGCACAAACACGGCGAGCGCGAAAAACGCCACCAGCTTCACGAGAGGTAGACCGCGTAGCGCCACGCCACCACGGCGAACACCGCGCACTCGAGAATCCAGGCCCACGGCTGGCGGTAGTAGCCCGCGTACATGGCCCGGCCCCAGTAGCCCGTATTCTTCCAGAGATTGAGCGTGAAGCGCCGGCGGTTGAACGGCAGCAGCAGCGGGATTCCCGTATCCGTGGGAAGGTCGGCCGCGACGTGAGCGACGATGCTCGCGAACGCGAGGCAGCCGAGCCAGGGCCCGAACAGCAGGGCGGCGGCCGCGCCCACGGCGACGCAGAACGCCAGGCTGTGGCTCCATGTCCCGTGGAATTCCGGGCGCGCCCAGCCAGCACGGATGACGAGCGAGTCAGCGTTGGGAAGAAACTGCGCCGCGGTGACGACCGCGAACGTCTCGGGCCGCGGATCGAGCGACGCGATCGCAAGCGCGATACCGAGGTGGCCGAACTGCATCGTGTCTCCCGGTCGAAGAGTCGGGGACACGATGCGTGCATCGCTTCAAGCCGACTTCAAGCCACGGACTCGTCTCGGTATCGGCGAGCCTGCCCGGGGGTGATCATCTCCTGCAGCACGATGTCGCGCTCGATCGGGGCCGCGAACACGTAGCCCCGGGCATCGGCGGCGAGCCAGCGTTCCCACTCGAGCACGTCGAGGGCTTGAGCGACGGCGGCGTGGTCGAGCCCGGTGGCACGCGCCAGTCGCCCCGCGTCTACGCGCCCGCCCAGCGCGGCCGCGGCGCCGAGCACCCGCTGCGCGATGGCGGGCAGATTGCGAAACCGCAGACACACCGCCCCGACCACGGCAGGGGGCAGGTCCCCGGGGAGCGAATCGATCAGGGTGCGCGCGGCGGACGGCCAGGCGGTCGCATCGGGCGAGAGCCGGTACCCCGCGGCCAGGGCTTCGAGCATGGCGACGGCGAGGAGGGGAATGCCCGCCGTGTCGCGCTCCACGCGCCGCACGAGCCGATCCAACTCCTCCGCTCCGTACGCCGGCACGGCCCACGCGGCCAGCCGCCGGAGCGCGGCAGCGTCCAGGCGCCCCAGGCGGACCACCGAGCCCTCGAGATCGCGCCCCAGCCGGGCCCGCAAGACGTCGAACCGCTCCCCTCCCTCCGGAGCCCCCCGCGCCACACCCAGGACCAAGAGCACCCGCCGGCGCGCGCTGTCACGCGCCAGGGCGGGCAAGGCGGCGAGCGTGGCGTTGTCCAGCCACTGCGCGTCGTCGAGCGCGAGCAACAGGGGACGCTCCTCCGCCGCCGCCACCGCGGCGGCGACGAGGGCGTCGCCCAGGGGCACGGGAGGCTCGGCGGTGCGGAAGCGGGCGCCCAGCGCGGGATCGAGCGCACCCAGGCTCGCGAGCGCGGCGGGCGCCGCGCTCGCGAGCCCCGGTGCATCCGTGAGTCCACCCGCGAGGAGCCCCGCGACGGCGCTCCACTCCCGCTCTCGATCCGCCGGCACGGCGCGCGCGGCGGCGACCGTCGCGTCGTCCAGGCGGGCCCGGCCGGCGAGCTCCTCCAGTACCCGGGTCTTCCCTTCCCCCGGTTCTCCTTCGACGAGCACCACCTGTCCCCGTCCGGCCTTCGCGCGCTCCCACGCCGCCGCGACGTCCGCGAGCTCGGCCGAGCGACCGAGTAGCGGCGGGCGCGGCCGGGCCGCGAGCGGCGCCGCCAGGACGCGCCGCCCCACACGCGCGTCGCGGATCCGCTCGACCAGGCGCATCGTCTCCGGGCTCGGGGCCGCGTCGAGGGCGTCGCGCAACGCGCGCGCGAGCGCGTCAGCCGCACGCAAGGCGGCGGCGCGGTCGCCCGCGAGCGCGAGCGCGCGCATCGCGGCGCGCGCCGCCAGCTCGGACGTGGGATCGAAGGCTGCTGCCCGGAGCGCCGCGCGCGCCGCGCCGGCCGCATCGCCCCGGTCCAGTGCCGCCTCCGCGGACTTCACGAGCGCGTCGAGCGCCAGCGCGCGCCATAGCGCCCGCTCGGTCCCGAGCCAGCTCTCGAATTCGTTCGCCCCAGGGAGTGAGAGCCCTTCGAGAAACTCCCCCTCCACGAACGCCGCTGCGGCGTCCCACTCCCCCCGCGCCGCGAGCTCCGCGAACCGGTCGCAATCGAGCGTGACGCCGTCCGCCGCGAGGCGCACCTGATCCACGTCGGCCTGCACGCCGGCATCGCCCAGCACCCGCCGCAACACGCGCAGCGCCTCGCTCAGAGAGTGCCGGGCCTGCTTCTCGTCGCGGTCGCTCCACAGCAACCCGACGAGGTGCTCCCGGGTGCGGCTCTTGCGCGGGCTGCGCGCGAGGTAGACGAGCAGCGCCAGGTGCTTGCGCCACAGGAGTTCAGGAGGGGGGGGCGCCTCGGCGCCGCCCACCGTCACGCGCGCGGGGCCGAGCACTCGGAGCGACAGCTTTGGGGCGTCGGGCATCGCGCCCCGATTATCGGGCCCGGTGCGGCGCCCAGCAAGCGCGGCTACATTCCCCTCCCGCATGCAGCCCCCCGCTCTCGCAGACGTCCAGCGCGCCGTCGGCGACCGGTACGAAGTGTTGAGCCTCGCCGGCGTCGGCGGCATGGGCGCCGTCTTCCGCGCCCGCCATCGCACGCTCGGTCACATCGTGGCTGTGAAGGTGCTCCCCCCCGAGGTGGCCGCCAGCGGGATGCGGCACGAGCGCTTCCGCCGCGAGGCCACGCTCGGCGCCTCGCTCGACCACCCCCACATCGTCCGCGTGTACGATTTCGACACCCGCCACGGGATCACCTTCCTCATCATGACGTTCGTGCGCGGCGTGACCCTGGAGGAGCGGCTGCGGAGCGACGCGCGTCTCACCACCGACGCGGTCCTCCGCATTGTCAGCGAGATCGCCGACGCGCTCGGCTACGCCCACCGGCGCGGCATCGTGCACCGGGACGTGAAGCCGTCGAACATCCTGCTCGACGAAGACAGCGGGCGCGCCCTGCTCGCCGACTTCGGCATCGCCCGGGTGGAGGGCGCGGGGGACAGCCCGCTCACGCAGCCCGGAGCCCTCATCGGGACGCCCGGGTACATGGCTCCCGAGCAGGCGACGGGCGGGCACGTGGACGGCCGCGCCGATCTCTACGCCCTCGGCGCCGTCACATTCGAGGCACTCGCCGGCGCGCCGCCCGATTTCCGCGCGGATCCCACCGCGCTCGCCCGCGCGCTCCGGGCCGCCCGCCCGGAGGTCTCCGGGCGCGAAGCCGGTGCGCTCGTCGCCCCGCTCGCCGAGCGGCCCAGCGAGCGCCCGGGAACGGCGGGCGCCTGGCTCGCCGCACTCGCGGGCGCCAAGCCGCCACGTTGGCGCTGGGCCAGCGCCGCCGCGGTCGTCGTCATCGCGGCCGGCGTCGCGCGCGTCCTGTGGGGACCCCCCCCGGCGCCGTCCGAGTCGCCGCCGCGCCTCGCCGTGATGCCGTTCGCGGTGCTCGGCACGCCGCCCTACCCGGCCACCCAGCTCCCCGAGTACTTCGTCTCCCGCTTCCGGCCGGTGGAGCGCGTCATCGAGGTCGTGTCCTTCGGGCGCGTGGTCGCGCAGATCGGGACGCAGCCGCCCGCGGCCGCGGAGGCCCGCGATCTCGCCGGGCGGCTGGGCGCGCGCTTCTTCGTCCAGGGCAGCGTGTCCTTCGGCGGGCCGACGGTAACGCTCACCGCCACGCTGTACGAAGGCAGCCGCGCCCGGCGTACCGGCACGGCCACCGGCCGCGTGGGAGCGGACGAGTCGGACGTGATGGATCGCGTGTGGGCGCAACTCTATCCGGAATTCACGCCGAGCCCCGACGTGACGCTCCCGAACGGCGGCCCCGAGGCGCTGGCCGCCTACCTCAACGCCGAAGCGGCATTCCGCCGCGGCGACTACCGCACGGCGCGCGACGAGTACACGCGCGTGATCCGCGCCGACACCGGGTTCGCCATCGGGCGGCTGCGGCTCGCCCTCGTCGCGGCCCAGGTGGACCCTACGGAGCAGGGGTTTGGCGCATCGCTCCGGGGCGCGGTGCTGCACCAGCGCGGCCTCTCCTCCGCCGACAGCCTGTTGCTCGACGGCTTCGCGGCGCTGCTCTCCCGCGGCGACGGCCTCACAGCCCTCGCCCGCTTCAAGAGCGCCACCGAGAGCGCCCCGGCCTATCCCCAGGCGTGGTACGTGCTGGGCGAGTTCTACTATCACTTCGCCGGCCTGTTCGACCAGAGCGTGGGCGAAGCGCGCGTCGCGTTCAACCGCGTGCTCGACCTCGATCCGCGGTTCTCCCCCGCGATCGGCCACCTCATCGCCCTCGCGCACCAGGCCGGCGATCGCGCCGAGACGGAGCGGCTGATCCGGCAGTACCTCCGGATCGATTCGACGTCGGTGGTGGCCGAAGCCGTGGGGATCGCCGACACGCTCATCCTGGGCTCGGCCGCCGACCAGCTCGCGCTCTTGAAGCACGTGTGCGGCCACAGCTTCCTGGCGCTCCAGTACCTCGCGTTCCAGGCCGCCGCGTTCGGCACGAAGGCGCAACGTGAGGGACCGGCGCGGGCAGTGCTCAAGTGCCTCCCCCAACGCGGCGCCGGCGACCAGGAGCGCGTGCGCGCGCTGCGCATGGGACTCGCGGCGGACCTGGCCGCCGGCTGGGTGGACAGCGCGCGCCATCGGCTCGCCGGGGTCGGAGGCGAATGGGCGGAACGGGAGCGGGATCTGTGGCTGCTGACGGCACACGACGCCGGGCTGCCGGCGCTCGGGGATTGGGAGCGCGCCGCCGCCCGACTCTCGGCCCGGCCGCGCGCCGTGCAGGACACGGACGTGACGGCCCACTGGGCGCTGGCGCGCGCCGGCGTCGAGCGGCGGCGGCACGCGGCCGCGCTGGCGCGACTCGCCGCGGGCGGCGCGCCGCTCCCGACCAGCCTCGCGGCCGATCTGCAGGCGCACGCGGCCCTAGCCCGCGGCGATTCGAGCGCGGCGCTGCAGCTGTGGGACGGCGCGACGCGCCGTTACGCCGTGCTCAGCGCGCCGCTCGAGCTCGTCGCATCGCTCTGGCCGCTGCGCCTCGAGCTGGTGCGCGTCGCCGTGGCGCGTGGCGACAGCACCGCCGTCGCGCGCGGGTGCGCGTCGTTCGACGCGCTAATGGGTTACGCGGACCAGGTCGCCCAGCCGCAAGTCGAGGAGCTCTGCCGGGCGACCCCGGCGCGCTGAGGCGCCCGGCCTACTGCGCCGCCTGCGACGCTCCTGCTCCAGGGACGTGGAACGTCCCCACCACACCCGCATGATCCGACGGCCAGAGGCCCGCGGACGTGCGATCACCCGGCCGGTCGCCCACGACCTCGCGATGCACGGGCACGGCACCATCAGGCAGGTTGCGCGTGAAGACGAAGTCGAGGCGCTGGTCGAACGTCTGCTGCGGATTGAGGAGATCGGCTCGCTCGCAGCACGTGAGGCCAGGCGCCTCGCGGTCCGGTGCCTTCCAGTTATCCGCGAACCCCGCCCTGAGCACCATCCCGTAGGTCGGCGTGGCACGCGTCGGGTCGGCGCCGTACGCGTCGGAGTTGAAGTCACCGACGAGAATCGTGGGACGTGACTCACCCGCCAGCAGGCCCAGCAGCTGCTCGGTCTGGGCCAGTTGGATATCCTGGACCTCCTGGCCGGCGAGGTGTGTCACGACAAAGCGGTAGCCCTGACCCGCGATGGTTGCCTCCACGGAGCTCCAACCCTGGTACACCGCCGTGGTCACGTCGCCGATCGCGACGGGCAGATAGGCGTCGTACACACCGAACTGCGCGTTCGCAGTGGGAACGTCGCCGCGCACCAGGACGGCATCGCCGTCGGTGAACCGCACGCCCGCGAAGATCGGCAGCCCCGAGGCGTCGAACCCCGCGATCACCGGAACCTGAATGTCCGTGGTGCGGTCCACGGCGGCGGCCGTGTAGTCGAGGCCGCGGGCGTGCAGCGAATCGAGCACGAGCTGCAGGAAGTCGTAGGCGACGTGCGTCGCCAGCTCCTCGAACGGCTTGTCCGTCGTGCGGTACAGCGCCAGCTCCTCGAGGCCCACCAGCTGGGGCCGCCGTCCGGCGATCGCCGCCGCCAGCGCTCCCGCGCGCGCCGGGAAGTTCGTGGCCTGCACGTTCGCCCACTGCTCGGTCGCGATCTGGATCGCCTCCTCGGGAGAGCCCGCCTGGACGACGCGCTCGATCTCCGCGCCGACGTAGACGTTCCACGTGAGCGCCGTGAGGCCCGGAGCGGCGGACGCCACGGCCGCCGCGTCGCCCAGCAGGCGAGCAGCGGGGAGGCCGACCGGAGTGGAGTCGGCGCACCCACCCAATAGGGTGCCGACGAGTGCGACGGGGACGAGAGCGCGGGAATGCATGTGACCCTCCTTGGGGGACGGGCGACACGTTCGCCCGGTCCCGTCAAGGAGTGGTCAAGCAGGCCGGCAGCTGATCGGGGAAGCTCGTCGCGAACGCGTTGCCGCTCCAACAATTCCCCGTGCCGGCCTGGATCCAGAGGAGATCGACTGCCGGCAGGAAGGGGATCGGGGACGGCGCCGCGCCGTTCCCGGTCACGACATTGTCCCGGACGCGATCGAAGTCCGGATCGGGTTCGATGTCGCCGAACGCCTCCGGCGGCAGTCCCGCGAGCTCCCCGAGCACGAGGGTGCTCGCCACGCCGATACCGACGAACTGATTGCCGGTCACCGTGTTGTCCTGGACTTTCACGCGGTCCGCGCCGACGACGAGGATCCCCGAACCGGTCGGCACGAAGGACGCGAGGTCGCCGGGCGGCGCGAAGTTCGGATGGTTGTTGTCGTGGACCCGATTCCCGGAGACGAGCACGTCGCTCGAGGTCTTGACGTCGAGCCCGGGCAGCAGCACGACCAGGATGCCCACGACGTTGTCGTACGCTTCGTTCCCGAGCGCGCGCACGTAGTGCGAGTTCTCGAACTCGATCCCGTTCACGTTCGCGAACGTGACGCTCTGGCGCACGGTGACCCCGGTGTCCTGGCCGACGTAGATGCCGGTGTCGTCGTGACCGGACGCGCGACACCGCTCGATGACGCCGTCCGACGAGTGCACCGGGAAGAGCCCGTACTCGCCGTTATCCTGCGCCGTGACCTCGGACAGCAGGAAGCCGTGGATCCCGGAGAGAAAGACGCCGTTTTCGGCGAAGCCGCGCACCGTGACGTTCACCAGCGCGAAGCCGTCGCTCCCGGGATCGACGCTGATACCGTTCTCCTCGCCCCCCGGGTTCACGATGACTACGCCGTCGCCGCGTTTGGTGCGCTGCCCGACGAGCTTCAGTCCGGGTACGGCCACGTGCACGGCCTCGGCGTAGATCCCCGGCTCGATCTGGATCACCGCGCCGGGGCCCGCGGCGTTCACCGCCGCTTGGATCGAGCCGCCCGCGGGAACGATGATGTCGGGCCGCCCGAAGCGGTCCGGCGCGAGGGGCGGCGCTGAGAGCGACTGAGCCCCGTCGCACGCAGCCACCGCGAGGAGTGCCAGGACAGTCGTCCGGTACGTCATAGGGCCTCCTTCGTTGAGTCCTTGATCCGCTGGCGCTGCCCCTCCGTGACCATGTCGCGGTCCACGACGTCGCGCATGATGCGTGCGACGAATGCATAGCCACGCGGCTCCGCGGTGAGCCACCGCTGCCACTCGAGCTCGTCCAGGGCGGTGGCGAGCGCCTCGCCGGCGAGGCCGGCCCGCTGCCCCAGGATCGGTCCTGGCACGCGGCCGTTCAGCACCGCGGCGACGACGAGGACGCGCTGCGCGTCCGGCGAGAGTCGCCGGAACTCGATCCGGATCGCCGCCACGATCGCGTCCGGTAGGTCCCCCGGCAGCGTCTGGTCGAGGGTGTGCAACGGCTCCGGCCAGGCGCCCCCGGTCTCGCGCAGGTCGAGTCCCGATGCCACGGCGTGCAGCAGCTCGACCGCGAGCAGCGGGATGCCGGCCGAGTCGGTAGCCACGCGGCGCGTGATGCGATCGAGCTCCACGTCGCCGAACGCGGGCAGCGCCCAGCGTGCCAGCGTGCGCAGGGCGTCGGGGGCGAGCGGGCCGAGCCGCACCGCCGTGCCGGCCAGCTCTCGCCCGATGCGCACCCGCAGCTCGTCCAGCTCGTCCCGAGGCGGCTGCGCGGCCGCAGTCAGCAGGAAGAGCACCGGCGCCCGCGCGAGATCGCGGCCCGCCGCGCCGAGCGCAAGCAGGGACTCTCGGTCGAGCCAGTGCACGTCGTCCGCGAACACCAATAGCGGCTGCTCGTCGGCGACGGCCTGGAGCACGTCGGAGAGGGCCCGGCCCGGGGCCGCCGCCGGCGCCGCCGGGGGCCCACCGCGCAGCTGCGTCAACGCCGGCGGGGGAGCCGCCGCCACGCCGGGGGCGTCGAGCAGGCCGCCGCGGGCCAGACCGAACACGCCACTCCAGGCATCGCTCCGGTCGGCTTCGACCGCCCGGACAGCCGCCACGACGGCGCCGTCGAGCCGCGCCCGCGCCACCAGCTCCTCCGCGAGTCGGGTCTTGCCCATCCCCGCGTCGCCTTCGACCACCGCTACTGTCGCCCGCCGCTCCCGCCGGCACGCGGTCCAGGCGTCCACGAGCCGCTCCAGTTCCGCGGCGCGCCCCACCAGCGGCCCGCGGCGGGCCTGCGTCGTGCCCGGGCCGACGGTCTGCGGCAGCCGCCACGCCTTTTCGAGCCTGATACGCTCAGCGAGCGCTCGCGTCTCCGGGTCAGGCTCAGTCCCGACCTCCGCCTTGAGGCGCGCGGCGAACCCTTGGAACTCTTTTAACGCTCCGGCCCGGTCGCCGGCCAGGGCGAGACAACGCATCACCGCCCGCACTGCAGTATCAGAATGGGAGTCGCGCTCGAGGCCCCCTTGGGCCGCCTGGGTGGCGTCGGCCAGCGCGCCGGTCGCGAGCAACTGGTCGCAGCAACGGACGAGCACGTCAACCGAGCGGCGTTTCCAGTGCGCACGCTCCGCCGTTAACCAGTTCTCGAACTCCGACGCCCCCTTGATGCCAAAGCCTTCGAGGAAGTCCCCCTGGATGAGGGCCGCCGCGCGACGGTGATCCCCGGCGGCGACGAACCCCTCCAGCAGATCTACGTCGAGCTGGACCGCGCCCGGGTTGAGGCGCACTTGCGCGGCGTCGGAGTCGAGTCCGCCCTCCCCCATGTAGGGGCGGAGCGTGCCCACCGCCTGGTTCAGCGAGTGCCGCGCGTCGTCCTGGGGCTTGTCGCCCCAGAACACGCCGATGAGGTGGTCGCGGGTTCGCGCGCGCTTTGGCGAGCGGGCGAGGTAAACGACCAGCGCGATGTTCTTGCGCCACATCAGCTCGGTCGGTGCGCCCGCGCCATCCACTTCGACGCTCACCGGGCCGAGCGTGCGGCACACGATCATGGTGCCCCGCAGTGCAGCTGCTTCACCCGCTGAGCCGCGCTGTCGGCGCGGGCGCGGAACGGCGTGTCGCCACCCGCCCACGCTCCAGCCACGGCCGCATACGCTCGGCACGCGCCGGTTTCCCCCGCCTGCTCCAACAGGACGGCCTGGTGCCAGCGCGCCAGCGTGCCGAACGCCCAGTCCATGTCCCCCACCTGAGGGGGGCCCCCCGGCCGGTCCCACGCGTCGTTGTTCTCGTACCAGTCCAGCTCGGCCACCGCGCCGGCGACGTCGTGACGCCGCTCGTGCCAGCCGGCCCGGAGCAGGTGCAGCACCACGCGGAACAAGGGATCGGCGCTCACCGGGTCGCCCAGGCTGTCCGCCGGCAGCGTCGTGAGGGGGTCCGTGGCCGCGAGTGCAAGGTCCACGTGGCCCGCCCGGGCCAGGGCGTCGGCGGCGAGCACGCCAGCCAGCGGCCGGCGCCCGGATTCCCCGGTCACCATCCGCACATACGGGGCCGAGTCTGCGTGCGCGCCGCAGTGTCGGGCGAGTAGCAGCAGCATCCACGCGGCGCGGCGCCGCGTCGCGTCGGTGCTCGCCCGGGACCTCGCATGCTCCGCCAGCGCGCGGCTCAGCTCAGCCCAGCGCGCGTCGCCCTCGGCGCAGTCCGCGTCCACGAGCAGGAGCGCGCCGTCGAGCTCCGGCGCGAACACGTTCAGCTCCGGCCCGCCGCCGCGCAGCTCGCGCGCCGCCGCGCGCGCCGAGTCTGCGAGCCCCAGGGCGACATACCCCGAGACCTGCGCGATGAGGCCGGACCTCGCGAGCTCGGGCTGGTCGCGCAACGCCGCGAACCGTCGGCCGAACTCGATCGCGCCCCAGGGCGCGTCGAACGTCATCAGATAGCGAGGTCCCGCAGCCAGGTCCGGATAAGACCCCGCTCCGGGCAGCGTCTGGTCCAGGGCGTGACGACAGGCCGCACTGCCGTCAAACCGGCATGCGAGCCCGACCTGGAACAGCGCCCGGAGCTGCTCCGAGAACGGGTCACGCGGGGGTCCAGACCGCTGGAGGCTGTCGTACGCTGCCTTGGCGGCCGCCTCCTGGCCGTCGGCGGCGAGCACCCAGACGAGGTGTTCCCAGGCCGGCATGAAATCGGGCCGCAGGTGCACGACCCGCTGGAACGCCTCGATCGCCTCGCGACGCGGATGCCCGACCAGCGGCCCGCGGTGGTACAACTCGTCCGCCAGCATGAACTGAGCGGGCAGGAAGTCCCGCCGCTCATGAGTGAGGGAGATCAACATCTCGAGGCGCTCGAGCAGCGGGCGGCGGGAGGCGCGCATGAGCCGCCGGTAGTGCGGCGGGAAAGAATCGATGTGGCCGAGGTACCGCGCCGCTCTGGCCTCGTCGAACTTGCGGCCGAGCCACCGGTCCACGTCGGCGTGGCGCCAGGCGCACAACCAACAGGTGGAGTCGATCCGCTCGGCCTCCTCGTAGGCGCGATCGGCGTCACCCCAGCGGCCCTGAGCGAGCAGCCGTTCCGCCGCGAGCCACGCCGCGAGACCAGCCGCCGTCTGGGGGAGCGCGGTCCGCGGCAGCACCAGGTCCAATGGGTTCTCGCGATTCCAGATGTCACGCACCAACCCGTATGCGAGCGTGTCGGCCACGCGTTCGAGGTGGCCGGTCTCGCCCTGCGCCGTGATCACGGTGGGGTCTGTCGCCTGCCGGCCCACCTGCGTACCCACCGCGATGCGCAGCGAGTCCCCGCGCGCGCACACCGTCCCGCGCACCACGACCGTCGACCGGGTTCGAAACCACGACGGCGCGGAGGGCCCTTGGGCCGTAAAGTCCAGGTACCCTTGCAGCTCGCGCACCAGCGTCTGGGCGACGCGCTCGCCGCTCCGCGACGCGGGGCCGCAGATACTCTCGAACGGCGCCACGACCACGTCGAGGGCGCCCGGCGGGCGGAACGGCCAGACCCCTTCCTGCCAACGGTGCAACAGCCAGACCGCGCCCACCGCGCCTGCGACCAGTCCCGCGATTGTGAGCCCGAGGGTGCGCCACTGATACATTCGCTCGCGCGTGTGCCAGAGCGCGCGCCGGAACGCCGTCGCATCGGGATAGCGGCCCTCCGGCGCGAACGCGAGCGCATGCTGCAGTACGGCCGCCACGCCGCGGGGAACGCCCGACCAAACGGCGCGCTCCGGCCGATCTGTGATCTCCCAGTGCCGCCCCGTGTATGCCTCGTAGATCACCATCGCCGCGGCGTACAGGTCGGTGGCGGCGGTGATCTCCTTCCCAGCGAGCTGCTCAGGCGGCATGTAGTCGACCGTGCCGACCAGGGCTCCTGCGACGGTGATCGGCTCATCGGGCCCGACCAGACGCTTGGCGACGCCGAAGTCGGTGAGGACGGCGCGGCCGGGGAGGAGAAAGATGTTTGCAGGCTTCACGTCCCGATGCACCACGCCGGCCCGATGTGCCGCCCCGAGCGCGTCCAGCAGATCCCGGCCGAGCTTCAACGCCTCGCGCTGCGACAGCGGCTTGACGGCAAGCCGGTCCGCGAGCGTCTCGCCCTCGAGGTAGTCCATCACATAGTAGTAAATGCCCCGCGACTCGCCGTAGTCGTGGATAGGCACGATGTTCGGATGGCCGAGACTGGCGAGTGTGCGCGCTTCGCGGTGGAATCGCTCGGCGCCGTCGGCGGTCGCGAGCTCCGGGCGGAGCACCTTGATCGCCACGAGCCAGTCGAGCGCAACCTGGCGGGCCAGGAACACTGCCCCCATGCCGCCGCTCCCCAACTCGCGGAGCACGTCATAGCCCTTCGGTGCCAGCGCCGCACGCACCCGCTCGAAGAAGGCGGACATGATCGAGGAAGCCCCCGACCGGAGAACATCCGAAGCGGGGGCCGGAAAGTCAAACGGCCCCGGGATTTCCCGGAGCCGTTGCGCAGTGCGACGCCGTCGCGCGCTTACTTCACCGTGATCGCGATCTTCATGCCGAGCGCGACGTGCGGCAGGCAGTAGCCCTTGTACGTGCCGGCCGGGGCGCCTGCGAACGACACGTCGTACTTCTCGTTCGGCTGTTGCAGGAACGGGCTGGCGAGATCCATCATCTGGTTCGGCATCCCCTTCTTCAACACGTCCGCGGCGCCTTTCGGAATCGAGTCGGCGTAAAACGCGATGTCGTGCGGCCCGCCCGAGACGTTGATGAACCGTACCGTGGTACCGGGCGCGATCGTCAGCGTCGCCGGCTCGAACGCGGCCTTGGTCGTGCCGTTGCCCGTCATCTTCACTTCGACGACCGCCGCGGCAGGGGCCGCCGGCGCCGCGGGGGTCGCCGCGGCCGGCGCCGGAGTCGCGGCCTGGGCCTGAGATGCGTCAGCCTTCTTCTCGCCGCCGCACGCGACGGCACCGAACGCGACGAGGGTGGTGAGCAGGGTCAACCGCATTGCTGATCTCCTCCGAGACTATGGCTGGATAACCTTGTGAACGCGTTCACAATATACCCCCACGTTTGAAAAACGGGAGACCTGTGAACCCCGCCCGCCGTTGCGCTTTTGCACGCGCCCGGTAACACTGATCCCATGCCGGACACCGAACTGCCGCAGATGCCCGCGGCCGACCTCGCGCAGCGGCTCGACGGCGGCGAGCACGTGCAGGTGCTCGACATCCGCAGCCCGGAGCGCGTGGCGCAGGGACGAGTCGCTTTCGGCGCGACGCTCGACTTCCGCGCGCTCGCGGCGTCCGAGATGTACCGCTTGCCGAGCCTCGCGCCGCTCGGCCTCGAACGGACGGCGCCCGTCGCGGTGATCTGCGGCCACGGCAACTCGAGCCAGCGGGCGACCCGCTTCCTGCGCGAGCGCGGCTTCGAGGCGTACTCGGTGACGGGCGGCATGGCCGCGTGGGAGACCGTCTATCTGGTCCGCCGCCTCGCCCCCACCGCCGCGCTGCACCACGTGCTGCAGCTCGACCGCGTCGGCAAGGGCGCACTGTCCTACGTGCTGGTGAGCGACGGCGACGCCGTGGTGGTCGATCCCGGGCGCCATCTCGACCGCTACGACGCGCTGCTCGCGGAACTCGACGCGACACCCGCCGCCGTGATCGACACGCACATCCACGCCGATTACCTGAGCGGCGCCCCCGCGGCCGCGGTCCGCTGGCAGGTGCCCTACTTCCTGCATCCGGACGACGCCCGCTCGCCGTACGACGACGCGCCGGGGCGCCTCGCCTACCAGCCCATGACCGACGGCGACACGATAGCGTTCGGACGAGCGGCGCTGCGGGTCGCGCACGTCCCGGGGCACACCCTCGGCAGCGTGGCGCTCCTCGCCGACGGCACGCTCGCGCTCACCGGCGACTTTCTGTTCGTCCGGTCGGTGGGCCGGCCCGACCTGGGCGGGCGGCGCGACGCGTGGGCGCGCCTGCTGTGGCGCAGCCTCGAGCGCGCCCGGCACGAGTGGCCCGGCGACCTGGTGGTCCTGCCGGCACACTACGCTGGCGAACGGGAGCGTCGGGCCGACCGCAGCGTCGCCGCGCGCTTCGACGTCATCGCGGCGACCAACGAAGCGGCAGCCCTGCAGGAGGAGCGCGCGTTCCTTGTGTGGGTGGCCGACCACACCGCGACCCCTCCTGAGAGTTACCGCAGCATCAAACTCGCCAATCTCGGTCTGGCTGAGATCTCGGAGGCGGAGGCGGAGGCACTCGAGTTCGGCCCAAATCAATGTGCGGTGGGCTAAACGTCATCCGTTGTCCGTCTTCCGTCATCCGTAACCGCATCTGCGGACCACGGAGAACGGATGACGGATGACGGATGACGCCTCACTCGACCGGCGCCTGCAGCACGACGTAGATCCAGTCGGTGCCGCCGAGTGTTTGCATCCCGTACGACACGCCCGGCGGAATGTGCACCACGTCGTTCGCCCCGACCTCGATGCGGTCGCCATCGAGCAGCATGACGCCGCGGCCCGAGAGCGTGAAGATGAGGATGCCCGCCTCGTCGTCGACCGAGATCGGCACGGCCGCGCCGGGCTCCATGACCGTGTGCTCGAAGCTCAGCCCCGCGAGCATGCCGGGGAGGTTGAGAACGGTGTGGCGACGAAGCTCGTCCGCTGACGTCGGCAGCCGGGTGAGGCGGCGGTAAGTGTAGCGCGGCACGATTCCCATCCAGTAGGGCGCGGACCCTTACGGCCGGTGGTGGCGCTGCGGCGCACCCAAGATGGGCACGTGCGCGCCCTCGCCGCAACCCCTTCCGGCGTCGTCGTATGCCCGGCATGTGCAACTTCCCCCCCATGGAGCGTCTCTCCTGGCGTCCCTCACAGGAATGCGTGCTATGCGGTCGTTCGAGCGTCACCTGGCGGTACCGCTCGCCTTGCTCATCATGCCCCTCTCGCGCGCGGCCACGCAGGGGTGGATCGAGCCGATCCGTCCCCTGCCCCGGGGAGCGATCGAGAAGGTACGGAGCGCGGTCCAGGTCGCGGTGACGGGGCGCGTGGCCCGCGTGACGGTCGAGGAATGGTTCAGGAACGGCGGGATGCTCCTCGACGAGGCGAGCTACCTCTATCCGCTGCCCGGCGAGGCCGTGTTCAGCGACTTCTCGCTCTGGCAAGGTGACCGCGAGCTGAAAGGCGAGCCCATGGATGCCGCGCAGGCGCGGGCGATCTACGAAGACATCGTCCGCCGCAAGCGCGACCCGGCACTGATCGAGCTCGCCGGCCACGGGCTCCTCCGCGCGCGTGTGTTTCCGATCGCTCCGGGCGAGACCCGCAAGATCACGCTGCGCTACACGCAGCTGCTCGACCGCGTAGGCGACGCCTGGCGCTTCCGCTACGCTGCGGGGGCGGGGGGAGGGGCGGCCGTTGCTCAATCACACGGCTTCCGGCTCCAGGTCGACAGCGCCGCGCGCTTCGGCGATCCCTACTCGCCCACGCACCGACTCACCCTCAACCGCAGCGGCGACCGGCTCGAGCTGACGCTCCCCGACACGGCGGCGGGCGGCGATCTCGAGGTGTTCCTGCCGCTGGCTCGCGGCCTCCTGGGGATGTCGCTCGTGGGCGACCAGCCGGCCGGCGAGGACGGCTACTTCATGTTGCTGCTCGCGCCCGGCCGGGCGGCGCAGACGGTGACGCTGCATCGCGACGTCGTCGCCGTGCTCGACGTGTCGGGCTCGATGTCCGGGGAGAAGCTCGACCAGGCCAAGGCGGCGCTGGTGCAGCTGCTCGGCACGTTGCGCGCAGGGGACCGGTTCCGGCTGATCACCTTCAGCAGCGATGTGCGGCGGTACGCGCCCGCGTGGACAGAGGGGTCGACCGAGCACGTCCGCGACGCGCAACAGTGGGTCCGGACGATCTCGGCCGAGGGCGGCACGAACATCGCCGGGGCGCTGGCGGAGGCATTCGCGACGTCCCCCGCCGAAGGCGCGCTCGGCGTCGTGGTCTTCTTGACCGACGGGATGCCGACGGTGGGTGAGACCGATCCCGAGCGCATCGCCGACCAGGCAGACCGCGGCCGTGGCGCGTTTCGGGTCTTTGCGTTCGGTGTCGGGTATGACGTCAACACGTACGTGCTCGAGCGGCTCACAGAGCGCGCCCGCGGGGTCGCCGAGTACATCCGGCCCGGCGGCGACATCGAGCAGGCCGTGGGCGCCCTGGCGGCGAAGATCTCGTCGCCCGTGCTCACTGACGTGGCGCTCCGCGCCGACGGCGTCGAGCTGTACGATTTGCAGCCGCAAGGACTCCCCGACCTATTCGCCGACGACGAGCTCGTGGTGTTCGGGCGGTACCGCGGCGCCGGAGGTGGAGAGCGGTCCGTGACGATCACGGGACGGAGAGGCGGCCATGAGGAGCGGTTTACGACGGACGCCTCCTTCAGCGGTGACGCCGGCGCCCGCGGGTACATCCAGCAGCTCTGGGCCGCCCGCAAGGCGGGCGCGCTGTCGCGCGACATCAGGCTGCACGGGCCGAATCCCGAGATCCTGAGCGAGCTGAAGCGGCTGGCGCTGCGCTACGGGATCCTCACCGACTACACCTCGTACCTGGTGCAGGAGCCGCCGACGGTGGCGTTCGGACGCATGCCCGTCCCCCTCGGCGCGGTGACCGTCACGGCGGCGCCCCGCGACCAGACGGGCGACCGGGCGGTGCGGCGCGCGGAGCGCGATTCGAAGCTCATGCGGTCGGAGGTCGTGGTCGAGGCCGACTCCAGCGTCGCCGCACCGGCTGCTCGCACCGGCGCCACCCAGCGCGTCGGCGCTCGCCTGTTCGTGCTGCGCGACAGCGTATGGACAGACGTGCGCCACGGCGACTCGCTGCGCGTCGTCCGGGTGGCGCCATTCAGCGACGCCTACTTCGCACTGCTGCGCGCGCTCCCCGAGCTCGTGAAACCAGCGGCGTTGGCGCCGGCAGTGCTGGTGGCCGGACGGCGCGTCAGCATCAAGATTGAATCCGGCGGTAAGACGGCGTGGGCGGACGGCGACTTGGAGCGGCTGGTGCGGGAGTTTCGGGGATGAACCGAAGGCGGAACGCGGAACGCGAAACGCGGAACAACACGACGAACTCCGCGGAGGCAGGCCTTGCTGTTCCGCGTTCCGACTTCCGCGTTCCGCGTTGACGTCCGTGCCCGACGATCTGGCGGACGTGTACCGGACCACCTACCGCGCGCTCGTGCGGTTCGTGTACCGCAAGGTGTGGGACGTCGAGCGCGCGGAGGACCTGGCGCAGGAGGCGTTCGCCCGAGCACTGGTACACAAGCCGGAGAACGCCCGGGGGTGGCTCTTCGTCGTGGCGGCGAACATGGCGCGAGACGATGCTCGACGCTGGGCGCGCGAGCGGCGTCACCTGACGCTGCTCGGGGCCGAGCCGCAGGACAGCACGCCGGCGGTGGACGAAGCGCTGCACGCGGAGGGCGAGCGGTCGCAAGTCCGCGCCGCGCTCGAGCAGCTGACGCCGCGTGATCGCGAGGTCCTGCTGCTGTGGGATTCGGGGCTCTCTTACGAGGAGATCGCCGCCCAGACCGGGCTGGCGCGCGGCGCGGTCGGTACGACGCTCGCCCGCGCGCGCCGGCGGCTCGTGGACGCGTACGAGGCGGGAAAGAAGGGTGAACATGTCGCACGTGGATGACGGCACGCTGCACGCCTACTTGGACGGCGAGCTGCCACCGGATGAGGCCCGGGGCGTCGACGCGCATCTCGCACAGTGCCCGGACTGCCGTACTCGCCTGGAAGAGGAGCGCGCGCTAATCGGACGGGCCGACGAGCTGCTCGGCCGAGCCGCGCCACCTGACCGAGCGCTGCCGCCGTTCCGTCCCGGCGACGCGAAGGCGCCGGGACGTCTGTGGTGGCAAGTGCGGCTACCGCTCGCCTGGGCCGCGACCGTCGTGCTCGCGCTCGGCGCGGGGCTGTACCTCGGCTCGGGAACCTTGAGACGCGAGCCGCCGGCCGAGAAGCGCACCGGCGACCTCGCCGCCTCCGAAACCATCGCGCCGTCGAAACGCCCGGCGTCGGTGCCGGCGCGGCCCCCGGCCGCGCTCCGGGTACGCGATAACGCCGCGGTCGCGCCGCGGGAGCGGGACCGGGCAATGGCGCCCGCCGCCGCGCCGGCGCCTCCCACGGGCCTCCTCGATGCTCGAAGCTACGCCCTGACCGGTCCGCCCCTTACCGTCGATAGCGCCCGCGTGCTGCTCGGTGCGGATCCGCGCGTCGTTCCCGACCTGCCGATCCGGAGCGTCCACCGGGCGCGCATGATCGGCTATGCCGCCGTGGTAGTCGTCGAGCAGCCGCTCGATTCGAGCACGGCGATCGCGGTGATCAACGGACGGCCGAGCCAGCTCATGCTGGCAGAGGTGGTCGTCGCCGGAGCGGCACAGCCCGACTCCCTTGCTCCAGCGGCCCGCAAGGCCAAGCCAGCGGCGGCGCCGGCACGCGCCGCTGCCACGGACCACGCGGACGCGGGGCTCTTCCTGGACGTCCGCGGCCCCGTGCCCGCCGATTCACTGGTTGCGCTGCGGCGCCGGCTCCAGCCGCTCCGGCCCTAGCGCCGCTGGCCGCTACTGCACGGTGATCGTGCCAGCCATGCCGGTCGGAGGGTTCCCGTCGGCGCCGTGGTACTGGCAGAAGTAGTGGAAGGTGCCTGCGACTGCGAAGGTGTGGCTGTAGGTCCCGGCCGGGGCGACATTGCCGCTATTGAAAGCTTCTGTCGAACTCGATGAGCTCGTTACGGTGTGCGTGAGGGTGCTTCCGTTGTCCCAGGATACCGCAGTACCGGTCGAGATCGTGAGGTTCGTGGGGCTGAACGATTTTCCAACCATACAGACCTTCGTGGCCGTCGGTGTGCAGCCCCCGCCTCCTCCACCGCCGCCGTACGTTGCATTGTTGCAGGACAGCAGCAACACCGTCCCGAGTAGACCTGCGAACCGTCGCATGAGACCCCCTGAATGAGCGTGTCGTGACAAGTACCCTCACAACGTCAAAAGCGCCTCGACCGGGTGCCGAGGCGCGTGCGGGAAGTGTCAGGAAACGGTGAGGGATTTAGTGGTGCTCGCGCTCCAGCGTGTCCGCGGCGAGACGCGGCGACAGCATCGGGTAGCGGGCGGCGAACCAACCGAGGGACAGGAGGAACAACCCGCCGAATAGCGCCGTGACGCCGAGCTCCGGGAGGCCGAGCGCGGGCCCGGCTCCCCCGTTGATGGACGGCACGATCTCGAGGTAGCGCTCGAGCCAGATCCCGGTCAGGCTCACGAGGGCGAAGAGCAGGAACGTGGGCGGGTGCTGCTTGGGCTTCACGCCGAGCAGGCCGACGAAGGGAATCACGAATACCATCAGGAATACCGCGACGCCGATCGGCTTCCACGGACCGATCAGCCGGTAGAAGATGAAGTAGGTCTCTTCCGGCAGGTTACCGTACCAGATGACGAGGTATTGCGCCCACATCAGGTAGGCCCAGAACACTGTGAACCCGAAGGACAGCTTGCCGAGGTCGTGGAGCTGCTTCGACGAGATCAGGGATGCGAGCCCCATCCGCCGCCGCACGGCGATCGCGATGACGGCGAGCGCCATGAGCGCGGCGAGGAAGCTGCCCATAAAATAGAACGCGCCGAACAGGTTGCTCACCCACTTGTGGGCGAGCGACATCATCAGGTCGAACGCGAGCAGGCTGTACCCGAACGCGTACCCCACGATGAGGATCGCCGCCTCGCGCGCGATCTTGTCACGCCCCGCGAGCCGCTCGGCCGGCCGGCCGTCAGCGAGCTCCTCCAGGTCGGGCGCCATGTCGTGTCGCACGAAGCGCCACGACAGCCACGCGAGGGCGACGTAAATCAGCCCATTCCGCACGAAGAAGAACTTCGTCGTGAGCCACACGCCGATGTCGGGCCGGGGCTCGTGCAGCCAGCTGAAGATCGAGAAGCGGCCGAGGAACAGCCCGACGTAGAGCGCGAGCGACACGATCAGGAACGCCGCCGCCGCCTCGGCGAAGCGGATCAAGAGCCCCGACCAATGGCCCTTTGCGAGCTTCTGCGTGGCTGCGAACACCACCAGCCCCTGCGCGAGCCCGGTCCAGAACATGAAGTTGACGTGCCATGCCTGCCACGCGCGGGCCTGCCGGCCGGCGGTGAGGATCGAAAGGAACGCCACGGCGCCGAGCAGGGTCAGCAGCGCACCCCACGTCACGAACGCCCGCGCCGGGAACCGCCGCGCCTTCTGAACCAGCTCGGACCGCGAGCCCCCCCCCCCCCCCCCCCCCCCCCCCCCCCCCCCCCCCCCCCGCCCCCCCCCCGCCCCCCGCTGCCGCCACCGCCGTCGCGCTCATCGTTTCCCCTGGCTCCGCGCCAGCGCCTGCAGGGTACGCACGTAGTTCACCAGGTCCCAGCGGTCGTCACCCCGCACCTTGTCCCCGTAGACCGGCATCAGGCCACGTCCCATCATCTGCCCGTTCACGATGACGGCGTAGACATAGCCGTCGGAGCGGCGCGCGATCGTGTCGTTCACGAGCGAGCGGACGCCGAAGTAGGGCCCGCCCGCTGCGGAGGAGATCGGCCCGTCGCCGCGACCCGACTCGCCGTGGCACACGAGACAGTACGTCTCGTACAGGAAGCGGCCGCGATTGATGGACTCCGACGTCCGAGTTCGCGCGTTCACGAGGCGGTCCGCGGTGGTCAGGGAAGGCATCACTTCGCCGCCGCTCACGGGCACCGTACCGGGCACGGGCGGGATCGGTCGGGCGTACGGCTTGATGCTGCGCTGGTGGCGCATGGTGGAGAACCAGCCGATGCGGTGCACGACATCGTCCGGATTGCACGCGAGGGCGGCGAGGGCGGCGAGGGCGGCAAAGACGGCACGCGGCCTACGCACGCCGCACCTCCTCGGCGCCGGCCCCACGCAGCAGGCCCTCGACCTGACCCTGCCGCGCCAGCTCCGACGGGACGAAGATGCCGAACTTGTCGTTCGTGAAGCGCGGGTCGTACGCCACGGTCCCGAGGCGGCGCGCGGCGAACAGCGCGTTGAACGCGATGCCGAGGATGGTGGAGAGCGCCCCGAACAGGACCGTCATCTCGAACATGATCACGACGTAAGGCGGGATCGACCCCACGGGCTTGCCGCCGAGCACCAACGGCCAATCGTACGACATATAGAGCGTGATCCAGGCGCCGATCGCGCATCCCGCGATGCCGCCGATCAGGGTGAACATCCGCACCGGGCTCACGGGCTGGTCCAGGGCGTCCTCGATCTCGTGGCGCGGGATCGGGGAGTAGACGGTGAAGTCGGTGTGGCCGCCTTTGCGCAGCTGGCCGATCGCGTCCACCGTGGCGTCGAGATGGCCGAACACCGCCAGCACGCCCGGGGTTGGCGGCGGGTGAAAGATCGCGGTCAGCGGGTTCACGAGCTTCATGCCGCCACCGCCTTCCCGCGGCGCGGTGCCGGCAGGACCTCCTTCACCTCCGAGATCGAGACGGCGGGGAAGTTCTTCACGAACAACAGGAACCACATGAAGAACCACCCGAAGCTACCCGCCATGATGCCCCAGTCCGCCCAGGTCGGGTTGTAGGTGGCGTTCGCAAAGCGCTCGAACGGCTCGCCCGCGAGCGAGACGACGATGATGACGTAGCGCTCGAACCACATGCCGACGTTCACGAAGATCGAGATCACGAACAACGCCAGGATGTTCGTGCGGATCTGCTGGAACCACAGCAGCTGCGGCAGGAACGCGTTGCAGATGAACATCGTCCACGAGGCCCACCAGAACGGCCCGAACGCGCGGTACCAGAACGCGGCCCGCTCATCCGGGTGCCCCCCGAACCACGCCGTGAAGAACTCGACGCAGTAGGCGTACCCCACGATCATCCCGGTGAGGAGGCACAGCTTCGCCAGGTTTTGGAAGTGGTGGACGGTGATCAGCTCCTCGAGGTGGAACAGCTTGCGGATCGGCACGAGCAGCGTGATCACCATCGCCACGCCCGAGTAGATCGCGCCCGCCACGAAGTAGGGGGCGAAGATCGTCGCGTGCCAGCCGGGCACGATCGCCATCGCGAAGTCCCAGGACACGACGCTGTGCACCGAGAGCACGAGCGGCGTGGCGAGGGCGGCGAGGTAGAGATAGCCCCGCGTGTAGTGCCGCCATTGCTCGTTGGTGCCGCGCCACCCGAGCCCGGTGACGGCGTAGAGCTTCTTGCGCCACCCCGTCGCCACGTCGCGTACCGCCGCGATGTCGGGGATCAACCCCATGATCAGGAACACCGTCGAGACCGTGAAGTAGGTCCCGATCGCGAACTCGTCCCAGATGAGCGGCGACTTGAAGTTGGGCCACAGCCCGCGCTCGTTGGGGTACGGGAGCAGCCAGTAGAAGTACCACTGCCTGCCGATGTGGATCAGCGGGAACAGCCCGGCCGTCATCACCGCGAACACCGTCATCGCCTCGGCGGTGCGGTACACCGCCGTGCGCCACCCGGACCGAAACAGGAAGAGGATGGCGCTGATGAGCGTGCCCGAGTGCGCGATGCCCACCCAGAACACGAAGCACGTGATGTAGACCGCCCAATACACCGGGTGGGAGTAGCCCGCGAGCCCGAGGCCGTAGCGCAGTAACAGGAGCAGACAGACGATCCCGACGCCGAGCAGGGCGACCGCCGTCCCCAGCAGGGCGTAGTAGCCCTTCCCCGGATGCCCCAGGGTGCGCGCGATGGCGCGGGTGACGAAATCGTAGGTGACGCGCGAGGTCTGCGTGCCGGCCATCGCTCACGCCTCCGCGGCCGCGCCCTGCGTCACGCGGGCGAGGTAGGTGATGGCGGGCCTGGTGTTGAGCCCGGCGAGCACGTGATAACCGCGCGGGTCCTGCGCCAGGGCGGCGACGCGCGAGGTCTTGTCGTGCAGGTCGCCGAACACGATCGCCTCCGACGGGCACGCCTGCGCGCAGGCCGGCGTGATGTCACCATCCTGAACGACCCGGTCCTCGAGCCGAGCGCGGTTCTGGGCGCCACGGATGCGCTGCACGCAGAAGGTGCACTTCTCCATCACGCCCTTCTCCCGCACCGTCACATCGGGGTTCAGGAGCATGTTGAGTGGATCGGGCCAGCTCTCCCACTCGCCCCCCGGCTCGGCGTAGTTGTGCCAGTTGAAGTAGCGCACTTTGTACGGGCAGTTGTTGGCGCAGTAGCGCGTGCCCACACAGCGGTTGTAGACCTGGCCGTTGAGTCCGTCGGGCGTGTGGTATGCCGCGTACACCGGACACACGGGCTCGCACGGCGCGTTGCCGCACTGCTGGCACAGCATCGGCGTCACGACCGCGCCCACCGGCCGGGCGGCGTCGCCGCCCGTGTAGTACCGCTCGATGCGGATCCAGCTCATCTGGCGGCGGCGCACGAACAGCTCCTCGCCCACCGTCGCGAGGTTGTTCTCGGCGTAGCAGGCGGTGACGCACGCCGAGCAGCCGGTGCATTTCGCGAGGTCGATGGCCATCGCCCAGCGCGGATGGGCACCGGCGTAGTTCCCGAGACTCGCTTTCTCGTGCTGCGCGTCGGCCCAGTCGGCGAGCGCCTTGTCGGCGTAGGCAGGCGTCTCCCGCTCGGCGAAGGGATGCGACCCGGACTTGAGCTCCCGCGCCCGGGCGAGCGCCAGGACTTCGATTACGCCGCGCCCCTGCTCGCGTGCGTCGCCCTCGATCGTGGCGAGGCGGCGATGTTCCGGGGTCTTCTGGACGGTGACGCTGACGGCAAAGGCGCGCCCGCCGAAGTCCGCCGGCGCATCGCTCAGCAGCTCGAACGGGTTGAACGACCGGTCCTTGGCGTAGCGGCCGTACGCCTTGTGCCCCTGCCCCGTTGGGACCGCCAGCACGTCGGGTCGGATGCCCGGCGTGATCCACACCGGCGCGCGCACCGCGCCGTGCGGGGACTTGAGGAGCAGGATGTCTCCGTTCGCCAGCTGCCACTTCGCCGCCGTCTCAGGGTGCAGCTCGACCCACGCGTGCCAGGTGATTTTCGACACGGGGTCGGGGAGCTCCTGCAGCCACGGCTTGTTCGCGCCGCGGCCATCGTGGAGCGCCAGCGACGGGAACACGACCAGCGGGAGCTTGTCCGCCGCGCCCGGTGCGCCGGCGACACCGGCCCCCAGCTGCTCGATGCGCGGGCCGAGGCGCACAGTCTGCGTCGCCGCGTCGGTGTAGATGCCGCCGTGCTGCAGCGCGTCGTTCCAGAACTGCTCGAAGTCCCGCCCCTTACCGAAGCGCTGGTGCAGCTCGTGCCAGCGGCCCTGCACGTAGTCCTTGAACGTCCCCGCCTTCCCGGCGGCGCGGAGCAGCACGTCGCCCGCGGCGAGGGCGTTCGGGAACACGGGCTGCATCACCGGCTGCTGCAGCGCGTAGATCCCGGCGCGAGGCCGCGAGTCGTTCCACTGCTCGAGCGGGTGGAGGTCGGGGAGCACGAGATCGGCCGCCGCCGTCGTCTCGTCCCAGTACGGCGAGAAGCTCACCTTGAACCCGACGTGCCCGAGCGCCTGGGAGAACGTGCCGGGGAGGGTGTGCACCGGATTCGCGCCTTGCACGAGCAGCAACGCCACCTTGCCGCCGGACAGGTCCGCGACGAGGTCGCCGAGTTGCTTGAACGAGCCAGCCTGCCCGAGGCCGTGATTAGGACCGAACTTGACGGTCTTTCCGACCTGCCCAGCCACGTAGTTCAGGATGTCCACCGCCGCGACGATCTCGGCGCCGTTGGGATACTGGGCCGCGACTCCGCCCGCCACCGCGAGACCGCCCTGCGACGCCGCGAACTCGCGCGCGAGCCGCGTGATGTCACTCGCCGCAATCCCGACCGCAGCTGCGACCTTCTCCGGTGCATGTGCCGCGAGCAGCCCTCGGAGCCGCGCCGCGTCGGCCGGCAGTGGAGCGCGCCGCCCGGCCACGATCACCTGCGCCATCGCGAGCGCGAGCAGGCCCTCCGATCCGGGGACCGGGGCGATCCACTCGTCCGCGCTCATCCCGGTGAGCGACAGGCGAGGGCCGACATACACGAACTTCGCGGGCGGCGCGGCACGGCCCGTCTGGAACGCGTGGGCGTGCGTGAACGCGTTCTGGTAGCCGACGGGCGAGAGCCACGTCTCCATGAAGTCGGCGCCGAACGACACGATGTAGCGCGCGGCGGCGAAATCATACCACGGAATAGCCGGCGTGCCGAAGGCGAGCCGGTTCCCCTCCCGCAGCGCCTCGAAGGCGAACGGCTCGTAGGTCACGTGCCGGCCGCCGGTCTCCCTCATCCAGGCATCGACCAAGTCGCCGAACGACCCCGTCTCGAGCCCGGTGACGAAGACGATACCCTTGCCCCGGGCCGCCTTGACCTGAGCGGCGAGACGTCCGATCGCCTCGTCCCACGTGAGCTTCTGCCACTCGCCGGTCGCCGTCCGGGCCATCGGGTCGGTGACGCGATCGGGGTTGTACAGGCCCTGAAGCGCCGCTTGGCCGCGCGCGCACAGCCGCCCCTGGTTGATCGGCGAGTCGGGATTCCCCTCGAGCTTGATCACCCGGCCTTCGCGGACCTTGGCGTGCAGCCCGCATCCGGCCGTGCACTCGCGGCAGGTGGTGGCGTAGTACGTGGCGACGCCGGGAACCTGGTTCTCGGGCGGGATGACGTAGGGGACGAGGTGCTCGGTCGGCTCGGGGCCGATGCCGCACGCCGACACAGCGGCGGCCGCCCCGCCCGTGGCGCCCAAGACTGTGAGGAACCGCCTCCGATCCATGCGCTCGGCTCTCAGTAGTGGCACACCGTGCAGTCGCGGCTCACGTTGCGCTGCACGTGACAGTTGATGCACCAGCCCATGCGGAGCGTCGCCACCTGGTACACCTGCGGCATGGTGCGCACGTCGCCGTGGCAGTTCGTGCAGCCCTCGGTGCCCAGGACTTTGATATGACGCTGGTGCGGGAAGCGCACGAAGCCCGGGAGCGCGTGCACGCGGATCCAGTGCGGCGGCTGTCGGTTCGCAAACGCCTCGCGGACCTTCTTGATCTCCGCCTGATGCGACGGCGTCGACCCGCCGATCATCTGGTGGCATCCGAAGCACGTCTGGAGCGCCGGAATCCCGGGCTCGCTCGAGATGGTCACCGTGCTGTGACAGTACAGGCAGGGGATCCGGTCCTGACCGGCGTGGACGTCGTGACGAAAGAAGATTGGCTGACGGGGGCCCGGCAGCCGCCCCGTGTCGCTGATGACGGGAGCTTTGTACGGTGGCGCCGGCTGGCTGCTTTGTGACACGGCCGGGGAGAGGGGGGGGGCGATGGCCACGGCTATCGCGACACCCACTCCGGCCCAACCACTCCTCTTCGTCATCAATCGCGCTCGATGGCGAATGTATCGTGTGTGTATGGAACGGCTCGCGGGGCGCCGGAATGTAGTGCCGACGGCGAAGGAGGCACAAGTGCCGTGCGCGGCCCGGGTCGGGGCACGGCAGTGCCGTGCCCTTACTCCGGCCGCGCGAGCAGCTGGTGTTTCAGGTGGACGACGTGCACGAACGCGTCGACGGCCTCGAGGTCGGGGAATTCCATCCAGCACCAGCGGATCCCGTTCGCCACTCGGCCGTCGCGCATCGCCTGCCGCAGCGTCTTCGGGAGGCCGTTGGTGACCGCGAGCTCCCGCTCTTCGCTCTCGGTCAGCACGAACGTCCCGGAGAGCCCCGCCTCCATGGGATGCAGATAGCCGAGCTTGCGGCCGCCGACCTCGTACATCCACACCCACTTCCACGCCGTGCCCATGAACACGACCTGCTCCGTCACATGCTTCAGCGCGCGAATCCCTTCGCGCGCGCGCCGGAAGCGCTGACCGGCGCGCGGCGGCAGGTCCTTGAGCGGGCCGTCGGACTTGGGCCGCTTGCGAGGACTCGTGTAGAGATTCCTCGCCCAGTAGCCCGGTGGCTGGTGTTCGATCGGAATCATGGTCGTTCGTATTGTACGCCGCGGGTCGCCGAACGGAAGCTCCCCTGCAACTCGCGCCACCGTGCCAGGCGCTCAGCCAGGGCGCGCTCCAACTCCCGTACCGCGGCCACGGCCTGGGTCGTGGGCGCGGCATCCACGCCCTGAATCACCCCGTACAGCTGGACCAGCTCCCCGTTCAGCCGTGTCAGATTCTCCTCGCGCCGCGCTCCCGGGGCCGGTGCGGGCCCGCCCGTCTCGAGCGTCGCCGCGCGGGCGTCGAGCGAGTCGAGCGTCGCGCCGAGGGGTCCGGTGCCCGCCCGCTCGCGGACTGCCTTCAACTCCTTGCGCAGGGCGCGCACCTGCTCGAGCGCCGCCGAGTCGCCGCGCAGCGCCGCGACGAGGCGCGAGGCGAGTGCGAACTGGCGCGCGAGCGCGCCCGGGGGCAGCGCGACGCGGGGATCCATCGTCACCGTAAGCGGCTGCACGTACGCCTGGCCCGCGACCGTCAGTCGCGCCGTGTAGCGACCCGGCACGACCCAGGGCCCGCGCGGCTCCCGGGGCGTATTGCGATAGATCGCCGCGATGGGATACTCGTGACGCAAGGCCGGCGGAGGCGGGTAGTGCAGATCCCACACGAAGCGGTGCATCCCCGGAGCATCGCTCAGCAGTTGCGGCGGTCGGATCCACGAGGTTGGGATGTTCACGTCGGAGTCGGGCCGCTCCGGCTGGTCCGCGCTCGAGAAGCGGCGCACCACGTTCCCCCGCGCGTCCAGGACCTCGAGCGTCACGGGGCCGGACGCCGCATGCGCGAGGTAGTAATCGAGAATCGCGCCGTCGGGGGGGTTCTGCCCCGCCGGCTCGTCGGGGGGCAGCGGCGTATCGGTGTTCTCGTTCCACCGCACGCGTACGACGGGCGCCGGCCGGTAGAGGTACGCGTCCGTCGCCCGGGCCGCGGCGGCGATCTGCCGCAGCGGCGTCACGTCGTCGAGGATCCAGAACGACCGCCCGTGCGTCCCGACGACGAGGTCGTTCCCATGAACGACGAGGTCGCGGACCGCCGACGCGGGCAGATTGAGACGGAGCGGCTGCCAGCGCTCGCCGTCGTCGAACGACACGTACACGCTGCGCTCCGTCCCGGCGAACAGCAGGCCGCGCTGCAGGGGATCCTCGCGCACGGCGTTCACGACCTCGTTGGCCGGTATGCCCGCGACGAGCTCCCGCCAGCTCTTGCCGCCGTCTTTCGTTCGATAGACGTGCGGGCGCAGATCGTCGAGCCGGAAGCGGTTCACGGCGGCGTACGCCGCGAGCGTGTCGAAGTGAGAGGCTTCGAGGAGCGACACTTTGCTCCACGGGGTGAGGGCGGACGGCGTCACGTCGGTCCACGACCTGCCGCCGTCGTGCGTGACGTGGATCAGCCCGTCGTCGGTGCCCGCCCAGAGCAGGTTCACCTTCCGGAACGACGGTGCGATCGTGTAGATCACGCCGCGGTGCTTCCCCTGCTCGGGATCGAGCGTCGTGAAGGCGCCGAGGCCCGGGGGCACGTCGTACATCGCGCGCGTCAGATCGGGGCTGATCGTCTGCCAACTCGCGCCCCCGTTCGTCGTCTTGAAGAGCACGGTCGCGCCGAGGTACAAGACGCGGGGGTCGACGGGCGAGAACAGCACCGGCATCGTGCGCACCCAGCGATACTTCCCCATCCGCACCGGCTCGGGCGACACGTCCTGGACCTGGCCCGTGGCCCAGTCGAAGCGGCTGATCTTGCCGCCGTAAATCAGGTTGGGGTGCAGCGGGTCTGGGGCCACGTAGCCGTACTCCTCGACGCCCACGGGATGCCACTCCCGGACGGTGACCTGGCCGTCGTTGCCGCGGCTCGCGACGCCCGCCGATCCGCTCTCCTGCTGCCCGCCGTAGACCCAGTAAGGAAAACGGTTATCGGTGACGACGTGATAGAACTGGGCCGTGGGCTGGTTGTACCACGAGCTCCAGGTCGCGCCGCCGTTCACCGTCACGATCGCGCCCTGGTCGCCGGCGAGGAGGATGACGTTGGGCTTGGCAGGATCGATCCAGAGCCGATGGTAGTCGTCCCCGCCCGGGGCGCCGCGAAACGCGGTGAACGTCTGCCCCCCATCGCTGGACTTCCAAGTCACGACGTTCGCCACGTAGACGACGTCGGGATTGGTCGGATCGACCTTCACTTCGTTGAAGTCGCCGTCGCGACCCCACAGCCGCTCGTCGCCGTTGACGAACCGCCAGTGCTCGCCGCCGTCGTCGGAGCGGTACAGGCCGCCGCCCCGCTTCGCGCCCAGCACGGCGTACACGCGGCCGGCCGCGCTCGCGGCGAACCCGAGCCCGATGCGACCCAGGCCGTCGTCAGCGCCCGGCAGGCCCCCGGTGAGCTGCCGCCACGTGGTCCCGCCGTCCGTGGACTTGTAGAGGCCGTTCTTGGCCGACAGCGTCCACGAGCTGCCGATCTCCCACGGCGCCTGGCGCGCGGCCCACAGCACGGCGAACACCGTCTGTGGATTCGCGGGGTCGAGCGCGACGTCCACGGCGCCGGTATTCTCGTCGGTGTAGAGCACCTTCTCCCACGCCGCGCCCCCATCGCTCGAGCGGAACACGCCGCGCTCCGCGTTCGGGCCGTACGGGTGCCCCAACACCGCCGCGAACACCCGGTTCGGATCGCGCGGATCGACCACGATCGCCGGGATTTGCTGGCCGTCCCGGAGCCCGAGATGGCGCCACGTGGCGCCGCCGTCCGCGCTCTTGTAGATCCCGTCCCCGACCGACAGATCGGGGCGCTGCAGCCCCTCGCCGCTCCCCACGTAGATGGTCCGCGGGTCGGACGGAGCCACGGCGATTGCGCCGATGGAGCCCGTGGGCTGGTCGTCGAAGATCGGCGTCCAGGTGCGTCCGTAGTCGTCGCTCTTCCAGACGCCGCCGTTGTTCACGCCGATGTACAACACGTCAGGCCGGCCCGACACCCCGACGGCTGCGACCGTGCGCCCGCCGCGGAACGGCCCGATCAGACGCCAGCGCATGCCGTCGAAGAGTCTCGGGTCGTACTGCTGGGCGACGGTCATGGAGGCGAGCACGACGGCGAGGAGAATCGACCACACCACGCCACGCAAGGCAATCACGGTTGACCTCTCCGGATCATGAGGGGGAGGACGCTCGAGACCGGCCGGTGATTTCGCACGGCGACCGCGCGCCGTCAAGCGACGAGCCGCTTGGTCACCGCACGAAACCGCGCTCCGTCGAGCAGCCGGGCCACCGACACGCCGGGCACCGCGATGCGGCCGTCCTTGCTCATGCTCAGTTTGATGACATCGGCGCCCCGTCCATACCACCGGGTGCTGGGCTCGAGATCGGAGGGATAGACGCACCGCGGCAGCGCCGCGACGGCGAGCGCCGCCTGCGAGCCGATACCCGATTCGGGCATCGTTCCCGCCCACAACTCCGCTCCGTAGTCCGCGGCCGCGCGATACACCCGGCACACTTCGCTCAGCCCGCCGACGCGATGCACCTTGATGTTCCAGATCTTCGGGCCCGCGAGCGCTGCGATCTGCCGCGCGGCGGCGGCGTCCCGCAACGTCTCGTCGAGACAGACGGGCGTGCGGAGCGCCTGGGCCAGGCGGGCGTGCCCCACCAGCTCGTCGGGCGCGAGCGGTTGCTCGATGTAGAGCAGGCCGGCATCGTCGAGCGCGCGGAGATTGCGCTCGTGCTCGGGCCACCCGTATGCGCCGTTCGCGTCCACGGTGAGCGGGAGATCGACGTTCGCCATTCCGGCACGCGCCGCACGCACCGCCGCCTCGTCCCAGCCGGGTTTCACCTTGATCTTCACCCGCCGGTAGCCGAGCTGCAGTGCCTCGTACACACGGCGCGTGAGGGTGTCGGTCTTCCCGTCCTCGGGGATGCCGAGGGCCACGCCGCAGGGGACGCTCGTGGCGGGCTCCGCGCCGACCCGGGCCGCGACGAGCTGCGCGAGGCTGGTGCCGCAGCGGTGGGCCTCCAGATCCCACACCGCGGTTTCGATCCCGGCGCGCGCGAACGGATTGCCCCGGACACCGTGACGCAGCGCCTCGTCCACCGCCTCAGGGGAATCGAATTCTCCGCCCGTGATGCGGGGGATGAGCACGCGCGCGAGCAGGTCGCGCGCGCTGGCCAGCGTCTCCTCCGAATAGAACGGCAGCTCGAACGGCGGCGACTCGCCGTAGCCCGAGTGTCCCGCCTCGTCGTGCAGCACGACGATGAGCGAGCGGCGGGCGTCGATGCGGCCGCCCGAGATGATGAACGGCTCCACGAAGGGGAGGGTCAGCTCGTGCAGCTCAACTTTGGCGATGTGCACGTGCGGCCACGTCGAGGAAGTGCAGCTCGCCGCCCCGGCGCTCGAGCGCACCTCGTGCCCCGAGCTCGAGCATCCCAGCGACGAGTCCGTCCTCGGGGTGAAACACGAGCGCGTGGAGCGCGCGCTGGGTGCGCGAGCCCTGGGTCGCGGGATAGTCGGCCAGGGGAACCTGGAAGAACGTGTGGAGCTGGACGCTCTCGCAGCCGCCCCGGGCGTACTCGAGGATCATCCGGCCGGAGCAGATGTTGCCGGTGCCCGTGAGCCCCGGCCTGACGGCCGGGGCAATGTCCAGGACACGCAGATTCCGGTCACTCAGGTCCCATCCCCCGTACGCGACGCCTTGCTCGGTGTCGAACAAGCGATTGAAGCAGACGAGCGCGTCAGCACCCCGACAAGCGTCCATCATCTCGATCTGGAACGCGTCGTCGAAGCGCGCGTTCATGAGCTTCACGGCGAGCCGCACGGGGAGGGGAGACGCGGCGCGGATCCGCTCGGGCACGTCGCGCAACCAGCGCACGATCTGGGCGCGCTCCCCGGCGAGCGCGTCGCCGGCAAGCGTCGGGGAGAAGTCTTTCTCGACGAGCAGCGGTGGCTCGCGCCACGCCTCGGCGAGCCGGGCGGTCGTGTAGCGGTACTCGGGGTCGCGGAACGCTTCGGCGAGGCGCGGCAGGTGATACTTCACCGACGGCACGACGAGCAGCCGGCTGGCACGCGTCAGCTCCCGCCCCGCGCGCAGCAACGCAAGATATTCGTCGAGCGAGCGGTCCCAGCCCCGCCCTTTCCAGGTCACGGTCCAGCCGGCCCGCCCGGCGCCGGACTCCCGGCGCTCGACCTTCATCCTGGTCTCGTGGATCGCCCACGCGGCCATGGACTGCGCGCCCGCCTCGTCCTCCGCGATCACGGTCTTCAGGACCACGAACGCGAGTCCGGCCGCGGCGTCGTCCTCGAGCTGCCCGCCGTTGAGCGACAACTGCCCTGACCCCTTGCCGATCGGATGGGGGACGGTCTCGCCCAGGTAGCGCGCGGTCAGGTCGACCCCGTACGCGGCGCGCACGTGGTCCGGGAAGTCGCGCGGCAGCTCCCGTTTGAACCGCTCGAAGTCCCGCTCGAGCTCCGACCGCATGTGCGGGTGGACCAACCCCGAGGCCAAGCCCCCCCCGGGTCAGCGGCCCAACCGGGCCAACCGGAAGGTGGCGTCCGGCTCCCGCCGTCCCAGGACCGCGTCGGCCACCAGCTCGCCCACCGCCGGTCCGTGCTTGAAGCCGTGTCCCGAGCCGCCGCCCACAAGCCACGTGTTCGCGGCCCGGGGATGCCGGTCGATGATGAAGTGCTCATCGGGGGAGTTCTCGTACTGACACACGCGGGTCTCGAGCAGCGGCGCGCCGCGCAGCGCCGGGAACCGGAGGGCGAGGTATTCGCGCGCCGCCGCGAGCGACTCCGGGCTCGGCAGCCGCTCGCCGCTCGTCGGGTCGAACGCCGGCCCGCGCGTGTCGTCGGCGATCTTGAAGCCACGCCATTCGTTGCCCGGGATCCCGTACATGAAGTGGGCACCGTGGTCCGCCCACACGGGCAGCGCTTCTTCGGTAAAGCGCTGGTCACCCGCCGGCGTGCCGAAGAAGTACACCTCCTGGCGCGTGGCGCGTACGCGGTCGCCGATGACGTCGGGAAAGAGCCGGCCGAGCCAGGGGCCGCAGGCGAAGACGTAGTGATCGGCGCGCAGCGTGCCGCCGTCCGAGAGGCGCACGCCGCCGAGCTCGCCGCCTTCCACGGGCCCGGCCGGCTCGGCCGCGAGCTGGCGATATTCCCCGCCTGCAGCGAGCACGGCGTCGACGACCGCGGCGCAGGCGACGCGAGCGGTCAGGTAGCCCCCGTCCCGCTCGAAGATGGCCCAGCGCACCCGCTCGCAACTGATCTGCGGGTAGCGGCGCGCCGTCTCGGTGCCGGTCAGCTCCTCGAAGACGACGCCCGCTTCCTTGAGGAGCGGGAGTGCCGCGCGCTCGTACGCATCGTCGTCCTCCACGAGCCAGAGCACGCCGATCGGGTGGTACAGCTTGCGGCGCCAGCGGCGCTCGTGCGCCTTCCACAACGCCAGGGCGCGCGCCGCCAGGTGTGTGTAGATCCCGCGGGGCCCGTACGTGGCGCGAATCACGCGCGTCTCACCGCCCGAGCTGGCGCGCGCGTTCCCGGGCCCCCAGGCGTCGAGCAGTGTGACGCGGGCGCCGCGGCGCAGCAGGTATAGCGCCGTCCAGCCGCCGAACGCCCCCGCCCCTACCACCACCACGTGCGGTCGCTTTCTGGTCACCGGAACAAGGCCCTCGAACAAAGGCAAGGCGCCGAGCGTGCTGAGGAACGCGCGGCGCTTCATCGCCGTGCCTCGCGCGCCTCCCGCACCGCTTGCTGCACGGCGTCGCGCTCCGCCGCGCCGAGTGCCGGCCGCCAGGGGTCGTCGCACGCGTCGTCGGGGACGACTCCTTCGGCCGCGAGCGCCCAGAGCATGCGCTGCACGTAGCCTTCTACGGGGGCGGCAAACGCCGTCGCGCCAAAGGCGTCGCACAGCGACGTCAAGCTGAGAAACGTCGCGAAGTCCCGCCGGGCGTAGGCGGCGAGCAGCTCCGCCTGGAGATCCGTGAGCGCCGCGCCCATGCCGATCAGCGCCGCGCGGGCACCCAGCAGCACCGAGTACCCGAGGAAGCGATCCTCGCCCGTGATGAGCAGCTTGCCCGGATGGGCGCGGGCCAGAGCGGCGATCCGCTGGAACGTCACGGCCGAGTCGAGTGTCGCGACCTTGATCCCGATTACCCGCGGCAGCTCGAGGATCGCGTGCAGCGTGGCGTCGTCGTACGGTACGCCGCCCGCGGCCTCGTACAGATAGAAGGCGATCACGGGGAGCTCGCGCCCCAGGGCCTCGTGGTAGCCCACCACATCGTCGCGCTGCGGGAACGCGAGCAACAGGTCGGCGCCGCCCGCCTTCGCCTCCTGCGCCATTGTCGGCGAGGTGGCGCCCGCCACGATCACCTTGTCCGACAGCGCTGCGCGCCACGTCGCCAGTACGCACCGCCGCTCGTCGGCCGAGAGGTGCGGCCCCCGCCCGGTGTGGGCCCACACGGCGACGCCGGCGACCGGCTGACGCGCCATCCACCGGGCATAGGCGCGTTGCGCGTCCTCGGCCAGCGCCCGGCCGCGGAACGGGACCGGGACCGCAGGGAGGAGGCCCCACTCCAAGCGGCGGACGGGGTCAGCCCGCAAGCCCACCTGTCGCGTTCTCGCATTCGATCGCCGCGCGCTGCTCCGTCGCAAGATCGAGCAGGTCCAGCTTTGCCACGCTCGTCTCCGGCAGCCGCAGCGGCTGGCCGGTCCCGAACACGAACCGGTGCACGCCGATCGTCTCCAGCAGCGTCGCCAGGTGGTCCTCGGGTGGCCCCCAGATCCAGCTGACGTCCCACCAGAGGCGCGCGGCTTCCTCCGGCGTGGACCCGAAGTGCACCTCTTCGATGAAGGCACGGTCGGCATGCGTGATCACCAGCCGCACGTCTTCGTCGCTCCGGATCAGCGCGCGCACGGCGGCGGCGGAGAGTTCCGGGGCGCGGTCGTTGGGATGGCGTTGGCGCGCATCCTCGAGCCGCACGGACAGCATCAAGGGCAACCGGGCGGCGCCGCACGCCGCGACGAGCACTCGCATCTCCGGTCCCGTCGGCTCGAGCCCGTAATGCGTGGGATCGCAGCGCACCACCGGCGCGCCGCGATCGGCGGCCTCGCCCAGCGCCAGCTCCCACCCGGCGAGCCCGGGATGGACGGCCGGCACCGGTTTGAAGCGGGACTGCCGGGCCGTCGTCTCGTACAGCCACGCGTTGCCGTCGCCCGGCGCGCGCCAGAACAGGCTGGGCAGGTGACTCACCCACGCCTCGTCGATGGCGACGCGGTCCATGGCCTGGAGCAGCGCGTCGGGTGACGTGCCGGGGACCTTGCGGAACGGGTAGGCGCCGAGCAACGCGTTGACGTCGACGCGCATCAGTCGCTCGGAAACACGCCGTGGGGAAAGAGCCGCGCGGCGTTCTTCCACCTGACGAGCTCGAGCTCCTTGGGCGCGAGCAGCCGCTCGAGGTAGCGCAGCTTGGCCCAGCCAGTGTCCATCGTCAGATCCGTGCCCCACACGAGTCGCTCGACGCCCACCGCCGCGAGACAGCTCTCGAGCATGCCGCCGTCCACGCCGCTGCCCGACAAATCCACGGCGACGTTCGGGATGCGGGCAAGGGCGGCAAGCGAGTGTTGCCAATCGCCCCCGCCGCCGATGTGCGCGAGGATGAAGCGCACGTCCGGATGGCGCGCGGCGAGCGCGCACAGTTCCACGGCGTCGGATGCCTCCTGTCCCGGCCAGTCGCGCCGCCGGTGCTGCCACACGTGATGCAGCACCGGCACGCCGCGCTCGCGCGCCAACTCGCAAATCGGATCGAGCAGCGGATCGCTGGCGCGCCGGCTCGCGGCCAGCTTGATGCCGATCATCCCGGCCGCCAGCCCGCGCTGGATCTCGACGCGGGCGTGGGTGGCGTAATTCGGGTTGACCGTCACGTATCCGCGGATCCGGTCGGGATGGGTGTGCTCCAAGCCGATGAGAGCGTTATTGCCGTACTCCAGGTCGGCCGGGGACGGAAAGTAGGTCGGCGACGTCCGGCCAAAACTCCCGAGGATCGAGGCGACGTGGGTCGTGATGCCGATGCGCTCACCAGCGCGGAGCCGGCTGGCGTTGCGCTCGCGCCAATCGGCGCGGAGCGTGCGGTCGTGATAAAAATGCGCGTGGACGTCGATCAGCATGGCTGGAATCTGAGGTGGTGTTGTATCTTGTGCCATCACCGAGCGACAGGACTGCCATGCGCACCCCGCCGCAGCCGCCGACACCACCGCGCCCACCGGGCGGACCACCGCGCCCACCGGGCGGACCGCCGCGTCCGCCGGGTGGACCACCGGGCCCGGGCGGTGGACCGCCGCGCCCGCCGGGGGGACCGCCGCGCCCACCGGGAGGACCACCGGTCGGGCCACCGCGCTCACCGGGTGGGCCACCGCGCGCGCCGGGTGGACCGCGGCCGCCCGGCGCGCCGCCGCGCCCACCGGGCGGAGCGCCCCCGCCTCCCCGCCCGCCCGGAGGTGCGCCGCCCCGCGGGCCAACGCCTCCCGGCCGGGGACCCACTCCACCGGGTCGCGGGCCGACACCGCCCAGGGCCGGCCCGCCGCCGCGGCCCGGCACCAAGCCGACGGCGGCCCCCGCCCGACCGCGCCGGCCACCGCGCAAGCTGCCTGCGTGGCTGGAGCGCGCCAAGCGCCTGCTGGTGCGGCCGACCGAGGAGTGGAACACGATCGCGAGCGAGTTCACAACCGCCGCACCGATCTACGTTCGCTTCCTCCTCCCCATGGCGGCGATCGGGCCCGTGGCGGCCACGCTCGGCACGGTCGTCTCCGGGGAACGGAACGGTATCGGCGGCACCTATACGATGTCGGCGATGGACGCGGTGACGGGCGGTGTGCTCGAGTACGGCCTGAGCCTCGTCGGTGTGTACCTGTTCGCCGTGCTGATCGAGACGCTGGCTACGGCGCTCGGCGGCCAGCGGAACCGGGTGCAGGCGCTGAAGATCGCCGCGTACGGCAGCACACCGTACTGGCTCGGCGGCGTGCTGGCGGTGTTCCCAAAGCTGTCGCTGCTGGGCGCGGCGTTCGCGCTCTACAGCATACGCTTGTTCGCCGCGGGCCTGCCGCCGGTGATGAAGGCGCCGCGCGATAAGACGGCCGCGTTCACACTGCTCGTGAGCCTCGCGGGGGCCCTCGTCGTCCTCCTGATCAGCGCGATCGTGCGCATTTTCGTCTAGGCCCGCTCGCGGAACGCCGCCCGGGTGACGCCGCCCTCGCGCGCGAGGAGCGGCGTCGCCCCGGCGAGTCCCACCACCGCGAAGCCTACGAGGGCGACGACGTCGAGAGCCACGCGCAGCTCCCCTCCGTAGCCGGCGCCGGTCCACGGCGCGAGCAGCGCGTGCTTGAGCAGGTCCACCCCGTAGGCGAGCGGGTTCAGGTACGTCAACACGTGAAGCACCGGCCCGAGGTGGCCGATGGGATACAGGGCGCCCGAGAGGAACAGCATCGGGAACACCACGAAGTTCATCACGCCGGCGAAGTTCTCGATCGAGCGCATCCCCGCCGCAAGCAACACGCCGAGCGAGCCCGTCGCGAGGCTTGAGAGCACGATGCCCGCGAGGGCGAGCAGCGCGCCGTCCCAGGTGGGCCGGAGCCCCACGAGTGGCAACAGGACGGCAGCCACGGCCAGCGTTTGAACCGTGCCGAGCAGCGTCGCTGCCAGCGCTTTGCCGATCGCGATCGTGCTGCGACGGATCGGGGCGACGAGCACCATGCGCAGCACACCGGCGTCGCGGTCGGTCACGGTCGAGAGGGCCGCGAGCAGCGCGCCGAACATCACGACCATGCCGAGCAGCCCCGGCGCCATGTAGACGCGATAGTCGATCGCGTCGCGGCCGGCGAACACGGCGGCGAAGCCCGCCCCCGCGAAGATCAGCCACACGAAGGGGCGCGCGAGGCTCGAGAGCACGCGGCCCCGCTGTCGCAGGAACCGCAACCATTCGCGGACCACGATCCCGTAGACCGCGCGCGCCCCCATCGCTACGCGGCGCCCCCATCGGCAAAGGGATGGCCGGTGCGCGCCAGGAAGACCTCTTCGAGCGAGCCCACGCCCGCCTCGCCTTTGAGGTCGGCCGGGGCGCCGAGGGCGGCGAGCCGGCCCCCATCCAGGATCGCGACGCGGTCGCAGGGCTCCGCTTCCTCGACGTAATGCGTCGTGAGGAACACGGTGAGGCCGGTTGACTCGCGTAGCGCGCGGATCAGCTGCCACAGCGAGCGGCGGGCCCGCGGGTCGAGCCCGGCCGTCGGCTCGTCGAGAAACAGCACGCGGGGCTCGTGCAGGATGCCGCGGGCGATGTCGAGCGCGCGGCGCAACCCGCCGGACAGGGCGCGCACGGGCTCGCGGCGCCGTCCGTCGAGCCCGAACTGGCTGAGCAGTCGGTCGATGCGCGGCTCGGCGACACGGCGCGGCAAGTCCCACAGCCGCGCCGCGAATCGGAGGTTCTCCTCCACGGTGAGGTCGCGGTCGAGGGTGGTCTCCTGGAACACCAGCCCGATGCGGCGGCGCACGGCGAGGCCGTCGCGCGCCACGTCGTAGCCCGCGACACGCGCCCCGCCGCGGGACGGGGCGAGCAGCGTGGCAAGGAGATGCACCGTGGTGGTCTTCCCGGCGCCGTTGGGACCGAGGAACCCGAAGAACTCCGCCTCGCGCACCTCGAGATCAAGACGGTCGAGCGCGCGCACCGCGCCGAAATCCTTGCCGAGGCCGCTGGCCGCGATCGCGGCGGCCGTCATCCTTTCGCGGCGAGGGTGCGCGACGCGGGCGCCGCGCGGTAGGTCCACTCGACCGGCGCGCTCCCGCCTTCACTCGCTGCCCGCTCGGCCGTGGCGACCGCCGCGTCGATCAAGGGCCGGTGGGGCGAGAGCGAGCACACAGGATCGGTCAGCCCCGCGTCGCCCGCGATCAGGAAGGCCTGACAGCGGCAGCCCCCGAAATCCACGGTCTTGCGGGGGCACGAGCGGCAGGGCTCGGGCATCCACGCGTCGCCGCGAAACCGGGTGAACGCATCCGATTCGTTCCAGATCCATTCGAGCGGATGGTCGCGCACGTTGGCAAACTGGAGCGTGGTGATGCGGCCGGCCGCGTGACACGGCCACACCTCGCCGGCGGGGGTGACCGTCATGTACGCGCGGGCCCAGCCGCCCATGCAGGGCTTGGGATACTGCTCGTGATAGTCGGGCAGCACCCACACGATCTCGAGCTTCGGCCCGAGCCGCGCGCGCTCCTCCTGCACCACGCGCCACGCGGCGTCGAGCTGCTCCCGCGTCGGCAGGAGCGCGTCGCGGTTGTGCAGCGCCCAGCCGTAGAACTGCGTGTTGGCGAGCTCGATGCGCTCCGCGCCGAGCGACTCCGCCAGGCGAATGAGCTCGCGCACCTGGTGGAGGTTCCGGCGATGCAGCACGACGTTGACCGTGAGCGGGAAGCCCAGCTCGCGAGTGTAGTGGTACGCGGCGATCTTGTCGTCGTACGAGGTGGTGCCAGCGATCTCGTCGGACAGCTCGGCGTCCGCTCCCTGAACGCTGATCTGCACGTGGTCCAGCCCGGCCTGCTTCAGCCCGGCCAGCCGTTCCCTGGTGAGCCGATAGGCGGAAGTGATGAGCGAGCTGTACAGCCCGAGGTCGTGCGCGGTGCGCACCAGCTCCTCGAGGTCGGGCCGCAGCGTCGGCTCGCCGCCCGAGAGGCCGAGCTGCAGCACGCCGAGGGCGCGCGCCTCCCGGAAGACGCGGCACCATTCCTCGGTGGTGAGCTCGCGTTTGAAGCGCGGGCCCGCGAACGCGAGCGGGTTGGAGCAATACGGGCATTGCAGCGGACACTTGTAGGTCAGCTCGGCGAGCAGCCACAGCGGTTTAGCGTCCATAGAGCACCAGTCCCTTCGCGGCGAGCCCGTCGAGGAACGCCGTGACGTCCTGCTCGATGCCCTCGGCGCCGTAGCGCTGCCGCAGGGCCGCGGCCACGTCGGCCACGGAGCGCGTGCCGTCGCACAGCTTCAGGATCTCGGCCCCCGTCGCGTTCAAGGCGACGAGCCCTTCGGGATACAGCAGCACGTCGCGCTGGCGCACCTCGTCCCGTTGCAGCCGCGCCTTCGGATGCAGCCGTGGCACCGTCGCGCTCACGGCGCCGTCCCGGGGAGCGGGCCCTGCTGCACCGCATCCAGGAGGCACCACAGCACGTCGCACTTGAACTCGAGCGCCGCCACGGCGCGGTCCTGCTCGGCGCGAGTCTCGCACCGCGCGGTGACGAGGCCCAAGGCGTACTCGGCGTCGCGCGGCGCCTGCCGCAGCCGATTCTTGAAGTACTGCAGCCCGTCCGGGTCGACCCACGTGTAATGCTCGAGCATCGCGCCCAGCCGCTCCTTGACGATGAGCGGCGCGAACATCTCGGTGAGCGACGCCGCCACGGCCTCCAGCCACGGCTTCGAGCGGCAGAAGGTGACGTACGCGTCCACGGCGAAGCGTACCCCCGGCAGGAGCCTGCGCTGGCTCAGGAGGTCCGCGCGCGGCACGTCCATCGCCTCGCCCAGCCGCAGCCACGCCTCGATGCCCCCTTCCTCACCGGGACAGCCGTCGTGGTCGACGATCCGCTGAATCCACTGCTGCCGGACCTCGTGCTCGGGGCAGTTGGCGAGGATCAGCGCATCCTTGACCGGAATGTTGATCTGGTAGTAGAACCGGTTCGCCACCCAAAGCTGGAGCGCCTCGCGCGACAGCTCGCCGCGGTGCATCCGCTGGTTGAAGGGATGGAGGTGGTGATAGCGGCGCTCGAGCACGGCCCGCAGCCGGGTGGCGAGGTCGTCGCTCACAGCTCGAACTCCATCGCGTCCTCTCCCACCACGATCCCCGCCGCCTCGACCTGCGCCCGCTCGGCTGAGCTGCGGCACAGCATGGGATTCGTGTTGTTGATGTGCACGAGCACCGTGCGTTTTACGGAGAGCCGGGGCAGGAGCTCCAAACTTCCCCCCGGCCCGCCCACCGGCAGATGCCCCATCTCGCGCGCCGTCGGCGCGTCGACGCCCCCCGCGGCGCGGAGCTCGTCGTCCGACCAGAAGGTACCGTCGAACAGCAGGAGATCGGCGCCGCCCGCCACGCGCCGCACCGCGTCATCGATCGCGCCAGCCGTCGGAACATAGGCGAGCGTCCCGCCGGTGCGCTGGTCCGTGAGCCGCAGGCCGACGTCGAACGTGGCGGCAGGGGCGGCAGAGGCGGCACGGCCGGTCCGCGCGTACCGCGGCGGTTGGCGGGCGACGGGCACGGTCGTGCAGGAGATCCCGAGTGGCGCGCCACCCAAGTCGGCGAGCGCGATCGGGCGACCCTCCTCGAGCGGCCGCGCCTCGACGCCTGAGTACGCCGAGAGCACCCGGTAGAGCGGCCATTGATCGCCCAGCAGCGCTGCCACGCCCGCGGGGGCGTACACGGGGAGTTTGGCGGCGCCCTCGCGCAGCAACAGGAGGCCGAGGGTGTGGTCGATCTCGCCGTCGGTCAGGATCACCGCCCCGAGAGGCGTGCCCCGCGTCCCCGGTGAAGGCCACAGCACCCGGTGCGCGGCAAGCTGTGTGCGGAGATCGGGCGACGCATTGAGGAGGATCCAGCGCTCGCCGTCGGCGCTCACTACTACGGACGACTGCGTGCGGCCGTGGCCGTCGGTGCGCGCTGCGGCGCAGTTCGGGCAGCCACAGTTCCACTGCGGCACCCCGCCACCCGCCGCCGAGCCAAGGATGATCACGCGCATTGAACAAAGGGGCCGGGTTCGTCACCCGGCCCCTCCCTCAACTGTCCCAGCTTGGTTCAGGCGTTGCCGGCGTAGGCGCCGACTTCCATCCCCAGCTCGACGACCTCGAATTCGGGCTTGGTCCACGACATGTCGCATCCTCCCGAAAGAAACGGTGGTGGTCGACCACGACTAACCACTGGGATGCCTCGCAGGGGCCGTGCCAGTCCAGCCCGCCCCGCGCTCTAGCCTCACAACTCGTTCCGTTGCAGGTGATTGTAGCACACCGCCCTGCCCCGTGGACCCCCACCGCGGAGCGCCGCGGATGCGCCATCTCACCCAGTTTGGGTGTAATCACCCAGCCAACCCGAACTTCTTCAGCCGGTAGCGCAGCGTGTCGCGCGAGATGCCGAGACGCTGGGCCGCCTTGGTCTGGTTCCCCCCGGCTTCGCGCATCGCCTGCTCGATCATCGACTTTTCCCAGCCGGCCAGGTCGCCACCCTGCGGCGGCAACGCGCCGTGGTCGGTCGACGCATCGCTCGGCAGCGGGCTCGTCAGGGACAGGTGCTCGACATCGAGGGTCGGACCCCGACTCCACAACACGGCGCGCTCGATGACGTGGCTGAGCTCGCGGACGTTCCCGGGCCACGGGTACGCGCGCATCAGGTCGCGCGCCGGCGCACTGATCTCGCGCACCGCTTTCCCGTACTTCGCGTTGAACGCCCGCAGGAAGCGCTCGCTCAAGAGCAGCACGTCTGCTCCGCGCTCCCGCAGCGGCGGCACGTGGAGTACGATCACCGCCAGGCGGAAGTAGAGATCCTTACGGAATCGCTCCTGGCGCACCTCCCGCTCGAGATCGCGGTTCGTCGCGGCGATGATGTGGACGTCGATCTTGCGCTCGCGCACGCTGCCCACCCGCCGCACCGCCCGCTCCTCGATCGCCCGCAGCAGCTTCCCCTGGACCGAGAGATCGACGTCGCCGATCTCGTCGAGGAACAGGAACCCGCCCTCAGCTGCCTCGACGAGGCCCGGCTTCGATTCCTTGGCGTCCGTGAACGCGCCGCGCTCGTAGCCGAACAGCTCGGCTTCCATGAGCGTCGCGGGCAAGGCCGTGCAGTTGACCTCGATGAACGCCTTCACGGCGCGGCTGCCGGAGGCGTGGATGGCGTGGGCCAGGAGGCCCTTACCGGTGCCCGTCTCGCCGGTGAGGAGCACCGGAGGCGTCTCGTCCAGCGCGGCGATCTGGCGCGCCCGCTCGAGCACCGCGCGGATGGCCGGCGACTCGCCGACCAGCCCCTCGAGCCCCACGTCCCGAGTGGCGCGACGGCGATAATAGGACAGCTCCTGCTTCAGCAGCCGGTTCTCGCGCGCGCGGTCGGCCAGCAGCTTGAGCTCCTCCAGGTCCACCGGCTTCTTGACGTAGTCGAACGCGCCGAGCTTCACGGCCTCCACGGCGCCCTCGATCGAGCCGTACGCCGTCACCATGATGACCGGGATCACGGGATCGAAGTCGCGGATCCGCTTCAGGAGATCGAGGCCGCTCATGCCGGGCAGCCGCACGTCCGCGAAGACGACGTCCGGCTGCAGCCTTTCGAGCAGCTCCAGCGCCTGCTCCCCGGTGCTTGCCACCTCCGCCTCATAGCCGTGGTCGGCCAGAAACGCCTTGGCCGACCGCGCCAGCGTGTGCTCGTCGTCGACGATCAAGACCGTCGAGCCGCTCATGCGAGGCTCCGCACCGGCTCGGGCGCGACGTCGCCGGTCGCGACGGGCAGCCAGAGGCGCACGGTCGTCCCGCGGCCAACGGTGCTCACGATGTCCAGCCGGCCGCCCGCCTCCTCGATGTAGCGTTTGGCGATCGCCAGCCCCAACCCGGTGCCCTCGGGTCGTGTCGTGAAGAACGGCTCGCACAGGTTGGGCAGAATTTCCGGCGGTATCCCGCGGCCCGAATCGGCGATCTCGAGCATGACCCCGGTCGCGCCAGCCGCGCCGTCCTGGGCCCTCGCCCTGATCTCGAGCCGCCCGCCGTCGGGCATCGCGTCGAGCGCGTTCGAGACGATCTCGGTCAGGGCCTGCTCCAGTCGCATGGGGTCGACCCGAATCTCGGGGAGCGCCGCCGCACAGTTCACCGCGAGCTCGATCCGGCGCTGGCGCAGCAACTCCGCGAAGCCCGAGAGCGCGCCCTCGACCAGCGTCCGCACGCTCTCTCGGAGGGGGTGGAACGGAGCGGGTCGGGAGAACGCCAGCAGGTGAGCGATCCTGAGATCGAGACGATCGACCTGCTCGACGATGGCGTTCAACTGTTCGCGAGCGGCGGGCGCCTCGACGCGGTGCCGGGCGAGCTGGGCGGCCGCGCGCAGGCTCGCCAGCGGGTTGCGCAGCCCGTGGGCCACCGCCGCCGCCATTTGCCCGATCGACGCCAGCTTCTCGGACTGCACCAGCTGCGCGCGAGATTGGCGGAGCTGCTCGGTCATGTGCGCGAACGCGCTCGCCAGTTCGCCGATCTCGTCGCGCGAGCGCGGCTCGATCTCGTGGTCCAGGTCGCCTGCGCCCACGACGGCCATGGCCTGCCGCAGCTCGCCGATCGGGCGCGCCAGACTGCGGGAAATGAGCCACGACGCGCCGAGGCCCGCCGCCAGCGCCAGGAGGCCGATCGCCCAGAGGACGCGGCGTTTCGCCTCCACGATGCCTGCCACCTCGGCGAAGGCTCGCTGCACGCCCGACTCGCGGGCCTGGCGATAAACCTCGCGGTTCACCCTCGCCAGGGCGGGCTGCAGACGCTCCACCAGCTCCTGGCGCGCGGTGCGGGCCGCGGCCTCGCGACGCCCGGAATCGTAGAGCAGGAAGACACGAGCCGCGACGGCGCGGATTTCGCCCTCGATCCTGCGGACGGCGTCGGCGAGTGGAATCTCGTCGGCGGGAAGCCCCGCCGCCCAGCGATCGAGCCAGTAGTCCACGACCTGCTGGGTGAGCGGGAATTCCTTCTTGGCCGTGGGATCTCCGCTCAGGTAGCGCCACACGACCTGGGTCTGGTTGAACATGGCGTCTTCGACTTCGGCGTACGTCCGCGAGTGCGCCAAGCGCTGACGCAGCGTCTCGAGCGTCCCCCGCTCCAGGGCGTTCGTGCGAATCGCCTCGACCCCGACGAGCAGGGTGGGGAGGACCATGAGGGAGAATCCCAGGAGCAACTTGCGCTGCAGGGTCACGGCTGCTTCATCCGATCGCTCCGAGGACGTCTTCCAAGATAGCCAGCGTGCGGTCCACGGTAACCTCGTCGTGCGCCAGCGAGACGAAGTTGTACGCGGTCCGCTTGAACAGCAGCCCGCGCGCCGCGCACCCCCGCGCCACGTCGCGCGAGAGCGGCTCGCTGACGAAGTGGACGAAACACATCTCGGCGATGCCACCGACACCGGTGACGACGTCGCCGTGCGTCTGGTGCAGCCGGTGCAGCCCGTGCAGCAGTCGGGTGCCGACGGCGTGCAGGTGCGCGCACACGTTGTCGCGCTCCATCACCTCGAGCGTCGCCGCGGCCGCCGCCAGCGCCACGCTCTCGGTCGCGAGCGTGGACGAGATCCAGGTGCGCGACGCGGCCGCCATCAGCTCGGCCCGGCCGCCCACCGCCGCGAGTGGGAACCCGTTGGCGAGCGCCTTGCCGAGCACGACGAGATCGGGGCGCACGCCGTAGCGCTCCGCCGCACCCCCCACGGCCAGGCGAAACGCCGTCTTGATCTCGTCGAACACGAGCACCGCCCCGACGCGTCGCGTCTCCGCCTGCACGACCTCGAGCCACTCGCGCGTCGGCTCCGTCACGACGACCGGCTCGACGACGACGACCGCCAGCCGGTCGCCGGCGTCGCGGATCAGCCGGCGCGTGCGCTCCGGATCGTTGAACGGCAGCTCCGCGTAAAGCGTCCGGGTCGCCGCGGGAACGCCCTCGGCGCCCTGACACCAGTCGAGCCAGCCGTGATAACCGCAGCCGAGCACACGCTCACGGCCGGTGACCACGCGCGCCAGGCGCACCGCGGCGGCCACCGCCTCGGCGCCGGTCTTCAGGAACCGCACGCGCTCGATCCACGGGATGCGGTGGCAGAGCGCCTCGGCGAGCTCCTCCTCGAGCACCGGCGGCAGCGGGCCCACCACGCCCGCGGCGATCGCCTCCTCGGCCGCCCGGTTCACCGCCGGGTGCCCGTACCCCAGCGCCACGGCCCCCAGCGCCATGACGTAGTCCACGTACTCACGGCCGTCCGCGTCCCACACGCGGCAGCCGGACGCGCGCACCATCCGCTCGGGCGCGCTCGCCCCCCCCCCGGAGTCCTCGCCCGGCGGCGTCACGCCGAACAGGGCGTCGGGCCGCTTGCTACCGGTCGACGTGAATCCCGGAACGCGCCAGTCGTTCACCGTACTTCACCACCTCGATGGCCATGGCCCGGAAGAGCTTCGCCTCGCGCTCGTCGAGCGGCGTGCGGTGAATCACCTCGCGCACCGTCCGCAGCACGCTCTCCGCCTGGCGTGTTTTGAAGAACTCGATCACGCGCAGCGCCGCCTCTACGTCGGCGAACAGCCGCTCCAGGTCCGCGACCGGCGCCGGCGGGGCGGCGCGGCGGGGCGCCTTGAAGGCCCGCGACTCATCCCCGCGCGCCAGCGCGAGCTCGTACAACATCAGCACCACCGCATGCGCCAGGTTGAGCGAAGGATAGTCCGAATTCGTGGGAATGGTGACGACCCGGTGACACCGGTCCAGCGCGTCGTTCGCGAGCCCCTTGTCCTCGCGGCCGAACAAGAGTGCCACGACGCCCACCTCCGACCGGGCGAGAATCTCGGCGGCCGCCGGGCGGGGACGCTGTTGATTTCGCCTCGCGCTCCGCCCGCGCGACGTGAACCCAACGACGTGCACGCAGTCGGCGAGTGCGTCCTCCAGGCGCTCGTGCTGCGTCACCCGCGCCAGGATGTCCTGCGTCTGGTGGGCGATGCCCTCCACCCGGAAGGCGTCGTATTCCCGCGGCCGCACGAGCCGCAGATCGCGGAACGCGAAGTTCTTGAGGGCTCGGACCACGTGAGCGATGTTAACCAGCTCCTGGGGCTCGTGGAGCACCACGACGACGCTCATGGGCCGGAACACCAAAAGGCGGAACGCGAAACGCGGAACGCGGAACAGCGGACATGGGCCGTTCGCCACGCGGCGCTCACCCTGACGTTCCGCGTTCCGCGTTCCGACTTTCGCGTTCGCCTCATCCCACCAGCTCCAGCACCCCGAACCGCTCCGGATCCTGCCGGTCTCCACGCAGCCACACCCAGCCGTTGCCGCCGCTCCACACGAGCTGCCCCGCCCGGCGGACCCGGCCGGGAAGCATCTCGTTGATGAGGAGGTCGAACCCTACGCGCCCGCCGACGTGCGCGCGATGCCATTCCGGCCACGCGACGGCGAGCGTGACGCGATAGCCCTCGCGCGTCCGGCGCCACGCGCCCCGGATGGCGTCGGGCATCCCGGGCGCCTCCCCCGCCCCGCGAGCGCGCAGCCGCGCGCCATCCTTCCCTTCGGGGACCACGAGGAACCCGGTGACGTCGCCGCCCTCGGGGTCCCGCAGGTACAGTTGCAGACCGTCCGAGTGCACGTCGTCGGGGTCGTTATCGAGCCGCAGGGGGGGCGCGTCGGGCGGACGGAAGCATACATCGGGCTTCGTCACCTCCACGGCGAGGTAGAGCGCGTCGTCGTCCCACGCGGCGAACGCGGCGGCAGAGAAGTCCTCCGGCCCGGAGTACGGCTCCTCACTGCGGCGGTATTGGTCCTCGAGGTCGAGACGGAGCGGCTCGCTCGTGTCGAACCCGGTGACCGAGCCGTCGAGCGGCGGCGGCTCGCTCACGCGGAGCGCCGCGCCGACTGCCCGAGTCGGCCGGTCGAGCTCGAGCAGCGGCGCGAACGGCGGCTCGGGCTCCCGCGGGCCGCCGAGTCGCACCCGCCCGGAGCCAGCGTCGATCTCCCAGCCGCCCGGCGTGGCGGCGTGCCGGTGCGTCCCATCCCCGATCTCGACCTCGATCACGCCGCCTTGCGTCCGCACGGCGCGCACGACGGAGCCCTCGCCGACCGGCTCGAGCACGGTCACGAACCGCGCGCTCCGCCCACGGGCGCGCGCCAGGTAGAACGTCGTCCGCGTCCCGCTCCCCGGTAAGCCCGGACCCTCCGCGCGGAGCAGCTCGCCGTCGAACAGGAGGAACACCTTGAGCACACGGGAGCCCTCCGCCAGCTCGAGGACGACCGACCCCGAGCTCGCCGGTACGAAGCGCTCCACTCGGGAGACGAACTCGTCCGCGAGCTCACCCGACGTCCACGTGCCCCGTCCCCCGTCCCCCGTCCCCCGAAAATGCCACGGCAGCTCGATGAGGTGGTCTCCGCGGCTCGCGAGCTCGACCACGTCGAGCACGTAGGCCCGACCCGTTACGACCGTGCGGGTCACGTCGCCGTAGCGGCCGCGCGTCCAGGCCCACTCGCCTCCCCCGCCTCCCCCGCCCCCGTCGTCGAACATCTCGCAGGTCGCATCGCCGGCCGGTTGGGAGACCCCGTCGAGCCGGGGAGCGTTGTGCGCCAGCGTGGACCGGTACCAGAAGAGGTCGCGCACGACGTAGGCGCCCGTGCCCGGATCGGGCAACCAGTGGACGCCGTCCGCGTGGAGCGTGAGGTGCAGGCGATCGGGGTGCCCGTGCCCGCCGCCCCACTGGCCGCACTCGACGCTCACGTAGCGACCGCCCCTGCGCAGCACGGCGAGCCCCTGCGATTCGAGGAGCACGCTGGCGGGAGACCAGGGGGCCGGATCGACAGGCAGCGCCGGCGTCATAAACAGCAGGGCCCACCACGAGAGTCTGCTCCGGGAGCAGGGAGCAGGGAGCGGTTCGATCGGTGCATCGTGGAGATACGACTCGAACAGCTCGGGGTTCGGTGCAGGCCCGCTGTACAGCGCGCGAAGCCAGCTCTCGAGCTCCCCGCTCCCCGCTCCCCGCTCCCTGCTCCCGAGATTCGCGAGGCCGACCTCCCACAGCTCGAGATACATCGGCTGCGCGAGCGAGACCCCGAAGCGAGAATCCTTGCGAGCCGGGAACGAGAAATCCGGCAGCGCCGTGCGCGCCGGAGCCAGCAGCGCCGCTCGGACGCGCCGGGCGAGCTGCGGCTCCGCGCACAGCTCCACGCCAGCCTCCCCCGCCCACGCCGCCCCCGTGAGCAGGCCGCGCAGCGCAAACAGGTGGTAGTTCTCCCCCTCGTACCACATGCCGTCCCGCCCGAAGCCGCGGAGCAGGTGCGCGAGCAGGCCGGTGGGGCTCTCGATGGCGCGGCGCGCGAGGTCCTCGTCCTCGAACCACGCTGCGATCGCGGCGAGCGCGGCGTCGTTCCACGTCTGCCGGTTCGAGAACCCTTCGTCGAACTCGCCGATCAGGTTGGCGGCCTCGTCGGCCACCTGGGCTACGCCCCGTTCCGTGGCGTCATCCAGCCGCCCCGACTCGCGCAACAGCACCGCGGCGGCGAGGTAGTTGCAGACCCAGAGCGACTCCAAGTAAGTGGAAAAGAACAGCCGGCTCGGACCGAGCACGTTGTCGCGGTTGGGGTAGCGCATATAGCTCCGCGCGTAAGCGCGGAGTATCTCCGCGGCCCGCGCACCCGCGGCCTCGTTCCCGTCAAGGGCCGCGAGCGCGGCGAGGTGCGCCGCGCGCTCGGCAAGCCAGAGATGCTGGTAGCGCGCCCAGTTGCGGTCGTGGCGCTCGCCGGTGAACGTCCGGCCGCAGCGGGCGCAGCGGTGGGCGTGCGGGCTCCAGGGATCGAAGACCAGCGGCGCTCCGTCGTCGGGGCACACCCCCCCGTCGGTCGAGAGCAGGGCCTTCTCCTCGGGGACGTGGGGCATGCGCGCGAGCACCGGGGCGGCGCGCTCGGTGAGATGCGCGAGCAGCGCGCGGAGGTCGGTCGAGCGGCCGATCTCCTTGCGCCGCGCCGCCAGCCGTTCGGCCGTCACCATGCGCGCACTCCCTCGCGCGCCCAGCGCACGGGCAGCACCGTGGCACCCGCCGTGCGGGCGGCGGCCGTCGCGGGCGCGGGATCGTCCCCCGTCACGAAGAACATCGACCCTCCCGCACCGGCGCCCGCCGCCTTGCCGCCGAGCGCGCCGGCGTCGGCCACGGCGCGGGCGAGCCGTGCCATCTCGGGCGTGCACATTCCCTCGTCGAGCGCCTGCTGGTGGCGCCAGTTCTCGCCGAGCAGCGCCGCGACACGGGCCAGATCGGCCGCCCGCAGCGCTTCCGCCATCGCCGCCGCCACGTCTCTGAGCGCGCGCAGCGCGCCCGTGACGGCGCGGTCGCCCCGCTCGTAGGCGCCCATGACGCGCGCGATCGTCTCACTGGAAACGCGCGAGCGGCCGGTGTAGCAGAGCACCGTCTGCCGCTCCAGCGCTGTCGCGAACGCCGGGTCGAGCGTGATCGGCTCGACGCCCACGTCGGGATCGCGAAAGCTGAGCCGATGGAACCCGCCCAGGGCGGCGGCGAACTGATCCTGCCTGCCGCCCGGCAGCTGGGCCTCCACCGCCTCGAGGTACCAGCCTTGCTCCGCGATCTCGCGCTCCGCGAGCCGCTCACCCCGCGCCAGCGCCAGCGCCGCGACGAGCGCCACGTCCATGGCGCCGGAGGCGCCGAGCCCGGACCCGCGCGGCGCGTCGCAGCGCGTGGCCAGCGTGCAGGTCGCCTGCACCGGCAACATCCGCAACGCCGCCTTCAGGAGGTCGAGCCGCCCGTCGAGCACCAGGCCGCCGGAATTGGCGCACTCGAGCGCTTCGCCCAGGTCTTCCGCCACGAGCCTGATGCGGGGGCCGCCGAGCTTCAGCTCGACCCGCGCCGAGACCCCGATCGCCGCGTTCACGACCACGCCGCCTTCGCGCGCCGAGAACGGTGGTACGTCGGTCCAGCCGCCCGCGAAGTCGAGCCGCGTCGGCGCGACCGCGTGAAACTCGCTGGGCAGGTCCCGCCGTCTCACGGCGCGACCTGCCATTCGGCCACCGTGGGCAGCTCTCCCCGCATATCCATCCGCACGCCCTGCACCCGGCGGTTCATCCCCGTCGCGCCGCGGGACTGATAAAGGAAGGTCGCGGGCAACGCATCGTGGAACACGCGCTGAGCCCCCGTGGCATCGTCCGGCACGGCGACGCCCGCCAGATCGGCCAACGTCGTGAGGTATCCCAGCCCCGGGTCGCCCTGCGTGCCGAGCACCGCGGCCGTGAAGTCGTGCCTCCGCGCGTTCACCCGGTCGAGAAATGCCGTGAGCTCGAGCTGTCGAATGGAGACGTCGAACCCGACCGACGCCAGCCGCGCCTGGATCATCTGCTCGAGCGGTGCCTCTCCGCTTCCGACCGTGAGCAGCTCGAACGCGAGCCGCCGTCCGCCGAGGAGGCGCCGCGCCGAGTCGGGATTGGTGGGCAAGGGCCGCAGGGGGACGTAGCCAGGTACGTGGGGCGGCACGGGCCCGTCGGCGACGGCGCCGAACCCGTACAGGTACCCGTCAACGATCTCCTGGCGGTCGAGCGCGAGCGCGACGGCGCGTCGCACCATCAGGTCGTCGAACGGCGGCTGCCGCGTGTTGAACACGATGCCGACCGGAAAGATCTCGGCGTAGTCGAGCACCGCGAGCGCGGGGTTCTTGCGCACGAACGCCGCATGGGCAGGCTGGATGCCCGCGAAGTCGATCTCTCCCGACGTGAGCGCGGCGAGCTTCGTGGTCGGCTCGTCCACCACGACCACGATGAAGCGGTCGAGCCGTGGGGGGCCGCCGAGCGCCGGCGGGAAGGCGGAATCGGCGGCGAACACCCAGCGGCGATGGGACTCGTGCGCCACGAACCGGAACGGGCCGTTTCCCACCGGTCGCTCGTTCCACGCCGCTCGCCGCAGCTCACCGTGCGGGACGGTGTCGAGCAGGTGGGCCGGCAGCACGGCCAGGTCCGTGAACACGTCGGGGAGCGCGCGCTGCGGGCGACTGAATCGCAGGATCACGGTCGAATCGTTGGGATCGTCCACGAAGGCGAGCGCGGCGAGGTCGTTGAGCCGCGGGTATCCCGTCGCAGGATCGCGCGCCGTGTTGATGGTCCACGCCACGTCGCGGGCCGTCGTGGCCACCCCGTCATGCCAGCGCACCCCGGGCGCGAGCCGGAACGTCAGCGTCTTCTTGTCAGCGGACCACCACCACGCGCGGGCGAGGTAGGGCTGCGGGTTCAGCGCGGAGTCGTACCGCGCGAGCGTGGTGAGGAGCACGTAGCGCTGCACCTGCTTGGCGAGCGGATGGACGGCGAGCAAAGGATTGATGGTTTGGAGCTCGGCGCCGGAGGCGTAGATGACGGTGCGCCCCCGGCGCGCGGAGCCCGACCCGCACGCCCCTCCCGCTAAGGCGGCCCCCGCGAGCGTCACCCACGCCGTCCGTCGTAGCACGCCCGCATTCTAGCGGCTCCCCCCGGCGTCCGCGAGATTCCGCACATGGTTGCAACGGTGGCGCGTCGCACCCTGGCCGGCCTCGCCGTCGTGGTGGGCGCGGTCACGCTCACGTTTTTCCTGGTGCGGCTCGCGCCGGGCGACCCCGTCGAGCGCCTGCTCGGGCCCCAGGCGACCGCCGCGCAGCTCGCCGCCCAGCGTCACGCGCTCGGGCTCGACCGGCCGCTCCCCGCCCAGTACGGGTCGTGGCTCGCACGGTTCGCGCGCGGCGACTGGGGTCGGAGCATCGCCACGGGGCGTCCCGTGCGCGCGTTGCTCGGCGAGGCCGTGCCCGCGACGGTCGAACTGGTCGGCCTCTCGTTGGTCCTGAGCTATCTCCTGGGGATCGCCGTCGGTGCGCTGCAGGTGACGGCGGGGCCGCGCGTCGACGCCGCGCTCTCCGTCACGACGGTCACCCTGTTCGCCCTGCCCGGCTACTGGCTGGGGCTCATGCTGGTGATGGCGTTTACATATTGGGCAGGCTGGCTCCCCGCGTTCGGCGCCGCAGGGCTGGACGCGGATGTGCTGACCGGCTGGAGTCGGCGAATCGACGAGCTGCGTCACCTCGCTCTCCCCCTCACCACGCTCACCCTCATCGGCGTCGGTGGTACCGCCCGCTTCGCGCGGGGCGCGATGCGCGACGTGCGGAGCCAGCCGTTCGTGCAAACCGCGCAGGCGAAAGGGCTGTCGCCGTGGCAAGTCACCCACCGGCACGTGGCCCGAAACGCGCTGATCCCGGTGATCACCTTGCTCGGCCTGTCTCTGCCGGCGCTGTTCTCGAGTGCCGTCCTCGTCGAGGCCGTGTTCGCGTGGCCCGGCATGGGACGCCGGCTCGTCGAGGCGGTCCAGGCGCGCGACTACCCGGTGGTGATGGCCGCGACGACGGTGAGCGCGATCCTGGTCGTGCTCGGCAACCTGCTCGCCGATGCCGGCGTGGCGTGGATCGACCCACGCGTCCGGCACGGGACCCGGGAGGGGGGGCCGTGAAACGTCTGCTGCGGTCCCGGCGGGCGGCGTTCGGCGCGGCGGTGCTCGCGCTCGTCGCGCTTGGGGCCGCCCTCGCCCCGCTCGTATCGAGCGGCGACCCCGCGGGGCAGCGCGACATCGTGCTCACGCGCTTTCTCCCGCCGCTCGCCACCGATGGGCGCGGCGCCTTCCACGCGCTCGGCACCGACCGCTTCGGCCGCGACGTGTGGACCCGGCTCGTGTACGGCGCGCGCGTGTCGTTGGGCGTGGGCGGGCTCGCCGTGCTGCTTTCGATCGCGATCGGCGTCGCCGTGGGCGCGGTGGCGGGCCACTGGGGCGGCCCCGTGCGCACGCTGCTGCTCGGCATCACGGACTTCGCGCTCGCGCTGCCGCGCGTGGTGCTCCTCCTGCTGCTCGCCGCACTGTGGCGGCCCAACGCGACGCTCGTGATCGTCGTGCTCGGAGTGACGGGGTGGATGTCGGTCGCCCGCCTCGTGTACGGGGAGGTCCGCTCGCTCGGGGTCCGCCCGTTCGTCGAGGGCGCGCGGGCGCTCGGGGCGTCACGCAGTCGCGTGCTGGGGCGCCACATCCTGCCCAACGCGCTCACTCCGGTCATCGTCGCGGCGGCGCTCGGCGTCGGCAACGCGATCATGCTCGAGGCGGGCCTCTCGTTCCTCGGCCTCGGCGTGCAACCACCTACACCATCATGGGGCAACATGATCGCTTCAGGCCGGGACACGCTCGTCAACGCACCCTGGGTCGCCACGGCGCCGGGCGTCGCGCTCGTGCTGGTCGTGGTCGCATGCACGCTGCTGGGCGACGCAGTGCAAGACGCGCTCCAGCCAGTCAGGACCCGCCCATGACGCGCCGTCGTCTGGCCACGGCCTGCGCACTCACCGCCCTGCTCGCCCCGCTGGCGCGCTTCGCGCCGCGGGGCGCAGCCCGCGCCCAGGCGTACGATCTCGTGCTCGCGGGCGGACGCGTGCTCGACCCCGAGTCGGGGCTCGACGCCACGCGCAACGTCGGCGTCACGAGCGGTCGCATCACCGCCGTCACGACCGAGCTACCCGCCGCGCGGGAGACGCTGGACGTGCGCGGCCTCGTGGTCGCCCCCGGATTCATCGACCTCCACGCCCACGGCCAGGACTCCGAGAGCTACCGCTACTACGCGCACGACGGCGTCACCACGGCCCTGGAGCTCGAAATCGGGACCTACCCGGTGGCCCCCTGGTATACGGCGCGCGAAGGCCGCGCCCTGATCAACTACGGCGTCACCGTCGGCCACCCGGGGGCCCGGCGCGCGCTCGTGCTGCATGACCAGTCGCTCGCCGGCGCCGCGGCCGTGAGCGACACCACGCGCAGCTGGACGTACGGCACGCTCGCGCCGGCGGACCTGCCGCGGCTGGACACGTTGATCGAGGAGGGCATCGCCGATGGTGCACTCGGCATCGGGCTCGGGATCGCCTACACGCCGGGCGCGAGCCGGGAGGAGATCCTCCGCATGTTCCTGATCGCCGCGCGTCACGACGTCCCCTGCTTCGTGCACCTGCGCGAGGGAGGCCGGGACCCGGCCAGCGGCGGCAGCGTGGCGGCGCTCGACGAGGTGATCGCCGACGCCGCTGCGACCGGCGCCGCGCTGCACGTGGTCCATGTGACCAGCATGGGCCAGAGCGACACGCCGCTCCTGCTCCAGCTCATCGGCGGGGCGCGCGCCCACGGCGTCGATGTCACCACCGAGGCCTACCCCTACACGGCGGCTTCCACGAGCATCCAGTCAGCGGTGTTCGACCGCGGCTGGCAAGACAAGATGGGCATCGGCTACCACGACATCCTGTATCCGCCCACCGGCGAGCGCCTCACCCGCGCCAGCTTCCAGCGGCTGCGCCGCACCGGGGCCGTGGTCGTGTTCTTCCTCATACCGGACAGCATCGTGCGGTTGGCGCTGGGCGACTCGCTCGTCATGGTGGCAAGCGACGGCATCTCGCCGCACGGGCACCCGCGCCTCGCGGGGACGCACGCGCGCGTGCTGGGCCGCTACGCGCGCGACTCGAGCGTGCTCAGTCTGATGGACGCCGTGCGCAAGATGACGCTGATGCCCGCACAGCGCCTCGAGCGGGCCGCACCGACGATGCGGGCGAAAGGGCGGCTGCAGGTGGGCGCGGACGCGGACCTCACCGTCTTCGATCCTGCGACGGTCTTCGACCGGGCGACCTACGAGCGCCCGGCCCAGTTCTCCCAGGGGATCATCCACGTCCTCGTGAACGGCACCTTCGTCGTGCGGAACGGTGCGTCGGTGGGCGGGGTGTATCCCGGGCGGGCGATCCGGCGCTGAACGTAGGGGCACGGCATTGCCGTGCCCCTACGTGCGCGCCACGAGCTCTCTCAGCACCCCTTCGTCCAACCCGTGGCCGCCGTCGAACGGACGCACGCTGTGCGGAATGTCGTGCTCGCGTAAGCGGGCCACCATGCCGTCGACCACCTTGCGCGTGATGTACTCATCCCGCTCGCCGTACACGAGCGTGAAGTGCACGTCACGCAGCCGGTCGCGCGAGGCGGCGAGATCGAGATCGGGCGGCAGCTCCCCACCCCACAGGACCACGTGGTGGAGGCGCGACTGCCCCAGCGCCGCCCACCGGCTCACGGTCGCTGTGCCCTGGGAGAACCCCAGCGCGGCCACGCGCGCCGCGGGTCCCTCGACCCGCCCGAGCACCTCACGGTACAGGGCATCGAGGTAGCGCACGTAGTCGTCGATCTCGTGGAGCCGGTCCTCGCGGGTCATCCAGCTCGCGCCGACCCGGCGCTCCGCGGGGCTCTCGGTCAGATAGAAGCGTGACAGCCCTTCGGGGGCGACCACGTAGCGTTTCCGGTCCTCGAGCACCCGCAGCTTCTCGAGGAATCGGCCGGCGAGCTGGGCGTAGCCGTGACAGGCGAACCACACCTCCTCCACCCCCCGCGGGCTCTCGCCCAAGGTGAAGTAGCGTGCCGTGCGGGACACGGTCAGGTGATGTTCCTGCAGGAGCTCCTCCCCAACCCGGAACGCGGAAGTCGGAACGCGGAACATCCCGGGACCTGCAGTTCCGCGTTTCGCGTTCCGCGTTCCGCGTTCAAGTCACCAAGATCGTCACGATCTCATGCGGCTCGGCGGTGAAGCGCACCGTCTGCCCCCGCCCCTCGAGCACCAGGGCCACCGACTCGCGCTCGTCGGCCCGCACGCGATGCGCGCTCTTCACGAGGTCGCCCGCTCCGAAGCGCCACGCGCCCGCCACCTGCCGGTCGGTCGCGTTGTAGCAGCGCAGCACGAGGGGCGACCCCTGTTGCGCGGGCTTTACCGCCGATACCACGAGCCCCGCGCCCTCGAGCACCACGTCCACCGGGGCGGGCGTGAGGTCGAGCGCGTCGCGCAGCCAGAAGCCCCGCACGGGCAGAAACACGTCCTCCCACAGGGCCGCGACCGCGTCTCCCCGCTCCAGCTCCGCCTGCGACACGGGCACGATCGCGAGCTCGACCCGGCTCGTGCCGAGGCATTGCGCCAGTGGCGTCGCGATGGGCCAGCCCGCGTGCCCCGGCCGCGTGCCGAGATCGCCGCGCGACAGCTCACCCACGGCGCGCAACAGCGTCACGACGAGGTCGCCCGCCGCCGTCCATTCGTACTCGAAGAATCCTGGCGCGAGCAGCGCGAGCCCGCGCCGTCCCATGGCCGCCGCGACGAAGCGGTGCGCCGGCGCCGTGGCGACGGGGGTCTCGAGCGCATAGCCGGCCGCCTGGCTCGAGAGCGGCGCGCGGGCGATGTTGCCGAACGCCGTCCCCGCCACGGCGGCGGCTCCGCCCAGCCCCGTGGGCGTGCGCGCGCGCAACCGGTGCCACGGGGCCGAGTTCTCGATCTCGAGGATGCAGCGCACGATGGGACTGTCGGCGTGCAGCATCACCACGAGCCGCACCGCGACCCGTCGCCCAATCGCGTACCGCGCTTCGAGCGCCGCGACGAGCGGCCCAGCCGCCAGGCGGCGCACCGTGATCGGTCCCGCGACGCGCACCGTCCGGTCGCCGGCGGGAGGAGAATACGTGTACGTGTCGCCCGCGTCGCCGCCGTCCTCGAGCCGCAGCACGTCGTGGAAGCGCTCGCCCGTCCGGCGGTCGTGCAAGGCGAGCGACCCCGGGGGCTCGAGCGCGACCTCGATCCAGTGATTCACGAGCGAGCGACCCTGCACCGCAGCGCCCTCGCCCGCCGGCCTGCGGGACGACTCGGCGAGCGCCAGCCCGGCGACCCTCACTCCCAGCCCGGGCACCGTCGGCGCGCGAAACGCCACGCGCAACTGGTCCACTTCGTCGCAGTCCGGATAGTGCCGCATCGCGTCGAGGCGCTCGGTGGCGGTCCGCCGGTCGAGCAGCTGGACGGCGACGGTGCGTCCGTCGGGGCCGACCAGCGAGATCGGCCGATACCCCTCGCCGACGCGCACCGTCCGACCGGCCGAGCTTGGGCCGACGAGGATGTCGCGCCGGAACACGGTGATGTCCACCACGACGATCCCCCCCCGCGGCCGCGCCGCGGGGTTCCACAGCACGAGCGCAGGCCGCACGTCGGCGGCGCGCTCGCGCGCGACGTCGGGATCGTGGCGCACCAGCTCGTGCACGCTGCCCCGCACCAGCTCCGCCCCCAGCGCTTCCACCTCCGCGAGCCGCGCCGCCATCGCCCGCGCCACGTCGTCGCTGGCGCACCCCGCCAGCGTGTCGTGGAACTGGCACTGCGCGAGCGTCCGCCAGGCCAGCTCGAGCAGCGGCCGGCGGTCGCGGCCGCCGTTGCGCCGGGCCAGGGCGGCGAGCGGCTCGGCGCAGCGCTCGAGCAGCAGCTCGGCCGCCGAATAGCGGCGCTTCAGCGGGGCACGGGTCGCGTGTACGCCCTGCAGCGTCCACGCGTACCGGTACGACCAGCGTAGCTCGCCCTGCAGCTCGGCGGGTTTCGCGCCCTCGGCGGCGGCCTGAAAGAACTCGTCGAGCCGCGACACGCGAAACGCGCTCTGCGGCTCCAGCTCGGCCAGCAGGTCGCGCAAGCGCGACACGTCGGGATACGCCGCGTGATGGTCGGCGCCGATGAACACGGGGATGTGCTTGCCGCCGGCGCGGCCGACCAGCGCGCCGCGCACCGGGGCCCAGGCCGCGAACAGCCCGTCCGCCGCGGCGCGCAACGCGGCGCCGATCTCGTAGCCGGCGGGCGGTAGATGCCACAGCAGCACGTCCTTGCGATCGAGGCCGTGCCAGTGGTACAGGTCCCGCTCTTGCCCCGGCTCGCCGCCCAGGCCGCGCCACACGACGCCGTAGCGGATCCCGAACTCGCGCGCCAGCGTAGGCCACGCCGCCGGGTGACCGAACGCATCGGGCGAGTAGAGCACGTCGAGTCTTCCGCCCCACCGCTCCGCGTCGGCCGCGCCCAGCAGCAGGTTGCGCACCAGCGCTTCGCCGGACGGGATCTGCTCGTCGGCGAGCACGTACCACGGACCCACCTGCAACCGGCCCGTCTTCACGAGCGCGCGCACGTCGCTCTCGCGCTCGGGCCGGGCTCGCAGGTAGTCCTCGAGCAGGATGGTCTGGCCGTCGAGCAGAAAGCTGCGGTACCCGGGGTCGACGTGCAGGCGCTCGAGCAGCTCGTCCACCACTGCGACGAGACGCGCCTGAAACGCGGCCGCCGGCAGATACCACTCGCGGTCCCAGTGCGTGTGGGGAATCAAATGAAAGATGAGTCCGGTCATCGCGCGGCTAAGCCTAAGGGGCTGACGCTACTCGCGCGAGCGGCGATATTCCCGCCATGTTCAAACGCCTCCTGCTCCTGCTGCCGGCGCTCGCGGGCGCTGCGCTCCTCGCCACCCGCCTCGTCCCCGGACCGCTGCGTGACGGCACGACGCAGCTCGCGTCGGGCTGGCGCATCCGGCCCGCCGGGCGTCAGGTGACGGTCGGCACGCTGCCGCTGAACCTCCTCACGCTGTCCGACGGGTCCGTGCTCGTCACGAACAACGGCTACGGGGAGAACGGCCTGATGCGGATCGATCCCGTCAGCGCGCGGGTCGTGTGGCGGACGAGGCTCCCGGCCGCGTGGCTCGGGCTGGCACGCGCGGGCGGCGGCTGGCGCGACACGGTGTGGGCGAGCGGGGGGGCCACGAACCGCGTGTACCGGTTCGTGTGGCAGGGCGGCGCGGCGTGGGCGACAGACAGCGTGGCGCTCGCGGACTCGGGCGCGAACCTGTTCGCGGCCGGCATCGCGCTGCTGCGGCGTCAGGGACTCGTCGCGGTCGTCGGCAACTTGAGCGACTCCGTGTACCTGCTCGACGCCGCCACGCTCCAGCGCCGCGGCGCCGTGGCGGTCGGCCACCGGCCGTATACGGTGGTCGCGGACTCCACTCGTCTCTACGTCAGCGACTGGGGCGACTCGACGGTCTCGGTGATCGATCTGACCGCCTATCCGCCTATCCGCCTATCCGCCTGGTTCGTCGGTCCCCATCCCTCGGCGCTGGCGCTGCGCGGCGGCGAGCTGTTCGTCGCGCTCGCGGGCTCGAACGGCGTGGCGCGCGTCGATCTCGCGACGGGCCAGGTGCGCGAGCAGCTGACGGTAGCCCTCGCGCCGCACGCCCCGGTGGGGAGCGATCCGAACGCCCTGGCGCTCTCGCCGGACGGTCGCACCCTGTACGTCGCCATGGCGGGCAACAACGCCGTCGCGGCCGTGCGTCTGAGCCCGGCGACCATGCAGGTGGCCGGACTGATCCCGGTGGGCTGGTACCCGACGGCCGTCGCCGTGGCGGCGGATGGGAAGACGCTGTTCGTCGCGAACGGCAAGGGCGCCGGCTCGCACGCGAACCCCGACGGCAGCTACATCGCCAACCTCATCACCGGGTCGGTCTCGATCATCCCGGCGCCCGACCGCGCGACCCTCGCGCGCTACACACGGGAGGTGTATGCGCTCAGCCCCTATTCGAATGCGCGCATCCGTCCGACGGTCCGAGCGTCCGACCGTCCGACGGAGGTGAAGCACGTCGTTTACATCATTCGGGAGAATCGCACCTACGATCAGGTGTTCGGCGACGTGTCCGAGGGGAACGGCGACCCGAGCCTGGCCATTTTCAACGACTCCATCACCCCCAACGCCCATGCGATCGCGCGGCGCTGGGTCTTGTTCGACAATTTCTACGTAGACGGCGTGGTTTCGGCCGACGGCCACGAATGGAGCGACCGCGCGTTCGCGAACGATTACAACGAGAAGACATGGCCGCAGAACTACTCGCACCGGCGCCCGTGGGATTTCGACAAGGGGGAAGACTTCGTGACCCCAGACGGGGCGTACCTCTGGGACGCCGCCCGGCGGAAGGAGCTCTGGGTCGTGAACTTCGGCGAGCGCGCCGAGACGAACGTCGATTCGGGGAGGACCAGCGTCACCCGCTCCGAGCTCTCCGGGCTGCGGGACATCACGGTGCCCGAGTACCCGGCCTTCGTCCTGGCGATCCCCGACACCGTCCGCGCCCGTCTGTTCGCTGACTCGGTGGACAGCTGGGACCGCCAGGGCCGTTTTCCGAGCCTCGTGATCATGGCGCTGCCTCGCGATCACACGCGCGGTCGCCAAGGGGGGGCGCCGACGCCGCGCTCCATGGTCGCCGACAACGACCTCGCGCTCGGACAGATCGTGGAGCGGCTATCCCACTCGCGGGCTTGGGATTCGCTCGCCCTCTTCGTACTCGAGGACGACGCCCAGGACGGCCCCGATCACGTAGACGCGCACCGCTCGGTGCTGCTCGTCGCGTCGCCGTACGCGCGCCACGGGATCGTGGACAGCACGTTCTACACGACGAGCTCGGTGGTGCGCTCGATCGGGCTCATCCTCGGCTTGGAGCCGCTCAGCCAGTACGACGTGGCGGCCACGCCTCTCTGGAACGCCTTCTCGCGACGTCCCTCCGTGACGCCATTCACACACCTGCTAAACGTCTGGCCCCTGGACGAGCGCAACCCGCAGGCGTTTCGCTCGCGCATCCCCGCCAGCGATCTGGCGGACGCGGACGCCGCGGACGAAGCCCTTCTGAACTGGGAGATCTGGACGAGCGTGCATCCGTCGGCGCCCCCTCCCGTCCGGCGATCACTGTCGGTTGAGCGGGGCAAAACCCATAAAGACGCTCCGTAGGTCGTTGCGGTAACGCGACTTTCTCGCCGCTCGGAGGCCATGCGGCGTCAGCGCCACGCCATGTAGGTGTTTCCTTACAGGCTGGTGACGGCAGGACAAGGCGTGGTGACGGCCGCGCGTCACCGTCGACTCGCTGCGTCCACCATCGCGTAACCATTGTGTCACAAGCCCTTCCCCGGGGCACGCGCCAGCCCGCGCACCGTGTGCGCATCCACGCTCGCCTGTCGCCGGACCTCGGCACAGCGATTGCGATGTTTCATTCCGATTCGATCGCCGTCGTTCACACACAACATCGGCACCCGATGCCACTCTTGCGTCGCCTCCTCGCGGCCACTGTCGAGAGCAGAGCGGGTCGCGTCCTCGTCAGTCGGTCGCCTGCGCCGCGCGCCGCTCCCGGAGCGCCGCCGCTGGCTACCCCCGCCGTCGCGCGGCTCAGCGCCAAGGGGAAGTTCCTCTTCGTAGGTGACGAGAAGCTCTACGTCCGCGGGGTGACCTACGGCGCGTTCGAGCCCGATGGCCAGGGGCACGAATACCACGACGTCGGTAAGATCGAGCGGGACTTCGCCGACATGGCGGCGCATGGGATCAACACGGTTCGCATTCCCCACACGATGCCGCCGCGAACTCTGCTCGACATCGCCCAGCGACATGGTCTCCACGTCATGGTCGGCCTCAGCGCCGAGCAGTATGTCGGCTACCTCATTGACCGCCGGAACGCGCCGGACATCGAGGCGCTGATTCGCGGTAAAGTCCGCTCGTGCGCAGGGCACCCGGCGCTCTTGTGCTATGCCTTAGGCAACGAGATCCCGGCATCGGTGGCGCGCTGGCTCGGCACCCGGAGAGTCGAGCGGTACTTAAGGCGGCTGTTCCAGGTGGTAAAGGAAGAAGACCCGGAGGGGCTCGTGACCTACGTGAACTACCCCACCACGGAGTACCTCCGGCTGCCGTTTCTCGACCTCGTGTGCTTCAATGTGTACCTCGAGTCGCAGGACCGCTTCGAGGCGTACCTGGCGCGCCTGCAGAACATCGCAGCTGACCGGCCGCTCGTCATGAGCGAGCTCGGGCTCGACAGCCTCCGCCATGGCGAGAGTGCTCAGGCGCGGTCGCTCGACTGGCAAGTACGGACGGCGTTCGCCGCCGGTTGCGCCGGCGTGTTCGTGTTCTCGTGGACCGACGAGTGGTATCGGCACGGCCAGGAGGTCGGCGAGTGGGCGTTCGGCCTGACGCGCGCCGACCGGTCGCCCAAGGCCGCGTTGGAGGCTGTACGCGAGGCGTTCGCCCAGGTCCCGTTCTGGCCAGAGCTGCCCTGGCCCCGCGTCTCCGTGGTCGTGTGCACCCACAACGGCTCCCGCACGATCCGCGACTGCCTCGCAGGGTTGCAGCGCCTCGCCTACCCGGATTATGAGGTCATCGTCGTGGATGATGGATCCACCGATGACACGGCCGCCATCGTCCGGCAGCACCCGGTGCGCCTGATCCAGACCGTGAATCGGGGCCTCGCGAAGGCGCGCAACACGGGCCTCGAAGCCGCCACGGGCGAGATCATCGCCTATCTCGACGACGACGCCTCCCCCGACCCGCACTGGCTCACGTATCTCGCCGCCACGTTCTTGAGCACCGCACACGCCGCCGTGGGCGGGCCGAACATCGCGCCAGCAGGAGACGGCGCAGTCGCCGACTGTGTCGCGCGCGCTCCCGGTGGACCGGTGCACGTGCTCCTCACCGATCGCGAGGCCGAGCACATCCCCGGGTGCAACATGGCATTCCGCAAAGCGCGCCTGGAGGCCATCGGGGGATTCGACGGCCAGTTCCGCGTCGCCGGTGACGACGTGGACGTGTGCTGGCGGCTGCGGGAGCGGGGCTGGACCCTGGGGTTCCATCCGGCAGGGATGGTCTGGCACCACCGCCGCAACTCGATACGAGCGTACTGGAAGCAGCAGATCGGGTACGGCCGGGCGGAGGCGATGCTCGAGCGCAAGTGGCCCGAGAAGTACAACGGCCCCGGGCACGTGCGCTGGGCAGGTCGCATCTACGGCAGCGGCCTGCCCGCCGTGTTCAGCTGGGGTCGGTCCCGCGTGTACCACGGCATCTGGGGCCTCGCCCCGTACCAGTCGCTGTACGAACCCGCGCCCAGCCTGCTCAGCTCGCTGCCGCGGATGCCCGAATGGTACCTCATTGTCGCGAGCCTGGCCGGACTGTCGTTGCTCAGCATCGCGTGGAGTCCCCTGCGGCTCGCGTTGCCGCTGCTGCTGCTCGCGACGGTGCCCCCGGTCGCGCTGGCGTGCCTGGGCGCCGCGCGCGCACGCTTCTCCGATGAGCCGCGCCGCTGGGCGGCCCGCGTCGGGCGCCGCCTCCTGACCGCAGCGCTCCACCTCGCTCAACCGCTCGCGCGGTTGCGCGGGCGACTCAAAGAGGGCCTCACCCCGTGGCGGCAACACGGCACACCGGCGCCGGCGCCGCTCTGGTCCGTGACGACCTCGACCTGGAGTGAGCGCTGGCAGGCCCACGAGCGGCGGCTCGCATGGCTCGAAGCCACGATGCGCGCGGAGGGGGTCTGCGTGCTGCGAGGCAGCGGGTCCGATTGCTGGGACCTCGAGGTGCGAGGCGGATTCTTCGGCGCGGCCCGCCTGCTTCTGGCCGTGGAAGACCATCCCGGCGGACAGCTCGTCCGGCTTCGCTCGTGGCCCGACGTGCCGGCACGCGGACCCCTCTTCATGCTCGGCTGCGCGGCGCTCGCCTGGGGCGCCGCTCGCGACCAGGCGACGCTCGCGGCCGTGGCCCTAGGTGTCTGCGCCCTCTTCGTGGCGCTGCGCGGCGTCGAGCAGTGCACTGCCGCCATGGCCACCATTCGCCGGGCGTTCAGGCGGCTCTCGAAGGGAGACTGCTGATGGCGGCGACCCACGCGAACGGACGCCCCGCTCGCATCCTCTGGGGCAACCTCGCGTGGCATCCAGCGGTGGCGGCGTGGCGCGAGTTCGCGCGCGACGCGCCCACCCCGGAGTGCATCGAGGTGCTCAAGAAAGGGGAGAGATGCGCCGTTTACCGGCTGGTCGGGGCGGGACGGGGCGGAGCGCCGATCATCGCCTGGTGCTCGCGGCGGACGCGAGCGCTGGCACTCCGGACGATCTACGAGAAAGTGGTGAGGCGCTTATCGACCAGGGCACCGCGTTTTCGCGCCTTCCGCGCAGACAGCACCGGGTTCGCGTGGCTGTTCCTCGAGGAAGTGGGGGGTGGTGGCGCGTGAGACGTGACCGAGCGACGGCGACAGGTCGCCACGGCGACCTGAAGCTCTATTGGCGGCTCGCGCTGCAGGCGCGCTCGAGGTGGCGTCACATCGCCGTGTTGTTCCTCGTCGGCTTGCTGGCGAGCCCGCTCGCGCTGCTCAGCCCGCTGCCGCTCAAGATCGCCGTGGACAGCGTGCTCGGCTCGCGCCCCTTGCCCGCAGTACTGCGCGCCGTGCTGCCCGCGGCGGTGGTGACGACCTCCCTTTCGGGCCTGCTCGGCGTGGTGGCAGGCCTCGCCATCCTGATCGCCCTGGCGAACCAGCTCCAGGTCGCGGCGCAGAAGTATCTGACCGTGCTCGCCGGGGAGCAGCTCCAGCTCGACTTCCGCGCGCGGATCTTCCGCCACCTCCAGCGACTCTCGCTCTCCTACCACGACACGATCGGTACCGCCGACTCGGTGTACCGGATCCAGCAGGACGCCCCGGCGATCCGCTCCATCGTGATCGAAGGGTTCATCCCGTTGGTGAGCTCGGCGGTGACCCTGGCCGGGATGATGTATGTGACGTTGCTCCTCGATTGGCAGCTGGCACTCGTCGCGCTGGCGGCGTCGCCGCCGTTGCTCTTGATCGCGCGGGCCTACCGGCCGCGACTGCGCAGCCAATCGCGCGAGGTGAGGCGACTGGAGAGCGTTGCCCTGGCGGTGGTCCACGAAGTGCTGGGCGCCCTGCGCGTCGTCAAGGTCTTCGGGCAGGAGGAGCGCGAGGGGGATCGGTTCGTCCGCCGCTCGGGCGAGGGCGTGCGGGGCCGCGTCGGCCTGGCGCTCGCCGAGGGCCGCTTCAACGTCGCCATCGGGCTGCTCGTCGGCGTGGGAACGACGCTCGTGCTGTTTCTCGGCGTCGCCCACGTCCGCGCCGGGATCCTGTCGACGGGCGAGTTGCTGCTGGTGCTCGGATACGTCGGCAAGCTGTACGATCCGATCAAGACGATCGGCCGCAAGGTGGCCACGCTCCAGGGCTACCTCGCGAGCGCCGAACGGGCCTTCGCGGTGCTGGACCAGGCGCCGGACGTCGACGAGCGCCCGGACGCGCGTCCCCTCGAGCGGGCGCGCGGATCCATCACGTTCGAGCACGTCTCATTCTCGTACGCCCCCGACCGTCCCGTCCTCCATGATGTCTCGTTCACCATCCCCGCCGGGACGAGCGTCGGGATCGAAGGGACGACGGGCGCCGGCAAGACCACCGTGATCAGTCTGCTGACGCGCCTCTACGACCCGACCGAGGGCAGGATTCAGCTCGACGGCGTGGACCTGCGGGACTACGGGCGCGACGATCTCCGCCGGCAGTTCGCCGTGGTGCTGCAGGAGTCCGTGCTGTTCTCGGCCAGCGTCGCCGAGAACATCGCCTATGCCGACCCCCACGCAAGCCGGGAGCAGATCATCGCAGCCGCGCGGGCGGCCAACGCGCACGAGTTCATCGAGCGCCTCCCGCGCGGCTACGACACCGAGGTGGGCGAGCGCGGCCTGAAATTGTCCGGCGGCCAACGCCAGCGCATTGCTCTGGCACGCGCCTTCTTGAGGGACAGCCCCGTGTTGATCCTGGACGAGCCCACGAGCGGCGTCGATACGCATACAGAGGCCGCCATCGTCGAAGCGCTGGGGCGGCTCCAGGAAGGCCGCACCGTCATCACGATCAGTCACCGGGCGAGCGCGGTGGCGCGGTGCGCGGCGTTACTGACGATCGAGCGCGGCCGCGTCGTCGCGGACACCAGTCGGCCCGCGGCGCCGCCGCGGCCGACTGTGACCGCGGTCCAGCTTGGCTCCGCCAAGCGCCGCGAAGCGCTGCTGGCGCATCCTGCGGTCCTGGCGTGGAGCCGGCTGAACCCGGAGCGCGCGGTCCCCGACCGCATCACGCCCGCGAAGTTCAAGGCGAACAGGCCCCGGAACCATTTGACGGTGTACCGGCTCGAAGGCGTCGGGCCGGACGGGACGGCCGTCATCGCGAAGCGGCGCGAGCCGGGGGCCGGCCTGATCGAGCGCACCGTGTACGAGCGCATCCTGACGGACGTGCCGCTCCCCGGGCCCCGCTTCTATGGGTCAGTTTCTGAGTCGCAGGACGGCGCGGCGACAGCCGCATGCTGGCTGTTCCTCGGCGAGATCCGAGGCGAGAAATACGACCCGCTGCGACCGGATCACCGCGTCGCCGCCGGTCGCTGGCTGGGGGTCCTGAACACGGAAGCGTGCGCGGCCGCCAGCCGGGCGGACCTGCCGGATGCCGGCCCCGGGCGCTACCGCGCCCAGATGCATGCGACGCGCGACCTCATTCACGCGTCAATCGACAATCCGGCATTCAGCGCCGACGACCTGGCGTTTTTCGACGGCTTGCTGGGGCAGTTCGATCAGCTCGACGAACACTGGGATCGGCTCGAGCGCGCCGGCACCGGCCTTCCCCCCACGCTGACGCACGGAGACTTCAACGGGAAGAACCTGCGCGTGCAGGCGTCGCCGCAGGGTCCTCAAATCGTCGTATTTGACTGGGAAGACGCCGGCCGGGGCGTGCCCAGTGTCGACCTCGCGCAGGTGGCGGCCCCGGGGTGCCACATGGCCGCGATGCCGGATCTCACCGCCTATCGGTCCGCGGTCCGCGTCCGGTGGCCGCAGTGCGGCCCGGCGGATGTCGAGCGCCTGGCGGACTGCGGGACCGTCTTCCGCGCCCTCGCCGTGCTGGCGTGGGATGCGCAGCACCTGTCGCGCCCCTGGGCCGACGGCTTCCTTGGCAATCTCCAGATGTACGGCGCGGAGCTAGCGGACGCGCTTCGGCGGCTGGGCTGGAGGCGGCCACCGGGCGTGGCGAGTCGACAGCGTGTGCTCGAGGGTCGAGCCGGATGAGCGCGCCGCGCATCGCCTTCCTGTTGGGGCGGTCGTACCCCGCGAGTAGCATGAGCGTTTTCCCGAGAGTCATGCGGGCGCTCACCGACGCCGGCGTCGTGGTTGACGTCATCGCCGGCAAGGGACGACTCATCGATCTCCAAACCGTGCGCAGGGAGCACGACCTGTACGTGCTGAAGCAGATCTCCGGAGTATCCCTCAGCATGGCGGGAGCGCTGCACGCGGAAGGCGCCGCGATCGTGAACTCCTACCCGGTGACGATGGCGCTCCGCGACAAGGTCGTCGCCGCGCGGATCCTCGCGGGCGCCGGCGTGCCCGTGCCCACGACCTACGTCGTCTCGCACACCGAGCTGCTGAAGCCGCTGCTGGACCAAGGGCCGATCGTCGTCAAGCTCTACGACGGCACCGGTGGCTACGGGGTGTGCGTCGTCCGCACTGAAGGCGAACTCGCGGCAGTGCCCGTGGACAAACGCCACTTCCTCGCGCAGCGCTACCACCCACCACAGGGTCGCGACCTCAAGATCTACGTGATCGGAGATCGCCTCTTCGGCGTCAAGAAGAAGTTTCCGGCCCGGACGGAGGAGGAGAAGCACGGGGAGCCTTTCACGCCGACTCCCGAGCAGTGCAACATCGCCCTGCGCTGCGGCCGCGCGTTCGGCATCGATCTCTACGGCGTCGATTTCATCGAGAGTGAAGGGCAGTTGTACGTCGTCGATATGGCGAGCATCCCCGGCTTCAAGGGCGTGCCGGACGCGCCGGCGCACCTGGCACGCTACTTCCACGCGGCTGCGGAGCGCGCCGCGCAGGGAGACTCGCCAGCGTCGCTGTCTCTGGCGGAGGCCCGCCTGTGAAGTGGCTCATCGTGACCGGGGACGACTTCGGGGCGACCCGCGGGATCAACCGCGGGATCCTCCAGGCCCATCGCGTCGGGGTCCTCACGAGCGCGAGCCTGCTCGTGGACCAGCCGGCGAGCGCCGACGCGGTCGCCCTCGCGCGCCAATGCCCCGGCTTGAGCCTGGGACTGCACCTCGAGCTGGACCCGAGCAGACCCGAACGCGCCGCCAGGGAGTGCGACCGTCAACTGGCGCGTTTCCTCGAGCTCGCCGGCGAGCCCCCCACACACGTTGATTCCCACCACGACGTGCACCACGACCCGCGCGTCCTGCCGCATGTGCTGGCGCGGGCGCGGCATGCCGGGGCACCGGTGCGCGGTCACTCCGGGGCTCGCCACCTGGCGAAGTTCTACGGCCAATGGAGCGGTGTCACGCACCCGGAGCGGATCAGCGTCGACGGGCTGCTGCGCCTGCTCGATGCCGAACTCCGGGACGGCGTGACCGAGCTCTCCTGCCACCCCGGCTACGTCGGGCCGGGGCTCCGCTCGAGTTACGGCGCGGAACGCGAAATCGAGCTCGAAACCCTGTGCAACCGCCGGTTGCGGCAAGCGATCCGCGATCGAGCAATCCGCCTCATCGGCTTTCGGAACCTGGCGGCCCGCGTGGATTGGACTGCCGTGCAGGAAGCAGCGCCATGATCACGGTTGTCCTCTCCGTCTACAAGGTCGCCAGTTTCCCCGATGGTGGTGGCCACTTCTGGGTGTACCTGCAATACGCCCTCGGACTGCGCCGGCTGGGATGCGAGGTCTACTGGCTGGAGCAGCTCCGCCCTGCCCGCGATCGTGAGCGGGAAGCCCGCACACTCTCGACCTTCCTGGAGCGGATGAAGCAATTGGGGTTCGAAGGCAGGACGCTCCTCTACACAGTCGATCGCGAGCGGCATGGCGGCGCCGCCGTGCTGCGCTTCATCGGGTGCACGCGCGCCCACGCCGAGACCGTGCTGCGACGGGCGGACCTGATGTTGAACTTTCACTACGCGATCGACCCCCAGCTGCTCGCCTGCGCCCGGCGCACGGCCCTCGTCGACATCGACCCGGGACTGCTGCAGTTCTGGATCAGCACCGGCCAGCTCGTCGTGCCGTCACACGACTGTTACCTGACCACCGGCGACACCGTCGGAACGGCGCAGGCGCGCTTCCCCGACTGCGGGCTGCCCTGGGTCCGCATCCGCCCGCCGGTTTGCCTGGACCTCTGGCCCTTCGCGTACGATCCCGAGTCCGAGGTCTTCACGACCGTCTCGAGCTGGTCCTCGGCCAGCTGGCTGAAGATGGACCAGGGCGGACAGACGGTGCTGGTCGACAACACGAAGCGCGTCGCGTTTCTCGACTTTCTGGACCTCCCCCGGCACACGAGCCAACCGCTCGAGCTCGCCCTGTACTTGACCGATCGCGATCCCGACGGTCAGGCCCGCCGCAAGCAGGCCGATGCAGATGCAGCGGATCGGGCGCGCCTGGAGCGGCACGGGTGGTGCGTGCGGGACTCCCGGGACGTCGCTGGAAGCCCGGAGAGCTACCGCGGCTACATCCAGCGCTCGCGCGGGGAGTTCAGCGCGGCCAAGCCGTCCTGCATGGCCTTCCAGAACGCGTGGGTCAGCGACCGCACCGTGTGCTACCTCGCGAGCGGAAAGCCGGCCGTCGTTCAGGACACGGGCGCAAGCTCGTATCTGCCGGACGGCGAGGGGCTGCTCCGCTTTACCTCGCTCGAGGAAGCCGTGGACGCGCTCGCGCAGATCAACGGCGCCTACCTGCGCCATTGCCGCACGGCGCGCGAAATCGCCGAGACGCATTTCGACGCGCCCCGGGTCTTGGAGAACGCGTTGAACGCCGCGCTCGGCCTCAGCCCTGTTGCGCAGCCGGGGATCTCGTGAGTATCACCGTCTGCCTCGCCCCGGCCAACACCATCGCCTACCCGAAGGGCGGCGGCCATCTCTGGGTGTACCTCCACTGGGCCCTCGCGCTGCGCGCGCTGGGCTGCCGCGTCGTCTGGCTCGAGGCCGTCGACCTGGACGACAGCGACCGCTCGGCGGCCGGCCGCCGCCGGAGGCGCGGTGGCGAGGTGAAGGACTGCGTCGCGACGCTCAAGGCACGGCTGGCGCCCTACGGCTTCGCGGACGCGGTGGCACTGTGCGCGATAAACGGAGCGGCGCTTCCCGGCGACCTGGCCAACGGCTGCCTCGACCTCGCTGCGGCCGCGGAGGCCGACCTGCTCCTGAACCTGTGGCATTCGCTGCCCGCACACGTCGTGCGGCGGTTCCGCCGCTCGGCGCTGATCGACACGGATCCCGGCTTGCTCCAGATCTGGATGACGACCGGCGCCGTGCGCGTGGCACCGCACCACACGTATTTCACCATCGGCGAAACCGTGGGCACCCCAGCAGCACGGTTCCCGGACTGCGGCCTGCGCTGGCTCTACACACCGCCGCCGGTGTTCCTGCCCGAGTGGCCGGTGATCGTGCCCGACGGCGCGGCGCCGTACACGACGGTGGCCCACTGGTGGGGCGGGACGTTCGAGTACGACGGGACGACGTTCTGTAACGAGAAGCGAGTGGCGTTCCTCCAGTACCTGGACCTCCCCGCGCGCACGCCGGTCCAACTCGAGCTGGCGGTGTGTCTCGCGGAGCACTACGACGAGTACCGCCGGCTGATGGAACCCAGGGGCTGGCGGCTCCGGGAGGCGTGGGACGTCAGCTCGACGCCCGGGCAGTATCGCGCGTACGTGCAGCGCTCCCGCGGTGAATTCAGCTGCGCCAAGCCGGCGTACGTCAGCCTCGATACGGCGTGGGTGAGCGATCGCACGTTGTGCTACCTCGCGAGCGGCAAGCCCGCCGTCGTGCAGCACACTGGCCCGAGCCGGATCCTGCCAGACGCTGAAGGCCTCGTCCGCTTCCGCAGCATCGAAGAAGCCGCGCGGGCGCTGGCCGCCGTCGAAGCCGACTACGAGCGGCACTGCCGGCAGGCTCGCGCCCTGGCCGAAGAGCAGTTCGACGCCCGGCGGGTGGTCGCGCGGGTGCTGGAACGGGCACTCGACCGACAGGCGAGGTCCGTCGCATGACCGAAGCGCTCGACCTCCAGAGCGATGTCCGGTACGCGCTCGAATGGCGCAGCGAGCCGGGGTGGACCGAGCTGCGCTGCGCGCTGCGCGAGCTGCTCGGCGGCGTCGATCCCACCGAGCGCGTGGTGGCGCTCCGACACCTCAAGGAGAAGGTCCTTCGGCTGGAGTTCGCCCCCGGGACCCCGTGGCGATCGGTCGTGGTCAAGCGGCTGGAGCCCGCCGTCGCGCAGCGCAACCAGCTGGTCGCTACACGGTGGCTGCCCACGCTGGGGCTGGGTGATCGGTGTGCGCGCCTGCTGGGCGTGGCGGCCGACCGCGGCGGCCGCAGCGTCTGGCACATCTCCGAAGACCTGGGCGAGGAGACGCTCGCCGCGCGCCCCACGGCGGCGCGCGTGGAGGCGACGATCGACCTCATCGCCCAGCTCCATGCGAGGGCCGCCCCCCATGCTATCCTGCCGGACGTGCGCCGCTGGGCGCTCGACCTCGGGCTGCCGTACTTCACGTCGAACGTCCGCGACGCCATCACCGCGCTCGAGGCGCTCCGGAGCCATGGGATCAAGGCGCCCCCCGAGTACGCGGGGCTCCCGGACCGTCTGCTCGAGCGGTTGTGCACGCTCCTGGCCGACGCACCGCGCCGGGCCGCGGTCTTCGAGGAGGCGGCCGGGCCGGACACGCTGCTCCACGGCGATCCGTGGACGATCAACGCGTTCGTGGAGGCCACGCCCGACGGACTGCGCGCACGCCTGGTCGACTGGGACCGCGCGGGCGTGGGCCCGTTCAGCTACGACCTCTCGACGTTTCTCTTCCGGTTCCCGCCAGCCGAGCGGCCGGGGATCCTGGAGCGCTACCGGCGGGCCTTGGCGCGGGCCGGTTGGCACCTCGCCCCGACGCCCCAGCTTCAGGTCCTCTTCGATACGGCGGAGCGCGCGCGCTACGCCAACCGCGTCATCTGGCCGGCCCAGGCCCTCCTCGCGGAGCGCGCCGCATGGGGATTCCCGGAGCTCGCAGAAGTCGAGCGCTGGTTCGAGGCGCTCGATGGGTCGCGGCCATGATCGCGCTGATCGCCGTACCAGCGTTGCAAGGGCAAGGGCCGATTCGGTCGCGCTGCGCCGGCCGGGGTCGACGATCTACGTCGCGTGGACCCAGAGCCGGTCGGGCTACTTCACCGGGGACGGCAGCTTCGACCTGGGCCGGGATCTCGGGCGAGACCTCTTTGTCGACCGACCGGCCAACGTCCTGTTGGTGAAGGTCACCTATTGGATCAGCAGGTAACGCTCATGGCTCGTCCACACCGTTGGCTCTGCTTGCTGCCTTTCGTACTTGCCGTCGCGCCGCGACCGGCGGCGTCGCAGGTGGGTACCACCACCGATATCCTCACCGGCACCGTCACAGGCCCGGACAGCCAGCCCCTCGCGGGTGCCATCGTCCAAGTCACGTCGGTCGAGACCCGGGTATCGCGCCAGCGAACCACCGACGCGCACGGGCGGTTCACCATAGTCTTTCCCGACGGGGGCGGGCGCTACGAGCTGACGGCGCGTTTCATCGGCATGGACCCGGTGCAGATCACGGTCGCTCGCCAGGCGGACGAAGACCGGATCGAGGCCACCATCCGCATGGGGCTATTGGTGGTGGCGCTCGAGCCCGTGACCGTCAGCGCCCGGTCCGGCTCTCGGAGCGAGCGCGCCGGGCCGGGTGGGAACGATCGGAATTTCAATCCGGAGCAGCTGGCGCGCACGCCCATCGACGTCTCCGACGTGAACACCGTTGCGGCGCTGCAGCCCGGGGTGCTGGGGATCCGTGGAAGCGACTCGACGGCGACCGCCTTCTCGGTCGCCGGACAGCGGCCTACCGCAAACAACATCACCCTGGACGGCATGTCGTTCGGCTCGGGGAGTGTACCCCAGGACGCCGTCCGCTCGATCCGGGTCATCACGAACTCCTACGACGTGGCCCGCGGCCAGTTCTCGGGCGGCCTCGTCGCCTCGACGACGCGCGGCGGCACGAACGTTCCCCAGGGCTCGTTCACCTATGCGCTGCGCGACCGCTCGGTCGCGTGGGGCGAGGTCACGTCGTCGCCGTTCGGCCAGGGCATGACGCAGAACCAGCTGGGCGGGGGCATGGGCGGCCCGCTCATCCCCAACAAACTATTCGTCTTCGCGGCACTCCAGGGCCGCTGGCGCGGCCAGCCACTGCCCTCGCTCGTCACCGCCGATCCTAGCACGCTCGCGTGGTTAGGGGTCAGCCCGGATTCCGCAGCGCGCTTCGTCGCCCTGGCCAGCGCGACCGGAGCCCCCGTTGAGATCTCTGGCCGCTCCGGGGACCGCGCCACCAACAACACCCTCGGGCTGCTGCGCCTCGATTGGCAGGCGAACGACGTTCACACCCTCACGCTCCGGCTCGACGGCAGCTGGGAGTCCCAGGAGCCGACGCGCGTCGGGAGCCTCGCGCTCCCCGCGACGGGTGGAACGCGCACGATGGGCGGCGGCGGTGTCATGGCCTCGCTTACCTCGTACTTCGGCGGACACTTCATCAACGAGCTCCGCGGCTACGTGGCGCGCCAGCGCCGGGATGTCCGCGCCTTCCTCACGCTGCCGTCCGGGTTCGTGGACGTCGGATCGACCCTGCCGAACGGCGGTCAGACCGTGGTGGCGCTGGCGTTCGGCGGCAACAGCGGGCTGCCCCAGCACACCAACAACGGCAGCCTCGAGCTCGCCGACGAGTTCTCGTGGTTACCGGGCGCCACGGCCCATCGCCTGAAGGTCGGCGTTGATGTGATCGGGACACGGCTGGAGGAGAACCAGACGGGGAACCAGTTCGGGACATTCATCTACCCGTCGCTCGCGGCATTCGCAGCGGACAGCCCGGCGATGTTCACGCGGACACTCGTGCCGCGAGTCCGTCCGGGGACAGCGTGGAACAGCGCGGTGTACGCGGGCGACACCTGGCGCGTGGGCGGGGGCTTGCGGCTGACGTACGGCGCTCGGCTTGAAGCGGCGCATTTTAGCGACGCCCCGCCCTACAATCGCGCTGTGGATTCACTGTTCGGGGTGCGCACCGACCGGATCCCGAGCGAGGTGCACGTGTCGCCCCGCCTCGGCTTCACCTGGGCCTCGGGAGACGGATCCGACGGGCCGCAGACGACGTTCCTGCGCGGCGGCGTGGGCGACTTCCGCAGCCTGACGCCGACCGCGCTGTACGCCGCCGCGCTCAGCGCCCCGGGGCTGTCGAGCGCGCAAACCCAGCTCATCTGCGTCGGCTCGGCCGTGCCGACGCCCGATTGGTCGCTGTACGCCCAAGACCCATCCACGATTCCGACGCAGTGCACGGACACCGCCACCGCGGTGACCCTGACTCCCACTCCGAGCGTGACGGCCTTCGCCCCCGACTTCGCCGCGCCCCGCGCCCGCCGCGCGTCCCTCGCGCTGCTGCACCGGTTCGGCAGCAGTAACTACTGGGTGACGCTCGAGGGAAACTACGCGCGTGGAGTGAGCCAGTACGGCTTCCGCGACTTGAACCTCGTGGCGACGCCGCGCTTCACGCTTCCGGACGAAGCCGGCCGCCCCGTCTATGTGCCAGTCGACTCGATCGTCCCGACCACGGGCGCCGTGAGCTCCGTCGGGTCACGCATCCATCCCGAGTTCGGCGACGTGCTGCTCGTGGGCTCCGATCTCCAGTCGGACACGAAGCAGCTTATCCTCAGCTTCACGGGCGCGACGCGGTGGGGCGCTTCGTTCCGGCTGGGGTACACGCTCACGCGCGCCCGCGACCAATCGTCCTACTCGTGCTGCTCGGCGTCGGCCGGGTTCGCGGCCCCGACGACGGCCGGCGACCCGAACGCACGCAAGTGGGGCACGAGCGGCCTGGAGCGGCGTCACGCGTTCGTGGGCACCGTCACGCTCCCGGTGACGCGGGGGCTCGAGGTCAGCGCGATCGGCAACTTCATGTCGGGAGCCCCGTTCACGCCGATCGTCGGGTCCGACATCAACGGCGACGGCGCCAAGAACGACCGCGCCTTCATCTTCAATCCCGCGCTGACGGCGGACACCGCGATCGCGAACGGCATGCAGGCGCTGCTCGCGACGGCCCCGTCTGCCATCCGCAGGTGTCTCCGACGCCAGCTCGGCGGGATCGCCGCGCGCAACTCGTGCACCGGTCCCTGGCAGGCCTCGCTCGATTTGCAGGTCAACTGGCGACCCGAGTGGTTCGGGCTCGACCGGCGGCTTACAATGTCGCTCCTGACGGTGAACCTGCTGGGGGGCCTGGACGAGTGGCTCCACGGCCGCGCGCAACTGCGTGGCTGGGGCTACGCCCCTGCCCCCGACCCCGTGCTGCAGTATGTGCGCGGCTTCGACCCGACGACGAACCAGTTCCGCTACGCCGTGAACGGGCGATTCGGCGGCATTGCCAGCGCCAGCGGCGGCGTCACCGTTCCGTTTCAGATCGCGCTTCAGGCGCACCTGGCGGTTGGACCCGGACCGATCCGTCGAACACCGCGCGGCGTCCGGCAAGCGGCTGCGAGCCTGCCCGCGCCAGCTCTCCCCACCAACCCTATCACCGCGATCCTCGGCCTGCGGGATTCGTTCGGCTGCACGCCCGACCAAGCCGCCCAGCTGCGGGCGATCGCCGACTCGCTCGACGCGCGCAACCGCCTGCTCCCCGAGTCGCTCGATGCCGGCGTGCAGCTCGCCGCAGCGCGGGACAACGCCCGGTGGGCGCTCGAGCGCGCGCGCGCGGTGCTCACTCCCGCGCAATGGAACAAGCTCCCCGATCCGCTCAAGGCTCCCGGACCGGCCTTGAACGATTAGGCGGGGCTCGCTCACACCGCCGTCAGCCCGCTGACATCCTCCGGCCGCGCGAGATGCACGTGCGCCACCCTGCGTCCCCGCGCCAGCAGGGCGCGCACGTCGCCGCGCGCCTGGGCGCGCTTCAGTCGGCCGAACGTCGTGCCCATCTCGGGCACTGCGGCGTCTTCGGCGTCGTCCGCGGTGACAACGAGGAAGAGGCCGGTGTTCGGGCCGCCCTTGTGCAGCTGCCCGGTGGAGTGGAGGTAGCGCGGACCGAAGCCAAGCGTGGTCGCGCAGCCGAGCGCGCGGGCCCACGCCGCGCGCACCTCCTGGAGCCGCGCGGTGATCTCGGGGGTGGGCCGGAGGTACGCGAGGATCGCGACGTAGTCTCCCCGAAGCGCCGCGCGCCGCAGCGCGTCCGGGGTGAGCGTCGCCAAGGGCTCCCCTGCATTGGCCCGCGCGAGCTCGGCGCGCGCCAGCGCCTTCGCTTCCTCGACGTCGGGCTGATCGAACGCATTGACGCCGAGTCGCTCGCACAGCTCCCACGTGGCGTATTGCCACTTCAGGAACTCCGCGCCCAAATCGAGGGGATCGGCCGCAAAGTCTGTGACGATCTCCGCGTCGGCGCGCGCCTCGCGGACCGGATCGTCCACGACCGGGATCAGGCCGCGCCCGCCCTTTCCGGTGCTCTCGGCCACGAGCTGCTCGACCCAATCCGCCAGCCGAGCGACGGGCGGCGGCGGGCGGAGGACCAGCTTGTCCCGCCCGGCGGCGGCAGCCTCCGCGAGCCGCGCCCCGAACGCCCGGGCCCCGCGCGGGTCGACCGACTGGGCGCGCCGCAGCAGCGCTCGACCGTCCGCACCGATCAGCGCCGCCGGCAGCATGCCGACCACGGTGAGGGCCGCGTAGCGCCCGCCGACGTCCACGGGATGATGGAACACCGCGCGGAAGCCTCGTTCGCGGGCCAGCGCCGCGAGCGGCGTCCCGGGATCCGTGATCGCGACGAACCGCCGCCGCTCCGCCCGCGCGGCGAAGAAGTGGTAGCAGGCGAGGGTCTCGAGCGTGGTCCCCGACTTGCTGCTGATCACGAACAGCGTGCGGTCGAGGTCCGGGGCGCGGGCGATGGCCAGCACCACAGCGGGATCCGTGCTATCGAGGACCGAGACTGACGCGTTCTTGAAGCTCGCCGCCAGCACGTGGACGACGAGGCTCGAGCCCCCCATGCCGCATACGACCACGCGCGCCACACCGTCGCGCTGCACATCGGCGGCGAAGCGCACCAGGGGATCCCACAACGCGAGCGAAGCGCGCGGGGCGTCGATCCAGCCGAGCCGGTTCATACGGCGGCCAAACATAACGCACCCTCGCCAGCCCTGTGGTGGTTCATTAGGTTTGCCCGCGAGGTCGCCGTGATGCCGCTCAGTCGGAGTACCCGTGCCTTGGTGGCGATCGCCGCCGTCTCGTTCCCGGTGATCGTCGTGGCCTACCTGGTCGCTCCCCCCGACCATTGGGCACGCGCGCTGGCCTATGGCGCCGCCGCGGTGTTGGTCGTCGTCGGCACGCTCCTCCTCGCGCGCTTTGCCCATTCCCTTCGCGTCGACCGGCGCTACGCCGACCTGCTGGAGAACGAGGTCGCGCACCAGACCCGTTCGCTCATGGACTCGCTCGCCGCCACCGCGGAGGCCGAGCGCAATCTGCGGCTGGTCATGGACGCCGTCCCCGATGCGATCATCGTCGTCGACCGCGAGGGCCGCATCCTCGAAGCGAACGCACCCGCCGAGAGTATGGCGGCCGGGGAGGCCCCGCTGCAGGGCCGGACGGTGTTCGAGTTCTTCGCCCCCGCCGCGGCCCCGGTGGTGGGCGAGCGCATGGCCGCCGCCTTCGGCGGCGAGGTCCAGCGCTTCGAGGTGTCGTTCGTGCAGGACGACGGCACGCGGGGCCTCCGCTCCGTGCTGTACGCGCCCGTGCGCGAGCGGGGGGGCGGCAAGATCGCGCGCGTGCTCGTGCTGGCGCGCGACGTGACCGATCAGAAGCGCACCGAGGCCCAGCTTCAGCAGGCGGAGAAGCTCACGGCGATGGGCCAGCTCGTCAGCGGCGTGGCGCACGAGATCAACAACCCGGCGGCGATCATCTCCGGCTTCGCGCAGACCCTGTTGCTCGACGACCTGAAGCCCGAGCACCGCGACATGCTCCAGATGGTGTACGACGAGGCCACGCGAATCGGCCGCATCACGTCGAACCTCCTGGCTTTCGCGCGCGCGGGCGGCAAGCAACGGACCCTCGTGGACCTGAACGACATCGTACGCCGCACCTTCGCGCTCCGTTCCTATCACCTGGCCACGCTGAACATCACGGTGTCCCTCCAGCTCGACCGGGACGACCCGAAGATCTGGGCCGATGCATCCGAGCTGCAGCAGGTGCTCCTGAACCTCCTGATCAACGCCGAACAGGCCCTCGTGACGGTCGAGCCGCCGCGCACCATCACCGTCCGCAGCCGCGCCGGCGAGCACGAAGCGGTGCTCGAGATCGCGGACTCGGGCCCCGGCATTCCGCCCGAGATCCGCGCCAAGATCTTCGACCCCTTCTTCACCACCAAGGCGGAAGGCGTGGGCACGGGCCTCGGCCTCTCGATCTGCTACGGCATCGCGCACGAGCACGGCGGCCGTATTTGGCTCGAGTCGGAGCCCGGCAGGGGCGCGCGCTTCTTCGTCGCCCTGCCGCGCGATCACCGGCACGACGCGCGCGCGCCCCTCGATACGGCCGCCCCGGCTCCCCCGCCCACGGCCGCGACCGGCACGCTCACCGTGCTCGTAATCGACGACGAGACCGCACTACGCAACGCGCTGCTGCGCTTCCTCGGCCGTCGCGGCATCCAGGGCCACGGCGCGGCGGACGGCACCGAAGCGCTGGGCCTGCTGGGACAGCGGGACTTCGACGTCATCATCTCGGACGTGCGCATGCCCGGCATGAGCGGCCGCGAATTCCTCGAGCGACTGCGCCGCGAGCGGCCTGAGCTGACGGCGCGCGTCGTGTTCTCGACCGGCGACACCTTCGCCCCGGAGACGGCGACGTTGATCAGGGAGTCGGGCGTGCCCACGGTCACGAAGCCGTTCGACTTCGCGGCGCTCGAGCGGGTGGTTCGAGAGGTCGCCGCCGCAGCCGGACCGCAGCGCCTAAAGACTTGACAGCTGTACAACTTCTTTACAACAGCTGAGCTTGAAGGGACGGCGCTAGGAAGACGTAAGTCATTGTAATGACGAGCTGTAGCCGTCTGGCACGGTCGGCATGCCGTGTGCCTTCCTCACGTGCGGAGCAAGCAAGCAACTCAGTCTTCGCACGTCGGAGGTACGGATATGTCTGCACCGCGCTGGTCTCAAGCGCTCGCCGCCGCCACGGTCGGCCTGCTGGTCGCGGTGCTACCCACGCCCGCCGCCGCGCAAGCGGTGGGCTGTACGGCCCACAGCTGCACCGCGGTGCAACGCGTCCAGGTGACCGTCCCGACTCGGCTCGGCCTGAGCGGCGCGGGCCCACAGGCCACGGTGCGCGCCAACACCGGCTGGCGGCTCGACGTGAGCGCGGTCGAAAGCGACCGATCGAAGGTCACGGAGATTCGAGACACGCCCCAGGTCTCCACCGCCACGGTGCGCTACACGCTCGTCGGCGCTTGACGCGCCTTAGGGCGCGAGCAGCGTGAAGACCACCGGCAGAGAGTAGGCGCCCGGTGTGTCCAGCCCCCAGCTGTACATCGTCTGAAAGAAAATGCTTGTCGGCGTGCCCGCCGTGGCGCTCCCCGATTTCGCGGTCGCCGGCGTGACGCTCAACGCGGTGAACGGCCCACCGACCGCGGTCCCCCACTCGAGATCCGCCGCCGGCTTGTTGGGGCGGGCATTGACCCCGGGCTGAGTGTTGGTGGCGGTCCACGTCGCCGCCGCGGCGCTGATTTGCAGCCGCCAGGCGCGGTTCGACTTGACGGTCGCGGTCGGTCCGGTATTGGCCACGAAGCCGGCGTCGTAACCCGCCGCGGCGGGAGCCGTCAGCGCCGTGGACGTGGAGGTGAGGGTGAGCTGCATGACATCGGGCACGGTGAGCGTCGCGCTCGTGTTGACCGGGCAGCTCCCGCTCGGCACCGGCGCGCTGCAACTCTGCGCCGCGGCGGGTTCCGCGAGCAGGGCGAGCGCGAGCGACAGCGCCAGGCACCGGAACGTCGCGGCGTACGGGATCACGGCGTGGACGTCCATGCGCTCGTGAACGATCCGGAAGGCGACCCGCTGCCAGCCACCGAGAACCAGTACCCGTTCAACGAGTCGTTCCGCACGATCCCGACATGTCTGCGTGCGGCGGCGTCCACGCTCAAGAACGCATCGAAGTCGACCGTAGTGTCCACCACAACGCCGCTGATCGTCCCGGTGAAGGGGCGGGATCCGTTGACGTCGACGATCGACCCGCTCAGTGCCCCGCCGAGTTCCTGACCGCACTGGCTGGTGATCTGGAGGATTCCGCTGAGGGTAGCGCTCGGGTTCGTCTGAGTCGCGCTGTAGGTCCACGAGCCGAGCAACACCGGTGGAACGGGCGCCGCGCACGCCGTGGGAGCGCGGCAGCCAGCGGTCAGAAACGCCGCCGTCAGCACGGCGGCCGCAAGCGACGGCCCGCGAGACGTGTTCATGAGCGGCCCGGGCCCCCTGGCCGCTGCGGCGAGAAGCGGATCGGTCGCGGATAGAGCGGGATGGTGAGGGCGGGAACCTCGCGCCCCGCCTCCACGCCGAAGCCGGGCAGCTCGCCGCGGATCAACAGGGGCTCCTTCAGACCCGTGAGATCGAGGTCGATCCGGTACTGGCCAGGTGGCAACGCGTGGAACACCGCGGTTCCCGAGCTGTCCGCCCGAGCGCTCCACACGTTGCCGTCGGCGTCCCGCGCGTACACGGCGGCGCCGCGCAGATCGACCCGCGGTGCCGGCTCGCCCTGCGGGACGGTGAGCACGAGGTGCACCACCACCGGCGCCGTGGGCGTAACGCCGATCTCCACGCGCCGTTCGCCGCGCAGCGGCCGGTTCGCGGGGCTCGCCACGAGGCCGAACGGCAACGAGCTCTCGTCCAACTCGGCCGGCACGTCCGTCTGACGGAAAAAGCGGAACGCGCCGTTGGCATCCGTGATCACCGACTCGCCGTCGCGACGCACCAGCGCCCCGGTGACGGCGGGCTCCCCGGCGTCCCGCCGCCCGTTCGCGTTCAGGTCCTCGTAGACCATGCCCGCCATGGTGGCCGGTCGCGCCCGGACGACGATCGGGCGCTCGAGCTTGAGCACGAAGTTCCAGCCCGAGCTGGCCGCGGCGAGGAACAGCGGGTTGTGCTCGGCGTCCAGCCGCACCACGAGCGTACCGGGAACGGGGGCGCGCAGTCCGAGGCGCACGACCGTGGCGCCGGGTCGCGCCCCGAACCAGTCGTAGCGTTGGACGCCGGCGTCGAGCAGCGCGGCCCCGTACCCCGGGAGCGGCACGGCGTCCACTCGCAGGCCCACGGAGTACTGGCGCGGGACAAAGCCGACACCCGGCCCGTTCTGCTGGTAGTCCGCCGTGGCACCGAGGACGCCCCCGGGCGACGCCCACTGCACCGCGCCGCTCAACTCCACGTGGTCGGCGCTGGGCGCGATGCTGCCACCGCCCGCGAACGCGGTGGTGCGCGTGGCGCGCCCCACCGTGGCCGAGCCGGTCCCGAGCAGTCGGCCGAGCCGGGCGGTGAGTCCCACGCGCCCGTCCGTCTCGCTGTTGCCGAACGTGCCCAGCGTGTCGGTGGCTTCAAAGCGACTGGAGCGCGCCTCCACCTCGAGGGTGGCCCACTCCGTGAGTGCGAACTGTGGCGCCACCGACCACCCCGACGAGGCCAGACGGTTGAACGCGGGGCTCGTGTCGCGCGCGGCCCACAGGCCGGCGTTCAACGCGATGCCGGCCGCCAAGCGGCGCGCGCCATACACCGTGAGCATGTCCCGCGCCGGCGCGAAGGCGGCGCTGCCGCCCGGCGCGTGCGTGTAGCGCAGGAACAGCGACGTCCCGTCGTCCCCGACGCGCTTCGCTTCGGCGAGCCAACCCAGCCCCTGGCCCGCGGCGAACCAGCGCTGGGCCAGTTCTGCCGAGACCAGCGTCCCGGCGTAGAGCGGCGGCGACGTCGCGCCAACCCCGAGCGCCCGCAGCTCGCGGCCCCCGGGGATCGCCTCGATCGCGTCCGTCGCGGTGCCGCGCACCCAACCACCGCCGACGTCGAAGCCGAACTGCGTGCCCAGGAGGTGGCCGCTCCCGCCGTTCGCGGTCCCGGCCGAGGCGATGACCGGCGCGCCCAGCAGCGTCGCCGCCGACCAGCGCGGATCCGTGTAGGAGAACGCCGCGCCGCTGCCCCAGAAGTTGGCGCCGGTGACATCAGAGAACGTCTGCGTCGTATGGCCGCCGGTGAGCCGCCAGCGCGGGCCGGTGAGCGAGAGAAAGCTCGTACCCGGAAAGTATCCGACACGGGCGAGGCCCCAGAGATGCGCGGCGTCGAGGCCGGCGCTCTGCACCAGGTGCCCGTACAGCCGCACGGAGTTGGCGACGGGCCCCTCGAGATCGAGCCCGAACACCGGCCTCGCCGGCGCGGTGTCTCCAAGGACCGTGGCGACTCCGGGCGTGACCAGCCACGCCTGCTCGCCCCGCCGCGGCCCGTCGTCCACGACTTCGACCGTGGCTCGCGCTCGCGTCATCTCACCAGCCCCGTTCGAGACGACGAACTGGACGGGCGACGACCCAGTCGACGCGCCGCGCGGCACCGTGAGGGTCACCTCGGCCTCCGCCAGGGTTCCGGCTTGGAGCACATACCCGCGGGCGGGTACCGCGGGCCAGCGCGCCGGTCCGGTGGCGCGAACCGAGAAGGAATCGACCGCGTTGCCGGTGTTGGTCAACCGGTACCGCAGCGCGACACGCCCGCCCACCCGGGTCGCAAACAGGGCCTGCGCAACCACGAGCGACGCGCGCCGGACCCGTGCGACGTCGACCTCCACAGGCACCTCGATGGCCGATCCCGCCGCGCCGGAAAAGCGGACCCGGGCGACCTCTTGACGACCCGCGCGGGCAGCCGCCGGGACGCCGACGGTCAGGACGACCACGCGATCGGCGTCGCTGCCCGCCGCGAGCTCGCCGTGCAGCCTGCCGAGCACCGGCGCGGTCCCGTCTGGCAGGACCTGGAAAGTCACGTTGCGATCGGCCGACAAGGAGACCGGTGCTCGGACGGCGACCACCTGATAGGTCCCGGGTGCCCCCGCGGCGCGGACCGCCTGCCCGACGCCGGTCGCCGGAATACCCAGCGCCAGCGCGAGCGCGAGCAACCCGACTCGAGGCGCGCTCACGGCGTGGTCACCGTCAGCGTAAAGACCAGCCCGGCCGAATACGTCCCAGGCGAGTCGCCGGTCCACGAGAGCAGCATCCGGAAGAACACCGTGTTCGACCACGGGTCGTTCAACGTGTTCTTCTTCACCGGGCGCGATTCGATCGTCGCATCCGCCGTCGTCATGGCGTTCCACGCGGCGAGGTCGGCCCTGCGCCACTGCAGGTCGCTCAGGGGCTTGCTCCCGCCGAGCGAGGCCGACGACGAGCGCACGGAAACGATGGTCGTGCGGTTCTGCGAAGCGCCGCCCGTGATGGCGACCGTGAACGCGATGCCCGTCAGGTCGGTCACGACGCCGTTGTCGTAGTCTGTCACGGCGGGGGCGGGAAAGACCGCGGGCGCGCCGGTGAGCGTGAGACTCACCTGCGCGCCCCCCGGCACCGCCAGCGTGAGGGCCAGGCCGATCGCCCCGAGGATGCTTCCCCAGCTCGCGCGCCGCATGCTAAGGGACCTGCAGTTCCGTCTGCCCGCCCGCGATCTCGGAACCGCCGTAGTCAATGAGAGCCAGCGCCACATAGCGCCCGGCCGGCAACCCGGGAACATGGATCACGACGCGCCGCGCGGCGCCCGGCAGGACCGGAAACTGGGGAATATCGACGCTCGAGGCTACCGAGTTGTCGAGCCGCCGAAACTCCACGCGGCCGTGCGGCCAGAGCGGCAGGCCGCCGCTATTGTGGAACAGCACAGCCAGCTCGCGCGGCGCGCCTGGACGCGCCTGCACATCCGTGATCTCCCCGTCGCGGGTCAAGCCGGGGGGTGTGACGTACACCTTCACGCCCAGACGCGTGATGTAGGTGACTTGACGCCCTCCCCCCGACGCCGGCGGCGGCGTCGCAGTCTCCACGAACACGACGCTCCAGCAGGCCTGCTTCAGGGAATCCGCGCCGTCGAGCGCGACGCGGACCGCCTGGGCGGAGCGCGCTGCGAGGCGGAGACTCAACGGGAACACCCGCAGGTAGCGCCCGCACGAAGCGGGCAGCTGCCCACTCGGCAGGAAGCGGTGCTCGCCCTTCTCGTCGCGCTCCCAGTCGTTCAGGTAGACGGTCACCTCGGCCACCCGATCGCTCTCGTTCGACACGCTGAACGAGGCGGAACCGCGGCCCAGCGCGTGCGGGTCGAGGAAAAGCTCGACCTGGTCGACCGAGAGCTGGCCGCGCGCTACCCCAGGCACAGCTCCCCCCAACGCGACAAGCGCGGCGAGCGCACCTGCCGCCCACCGCGCCAGACGCCAGACGTGCCGCCCCGACGTCACGGAGCGGTCGCCGTGAAGACCACGTCCATCGTGTACGTACCCGGGGTGTCGAGCGTGTAGTTCCACGCTGTCCGGTAGGACACCGTGCTCGTCGTCCCCGACGTGCCGCCCGCCGAAGCGATGCCCGTCGCCGACGTGCTCAGCGCATTGAACGGCGCGCCACCCGTCACGCTCCACGCGAGGTCGCCCACGGGCTTGTTGGCCCGGGCACCGAGGCCACTCGAACCCCACGTCGCCGTCGCGCCGCTGATCTTGAGGCTCCAGGCCGTGTTCGCCTTCACCGTGGCAGTCAGGGCCGAGAGGTCGTCCTGATGGCCCTGGTTGAACGCCGTCGAGTCCGGCGACGTCAGCGCGCTGCTTGCCGAGCTGAGCGACAGTTTGAGCACTACGGGGACTGTCACAGACGCCGCGTTGGTCAGCGAGCACGGATTCCCGACGCAAACCTGGGCTGAGGCCGGCTGGTACAGGCCGAGCAAGGCCGCCCCCGCCAGAACGAGAGCCAGTGGTCTAAGTGTCATGATGCCATACTCCTATGAGTTGTTGAGCCGCACGCGGGACGCCCGTTGCGCCCGCTCGACACCCCAAAGGGGCAAGGGCTGTGCCTACCTGCTCAATTGCTTGGCGCCGTCAAATTTCTCGACACCACCCCTCCGAACAGCGCCCGAAAATAGCGTTGGAGGGTAGCGAACACAAATGCGCTTCGTCACCCGTCCCGCGTCTTGCGTCTGGCTTAGTGTAAGTGGCGAAATGGCTTAGACAGCAATGCCAGGAGAGATCTCAGCGCCAAAAAACGCTTCATCCGCTCCGAACGGGCTCGCGGACCGGCCCGGCTACCTGATGACGTGATCGGGAGGCCGTGTACTGCAAGAATTTGCACTTGTGGCAGGCTGCAAGATGTCTGGCATGGCCTTCAGACTAGGGAATGCCGAGCCGTTGGCGCAGCGGGACAGGCATGATCGCGACGATATGCTTGATCGGTACGGACAGGGCGAACCCAGGCGCTTGCGGCAAACCCGCCCGATGGACCGCGATCACTTCCCCATCGGCATTGAAGAGCGGACTGCCCGACGACCCGCCGATCGTCATGCCGTCGAACTGGATGACGTCCTCGGTCGCCCGCGAGATGATGCCAGCGGACATCGACGTACGAACCACGGATGAGCGGAGCCGGGCGAACCCGGAGCCTGCCGGATAACCGATGAGCGCCGCGGGCTCGCCCTGTCGCGCCCTAGTCCCGCCCCAGTCGATGGCCGTGAGGTAGGGCCCCTGGTAGCTCCGGACCTTGATGACGGCGAGGTCGCGCTCCTGGGAGGTGGCGACCACATCGGCGTAACGGGCCTGGGACTGATCGGCCATGGTGACCCAGATGGTGTCGGCGCGGGAGTGCAGCGAGTCGGCCACGACGTGCCAGTTCGTGAGCATGTAGCCGTCGGCCGTGATGACGAAGCCGGTGCCGTTGTAATAGTCGCGCCCGAAGCTCGCCGTGATCAGGCCCACCGCGCCCTGGTCTTGCTGTGCGATCGTGGCGAAGTCGCTCGCGCGGATCGCCCGCATCTTCGCATCGAGGTTCTGCGTCTGCCGCTCGGCCGCCGTGACGGCGCGCTTCAGGCTGTCGATGGTCTCCTGCGAGGGAGCGCGGCGCTCGGCCGCGGCAAGCTCATCGCGCATCCGCTGCAGGTCGGCCTGGGCCGCCACTCGCCGCGCCTCACCCGCGGCGAGCTGGGTGCTAAGAGCCGCCTGCGCGCGGTCCAACGCTGCGCGCAGCTCCGCGGTGCGAGTCTCCGCCGCCCGGAGCTGTGTCCGCAGGCTCTCGACCTGAGTAGCCGGAGCGGCCGCGGCGCGGGCCGCCGCGAGTTCCTGACGCAGTCGCTGCGTCTCCGCACGGGCCGAGTCCTCCGCCGTGCGACGCGCCGCTTCCGTCTGCCGCACCTGCGAGGAGAGGAGCCAGTACACCCCGTACACGGCTCCCCCCAGCAGGACAACGAGCACCATCGCGACACCTGAGAGCCACCGCAACTTACGACGGGAGTCCCTGCCGACCTCCGCCGCTACTGCCCGGAGGAACCCCGTCGAGCCGCGCTTCCCCCGCCGTCGCTCTTCCCGAGCCTGCGCGATGGCCTGGCTGATCAAACCCTTGAGAGTCCGCTGGCCGGGCCTGGCCGGGGCGCGGGCGACCGGCATCGCGGGCGACGTCCCGAGTCCCTCGACCAGCAGGACGGGCCCCCCCCGGCCCAGGGCGATGCGGTCGCCCAGCCGAATGGGGATCGGCTCCGCGACGGGCTCGTCGTTGACGAACGTACCGTTGGTCGACCCGAGGTCGCGCACGACCAGGGCGCCCGAGGAGCCGACCGTGAGCTCGGCGTGTACCCGGGATACGACCTTCGATGCCCCGCCGAGATGGACCTCGCACTCGTGCCCCCGGCCCAGCCGGATGCGGACGCCGCGTGCCTCGTAGCGTCGGCCCGTGGCGGCCTCGAGCAGGGTGACGGCGTAGGCGCGGGCCTCGACCGGTGTGCGGCGCCCAGGGAGCCGGGGAACAGGGAGCGCCGCTTCCGACAGGCCGGCGTGCTCTGGTATGGTGGGCGGGAGGCCTTCCGTGACGGCGGCGACCGAGAGCCGGGGGCCGGTCTCGCCCAGCGAGATCAAGTCGCCGGGCCGAAGCACGGCCGGGCCGGTCAGACGGCGGCCGTTCAGGAAGGTGCCGTTGCGACTGGCGAGATCGGCGAGGCGCCATCCCCCGCCGCCATGCCGGAGCTCGGCGTGCACCGCGGAGACGACGCCGGCCCCGGCACTCTCCAACACAACCTCGCACTCGGGGCTGCGGCCCAGTCGCGCGACGTCCCCGCGGACTTCTACTGCCTGCCGCGTGGCGAGGTCGATCAGCTTGAGGTAAGGCACGAGGCGCCGCTCCAGGCGTCTGCCCGGATCAGGCCGTGGCGGGCTTGGCCTTGTTGCGGCGGTCGGGCAAGACGCGGCGGGGCACGCGGGAGCGCCGCACGCCCCGCCGGCGTTCGCTGCCCGTGCGGCGCGCGGCGCCAGACCGCCGCTCGACCGGGACGGTCGCAGGATCCCCGCGGCGATCAGGCCCTGACCGCCGGTCCACACTCGACCGGCGGTCGTCGAGCTGGCGTCGGTCGTCGCGGCTCCGGCGGTCGGGCAGGGGTTCGTAGCCGATGGGGCCCTCGTCGAGCGGGTTGGGGGCCCTAACCTACCGGCGACGGGGCGGCGCGGCTAGTGCGCCCCCCCCTCCCCCCGCAACCGGACATCAACGTCCGCGACCACCTCTTCGGCGTGACCCTTCCGGACCCAGCCGCGGTGCTTGCCGCGGTCACGCACCTCGGTCAATCCCCGCACGGTGACCCGCTGGCCATCCGGGTTCACGAACACGCGCACCACCTCGTCGTCGCCGCGGCGAGCCCAGATGACGCGGTTCGGCCCAGCCTGCTCCACCCGATACACCACATACCCGCGGCGCACCAGCACCTCGCGCGTCACGACGACGACGCGCTCGGCCGGCGCGACGTACACGTACTGGACCGGCTCGGCGTACACCACCTCCGCCCGGGTATAGACGCCCGGACCGCAGGCGGCAAGCGACAGCGCCAGCACGGGAACGAGACGCCTCATCGATCCTCCTGGAAAGGCTCCCTGGTTAAGACCCCGCTCGGCCGGCTGCGTTACCGCGGTGTGACGCCGATCACACGCGGCGCGCTGCTAGCTTACTCCCGCCATGGACAACCTCGCCCATACCCTGGTCGGCGCGGCGCTGGGCCGCGCCGTCGCTGACCGCAAAGCGCCCGCGGCGGGCTGGATCGGTGCCATCGCCGGCAACGCACCGGATTGGAGCGAGCTGCTGGTCAGTCCCGGCGCCTGGGGAGGAGCGCCGGGGTCGGCCCCGGCGTACCTCGTGTATCACCGCGGTATCACGCACTCCTTCGTGGGCGCCGTCATCGAGATCGTCGTGCTGACCGGCCTCGTCGGCTTGATCCTCACGTGGCGGACGCGCGCCGACGCCGGCGCGCGACCTCCGTGGCGCTGGATCGCGGTCTGCGTCGCCGCCGCCGTCGCGAGCCACCTCTACCTCGACTGGCAGGGCTCGTACGGCCTGCGTCCGTTCCTGCCGTGGAGCGGGCGCTGGTATTACGGGGACTGGGTCGCGATCGTCGATCCATTCTTCTGGGCGGTGCCGCTCGTCGCACTGGCGTGGGGCTCCCGGCGCCATTGGGCGCCGGCGCTCCTCGTACTCCTGGTCATGAGTGGGGTCACGACGCTCGTGCTCTGGACGGGGAGGTCGATCGTTGCGGCGTGGGTGCGCCTCGGCGTGACGGCACTCATGGCGGCGTGCGTGGTCGGCTGGACGAAGCATTGGTTCGGTGTCGCCGGGCGGCGGCGTGCCGCGGTCTACGGCCTCCTGCTGCTCGCGGCCTACGCGGCGCTCCAGGGGGCGGCGAGCGCGGTCGTGAAGGCGCGGTCCCGTGACGCGGCCGTACGCCGTTTCGGCCCCGGCGCGACCTGGGCGGCGCTCACGCAGGTGGGACGGCCGTTCCACTGGGAGCCCGTCTGGGCGTCACCCGACAGCATCGCCGGCCCCGGATGGGCCGTTCCCCGTCATCTCGACACGCCGGCCGTCCGGCAGGCGCTCGCCACTCCGCGCGGCCGCGCGCTCGCGCAGTTCGCGCGCTTCCTTGCGGCAGACGTCGACTCGAGCGGCAACGAGCTCAGGGTGTTTCTGCGGGACGCGCGCTTCGACCCGACGGCTCGCCGCGGGAGCTGGGCCGCGGTCGAAGTCAGATTACGGTGAGGGGGGTGGCATCGGAGAAGCTGAGCCCCGAGCCGCGCCGGTCGCCGCCCTGGCGCCGCGCGACCGGGCCGCGCCGTTCGCGCCCCCGGCGGTCCGGCCCGAGGCGGCGCTCCGTCGCCACGCCGAGCCGCTCGACACGTCGCTCGCTGACCCGGCGGTCGAGCCAGCGGCGTCGCTCGCCCTGCACCCGGCGCTCGATGCGGTGGCGCTGTTCGGGGTATTGGGCCATGCAGCAATCTGCTCGGCCCCGGGCACGGCTGCCAGGGTCCCGGGTTCCGTTAGATTGTGCGGCGCCATGACCAGTCCCCCGGTCGATCGCCTCGAGGGCCTCGTGCAAGCGCTCGACCCCGCTTTCCGGCTCGACCAGGAGGTGGTAGTGTCGCCCGAGCGGGCGTTGTATCGCGCCTGGGACCGGATCCTCAAGCGCTACGTCGCCCTGCGGGTCCATCTGGTGCCGGACGCGCCCGGTCGCGCCTGGTTCCTGCGCGAGACGGAAACGCTGGCGGCGCTCGACCACCCCGCGATCCGCCACGTGTATGCCGCCGGGATCGTCGGCCCCTTCGCCTACCGCACGGCGAACTGGATCGAGGGCGAGGGTCTCGCGGAGGCGCTGCGCCGCGGGCCACGCCCGATCCCGACCGCTCACGCGCTGGTGCGCGACCTGCTGGGCGCGCTCGAGCACGCGCACGCGCGCGGGGTGATCCTGCGGCGGATCGTCCCGATCGCGCTGATGCTCGAGCCGTCCGGCCGGTCCGTGATCACCGACCTGCGGTACGCCAACTGGTGCCTGCCGAACGTGCCGCCGGAGGAGCGCGGGGCGGGCGGGGCGTTCGTCGCGCCGGAGATCCGGGCCGGGGCTCCCGGCGAGCCGGCGAGCGACGTGTACGCCGTCGCGGCGCTCGTCTACTGCGTCCTCACCGGCCAGGAGCCCGACGCCGACCCGGCCCGCATCGTGCCGCCGCGACGCCTCCGCCCGGCGATCCCGGCGGCGCTGGAGCGGGTGCTGCTGCGGGCGCTGCAGGCGCAGCCGAGCGCGCGATACTACACCGCGACGGAGATGCTCGAGGACTTCGTCAGCGACGCCGGCGTGTTCCAGGAGCCCGCCGCCACGCCGCAGGTCGCCGAGGCCGGCTACGAGGGGCGGCTGCGGCGGGCGCTGGGCGATGACTACGAGCTGCTCGAGGAGATCGGCTCGGGCGGGTTCGGACGCGTGTACCGCGCGCGCGATCTCGGGCTCGAGCGCGAGGTCGCGATCAAGGTGCTGCACCCGTCGTTCACGGCCGACCCCATGGTGATGGAGCGGTTCCGGCGCGAGGCGCAGCTCGCCGCGCGGCTGCGCCATCCGAGCATCGTGAGCATCTACGACATTATGGGCCGCGCGGGGCTGCAGTGGTACACGATGGAGCTCGTACCGGGCGCCAACCTGGCGCAGCTCGTCGAGCGGCAGGGGCCGCTGTCGGTGGAGCAAACCGTGCGGCTGCTGGACCGGGGATTGTCCGCGCTCGAGCACGCCCACGCCCTAGGGCTGGTGCACCGGGACCTGAAACCCGAGAACATGCTGATCGAGCCGGACGGCCGGCTGCGCATCACGGACTTCGGGCTGGCGCTCGCGCTGCGCGGCGACGGCCGCTTCGGCGGCGCGACGTCGCGCAGCGGCACGCCCCAGTTCGCCGCGCCCGAGCAGCTGCTCGGCGAGAGGGTGGATCAGCGGGCAGACCTCTACTCGCTCGCCGCCGCGGCATACTTCGCGCTGCTCGGCCGCCCGCCGTTCGAGGGCTCCACGCCCGAGAGCGTGCTCGCCCGCCAGACGACCAACGACCTGCCGCCGCTGCACGCGGCGCGCGCCGAGGTGCCGCGGGAGCTGGAAGACGTGCTGCGCAAGGCGCTGGCGAGCGATCCCGGCGCGCGCTACCCCAGCGCGACCGCGTTCCGCGAAGCGCTGCGCCGCTCGCGCGGCGTCCTGTTCCGGCTGCGGGCGCTGCTGCGCGGCGACTGACCGGGCGCCGCTAGCGCCAGCGAAAGATCCGGAGCGCGACCCCGAAGCTCACGAGCCCCCAGGCCACCACGATCGCGAGCGGCGGCCCGAGCTGGGCGAGCGCGGTGCCGTCGATCATCACGGCGCGGAGCGCGTCGTTCAGCGCCGTGAGCGGCAGCGCCTTCACGAACGGCTGCATCGCGTCCGGAAAGCGGGCATAGGAGAAGAACGTGCCTGAGAGAATCCACATCGGCAGCATCACCAGATTCATGAGTCCCGAAACGGCTTCGATCGTGCGCGCGCGGCTCGCGACCAGCATGCCGAGGCCGGCGAACGACAGCGCACCGAGCGTGGTGATGAACCCGAGCGCTACAAACGAGCCGCGCACGCCGACGTGGAACATCCACCAGCCGAAGCCGACCAGCGCCGCGATCTCGAGAAACAGGAACACCAGCCGCGACAGGACGAACGACAGGAGGTAGTGGCTCTTGCGCATCGGCGTCGCCATGTAGCGCTTCAGCAGCTTCTTGGTGCGCGCCTGCACGACCGAGAAGCCCACCCCCCACAGGCCGCTTCCCATGAGGTTCATGCCGAGAAGGCCGGGGATGAGGAAATCGATGTAGCGCGACCCCGGCTCCGTGACGCGCTCGTCGCGCACCACCGCGGGATCGGCCCGGCCATGCGCGCGCTGCACCGCCGCGTCCACCTCGAGGCGCGCGAGGCGGCTCTCGGTGCGGGTCGAGTCGTAGCGGTATACGATCGGATCGCCCGGCAGCACACCGAGGGCGACGCGCCCGGTGCGGAGCGCGAGCCGCGCCTCCCCCGAGTCGAGCACGGTAACGGCGAGGCCGGGGGCTCCCCTCCGCAGCGCCGCCGCGAGCGCGCTGTCTCCTGGCCCCCGCAGCACCGCCACCCGCAGCTCGCCCGGCCCCCGGTTGCGGAACGCAATGCCGAGCGCGAAGGCGAGCACGATGGGAAACCCGAAGACCCAGAAGATCGCCTCCGGCTCGCGGTAGAACTCGCGCATCCGGGCAAGGGTGAGCTGCCCCAGCGGGTGATCACGCATCGCGCAGCTGCCTCCCGGTGAGCGCCACGAAAACGTCCTCGAGCGTGGCGTGGTGGGTGGCGAGCAGCGACAGCTCCGCGCCGCGCCGTTCGAGCAGGGCGAGCAACGCGGGCACGGCGCGGTGCACCTCCGCGACGGTGAGCGCGACGCGATCGGGTCCGAGGCGCACGGTGCGCACGCCGGGCAGCGCCGCGAGGTCTTCCGGCGGCGGCGCCGCCCCAGGGCGGCCCGTGCCGTCCGCGAGCGCGAACTCGACGACGTGCTCCGCGCCGAGCGAGGCGATGAGCGCGCGCGGCGTGTCGAGCGCAATCACTTTGCCATGGTCCATGATCGCCACGCGATCGCACAACCGCTCGGCTTCCTCCATGTAGTGCGTCGTCAGCAACACCGTGCCGCCCGCCGCCCGGAAGCGGCTGATCACGTCCCACAGCTGGCGCCGCGACTGCGGGTCGAGCCCGGTGGTGGGCTCGTCCAAGAACAGGAGCTCCGGCCGGGACACGAGCGCGCACGCCACCGCGAGCCGCTGCTTCTGCCCGCCCGAGAGCTTGCCCACCCACGCCCGCCGTTTCTCCTCGAGCTCGACCAGAGCCAGCACCTCGTCGACGGAGTGCGACGCGCGGTAGAACGAGCGGAACAGCCGGACGGTCTCCTCTACCGTCAGCTTGTCGGCGAGCTGGGTCTCCTGGAGCTGGATGCCCAGGCGCTCACGCAGCGCCCGCGCCTCCGCCCCGTCGGTCCAGCGCCGCCCGAGCACCTCCACCTCCCCGGCGTCGGGCACGGTGAGACCCTCGAGAATCTCGATGGTGGTGGTCTTGCCGGCGCCGTTCGGCCCGAGCAGGCCGAAGCACTCCCCCGTCTCGACCGCGAGGTCAATCCCCGCCACGGCCACGACCTCGCCGTAGCGCTTCACGAGCTGGGCGCAGCGAATGGCAGGGAACACGTCAGGCTGGTTTCTTCGGCTCCGGCGTCATCGCCTGCTTCAGCGCCTGGTCGAGCTGGATGTACAAGCTGCTCACGCCCTCGGTGAGCCCACGGAGCTTCATGTTGATGCCGCCGCCGCGCCCCGCCATCACGGACATCGCGCCGGCCACGTCGCCGATGGTCCCGATGTTCGCGGTGAGCGCGCGTTGCCGCATCTGCGAGGTCTCTTTCGCGATCCGCTCGCACAAGTGCTGGACGGTGTGCGTCGCGGCGGCGCGGTTCGCCTCGAGCTCGGCGACCAGGTGCTTCACGACGTCGACGGTCCGCTGAAACTCGTGGATCTCCTCGATGCGGCGCAGCTGCTCGGGGCTGAATTTCTGCTGCGCCATGGGCGCGCTCAGGGCTTGCCGTCGAGCGCTTCGGCCAACACGCGGCCGTCCAGCGGCTCGGCGGGAGTGAGATCGAGCAGCCGGGCGAGCGTCGGGGCGATGTCCACCGTGTTGACCCGCCCGTCGTAGGCGCCGCGCTTCACGCCGCGCCCGAAGAGCAGCAACGGCACGTGCGCGTCCAGGTCCGACGGCTGTCCGTGCATCGCGATCGCCGGCCCGTTCGCGTAGCCCCACACGGCATAGGGCTTGAGCGTCACGACGAGCTCGACCCCTGCATCAGGCGGAACCTGATGCACCCAGCGGCGCACCACGGCGTCGGTCGTGTCGCGCCGTGCCAGGTCGGCGGGCCGGTCGACCCGCGCCACGCCGGGCAGGGCGCGCAACCGCGCTGCCACGCCTGCGAGCACGCTGTCCACGTCCACCCCCTGGGCCGCGAGCTTGGCGCGATCGGCGAGCACCAGCAGGCCGGTATCGAACTGGAGCCAGGCGGCGCCGCCGACGCGCCCGTCCAGCGCGGCGTTGACGCTGTCGAGGATGCTGTCCGGGACGACGCGCACGGCGCTGGGGTGGCCCAGCGCCCGGGAGCGCTCGGGAAACGGCGTCACACCGTGATCCGCCGTCAACACGACCAGCACGTTCTCCTTGCCGTAGCGCACGAACAGCTGCTGCAGGAACCAGCCGAGGTAACGGTCGAGCCGCAGCACCTGGTCGTGGATCTCGCGCGAGTCGGGCCCGTAGGCGTGCCCCACGGCGTCCGTCGTGGAGAGGCTGACGGCCAGCAGGTCGGTCGCGCCGCGACCCCCCAGGCCGAGCGCCCGCACGCCCTCCAGCGCGAACGCGAGCGTGAGCGAGTCCATCGCGGGAATCCCCGCAAACGCCACCGCCGCCACCGTGCTGTCGGCAGGCAGGAGGTGCGGGAAGGTGACGTCCCGGCCGCCGTTCTCGTATGGCTCGCTGTCCGGCTCGGGATAGGCGCGCTCGGGCAGGAGCAGGGTCCAGCCGCTCGCGGCCGCCCGAAACGGAATGCGGCGCCCGTTGAACTCGCGCACCCACAGCGGGAGCGAGTCGGCGTAGTAGCGACTGGTCGTGAAGAACCCCGACTGGTACCAGTACACCTGCTGGCGCGCGCGCCCGATCGGCAGGATTGCGCCGCGGTCCTTGCGCGACACCGACAGCGCGCGCGCCTTCGGCTCCGCGGCCTGCAGCCAGTCGAACAGCTCGGTGCCCCGGAAGCGCGCGGGCGAAGCGCCCGGCCCGACGATGCCGATGAGCGGCGCCGCCGAGTCCTGGACGCCCGCGGTGTTCCGGATGATGCCGGTGTGGGCCGGCCAGCGGCCCGACAGAATCGTGGAATGCCCCGGCGCGGTCTCGGTGACGGCGTGATCCTGGTAGGCCTCGGTGAAGTCGGCCCCCTGCTTCACGAGCATCGCCAGCCCGCCGTTGAGCTGCGTGCGGTAGCGGTCGAGGTAATCCCGCCGCAGCTGGTCCACGGTGATGACGACCACGAGCTTGGGCTGGGGTGCGTGCCCGGCGCCGGACAGGAGCAGCAGGAGCGTTCGTAGCATGGGCGAAAAATAGTCAGAAATAGTCAGGCGGTGACCGCTACTGGAGCCTCACGCCGCTCCCGGAAGGCGAGCAGGCCCGCGACCGCCACGATGCCGGCGGCCAGCAGGAACGGGACACCGTGGCCGAATCCGTCGAACAGGAGGGTCGCGCCGACCGGACCTACGATGCTGGTGATCCCCCGGAACGTCTGCTGCGCCCCCATGACCAGACCGAACTCGTGCTTGGCGGTGCGCTGGCTGACGAGCGACGTGGACGCGGGAAAGAGCAGGGCCGTTCCCATCGGGACGAGGGCCAGGAAGACGATGAAGAGCGCCATCGCCGGGCCGCCCGGCATCAGCGCCGCGGGAACCGGCATCAGCGCGAGGCCGAGGCCCAGCAACACCGTGCCGATCTGCATAGTGCGCACCTCACCGAATCGGTCGTTGAACCATCCGACCAGCGAAAAGCGCATGAGCACGCCGACAATCCCGAAAACCGGAAAGAAGTATCCGATCGTGTCCTCGGTGACGGCGTACGTGTCCTTCAGGTACAGGGCGAGCACGCCGATGACCACATTGAGCGCCAGCATCCCCACCACGTAGATCCAGATCACCCGATGCGCCGGGGTGGCCGGGTGTCGCACAATCTCCCACAGGGCCTGCCGCACCGGGCGCGCCTCCGTCGAACGGTGACGGCCGCTGTCCGTCAGCGCGGGCCCGTCCGAGACGCGCGACTCGGGGAGCCACTTCCAAGCGAAGTAGACGTTGATCAACACCAGGACGGCCGCGACCACGCCGGGGACCTCTGTGCCGAAGTGATGCGCGCGCGAGCCGATGATCGGCCCGACGACCACGCCCGCGCTCGTCGCTGCGGAGAGCCATCCCAGCGCCTTCGCCCGTTCGGCCGGCGCCATCGTGTCCGCCACGTAGGCCTGAGCGACGCCGGTGGTCCCGCCGCCGAGGCCCTGCACGACACGAGACGCGAACAGGAGCCAGAGCGTGTTCGCAAACCCGAAGATCAGGTAGGCGAACGCCGACGCGCCCAGTCCGACGATCATCGCGGGCCGCCGCCCATACCGATCGGAAAACCTTCCCCAAACAGGCGAGGAGACCAACTGCGCGACGGCGAAGGACGCGATCAGCGGTCCTACCATCCACTCCCGCGCGTGCAGGTGCACCGCGTAGAACGGCATCAGCGGCGCGACGAGCATCAGGCCCAGGATGTCCACGAAGCACACCGCCATGAGCACCGAGAGCCGCTTCATCGCCTCGCTCCGAACCCGAGCACGAGCGCGCTCACCAGCATGAGGATCACCCCGAACGCCGCGGCGACGCCCAGCTCGTTGAGGCGCAGGCTCGACATGATCTCGATGGAAATCGGGCGGTTGTCATAGGTGTAAAGCACGATGGACGTCACAAAGTCGCCCAGCGCGGCCACGAAGGCGAGACTCCCCCCGGCGGCGAGCGCCGGCCGGAGCAGCGGCAGGGTCACACGGCGGAAGGTGGTCCAACGCCCGGCGCCGAGGCTCGCCGCCGCTTCCGCGAGCGCCGGGTCCAGCTGGCGGTAGCCCGCGAGCACCGCGCGGCCAGTGATCGGGAGATTGCGCACCAGATACGCGAGCGGCAGCAGGAACACGGTGCCGACGAGGACCCAGCGGAGCGCCAGCGGGGCGTGCACGCTGAACGTGGTCGTGAGCGCGATCGCGAACACGGTACCGGGCAGGGCCCAGGGGAGCGCGATGAGGGTCTCGATCGGCCCGCGCCACCGGTCGCGGGGGGAGGGGGCATGGAGGGCACGGGGGGCACGGGGGGCACGGGGGGCACGGGGGGCACGCTGCCCGCGTGCGAGCGCCCCGGCCGCGAGCGCCAGCGCGACGGCGCCGAGGGTGCTGGCCGCCGCCATCCACAGCGAGTTCACGAGCGGCCGCAGCCGCTCGGGCTCTCCGAACAGCCGTTGATAATTGACGAAGCTCAGGACGGGCGGCAGCGCCTCGGTGGTCCAGCTGCTGTAGGGCACGAGCGACACCAGCGCGAGCGTGAGGTGCGGCAGCAACAGCAGCACGGTGAAAAGCCAGCCCGCCGTCGCCGCCAGCGCGCGGATCGGGGCACGGCGGATGGGCCGGCGGGGGGGAGCCGCTCCCTTGCCGAGCGCAGCGAGGAGTTCGTCCCCCTCGGTGCGACGCAGCAGGGCGAGCCCGAGGGCGGCGACGAGCGCGAGCGCCACGGTCTCGACCATCGCCAGGGGCAGCTCGCCGTTGAGCTTGGTGGCGACGATCTGCGTCGTCATGACGCGGAAGCCGCCGCCGAACACGTACGGCGCGCTGAAGGAGCCGAGGGCCGTCATGAAGACGAGTAGCGCGGCGCCGGCGAGCGACGGGCGCAACAGCGGGAATGTGACGCGGCGCAGCGTCTCCCACCGCCCGGCGCCCAGCGCGTGCGCCGCCTCGAGCATCGACGCGTCGAGCTTGGCGAGCCCCGCGCGCGTCAGGAGATAGAAGTAGACGTACATCGAATAGGCGTGGACGAGCAGGATCGCCCCGGCGCCCTGGAGGCGCCAAGGCGGCCCGCGCAGCCCGAAGACGGCCTGGACCGCACGCGCCACGAACCCGGACTCGCCGTACAGGAAGAGGAAGGCCAGCACGCCCACGAAGGGCGGCAGCACGGCGGGGAGCGCGATCAGTGAGCCCAGGGCCTTGCGGCCCGGGAACTCGAGCCACTCGAACAGGAACGCGAGCGGCACACCGATCGCCGCCGCCAGCGCCACGCTGGCGAGCGAGATCCACAGGCTCGCCCACAGCGCGCCCCACTCGCCCGGCCGGGAGACGAACGTCGCGACCGCGTCGCCCCGGACCGAGTCGGCGACCACGATGGCGACGGGGTAGAGGACGAGCCACGCCAGCAGCAGGGTGAACGCCGGGCGCGCGAGCCGCGCGCTCACGCGCGCTCCTCGGGGAACGTCAACACGCCGGCCGGCTCCAGGTATACCCGGTCGCCCACGCGCGCCGCCTCCGGCCCCGCGAGCACCTCCAGCCGCTCGCCGCGCTCGGTCTCGACCTGGTAAAACGCCGCGGCGCCGGTGTAGCGCCGCTCGCGCACCGTGCCGGGCAGCCCCGCGTCCGCGAACCGCAACCGCTCCGGCCGGACGACCAGCACCTCGCCATCATGCGCGCCCAGGGCGCGGGCCGTGGCGCCCCCCCCTCGCACGACGTTCGCCCGGCCGACGAAGGTCGCCACGAACAGGCTGGCAGGCCGCTCGTACAGCTCGTCCGCCGCGCCCACCTGCTCCAGCCGTCCGTCATTCAGCACGGCGACGCGGTCCCCCAGATCGAAGGCCTCTTCCTGCTCGTGGGTCACGAACAGGGTCGTAATCCCGACCCGCTTGATCAGCGCGCGCAGCTCGCGCCGCGTGCGCTCCCGCAGCGTCGGATCGAGGTTCGAGAGCGGCTCGTCGAGCAGCAGCACGCGCGGCTCGGGCGCGAGCGCCCGCGCCAAGGCGACGCGCTGTTGCTGGCCTCCCGACAGCTCCTGCACCTTGCGTCCCTCGAATCCCGCGAGGCCGACGAGGGCGAGTACCTCGGCCACCTTCTGCCCGGCCGCTCCCGGCTCCGGGCTCCCTTTCAGTCCAAACGCCACGTTCCCTCCCACGTCGAGGTGGGGAAACAGGGCGTAGTGCTGGAACACCATGCCGCAGCGGCGGCGCGCCGGCGGCACGGCGGTGACGTCTTCCCCATCGATCACGAGGCGTCCGGCATCCGGCGCCTCGAAGCCGGCCAGCAGACGGAGCACCGTCGTCTTCCCGCTGCCCGACGGTCCGAGCAAGGCGACGATCTCGCCCCGCGGGATGCCGAGCAACAGCGGGCCCACCCTCACCGTGGGAGACCACTGTTTGTGCACGCCGTCCAGCAGCACGAACGGCGTCACCGGCTCCTCCCCCGGACGTTCCGGTCCCAGTAGCGCATCCAATCCGCCTCGTGCGCGGCCAGCAGGTCCCAATCCACGTCGGCGGCTTTCATCTCCCGGCGCACCGCGCGGGCCCACGCGGGCAGCGAGTCGGCGACGAGGTCGAGCCGGGCCGGCAGCCGGTACGCTTCGCGCGTCGCGAGGAGCTGCGCTGCGACGCTGCCGACGTACTCCACGAACGCCTCCGCCACGGCGCGGTGGCGCGCGTTCCGCACGACGCCGATCGCGTCCTCGATCACCGGGGTGCCGCTGCGCGGGAAGCGGTAGCCGAGCGGCAGCCCGTCGCGCCGGTTGAGCAGGATGTCGGGCAGATCCCAGATCGTCACCAACCCCTCCTGGCGCACGATTTTCTGATCGAGGAGGGGCCCGTTCAGCACGTACTCCTTGGTCTGCCCGTCGAGCCGGCGCAGCCACTGGAAGCCCGTCGCGGTGTCGCCCGTCTGCTTCAAGCCCCGCTCGATGATCATCCCCCACACGGCGCGCATCGTCCCCGAAGCCAGCGGGTCACGGATCAGGACCTGCCCCTTCCACCGGGGGAGCAACAGGTCGTCCCAATCCTGCGGCGCCCGGTCCGGTGGCACCGCCTGCTCGGCGTACACGATCACGGCGGGAGTCTCGTACGCGGCGAAATACACATCGCCCGGGGCGCGGCCATGCGCGTCGATGGCGCCCGCCCAGCTGGGCCGAAACGGCGCGAGCAGCGAATCGCGCGCCCCGCGGGCGAAGATCGCCGCAGGACCGCCGAACCACACGTCGGCCTGGGGGTTGGCGCGCTCCGAGCGCAGCCGGTCGTACACCTCCTGCGAGCCCATGTCGAGCCAGCGCACATCGACCTCGGGATGCAGCTGCTCGAAGCGACGCTCGAGCAGGGTGAGCAGATCTCGACCGTGGGGGCTGTAGATCACCAACGGAGTGCGGCCGTCGCCCCGACACGCGATTGAGAGCAGGACTAGCAGAGGAGCGGCGACGAGCCAGTGCGGAATGCGGAATGCGGAGTGCGGAATTGCAGGGGAAGGTCCGATCCTCGATGCCGACCGTCGGGTTCGACACGCGCACGGTCCACTCCGCATTCCGCACTCCGCATTCCGCATTCTATCGCTTGCCGAGCGCGAGGAGATTCGCAAAAAGCCGGTAGGCGCCAGGGACGCCGGCCGGGAGTTGTCTGAAGAAGCTCAGCCCCGTGTAGACGTACGTGCCCTGGCCGACCGCCGCGACGAGCAGGCCGCCAAAGAGCGGGGGCTCACCGGGGTCGTGCGTCTCCAGGAGGGGGGTGTAGGCCGCGTCCCAGTCATGGGCGAAGTACAGCCCCCGCTCCTGCACCCACCCCGCCCAGTCGTCCGGCCCGATCTCGTTCGGCACGTGGAAGACGCGATGCGCCGCATCGCGCTCCGTCACCGGCGCCGTCTCGTCGGTGACGCGGTCGTGGGGGCGGGCGATCGACAGGCGGTATGGTGCGAAGTTGCCGTTCACGAACGGGTATTGCTGGTATTGCACGATGACGAGGCCGCCCGTCCGGGCGTAGTCGAGCAACCGGCCGTTGCTCGCGACCAGCGCCGCGTCGACCTCGTACGCCCGGCTGCCGATTACGATCGCGTCGTAGCGCGACAGGTCGCCGCGGGCGAGCGTGTCCGGGCCGAGCAGCTCGAGCGGCACCCCGACCGCCTGCAGCGCCTCCGGCACGCGGTCCGAGGCGCCGCGCACGTATCCCACCCGCGTGACGGCGGGCAGCGCGATGCGCGCGGCCCGCAGCTCCGCGGTCGAGGCGTGAGCGACCGGCCGCGGCCGAATGTGAGGGTAGTCGATGACCGCGAGCGCGCCCTCCTTCCGCTCGCCCGCCGTCACTGCGGCGGCCTGGAGCGCGTAGACGCCGGGCCGCGCCCCCGGCGGAAGCGCGACGGTGACCGTGAGGCTCTTGGCCTCATCCTCGCGCTGAAACGAGAGGCTCTCGGCCGGCGCGGCCGCCCAACCGGAGGGCGGCGTGACCACGACCTGCGTCGCGGCGGGCCCGCGCGCGCGGTTCGTCACCGTGATGGTGAAATGCCGCGGTCCGCCTGCAGCGCCATCGATCGGCCAGACAACCAAGTCGGGCGTCACCGCCACATCGAACGGCTGCGTCACGACGATCGGCCGACGCACCTCGCCGATTCCCTGATCGCGATAGCGGTACACGACCTCGCGGCGCAGCGTCACGGGCTGCCCGGCGATGGTGAGCCGCGCGGCCATCTCGACGAGCGAAGGCTCGAAAGGCAGGCCGCGCCAGTCGGCGGGCGTGCCCGTCCAGTCGTACAGGCCCCCGGCGAGGGGGTGCCGCAGGAAATAGGGCTGAGACCGGGGCGCATCGGGCGCGACGGTGACGGCGAACCGCCGGGTGGCGAGCGCCCCCTGCGGCACGGGCGAGGTCGCGGCGTCGAGTCGCTCAACTTTCCAGCCAGGGGGCGCCGTCACGTCGATGCCGTCGAGCGTCACTCCCCCGGCTCCGGCATTCCACACGGTCGCTTCTACCTCGAGCCGCTCGCCCGGGATCACGATGCCGTCGTCCACGAAGCCGTCGATCGCCACGCCGGCCGCTGCCGCGAGCGCGTGCTCGAGGCTCTCGCGCTGCTCGGCGTCGGTCTCACCCACCGTCCCCCGCCCCAGTTCGCGCAGCGCACGCACGAGCAGCGGGACGATCGCCGCCGGACGCGACGGGTTGAGCCGCACCCGCGCCGAATCGAGCAGCGCGACGTAGCGGGCCCTGCCGTGCAGCACCGTGTCCACCCCGGCGAAGAGGCCGTCCCCGTCCTTCGTCCCTCGTCGGCCGTCGCGCCACTCGACAAACGCCAGCCGGTCGACGCTGGGCCCCGCCCGCTCGAACTGCCCCATGTCCTGGGACCGGTGCCGGCTGCGGCCCGCCATCGCGATCTGGTGGTACGAGCGTCCCGCCAGGGGATCGAGCGCCCCGCCGTCGAGTCGCAGCGTCGTAGCGCCGGTGTCGGACCAGGCGGCGCGGTACAGCTTCACCGGCCCCCAGCTCGAATCGCGCAGGGTCTCGAATGCCTGGCGCGCCACGATGCCGGCCACCTGATGCTGCCCGTGCCCGTCGCGCGGAGTGCCGGAGAAGATCGACACGACGATCTGCGGCCGGAACCGGCGGATCACCGCGAGCACGTCGACGAGCAGCGAGTCCCGGGGCCAGAAACGGAACGTCTCGTCGGCGGTCTTGGAGAAGCCGAAATCGTACGCGCGCGTGAAGAACTGGCGGGCGCCGTCGAGCTGCCGCGCCGCGAGCAGCTCCTCCGTGCGGATGATGCCGAGCTCGGGGCCGAGCTCCGGCCCGATCAGGTTCTGCCCGCCTTCGCCCCGGCTGAGCGAGAGGTAGGCCGCCCGCACCCCCATGCCGCGGGACAGGATGGCGAGGAGCTCGGTGTCCTCGTCGTCGGGGTGGGCGCCGATCACGAGGACGCGCTTGTTCGCCCCCAGCTGTTTCAGGGCGCCGGCCAACGCCGCGACGCCGCCGGTGCCGGGTGGGGTGAATTGGCCCACCGCGGCGCCGGCGGCGCCGATCCACAGACCGAGGCTACACCCGAGCGCGCGCCGCACTATTGCGAAAGGTAAGTGACCCCGCCTTTCATAACGAACCGGACGCGCTCGAGTTCCGTGATGTCCTTCAGCGGGTCGCCCTGCACCGCGACCAGGTCGGCGTAGGCGCCGGGCGTCACGGCGCCCAGGTCCGGCTGGCCCAGGAGCTCGGCCGCGAGCGACGTGCCCGACTTGATGGCCTGCATCGGCGTCATACCGTACTGCACGTAGTACTCGAACTCCTTCGCCTGGTTGATCTCGGTCCAGGGGAAGCCGCCCACATCGGTGCCCAACACGATCTTGACGCCCTTCTTGAGGGCGCGCTGGAACGCGAGGCGCTGGTGCTCGACCATCGGCTCCCACGGGCCGCCCCGCGGCCCCGCGACGTAGCGCCCGACGGTCACGGTCGGGACCCAATAGACGCCACGCGCCACGAGCACGTCCATGAGCGAGTCCGTCATCCCGTCGCCGTGCTCGATCGTGTTGACGCCGGCGCGCAGGGCCGCCGCGATCCCGTCCGCGCCGATCGCATGCGCCGCCACCTTGCGGCCGAGCCGGTGCGCCTCGTCCACGATGGCGCGGGCCTCGTCGTCGGTGAAGTTCACCCAGCTGTGGAGCACGGAGTCGGGCGTGAAGTAATAGCGGCGATCACTGTAATACTTGATCCAATCGGCCCCGTGGGCGACCTGCTCGCGCACCGCGAGCCGCGCGCCCTCGACGCCGTCCACGGGCTGGACGCCATGCGGCAGCTCCAGCTCCCAGTTGTCCGACACGATGGGATACATCCCGGTCGGCGCCATCGCGCGCGTGGAGGCGAAGATGCGGGCGCCCGGGATCTCGCCGCGGTTCACCGCGCGCTTCACGTCCACGTCCGCGTACATCGCGCCCTCGGTCTCCAGGTCCCGGATCGTCGTGAATCCATGCTCGAGCGCGATGCGGGCGTTCCGCGCCGCGAGGATGGCGCGGTAGGGGATCGACTGGTAGAGGAGCTGCACGTTGTACGACTCGGCCGTCGGGTCGCCCTGGAGCAGCAGGTGCGTATGCGTGTCGATGAAGCCCGGAAGCACGGTCAGCGGCGACAGATCGATCACCCGCGCGCCCTTCGCCTGGCCCTGGACCTGGGCGAGCGGACCGACGGCCTTGATGCGCTCCCCTTCGATCAGGATCGCCACGTTGCTCTGGGGCGCGTCCGCACGCCCGTCGATCAGACGGCCCGCCTTCACCAGGATCAGCGCGGGTGCGGGGCTCGTGGCCCGGGGCGGCGCCTGCGCCGCGAGCGAGATGGACAGCGCGAGCGGGAGAGCCAGTTGCAGCGCCGAACGCATCGAGACGCTCCTGTGAAGGCGAGAGGAAGGCGTGTATGTTACCAGCAGGAGGCCTCCATGGCGACCACGGTCACCGCGCCGGAACGGAAAGTCAGCGCCGCCGAGGCACGGGAAGTCGCCGAAGCCGCGCGAGAGCAGGAGTGGGCCGCGCCGAGCTTCGTGCGCGATCTCTTCCTCGGCAAGCTCCGGATGGAGCTGATCCATCCCTATCCCGAGTCGGCACCCGACGACGCCGAGCGCGCGCGCCCGTTCCTCGAACAGCTGGAGCGGTTCCTGCGCGACAAGGTGGACTCCGACCGGATCGACCGCGAAGGCGAGATCCCCGACGAGGTGATCGAGGGCCTGCGGGAGCTCGGCGCGTTCGGGATCAAGATTCCGCGCGAATACGGCGGGCTCGGGCTGTCGCAGCTTTCCTATATGAAGGCGATCGAGCTCGTCTCGTCGGTGGACGGATCGCTCACCGCCCTGCTCTCGGCGCACCAATCGATCGGGGTGCCGCAGCCGCTCAAGATGTTCGGGACCGAGCAGCAGAAGCAGCGCTACCTGCCGCGCCTGGCGAAGGGGGCGATCTCGGCGTTCGCGCTCACGGAGCCGGGGGTCGGGTCCGATCCGGCCGCGCTCGAGACCATGGCCGTGCCGAGCGAGGACGGCGCGGCGTGGATCTTGAACGGCGAGAAGCTGTGGTGCACCAACGGGACGCGGGCCGAGATCATCGTCGTGCTCGCCCGCACGCCGTCGAAGTTCGTGAACGGCAGGGAACGACGGCAGATCACGGCGTTCATCGTCGAGACCGACTGGCCCGGCGTGAAGGTGGAGCACCGCTGCCACTTCATGGGTCTCAAGGCGATGTACAACGGCGTCATGCGCTTCACGAACGTGCGGGTGCCGCAGGAGAACGTGCTGTGGGAGGTCGGGAAGGGCCTCAAGCTCGGGCTGACCACCCTCAACACCGGCCGCCTCACGCTGCCCATCTCGTCCGTCGCCGCGGGCAAGCGCTGCCTCGAGATCGCACGTGAGTGGGCGAGCACGCGCGTGCAGTGGGGGCAGCCGATCGGCAAGCACGACGCGATCGCGCAGAAGATCGGGACGATGACGGCGAACACCTTCGCGATGGAAGCGGTGGCCGAGCTGTGCGGCGCCATGGCCGACCGGGGCGGCTACGACATCCGGCTCGAGGCGGCGATCGCGAAGCTGTACAACTCGGAGGCGGGGTGGCGGATCATCGACGACACGGTGCAGATCCGCGGCGGCCGCGGCTACGAGACCGCGGACTCACTGCGCGCCCGGGGCGAGAAACCGGTGCCGGTCGAGCGCATCATGCGCGACTTCCGCATCAACCTGATCTTCGAAGGTTCGAGCGAGATCATGCACCTGTTCATTGCGCGCGAGGCGGTGGACCGGCACCTCCAAGTCGCCGGCGACGTGGTGCTGCCCGGGAAGACCTTCGGCCAGCGGCTGCGGGGGCTGGTGCGCGCCGGGCTGTTCTACGCGTGGTGGTATCCGTCGCGCTGGCTCGGCTGGAGCTACTGGCCGAGGTACGCCGGCTTCGGCCCGCTGGCCAGGCACATCCGCTACGTCGAGCGGGGCTCGCGCCGCCTGGCGCGCAGCCTGTTCCATGCGATGCTCCGCTTCGGGCCGAAGCTCGAGTACCGCCAGGCCGTGCTGTTCCGCCTCGTGGACGCCGGGGCCGAGCTCTTCGCCATGGCGGCGTCGTGCGCGCGCGCGCAATGGCTGCTCCACAAGGACCCCGCCACGGGCCGACGGGCGGTGCAGGTCGCCGACCTGTTCTGCCGCCAGGCGCGCGCCCGCGTGCGCGCGAAGTTCCAGGGACTGTGGCGGAACGACGACGTGCCGACCTACCGGGTGGCCCAGGAAGTCTTGGCTGGAGAGCACCGGTGGTTGGAAAGGGGAATGGTTGAATTAGGCGGATAGGCGGATAGGCGGATAGGCGGTTAGCCGGATAGAGAAAGCCGCTCGATCATCGCCCGGCGGGCACAGCCCGTCGGGCGACCGCCTTGTATAGACCCATGGTCGTTCTGCCAGCCTCGTCGCTCAACCTCGCGAACTCTCTCCATTCCCCCTCTGACAGGAGCTCGAGATCTCGCGCGAGCCGCCCGAAGTAGGTGAGCTCAGAGAGCGAGCCGAGCGCCATGTCCAAGAATCGGCGGAACTCTGGTTGGCCCCGCTTGCTCGCACCCTCTGCAATGGTGGCGGCTGCGGAGGCCGCAGCGCGACGCATTTGCGATGTGATGCCATAGAGCTCGGTCTTTGGAAAGCCCTGCGTAAGCCTGTAAGTGAGCAAAGCCAGGCGGTGGCAGTGCTGCCACGCCAGGAACTTTTCATAAGGCATCACGCGGGGACGTTACGGCGCGACGCAAGAGAACCAGCATCGAACGTTTGCGGCATGCATCGAACTGCCGCGCTGTTCGGCTATCCGGCTATCCGCCTATCCGGCTATCCGGCTATCCGGCTATCCGGCTATCCGCCTAACCGCCTATCACGCTGCCTGATGCGCAATCATGATCGACTTGAGCCGCTCCGGCGTGTCGCCCGCCGTGTCGCCGTACGGTGACGGGTGGCCCTCGGCGGTCAGTACGACACTGGGACAGACGAAGTCGTAGCGCCGGGCACCGATGCGCTCCGCCGCGGCCTGGGTCGCCACGGGCGTCGCGATGACGACCTGCTTGGCGCTCTGCTGCTCGGCCACCTTGGCCGCCGCCAGCACCCTCCAGGGATAGACCACCTGCCCGTCCACGATGACCGCGATGCGGCCGGCGATCTTCTTCACCGGGCGCTGGGTGCGATACAGGATCAGATCCTGGCTCACGCGGGCCCGGGACTCGTCAATCGCCGTGGCCAGCTTGTCCAGCACGGCGCCGCTCGGCAGGAAGTCGGGGTCCATCTCCGACGGGGCCGACTCGGCGATCGCCCCGATGGGGGCGAGGTTGGAGCCCAGCTTGATGAACGCCGCGACCAGCACGTCGAACTGCGCCCCCATCGCCCGCGCGGCGTTGGCGGCGACCTCGACCCCCTCGGGGGTGATGCCCAGCAGAATGCACCCGAGGTAGCCGCGCGCCGCGAGGTGCTGGCCCAACAGGGCACCGGCGGCCATACGGGTGGGGTAGAGGCTCTCGTGTTTGGCGGCCATGTGGTGGCAAGATAAGGGGCGGTGAACGGCGGTGAAAGACGGGGCGCGCCGAGCGATCGTCCCCGCCCTCCAGCGCCGTTCACCGCCCTTCACCGCCTTGCTTGTTATCTTTCCCCAGCCATTTCCAGGACGCAGCGCGTGCCGAAGAGCACTCTTTCGATCACCGACAATCGAACCGGCAAGCAGTACGAGATCCCGGTGCAGGACGGCACCGTCCGGGCCGTGGACCTGCGGCAGATCAAGACCGCCGAGGACGACCCGGGGCTGATGACGTACGATCCCGGGTTTCTCAACACCGCGGCGTGTCGCAGCGCCGTGAGCTACATCGACGGCGACCGCGGGATCCTGCGTTACCGCGGGTATCCGATCGAGCAGCTCGCGGAGCAGAGCACGTTCCTCGAGACCGCCTATCTGCTGCTACACGGCGAGCTGCCGTCGGCAGCGGAGCTGGACTCGTGGGTCTACAACATCACGCACCATACGATTATCCACGAGAACATCAAGAAGTTCATCGACGGCTTCCACCACGACGCGCACCCGATGGGCATGTTCGTGAGCACCGTGGCCGCCCTGTCGACGTTCTATCCCGAGGCCAAGCACATCAGCGACGAGGTGTCGCGTCGCAACCAGATCTTCCGCCTGATCGCGAAGGCCCCGACCCTCGCGGCCTTCGCGTACCGGCACTCGGTGGGGATGCCGTACGCGTATCCGGACAACGACCTGAGCTACGCCGGCAACTTCCTCAACATGATGTTCAAGGCGACCGAGGTGAAGTACGTGCCGAACAAGACCCTCGAGCACGCCCTGGATGTGCTGTTCATCCTTCACGCCGACCATGAGCAGAACGCGTCGACCAGCGCGATGCGCGGGGTCGGGTCCACGCAATCCGATCCGTACTCCGCGATGGCGGCCGCCGCGGCGGCGTTGTACGGGCCGCTGCACGGCGGAGCGAACGAGGAGGTGCTCCGGCTGCTGCGGGAGATCGGCTCGAAGGACAACATTCCGGCCTACATCCAGCGGGTGAAGCACGGGGAGTTCCGGCTGTTCGGCTTCGGCCATCGCGTCTACAAGAACTACGACCCGCGCGCCAAGATCATCAAGCGCGTGGCCGAGGAAGTGTTCGACGTCACCGGGCGGAACCCGCTGATCGACATCGCGGTGGAGCTCGAGCGCATCGCGCTCCAGGACGAGTACTTCGTGACCCGGAAGCTCTACCCCAATGTGGACTTCTACTCGGGGATCATTTACGAGGCGATGCGGTTCCCGATGGACATCTTCCCGGTGTTGTTCGCCATCGGCCGGACCCCGGGGTGGCTGGCGCAGTGGCAGGAGATGCTGCTCGACAAGGAGCAGAAGATCGCGCGCCCGCGCCAGATTTACGCGGGCGCTGAACAGCGGGACTACGTGCCGATCGAGCAGCGCGGCTAGCGACGCCGCCGGCCGCCCACCCGCGCCCGCACCGACCGCGCCGGCCGCGCCGGCTCGAGCTTGAGCGCCCGCGGCTGCAGCGGCGGGACCGACGGCTCGAAGCCGGGGATGACTTCCCGCGGGAACACCTGGCCGACCAGTTTCTCGATGTCCCCCATCAGCAGCCACTCGTCGGGCGACAGCAGCGTGAGCGCGAGGCCGCGCGCTCCGGCCCGCGCCGTCCGGCCCACCCGATGCACGTACACCTCCGGATCGTGCGGGACGTCGAAGTTCACCACCATGCGGATCCCGTCGACGTCGATGCCCCGCGCCGCGATGTCGGTCGCGACCAGCACGTCGGCCGCCCCGCTGCGGAACGCGTCGAGCGTGCGCGTGCGGTGGCTCTGCGCCTTGTCGCCGTGGATCGCATGCGCCGGAATCCCCTCGCGCCGCAGGAACGTGACCAGCTTGTCCGCCCCGTACTTGGTGCGGGTGAAGATCAGCGTCTGACCCGCCGGCTTCGCCTGCAGGATCTTGGCGAGGACGCCGCGCTTCTGCAGCTTGTCGACCGCGACGATGACGTGCTCCACTCCCTCGGCGGGCGTGGCCCGGCGCCCGATCTCGACGGAGGCGTGGCCGTCGAGCGCCCGGCGCGCCAGCGCGTCGACCTCCGGGGAGATCGTGGCCGAAAACAGCATCGTCTGGCGCTTGTCGGGGAGCGCGGCGAGGATGCGGCGCACGTCGGGCGCGAACCCCATGTCGAGCATCCGGTCCGCCTCGTCGAGCACCAGCACCTCGAGCCGCGAAAAGTCCACGTGCCCGCGCTCCATGTGGTCGAGCAGCCGTCCGGGCGTCGCGACGACGATGTCGGCGCCGTGCTTCAGCGCGCGGGTCTGCGGCTCCATCCCGACGCCGCCGTACACCGCCGCCGCGGTGACGCGGACATGCCGCCCGTACGCGCGCGCGCTCTGCAACACCTGCTCCGCCAGCTCGCGGGTGGGGACGAGGATCAGCGCCCGCAGCGCGTGTCCCCTGTCACCCCCCGCGAGCCGCTGGAGGATCGGCAGCATGAACGCGGCGGTCTTGCCGGTGCCCGTCTGGGCGGAGCCGATCAGGTCGCGCCCGGCGAGGGCGAGCGGGATCGCTTCCTGCTGGATCGGCGTGGGCCGCGCGTAGCCTTCGTCGGCCACGGCGCGTAACAACTCGGGCGCGAGCCCGAGAGATTGAAAAGACATACTACTCCTGACTGCGTCGAGGAAAGGCGTCCAGGAGAATCGTCGAGGGACACCGTACACTACGGGTCTCCTCGACGTCGTCCCTCGACGTCGTTTCTGGACGACTCTTGATTTCGAACCTAGGGATTGAGCCTACAGATGCGAGGCCCGCTCCTGAGCGGGACCGTCCTACGGAAGGATGCCAGCTCGCGGTTCTTACTTGCGCCCGAACTGTAGCTAGGAGGGGCCGCAGCGTCAAGGACGAATCCCGTCCCCGGTTGACAAACCGCCGCCGCCAGGCGATCATTGGCGCGAGCGCAAACAGCCAGAGACCGTTCCGAGGACCTGGGCTTCCGCCCACGGTCCTTTGGTGTTTCTGGAGGCTCTCACGGAAACGAGGTCGGCACGTGGAAGTACTGGTAGGTGACAGCGACCGACTCGAGTACGTCCTGAAGAAGTTCCGCCGGCAAATCACCAAGGCCGGGCTGTTCCAGGACATGAAGCGGAAACGCTTCTACGAGAGCCCCGGCGCTCAGCGGCGGCGGAAGGATAAGGCAGCGGCGCGTCGCAAGGCGAAGTCCGCTCGCCGTCGCGAACACTATTAAGTCAGGAGTTACAGCAGATGGCACGCATCACCGGTATCGTGAAGTGGTTCAACGACGCGAAGGGCTTCGGCTTCATCACGCCCGAGAACGGCGAAAAGGACTGCTTCGTGCATCACACCGCGATCCAGGCGCAGGGCTTCAAGTCCTTGGCCGAGGGCGAGCGGGTCGAGTTCGACGTCGTGCAGGGTCAGAAGGGCCCGGCGGCACAGAACGTCGTCAAGCTCTAAACCACGCGCGGTACCAGAAGAACGAACGGCGCCATCCGATGGACGGCGCCGTTTGCGTTTGTGCTCCCCCCCCCCGGCTACGACCGCAGCACGATGCGCATCGCGCGGGTCTCGAGCTCGATGTCCCAGGCGGCGATGCGGGGCAGCACGAACTCCTCGCAGTCGTCCGGCGTGAGCGAGTCGGCAGCCGTGTCGAGGAACTCGAGCAGCCGCATCCGCGCGTCGAGGTAGCTCGAGCCGTCGCGCGTCGCCGCGACGCGGAGCCCCACTTCGTCGTCGAGCTTCCGCCGCACGAAACCCTGCGCCACCTCGAGCAACCGCCCCACGATGAGGCTTTGGAGCGCCCCGCCGTCCGGCTTCGCCACGCGGCGCGCGAGGGTGCGCTGGCGCGCCGGCTCCCCCAGCGCGAGCATGAGCTTCCAGGCCCGCACATCGGGGCGCCGCCGCCCCACCACTTCCCGAGCCCGCTCGACCCGCGCGCACGTCGGCAGGTCGTTGCGGTGCAGCCGCAGAAACTTGGCCATCGGGACGTACAGGTCGCTCCGTCCGGGCGCCGGCGGGCGGCGTCGCCCCGCGACGAGGTCGGAGATGTACTGCTCGGAGACCCGCACCGCCTCGGCGAGCTCGCGCGGCGTGCGCTTGAGCTCCCGCAGACGGCGGCGTACCAACTGGCTCACCTTCACGGGCTGCTTGAGGGGCAAGGCTGCGGGCATCGCGCTCGGGCTCCTTTCGGGGCGAACATGAAAAACGCCCGCGGCGTACGTCGGCGGCAGGACGGGGGCGCACACCGCGGGGTCGACAAGTATAGCTAGGACAGGGGGTTAATGGTAGCCGCCCTCCCCTTCCGGAGCAGCGCCACCGACCCTACCACGATGATGATCGCGAAGCTGAACCACTGGACGGCGTACGAGAGATGGGGCCCGTCGGACAGTTCGGGAGCGGGCCAGCGGATGAGACCGGGCGGTAAAGGACGGTTGAGCGCGGTGGAGGGCGGTAACTGCTGGATTACGAACGGAAGCAACCGATACGGCACCGAATCCTGGAGCCGCGCTGGGTCCACGTCGCCACGGGCTCGAGGCGCCGACATGCCGAGCCCCAGCACGTCCGCGCTGTCCGCCTCGCGATACGCGCCCTCGTCCACGTGGTACCCGTCCGGGGAGGGGGCCCAACCCCGGTCCACCAGCACGGCCCCGCCATCGGCGAGACGGAGCGGGGTAATGAGGTCGACCCCCGGAATGCCCTCGTAGCTGCGCCCGCGCCACAGCCGCTCGTGCGCGTAATCGTAGATCCCGCGGGCCCGCAGCCGCCGGTCGCGGACCGAGTCCGCGGTGAGCGCCCCCCCTGCCCCCCCTGTGACCCCGAGTGGCGGGCGCTCGCGGGCGGCCAGCGCCGCCGCGTTCCACGCCCGCCGCTGCCGCAGACGGTCGAGCTGCCACACGCCCAGCCGCACGCAGACGGCGGCGACCGCGAGCGCGAACACCAGCCCAGCCAAGTCGCGCCGCCTGAGCCTCACGGCCTCCCCCGCACCAGGGCTAGCTTCTTCGCGCGCGAAAGCCGGCGCAGCGCCGCCTCGCGCCGCAGTGCAGCCGACCGGTCGGGCTGGCGCTCGCGATATACCAAGTGTACCGGCCGCCGCGCGCGGGTGTAGGCGCTTGCGGTGCCCGCGCGATGCCGCGACAGGCGTCTCGCGAGATTATTCGTAATGCCGGTGTAGAGGGTGCCGTCGCCGCAGCGCAGCATGTACACGGTCCACATGCTTGCCGCTTCCCGCCTCCCTCTTCCCCCTTCCCGCCTATTCGAGCCTGGCGTCGAGCGTCACCTGCGGAATGCCCTTGAGCGCGCGCGACACGGGGCAGCCGGTCTTCGCCTCCTCGGCCGCCCGCTGAAAGGCGGCCTGGTCGAGTCCGGGCACCTTGCCTCGCACCTTGAGCTCCATGCGCGTGATCGTGGGCGTCCCACTCACCATCTCCAGCGTGCAGGCGGCGTCGGTCTGCACGCGCGTGGCCGGCTTGCCAGCTTTTTCGAGGCCCGCCGCCAGCGCCATGCTGAAGCAGGCGGCGTGGGCCGCCGCGATCAGCTCCTCCGGGTTGGTGCCCTTCTTGCCCTCGAAGCGCGTCGCGAAGCTGTAGGGCCCGCTGAACGCGCCGCTGCCGGCTTCGAAGCTTCCTTTGCCATCCTTGAGCTTTCCTTCCCACGTCGCCGCAGCCTGACTGGTGGGCATGATCTCGCTCCGCGTTGGTCGGTCGAACCGGTAATCTGGCGGGAGTGTGCGCCGGACGCTACGCTTCTCGTCCCGCGACTTGCCCGATGTCACCCGCAGCAGGAGCCGACCCATGGCGACGAAGAAGAAGCCCGCGCGGAAACGCCCGCAACGACCGCAGCGCCGGCTGCCGGAGTCGCTGCGGCTGCGCTCCGTGGCGGCATCGTTCACCGTCAACGACCTGCCGAAGAGCATCGCCTGGTACCGCGATGTGCTGGGATTCACCTTAGGCGAGCGGTGGGAAGAGGCGGGCCGGCTGCGCGGCATCCAGCTGAAGGCGGGCGGCTGCGACATCATGCTCAACCAGGATGATTTCGCGAAAGGGCGGGACCGCAGGAAGGGCGAGGGCTGCCGCGTCTGGGTCTCCACGGTGCAGGACATCACCGCGATCGCCGCCCGCGTGCGAGCGACAGGCTGGCCGCTTGATCGCGAGCCGTCGGAGACGCCGTGGGGCGACTGGGCGTTCGCGCTCACCGATCCCGACGGCTTCAAGATCACGGTCATCCAGGAGTAGGGCCGCCGATGCTTCACTTCGTTACCGCGGTCACGCTGGCGCTGCAGACGTCCGTGGCCGACTCATCGCCGTTCCGCGCCCTCCCGCTGCCGGCAGCCAACCGGGTGCGCAGTGCCTCCGGCGCGCCGGGCCCGGACTACTGGCAGCAGCGGGCGGACTACGTGATCCGCGCGACCCTCGACACCGCCGGCTCGGTGATCCGCGGCACCGAGCGGATCCATTACGCGAACCATTCCCCCGACACGCTCACGTTCGTGTGGGTGCAGATCGAGCAGAACATCTTCGCGCAGAACAGCATCACCTACACCCTGAACCAGCCGCCGCTCCACTTTGCGGGGGGCGCCGTGTTCGACTTCACGGGCAAGGGCTTCATCGGCGGGATCACGATCGAGCGGTTCACCACGGCGGGGAAGGAGCTGCGGCGCACGGCGTACGGGACGATGATGCGGGTCGAGCTGTCGCGGCCGCTGCCGCCGCGGGGCGTGATCGACTTCGACGTCGCGTGGCACTTCCCCGTGCCGCCGTACGGCGGGGGCCGCATGGGGCGGATCGGCGCGCGCCTGTACGAGATCGGCCAATGGTACCCGCGCCTGGTCGTGTACGACGACGTGCACGGGTGGAATCCGCTGCCCTATATCGGCGCCGGCGAGTTCTACCTCGAGTATGGTGACTTCGACGTGTCGCTCACCCTCCCCGCCGGGTTCGTGGTCGCCGCGACGGGGACCGTGGCGAACCCGCTCGTGGTGTGGGGCCCGACCGCGCGGGCGCGGCTCGCCCGGGCGCGCCGGTCGGCCGAGCGCGTACAGATCATCACCAAGGCGGAGGCCGAAGCGAACACGGGCAAACGCACCCCGGGAACGAAGACCTGGCGCTTCACCGCCCGCAACGTGCGTGACTTCGCCTGGGCCGCCTCCCCTGACTTCCGCTGGGACGCCTCGAGCTGGAGCGGCATCCTGATCCAGACGTTCTACCGGCCGGGCGCCACGCCGTGGGAGGAGGCGAACAAGATGGCGTGGTTCACGATCAAGCACTTTAGCGAGACGTGGGGCACGTACCCCTGGCCGCACGCGACGACGGTGGAAGGGCTCGTGGAAGGGATGGAGTATCCGATGCTCACGTTCGTCCCGTCGATCGAGAAGCGGGAGGACCAGTTCTGGGTACTCGCGCACGAGTTCGGCCACGAATGGTTTCCGATGCTCGTCGGCTCGGACGAGCGTCGCTATCCGTGGATGGACGAAGGGTTCAACACGTTCATCGACTACGGGTCGGCGGAGGGCTACTTCCGAGGGACGGCGTACGGCGACACGGTGCGGAGCGAGCTGCTCGGCGCTTATCGCGTATCGGCCGTTCCCGGCAACGAGCAGCCCCTCATCGACCGGCCGGTGGAACAGCGCGACCTCGCCTGGGCCGCGTACCAGAAGCCCGCGCTGATGCTCACGATCCTGCGCGACGCGGTGCTGGGCCAGGAGCCGTTCGAGCGCGCCCTGCGGGAGTACGTGCGGCGCTGGAAGTTCAAGCACCCCCAACCCGCTGACTTCTTCCGGACGATCGAGAATGTGTCGGGTAAGGAACTCGACTGGTTCTGGCGCGAGTGGGTGTACACCACGGCGCGGCTCGACCAGGCGGTGGACTCGGTGACGCAGGCGGGTGACACGGCGCTCGTCTATCTCTCGAACCGCGCACAGATGGTGCTGCCGGTGACGCTGGAGCTGCGCTACGCGGACGGGACGACGGAAACGCGGCGGTTCCCGATCGAGATGTGGAACCTCGGCAGCAAGTTCACCGCGCGGGTGGGGACGGCGAAGCCGGTGGCGGGCGTCGTGGTGGACCCGAAAGAGACGTATCCCGATATCGACCGGGCGAATAACCGGTGGGGGAAGTGATCGGAGTTCTCAGTGGTCAGTCGTCAGTCATGAGCAGTGAACGACTGACGACTGACCACTTTTCCCTCACTTGTCCGGCCGATCCTCGTCGTCGACGATCTCGTCCACCGGATCGCTCCCACCGCCGGGGCCGTATCCCTTCTTCCCGGGATGGTCGGGGATGTCGATCACGGCTTCGCCGATGTTGTTGTCGTAATTGCTCTCTTTGAACATGTGACAGAAGCCCTGCGGGTCTTTGGCGGGACAAACCTCGTTCTTCTTGGCCGTGAACGGCGGGTTCACCCAAATGCGCAGCGTGTAGCGGCCGGGCGGGATGAGGGGTGCGTTCGGGTCGTTCAGCACGAAGTACTGGCCGCCGAGCCACTTGTAATACTCGTCCGCATAACCGACGCTGATCCCCTGATTGCCCGGGACCTCGGGGAGGCCGAGGTCTGGGCGCGCCGGCCGCCCGCACGCGCGGTACACCCATGACTTGGGGGGCGCGTCCTCGTTGTACGGCTTGACGTCGATCATGCAGAAGCCGTTCTTGCGCGCCTTGGTGATCTTGCCCGTGGAGTCGATCAGCTGGTATAGCGCGTAGTTGCGGAAGTGGTAGTGGCGGTGGCAGGCATTGTTCTCGAACAGCCCGTCCGAGTCGCTGCCGTCGCCGTCCCCGTTCGGGTCCCAGTGCCGGTTCGGGTCGCCGATGTAGATGTCGGCATCACCGATGTTCGGGGTGACGACCGTGAAGCGCAGCAGGCGGTACTTGCCGGGGGCGAGGTTCGCCTCCTCGATGCTGCAGAACGACTCCTTGAGCTCCTGGTCGTATACGACCCACGACGTGGCAAGCGTCTTGGCGTCCACGATCATATCGGGGGTGCCGTCGAGGTCCTGCACGTGGGCGAACGCCGGCCCACTCGGCGGGGCCACGGCGCCGCGCTCCACAGGCGTACACGTTGCGACGGCCAGCACCGACACCAGGGCGGCGAGGGGAGTGAACCGCATGGTGTGCTCCTAAGGGAGAGGAGCGGCTAAGGTGACGCGCGGAGGCTCAGCCGTCAACGGCGCATACTCAATCACGCGCCTGCAAGAAAATGCGGACCGGTCAGTGCAGGCCCCCGCCCGCGAGCTGCTTCACCAGGTCGCCGACCACCGTCTTGGCGTCGCCGAACAGCATCCACGTGTTGTCCTGGACGTACAGCTCGTTGTCGATCCCCGCAAAGCCGGGGTTCTTGCTGCGCTTGATGGCCAGCACCGTCTTGGCCTTGTCCGCGTCGATGATCGGCATGCCGTAGATGGGCGTGTCCTTGGCGTAGCGCGCGGCGGGGTTGACGACGTCGTTCGCCCCGATGACGAGCGCGACGTCGCACTGCGGCATCTCGGGGTTGATGTCGTCCATCTCGACGAGCGCCGTGTAGGGGATGTTCGCTTCCGCGAGCAGCACGTTCATGTGGCCCGGCATCCGCCCGGCGACCGGGTGGATGGCGAACTGGACCGTGACCCCCCGCTTGGTCAGCTGGTCGTACAGCTCGCGCACCTTGTGCTGGGCCTGCGCCACGGCCATGCCGTATCCCGGGATGACGACCACGCGGCTCGCCTGCTCGAGGAGCTGCGCGGCGCCCTCGACCGTTTCCTGCTTCCACTCCTTTTGCTCCCCGATGGCCGCCGTTTTCCGCACGGTGCCGAACGCGCCAAACAGCACGTTCGAGAACGACCGGTTCATCGCGCGGCACATGATGATCGAGAGAATCAGACCGCTCGACCCGTCCAGCGCGCCCGCAGTCACCAGGAGCTTCGAGTCGAGCACGAAACCCATCGCGACCGCCGAGAGCCCTGCGTAGGAGTTCAGGATCGAGATGACCGTGGGCATGTCCGCGCCGCCGATCGGGATGATGAGCAGCACCCCGAAGAGCAGGGCGAGGCCGGCGATCGCGCGGAAGGCGTGTCCCGACCACGCGGCGGTCGGGTGCACGACGATCAGCACTCCCAGCGCCACGGCGATCGCCAGCACGCCGATGTTGACGACGTTCTGGCCCGGGTACGTGACCGGCCGCTGCGGGATCCACTTCACTTCCTGCAGCTTGCCGGCGGCCATGAGACTGCCCGTGAACGTGAGGAATCCCAGGATCACCTCGGCCACGAGCGCGCTCATCCGGAACGGCGTGAGCTGGGCCGAGCGCTCGCCCAGCCAGAGGTAATACTCCGCGACGCCCACCAACCCCGCCGCGAGCCCGCCGAACGCATGGGACAGCGCCGTCCGCTGCGGCACGGCGGTGAGGGGCACGCGGGACAGCGGGACCCCGACGATGAACCCCGCGACGATCGCCAGCACGACCCAGCCGTGGTGCACGATTTCAGGCTGAATCCAGGTGGCCAGCACGGCGACCAGCATCGCCGTGACGCCCGCCACGACGGCGTGGCGGGCGGTCTTCGGGTCGTTCATCCAGTACAGCGAAAAGATGAACAACACCGTCGCGAGCACGGCGGCGAACTGGGCGACGGCGTGCGTCATTGCTTCTTGAACATCTTCAGCATCCGGTCCGTGATGAGGAACCCGCTGACGATGTTCGTCATGGAGGCGAAGAGCGCGACCGCGCCGAGGATGCGGATCACCCTGGGATAGTCGGCGCCCGCGACGACGATCGACCCGACCACGGCGATGGCGGAGATCGCGTTGGTGAGCGACATGAGCGGCGTGTAGAGCAGCCGGGAGACCCGGCGGATCACCCCCAGCCCGATGAAGGTCGCCAGCACGAACACGAACAGCATCGACCAGTAGTCGACCGGCAGCGGCGGTCCCTGGGGCGCCCCGTCCAGGCCCTGGATCATGTCTTCCGCACCTCCCCGGCATGGGTCACGCACGTGTCACGCGTGATCTCGTCCTCGAAGTCGAGCCGCAGCGCGCCGTCCTTGACGACGTGCAACAGAAAGCTCGAGATGTTGCGCGCGTACATCTGGCTCGCGTGCACCGGCAGGGTGCTCGGGAGATTGGCCGGCCCGATGATCACCACGCCGTTCCGGATCACGTCGCTGCCGGGCTCCGTCAGCTCGCAGTTCCCGCCCGTCTCGGCCGCCAGGTCCACGATCACCGAGCCCGGCTTCATTCCCCGCACGGCCTCGGCCGTGATGAGGATCGGCGCGCGCGTCCCCGGGATCGCGGCCGTCGTGATCACGATGTCGGCGTCCTTGACGTGCTGCGCGATGAACGCGAGCTCGCGACGGTGGGTCTCGTCCGACAGCTGTTTCGCGTAGCCGCCCGCCGTCTCCGCCGACTCGGCGATCTCGAGCTCCAGGAACTTCGCGCCGAGGCTCTCCACCTGCTCCTTCACCGCCGGGCGCACGTCGAACGCCGACACGACCGCGCCGAGGCGGCGCGCAGTCGCGATCGCTTGGAGCCCCGCCACGCCGGCGCCCAGCACCAGCGCTCGGGCCGGCGGCAACGTCCCGGCCGCCGTCACCAGCATCGGAAAGAACCGGCCGGTCGCCGTGGCGGCGAGCAGCACGGCCTTGTACCCGGCGACGGTCGCCTGAGAAGAGAGCACGTCCATCGGCTGCGCGCGGGTAATGCGGGGAAGCAGGGCGAGACTGAAGGCCGTCACGTGGCGAGCCGCGAGCTCGGACACGGCCTCCCGCTGGGCCGACGGCTGGAACACAGCGACCAGCGCGGCCCCCGCGCGACACAACCGCACTTCGTCCGTCGAGGGCGGCTGCACCTTCAGCACGACGTCGCTCTGCCCGAAGATTTCCGCGGCCGTCGCGACGACGGTGGCACCCGCCGCGCGGTAGCCGTCGTCGCCGAACGACGCCGCGGCTCCGGCGTCCCGCTCGACGAGGACCGCCAGACCGGACTTCACCACCCGATCAGCGACCTCCGGTGTCAGCGCGACACGGCGCTCGTTGACCGCGGTCTCCTTGGGGACCCCGATCCGCATACGATCCTCGGGATGGTTTCGGTGGACAACAACATTCTCAGCCGTCACGACCGAGAACGTCTCAACCCTTCGGAAGCGTTCCCCGTTCCCGCGCCCTTGCCAGCAGTCGCTCGGCGAAGTCGAGGCGCTCCGCCAGCTCGCCGACCTGGGACTCGAGCGACAACAGTCGATCCTCGACGTCCGCCACGCGGCGCTCGGAGGACGCCAGCCGAGGCGCGGCGTCGCCCACTTCCCAGCGGCGCAGGCGGCGGCCGTCACCGTCTTCGAAGTCGCCCGCCGCGATCACGACGATGTCGTACAGGTACCAGATTCCCAGGCCGCCCAGCGTCAGGCACATGCAGACGCCGCTGGCCGCGCGGCCCGTGTAGAAGCGATGCAGCCCGAACATCCCGCCGATCACGGCCAACCCGAGCGCCACGCCGCGCGACCGTTCGGAAACGCCCCCTTCCCTTTGCTCCGTCGGGGCCAGGTCGTCCGCCGCGTCGGCCGCGGTCATCTCACGGCTGTCCGGTCGGACCGACGAGCGCGTCGAGCTCCCGCCGTGCCAGCACGCCCGCGTGACGCGCGACCTCTCGCCCCTCGCGGAAGACGATCAGGGTCGGGATGGCGCGCACGTTGAAGCGCTGCGCGGTCGCCTGGTTGCGATCGGTGTCGAGCTTGGTCACCAGCACCTCGCCCGCCCGCTCGTGCGCCAGGTCGTCGAGCGCCGGCGCCATGATTTTGCAGGGCCCGCACCAGTCGGCGTAGCAGTCCATCACGACCGGCACGGTGGTGCCCGCGAGCACCGCCTCCACGGTCGCGTCGGTCACGGCGACCGGCCGGTCGACGAGGATCGGCCGGCCGCAGTGGCCGCACTTCGGGCGGTCGGGCAGGCGCCCGAGGTCCACGCGGTTGAGCGTGGCGCAGAACGGGCACGCGACCGTCGCCTTCCTGCCGAGCTCCGTCACCGCCATCGGCGATGCACCTCCGCCAACCAATCTACGGCGTCATCAGTCGTCAGTCATCAGTAGCCGCTGCCAGGAGCCTCGTTGCCGAGGAATGAGCCGTTCTTGAAGGTATTCGGGCACAGCGGATGTGCGAACACCGACGGCCCCTCGACCGAGTACTGAATGTCGTCCGCAAACTCCCCACCCGGCGGATTCATTGCCGCCTCGTCGCGCACGCGCTTCGCGATCTCGTGGTCCGTGCACGCCGTGTCACCACTGATACCGAGACCGCCGACGACGTGACCGCCGGAATACAACGGCACGCCGCCGCCGAACGTGATGATGCCGCCGGCGATCTGGCCCCGGCCGCCGCCCGCGCCGTTCGGCGGCGCCAGGAAGTCCGGGTTGAAGAGGTTCGACTGGTTCAGGCCCCAGAGTGAGTGGCCAGGTTGCGTGAAGGTGTAGAGCATTGCCGTCGAGAGCGCGAGCGCGTCGAGGCTGAACGCGTTGGCCGTGTACGCCTTCGCCTTGGCGATCGCCTGGCTCCCCGGCCACACCTGCGTCGCGTCGTCGCTCGAAGTCGCGAACGCGCACAGGTCGCCGTCGCGATTCACGACCGCCGCCCACATGCGCGCACCTCCGAACAGGCCGCCAGCGTTACCGCCGTGCGCCGGCGCGGCGGCGAGGAGTTGCTTCAGTTGCTCGGCCGTGGGTACGGCCGAGCAGTTGGCCTGTCTCCCCTGAGCATGGGCGCCTGCCGTCGCGAATGAGAGGAGCAGCGTTGCAGATACGATGGCGCTCTTGTTGGGGTTCATGACCCCTCCCGCGGTGAGAGATACGGGTAAGGCTGAAGCGCGCGCGGCGTCGCGTCAAACAACGGAGAGGGCGGCTCCGAACAGCATCAAGCGTGCCCGCGAATGCTGGGGTTCCGCACGAGTGGTTGACAGCCCGTTTTTTTCGGGGCACTATCGGGGCGAACCTTGGGCCGACCGCGCATTCCGTTGTGCGATAATGGTATACGCGCGGGCGCCGGTGCCTGACGCATGTCCAGACCGAACCGCTGCAACGACAACGACATCGCAGTCGTCTCTCCGGGCACGAGCCCGGTGGGCGGCCAGTAATGGCGCGTCTGGGCGTAGAGCTCGGCACCCGCACGATCCGCGCGGTCCGGCTCGAGGGCTGGCCGCGCCCCCGGGCCCGCGCCGTGGAGATCGCGTGGGATCGGGAGAGCCCCGACGAGGCGGTGCAGGCGTTGGGCCAGCATCTCGGCGCGGCGCGCCGGATCGCGGTGGCGGTTGACCTGCCGCTGCTCTTCACCAAGCGGGTGAAGCTGCCGGCGCTCCCCGCCGCGGAGCGGCGCCGCATCCTGCGGCTCGAGCCCGAGCGGTTCTTCGCCGTGCGCGCCGACGAAATAGTGCCGGCGGTGCGGGCCGACGAGGATCT
>Ga0209159_1000031_pt1 | contig 116854 bp, 97 predicted proteins | sample GraSoiAngelo_144_FD_185901 | JGI IMG/M metagenome (GOLD analysis project Ga0209159, IMG submission 185901) | Grasslands soil microbial communities from the Angelo Coastal Reserve, California, USA - 14_1009_02_40cm (SPAdes) (version 2) | ecosystem: Environmental > Terrestrial > Soil > Grasslands...
GGGGGGGGGGGGGGGGGCGGGGGCGGGGAAACGGGCGTTTTGGACGCCGTATCCGTTGGAGGCCACCTCGAAATCCTCCCTGTTCATCCAGGCGGAGCGGATTCCTGACGCCGCGCTGTCCCAGCTCCTCAGCCAGCGGCTTGCGTGAGCACGATCGACCTCCAGGACTTGCGGCGGGTCGTCGGGGCAGTGGCCCGGCTGCGCGGAGAGGCGGTCCGGGAGGTGACGGTGCGCTCGGATCTGCGACAGCTCAAGGTGGAGCTCGAGAGCGGCCTGATTCTCGTGGTGTCGGCCGAACGGGACGCGCACGACCGCCCGCGACTCGAGGTGGACGTGGTCGAGGCGCCGCAGGACGCGACCGCGAAACAGCAGATCGAAGTGCGGTTCGACTGACGTGGTGGCCCCGATCGGAGGCGCGCCCAGTGGTGAACGGTTGCGCTTCAAGGACTTCCTGTTTCAGCGGCTCGCCAGCGGGCGCTGCCGCTCGAAGGTGGTGCTCGCCTGGGCCGACGGCCGCCAGTTCGTGGGCGAGGCCGACGGGGTCACCTCGCAGGCCGGTGAGCTGCGCTGCTCGGCCCACGCCTGCGTGCAGGCGCTCGAGCGCGTGGTGCAGCCGGAGATGGGCTTCGAGCTCCTGGGGGTGAAAGCGGTGCGAGCCTTCGACGCGACAGTGGTGATCGTCTCTCTCTCGGCCCGGCAAGCGGCCAAGGCCTCCCGGCTCGTGGGCTCCTATCTGACCGAGACCGATCCGCCCCGCGGGGCGGCGCTCGCCGTGCTCAACGCCACGAACCGCCTCCTCGGCAACTTCTTCGCGACCCGGTGATGCGCCAGAGGACCATAGTCCCGCTTTCCGCGTTGCTCCTGCTCGGCTCCGCCTGCGGCGGTCGTGCGGGCCCGGTCGCTACGAGCATCCTGCCGGTGGCACCCGCCGATTCCGGGCCGACCGTGACCGTGGACTCCCTCGGGGCGGTCGTGGCCCGCCAGGCCGGGGACTCGGCGGCCGACCAGGCGGTCCTCGACAGCCTGCACGCACCGCGGGGACGGCACGCCGACAGCCTCACCTCGCGGCCGGCCGCCGCGGCCCAAGGGGTCGCGGCGGTCCGCGGGGAGGACGTCGAGCGGGAGGCCGTCCGGCTGTTCGGGCCCGAGGGGCGGGCGGTCGTGGGAGGGGAGGTGGCGGCACCGCGTTTCGACATCGACGTCACGAGCTTCGCCGCGAATCGCAGGGTGCTCGAATACCTCGAGTTCTTCCAGGTCGATGCGCGGGATCGCTTCGAGATCTGGCTGCAGCGGCTGGGCCGTTACGAGGGGATGATCCGCGAGCGCCTGCGGGCCAAGGGGCTTCCGGAGGACCTCGTCTACCTGACGCTGATCGAGAGCGGGCTCTCCAACACCGCCGTCAGCCGCGCGCGGGCCGTGGGCATGTGGCAGTTCATCGCCGGCACGGCGCGGCTGTATGGTCTCACGGTGGATCCCTGGGTGGACGAGCGGCGCGACCCGTTCCGGGCGACCGACGCGGCGATCAACTACCTCGCCGACCTGCGGGAGCGCCTGGGGAGCGTCTACCTCGCGGCGGCCGCGTACAACGCGGGCGTGGGGCGGGTGGAGCGAGGCATCGGGCGGCTGCCGGGCGAGCCGGATTCGGTGGGCGACCACACGTTCTTCCAGCTGTCCGATCGGCGCTACCTGCGGCGCGAGACCCGGGACTATGTGCCGAAGCTGATCGCGGCATCGCTCATCGCCAAACAGCCGGGCCGCTATGGCTTCGACGACGTGAGCCCGGCGCCCCCGCTCGTGTTCGACGAGATCACCATCCCCGACGCGACCGGACTCGACGTGATCGCGCGGCTCGCGGACACGACGGTGGCGACGATGCTCGAGTTGAACCCGCAGTTCGTCCGCGGGATCACGCCGCCGGCCCGGAGCGTGGTCGTGCGCGTGCCGCGTGGGCGGGGGACGCTGGCGGCCATGCGGTTCGACAGCCTTCCCGCCACCGACCGCATCACCTTCGTGGACCACTATGTGGGCCGCGGTCAGACGCTGTCGGACATCGCGCGCCGCTACCGCGTGAGCGTGGCGCTGCTCCAGAGCGCGAACCCGACCCTCCGGCCTCACGCGCTGCGCGTGGGCCAGCGCATCATCGTGCCGATGAGCGGGCGCGTGGTGCCGCTCTCCGCCTGGTCAGTGCCGCCGGAGCACACCTATCGGCGGATTTCCCGGGGGGGGGCGGCTGGGGGAGGCGCACGGCTGGCTCCCGCAAACGGGGCGGGTGGAGACGGGGAGCCGCTCGCGACCCACCGCGTGCAGCGTGGCGAGACGGCGAGCACGATCGCGCGTCGCTACGGCGTCGGGTTGACGGCGCTGTTGAATTACAACGGTCTCACGATGGGCTCGATGCTGCGGGCGGGGGATATCTTGAGGATTCCGCCGAAGTAGGTGGCCGGGACGACGTCTCCTCGGCCACCTCGGTTTCTTCAGGCAAGCCTTAGGACTTACGGCTGGTGCCTCTTATCCCTTGCGTCGGTAGCCCTTCATGAGCGTCGCCGCATAGCCGTTCTCGGGATTCCTGCCCGAGTTGAGCAGCTCCGTCACCCGGCCCGGTCCGCGGTTGTAGGCGAGAAGCGCCAGGTCCAGCCGCCCGCTGTAGCGCTCCAGCAGATCGTGCAGGTAGCGGAACCCGAGCCGCAGGTTGGTGTCGCGCTCGTACAGTTGGCTCGTCGTGAGACCAGGCTCGTACAGACGCGCGGTGCTCGGGAGCACCTGCGTCAGTCCGAGGGCGCCCTCGCGGCTCTTGGCGCGGGGGTTGAACCCCGACTCGACCCGCACCAGCCGGAAGGCCAGGACCGGGTCCACCCCTTCGGCGAGCGCGATGTCGTAGGTCGCGGCCGCGAGATCGGCGGGAACGCCGTAGCGGCTCGAGTACTCGATGATCGCGTCCGCCCGCTCGAGCTGCAGCTTGGCGACGGCGAGCTCGCCCTTGGCGGCTTCGAGCTCCTGTGTGAGCGAACGCAGCTCGCCCAACACCGGCGCCGTGACGGGGACCGGCTGATCGTCGGCCGTGGCGCGCCGGGCCCACCCGCCCAGGCTGCTCACCACGAGCGCCCCGAGGAGGATCCCGCCGCCCTGCAGCATCAATTTCCGGGTTGTCGTTGTCATAACCCTCTCGTGTCTGGTCCCGTCCGGCACCGCCAGAAACTCGCGGCCTAGGGTCAAGCGCCGGTCAATCATCGCGGGTGGCGTTCCGCCGCCAATCCCCGCGAGTCCCGCCAGTCTTCTCGAGCAGCCGCACGGAGAGGATCTCCATTCCCCGGTCGACAGCCTTCACCATGTCGTAGACGGTGAGCAGCGCGACGGATACCGCCGACAGCGCCTCCATCTCCACGCCCGTCCGTCCCACCGCCTTGGCGGCAGCCCGTACTCGGACTCCCGGCAAGGTCTCGTCCAGCGTCGCCTCGACCTCCACATGGTCGAGCCCTACAGGGTGGCACAGCGGGATCAGTTCCGCTGTGCGCTTCGCCGCCATCGTACCTGCGACCTGGCTCACCGCGAGAACGTCGCCCTTGACCACCGCCTGCTCCGTCACGAGGCGGTAGGCTTCGGCCGACATCCTGATCGCGCCCTCCGCCGTCGCCGTGCGGACCGTGATGGCCTTGTCGGCGACGTCCACCATCCGAGCCCGGCCCGCCGCGTCGAGGTGCGACAGCTTCATCGGGGCGACCCTAGATCCTCGCCCAGTACGGCGGCCACGAGCTGCGGGTTCACATTGCCCTGCGCCAGCTCCCGCGCGTCGAGCACCCGAGCGATGGCGGACACGACTTTCCCCGAGTCCTTCCCCGCCCGTGCTTCACTGCGCAACCGAGCGAGCAGCTCATCCAGCATCGCGGTGAATGCGCCCCGTGCCTGAAACGGCTGGAGACCGAGCGCGAAGCTGAGGCGCCCTACTGGGCCGCTCCGCACCGCATGCAGGAACCGCTCGCCCCCCTCTCCGCGTTCCACCCCCCCATCCGCAAGGAGCCTGCCGATGCACCCCTCAGCCGCCGTAACTCTTTGCGATAGCGACGGTTCCTTAACTAGGCCGAGCTCACGCTGCGCGAATGCTGTCACGACGCTGTCGGCCAGCCTTGCCACACGTACTCGCACGACGCGAGACCGGATTGTCGCCAGCAGCGCGTCGGGCTCCGCCGTCGTGAGCACGAACACACTGTCCGCGGGTGGCTCTTCGAGCGCCTTCAGCAGGGCGTTCGCGGCCGCCTCGGCCCCCGTCTGCGCTACCAGGCGCTCGGCGTCCCCGATCACGAACACCTTGCGCGGCCCCATCACCGGAGTGAGGGCGAGCTTTCTCAAGAGCAACCGCACCGAGGCGATGCCATGGCTCGCCATCCCGGACGGCGGTTCGTACAGGGGTCGCTCGCGGCGGGCGGCCAGTACCTCGCCCAGCGCCTCCTCGGCTAGCTCGACCTGCTTGTCCGCGTCGGCGGCCCGTCTTTCGAGCTCGACCGGGACGAACCAGTGCAGGTCGGGATGCGAGAGCGTGAGGACCAGTCGGCAAGGCCGACAGTCACCGCATCCCTCCTGTTGGCCCCGGCCCCTGTTGCGCTCGCACAACAGTGCTTGGCCCAGCCATAGCGCCAGCCGTTGTTTCCCGACTCCCCGGGGCCCCTCAAAGAGCAACCCTTGCGGCAACCGGCCGGAGGCGAGGGCGCCTGCCAGCCGGTTCCGAGTCCCCTCGTGGCCATACAGGGGGGGTAAGGGCATGGGCAAATCTACCCCCGGGTATGGTTTGGACCACAAGTAGCAGTTTGTAAGATGCTGCCTGTAAATCAGTTAGCTGCAATCCATGGGACTTGTGCCACGTTAACGCCATTTGTGGAAGATACTTCCACTCATAAGTGAGCGCACACTCGCGAGAAAACCCCTAATTTTGCTATGTTTTCGGCTTACATTCGGTGCGTGTGACCATCAGCTGCGTGACGCTTGACCTGGTTCGGCGGGCTGACCGACGAGGAGCTCGCGTGCGGCGCGCAGCTGGTGCGGCTGACCCACGATGGACAGCTCGTCGCCGGCGGCCAGGGGCAGGCGTGGGTCGGGAGTGGGGATGTCTTGGTCGGCGCGGCGGATGCTGAGGACGAGGGCTCCGGTCCGGGTGCGCAGGCGCGTTGCCGCGAGACTCCTGCCGACGGCCTTGGCCCCCGGCGGCAGCAGCACCCGCTCCGCACTCATCTGCGGGAGGCCGCTGAGGGCGGGGAGCTGCTCGAGCTGCAGCGGGCCCTGCGTGCGCAGCGCCTGATAGTGTGATGCGCGGATCCTCGTCACGAGGGTGTCGATGTCGCCCTGTGGTACCTGGTAGTGCGCGAGCACGCGGGTGAAGATCTCGATCGAGGTCTCGAACTCCTCGGGGATCACGACGTTCGCCCCCAGGCGGGCGAGCTCGGGGATCTCGACGACGTAGCGGGTGCGCGCGATGATGTGGACCGTGGGATTGAGCCCGCGGGCGACCCGTACCATGCGCCGAGTGGCGGCGGGGTCGGAGATCGCGACGACGAAGAGCCGGGCGCGGTCCACGCCGAGCGCGCGCAAGATCTCCTCACGCGTGGCGTCGCCGTAGAACGCCGGCTCGCCCTGAGCGCGCGCGTGCCGCACCGTCTGCGGGTTGAGCTCCACGATCAGGTAGGGCACGCGAATCGCCCGCAGCGCCGCCGCCAGATTGCGGCCGTTCAGTCCCAGACCGGCGATGACGACGTGATCCGCCAGGGGCTCGGTCGCGGGGGCCACCTCTTGTGGGCGCAGTCCCGGGAGCACGCGGTCGAGGCGGATGACGCGGTCCAGGCGGTCGAGCAGGGCCGGCCCTCCTTGGAGCAGGAACGGCGTCAGGATCATGGTGAACACCGCGACCGCGAGGAAACTCTGGTACAAGGCTCCGGGGAGCAGGCCCGCGGCCCGGCCCTCCCGGGCGAGGACGAACGAGAACTCGCCGATTTGCGACACGGCGAGCCCCGCCAGCAGGGCCACCCGCGCCGAGTAACCCAGCAGCGCCGGGCCGACAGCGGCGGTGAGGGTCTTGCCGGACAGGAGCACCGCCACGCCGGCGAAGGTGAGCGCGGGGTGCTGGAGGACGACGTCGAGCTGGACCAGCATCCCGACCGCCACGAAGAAGAGCGAGATGAAGATGTCGCGGAAGGGCAAGAGCTCCGCCATGGCTTGGTGGGCGTAGTCGGACTCCGAGATGACGAGGCCGGCGAGGAACGCCCCCAGCGCGAGCGACGCCCCCACCGCCTCGGTGCCGAGCGCGGTGAGCGTGCCAACGAGAATGATCGCGATGAGGAATAACTCGCGGCTCCGGGTCTTCAGGATCTCCGCGAGGACGCGCGGCACGACCGTACGGGCCGCGACCAGCACCCCCACCACGACGAGTGCCGCCTTGCCGAAGGCGACGACGAGCCCGGCGGCGCTCCCGGCGGCGCGTCCCGCGAGGAACGGCAGCGCGAGCATCATGGGCACGACGCACAGGTCCTGGAAGATCAGGACGCCCGTGGCGAGCCTGCCGTGGGGGGTGTCGATGTCCCCCTTTTCGGTCAGCAGCTTCAGGACGATTGCGGTGCTGGACAGTGCGGCCAGGAAACCAAGGAACAGGGCCACCTGCCATCGCGTCGTCCCGGCTGCGGCGGCGGCCCCGGTGGCGGCCACGGTGAGCCCCACTTGGCACGCGCCGGCGACGACGACCTGGCGCCCCATCTCTCGGAGCCTGCTGAGCGAGAACTCGATCCCGATCGTGAAGAGGAGCAGGATCACGCCCACTTCGGCGAGGCCCTCGACCCGATGCACGTCGGGGATCAAGCCGAGCGCGTTGGGCCCGAGCACCACGCCCGCCACGATGAACCCAGGGAGGGCCGGCAGACGCAGGCGGTGGAAGACGAGGACGACGACCAGCGAAGCCCCGAAGATGACCGCCAGGTCGCGCAGCACAAGCAGTTGTTCCATGGCCCTCTAAGATACCGGAACCGAATCCCTGGGCAATATGGTAACTCGTTTTGCGATAAGGTGTTCCGTCGCTGTGACGGAGCGCACACGTGGCGCGTGGTGCGCCCTGCGGCGCTCGCAGCATGGAGGCGTGATCGTTGGGCCGCCTTATCTTGGGCGTTCCTTTCCAGTCCAGCTCTGGAGGCCGCACCCGGCCGTGAGTCCCAAAGGCATCAAGATCGTCCGACCCGACGACGACGACCGCCTCGTCGAGCTCACCCGCACGGAAGAGACGCTCCGCGCGACGGCGCATCAGCAGGAGGCGGTGGCGCATCTCGGCCAGCAGGCGCTGGCCGGGGCGCCGGTCTCGGAGCTGATCGACGCCGCGGTCGCCCTCGTGGCCCGGGTGCTCGAGGTCGATTTTTCGTGCGTGCTCGAGCTGCGCGCGCCGAGCCGCACCCTGGTGTTGCGGGCCGGGGTGGGGTGGCGGGAGGGGAGCGTCGGGCGGACCGTGGTGCCGGCGACGCCCGACACGCACGCAGGGTACGTGCTCCGTTCGCCCGGCGCCGTGGTGGTGGAGGATCTCGCGGCCGAAACGCGCTTCGGCTCGGCGCCCCTCCTCGACGTGCACGGTGTGGTGAGCGGACTGAGCGTCATCATCCACGGCAAGGAGCGGCCGTTCGGCATCCTCGGCGCGCACAGCGCGCGGCGGCGCGCCTTCACGAGCCACGACGTCCACTTCCTGCAGGCGGCGGCGAGCGTGCTCGCCACCGCGATCGACCGCGCCACCGCCGAGGAAGCGCTGCGGCGCAGCGAAGAGCATTTTCGCTCGCTCATCGAGAACGCCCTCGACATCGTGACGGTCGTCGGGGAAGACGGCACCTTCCAGTACGCGAGTCCCTCCGTGGAGCGACTGCTCGGCTACCGTCCGGGCGAGCTGTTGCAGCGCAACGCATTCCAGTTCGTGCACCCGGATGACTTACCGGTCGTCGCCGAAGCGCTGGCCCGGGCGATCAAGGATCCCGCGGCGGCACAGATGGAGGCGTTCCGGTTCCGCCACCGCAACGGCGGGTGGCGCGCGCTCGAGGCGATCGGGCAGGCACGGGTGGGGCCGGACGGGAGGGCGCGCTTGATCGTGAACAGCCGCGATGTGACCGAGCGCAACCGCCAGGATCGGGCGCTGCGGGAAAGCAAGGAGCGTCTGCGCACGGTGATCGCGGGCGCGCCGCTCGTCCTTTTCTCGTTTGACCGGAACGGCACGTTCACGCTGGCCGAGGGGCGGGGGCTCGACGCGCTCGGCGTGCGCCCGGGGCAGCTCGTCGGGCAGTCGGTGTTCCAGCTGTACGCGGACCTACCCCAGGCGCTCGCCGATGTGCGGCGGGCCCTCGCGGGCGAGGCGTTCTCATCGGTGGTCGAGGTGTACGGCATCGTGTTCGAGGCCTCCTATACGCCGATCCGCGACCGAGATGGGAGCGTGGCGGGTGTGATCGGCGTGGGCACCGACATCACGGAGCGCCGCAAGGCCGAGGAGGCGCTGCGCCGCTCGGAGGAGAGCAGCCGCGCGCTGGTGCAACACGCCACCTATGGCATCTACCGCTCCTCCCCCGAGGGGCGCTTCCTCGCCGTGAATCCGGCGCTCGTGAAGCTGCTCGGGTACCCGTCGGAGGACGCACTGCTGGCCGTGGACATGGCCCGCGACGTGTACGCGGACCCGGCGGAGCGCCCCCAGGTGATCGCGCGGTTCGACCACAGCGACGCGGTGCAAGGCGTCGACGTCACCTGGAAGCGCTGGGACGGCAGGAAGATCCTCGTGCGGCTGAGCGGCCGGGCGGTGCGGCGGCGCGACGGCTCGATCGATTGCTTCGAGACGCTGGCGGAGGACGTGACCGAGCGGCGCGCCTTGGAGGAGCAGCTGCGCCAGTCGCAGAAGATGGAGGCGATCGGCCAGCTCACGGGCGGCATCGCCCACGACTTCAATAATCTGCTCACCATCATTCTCGCCAACGCCGAGCTGATCGCGCGGGCGCTCCCGACGGACCGCTCGGACGCGCAGGCCGACCTGCGGGACGTGATCTCGGCTGCGCTGCGGGGACGCGTGATGGTGAAAGAGCTGCTGGGCTTCGCGCGGCGCTCGAGCCTCAACCTCACCGCGGTCGACCTGAGCGGCGTGCTGGCGGATCTCTCGGGGATGCTGCGGCGCATCCTGCCGGCGGACGTCGAGATCGTCACCGCCGGAGATGAGGGGCTGCCTGAGGTACGCGCCGACCTGCACGCCACCGAGCAGATCCTCTTCAACCTCGTCACCAACGCCCGGGACGCGATGCCGAACGGCGGGGTGTTGCGGATCGAGACCCGGCGCGTGCACCTGACGGACGAACAGCGCGCCAGCGGTGGCGCCACGCACGACGGCGACTTCGTGTGCCTCGCGGTAGAGGACACGGGTGTCGGGATGGACGAGCAAACGAGGCAGCGCATCTTCGAGCCGTTCTTCACGACGAAGCCGGTCGGCAGGGGCACGGGGCTCGGCCTCGCCACGGTGTACGGGTTGGTGCGGCAACACGGTGGCTCGATCGAGGTGGACAGCGAGCCCGGCAAAGGCACCCGGGTGCGTGTGTACTTCCCCGCGGCCGAGGTCGCCGCGACGCCGCTCCAGCGAACCTCGGGACCGCAGCAGGCGCGTGGCGGGTCCGAGACCATTCTGCTGGTGGAGGACGACGACCAGCTGCGGCGGGCGACCAAGCGGGTGCTGGAGGACGCGGGCTACCAGGTGCTGACGGCGGCCGACGGGCAGGAAGCCCTCGACGTGCTGCGCCAGCAAGGGGAGGGGATCCGGCTCGTCGTCTCGGACCTGGTGATGCCGCGGCTCGGCGGTCGCGCGCTGCACGACCAGGCGCGGCGCGAGGGCCGGGCGATGCCCTTCTTGTTCGCGAGCGGCTACTCGGACGGCGATCGCAGCGGTCGCGCCCCGCTCGATCCGTCGCTACCCTTCTTGTTCAAGCCCTGGACGCCGAACGACCTGCTGAACAAGGTCCGGGAGCTGCTCGACGCGAATACCTAAAAGGGCGTGGGGAGTGGGGAGTGGTACCTGACGGTGCAATCCGGTAGGTCGGTGCGCACCGGATAGAACCACTCCCCACTCCCCACGCCCATGTTATTTCCCGTCGAGCACCTCCCTGACTTTGCGCGCCAGCTTATCGGGCGTAAACGGCTTCTGCAGGTAGGCCATCCCCTCTTCCAGCACACCATGGCGCAGCACGGCGTCGTCGGTGTAGCCGGACATGAAGAGCACCCGGAGCGTGCCGCGCCCCTGGAGCAGCCGGTGCGCGAGCTCCCGCCCGCTCATCCCCGGCATCACCACGTCCGTGAGGAGCAGGTTGATGGGTCCGACGTGGCGCTCGCTCAGCTCGAGCGCCGCCGGGGCGGCCCCCGCCTCGAGCACCTGGTAGCCGTGGGCTTCCAGCGCCTTGCGGGCGAGCGTCCGGACCATGGCTTCGTCCTCCACGAGCAGGACGGTCTCCGAGCCGTCGCCGGCCACGCTCGCCACCGCCGCGCCGGGCTGCGGCGCGGCCTCCTGGACCTCCGGCAGGTAGATCCGGAACGTCGTGCCGCCCTGCGGCTCCGAGTCGACCCAGATGTAGCCCCCGAACTGCTTCACGATGCCGTACACGGTGGCGAGGCCGAGCCCCGTGCCCTTGCCGACCGGCTTGGTCGTGAAGAACGGCTCGAACAGGTGGGACTTGGTCTCCGCGTCCATCCCGGCGCCGGTATCGGTGATCGAGATCAGGACGTAGCGGCCCGGGACCTGGCCGGGTCCGCCCACTTCGTCCACGGCGGCGTTCGCCGTCTCGATGGTGAGGCGCCCGCCCTGCGGCATGGCGTCGCGGGAGTTGACGGCCAGGTTGATGATCACCTGCTCCAGCTGCCCCGGGTCGGCCTTGACCCTGCCGACCCCGTGGCGCAGCACCGTGACGAAATCGATGTCCTCGCCGATCACCCGCCGCAGCATCTTCTCCATGTCCGCGACTACGGCGTTGACGTCGAGCACCTGCGCCTGCAGCACCTGCTTGCGGCTGAAGGCGAGGAGCTGCTGCGTGAGCGACGCCGCCCGCTCGCCGGCGCGGCGGATCTCGAACACGTCCTCGCGCGCGGGGGCATCCGGGGAGAGCTGCTGCAACAACAACTGGCAGTAGCCCAGGATCGCCGTGAGCAGGTTGTTGAAGTCGTGCGCCACGCCGCCCGCGAGCTGCCCGACGGCTTCCATCTTCTGCGCCTGGCGGAGTTGCTCTTCCAGGCGACGCCGGCCGGTGACGTCCTTCGCGAGCACCAGCCGGGCCGGCCGTCCGTCGAAGTCGATGGAATCCGCGGACACCTCGACCTGGATGAACGTCCCGTCCTTCTTGCGATGGCGGGCGTCGACGTGGGTCGCGGCGCCCGTCGCCGCGTGCTGCAGGGCTGCCTCGAGCCGCTCCTGCTCTTCCGAGGGGCGGATGTCCCGGATCGTCAGCGCGAGGAACTCCTGGCGCGAGTAGCCGTAGTGGCGCACGGCCGCCTCGTTGACCGCGAGGAAGCGCAGCGTCTCGACGTCGTAGACCCACATCGCCTCGGGGTTGGACTCGAACAGCAAGCGGTAGCGGTTCTCGCTGTCTCTGAGCCGCTCCTCGCCGCGCTTGCGGTCGATCGCCATCGCGACCTGGGCCGAGACGAACTGGAGGATCGACTTGTCCGTCTCCCCGTAGCGGACGCCCTCGGCGTAGCTCTGGGCCACCAGCACGCCGATCGTGTTGTCCCCGATCGTGAGCGGCACGCCGAGCCAGTCGATCGAGGGCGCGCCGATCAGCTCCACATATCCCCGCTGCTCCAGCTCGCGGTGCACCTCGGGGGTGACGAGCAGCGGCGCCCCGGTCCGGAGCACGTATTCGGTCAGCCCCTTGCCGGGCCGTTTCGGGGGGAAGTCGCTGTCGTACTGGTCGACGAAATACGGGAAGCTGATGATGTCGCTCTCCGGGTCGTACAGCGCGATGTAGAAGTTGTTGGCCGGCATCAGCCCACCCACGATCTCGTGGATCGCGCGGAACAGCTCGTGGAGCGTCTCGGCGCGATGGGCCGCCTCGGAGATGCGGTAGGTCGCGCGCTGGATGCGGTCCGCGCGGCGTCGCTCCGTGACGTCGCGGTACGTCACCACGATCGCGGCAATGGCGGGCTCCCGGAGGCGGTTCACCGCCACGGCTTCGAGGTCGCGCCAGGAGCCGTTCTTGTGGCGGGCGCGCAGCTCCGTGCGCTGCGGCTCGCCCGGTCGCTCGGCGACCTGCCGCAGGAACGTCTGCGCCGCGGCCACGTCGTCGGGGTGAATGAGCTCGAACGCCTTGCGCCCGATGTTCTCCTGGTACGCGTAACCCAGGACCGGCTGCGCCGACTGGCTGGCGTAGAGCACGGTGCCGTCGGGCCCGAGCAGCGTGATGACCTCGGTCGAGTGCTCAACCAGGGCCCGGAATCGCTCCTCACTCGCTGCCAGGGCTTCGCCGGACGCCGGAGGGCCTGGGCGGGCGGAGGGGGCGGGGGGCGTGGGCAGGGGTGGTCCGCCGGAGGCGGGTGGGACGGCCTTCCGGCCCCTGCGACGGCGGGGTTCTCCGGATCTCACAGGCGGCGCGCTCTCCGGGGGGCGGGGCTCACGGCGAGAATAGGTGCAGACGCGGGCCGCCGCCAGAGGCCCCCCGCGCCCGCGCCGCGGTCACGGCGTCGCGGGCCCGTCCAGGACCTCTCGGCTCGAGCTTCGTGTGCCGCACGATGGTGTCGTCGAGACGCTAGTGCGGCGGCCGGTTCACGAGCAGCCAGTAGAGGCCGAGGTCGGAGACGGCGCGCGAGAAGGCCTCGAAGTCGACCGGTTTGACGATGTAGCTGTTGGCGCCCAACCGGTAGGCGGCGGCGATGTCGGGTTGCTCAGCGGAGGATGTCAACACCACCACGGGGATGGTGCGGGTGCGCTCGTCGCCCTTGAGGCGGCGCAGCACCTCGAGGCCGTCCACCTTGGGGAGGTTCAGGTCGAGCAGGATCACTCTCGGCGTCACGCCGATGTCGCGCAGGGCGTTGGGCGCGTTCCCGAAGAAGAAATCGATCGCCTCGGCGCCGTCCCGGCAGACGAAGAGCTGGTTGGCCAGGTGGCGGGACGTCAGCGCCCGCAGGGTGAGCTCGATGTCCGTCGGATTGTCCTCGACCAGCAGGATCTCGACTTCGTGGGTCGGGTCCATGCGACAAATCTAGCCGGGGCCGCTCAACCGCTGTCGAGGGTCTCGCGCACCTTGCGGGCCAGCGCTCCCGAGGTGAACGGCTTCTGGAGGAAGGCGATCCCCGGATCGAGCACGCCGTGGTGCACGACGGCCTCGTCGGTGTAGCCGGACGTGTAGAGCACCTTCAAGCCGGGCCGCACGGACTGGAAGCGGGCCGCGAGCTCCCGGCCGCTCATCCCCGGAAGCACGACGTCCGTGACGAGGAGGTGGATCGGCCCGGCGTGGCTCGCCGCCAGCTCGAGGGCGTCGGCTCCGCTGGGCGCCGCCAGGACGGTGTAGCCGTGGGAGGCCAGCATCTTCCGCGCGAGCGTGCGGACGGCCTCGTCGTCCTCGACCAGCAGCACCGTCTCGGTGCCACGGGGCGTTTCGCGGGCGGCCGGCGTGGGGGCGGGGAGCTCGAGTGGCTGATCGACGCGGGGCAGATAGATCTTGAACGTCGTCCCCCGGCCCGGCTCGGAATAGAGCCAGATGTTCCCGCCGCTCTGCTTCACGATGCCGTACACCGTCGCGAGCCCGAGCCCCGTGCCCTTGCCCTTCTCCTTCGTGGTGAAGAACGGCTCGAAGATCCTGGCCTGCGTGGCGGCGTCCATGCCCACGCCCGAGTCCGAGACGGCGAGCATCACAAAGGGACCGGCCACCACGGCAGGGTGCTCGAGTGCGTAGCTCTCGTCGAGCTCGGCGTTCGCCGTTTCGATGGTGAGCTTGCCGCCCCGCGGCATCGCGTCGCGAGCGTTCACGACCAGGTTCATGATCACCTGCTCCAGCTGCCCCGGGTCGGCCCGGACCGCGCCCAGGTCGGACGCCAGCGCGGTCCTGAGCGCCACGTCGGCCCCGATCAACCGCCGCAGCATGTTGTCGACGCTCGCGACGACGGTGTTCAAGTCGAGCACCCGCGGGGCCAGTACCTGCCGGCGGCTGAAGGCGAGCAGCTGGCGGGTGAGGGTGGCGGCCCGGTCTGTGGCGCGGAGGATCTCCTCGAGGTCGCCGCGGCGCGCGTCGTCGCCGGGGAGATCCTCCCGCAACAACTCCGCGTAGCCGGCGATCGCCGTCAGGACGTTGTTGAAGTCGTGAGCGACGCCGCCCGCCAGTAGCCCAACCGCTTCCATCTTCTGCGCCTGCAGCAGCTGCATCTCGAGCGCTTTGCGCTCGGTGATGTCCACCCAGGAGCCGAACACCTCGACGGGCCGGCCGCCCGTGTCTCTGGTGAGGCGTGCCTCGTCGTGGATCCAGTGATAGCTGCCGTCCTTGTGACGGAAGCGGTACTCGAGGGCGACGTGGTCCCTGCTCAGGATGGACGGGACGGCAGCGAGCACGGGGTCCCGGTCTTCCGGATGGAGGTGGTCCGTCCACCACGTGGGCCCAAGCGCCTCGGCCGCCGCGTAGCCCATGATGCGGGTGATGTTCTCGCTGACCCAGTTCGGCCGGAACGTCTCGCCGTGCACGCTCGTGGCGTACAGTACCGCGGTGCTGGAGGCGGTCACTTGTCGCAGCCGCTCCTGGGTCACGCGCAGCGTCGCCTCGGCGCGCTTCCGGTCACGGCGCTCCCGCGCGTCCCGCAGCTCGCGCTCGACCGCGGGGAGCAACCGCTTCAAGTTGCCCTTGGTGACGTAGTCCTGCGCGCCGGCGCGCATCGCCTCCACGGCCGTGTCTTCCCCGATCGTTGCGGACACGAAGATGAACGGCAGGTCGAGCCCGCGCTCGCGCACCAGCGCCAGTGCGGCGGTGCCGCTGAAATGGGGCATGCTGTAATCGGCGAAGAGGATGTCCCACTCCTGGCGCGCCAGCGCCGCCCGGAGGGCGTCGGGCGTGTCGACCCGCTCGAACGCCGGCTCGAAGCCGCCGCGCCGCAGCTCGCGCACCAGCAGCAGCGCGTCGTCCTCGGAGTCCTCGACGATCAGGACTCGCAATGGAGCATGCATATCAGAGCCTTCGGGGCACTGGCGGTGCCCGGTTCATGAGCAACCAGTACAGCCCGAGCTGCTTGGCCGCCTGGGTGAATTCCACGAAGTCCACCGGTTTCCGCACATAGCTGTTGGCGCCGAGCCGGTAGCCATCGATGAGGTCGCGCTCCTCGTCGGACGAGGTCAGGATCACGACCGGCAGCAGCCGGGTGCGCTCGTCGGCCCGGATGCGCTGCAGCACCTCCAGCCCGTTCACCTTCGGCAGTTTCAGATCGAGGAGGACCACCGCCGGCAGCTCGTCCGGCCCGGCGCCGCCCTCCGCGCCGAAGAGATAGTCGAGCGCCTGTACGCCGTCCTGCGCCACGACCACGTCGTTCGTCATGTTGTGACTCTTGAGCGCCCGCATCGTCAGGGCGATGTCGTCCGGGTTGTCTTCCACCAGCAGGATCTTTCCCGCGTTCACACGGCCTCCGCGCCCGCCGAGCGGGCCATCACAAGGTGAAGTAGAAGGTGGCTCCCCGATCGACGGCTCCCTCGGCCCAGATCCGGCCGCCGTGCCGGGTGATGATGCGCCGCACCGTCGCGAGACCGACGCCGGTGCCCTCGAATTCGGCCGCGGAGTGCAGGCGCTGGAACACCCCGAACAGCTTGTCCGCATACTTCATGTCGAAGCCGGCACCGTTGTCCCGGACCACGAACGCCCGCTCGCCGTTCACATTGGTGGATGCAAATTCGATCTGCGGCCGCGGCTGTTTCGCGGTGTACTTCCAGCCGTTGCGGAGCAGATTGTCGAGGGCCACACGGAGCAGGCGCGGGTCCCCCCGCGCCTCGAGCCCCGGAGCAATCGCGAATTCCACGTGCCGCTCCGGCGTCGCCCGTTGCAGCTCGGCCACGATGTCCCGCGCCATGCCGCTCAGGTCCACGACCTCGGTGCGCATCTCCGCACGGGTGACCCGAGCAAGTTTCAGCAGGTCGTCGATCAGGGTCGCCATCCGCTGGCTGGCGGCGCGCACCCGCTGCAGGGAATCCCGTCCCGCCTGGTCGAGCTGCGCGGCGTAGTCTTCCAGCAGCACGTGGCTGAATCCGTCGATGCTGCGCAGCGGCGCGCGCAGGTCGTGCGACACCGAGTAGGCGAAGGCGTCGAGCTCCTGATTGGCGGCCAGGAGCTCCGCCGCATTGCGCCGCACCGCCTCGTGGCGCTCTTGGAGCTCCTGGGTCCGCTCCGCGACCCGCTGCTCCAGCTCCGTGGCGTAACGCCGCAGCTCGCGGTCCTGGTCCTCGATGCGGACGAGCATCTGGTTGAAGGCGTCGGTTAGCGTGCCCAACTCGTCCTCGCCGAGCTTGGGCGCCCGCACGGAATAGTCCTGACGTGTCGAGACCGCCGTCGCGGTTTCCGCAAGCGCGAGGATCGGTGCTGAGATCCGTCCCTGAAGCGCGGCGGCCAGGGCATAGGCGGCCAGCATCGCGATCGCGAGGACGACGATGGCGATGATGCCGGAAAGCCGGAGGGCGTCCGATACGTCCTTCGTGTCCGACGCTATGTAGAGAGTCCCCAACCGCTTCCCTCCCTGCGCCACGGGCGTAAACCCTACCAGACGTCCGCCCTCGAAGCGGTAGCCGTCCGGCTGCGGCGCCGCAGGGATAAGATCGGCGGTGGCGGCTACTGGATAGGTCGCCAGCACCCGCCCGTCCTGGTTATACAGCGCCGCGGCAACCATATGCGGGTCGTACTTCAGGGCTGCCAGGATTTCTGTTGCGTCCGCCTCGTTCGCAAACGCCAGGGCGGCGGTGCTGTTGGCGGCAAGAATGCGGGACCGCGTGGCCAGATGACTCTGTATCGTCCCCCGGAACGTCACAACCTGATAGGTTACGAACGCGGCCGATGTCAACACCAAGACCAGTCCGCTGATCAGGAGGAGGATCGCAGTCAGCTTCCGTTTGATCGGCCAGTCCCGCAGCGGCGACATCTCAAGGCCCGGGCCGGGTGATGATCTCGGCCACCCGGAGCAACTTGGAGCTGATGGTCAGGTGTGCCGCCTCCGTCGCAGCCAGGTTGAGCTGGAGTCGGATGCGGCTCCGGTCGGTCACGAAGCGAATCATGCCGCCGCGCTCCGCGAATCCGTCGGCGTCACTCACCGTGAGGATCGGCCGGTTCTTGAGGCCCGCCAGAATGCTCTGCGGTCGGTCTCCCTCGGGCCGACTGACGAACAAGATGTGGCAGGTCTTGATCTCGTCCACGCTGTGGTAGCGCCGGATTTGGAATCGCCGCCCTCCCAGGCGCTCATCACCCACCGTCTGGTCCAGGACGCGCCCGAACGGATCATCTCCGAGAACGCCGATCACGAGCGGCGTGTCGGCCTCGGGAAAGGCCTCGGCTGGCCACTCGACGAATTGCGCGAAGTTGAATAGGAACACGGCCTTCACGTCGTATTCCGAGGCCCGCACGGCTTGCGCCGCCAACCCGCGTCCGGCCACGAGCAGCGCCGCGAGGGGGAGCGCCCGCGGCGCTCGGGCGAGCATCGCGCTCAGAAGCGCCATTCGACCAACCCGTACACGCCACGTTCGATTTCCCGGCGCGTGGCGGGTGCGCCGAACTCCGCGTGTCGGTCGTGTAAGAGGTTCTGACCGACGAGCGAGAGATCGAGTTGCGGCGTCGGCTGCCACGTGAGCTTGGCATTCAGCTCGGCATAGCCCGGGACCTGCTGCCTCGTGATGTCGTCGATCGCACGCATCCCGGCGTCCAGTCTCAAGTGGGCGGGCAAGTCGAGCGACGAAAACAGGAAGAACTGGCGATCGGGAGTCTGCGATTCCGAGGCTCCCCGGGTGGTGTCGGTGCTGCCGGGGTTGGGCCAGATGTGGATGCGCAACTCCGTGTGACCGGCGCGCACGCGCCATCCCTTCGTGATCAGGTAGTCGGCGGTCACCTCCGCACCGTACGACTCGCCGTACTGCCCATTGGCGATCACCGCTGGAGATGGCGTCGGCGGGTTGACCTGCTCCACGCTGCGGAGTCCGTGGTAGCGGCTGTAAAACGTGGCCACGGAGAGTGCGAGGGCGCCGCGCTGGTGGCGGTATCCCAGCTCGTAGGCCAGCTCTTCTTCCGAATGGAAGCCCGGGCCCCCGGCGATAAGGTAGGGTGGCTGACCGGGAAAGAACAGCTCGCGGTCGATCCGCGACGGCGTTCGCAGCGCGCGCGCGACGGCCGCCCACAGGGTCCCCGACGGGCTGAGCCTCCAGCTCACACGGCCGCTGGGCTGGATCTCGTAGCCGGTGTAGTCGTTGTGCTCGACCTTGGTGCCGAGTGCCACGTGCAGCCTGTCGGGGATGAGCGCGATCTCGTCCTGGACGAAGCCGGTGAACCACTGGCGCGTGACGTGCGGCGGCAGGAAAGCCAGCAACGCGCTGTTGGCGACCCGATCGTTGATCAGACGGTAGCCCAGTCCCCACACCACGTCATGACGAGCGCCCAATCGGGTAGCGTGTTGCAGATCGACGTCGTAGATGTCGAGATCTTCGCCAAAGGTGCCCGGAATGTTCCGGTTAGTGCGGTCGTAGTACAGTTGGGCCGTGACGGCGGAATTCGCGGACACGGTGTGTGACCACTTGGCGACCACGTTACCGCCGCTCACGGCGATGTCGCCGGCAGTCGCCTGGCTGATCCGGCCGTTGTAGAGGTCTCCTTGCATGGTGACCTGGTTGATCGTCGACGCGTCCCAATCGAGCCGGAACCCAGCCTGTTCCATGTGCCAGTCGTCGGTGGCGTCCTGGCCACCGGGCAACACGCTCGGCTCGCGAGCCCAGCCCTTGCCGTAGATCCGATAGTTCACGTGAGAGCCAAGCGCCCCTCCGTAGCGGGTGGTCCCAAAGCCGCGCAACTCGGTACCGCCGCCGCCCGAGACCACCAGGCCCTGGGTCTCCCTGGCACGCTTGGTGATGACGTTGATCACGCCGTTCACGGCGTTGGCCCCCCACAGCGTCGCGCCGGGGCCGCTGATGACCTCGATGCGGTCGACGTCCCCGAGGGGCACGTCCTGCACGTCCCAAAACACGCCGGAGTACAACGGGGTGTATACGGTGCGCCCATCGATGAGCACCAGGAGCTTGTTGGCGGTGGTGCTGTTGAACCCGCGCGCGCTGATGGCCCAGTCGCGCGAATTGATCTGCGCCACCTGCAAGTTGGTGACGAGACGCAGGGCCTCGGGGAGACTCGAGGCGCCGGAGCGGCGAATGTCCTGTTGGGTGATGACCTGAATGGCGGAGGCCGCCTGCGCCAATCTCTCGGGACGCCTCGAGACGGAGGTGACCTCCAGGTTCATCAGTTGTTCGATGCTCAGCTTCTTCAGCGCCTCGGCGGACGCGCTGGAATCCGGTTGCTGGGCGAACCCGGGCTCAGCGAAGCAGATGAGACCCAAGGTGAGGAGTATCGATGTCGCGGGCGCAACGGTCCTCGGGTCAGCCATCGGTCCGCACCTCCTGGTCCATCACGCTTCGCGAACATCGATCATGCCCGGCCGCCGCGACGTCCAGCTGCCAGCCGGCCAACGCGCCGAGGCTGATGACGATGACCACGCCCCCGGCGACGCGCGGGATCCGGGCGGCGTTCAAGAAAGGGGTCTCATCCTCAAGACCGAGGGTGGCACCGTGCCAGGGGGGGTGCTAGGGCGATTTTGCGGCACCAAGGGGCGATTTTGCGGCATCGGCCTACCGGAGGACGTGTTCATGACACTTGAGCACCTCGAGCACACCGAGGCCGGAAGAGTGGCGCACGTCGTACAGGCATAGCGTGTCGACGCGGAAGCGCTGCTGCAGACGGTCGTAGCCCCGCTCGTACTCGAGCAGCTCGTGCGGCGCCAGCCGCGTACCCAGGCCACCCGACACGTCACCGACCACCCGCAGCGGGTGCGCGCCCGCGCGGGTGGCAGCGGCCAAGGTCGTTTCCCAGTAGTCGAGTTGAGCGGGCGGAGAAGCGGCATACTCCGAGAGCACCAGTCGCCCCTCGTCCATGGCCGCGTGGAGGGAGGGGCGGCGTCGCTCCAGATGGGCGAGAATCTGATCGCGCGCATCAGGCGCTGCCGCCAGGTAGCTCACACTCCCCGGGTGTAAGCCGTCCGCGAGGAACCCTACGGCGAGGTCGACCCGGCTCAAGTCGCTCGCATAGAGCCCACACATGTGGCTCCCGGTGGGACGCGTGGGTGCTGGACCAGCCACCGGTTGCGGTTCCACGAATGCGAGCAGATCGGTGCGCCGGAACCGGCGCTCACGCTTGCGGCCCACCCGCAGACAGGCCAGCCGACCGGCATTGGTCCAGCGCCGCAGCGACGTCTCGCTGACCTTGAGGAATTGAGCAGCCTGCTTGATGTCCAAAAGGTCGTCTTGGCGCCGATCCATGAGACCACGTGGCCACGAAAGACTACGAAAGTATATGATAGGCCACAGCAAACAAGATCCGCTCCAATCTCCGTGGGCCAAAAGTCACAGGGGGAGGCTCGGCGGGCGAGTCTCCCCCCTGGGCGCTTCGGTCTTGCGACGCGCTCAGTACCCGCTGGCGTTTCGCTCGGTGCCGATGAACGTGCCGTTGCGGAAGGTGTTCGGCATAGCGGGTGGATGAACGGCGAGGCCGGATCCACGGTGGAGTACAGGATGTCGTCCACGGTGCTCCCGCCCGGCGCGTTCAACCCGGCCTCGTCGCGCACACGCTTCGCGATCTCGTGGTCGGTGCACGCCGTGTCGCCACTAATGTCGAGGCCACCGATGATGTGCCGGCGGGCGTTGTAGAGCGGCACGCCGCCGCCGAACGTGGGGAAGTCCCGAGCAATTCGCCTGGTTGCCCTCGTTTTGGGACCAGGCAGCGCCCGTGCTGAAACAAAGTAGGAGAACAGATGCGAGGAGCGATTGATGGGGCTTCCTAACCCCGGAGCGGCCTTACAGGCCGCGGGCAAGATCACACGCAGGAAGGGCGGTCGGCAGGTTGACACTTACTGGCTTTAGGGACAGCTTCGCGGTGATATCATGCCACCGCGCGCATGCGCTTGTGTGGTAACATGATAGCGGCTATGGCTGGAGGCTGCACCATGGTCGGGCGGCTCGTGCTCCAGTGTTGGTGGGAGCGGGATCGATGATGGCCCGGCTCGGGATCGAGCTGGGCGCGCGCACGCTGCGCGGCGTGCGGCTCGAGGGATGGTACCGGACTCGGGCGCGCACCGTGGAGATCGAGTGGGACCGCGAGCATCCGGCGGAGGCGGTCGCGGCGCTGCGCCAGCACCTCGGGCCCGCGCCGCGTATCGCGCTCGCGCTCGACCTACCCCTCCTGTTCACCAAGCAAGTCAAGCTGCCCGCGCTGGAGCCGGCGGCGAAGCGGAGCATTCTGCGGCTCGAGCCCGAACGGTTCTTCGCCGTGCGAGCCGAGGACATCGTGCCGGCTGTGCGCGGCGAGGACGACCTCGTCTTCGCCGCCAGGGAGGGACCGCTGGCAGAGTGGGTGGCGGCGCTCGAGCAGCTGGGGCCGGTTGATGTGGTCGAGCCGGGGCCAGTGGCGCTGGCGCGAGCGCTCGGGAGGGCCAGCGTCACGACTGCCGTGACGCTGCTGGACGCCGAGCGCGACGGGATCGGCGTGGTCGAGATGTGCGAGGGTCGCGTCGTCCGCGCCCGCCGCGTATTCGGCGGACTCGACGCTGTCGCTTCGGCCCTGCGAGACAATGGCGGCACGCCGGCGACGCTGTATCTCAGCCCCTGGAGCGAGGACCGGGGGCGCGCGCTCGGCGTGCTGCTCCCGGACGCGACGCTGCGCGCCCTGCCTGCAGTGGCCGACGTGGATGGCGCCTTCCTCCCAGCCTACGGCGCCGCGCTGGCGACCGGCGCGGCGCGGGATTTCGCGCGGACGCTCGTTCCCCCGGAGCTCGCCACCCGCATCACCACGCGGCGGCGGCGCGCGCTCGCTCTCGCGAGCGCGGCGTGCGCGGCCGCGCTCGCGTTCGCACTTACCTCGGTGGATTCCTCGCGCGTGCGCGCGACGCGAGAGCTTGGGGCCGGGCTCGAGGCCCTGCGCCAGCGCGCGGCGCCGGCGCTCGCCCTGCAGAACGAGCTCGACGCGCTCGACCGCAAGGCGCGAGCGATTCGCCAGATCGAGAGCGAGCGGGCCGCCCCGCTGCGGGTGCTGCTTGCCCTCTCCCAGCACCTGCCCGCGGGCGCCTACCTCCGGGGCCTGCGGCTGTCCGGCGGCGATGGACAGATCGACGGGTACGCCCCGAACGCGTCGCGCCTCGTCGCGCAGCTTGGCGGGGTGCCGGAATTCCGAGACGTACACTTCCTGTCCGCGACCAATCGTGTCGCCGCGGGCGACAAGACCTATGAGAGCTTTGCGCTCGCTTTCCGATACGCTGCGGCGCCTTAAGCCGCGCGAGCGGCGCGTGATCCTAGGCGGTGCGAGCGTGAGCGCGGCCGCGCTCGTGATCGTGCTGGGCGTCTTGCCATTCGGTCGCCGCTGGGCGGCGCGCGAGGACGCGTACGCCGCGAGCCGCGAGCAATGGGTGCGCCTGGCGACCCTCGCCGCGAGCACGGACGGGCTGCGGCGCACCCTCGCCGAGCAGCAGCGGGCGTTCGCCGTGGACGAAGCTCGGCTCGTGAGCGGCGCCACGCCCGCGCTCGCGGCCTCGTCGCTGCAGGGACTGCTGCAGCGCTACGCCGACGAGAGCGCCGTGCAACTCGATCGGGTGGACGTCGCGGGCCAGCCGCGCCCCGACAGGCCGGGCCTGGTCGCGATCCCCGTGCAGCTCCAGGGTCAGGGGGACATCTACGGGCTCGTCGACTTCCTGTACCGGCTCGAGCGCGGCGAAAAGCTGCTCGTGGTGGACGACCTGACGCTGAACGCCGGCGTCGCATGGATGCCGAGCGCGGGGTTCGCGGGCGGCAGTCGGTCCCAGCGCCTCACGTGGTCGGTCCGCCTCCACGGGCTCTACGGCGCGGCAGCGAGAGAGAGTGGCTCATGACCACCGTGCGCGCGCTGTACGGTGCCGCCCTCGTGCTCGGGGTCCTGGCCCTGTGGCTTCGTCTCGGCCGATCGCCGCTGCCCCAGGCGGCCGCCGCACCGCTGCCCTTACGGACCGCGGGCCGCCCCACGACCACTCCTGAGGGCGCGACTGCGGCACCCGGCTACGAGGCGATCGTCGCCGCGAATATCTTCTCGCAGACGCGCACGGCACCGCCGGTGCGCTTCGCGCCGGCAGGGCGCGCGGCCAGGGGGACGGCGTCCCCCTCGCGCCGGCCGGCACTCACGCTGTACGGGATCACCGTCGGCCCGCAGGGTGCCGTCGCCCTGATCGATGGCGACCCGAAGATCCCGGGCGCCGAGATCTACCGGGTCGGCGACGCGGTCGCGGGCGCGCGCCTCGTCGCGATCACCGACTCCACGGTCACGCTGGCGCAGCCGTCCGGGCCGCTCATTCTGCGCTTGCCATCCGGCGATCGGAAGAAGCCATGAAGGCACTCGCGCTGCTCTTGTCGCTCGCGCTGCAGCAGCCGCAGACGATCCGCATCAACTACGTGAACGCGGACCTGGGCGACGTCATCCGCTCGCTGGCGACCGTACTCGGCGTGAACGTGGTCCTCACCGAGGTCCCCAGTCGGCGCATCACGTTCCAGACGCCCGAGCCGGTGCCGGCGCCGCAGGTCGGCGCCGTGCTCGAGGCGATCCTCGAGAGCCAGGGGTTGGTGATCGTGCAGACCGGACCCGTGGCGCAGGTGATGCCGGAAGAAAAGCGCCCCACGACGGGCCCGGTGCGCGTCGGGAAGGAGCTCCCCACCCCGCCCCCGTTGGGCCTCGTGACGCAGATCGTCCCGCTCGACTACATCCGCGCGGAAGAGGGCATCACGCTCTTGAAGCAGGTGGCGAGCAAGACCGCCCGAGTCGAGATCGTGTCGCGCTCGAACGCCGTGCTCATCACGGACCGCGGCGTCCACATCGCGCGCTATCTCGATCTCCTGCGACAGCTCGATGTGAAGACCGGGGGCGAAGCAGGGCTCCGCACCTACGTCTACCCGCTCAAGCATGCGAGCGCCACGGAGCTCGCCACGACGCTGGGGCAGGTGTTCGGCGCCGCGGTCGCGGCGCCGCCGGCGCGGGCGCGGGTCCAGGCGCTCGAGGAGCGCAGCCTCTCCGGCGCGCTCCGCTCCCTGCGCGAGCGAGAGGCGCAGTCGCTGCAGCAGCGCATGCAGACGCCGGTCGCTCCGCCGTCCGGCCTCGCCGCCGCGCCCGTCGCGGGCGTGCCGGAGAGTGCCCAGGCCGGGGGGCCCGGCCTGGTCGGCCGCACGACCATCGTCCCCGACCAGGCCACCAATGCGCTCGTGATCCGCACCGCGCCGCCCAACTTCTCGGTGCTCCAGGAGACGATTGAGCAGCTCGACGTCCGGCCGCCGCAAGTGCTGCTGGAGGTGTTGATCGCCGAGGTCACCCTCGACAAGGCGAGCCAATACGGGATCAACTGGCAGGTGCTCACCCAGCGCGGCGTCGCGGGGGACTCGACGCGTGGGATCGGCGTCGGCGTCGGCCCGCAGACCTTCGGGGACACGCTGCTGCAGCGCGCTCAGGGCCTCGGCGTCCGGCTGGTCAGCCTGGCGAGCTTGAATGTGCGCGCGATCTTGCAGGCGCTCGCCACGCGCACCAACGTGCGCGTGCTCTCCACGCCCCGGATCCTCGCGCTGAACAACGAGGAAGCGCGCATCCTGGTCGGCAGTGAGGTCCCGTTCGTGCAGTCGACGCTGTCGAGCTTCAACGCGGTCCTGAACCAGGTCGTCCAGTTCCGCAACGTGGGCACGCAATTGACCGTGGTCCCCACCGTCAACAACGACGGCTACGTCACCTTCCGCGTGCTGCAGGAGGTGAGCAACGTCTCGCAACAGACAATCCAGGCCGCACAGAACGCCCCCGTGATCACCACCCGCGAGGCGGAGACGAGCGCGATCGTGAAGGACGGGCACACGATCGTGATCGGGGGCCTGATCGGTGAGACGACACAGGCTACCGAGTCGGGGGTGCCGCTGCTCAAGGACGTCCCGATCCTCGGCTTCCTCTTCAAGACCCGGGGCACGAGCCGGCAACGGACCGAGCTCGCGATCTTCCTGACGCCCTACGTCGTCTACACAGACGAGCAGGCAGACTCGCTGCTGCGGCGGGAGCAGGAGCAGTTGCCCGGCATGAAGCAAGACCTCGACAGCATTCTCAGTCCCCGGCGACCGTGACGCGCCTGCGCGGCCGCTCCCCCGTCGGTCCCGTCGGCGCGCCCGAGCCGTCGGCCGGAGGGCCGGCGCAGGTGGCGGCGCCGACTCCCGGGCCCGCCGAGCCACCGCGCGCGGCCGCCGACCTGCGCTCCGCCGCGGCAGGCCCGCTCGCCCAGCGCCTCTCCGCGAAATACCTCGAAGAGCACTGCCTGTTGCCCCTCGCCGTCGCGGGCAGCGGGGAGCTGGTGGTGGCGGCGGGCATGCCGCTCGACCCGACCGTGATCGACGAGCTGTGCTGGACATTCGAGCGCCACGTGAGGCTGGTCGAGGCGCCCGCGGCCGAGATCCACGCCGCGATTCTCTCGGCGCAATCGCAGGCCACGCCCGAGGTCCAGGCCTCCGACCTCCGCGGCAGCGACCTCGTCGTCCTGGCCGACGAAGAGGAGACGATCGACGACCTGCGTGCGCTCGCGAACCAAGCGCCCGTGATCAAGCTCGTCAACGTCCTGATCCTGGAGGCGCTGCGCGCGCGCGCGAGCGACATCCATCTCGAAGCCGGCGCCGAGGGCCTGCGCGTGCGCTATCGCATCGACGGCGTGCTGCAGGAGATCTCCCACCCCCCCCGCCAGTATCAGGCCGCGGTCATCAGCCGCGTGAAGATCATGGCGGGCTTGAACATCGCGGAACGGCGACTCGCCCAAGACGGGCGCATCCGCTTGCGGCTCTCCGATCGGGAGCTCGACGTGCGCGTGTCGATCACGCCGAGCCTCCACGGCGAGAGCGTCGTGCTCCGCATCCTCGACCGGGGCGCCGGGGTGCGCGACCTGGCCGAGCTCGGCATGCCGAACCGGCTGCTGGAGGACTTGGAGCACCTGATCCGCCAGCCGCACGGCATCATCCTCGTCACCGGGCCGACCGGGTCGGGGAAGACCACGACGCTGTATGGCGCGCTCGACCGACTCAACCAGCCCGGCGTGAAGATCGTTACCGTCGAGGACCCGGTCGAGTACCAGGTGGCGGGCACGACGCAGATTCCCGTCAATCCCAAGATCGGCCTCACCTTCGCCGCCGCGTTGCGCTCGATCCTGCGCCACGACCCGGACATCATCATGGTGGGCGAGATGCGCGATCGAGAGACGGCCGAGATCGCGATCCAGGCCGCCCTCACGGGCCATCTCGTGTTCTCCACGCTGCACACCAACGACGCGCCGAGCGGCGTGACGCGGATGGTGGACATGGGCATCGAGCCCTACCTGGTCGCGGCAACGGTGCAGGGAATCCTGGGCCAGCGGCTGGTGCGCGTAGTGTGCGATTCGTGCGCGGAGGATTTCCAGCCGCCGCCCGACGTCGTGACGCAGGCGGCAGTCGGCCAGCCCGACATCCCCAAGCCACGCTTCCGGCGTGGCAAGGGATGTGACGCGTGCTCGGGGACCGGCTATCGAGGGCGGACCGGGTTGTATGAGCTGATGCGGATGAGTGAGGAGCAGCGCGCCCTGGTCGTCAAGCGCGCGCCGCTCGCCGAGGTGCGGGCGCTGGCGCAGGCGCAGGGCATGGCGCCGCTGCGCGCGGCCGGCTGGGCCAAGGCGTGCGCTGGAATCACGACGCTCGAGGAAGTGCTCCGCGTGACGCGCGACGAAGTGCTCGGATGAGGGCGCGGTTCCGCTACCAGGCCGCGACGCTCGACGGCCACACGGTGGAAGGGGTGGTCCAGGCGGCGTCGCGCCAGTCGGTGCTCGCGGAGTTGCGGCGCCGGCAGCTCTATGCGGTCACGGTGGACGAAACGGCACCCGACGGCGTGGCGCGCGCGGGGCGGCGACTGGGCCGCCGGGCGGCCGTCGCGCTGTGGACCCGCAACGTCGCCACGCTGCTGGGTGCCGGCGTGCCCCTGGACCGGGCGCTCGCCTTCACGGCCCAGCATGCGAGTCATGACGGGCTCGCTGAGGCGGTGCGCCAGGTGCGCCGCGCGGTCCAGGAAGGCGCGAGCTTGGCCGACGCCCTGGCACGGCACCCCCGCTACTTCGACCCACTGTTCGTTGCGATGGTCTCGGCCGGCGAGTCCAGCGGAGCGCTCGAGATCGTGTTCGATCGGCTGTCGGAGCACCTGGAGGAAGGCGCCGAGCTCCGCTCCCAGGTGCGCACGGCGCTGCTGTACCCGGCGCTCATGGCCATCGTGGGCGGCATCGGCCTCGGCGTGCTGCTGGGCTTCGTGATTCCGCGGTTCGCGGGGATCTTCGCGGACGTGGGCGGCACCCTGCCGCTCAGCACGCGCCTGCTCCTCGCCGCGAGCACCGTGCTGACCAAGGGCTGGTGGGCGTGGTTGCTGCTGGCTGTCGCGACGGGGTACGCTCTCCCGCACGCCCTCGCGCGTCCCGAGATGCGGCGACGCTGGCACGCGGCGCGGCTCGCCTGGCCCTGGGTGGGCGACCTGGAGCTCAAGTACGCGACCGCGCAGTTCGCCCGCACCCTCGGCCTGCTCCTGAAGAGCGGGGTGCCGGCGCTCCCGGCCCTGAGGATCGCGCGCGCCTCCGTGACGAACTTGGTCGTGCAGGCTGGCGTGGACCGGGCGGCGGGGGCGCTGGCCGAGGGGAGCGCGCTCGCGCCAGCGCTCGCGGGGACGCTGCCGCCGCTCGCCCTCCAGATGATCGCGGTGGGCGAAGAGAGCGGTCGCCTCGAGGATCTGTGCCTCCGCGTCGCCGACACGTACGACGGCGAGGTGCGGCGTGCGCTCCGGACCGGCGTGGCGCTGCTCGAGCCGGCCCTGATCCTCGCGTTCGGCGGGCTCGTGGGGTTCGTCGCGCTCGCTATGCTGCAGGCGATCTACGGGATCAACCTCAAGACGTTCTAGCTCTAGGCTACAGCTCCCGCTCCCAGCTCGACTGCAGCACGAGCCGACGCCCCACGATCGCGAACACCGCCTGAATCTCGTGGGTCAGGGGATGCCCGTCCTGCCACCCACGACTGACGAGCATCAAGCGGGTGGGAACGGTCGACACCAGCAGCACCGCTGCGACCACGCCAGGCATCGACGGCTGGTGCACGGGGTCGAGGTTCACGAAGACCTCACCGGCCTCGCGACGCGCGACGATGCCCGGTGCCGCCGCCGCGAGGCCGGGCAGCGCCGCGAGCACGGGCTCGGGCGCCGAGTTGATGTTCACGAGCCCGTCGCTCCAGACCGTGACGTACGGAGCCACCGCGAGGGCCAGGGAGTCGTCGATCCCTGGAACGCGGGAGAGCTCGGCGAGGCGGCGGATGGGGGCGGCCTTCAACGCGGCGGCCACCGTGTCCGCGCGCGCGTCCGATGTGAACTGGCCGAACAGCCCGTGCAACGTGGCGACGTCGGCGCGGTTCAGGTCGATGCGGGCGTTCAGGTCGAGTGCGGCGACGCCGAAGCGCGCGCCGCCGAGCTCCACCTCCGTGAGCGACGCCAGGCGGGCTTCGAGCTGCCGGAACAACGAGGCACGCTCGAGCGGGTTGGGCGTCGAGTCGAGCAGCCGCTCAATGGTGACCGTCCCGGCCAGAATCCCGCTCTCCGCAGCGTAGCGCGCGACCGTGCGCGAGCGCAGGCTCGAGAGCAGGGCCGCCTCCGCCCGCGCCTTGGAAGCGACTTCGGCGATGATCACGCCCAGCAGCACCAGCAGCCACAGGACGAAGATCAGCGCGACGCCACGCTGGTCGCGCCGGGTCACCATGGCAGGCTCCCCGGTGCACCCGGGGACGTGTTGCCGGCACGCGGGGCGTCACCGCGCGCGAGCCGATGGAGATCGAAGCGGCCCTCGCCGGGGAAAAACACGGTCACCGTCAGGAGGGTCAACCCGGGCTGCCACGGTTGGGTCGTGACCTGGCGCCGGAACCCGCCGGGGAGCGTGTCGGGCCCCGACGGCTGCGTGCTTCCCAACTTGGTGCGCTCCATCGCGTCCTCGGCGTACGCGATCGCTTGCGACCACTCACGGGAGCTCGCGACGAGCGCGTGGCTGCCATGGAACACCTGCACGTAGGCGACGGCCACGAGACCGAGCACCACGAGCGCCACGAGGACCTCGAGGAGTGTGAGGCCTCGCTGGCTGCGGACTCGCCTCACGGGCTGCCCTCCAGCGAATCCACGACCGGCGCGGGACTCGGAGCGAGCTCCACGAGAACGGGCGGTCCCAAGGGCTCCGAGTCGTGCCACAGCATGATCGCGACCGCGCGCGGCATCACCTTTCCCGAGAGCCACTCCTCGAGCCACTGCGAGCCCCAGGGCGCGAGGACCCGCGCGTCCCACCGGGTCACGGCGGGCAGGGCGAAGGTCACGGGTATGGGCGGCGCCCGGCCGATCGGCACCGCCACCACTTCGAGCCCGCTGGCGCTCGGCCCAAGCGTCACGAGCCAATCGTAGCCGGGATCGAGCGGTGTCCCACCGCCGGCCGTCACGAAGGACAAGCGGCCGGCCTGGAGCGTGAACCCGGGATCGCCGGGGCGCTGCGGTGCCTGTGCATTGCGGAGCGCGTCTTGGAGGAACTCCCGCAGGGCCCGACCGCCCTGCAACCGGCCGAGATCCGCCCCCAGCCGGGCGCGTGCGTCGAAACTCACCTGCGCCGTGGCGTATGCCAACAACGCCACGATGCTGGTGAGCACGATGGCGACCAGGACCTCGAGCAGGGTGAATCCGGAGGCGCGCCTCACGCCTCGAAAAGTTCGACTCAGCAGCGATGCGGCGCAACCGTCAGCTCTGGGGCAAGGCGGTGGACGTTGCAGGGGACGCGGCCCACCGCGTAGCTTCGAAGGCATATGCGGCGTTCTCGCGAAGGTGCCCGCGGCTTCACGCTGATCGAGATCCTCGTCGTGATCATCGTGCTGGGCCTGCTCGCCGCCCTGGTCGGGCCTCGCATCCTGGGGCGCGTGTCCGAGGCGAAGAGCGCCACCGCGCGCACCCAGATCGAGCTCCTCGGCCTGGCGCTCGACAACTACCGTCTCGACAGCGGTGCCTACCCGACCACGGAGCAGGGCCTCGACGCGCTGCAGACGAAGCCCACGCGGGAGCCGGTTCCGCTGAGCTGGCGGGGACCCTATCTGAAGAAAGCCGTCCCGCTCGATCCCTGGGGCCGCCCCTACATCTATAAATCTCCCGGGGAGCACAACCCGTCCGGATACGACCTCTACACGTTGGGCCGCGACGGGCAGCCCGGCGGCGAGGACGAGGACGCTGACATCACGAGTTGGAGATGAGCCGACGTGTCACGGCGTACGGATGTCGCAGGTGAGCGGCTCGAGCGTGATGGCGCTGGCCGCGGCGGCGCTGCGCACGTCGAACGCGCAGCTCCCTAGCGGTGACACGATCAGCGTGACGGGGACTGCGACGAACGGCTCGACGCGCCCGGCGGCGAGCGTTCCTTCGAGCGGGTTCGCCCCACCCTCCAGGCGCCACCGGCCCGTCGGCTCGATACTGAGATAGAGCACCTCGCCGCGCCGCGCCGCGGCTTCGCGGGCGCCCGCGACGACATCGTTGAGGGTCGAAGCGTGGTGGTGAGGCGCCAGCAGCGCGGGCGCGACCAGCGCCGCGGCGAGCCCCATCATGATGAGCACCACCAGGATCTCGACCAGCGTGAACCCGGGACGCGCCGGACTGCGCCGTGCCATGCATCCAAGTTGACCGCCAATCGGGGCCCCGTCAAAGACGGCGGGGCGGCCTGTCTACAGCCGCCCCGCTGTGAAGTGCACCGCTCCGCCGTTACATGAACCTTGGCACGACACGTTGCGGGCCACGCCGGACCGGGCGGACCCGGCTCGGCAGGCCAGTCGTATCGAAGGGCAGCGTGCGCAGGAACTGCGGCGTGCGGCGCGCCTGCGTAACGTGCTCGAACCCCGCAGCGAGCTCGATCAGGGTCGGCTCGCTGAAGGCCGTGCCCATGAAGCTGATGCCTACGGGCACACCGAACACGAAGCCCATAGGCACGTTGATGATGGGGTAGCCCACGATCGCCGCCGGTCCAGAGGTGCCGATGACGAAGTGATCGCCATTGATCAGGTCCGTCGGCCAGGCCGGGTTGTCCGTCGGGGCGACGATCGCATGGAGGTTGTTCTGCGTGAGCAGCTGATCGATGCCTTCCGTCGCGCCAAACAGTCTATCCGCGGCGAGCGCGTCATTGTACGACATCCCGAAGCCCGGCTGCACCGCGTTGGGGTCGGTGGAGAAAGTCGCCGTTAGCTCGAAGATCTCCTGGCCGAAGAACTGCAGCTCCTGGGCTGCGTGCGCGTTGTTGAAAGCGATTGCGGCAGCTATGTCGCCACCCGCGAGCGGCACGCCGGACCGAGTCGCCAAGTATTTCTTGAGGTCGATCTGGAAGTCGAAGAGCAGGACGACAAACTCCGGGTTCCCCGAGAAGATTTCGCCGAAGTGCGGGAATGTCACATCGACCAGGGTCGCCCCCGCGCTCTGGATCGCCGACAGCGCGTCTTCGAAGACCGCGTCCAGCTTCGAGCTGAACCCTTCGAACTCACGCGCGACGCCGATGCGCGCTCCCCTCAGCCCGTCCGGGTTGACGAACTGCGTGTAGTCGACCGGCAGCGTCGGGCGTGCTTGGCCTGATTTGCCGAGCGGGCTCGTGCCGGTCGCCGGGTCGCGCGGGTCCGCCGTCCTGCTGACGATCGCGCCGAGCACGGCAGCCGCGTCCGCCACGGTGCGCGCGTGCGGGCCGACGGTGTCCTGCGTGTGGGAGATGGGCACGACGCCAGCGCGGCTCACCAGCCCGACCGTGGGCTTGATGCCAACGACGCCGTTGGCGTTCGCCGGGCACACGATGCTGCCGTCGGTCTCGGTGCCGATGGAGACTGCGGCGAAGTTCGCCGAGGCCGCGGCGCCGGAGCCAGAGCTGGAGCCACAGGGGTTGCGGTCGATGGCGTAGGGGTTGTTGCATTGCCCGCCGCGGCCCGACCAGCCGCTGGAGGAAGAGAAGCCGCGAAAGTTGGCCCACTCGCTCAGGGTGGTCTTGCCGAGAATGACGGCGCCGGCGGCGCGCAGCTTGGCGGCCACCGTGGAGTCACGGGTCGGCGGCGTTCCTACCAGGCCCAGCGAACCGGCAGCCGTCTGCATGCTGTCCCCGGTATCGACGTTGTCTTTGAGCACGATGGGGATGCCGTGCAGTGGACCGCGCACGCGTCCGGCTCGGCGCTCCGCGTCCAGCTGCAGCGCGATGGCCTGAGCATCCGGATTGACTTCGATGATCGAGTTTACTTTGGGTCCCTTCTGATCGAGCGTGGCGATGCGCGTCTGATAGAAGTTCACCAGGGAGATCGCGTTCAGCTGGCCCGCAGTCATGGCCGCCTGCAGATCGGCGACGGTGGCTTCGGTCGGGTCGCCCGTGGGCGCGATCTCAGGCCGAGGCGTGCGGACGGGCCTCCCTTCGGTGAGGGACGCGGCGGCTCCCGCGAGCGCACTCAACTGAAGGAAGTTTCTCCGACTTAATTCCTGTGACGTCCTCTGCGCGGGTGTCGGGGTGGACCGTGCTCGGTTCAAGAGCTCTTCGACTCTCCGCAGAATGGCAGAGGCCTTTAGCCCTGGGGACATGGCGAGTTCCTCCCGTCCGGTTCGCTGGAAACGACGTGGATATTTATGCTGCCGAGGGACTAGAGCTCATCTCATAAGGGTCGCGGGGGGGGCGGGGCTTGAAATACCGCGCCGCCAGTCGGGCGTCAAGTACCGACGCTTTGAATCAAAAAGCAACGTCCGTGTGCGATACAGGACCCGAGTACAGGTCGCTCCTTGCCATGGGCGACCTGTACTCGCCATCCTTGCCGGTCCGATTCGCTGCCTCCTGCTAGGGCTGGACCGATTGGAACAACTTGACGAAGCCCGTGGTCAGATTGCCGTTTTTTTGATAGCTGTAGCCTGCTGGTCCCGTCACAGAGATGGAGAAGCCGCCGATCCCCCCCGATGCGGAGAAATCGCACGCTCCAAAGGTGAACTGGTAGCCGAGCTGGCCATTGACCTTGGCGTCACCGATAAAGCTCACGCAGTTGCCGCTGTAGCTGATCGAGCGGACGCCATTGGAGCTGGTCACGCTCAGGTTCTGACTAGGATCGTGGTAGATGAGGGTGCCGTTCTCCTGTGGCTGCTGCTTATCCACAAAGGACATGTCGTCGCGCTGATCATCCTCTCCCTGCCCCTCGTCCTCTTCTTCCTGTTCCCCTTGGACACCGGCACAGCTGCCCGTGGTGACGAGTCCCGCCGGCGCCTGCAACCGGTAGGTGAAGTAGGGCACGCCGACACGGAATGACCGCGGGTCGTCGGGGCCATCAACGGTCGTGCGCCTCAGGGACAGCGGACTCACGATATGATCGTCGGCGAAGGCGACGTTGGCGCGGTGCTGCGGATCGAGCGCCACCTGGAAAAAGTCGGCCAGGTTGCGGTCGGGGCTTCCTCCCAACCCTCCGGTCGAGATCGTGCCGCGGTGGATGACATGATCGCTGGCGGTGAACTGCGTGAACGTCGGTGTCGCGGCGTGGCCGTTGACCGTCTCCAGCACGTAAACGTTCCACTTTGCCCACTTGGTCATGCATGTGGTGGTTCCGTCCGTGCAAGCACCGTTCTGTGTCGGCTCGTGGCCCGGCTCCATCACGGTCCGGTCATTCGAATTGCCGGCCTTGTCGGCTCCCAGCCAGCCCACCACCACGTGGCCGTTGGCGTCGGCAGCTACCCAGGGGAAGACATTGGCTTTGCCCCGGGTCGGAGCCTGATTGACCTTTTGAGCCGGAGTCCAGGTCTTGCCATGGTCGCTCGACGACGTGAAAAAGATGTTGCTGTTATCGGACCATACGGAATAGAGAAAGCCAAACTGATCTGTAGCCAGCGCAGGGAAGATGTTGGCATTACTCGCCCCCACGGGGCCGGTGTAGATCTTATGGTCGGTGAACATGAACGCGGGCAGGCCGAGCTTTGCGTCAATCGAGACTCCGACGTAGGCCGAACGCATCGGCCGGCCGAGGGCGTTTTCCGTGGCGTTGTCGGGCGCCACGAAGAGTTGGTACAGGTTGCCGCGGCTGGAGCAGCTGCTGTGGTCGATCTGGATCTGGGCCGCCAGATTCGCGGTACCGTTCGGCGTGGCGGCTGTCAAGAAGGTTTGCGGATCGATGGCCTGGCCGAATCCGTTCACGTAGGTGACGCCGCCATCGGTCGAGCGCTGGACATCGATATTGAATGTGAGCACGTCGTGGTAGGCGAGGTACACGGTCTTTGGACCGATAGCGTCCATCCACTGGCGGTCGTCGCCGGGAATCGCGGCCACCAGCGGGTTCGGCGGAGTAAAGTTGTCGCCGCGATCGGTGGAATGCGTTCCCGTTACGCCCGGCACCAACGTTAGGCTGGTCAGCGGCAGGTTCGGAATACCGGTGGTCGGGTCCGCACTGTTGACGGCGATGTCAGCATCGCCACCGCCGGGCGCGAGGCCGAGATTCTCTGGAGTGCCGACGTTATTGGCACACCCACCGTTCGTCAGGCTAAAGATGCCGCAATTATCCGGCTGGCCTTCATACTTGAAGGGCAGCGTCTGGTTGGCGTTGGGCGAGCCGTCGAGCCTTCTATTCCAGCGCCACAGATCCACGCCTCCGGGAACACCACGGATGGAGACCACGTAGGCCGTTCCTTGGGCATCGACGCGGTCGCCGGGCTCCACGCCCCGGACGATGAACGCCAGGGGGCTCGCACCTGTCGGCACCGGCGCCAACTGTGGCAAGCATAAGCTTTGGTTCGGGCTGAAAGGAGCGCTCCCTGGCCCAACGAACGGCGGAATCGCCTCCGCGATCCCACGACTACTCGGACAGTTGCGTTCGTTGGCGGTGGCCTGAGCAAGAAGGGTGGGGGCAGCGAGCGACAAGGTGCCTACGACAGCGGTCAGCGTCCGGAGCTTGCCCATGGTTTGTTCTCCGTGCGGCGGTTGGATTCCGCTAGCTTCGACGGCGGCGCGATGCGCCCGAAATTGGGCAGCATCTCACATGCCATGGAGTCGCCGGAGGAGCTCGGCGCGACCTGTTACCATGTCATGCCACAGCCGCGAAACCGTCGCGTGTCCAACAGTGGCCCTCGCCGCGGTACGCTTGGGTTCAACCGCACGGTGCGCCGAAGCTTAGGCACCAGCTTGAGGAAAGCCGGCGCGCCCACTACTTGAGCCGTTTGGGGGCTGCGGCTCCGCCGGACGCGGACTCGGCCGGGCATGGCGACCGACGCCGCGCCCCGGCGTGATGCGTCGGCGCCTCAGTCTCTTTCGTCGAGGGATCTACGGGGGGAAGCTCCCGAGGCAGGACTCGAACCTGCGACCCGCCGGTTAACAGCCGGCTGCTCTACCAGCTGAGCTACTCGGGAAGAGAAACGTCAGACATCAGACGTCAGCGTCGGGCGAAATATCGGGCTTCGGGGAGCGGACTTCAACCGGGGCCGTCGCCCCTGACGTCTTCCACGGCAGCTCCGCGAGCGCCATACCTCCCAAGATCAGCGCCCCGCCCGCCCATTGCGTGAGCGAGAGTCGCTCTCCCACGACGAGCCACGAGGCCGCCGCCGCAAACAGCGGCTCGAAGCAGAAAATCAGCGCCGCGCGCGCCGCCGACATGTGACGCTGCGCTGCCGCCTGCAGCACGAACGACAGCGTGCTGGCGAAGACAACCGTCCAGGCGAGCGCCGCAGCGAAGGTGGGCGTCCAGTCGATCCGCGGCCGTTCGAACAGCGCGGCCGCGACCGCCGCGACGAGGGCCGTGCCCGCGATCTGCATCCACACGAGCCGGCGCGCGTCGCTGTGACGGGACAGCTCGCTGACGACCACGATCTGCCCGCCGAAGCAGAGGGCGCAGATGAGGGTGAGGAGGTCGCCGCGGTTCAGCCCGCCCGCGTCCGGGGCGGTGAGGAAGTACATGCCGACGCCGGCCAAGGCGAGCGCGGCGGCGGCGAGCCAGCCGGGGCGCTGGCCCAGCACCACGAAGCCGATCAGGGGGGCGAGCACCGATGAAATGGCCACGATGAACGCCGAGCGGGCCGGGGTCGTGACGAGGAGCCCGAAGGTCACCGACACGAACCCGACGGCGACGAGCGCGCCCAGCAGCAGGCCGCCCGCGAGCTCCCGGCCGCGGGGCAGGGGGGTGAAGCGGGTCCCCGGCGCGAGCAGCAGCGCGGCGATCCCGAAGCGGACGGCGAGGAACGCGAGCGGCGTCGCGTAGGCGAGCCCGCTCTTCACCGCCACGAAGCTCGTGCCCCACATGGCGGTGGCGAGGAGCAGCGTGAGATCGGCACGGCGGGGGGTCACCCGTCCAGCACCTCGCGCACCTTGCGCGCCAGCCCGTCGGGCGTGAACGGCTTCTGAATGAACGCGGTGCCCGGGTCGAGCACGCCGTGCTGCGCCACCGCCTCGTCCGCATACCCGGACATGTACAGCACCCGCATCTCCGGCCGCTGCTCGGCGAGGCGATGCACCAGCTCGCGGCCGCTCATCTCCGGCATCACGACGTCCGTCAGCAAGAGATCGATGGGGCCCGCGTGCTGCCCGGCCAGGCGCAATGCGTCCGGGCCGCCGCTGGCGACGAGCACGGCGTAGCCGGCGTGCTCCAGGATCTTGCGGGCGAGCAGGCGTACCAGCTGCTCGTCCTCGGCGACCAGCAGGGTCTCACGTCCGCCGGCGGGGGCGACCAGGGCGCGCGCGGGGCCGCTGCGCTCCGGCGCCTCCGCCACGCGCGGCAGGTAGACGTGAAACGCACTGCCGCGGCCCGGTGCGGTGTCCACGGCGATGTGGCCGCCGCTCTGCCGCACGATGCCGTACACCGTGGCGAGGCCGAGCCCCGTGCCCTTGCCGCGCGGCTTGGTGGTGAAGAACGGCTCGAACAGGTGCGCCCGCGTGTCCGCGTCCATCCCCACCCCGGTGTCCGTCACGGCAAGCGACACGTACGGCCCGGGCGGCGCCTCGGGGACGGGTGAGGCGTCGCCGCCCGAGAGCGCGGCGTTGGCCGTCCCGATCGTGAGGCGCCCGCCCTGGGGCATCGCGTCGCGGGCGTTCACCGCGAGGTTCACGAGCACCTGCTCGAGCTGGCCCGCGTCGGCCCGCACGGCGCCCAGCGCGGGCTCCGCGGCCAGCACGAGCTCGATGTCCTCGCCGATGAGCCGCCGCAGCATCTTGGCGACGTCGCTCACCAGGTGATTGAGGTCGAGCACCGTCGGCTGCAGCACCTGGCGTGCGCTGAAGGCGAGCAGCCGGCGGATCAGGTCCTTGGCGCGCGTGGCCGCGTCGCGGATGATCTCGAGCTCTTCGCGCAGCGGCCCGGCCGGCGGAACGTCGAGCAGACCCAGCTCCACGGCGCCGAGGATCGCCGTCAGCACGTTGTTGAAGTCGTGCGCGATCCCGCCCGCGAGCCGGCCGACGGCATCCATCTTCTGCGCCCGGAGCAACTGCTGCTCCAGGCGCCGGCGCTCGCGCCGCACGCCGGCGTCCGCGACCGCCCGGGCGACGGCGGGCCCGAGCCGCTGCAGCCGGTCCTTCATGATGTAATCCGTGGCCCCGGCCCGCATCGCCGCCACGGCGGTGTCCTCGCCCACGCTCCCCGACACCACGATGAACGGGGCGTCGCTGCCGTGGTCCTGGAGCACCGCCAGCGCGGCGGGGGCGTCGAATCCCGGCATCGTGTAGTCGCTCAGGACGACGTCCCAGGGCTGCCGCACGAGCGTCGCGCGCATCGCGTCGGCACTCTCCACGCGCTCGTGGCTCGGCTCGAACCCGGCCTGCCGCAGCGCGCGCACCATCAGCTCCGCGTCGCTGGGGGAGTCCTCTACGATGAGCACCCGCAGCGGGGTGCGGGGTGGGGAGGTCATGACAGTGCGGCCAGGTAGCGGCCGGTGGCGGAGTCGGCGGTCCGGGCGACCTGCTCCGGCGTGCCCTCGGCCACGATGCGGCCGCCGTCCGCCCCCGCACCGGGCCCGAGGTCGATGACCCAGTCGGCGCGCTTGATCACGTCGAGATGATGCTCGATCACGAGCACCGTGTGGCCCGCATCCACCAGCCGGTCGAGCACCTTGCAGAGCGTGCGCACGTCGTCGAGGTGCAGGCCGGTGGTAGGCTCGTCCAGAATGTAGAGCTTGCGGTTGCCGCGCCCGCGGCCGGCGCGTGCGCCTGCCAGCGCCAGCTCGCGCGCGATCTTGAGCCGCTGCGCCTCGCCGCCCGACAGCGTGGTCGCGGGCTGGCCGAGCCGCAGATAGCCGAGCCCCACTTGCTGCAGCTGCCACAGGGCGCGCGCGAGACCCGGCTGGCGGTGGAAACGCTGGAGCGCGTGGTCCACGGTCCAGTCGAGCACGTCGTGGATCGAGCTGCCGTCGAGCTTCACCGCGAGCACCTCCGGCTTGAAGCGCTTCCCCTGGCACACGTCGCACGGGACGAACACGTTGGCGAGAAACACCATCTCGATCAGCACGTGCCCGGCGCCCTCGCACGCCTCGCAGCGCCCGCCCGCGACGTTGAAGGAGAACGTGCTCGCGCTGTAGCGCCGCTCGCGCGCCAGCGGCACCGCCGCAAACAGGCCGCGTAGCTCGTCGAACGCCTTCACGTAGGTGATGGGATTGGACCGCGGGGTGCGCCCGATGGGCGACTGATCCACCAGCACGACGTCCGCGAGCGCCTCCCACCCCTCGAGCGAGCGCACCTCCCCCACGGGCTCACCCAGGTGCTGCTTCGCGCTGTGGGCTCCCCGCAGCCGCGCCTCGAGCTGACGGTACAGAACGTCGTGCACCAGCGTGGACTTCCCCGAGCCCGACACCCCCGTCACCGCGGTGAGCGTCCCGAGCGGCACGCGCACGTCCACGTCCCGCAGGTTGTGCAGGCGCGCGCCCTTCACGCCGAGCCAGCGGGCCGCTGGGCGCCGCGCCGACGGCACGCCGATGCGCTTCTCCCCCGAGAGGTACTGTCCCGTGAGGGTCCCGGCCTCCCGCACGCCGGCGGCGGGGCCCTGATAGACGACTTGACCGCCGGCCTCGCCGCTCCCGGGGCCGAGCTCCACCATCCAGTCGGCGCAGCGCATCGCCGCCGCGTCGTGCTCGACTACGACCACCGTGTTGCCGACGTCGGCGAGCCGCCGCAGGAGCCCGAGCAAGCGGTCGATGTCCGCCGGGTGTAGCCCGATGGACGGCTCGTCCAGCACATACAGGGTGTCCACGAGGTGCGATCCCAGGGCGTTGGACAGCGCGATGCGCTGCGCCTCGCCCCCGGAGAGGGTGCGGGTGAGGCGGTCGAGCGTCAGATATCCCAGCCCGACGTCGTTGACGAAGGCGACGCGCGCCGCGAGCTCCGCGAGGATGTGCACCGCCACCGCACTCTGGAAGGCCGGAAGCGTCAGAGCCGCGATCCAGTCCGCGAGCTCGCGCGCCGTGAGGGCCGCCGCCTGCGCGATGCTGTTGCCGCCCACCCGCACCGCCAGGGCCTCCGGCTTGAGTCGAGCGCCGCCGCAGGCGGGGCAGGTCTTGGCGAGCTGGTACTGGCGTAGGAACACGCGGATGTACTGCTTGTAGCGCTTCGCCTCGAGCCGCTCGAGAAACGGGAACATGCCGAGGTAGCGCCCGGTGGCGCCGTGCAGCAGCAGGCGGCGGTCGCGCTCCGGTAGGTCGCGCCACGGGGTATCGGTGGCGATCCCCTTGGCCCGCGCAATCTCGCGCAGCAGTCGGCGCCGCCCCTCGTAGCGCGGCTTGGTCCATGGGTCGAGCGCGCCCTGGGCCAGGGTGCGGCGCGCATCGGGCACGATCAGCGACTCATCGTACTCGAGCACCGCGCCGAAGCCGTTGCACGCGGGGCAGGCGCCGCGCGGGTTATTAAAGGAGAAGAAGCTGGGAGCGAGCGCCGGGGCGGGCGTCCCGCAGGAGGAGCAGGTCGGATGCTCGGAGAAGCGGCGCCGGTCGCCGTTGTCGAGCGTCACGGCGACGCCCTCGCCTTCGCTGAAGGCCGTCGCGACCGCATCCGTCAGCCGCCCCCGGCTCGCGGCCGACGCGGCGACGCGATCCACCACCACCAGCACCTCCGCTCCCTCCCGCACCCGCCGCTCGGCCTCAGGCGCGTCGAGCCGCACCAGTGCTCCGTCCACCTGGGCCCGCACGAACCCGGCGGCGCGCAGCTGCGCCGCCAGCTCGACGTCCGGGCGATGGGCGCTGGGCGGCAGGGGGAAGGCAACGACCAGTGCGGAGTTCGGAGTGCGGAATGCGGAGTGGTCCGCCTCCCCAAACTCCGCACTCCGCACTCCGCATTCCGCAATCAACGCGTCCACCACTTCCTGCACTGTGTCGGCCTTGACCTCCCGCCCGCACTTCACGCAGTAGGGCGTTCCCACGCGGGCCCACAAGAGGCGCAGGAAGTCGTAGATCTCGGTCGCCGTGCCCACCGTGGAGCGGCTCGTCGTGGTCGGGTTCTTCTGCTCGATGGCCACGGCGGGCGAGATGCCGTCGATGCTGTCCACCAGGGGCTTCGGCATCCGCTCGAGGAACTGCTTGGCGTAGGTGGAGAGCGACTCGATGTAGCGCCGTTGTCCCTCGGCATACAGCGTGTCGAACGCGAGAGAGCTCTTTCCCGAGCCGGAGGGGCCGGTGATCACGGTCAGCGCGCGCCGCGGCAGCTCGACCGTAATCCCCTTCAGATTGTGCTGCCGCGCGTTGCGGATGATGACCTGGTTGGGGAACGCTGACATAACCCTCTAACATACAAAGCGAGAGAAGGGAGAGGGGAGAGGTACCTGGCGGCGCAGTGCGACCTTGCGGACCGCCACGAACCGGTCCCCGCTCCCCTCTCCCCCGCCCGGCAGGCGGGACGTAGTTTCGGGGGTCCATGCCCCTCGCCCTGACGCCGCGTCTGCTCCGCCGCGGGCTCGAACTGTTCGCCGTCATCTCGCTCATCGGGGTCCTCCTCGTCCTGGTGTTCTTCGGCGAGAACCTGCAGGGGTTCCTCTCCGGTCTCGCGAACCTGCGTTGGGGATGGATGCTCCTCGGCCTCGGACTCGCATCCATGGACTGGATCGGCGGCGGCACCCGGCTCTGGGTCGTGGCCCGGCACGTGCATCCCGGCGTGCGGCTCCGCGACATGGTGATCGCGGGCGGGATGAGCGCGTGGGCGGCCTATCTCACGCCGTTCCAGACCGGCGCGGGTCCCACGATGATGTGGGTGATGCGCCGGGCGGGCGTCCGGCTCCCCGAGGCGATGACGTCCACGTTCATGACGTTCGTTGCAACCGTCATCTTTTTCGCCGTGGCGGGCCCCCTCGCCATCTACCTCGGCGCCGGCAAGTCGCTCGCGGAGCACAACGTGGTGCTGGGGATCACCTACTACGGGCTGTTCCGCGCCAGCCTCCGGATCTTCGGCGTCATCGGCGTCGTCATGCTCGTCACCATGATCCGCCCCACCTGGGCACGCGACGCCGTCCACTGGCTGGCCACGCGGCTCGAGCGCCGCAGCCACCGGGTGGCCGTGCGGATCGAGCAGCTGCGAGAGGGGATCGACCGCGCCCATGAGTGCCTCGTGCTCTTCGGCAACCCTCGGGGCTGGCTGGCGCTCTTCTGGGCCGTGCTGCTGTCGGCGCCCTCGCATGCCAACAAGCTCCTCGCCGGCTATGTCGCCCTGCGCGCGCTCGGGATCGTGCCCAATTTCGTCGACATTCTATTGCTCCAGACCTTCATCACGTTCCTGCTGTACTTCGCGCCGACTCCGGGATCATCGGGGCTCGCTGAGCTGCTCTCGGCCGCCGTAATGAAGATCTACGTGCAGGCCCCCTCGCTCCCCACGTACATCCTCATCTGGCGGTTCATCAACAGCTACGCGACCGTGATCGTCGGGTCCCTGGTGTTCTGGCGGTGGCTGCGACGCGGGCTCATCGGGCGCGAAGAAGCGGTGCTGGCGGACGAGCCGGCATGACGGGGCGTAACCCGTGTTTCCTTGCGCGGTTACGCGGCCGGCCGTAACTTCCGGCTCGGTTTCGCGGCGAAAGGCTGGCAGCGATGGCGCTGTTGGAGCTCGGTCAGAGGAAGTACTCCATCCCGGTGGGCGAAGTCGTGCTGGGGAGCGACGCCGGCTGCGCCATCTCCCTCACGGGCGCGGGCGTGCTGCCCCGACACGCCCTGCTGCTGAGCCAGGCGGACGGCCAGGTCGTGATCCGGAAGGCCGCCCCCGCTGCCGAAGTCACGATCAACGGGGTGCGGCTCGGGTCCGAGCCCACCCCGCTGCTGCACGGCGACAAGGTCGAGGTTGGTGACCACGAGCTGACCTTCGTGGACGAGCGCCGCAGTGGCAGCACGCAGTACGTGCAGGCGCTGCCGCAGGCGATGGCGCAGGGCAAGGGAGGGGGCGCGGCCGCGAAGCCGGGCGCCACGGGAAACACGGGCGGCCGGATCGTGAGCCTCACCGACGGGCGCGAGTACGTGATCGCGGGCCCGTCGCTCGTGTTCGGCCGCGAGGCGGGGTGCGACGTCGTGGTTTCGGGCAAGGACGTGTCGCGGCGGCACGCCGAGATCGTGCAGACGCCGAGGGGCTACCTGCTCGTCGACTCCAGCACCAACGGCACGTTCGTGAACGAGACGCGCGTGGAAGGGCAGCGCATCCTGCAGCGGGCCGACGTCATCCGGATCGGGGACGAGCAGTTCCGCTTCTACGCCGACGTGGTGCCGGCCCCTCCCGCCCCCTCGGCCCCTGCGGGCCCTCCACCGGGGCCGGCCGTTAGCGCGCCCCAGGCCGCGCCCCAGGCTCCACCGGGCGCGAGCGAGCGGCTCAGGGATACCATGCACGGGCTCGAGCCGGTGCCGCGGCCGTCGCAGGCGGGCTCGCTCGCGAGCTTCCTCGTGAAGAGCGGCACCCTGAAGGGCCAGCGCCTCCAGGTCCGGACGCCCGTGGCGAACGTGGGGCGCGCCGACTACAACGATCTCGTCCTGGCCGACGGCTCCGTCTCCACTTCCCACGCGAAGCTGCAGCGTCGCGAGGGCGTCTGGGTGCTCGTGGACCTCGACTCCACGAATGGCACCTTCGTGGACGGCGAGCGGGTGCACGGCGAGAGTCCGCTCGCGCCCGGTGCCGCGGTGCGCTTCGGCGACGTGCAGCTCGTGTTCGAGCCGACGGACGATGCTGTGGCAGTCGCGAAGGGCGGCGGCACCCAGGTCCTCAGGACGCCTCACTCGGTGCCGCCCGCTGCCAAGCCGACCCCCTCCAAGCCGGTCCCGTCCAAGCCCCCGCCCGCGGCGAAGGCTGCCCCCGCTGTGCCCGCTGCCCCCGCCCGCGCCGCTCCTGCGCGGCCCGGGGGGAAGCCGGGAGGCAAGCGGCCGCAAACCGCGCCGCCACCCGAGAAAAAGGGTAAGGGGTGCGGGGCGGGGGCGGTGATATTGCTGTTGGGTGGGGCGGGGGTAGCGGGGCTCATCCACTGGCTCGTAGCGTAACGATCAGCGTGCACATAACCTGCGCCGGCCGTACCGATGTCGGGGTGATCCGCTCCGGGAATGAGGATAACTACCTCATGGTCCCCGACCGCGGGATCTTCATCGTCGCGGACGGCATGGGCGGGCACGCGGCGGGCGAAGTGGCGAGCGAGATGGCGGTGCGCTACATCGCGCGCGAGCTCGGATCAATCCGCGGACTCGGCGACGACCAGGTGGCCGACCGGATGCGCGCGGCGATCCGGGCCGCCAACGGCGCCATCTTCCAGCGCACCCTCACCGAGCACGACAAGCGCGGCATGGGCACCACCGTGACGGCGCTGGGGCTCTACGAGACGCACTTTCTGATCGGACAGGTGGGCGACAGCCGGGCCTATCTGCTGCGAGAAGGGAAGCTCATCCAGCTCACGAAAGACCACTCCTACGTGCAGGAGCAGGTGGACGCCGGCTACCTCACGCCGGAGCAGGCGCGCACGCACCCCTACAGCAACGTGATCACGCGCTGCGTGGGCGCGAACAGCGACGTGATGCCCGACGTCTACCTCGGGACCGTGAAGCCAAAGGACCTCTACCTGCTCGCCTCGGACGGACTGACCGGGATGTTGGAGGACCCTCAACTGGGGGAGCTGCTGGCCCGCGACCGCATGCCGCAGGAGCACGTGGACGAGCTGATCGGCGAGGCGAACCGGCACGGTGGGCTCGACAACATCACGGCGATCGTGGTGCGGATCGATTCGGTGGACATCCCGCTCGGTGACACCCAGCAGATCACGCAGCCGGGAGCGCGGCGCAGGTGAACCTGGCCCGGGGCTTCAGCCCTGGGACAGCAACCCGCGCCCCGTCTCCACCTGCCTCGCCACCTCCTCACGCGGCAGCATCACGAGCTCGACGATCCGCTTGGGCTCGAGCGCAACGCGCTCCAGCACGAACACGCGCAGTCTCCGCGCCGCGCGGTAGAGCTCGGGCGCCACGCGCGGCAGGCCGGTGAGGCGCTCGACGGTGCCGTTCCGTTTCACGAGGGGGAGATCGACGTCGAGCATCCCCTCCTTCGCGGGGAAGTCGAGGAACAGCCCGCCCGGCTGCGCACCCAGCTCGGCCGCGAGCCGGTCCTCGACCCGCTCCACCAGGTCTGGGTCCGTGGCGGGCCAGGACGGGGTGGCGATGGGGAGCTCGGTTGCGGGCACGTCCAGGGCGCGCTTGGCGAGCTGCCGCTCCCGCAGGCGCCGCGCCAGCCCGTGGACGTCCGCCTGCAGGAGCTCGTGGATCAGGGCGTCGTCGGTCGCGAGGGCGATCGCTTCGGCCCGCAGCCGGCCGCCCGCGATCGCCTGCCGCACCAGCCGCTTGAACATCGCCGTGGCGCTGCGCACCGCGTGGTGCCAGTAGACGGTGCGGTACATCTGATACTTGGCGAACAGCAGCGATTCCAGCGGCGCGAGCCCCTTCTCCGTGAGCGCGAGCGTCGCGCCGCCGCCCGGGCCGGGCGCCAGGGTGAGCGAGGTGAGTAGCCGGTCCACGTCGATCACGCCGTAGGGGACGCCGCACATCCACGCGTCGCGCGACAGGTAGTCGAGCTTGTCCACGTCCAGCGACCCCGACACCAGTCCCGCGAGCGGCGCGCGGCTCCGGCCCTGGATCAAGGGCAGCAGCGTCTCGCACGGAGCCCCGATTTGTGCCAGCCGTGTGGCGAGGTCGCCGCCCGCGAGGTGACGCTCGGCCAGGGCTTCGTGATGCGGCAGCCCGGCCTCCTCGAGCGCATGCGAGAAGGGGTAGTGCCCGATGTCGTGCAGCAACGCCGCCAGCCGGACGGCGAGGGCGTCGCCCCCGTCGAGCCGGGTGCCGGTCGTCTCCTCGAGCTGAGCGAGCGCGCGCCTGGCCAGATGGTAGGCACCCAGCGCGTGCTCGAAGCGGCTGTGGGTTGCGCCGGGGTAGACGAGAAACGCATGCCCCAGCTGGCGTACGTAGCGAAGGCGCTGCACCGCGGGGGTGTCCACCACGGCGAGCGCCTCGGGGTCCAGCCGGATGTTGTTCCAGAGCGGGTCGCGGACGACCTCGAACTGGGACGGTCTCACGCCCGCGGTCCGGCCTCCCGCACCGCGTGATGCACCTGGTCTTGGAACTGCTCGAAGTTTTCCCGGAACATGCGCGCCAGGCGCGTGGCCTGCGCGTCGTAGCCGGCGGGGTCGCTCCACGTACCGCGGGGCAACAGCATCTCTCCTGGGACCCCGGGCACCTGCAGCGGCACCTCGAGCCCGAACACGGGGTCGGGCGTCGTGGGGATGCGGTCGAGGGTCCCGGCGAGCGCCGCGCGCACCATCGCCCGGGTGTGGGCGAGCCGCATGCGCTGGCCCGCTCCGTACGGCCCGCCCGTCCACCCCGTGTTGACGAGCCAGCATTGCACGCCGTGCCGCGCGATTCGCTCGCCCAAGAGCGACGCGTACACGTTGGCGTTGAGGGGGAGAAACGGGGCCCCGAAGCACGTGGAGAACGTCGCCTTGGGCTCGGTGACGCCGCGCTCCGTCCCGGCCACCTTCGCCGTGTAGCCCGACAGGAAGTGGTACATGGCCTGCGCCGGTGCCAGCCGTGCGATCGGGGGCATGATGCCGTAGGCGTCGCAGGTGAGGAACACGATGTGCGCCGGGTGGCCCGCCACGCCGCCCGGGACGTGGTTGGGGATGAAGTGGATGGGGTAGGACGCGCGCGTGTTCTCGGTGATCTCCGCCGACTCGAGGTCGATCGCCCGGGTCGCCGGGTCCACCACGACGTTCTCGAGCACGGTGCCGAACATCCGCGTCGTGGCGTAGATCTCGGGCTCCCCCTCGCGCGACAGCCGGATCACCTTGGCGTAGCAGCCGCCCTCGAAGTTGAACACGCCGCTGTCGGACCACCCGTGCTCGTCGTCCCCGATGAGCGCGCGCTCCGGGTCGGCGGAGAGGGTGGTCTTGCCGGTGCCCGACAGCCCGAAGAACAGCGCGACGTCACCGGCCTCGCCGAGGTTGGCGGCGCAGTGCATCGGCAGCACGCCGCGCCGCGGGAGCAGATAGTTGAGGATCGTGAAGACCGACTTCTTCAATTCACCCGCGTACCGCGTGCCGCCGATCAGGATCGTCTGTTTCCCGAAGTTGACCACGATGAACGTGCCCGAGCGCGTGCCGTGCACCGCCGGGTCGGCGAGCAGCTCGGGGGCGTGCAGCACCAGCCAGGACGGGATGAAGGAGCCGAGGTCGGCCGGGGTGGGGCGCAGGAACATGTTGGAGACGAACAGCGCGTGCCAGGCGTTGGGGGTCACGAAGCGGATGGCGATGCGGTGGTTCGGGTCCGCCCCTGCGAACAGGTCGCGCACGAACAGCTCCTGGTCGTTCAGGTGGCGGGCGACGTCCGCGCGCAGCCGGTCGAACTGCGCCTCCTCGAAGGGCTGGTTCACCCGCCCCCACCAGATGTCGGCGTGCGACGATGCCTCGCGCACGACGAACTTGTCGTTCGGGCTCCGCCCCGTGTGCGGGCTGGTGACCGCGCAGAATGCCCCGCCCTCGGTGATCACGCCTTCGCCGCGCCGCACCGCGTGCTCGTAGAGGGCCGCGGGGGAGAGGTTCCAGTGAACGGCGTGCTGGGGCGCGAGTCCGGCGGCTTCCAGGGAAGCACCGGGTCCGCGGGGCGGCTCGGCCAGGGAATGCGGGGGGGGCGGGACGTGAATGCTCATCGGGCTCGGGGCGCGGCGGGGCTCAGGTCCGCGGGCGGCGGCCGTGCTCCAGCGCGTCCACCGCCGCGATCACGGCCATGTTGACGATGTCGTTCACCTCGGCGCCCCGCTGCAGGATGTGGACGGGCTGCGCCATCCCCACGAGGATCGGGCCGATCGCCTCGGCGCCCCCGATCCGGTTCAGCAGCTTGTAGGCGATATTCGCGGCGTCGAGGTCGGGGAAGATCAGCACGTTCGCCGCGCTCCGCAGCTTCGCGAACGGGTAGGCCTTGGTCAGGATCCGCTCCACCACGGCGGTGTCGGCCTGCATCTCGCCGTCCACCTGCAGCGCGGGCTCGCGCTCGTGCAGCAGCGCGACGGCGCGCCGCACCTTGTCGACGCCGGGATGCTTCACCGAGCCGAAGTTCGAGAACGAGAGCATCGCGACCCGCGGCTCGATCCCGAGCCGCCACACGAAGCTGGCCGTCGCCGAGGCGATCTCCGCGAGCGTCTCCGCGTCCGGATCGATGTTGACCGTGCAGTCCGCGAAGAAGTACGTCTGCTGCGGAAACACGAGCATGTAGATGCCGCTGACGTGGCGCCGGCCCGGCTCCGTGCCGATCACTTCGAGCGCGGGCCGGATCGCGTCGGGGTAGTACATCTCGACCCCCGCCACCACCGCGTCGGCCTGCCCGGCGCGCAGCATCATGAGGGCGTGGTGCATCGGGTCGAGCACCCGCGCGCGGGCCTCGCGCAGCGTGATCCCGCGGCGCCGCCGCAGCTCCCACAGGGCCTGGGCGAACGTCTCCTGGTGCGTGCTGGCGCGTGGGTTCGCGAGCGCGATGTCCTCGAGCGTCACGCCTGCGTCGTCCGCCTGGCGGCGGATCATGTCCGGATCGCCCAGCAGGATCGGCTCACCGATCCCGTCGTCCGCGAGCACGCGGGCGGCGCGCAGGATGCGGGCGTCTTCCCCTTCCGGGAAGACGATCCGCTGCGCCTGCTGCTGGGCGCGCGTCGAGAGCCCGCGCATCACCTCGCGGGCCTTCCCCAGGCGCGCGTCGAGCTGCGCGCGATACTCCTCGACGTCGATCACGCGGCCCGCCACGCCCGACCCGATCGCCGCCCACGCCACGGCCGGCGCGACCCACAAGAGCACGCGCGGGTCGAACGGCTTGGGGATGAGGTAGTCGGGACCGAAGCGCAGCCGCTCGAGGCCGTAGGCGCGCATCACGGATTCGGGCACCTCCTCCCGTGCGAGCGACGCCAGCGCGCGGGTCGCCGCCATCTCCATCTCCTCGTTGATCTGCTTTGCCCGCACGTCGAGCGCGCCCCGGAAGATGAACGGGAAGCCCAGCACGTTGTTCACCTGGTTGGGAAAGTCCGAGCGCCCCGTGGCGATGAGCGCGTCCGGCCGCGCGGCGCGCGCCTCGTCCGGCATGATCTCGGGCGTCGGGTTCGCGAGCGCAAGCACGATCGGCCGCTTGGCCATCGCCTTGAGCATCTCCCCGGAGACGATCCCGGCGACCGACAGGCCGACGAAGACGTCCGCGTCTTTCAGCGCCTCCGCCAGCGTCCGGGCCTTCGTGCGCTGCGCGAACCGGCTCTTGTACTGATCGAGATCAGCGCGCTCGCTGTGGATCACGCCCTGCTGGTCGCACATGAGGATCTGGTCGCGCTTCACACCGAGCCGCACGTAGTGCTCCGCCGTGGCGATCGCCGCCGCCCCGGCGCCCGCGAACACGACCTTGATCTGCCCGATGTCCTTCTTCAGGAGCTCGAGGGCGTTGAGCAGCGCGGCCCCGGAGATGATCGCCGTGCCGTGCTGGTCGTCGTGGAAGACGGGGATGGAGAGGGTGTTGCGCAGCGTCTCTTCGATGTAGAAGCAGTCGGGGGAGCGGATGTCCTCCAGATTGATGCCGCCGACGGTCGGCTCGAGCAGCTGACAGAAGCGGATCACGTCATCCGGCTGCTCCGAGCCGACCTCCAGGTCGAACACGTCGATGTCGGCGAACGCCTTGAACAGGATTCCCTTGCCCTCCATCACCGGCTTCCCGGCGAGTGGGCCGATGTTCCCGAGGCCGAGCACCGCGGTTCCGTTCGTGACCACCGCCACGAGATTGCCTTTGGCGGTGTAGCTGTAGACCTCATCGGGGCGCTCGGCGATCTCGCGGCAGGGCTCCGCCACGCCGGGCGTATAGGCGAGCGACAGGTCGCGCTGGTTCTTGAAGGGCTTGGTGGGCGAGACCTGGATCTTCCCAGGGCGACCCTGCGCGTGGTAGTCGAGGGCCTCCTGGCGACGGCTCGGCATCGAGGACACAAGTCCTTTTTTGTGAAGGAGTTATGCTATCGGCCGGCGCCGGAACTGTCAAGGCGACGCACCGGCCCGATAGCGCAACTCACATCCCTTCATGCCCCTACGTTGAGCCGCACCTGCACGCTGCGGGGCCGCCCCACCGACGCGCCGCTGAAGAACGCGCCTTTGAGCAGGTAATGGCTGTCCAGCACGTTCTCGACGTACACCTGCGGCCGCACGACCACGCCGCCGACGGCCACCGTGTAGCCGGCGCTCGCATTGAGGACGAAGCTAGGATCGACCTTGATGGACTTGTTGAAGTCGAACAGTCCGGTGCCGTAGGTGGAATCGGGATCGTTACCGTTGGTGAGGCCGCTCCCGTAAACGCCCGTCGCGGAGAGGTAGAGCCCCCGGCTCGAGTAGACCACGCTCGCGAGCCCGGAGACCCGCTGGTCGTGGTCGAGGTCGAACGACCCAGACGGCGGTTGATCCGGGAAGAACCCGCCGGTGATCTGGCCGAAGCCGTACGCGTGGTTCAAGGCGAGGTTCACGTAGCCGGAGACGGGCCCGCGGGGGCGGATCTCCGCGACGGCCTCGATCCCGGTGATCCGCACCTGCTCGATGTTCACCGACGTGACGATGGCCGACCCCGGCACCGTATTGTCGTCGATCCCGGGGCAGCTGTGCTTGTGGTAGAACGAGAGCTTGGTGACCACACCGAACGGGAAGCGATGCACGTATCCCGCCTCGAAGAAGTGGTCGCGCTCCGGCAGCGTGGGCGCCGCGGCGACGCCGCCCTGGGCCGCGCTCGTGATGGCGCGCAGGTCCTCGACATTGGTCGGGATGAACAGCCGCCCGTAGTAGACCCAGAAGGTGTTCGCCGGATCGGGAAAGAAGCTGAGCTTGACCCGGGGACTGACCTGGTTCTGGTCGCCCGCGAACGGCGCGTGGTGATTGTCGAAGCGCACGCCGGTGCGGAGCTCCCACCGGTCGGAGGGCGCGATCGCCGTCTGAGCGTACACGGCGACGTCGCTGCCGTTCAGGTCGGAGTTGGAGGCCGGCCCGGGGTTGCCCGCGGCGTCGACCGTGCTGAAATCCTCGTGGCCGCGAGTGAGGGACGCGAGCGTCCCGGCCTTGAGCTCGAGGCCGTGATGCGGCCGCAGCGCGTAGTCGAACTTGAGGCCGACCGTATGAAAGTTGCGATCCTCGCGCACGTTGTAGGGCGTGGGGTCGGGGTAGAAGACGAAGGAGGGGTCGTCGCTCGTGCCCGGCGTGTAGTGCAGGCTGCCGTCCCGGAAGAACGCGCCTGCGAACCGCTCCGACGCGCCCTCGCGGTGGCGCCAGCCGAGATTGACGAACCCGTTCACGTCCTGCTGGTGGTCGTCGATGATGCCCTCGACCGAGTCGAAGGGCACGGCGAAGCGCGTCCGCGACCTATTCAGGTCCAGGTCCACGACGTCGCGGTCGGAGGGGACGTACTGCAGCTTCGCGAAGCCGAAGACGTCGGTGCCGTCGTTGTGGAAGTTCTCCACCGCGTTGCTCGCGGGGTCGAGCACGACGGGCTCGCGCCGCATGTCGGTCGCCTGGCGGGCGCCGGAAAAGAAGAGTCCCCACTTCCCGGCGTTGGTGCTCATGTTCAGGGCCTGGCCGTTGGCGGAGAACGACCCGGCATAACTGGAGGCGTCCACGTGGAACCCACCGGCGGGGATACGCGTGGTGACGTCGACGATCGCGGCGTTCTTGCCGCCGTACTCGGCGTCCCAGCCGCCCGTCTGGAAGGCGATCTGGTTCACCACCTCCGGGTCGAACAGCTCGTTCAAGCTGCCCGAAATGCCGGCGGGGACGGGGAGGCCGTCCACGTAGTACGTGTACTCGGCGTGCTGGCCGCGGATGTGGACCTCCCCCGTCGGGGCCCGCGCGGCGCCCACGATGGACTGCTGCAGGATCTGCGACGTGGTGTTGGTGGGCGCGCCGTGGTAGTCGTTCTGCTTGAAGATCTGGTTCCCCGTGCGGGTGTCGACCGCCAGCGGCACGGCGGTCGTCACCTCGATGGCCGCGAGGTTGAGCGGAATGGCGACCAGCCGGAAGTTGGCCGCAGCGGGCTCCTCCTCAGTCCCCACCGTGACCTCACGCGTTTCCGCCCGATAACCGAGGTAGCGGACCTCGACGTTGTACGCCCCCGCGGGGAGGTTGTGGATCACATAGCGGCCGAAGGCGTCGGTCGTCGTGATCGCGACCGTGGCTCCCGCGCGCATCACCCGTACCTCGCCGCCCGGCAACGGCGTGCCATTGGTGCTGTCGGCCACCGCCCCGCCGATGTCGCCGTTCGGCGGCGCGACCCGTAGCGGCGTGGCGCCTGCGGACGGGGCGAAGGCGGCGGCCAGCAAGACCAGCACGCCCGCCCTGGAAACGGTCCTAGTCATGTGCTCTCCTTGTCGTGAGTGCCCTGACAGCGTGATCGGCGCGCCGTCCGGGATTACCGTGACGACGCGTCGGCTCGGTTCACGTGCGGGCGACGCGCGCAGGGCGCAGCGCCGCTAGGAGAGCGGGGGAGGTGCCCGGGGTTGTGGGTGCGGTCGCGAGAGCGCGTGCGGCAGCCGCGCGGGCTCCGCACGCCATGGGATGCGGTCGCTCGAGCTTGAGACGCGGAGTGTTGTCGGCCGACGCAGAGCGAGCGGGGCGGTGAGGAAGTGGCACAGCGCGCAATCGGGCGGATGAACCCGGGCGCAGGCAGCCGTCGTGTGGGACTCGACGTGCGCGGTGGCATGGGCCCCGGCGGCGTCGAGGCGGGCGTCCGCCCACGCGGCGGCGCTCGGGAGGCCGAGCTGCAGGAGCGCGGCGAGGAGCCGGAACACTCGCCCGGCGGGCGCCCGCAGTCGTTTCACCCCGTGGCCCCAGCCGCGCGCCGCAGTGCGATCGCCCCAACCAGCACGACCCCGTACATGCACACGATCAGCGGGCCGGTCGGCAGATCGCCTGCGAGCGAGAGCCACAGCCCGAGGATCGAGGCGAGCGCTCCCGAGCCCCAGGCGATGTAGGCGAGGCGGCGCATGTCACGGGTGAACAGGAACGCGACCACCGCTGGCACGACGAGGAAGCTGAACACCATGAGCACGCCGGCCACGGGCACGGCCAGGGTGATCACCACGCCGAAGGACAGATAGAACCAGAAGTCCCACCAGCGGATTTTCCACCCCGCGCGCTCGGCCTCCTCGGGATGGAAGGAGATCGTGAGGAACTTGTGACGCAGCATGTAGTGGAACACGCCGAGAGCCGCGTAGGCCACCGCGAGCTTGGCGATCGTGGGCCACGTGACCCAGAGGATGCTTCCGGTGAGCGTCTTCTCGATCGCCTCGCCGCCCCCGGGCACCTTGTTGGCGACGAGGATCGCGGCACCAGAGGCGACCACGTAGACGATGCCGATGAAGGCTTCCTGCGGAACGCGGCCCTTCGCCCCCGACGTGCGGGTGAGGGCGAAGACGAACGCGCCCAGCGCGGTCGCGAGCAGGGCGAACAGATACGCCGTGCCGGAGTCGGGAGCCACGTGAACCAGCAGCGCGGTGAGGCCGCCGAGCGCCGCCATCTGTGCCAGGGACAGGTCCACAAAGATCACTTCCCGCGCGATCACGTGCAGACCCAAATAGGACAGCATGGCGACGAGCACCATGCAGGCTACGAACGGCGGGATCATCAGCTGGATGCCGCTCACCGTTTCCTCCCGATCACTGGGCCGCGGCGCTGGGCCCGCCGAAGGCGCGGGCCAGCTCCGTGATCCAGAGGTTGACGAGGTCGAAGTAGGTGTTAACGCCCGGCGCCCCGCCCGTGTTGGAGGGCACGATGACGGCCTTGGCGCCGGTGCGCTGGGCGACCTCCTGCACCTGGTTGCGGTCATAGTAGTTGGTGGACAGCAGCACCTGGATCTTCCGCTGCCGCATCGCGTTGATGATCTCGAGCACGTGGCCAGGCGTGGGAGGAATTCCGGGCTTCGGCTCGATATAGTCGAAGCAGGGGAGCCCGAACTCCTTCGAGAAGTAGTCCCATTCCTTGTGGTAGCACGCCACTTCCTTGCCGCGGAACGCCGCGCCCTGCTTGAGCCAGCCGCCCAGCCGCGTCGTGAGCGAGGCGCCCTGGTATTTGTGCCCCTCCAGGAACTCGAACAGCTTGCCCTGGCGGTCGAGGTCGGCGAGCGTCGCGCCGCCCAAGATCTGAACGAGCTCGTCGCCGTACAGCGCGCGGTAGACCCTATCCTCGAAGTCCTTCTCGCGTGCCGTGAAGTAGTCGGCGCTCTCGGGTGCGACCCGCTTCAGCCCGGTGAGGATGTTGCGCGCGATCTGGACCGCGTTGACCGGCGAGGTCCAGATGTGCGGGTTGCCGAACACGTGGATGTCGCCCTGGGTGCGCGAGAAGCTGGTCGGCACATCGAGCAGGTCGATACCCGCGTAGGCGGCCACATAGCCGGGGCCGCCTTCGGTCACCTTGGGGTTGCTCGCCTTGTCGAGCAGCGCGGGCACCCACAGCTCGAGGTCGAGCCCCGTCGTGACGAACAGATCCGCCTGCGCCAGCGCCGGCACGAAGCTGGGCTTGGGCTGCACGTAGTGCGGGTTCTCATCGCCCGTCGCGATCGAGGAGACGATGCCACGGTCGCCGGTGATTTCGCGCGCGATCGCCGCATAGGTCGTTAAGGACGTCACCACGCGAACGGGCGCCGGTGGAAGCGGCGTAACGCCGGCCGTGAAGGCGAGCAGCAGCGGGAAGAGTCGCAGCATGTCAGTAGATCTCGTGTTTGTGGGGTCCGATGGCCCAGACCGCCTGGAAGGCGAGCTGGTGCGTGCCGCTCGCCGCGGCGACCTTCTCCCAGCGGTACTGTGCGCGCAGCATCACCCATTCGCTCTCCCACAGGGTGAGCGACGGGACGAGCTGCCGCGTGATCACGCCGCCCGCGGGGGCCTCAACGTAGTCGTAGCGCAGGCCGGCGATCCAGCGCTGGCCGAGCTTGTAAGTGCTGCTCGCGTATCCGCCCAGTCGCGTCGGGCCGGCGCCCGCGTATTCCTTCTTCAGGGCGAACAGCTCGGCGCGCAACGTCCACTCGCGGTACAGTGCCTCCGCTGGCGGCCGCCAGGTAAGGCGAAACTCGAGCCCGCCGACCTTGGTCCGCAGGCTCGAGTCGGGGTCCGTCCCGTAGAGTGCCGTGCCGCCAAGCTGCGCGTAGGTGGATCGGGACAGCTGCCAGAAGTTGAGCAAATGGACGAGGTACGTCGGGCGGCCGGCGTTGCCGAAGAGCTCCGAATCGCTGGCGCTGCGGGTGACCTGCGCCATCACCTCGTGCGTGCCGAGCCCGCCGAACGCGCGATATAAAGACACGCCGGTCCCGCTCAGTCCGTCGCCGCCCAGGTAGGTGGTCACGGCGAGGGGATACTCGGTCTCGGGCACCGCGTGCAGGTGCCAGCGGTTCAGCTCACCGAACTGCTGGCGGAACTTGCCGATGTCGAACCGCAACCGCCCCGGAAGGCCGGTCCAGTAGGCATAGCCCTCCTCGACGCTCACGTTGCCGTTCTCCAGGCTCACGAAGATCTTCGTGTGCGAATACGGATCGAGCGCCGACTGGAATCCGACTTCGAACTCGCGCGCGTCGAAGTTCTCACGCTGGATCCCCGGCTGTTGCCCGTAGGCGCGCACGTCCCCCGTCACGCTGATCTCCGGGTTGAGCTGCGCCTGGTTCCGCTCCCGGCCGATGAACCGCGTGGGCGTGGTGTCCCGCTTGGCGGCGGTGTCGCTGCGGCCGGTGGCGGCCCGGGCGGCAGTCCGCAGCGCGGCCAGCTCATCCGTCGCCGCCGTGTCCCTAGCCGGGGCCGCGACTCGACCCTGAGCGGTGGCGCGCGTGAGCGCGGTCCGCACGCTGTCGAGTCGCACTTTGAGAGCGCGGATCTCCGCCCCGAGCGAGTCCACCTGCCGCGCGGTGGGCTGCTGCGCCGCCAGCGGGCCTGGACCCGCGCTGACGCAGGCCAGCGCGGCCAATACGGCGAATCGGTGTCGGATCATGCGTGGACGTCCCCCGTTCAAATGCGTCTCCCGAACGAGCGCGTCGGCCGTGGCGGACGCGCGCGGACTTGGTCCGGAGCCCTCGAGGGGACTCCGGCGTCAGGAAACGGTGACGGGAGGCGCCCGGGGCGGGGCGCTGAGATGAGCGGGGCGGCTGCGGGGAGCGGGGTCCGCCGCTCCGGGGCGGCGCTCGACGAGCGCGAAGTCGGGGGCGGCGTGACGGACGACGAGAAGCGCGAGCGGGGCGCCGGCGAAGTGGCACAGCGCGCAGCGCAGCTCGTCGTGCAGCACCAGGCAGCCGCTCGAGTGCCGGGACTCCACGTGCGCCGGCGCGCTCAAGCGCTCGCGCGCGTGCGCCAGCGTCACCGCGCCACTGGCGAGCGCCTGGACCACCACGAGTAGCGCGGCGAGCCCCTTCCGGACGTCCTTCACGCGAGCTCCATGGTCGGCGTCTCGGGGCGGGCACCGCGCGCATAGGCGCGCAGTCGCCGCAGCATGCGCCGGTCGTGTCGCACCGGCTCGTCCCCTTTCGGCGTCTCGATAATCTTAATCACCCGGCGGAACCGCGGGTCGCGCATCAACCGCCGGAACAGTTCGGCACCGATCGTGCCTTCGCCGATCCACTCGTGGCGGTCGAGTCGTGATCCGGGCGCGGCCTTGGAGTCGTTGAGGTGCAAGCACTTGAGCAGAGCGAGCCCGACCTCGCGGTCCAGCCGCTCCCACACGCCCTCCGGGTCGCCGGCTACGTCATACCCCGCGGCGTGCAGGTGTGCCGTGTCGAGGCAGAAGCCGACGCGGGCCCGTGCCGCGGCGGGCAGCGCGTCGCGCAGCGCCCGCAGCTCTTCGAACGTGGCGCCGAGGGCCGTGCCCGCGCCCGCCGTGCCCTCGATCAGCACGCCTACCTCGCCCGGCACCGCGGCGAGGCACTCGGCGTACCCGCGGGCGTTGCGGTCGAGGCCCGCCGCACGGTCGTCGATGTAGTTGCCCGGGTGCGACACCACCCACGGGATCCCCAGCGCGCCGCAGCGGACGAGCTCCGCGATGAAACTGCGGATGCTGCGCGCGCGCAGCCGCGGGTCGGGCGAGGCGAGATTGATGAGGTAGCTGTCGTGCGCCACCACGGTCTCGGGCCGGATGCCGGCACGCCCGAGCGCGGTCCGAAACCGCGCCACCTCGTCCGCGGCGTGCACCGGCTCGCGCCACTGGTTCGGCGTCTTGGTGAACAGCTGCAGCGCGCTGGCGCCGATCTGCCGGGCGCGGGGCGGGGCGGTCGCGACCCCGCCATCCGTCGAGACGTGCGCGCCGAGGTAGTCGTCCGTCACCGCCATTCCGGCTCCTCCGTGAACGCGAGCCGCGAGATCAGCGGCACGAACCGCACGCCGCCGGCCCGCCGCTCCCGCGGCGTCCCATCGCGGCCCCGTTCCCATATGACCAGCTCCTGGCTGGCGAGGTCACCGATCGGGATGACCAGCCGCCCGCCCGGCGCGAGCTGGTCCGCGAGCGGCTGCGGCACGTGCGGGGCGGCGGCGGTGACGAGGATGCCTTGAAACGGCGCGGCCTCCAGCCATCCCGCAGCGCCGTCGCCCAGCCGCGTCTCGATCCCGGTGAGCCCCAGCCGGCGAAACCGCTCCTCGGCCTCGACCAGCAGGTCCGGCAGGCGCTCGATGGTGTACACGCGCGCGCCGAGGTGCGCCAGCACCGCGGCCTGATAGCCGGAGCCGGTGCCGATCTCGAGGACCTTGTCCCCGCGCCGCGGCGCCAGGCACTCGGTCATCAGGGCGACGATGTAGGGCTGCGAGATCGTCTGGCCGCTGCCGATGGGCAGCGGAGCGTCGTCGTAGGCGTCGCCCGCGAGGTGCGGCGGCACGAACCACTCGCGCGGCACCCACGCCATGGCGGCGAGCACCCGGCACTGCCTGATGCCGCGATCCACCAGCTGGCGCGCGACCATGCGGCGCCGCTGACGCCGCGTCTCGCGAGCGGGCGGGCTCACGCGTGCGCGCTCCGTGCTTGCCGTGCCATCCACTGAACTATACCTTGACCCGCTTCCACACGCGGGCCACAGCCTTGCCGGAGCCCCAATCCCGGATCCTCCTCGTGGGCGACTCCGCCGCCCGACCCGAAGGGTTGGAGCGGTTTCTGGTGCGTGGCGGCTTTCAGGTGACGGAGGCCACCTACCCGCCCACCGGCCCCGACCGGCCCGATGCCGCTCCGCCGGATCTCCTCATCTTCTCGGTCGATGGCCGCGACGCCGGACTCGGCGGCGCGGTGCGGGACCTCGCGACCTCCCAGCGTTACGCCGGGGCACCGCTCATCGCGCTCGTCGCGGAGGGCGGCCCGGACGCCGTCACCGAGGCCCTCCAGGCCGGAGCGCAGGACGCGATGGCCAGTCCCGTCCACTTCGGGGAGCTGCGCGCCCGCATCGACGCCGACCTGCGGGTCCGCCGCGACGTGCAGGAGGCGCGCGAGGCGCTGCGCACCCGCGATCTGCTGTTCGACATCTTCCAGGAAGTCTCCGCGGCGCTGCGCGCGGACGAGATCTTCCAGACGCTGGTGCGCCGGGTCGGCCAGGCGTTCGGGCTGACGCACTGCTCCTTCGTGCTCACGGCTCCCGGCGAGGAGAATGGCCGCGTGGTCGCGGTGTACGAGAACCCCTCCATCCGCGATCTGCGGGTTGACCTGGAGCGCTATCCCGAGATTCAGGAGGCGATCCGCACCGAGCGCCCGGTGGTGATTCACGACGTGTACGAGCATCCGCTCTTCGAGACCATCCGCAAGCGCTGGACGCAGCAGCAGGTCGAGGTGAACGTGCAGTCCGCGGTGGCGCTGCCCGTGTTCGTCCAGGGGCGCGCCGCCGGGGTGTTCTTCCTGCGGACCGTGCAGGGCGACCCGCGACTGCGGCCGCAGGACGTGTCGTTCGCAAACACCATCGCGCAGGCCGCGGCGCGCGTGCTCGAGAACGAGGAGCGGCGGTCGGCCATCTACCGCCGTCAGATCAGCGCCGGCGTCACCGATGTGCTCACGGGGTGCGCGAGCCTCGACGCCCTCGACCGCCGGCTGCGCGACGAGTTCGAGCGTGCCCGCCGCTACTCGCTGCGGTTCGCGCTCGTGCTGCTCGACATCGACCGGCTGCGGGAGGTCAACGAGCGGCTCGGCCAGGCCGCAGGGGACCGCGTGCTCGCGGAGTTCGGAGCCGTGATGCAGCGCGAGATCCGGGCGCCGGACTTCGTGGCGCGCTACGGCGGCGACGAGTTCGCGCTCATCCTGCCCGAGACGGACGGCGAAGGCGGCCGCCGCTTCGTGGATCGACTGCGCCAGGTCGTGAACCGCCACACCTTCCCCGACCTCGGTCCGGGCCACATACCGGCCCTGTCCGCCGGCGTCGTCGCATTCCCGCACAGCGAAGCGCTGCGCCCCGAGGACCTGTTCGCGCTGGCCGAGGCGGCGCTGGACAAGGGAAAGAAAGACGCGCCGGATCGCATCGGCGTAGCGGGCCAGTAACGGCGACGATCGCTAGCGCTTCCCCCGCAGCCAGTTCACGGGGTCGAGCGCGATGCCTCCCTGGCCCCGGATTTCGAAGTGCAGGTGCGGCCCCTGATCGCTCGCCGCGCCCCCAACGTGTCCGATGACCTGACCGCGGGCGACCCGCTCGCCTTTGGTGACGACGGCGTCGCCGAGGTAGCCGTAGAACGTGTAGTAGCCCCCCCCGTGGTTCAGCAGGACCGACGTGAGGTAGGTGCCGAGCGGGCCGGCGAGGCTGACGCTGCCCGCGGCCACCGCGCGCACGGCCGTGCCGGCCGGCGCCGCGATCCCGATGCCGTGCCACGGAATGCGGGTCTTGTTGGGGCCGGCCGCCGTGCCGAACTGGTAGAGGATCTTGCCGTCCACCGGCCAGTCGAGCTGGCCCAGGTCGGCGGTCGTGATCGTGGCGGCCGCGGTCGCGGCCCCCCGGGCCTCCGCCTCGCGGCGCGCCCGCTCGAGCGCGGCAATGCGGTCGTTGAGGCTGCGCTCGTCCCGCTCGAGCGACGAGAGCCGCTGCTCCGCCTCGCGGGCGCTGCGCCGCGTCTCGACGAGCGAGGCCTGCCGCGCGTGCTCCAGGCTCACGTAGCGCTGCAGCTCGTCGCCGCGCTCGCTGCGGCGCCGCCCCAGCGCGTCGCGCGCGTCGAGCAGCGACTGGCGCTCGCGTGCGATGCGGTTGCGCAACTTCGTCATGTCGTTCGCGAGCAGCCGGTCCTGGCGGCTCACCAGGTAGAGATACTTGTAGCGCGACAGCAGGTCGCCGAAGCTCTCGGCCGCGAACAGCACCTGATACACGTACAGCGGCCCCCGCTTGTAGATGTCCACGAGGCGCCGCTCCAGCACGGCCTGCTTCTCGACCAGCGCGTCTTCGGCGAGCAGCAGGTCTAGGGTGATGCGGTCGATCTGACTCGTGAGCCCGTTGATCTGACGGTCCAGCTCGTTGACGATGCGATTGGTCGTTTCCTTCTGGCGCTCGATGTTGGACAGCTCGTCGGTGAGCGAGTGCGCCTGCGTGCGCAGCCGCTCGAGCTCCTGCTCCACCTCCGAGCGCTCACGCCGGATGTCTTCCAGCCGTCGCTGGTTGTCGCGCAGCTGCTGGTCGAAGGGTGGGGGGCGCTGAGAGACCAAAGGCGTCAAGCAGAACAGCGTCAAGCAGAACAGCGTCAAGCAGAACAGCGTCCAGACGCCTTCTTGGTCGACGCCTTCGCGCTTGACGCCGTTCATACTCTGCGCAGATGTCGTCCCACCGACGCCGCGCTTCCAAACAGCCCGATCAGCGTCCCGAAGATGACGACCGTTCCCGCCTGCTCGCGGGTAAAGAACGCCGCCTGGATGAGCCAGCGGTTGATCAGCACGTACGCCCCGTAGGACAACCCGATCGCGACCAAGCCTCCCAGCATCCCCTTGATCGCTCCCTGGAGCAGGAAGGGTCGGCGGATGAAACCGTCCGTTGCGCCCACGAGCCGCATGATGGCGATCTCGCGGCTGCGTTGCAGCACCGCCATCCGAATCGTGGTGCCGATGATGATGACGGCCACCGCCGCGAACGCGGCCCCGACCACCAGCCCCACCGCCGCCGCGATCTGCTGCAGCCGGTCGAGCTTCTCGACCCAGTCGCGCCCGAACCGCACGTCGTCCACGAACCCGAAGCCCCGGAGCCGGTCGGCGACCTCGTTCACGTGCTCGGCGTCGCGGAAGCCGGCCTTGAGCTTGACCTCGATCGAGCCCGGGAGCGGGTTGCGCTCGAGCTCCTGCAGCACGTCGCGGAACTCGACCAGCTCCGCCCGGGCGCGCGCGAGGGCCCGGTCCTCGCTCACGTACGTCGCCGACGCGACCTCCGGGAACGCCTCGATGTCCTTCTGGGCGAGGGTGATGCTCTCGATCGGCGTGCCGGGGAGCAGGTAGGCCACGATCTCGACTCGCTCGGCGACCTGGCGCAGCGCCTGCTGCAGGTTCACGGCGACGAGCCCGAACAGGCCGACCGCGAACAGCGAGAACGCGATCGTCGTGACCGACAGGGCGGAGAGCAGCGGCGCCCGGCGGAAGATGAGGAGTGCCTCCCGCAGCACGAGTCTCACGGGCTCGCCGCCTGATCGCGGAGTTCGTCCACCGCCGAGTCGTAGACCAGCGCACCCTCCTGCAGCTCGATCACCCGGTAGGGCGCCTGGCGGACGAGATCGAGGTCGTGCGTCGCCATGACCACGGCGGTGCCGCTCGCGTTGATGTCGCGCAACAGCTGGAACACGCCCCGCGTCGCGCGCTCGTCCAGGTTGCCGGTGGGCTCGTCGGCGAGGAGCACGGTGGGCTCGTTCACGAGCGCGCGCGCGATGGCGACGCGCTGCTGCTCGCCGCCCGACAGCTCGCGGGGGTAAGCCTGCGCCTTCGCGGCGAGCCCCACCTGGGTGAGCACCCGCATCACGCGGGCCGGGATGGTGGCGCGCCGGGCGGCGGTCACCTCGAGCGCGAACGCGACGTTCTCTTCCGCCGTGCGGTCCTCGAGCAGCCGGAAGTCCTGGAAGACGATGCCGAGCCGGCGGCGCAACATCGGGATGTCCTTGCGGCGCAGCTCGGAGAGGTTGAACCCGGACACGCGCACCTCGCCGCTGGTGGGCGGCTCGTCGGCGTAGACCAGCTTCAGGACCGTGGACTTGCCGGCACCCGAGTGCCCCGTGAGGAAGACGAACTCGCCCTTCGCGATGTGAAAGGAGACGTCCTTCAGGGCGAGGCCCCCCTTGGGGAAGGCCTTGAACACATTGGTGAGCTTGATCACCTACAGCTGCGCCAGGGCCTGCGTGAAGTCCGCAATGATGTCGTCGGCGTCCTCCAGTCCCAGAGAAAATCTCAACAAGCCGTCCGGAATGCCAGCCCGCGCGCGCTCCTCGGGCGTGAGCGAGGCGTGCGAGGTCAGGCGCGGCTCCGACACCAGGGTCTCCACGCCGCCTAGGCTGGGGGCGTGCGCCGCGATCTTGAGGGCCCGCAGGAAGCGCTCCGCGCCACGGGCGCCCCCCTTCAGCTCCACGGCGAGCATGCCGCCGTACCCCGTGAGCACGCGCTGCGCGGTGTCGTAATCCGGGTGGGTGGGGAGCCCGGGGTAGTGCACGGCCCCGAAGGCAGGCTGGGTGGCGCACCACTGCGCCACCCGGAGACCGTTCTGGTTGTGCCGCTCGACGCGCACCGCGAGCGTGCGCATGCCGCGGTCGATGAGCCACGCGGCCAGCGGGTCGAGTGCCTGCCCCCACACCTGCATCAGCTTGCGCACCTCCTCGACCACGGGCTCCGCCGCGGCCACGGCGCCCGCGATCACGTCGGAGTGGCCGTTCAGATACTTGGTGGCGCTGTGGATCACAACATCGGCGCCGTGCTCGAGCGGCCGGAAGTTGATGGGCGTCGCGAAGGTTGAATCCACGAGCAGCACCAACCCCTCGCTCTTGCAGATGGTCGCGACCGGCTCGAGGTCGATCACGCGGATCAGCGGGTTGGTCGGCGTCTCGACGAAGATCGCCCGGGTCGTCTTCTTCATGGCCCGCTTCCAGTCGCGCGCGTGGGTGGGGTTCACGAAGGTGACGTCGATCCCCAGGCGCCCGAACTCCTGGGCGAACAGCCGGTGCACGCCGCCGTAGATCCACTCGCTCGAGAGCAGGTGATCCCCGGGCCGCAGGACAGCGAGATGCGCCAGCGCCACGGCGCCCATGCCGCTCCCGACGAAGAGCGCGGCCTCCGCGCCTTCGAGCGCGGCGAGGCGCTGGGCGATGGCGACCTGGTTGGGATTGTTGCCGTAGCGCGTGTAGAGGACTTCCGCCGTGGAGCCGATCGGATTGGTGAAGGTGCTGCTCTGGTAGATCGGGGGCGCGATGGGCGCCCAGTCGGGGCGGGCATCCGGGTCGCCGTGGACGGCACGGGTGGAGAAGCCGAGCCGCCGTTTCACGAGAGCGTCAGCGCGATCGTGCCTCCCGCGGAGCGCGCCGCGAGCCGCCGCGCCACGAGCTCCTCCACCAGCGCGGCCGCCGCCTGCGGCGCGCCGAGCGCGTCCAGCGTGCCGTCCGGGCGCTCGAGCAGGGCGGCGAGCCCGTGCCCCGCCAGCACCGGCTCGATGGCTTCGCGGTGGCCGTCGGTGATCCCGGTGAGCACGAGCACCGCGGGGCGCGCGCGCAACAGCTTGGCGACGATCTCGTCCGCGCACGAGTAGTCAATGCAGCCCACGCCCGTGAAGTCCATCCGCGCGATCGCGAACGCGGGCTCCGCCGCGGCGATCGCCCGCTCGATGTGCTCGCGCACCACCCGACCCGTCGTGCGCGTCACGAGGTCGGTGTACACGTCCGACACGGTCTCCTGCAGCACGGCGTGTACATCGATGTGTTGGATCACCGCTGGGCGGACTCCTGCTCGGGAATGATGATGAGCACCTGGGCGCCGGGGAACGGCGGGACGCCCTCCTGCAACGGCACGTCGTCGTCCCACTTGGGGACGATCGCGATGCGCGCCGTCCCGCTCCGGATGGCGATCTTGCCGTCCCAGCGGGCGAGATACCGTCGGATCCCGGCGAGCCCCTGCCCGCGGCCCGGGTCTCGGAAGCGGCTCACGCCCTGGATCAGCGCCGCCTCGAGCGCCGCCGCGTCGCCCCAGCGCTCGCCGAAGCGCTTCGCCTGCGTCGGCTCGAGTGAGTGGCGGAACCCCACGCCGGCGTCCGCCACCGCGATCACCACCACCCGCCGCGCGAGCTTGCGGCGCCAATGGTAGCTTTGCACCGCGACCCAGCCCCCGGTGCCGGCGTGCTCTACAATATTCTGACACGCCTCCGAAAGCGCCATAGCGAACCCCATTGTCGCCTTCGGCTCCAGCCCCAGCTCGGACGCCAGGATGGCGGACGCGCGCTGCTGGATCCTGCTCACGACCGCATGCACGTCTTCGGCCGCGCGCACCGGGGTCACGGGCAGGAGCACCGCGCTCTCGTCGCCCTTGACTCGCGGGACGCGGCCGTGGATCTCGAACAGCTCGGCCGCCTCGCGGAAGAACCCGGCCCGCGCCCAGTAGCGCAGCACATCGGCGTGAGTCGGGGCCGTCAGCAGCGGCTTCTCCCCGCCCGCCCGGCGCGCCGCCTCACCGGCCGCGAGCAGCCCCACCAGCCCGTAGGGCGACGCCCACTCGGCGGCGTGCGCGTCGAACAGCAGCCGCTCGCCGTCCTTGCCCGCGGCCGCGAAGCCGCTCACGAACTGGCCGAACGAGCGGTCGTCGAACTGGACCGGCACCTCGACCAGCCGGGTCATACCGTCGTCAGCTTCCCGAGCAGGTGATCGCGCAGCCCGCTGGCACCGCGGTGCGACACGTTCCGCATTGCCATCCGGCTCGCGAGCCGCAGCGCCTCCTCGAGCCCGCGGCCGGCGAGCAGCGCGGCCACCACGGTCGCGCCGAAGACGTCGCCGCAGCCGGTGGGATCCCCTTCGAGTACCGCCCCGCCGTCGACCGGTACCAGGGCGCTGCGGGTCGGGTTCCCCGTGAAGTAGGCCGCCCCCCGCGCTCCCAGCGTGACGCACACGGCGTTGCAGCCCTGCGCCAGCGCCCCCGCGGCGAGCGCGAGCGGGTCGTCGCCCAGCTGCGCCAACTCCTCCTCGTTCAGCTGCACGTAGTCGAAGCAGCCGAACCAGGCCGGCGCCTGCGGCAAGGGCCGGGGCACGCGTGTCCCGTCGGGCTCCTTGCCGAGGAAGAGGCTATGCAGGTCGGCGTAGAGGAAGCGTCGGAAGCTGTGTCGCAGCAGCTGCGCGGTCGGCAGGTCCGTCTCGTAGCCAGAGATGAAGTTCAGGTACAGCGCGTCGAGGTCCGCCACCATCGGCCCGAGCTCGGGCCACGTCCAGGGAGGCACGCCTCCGGACATCTGCTCGCAGCGGCGCTCCAGCGCGTAGTAGCGCAGCGTCACCCGATTGTTCGGCGTGGGGACTTCGATGAAGCGGGCGCCGGGCGCCACGTGGCGCAGGGTGCCCAGGAAGGCGTTCGCCCGCCCGGCCAGGTCCCGTCCCACCTTCACCAGCGGCACGATCTGCCACTCGGACGCGAGCGTCGCGTCGAGCGCGGCGAGGGAATAGGCCACGCCGCCCCACTCCTCCGCGGCAGGCTGGGCGGGATCGCGGCCGTAGATCGTGTCCCACACCATCGACCCCACGACGCCCAGTCGCTTCACAGCCGGCCCCACGTGCGCTTGACGAACACCGCGGCCGCGCCGTACACGCCGGCCGTGCCGGTCAGGGCACCGGGCACGATGCGGCACGCGTCCACGGCCGGCTTGAAGGCGCGTCGCTTCACCTCGCTCCGCAGCGGCACGAACAGGCGGTCGCCGGCGAGGGTCACGCCGCCGCAGATCACGACGACCTCGGGATTGAACACGTTGACGATGTTCGCCACGCCGGCGCCCAGGACGTGCGCAGTGTCGCGCACGACGTCGAGCGCGTAGGCGTCGCCGTCGTGCGCCGCCTCGTAGACGACCTGCGCGGTGATGCGCGCGAGCTCGCCCTGCACGTAGCTGGGCAGGGTCGTCTCGGCCCCCGCCTCGATCCCCTCGACCGCGCGGGCGGCGATCGCGGGCCCCGAGGCGTAGGCCTCGAGGCAGCCATAGTTGCCGCACTTGCAGCGGCGCCCGTTGGAATCGATGGTCATATGGCCGATCTCGCCGGCGATGTCGGAGGCGCCGTGATAGATCTCGCCGTGGAGCACGATGCCGCCGCCGATCCCGGTGCCGATCGTGAGGCCGACGACGTGGTTCGCGCCGCGCGCCGCGCCGCGCCACCATTCGCCGAAGATGGCGCAGTTCGCGTCGTTGTCGAGGGTGGCGGGCAGTCCCAGCGCCTGCACGACGCGGTCCCGCAGCGGGAAATTGGTCCAGCCGAGGTTCGGGGTGAGCAGCACCACGCCGCGCGCCGTGTCGAGCGGACCCGGCGCGCCGATTCCCACGCCCGCGATCTCCTTGCCGCGGGCCGCGGCGACCGAGGCGCGGGCGAGCTTCACGATGCGCGCCACGACCGCGTCGGCGCCCTGCTCGGGGAACGTCGGCTCCGACACGAGCCCAACGAGCTCCGAGCCGTCCTCCGGGACGGTCCCGGCGACGATGTTCGTCCCGCCGATGTCAATCCCGACGACGTAGCGCACCGGTCTCCTCGATGGCGGCGAGCACGCGATCCACGGACAGCTCCCGCATGCACCTGTGGTGGCCCAGCGGGCAGGCCGGCGGGCCGTGGTCGGAGCAGGGGCGGCAGGCGAGCCCCACGAGCCCGACGCTCACGTCCGTCTCCCGGACCGGGCCGAACCCGAATTCCGGGATCGTCGGCCCGAACACGGCGACGACCGGCGTGCCCATCGCGGTCGCCAGATGCAAGGGCGCGCTGTCGTTCGTGACGAGCAGCCGCGCGCGTGCGATCAGCACGGCGCACTGACGCAACGTCAGGTGGCCGCAGGCACTGACCGCCCGACCGCCTGACCGCCCGACCGCCGCCGTGATCTCGGAGGCGAGGTCGGCGTCCTCGGCCCCTCCCACCACGACGATCCCCTCCCGCCGCGCGAGCCGCTCCGCCAGGTCGTGGTAGTAAGGCCAGCGCTTCGTGCCCCAGATCGATCCCGGCGCGAGCGCCACGAAGCCGCCGGCGAGCCCGCCCGCGGCGCCCAGCCATGCGTCCACCGCCGCCTCGTCGGCGGGCGTGGGGGAGAGGCGCGGCACGATGCTGTGCGGCGGCTCGCCGGCGAGCGTCAGCAGGCGGTCGCTCTCGTGCCCGCCCGCCGGGCGGTGCTGCACCTCCGTGTAGAGGAGCGGCCACCCGTCATGGAACCCGACGCGTCGCGGGATGCGGGCGAGCCAGGCCAGCGCGGCGCTGCGGAGCGAGCGATGGGGAAGATAGGCGGCTTCGTAGCGCTCGGCCCGCAGCGCGCGCGCCAGAGCGAGGAAGGGGGCCACGCCGCGGTCCCGCCCGCGCTTGTCGTAGGGGATCGCGCGCCGCACGCCGGGGTGGGTCTCGATGAGCGGCCGCGCTGCGGGCGTGGTCACGACGTCCACGGGGCCGGTGCGCCGCGCCAGCGCCTCGAGCAGCGGCGTCGTGAGCACGACGTCGCCCAGGAACGCGGTCTGGATGACGAGGCTAGTCAACCTGGAGGACCGCGAGGAACGCTTCCTGCGGGATCTCGACCGTTCCCACCTGCTTCATCCGCTTCTTGCCCTCGCGCTGCTTCTCCAGGAGCTTGCGTTTGCGCGTGACGTCGCCGCCGTAGCACTTGGCGGTCACGTTCTTGCGCAGCGGGCGGATCGTCTCGCGCGCGATCACCTTGGTCCCGATGGCCGCCTGAATCACCACCTCGAACAGCTGTCGCGGGATCAGGTCCTTCAGCTTCTCGGCGATCTTGCGGCCCCATTCCTGGGCCTTGTCGCGGTGGATGATCACGCTGAAGGCATCCACCGGCTCGCCGTTGATCAGCATGTCGAGCCGCACCAGATCGCCCGCCCGGTAGCCCGTGAACTCGTAGTCGAGCGAGGCGTAGCCGCGCGACAGCGTTTTCAGCTTGTCGTAGAAGTCGAGGATGATCTCGGCGAGGGGGAAATCCCACGTGAACTCCACGCGCGTCGGGTCGAGGTAGTGCATCCCGCCGTACACGCCGCGCCGCTCCTGGCCAAGCTTCATGATCGCTCCGATGTACTCGGCGGGGGCGACGATGCGCGCCTTGACGTACGGCTCCTCGATGCGGTCGACGGTGGAGCCGTGCGGCAGCTTGCTCGGGTTCTCAACCAGGTCCATCGATCCGTCGGTCTTGTGGACATGGTACTCCACGTTCGGCACGGTGCTGATGAGCGACAGGTCGAACTCGCGCTCCAGCCGCTCGCGCACGATCTCCATGTGCAGCAGGCCGAGGAAGCCGCAGCGAAAGCCGAACCCGAGCGCGACCGACGTCTCGGGCTCGTAGTGCAGCGATGCGTCGTTCAGCTGCAGCTTCGCGAGAGCGTCGCGCAGCTCCTCGTACTGCTCGGCGTTCGTGGGGTAGAGGCCGGCGAACACCATCGACTGGATGTCGCGATAGCCGGGCAGCAGCGGCACGTCGCGGTGCTCGGCGTCGAGCACGGTGTCCCCCGGCCGCGTGTCCCGCACGCCGCGGACATTCGCCACGAAATACCCCACCTCGCCCGCCTCCAGCTGCTCGGTCGGCTTGTGGCCGAGCTGGAGGTAGCCCACCTCGTCCACGTGGTAGAGGTCCGCGTTGTGCGCGCCGAAGGCGATGGACATCCCCGGCCGGATGGCGCCGTCCACCACGCGGATCGACGGCGTGGCGCCGCGGTAGCGGTCGTAGTAGGAGTCGAAGATCAGCGCGCGCAGCGGAGCATGCGCGTCGCCCCGGGGCGCCGGGACGCGCTGCACCAGCGCCTCCAGGAGCTCCGGGACGCCGGTCCCCTCCTTGGCGGAGATCCGCAGGATCTCCTCCGGTCTGGCGCCGATGAGGTCGTGGATCTCCTGCGCCCGCCGGTCGGGCTCGGCGCCGGGGAGGTCGATTTTGTTGAGGACCGGGATGATCTCGAGGCCCGCGTCCATCGCGAGGAACAGGTTCGAGATGGTCTGCGCCTGGATGCCCTGCGACGCATCGACGACGAGGATCGCCCCCTCACAGGCGGCGAGCGAGCGGGACACCTCGTAGGTGAAGTCTACGTGGCCGGGGGTGTCGATCAGGTTCAGTTCGTACAGCTGGCCGCTCTTCGCCTGGTAGTGCATGCGCACGGCGTTGAGCTTGATCGTGATACCACGCTCGCGCTCCAGGTCCATGGTGTCGAGCACCTGCTCGCGCATCAGCCGCTTGTCGAGCGTCCCCGTCAGCTCGATGAGCCGGTCGGCCAGGGTCGACTTCCCGTGGTCGATGTGGGCGACGATGCAGAAGTTGCGGATGTGGGATTGGCGCATTGGCAGCGAAATATAGCTGTCAGCGATCAGCCGTCGGCTGTCAGCTCGGTCGAAGCTGACAGCTCAGAGCCGATGGCGCAGTGTAGATTATACGAGACCCTCCTTGCCACCACTCACCGGCTGGTTCGATCCCGCGCCCAAGGGCGGCTTCGTCCGCCTCCCGGCGAGCAGCTACCTCCCGGCGAAGGGCGACCCCGCGGTTCGGCTCCCCGGCCTGCGCCGCGGCGACCTCGTCGCGCTGGAGAACGGCCGCGTGCTGCGCGTGAACGGCGCGCCGCCGGGTCCGGAGCTCGCCCACCGTCCCGAGTTCGCGAACCTCGGTGCCGTGCACCCCTCGCGTCCGCTGCTGCTCGAGACCCCCGGGGCGTCGGGCCCGCGGACCGCCGAGATCCAGCGCGTGGTGGACCTGGTGTGCCCGTTCGGCTTCGGCCAGCGGGCGCTGATCGTGTCGCCGCCCAAGGCCGGGAAGACGGTGATGCTGCAGGCCGTGGCCGAGGCGGTGGCCGTGAACTATCCGACGGCGACTCTCCTCATCCTGCTCGTGGACGAGCGGCCCGAGGAGGTGAGCGAGATGGAAACGTGGGGTCGCGGCGAGGTGATCGCGTCGAGCTTCGACCTCCCGCAGGAGCGCCACGTCGCGGTGGCCGACATGGTGTTCGAGCACGCCCGCCGCCAGGTGGAGCTCGGCAAGGACGTCGTGATCGTCCTCGACTCGCTCACGCGGCTCGCGCGCTCGCACAACACGACGGGGCGGTCGAGCGGACGCACCATGTCGGGCGGCCTCGACGCCAACGCGCTCGCCAAGCCGAAGGGGCTGTTTGGTGCGGCGCGCGCGGTCCCGGAGGGCGGCTCCCTCACCGTCGTCGCGACCGCGCTCGTGGAGACCGAGAGCCGCATGGACGAGGTGATCTTCGAAGAGTTCAAGGGGACGGGCAACGCCGAGCTGCGGCTGACGCGCGCGCTGGCCGACCGGCGCATCTACCCGGCGGTGGACATCGCGGCGAGCGGAACCCGGCGGGAGGAGCTGCTGGCGGACCCGGCCACGGTGCAGGCCAAGCGCGACCTGCGGCGGGGTCTCGTGGGACTGCCGCCGGAGAAAGCGATGGAGACGTTGCTCACTCAGCTGCGGCGGACGAAGACGAACGCGGAGCTGCTCGCTCCGTCGTAGCGCCCGTCAATTGCCCGCCGCCTGCACGATCCTGCGATAGCTCTCCGGGTTCCACTTGGGCCGCTCCGGCGCGTTCGCGATCTCGAGCCCGAGGTAGAACACGAGCTTGATGATGCGCGCCTCCTTCTCCGCGTCGATCTTCGCGACCTCATCCGACACCTGGTGGTAGTCGGGGTGGGTACCGTTGAAGAAGAACAGGATCGGCACGCCTTTGCGGGCGAAGTTGTAGTGGTCCGAGCGGAAGTAGAAGTTCTCCTGCGGCCAGATGTCGTCGATGGGCGTCATCCGCAGCTCGGGATGCGCGGCGGCGACGCGATTGAGCGTCCGGCCCAGGTCGGAGTGCTCCTTCCCGATCACGGCGATCGTGTCCTTCCAGTTCCGCCCCACCATGTCGCTGTTCAAGTCGGCGACGATGTTGGAGAGCGGAACCGTGGGGTGCTCCGCGAAGTACTCGCTGCCCCACAGCCCCTTCTCCTCGCCGCTCACGGTCATGAAGACGAGGGAGCGTTTGGGGCGGGGGGTGAGCCGGGAGAAGGCCTCGGCCGCCTCGATGACGGCCGTGGTCCCGGACGCGTCGTCGTCCGCGCCGTTGCAGATGGAGTCCGCGCCCACGGCGCGACAAGCGGGGTTGCCCGGCCCCGCGACGCCAATGTGGTCCATGTGCCCCGTAAAGAACACGTACTCCTGCTTGAGCTTCGGGTCGCTCCCCTCGAGCACGCCGATGACGTTCGGGGCGGACAGCCGCTCCAGCACGCGCTGCCGGGCGCGGAACGTGACGGTTGTTTCGGGCAGCCGGCGGCCGGTGCGGGTCTGTTGCAATCGCAGCGCGGCCGGGTCGATGCCCAACGCGCTCGCGGCCGTGGCGTCGCGGATCTCGACGAGGCCGAACTGCGGGAGCGTATCGCGCGCGGCCTCCCGCCACGCCAGCACGATCGATGGAACCGTGAGGTGCGCGAGCCGGCTCGACCACTGGGCGTCGGGCCGGTCGGAGATGAGGAGCGCGCCGATCGCGCCGGCCTCCAAGGCGGCCTGCGCGGTCGCGCCATCGAACGGCACGCCCCGGGGCGTGGCCGTGGCGATCAGCGCGATCCAGGCCCCGCGCACGTCCACGCCGGCGAGCGGGTTCGCGGAATCGGCGGGCCCGGCGAACACCACGACGGGCCCCGCGACCTCGCGCCGGGGCAGCGGCGCGAACGGCAACAGGTTCACCTCGACCCCGGGTTTCAGCGTCACCGTCGTCCGGCCCGCGATCACGAGAGCGCTCGCGGCCGTGTCGAGCTGCTCGTGGAGGATGCCGTACCGTTGCAGGAAGCCGCCGCTGTCCCCGCCGGGTCTCAGGCCGACGCGCTTGAACGCGCCGGCGACGTACGCGGCCACCTTCTCGAGCTCGGGGCTCGGCGTGTTGCGACCGCGCATCGAGTCGTCGGCGAGAATCCCGATGCGGCGATGAACGTCGCCGGGCACGATGGAGCTCACGGCGCGCTGGACGGAGGCCGGCGTCTGCGCGGCGAGCGCGCCAGGAAGCAACGTGAGCCACACGTAGGAAAGCCGACGCACGCGACCCTCTCCTTGAGCGAAGGGAAGGGGAAAACTAGCGCCTCAGGGCTTGCGGCGCCTCAGCTCCGGGTCGCTACGCTGGGGTTTGTCCTTGGGCGCGTCCCGCTTTGGCAGGGCGCGGGGCTCGCTCCTGGGCGGAGGTGGCGCGGACTGCGCGCGCGGCGACCGCTCCGGGGCGCGCGACTCGACCTGCGGGCGACTCTCCGACTGGCCGCGCTCGCGGCGCGGCGCGCGCACCTCGGGGCTCACCGAGAGGGCGGACCGATCCGGACGCTCCGGCCGATCGCGGCGATCCGCGCGGTCCCGCCGTTCTCCTGCGTCGCCGCGGTCCGGGGTGCCAGGGTTGTCGGGCCGGTCGGGGCGGTCCGGCCGATCGGGCTGGCGGCGATGCCGGTCGTCGTTGCCGGGCTCGCCCCGACGCTCACGCTCGTCTCCCGTCCCGCCCGTGACGTCCGGACGGCGGCGCGGCGGGGGAATGATCCCGATGCCCCCCAGGTCGCGCCCGCTTACGCCGACCTCGCGCCTGCGATCGTCGTTCGCGGGCCGCTGCGCCACCCGCGTGACGAATACGTCCGTGCGGCTGCGGTCCTTAAAGATGAAGCGCGGCTCGGGCCGGTACGGCCGGGTGAACACCACGCGGGTGCCGCCGTAATAACGATAGGGGTAGTAGTACGGGTCGTCGAACACGACGATACGGAAACGCACGCACGTGTAGTCGTACACCGACCACAAGGGATAGCTCACATAGGTGTGGCAATCGTAGCACAGGAACCGCGGATAGTCGTAGTGGCGGTTGACGTAATACGGCGTGATGTCGTAGTCCCAATCGCGAAAGTCGGCCGGCAGGATCCGCTGCGCCAGGTCGGTCAGGGCGACGTACGGATCGCCGTGCACGCGCCCGTCCGCGATGGCGCGATAGTCCCAATGGTCGCCCGTTTCGAAGGCGTCGTACACGAACGGGTCGGTCGCGGCGACGGCGAAGATGTAGCCGACGCCGGGGTAGTCGTCGATCGAGAAGGCATCCCGCTCGTAGCCGCCCTGGATCTCGTACTCACGGCCGCCGCGGGCGAAGTTGTCCTCCCAGGGCTCGAGCGGGAACAGCACCCGCACGCGGCCGTCGGTATCGACGCGCAGCACGGTCACATAAGCATCGACCTCGCTCCGGAAGAACACGCGAGCGCCCTGACCGCTGGCGTAGGCATCGTCGCCCCGGTTGGTCCAGACTTCGATGCGGGTGCGAGACGATGCGTCCGGCCACCCGACGGGCTGACCGGAACTCGCGAGCAGGCTGAGCGCTGCCAGTTGTGCCAACATGGTTCCCTCCGGGGCCGGGAGAGGAGCAGGGGGCATGCCACCCTGGCTGCGGCCGGAGATCGGTTCAACCAGTTGTCGGAGAACAGATTATGCGATGTCGTGCGGCGTATCATTCCGCTCCCGGGTGTCCTCTACCCCGGACAATCCGCCGATTATTAGCTTCCGCCACCCATGGTCGACTCCCGACGCCTTGATCTCCTCGATCCCGCGGAAGTAGCGCGGCTCGGCGGGATCGAGATCGTGGCGCAGGGAGTCGTGGAGGGGTTTCTGGCCGGCATTCATCGCTCGCCCTTCCGGGGGTTCTCAGTCGAGTTTACGGAACATCGGGCCTACCAGCCCGGCGACGAGCTGCGCTACCTCGATTGGAAGATCCTCGCCCGCGCGGACCGCCTGTTCGTCAAACAGTTCGAGGAGGAGACGAACCTGCGGGCGATGATCCTGCTCGACGCCAGCCGCTCGATGGCGTGGCGCGGCGACCCGGCGCGCCTGACCAAGCGGGGCTACGCGGACCGCCTCGTGGCTGCGCTCGCCTTGATCCTGCTGCGGCAGCGCGACGCGACGGGGCTGATGACGTTCGACGAGGCGGTGCGCCAGGTGATCCCCGCGCGCGTGAAGGCGGGCCAATGGACGAGGCTGGTGCGCGGACTCATCGACACGCCGGACGGCCTGGGAACGGCTGCTGAGACGGCGCTGCGCCAGCTTGCCGGCTTGCTCGCCCGCCGCGGGCTCGTCGTACTCGTTTCCGATCTCCTCCTGGACCGCGGGCTCGCCCTGACCGCGCTTCGCTACCTGCGGCACCGTGGCCACCAGGTGATCGTGCTGCACGTGATGGACCCGGCCGAGCTGGAATTGGCGGGGCCGCCCGAGGTGCGCTTCCGCGACCCCGAGAGCGCGGCGAGCGTCGTCGTGCGCCCCCGCGAGCTCGCCGGGGCCTACGCCGCGACGGTGCGCCGGGAGATCGCGGGGTGGCGCGCCGCCTGCCGGCGGCACGGGGTCGCCTATCATCACATCCGGACCGACATGCCGTTCGGCATGGCGCTGCGCCTGCTGGCGTGACGTTTCTCCATCCGCTGGCGCTGCTGGGGCTCGCCGCGGCGGCGATCCCCGCGCTGCTGCATCTGCTCGAGCGCCGCACACCACCCGAGGCCGAGTTCCCGCCGCTGCGCTACTTGCGGGACGCGGAGCGTCAGAGTGCGCGCCGCCTGCGGCTGCGCCACCTGCTGCTGCTCATCCTCCGGACGGCGCTCGTGGCGGTGATTGTGCTTGCGGCCGCGCGGCCGATCTTACCCACGGGGGTGGGCGGGGGGAGCGGGGGGAGCGGGGGGAGCGGGAGGGGCTCGACCGCGGTGCACGCGCCGACGGCGCTCGCTGTCGTGCTCGACAACTCGTTGTCGGCGAGCGCGGTGGTCGACGGGCGGCCGGTGCTGGACCGGCTCAAGGCGCTGGCGCGTGCGTCGCTCGCCCAGGCCGCGCCGGGCGATCGCCTTTGGCTCGTGCTCGCGGACGGCGTGGCGCGCGCGGGCTCGCGCGAGGCGCTGCTCGCGAGCGTGGACGGCGCCACGGCCACGCCGCAGCGCCTGGACCTCGTGCCCGCGGTCGGAGGCGCGGCGCGCCTCGTCGCCGCCGAGCCTCTGCCCGCCCGTGAGGTGCACGTGCTGAGCGACCTGCAGCGTACGGCACTCGGCGCGGGGAGCGTTGACGTGCCGGGCGTCGCAGAGCTGGTGCTCGCGCCGCCCGCGCGTGTGCCGGCCAACCGCGGCGTCGCCGCAGCACGCGCCGGCGACGGCGGACTGACGATCGCGGTCTCGGGAACGCCCGGGGCAAGCGCTGCGCCCCTCGTGGCGCGGGTGCAACCGCCGGGCAGCGCCCCGGCGCGCGCGCGGGAGGTGGGGCGCACGCTCGCGGCGCCGGGGCAATCGGTGACGCTGCCGCTCCCTCCGCTCGCGCCGGGATGGTGGATTGGCGAGGTGCTGCTCGACGCCGACGAACTGCGCGGCGACGACCGGCGGCTGTTCGTGGTTCGCGTGGCGGCGCCGGCGAGCGTCACGGCTGAGGCCGATGTCGGACCATTCCTGTCGGCGGCGCTGGCGGTGCTCCGCGTGGCGAGGCGCGTGGTGGTGGGAGGCGAAATCGCGATCGGCGAGCGGCTCGGCGCGGCCCGCAGCATCGTGTTGCCGCCGGGGGACCCCGCGCTCCTGGGGCAGGTGAATCGCGCGCTCGCGGCCCGCGGCGTCCGCTGGCACTTCGGGCCTCCGGGTCCGCCCGGCACCCTCGCGAGCGCGGATCTCGCCATGGTCCGCGGCGTGCAGGTGAATCGGCGGTACCGACTCGAAGGGACCGAGGGCGATTCCGGCGTCGTGGCCAGCGTCAATGGCGAGCCGTGGCTGGTGCGGGACGGAGGCGTCGTCCTCCTCGGCAGTCGCCTCGACACGACCTGGACCGCCCTGCCGGGGGCGCCCGGCTTCGTTCCGTTCGTGGACGCGCTCGCGAACCGGATCGCGCGGGGGGAGGCGCCGGTGGCGGAGGCCGTGGGTGCGCCCCGCCTGCAGTTCTTCACGCGGGGCGCCGACACCGTCGGCGCGACCGTGTTCGGGCCCGACCCCCGCGAGTCCGACCTCACGCCCGCCACGCCCGACGAGGTGCGCCGCGCCTTTCCCGGTGCGCGACTGCTGGACGAGGCCGGGCTCGCCGCCGAACGCTTCGCCGCAACCCGGCGAGCGGACGTGAGCGGCTTGCTGCTCGGCTTCGCTCTCCTGCTCGCCGCCATCGAGCTCGCGGTCGCTTCCATGAGCCGCTGATGCCGCTCGACTTTCTGCTCGACCGGTTCGCCGAGCTCTCGGATACCCGGGCGCTGGTGGAGCGGCTCCCCCCAGCCGGGACGCGGCTCGCCGTGTCGGGACTCCCGGGATCCGCCCCGGCCGTGCTCGTCAGCGCGCTCGCCCGGCAGCTACCGCAGCGGGTCTTCGTGTGCGTCGCCCCGACGGCCACCGACGCGGAGCGCTGGCTCGCGGACGTGGCGACGCTGGCAGGCGAGACGGCCGCATTGTACCCGCAGCGCGAGGCGCTGGGTGCCGAGGAAGCCCATTTCGAGATTGCGGGGGAGCGGGTCGAAACGCTGGAGGCGCTGCTCAGGGCGCGGGTGCGCATTCTCGTCACGACCGCCCGGGCGACGGCGGAGCGGACGGGGGTACCCGCCGCCCTGGCCGCCAGGCGCATGGTCTTGGAGCCGGGTACGGGGAAGGGGGAGGGGAAAAGGGGTTCACTGAGTGACAGCGTGCGCCGGCTGGGCGAGATGGGCTACACGCGCGTACCGACCGTGACCGAGGTGGCGCAGTTCAGCGTGCGCGGCGGCATCCTCGACGTGTACGGCTTCGGGATGGCGGCGCCGACGCGAGTCGAGTGGTGGGGCGACGAGATCCTGTCGCTGAGGACGTTCGATCTTGACACCCAGCGATCGGGGGACGCGGTGGAACGGGTGACGGTGCTGCCGGTACGGAGCGAGGGGGTAGGCGCGGGCAGCGTAGGGGCGCAGCATGCTGCGCCCGTACCTCGTACCGGGCAACGTCAGTCGCTGCTGGATCTCCTGCCGAGCGACGCGGTGATGGTGCTCGATCAGGAGTCGGCGCTGGGACAGGAGGTGGAGCGTACCTGGGCCGACGCCGCCCATCATCTCGAAGTGGCGCGGCGGCTGGGGGAGGACCCTCTCCCGCGCGAGGAGTTGTTCCTCGAGCCCGCCGCCTGGCGCGCCCGGCTCGGCGGGTTCGCGCGGGTTGCGGTCAACGCGGGAGACGCAGCGGTACGCTTCTCGCTGGCGCCGCCCGAAGCCGTGGATCGCGACATGCGGCGGCTGCGGCAGATCGTGGCGGGCGCCCCGCCGACAGTGATCCTGTGCGACAACGAGGGACAGCTGGAGCGCCTCGAGGAGCTGCTCGGCAGCGACCGCGCGACGCTCGCGATCGGCGCATTGGACGGTGGGTTCATCCTTCCCGGGCTCAGGATCCTCACCGATCACGAGATCTTCCGTCGCGCCCGGCGCATCCGGCGGCCACGGCGCTACCGTACGGCAGCGCCGACGGCGGCGACGCGCGCGCTCGAGCCCGGCGATTACGTCGTCCACCTGGAGCACGGGATCGGGATCTACCGCGGCTTGCAGACGATCTCGGTCGGCGCGGAGGGGGGAACGCTCGAGGTCGCGGTGGTGGAGTACGAGGGGGGCGACCGGCTGAACGTGCCGCTCTACCGGCTCGACCAGCTCGAGGCCTATCGTGCGGCCGGCGACGGTGAGGCGCCGCCCCCGCGGCTGCACCGGCTGGGCGCCACGACGTGGCAGCGCCAGCGCGACAAGACCCGCACCGCGATCCGGAAGATGGCGGCCGACCTGCTCGACCTGTACGCGCGCCGCCAGGTCGCGAGCGGCTTCGCGTTCCCGCCCGACACGCCCTGGCAGCGCGAGCTGGAATCGGCGTTCCTGTACGAGGACACGCCGGACCAACGCCGCGCTACCGAAGAGGTAAAGCGCGACCTGGAGCGGGCGCGGCCCATGGACCGGTTGCTGGTCGGAGACGTGGGATACGGGAAGACGGAGATCGCGCTGCGTGCCGCCTTCAAGGTCGTGCAGGCCGGGAAGCAGGTGGCCGTGCTCGTGCCCACGACGATTCTCGCCGAGCAGCACGGCCGCACCTTCCGCGAGCGGCTCGCCGATTATCCGGTTCGCATCGAGGTGCTGTCGCGCTTTCGCGGCGGGCGGGAGTCGAGCCAGGTCGTCGGCCGGCTCGCGCGGGGCGAGCTGGACATCGTGATCGCAACGCACCGGCTCCTCTCCGCGGACGTCACGTTCCGCGATCTCGGGCTCTTGATCGTGGACGAGGAGCACCGCTTCGGCGTCCGGCACAAGGAACGGCTCAAGGCGCTGAAGCTCGCGGTGGACGTGCTGACGCTGACCGCGACGCCGATTCCGCGCACGCTGCACCTCTCGCTCGCGGGACTCCGGGACCTCACGCTGCTCGAGACCCCGCCGAAGGACCGCTCGCCGGTGCTGACGTTCATCGAGCCATGGGACGACGCGTTGATCGAGGAGGCGATCACCCGGGAGCTCGACCGGGACGGGCAGGTGTACTTCGTGCACAACCGCGTGGAGACGATCGACACGATCGCCGAGCGGGCGCGCACACTGGCCCCCGCGCGGGCGCGCCTCGCCGTGGCGCACGGCCAGCTCCGCGAAGCGGACCTCGAGGCGGTGATGGCCCGCTTCGTCCGGGCCGATGTGGACGTCCTCGTGTCCACCATGATCGTCGAGTCAGGCCTCGACGTGGCGAACGCCAACACGATGATCGTGAACCGCGCCGATCAGTTAGGGCTGGCACAGCTCTACCAGCTGCGCGGGCGCGTCGGCCGGAGCCACCGCCGCGCCTACTGCTACTTGCTCGTCCCGGACCTCGTGGACGCCGACGCGGAGGAGCGCCTGCGGGTGCTGGAACACCACACGGACCTCGGGTCCGGGTACCGGATCGCGCTGCGCGACCTCGAGCTGCGGGGAGCGGGGAATCTGCTGGGCGGCGAGCAGTCGGGGCACGTGCAGGCGGTCGGGTTCGATACGTACTTGCGCTGGCTGCAGGAGACGGTCGAGGCGCTGAAGACCGGGAAGGGGGAGGAGGGACGGGGGAAGAGGATCGCGCCCGAGGTGATCCTCGATCTGCCGGCGCATCTGTCGGAGGACTACGTGCCCGACGACGCGGTGCGGCTCGATCTGTATCGCCGGCTGGCGCGGGCGGAGCAGCCGTGCGAGATTGAGGCGGTGCGCGAGGAATTGCGCGATCGGTTCGGGCCCCTCCCGGACGCAGCGCAGCGGTTGCTCCTCGTGGCCGATCTCCGCGCGCTCGGCGCGCGGGCGGGATTGGAAACGGTCCTCGTCCGCGGCGATGAGGCGCGGCTCACCTTCCGGCGCGACGCCCGCGTGCGGCTTGCGGGTCTGACGGCGGCACTCGACGCGGTGCAGTTCGAAGCCGAGGTACGGCGCGCGGTTCCCCTCTCGCTCCGGCTGCGCCGGCTGGGTGGCGAGGCGATCGGCCCGGGCTTGGTGCGGGCCCTGACCGCCGTTCTCCAAGACCTTCAGGCATAGGAGCCGGGATGGGTCGCTTGCGGTTGGCTGTGCTGGTCCTCACGCTCGGCGGCTGCGAGCCGTTGCGCCAGGCGTTTTCGGCGCGCGCCAGCGTGGTCGCCGGGGCGGCCGGTCAGGACCTCACGGTCGAGCAGTTCGCCGACTGGGTGGGGCACAGCGCGAAGGTTCCGCTGCAGCCGAGCGCGCTGACCGGCCTCGCGAACGTGTACGTGGACCACATGCTGTTTGCCGCGGCGCTCGCGCGCGGGAGGGACCTGCACGACTCGCTGCTGGTGCTCGCCGCCGGTTGGCCCACCGTGTCGCAGCTCAAGTGGGACCACTTCCACCAGCGGCTCCTCGCCGCGCGCACCAAGCTCAGTCCGTCCCAGGTGGACTCCGCGTACGCGGCGGGCGGCGTCCGGCTGTTCCAGCACATCCTGCTCCAGCTGCCGCCGAGCGCGGCCGCGCCGCAGGAGCGGGCCAAGCGCACCGAGCTCGAGGGGCTGCGTCGCGACATCGTGGCGCGGGGCGGGGTGACCTTCGCGCAGCTCGCCAGGCGCTACTCGGAAGACCCCGGCTCAAAGGCGAGCGGAGGCTATCTCGCCGCCTCCCCGCCCGGCCAACTCGTACCGGCCTTCGAGACCCCCGCCTGGCAGCTCGAGCCCGGGGGCACGAGCGGGGTGGTGCGCTCCTCCTTCGGGCTCCATCTGATCCGACGCCCGCCCCTCGCCGAGGTACGGGACTCCTTCCGCGCGGGGCTCGAGAACACGATCACCGGGCACCTCGACTCGATCTACGTGGACCATCTCACGACCGCGTGGCAGCTGCGGGTCGCCGACGGCGCTCCGGCGCTGGCGCGGCAGGCGGTGCAGGACCTGGTCGCCGCGCGCAAGGATTCCCGCACGCTCGTCTCCTATCGGGGCGGCGCCCTGCGCGTGCGCGATCTCGTGCGGTGGCTCTTCGCCCTCGACCCGAACGACGTGCGCGCCATTCCCGGCGCGTCGGATGATCAGCTGCGGCAGTTCCTGAAGGTGGTGACCCGGCAGGCGCTGCTGATCGAGCAGGCCGATTCCGCCGGGGTGCAGCTCACGGCGGACGACTGGCGGCAGATCCGGGCCGAACACGACTCGATCGTGGCGACGCTCGAGCGGGTCCTGGGCATCACGCCCCAGCTGCTCAAGGACTCGGCGGCGACGCCGGACGCCCGCATGCGGCTCGCGGCCGCGCGCGTCGACGCGTATCTCGGCCGCGCCTTCCAGGGCACGGCCCAGTTCTACGCCGTGCCTCCGTTCCTGGGCGAGATCCTGCGCGCCGAACTCCCCTGGTCGGTCGACCCGGGCGGGATCGGACGCGCCCTGGAGCGGGCCCAGGCGATCCGCGCGACCACTGATTCGACGCGGCGCCCGCCGCCGGGTCTACGTCCCGCGCCCGGTCCGCCGCCGATCCCCGCCGACACGGCCCGCAAGCCCGGAGGCGGCCCGTGACGCTGCGGTCGGGACTCCGCTCCGTGGCGCTGCTCCTGCTCGGCACGGTGCCCGGCGTCATCCGCGCCCAGGGCGGAGCGTCCGGCCAGATCGTGGACCGCATCGTCGCCGTCGTGGGCACCACGCCCATCACGGCCTCGCAAGTGGAGGAGCAGCTCGCCCTCATGCAGTCCGAAGGCCAACAGCTCCCGTCCGATTCGGCGGGGCGGGCGGCGCTGCGGCGGCAAATTCTCACTCAGATGGTGGAGGACGAGCTGCTCGTGCAGCAGGCGCAGCGGGACACGAACCTCAAGGTGACGGACCGGGAGGTCCAGGACCAGGTCGAGCAGACGGTCCAGAACGTGCGCAAGCAGTTCACCTCCGGGGCGGAGTTCCAGTCGCAACTGCGGGCGGCGGGGTTCGGGTCCGAGGAGGAGTGGCGGCGTTGGCTCGCAGACAATCAGCGCCGCTCGATTCTGCGCGACCGGCTGCTGGACGAGCTGCGTCAGAAGGGCAAGTTGCGGCCCATCCCGCCGTCCGAGGCGCAGATGCGCACCTTCTGGGAGCAGAACCGCGGCCAGCAGTCGAAACGCCCGGCTTCGGTGTCGTTCCGCCAAATCGTCATCACGCCGAAGCCCGACTCGGCGGCGAAAGCTCGCGCGCGGCAGCTCGCGGAGTCGCTGGTCGTCGTGCTGCGGGGTGGCGCCGACTTCGCAGACGTGGCGCGGCGCTTCTCGAGCGACAGCGGTTCCCGCGAGGCCGGCGGCGAGCTGGGCTGGTTCCGCCGCGGCCGCATGGTGAAGGAGTTCGAAGACGTGGCGTTTCGGATGCGGCCCGGCGAGATCTCCGGCGTCGTGGAGACCGAGTTCGGCTACCACGTCATCCAGGTGGAGCGGGTGCAGCCGGCGGAGGTGGAGGCGCGGCATGTCCTGATCGCGCCCGTGATCTCGGCGGCCCAGCTCGCGCTGGCGCGGCGGCTCGCCGACTCGGTGCACGACGCGCTCGCCGGCGGGGCGTCGTTCGACTCGCTCGCCCGCCGCTATCACGATCCTAACGAGCCGAAGCTCGCCGACGCGCTGCCCGCCTCGCAGCTCCCCCCCGACTACCTCAAGGCGATCGGGAAGGAGTCCGTGCCGGGCCTCAAGCCGGTGATCGCGGTCGCGGAGGGGACGGCGCGGGCGCGCTTCGTCGTGCTGGAGCTGATCAGGCGCCTGCCGGAGGGCGAGTTCGCCTTCGAGGACGTGAAGGATCGGATCCGCGACGCGCTGAGCCAGCGGCTCGCCGAGCAGCACTATCTCGACCTGTTGCGACGCACGACCTACGTGGACATCCGCCTCTAGCGCCGTGGCTGCGCGACCGCGCCTCGCCGTCACCGTGGGCGACCCGCGGGGGATCGGGCCGGAGGTGGTGGCGAAGGCCCTTGCCCTGGGGGCGCTCCCCGCGGACATCGTCGTGCTCGGGAACGGGGAGCGGGGCGCGGAACCCTCCGCCGCACCGCCCCGTCCCGCTCCCCGCTCCCTCCTCCCGGAAGTGGCGGGCCGGATCGCCGGGGAGGCCGTCGAGGAGGCGGTCCGCCTGGCCCTCACGGGCGAGGTCGACGCCATCGTCACGGGGCCGGTTCACAAGCACGCCCTCCATCTCGCCGGCTACCGTTATCCGGGCCTCACCGAAATGCTCGGCCATCTGGCTGGAGACGTTGAAACCGCGATGATGCTCGCGACAGGGACGCTGCGGGTCGTGCTCGTGACGACCCACCTCCCGCTACGGGACGTGCCCGCGCAGGTGACGGCCGAGCGGGTGGTGCGAGTGGGCCGCATCGCCGAGGCGGCGCTGCGCCGCTGGTGGGGCCTCGAGCGGCCGCGCCTCGCGGTGTGCGCGCTCAACCCGCACGCGGGGGAAGCGGGTCTGTTCGGCGACGAGGACGATCGCGTGTTGCGCCCGGCCGCGGCCCGGCTCGGCGCCGCGGGCCCCATCCCCGCCGACACCGTCTTCGTGCGCGCGATGAAGGGGGAGTTCGACGCCGTGCTCGCCCCCTACCACGACGTGGGAATGGCAGCGGTGAAGGTGGCGGGCTTCGGTCAGGGCGTGAACGTGACCCTGGGGCTGCCGTTTCCGCGGACCGCGCCGGACCACGGAACGGCGCTCGACATCGCGGGGAAGGGGGTCGCCGATCCGTCGTCGATGCGGGCGGCGCTCGAGCTCGCGGTGCAGCTAGCGGCTCGCAACCGCCTCCCGGAGCCTGTCTAACAGTCGCTGGTGCAGCTCGAGCTGCAGCTTCTGACTCGCCCGATTCACCACCACCACTGCCCCCACGTCCAGAATCCTGGCCCGCTCGACGAGCCCGTTGTCCCGCAGCGTGCCGCCCGTGTCCACGAGATCCACGATCCAGTGCGCGAGGCCGAGCAGCGGCGCCACCTCGACGCTGCCGCTCACCGTGATCACCTCAACGCCCAGGCCCGTCTCGGCGAAGAAGCCGCGCGTCAACCGGGGGTACTTCGTGGCGACGCGCGGGGTCACGCCGCCCGGAAGCGACGGATAGGGAACGTGGGCGGGGCTCGCGACGACCATGCGGCACGCGCCGAAGCCCAGCGCGAGCGGCTCCAGCACGTCCGCCTCGGTTTCCCGCAGCACGTCCGTGCCGGTGATGCCGAGGTCCGCGGCCCCCGATTCGACGTAGACCGGCACGTCGGCGGGCTTCACCAGCAGGAAGGATAGGGACCCGTCGCTCGAGGGAACGACGAGCTTGCGCGTCGTGGCGGCTCCCGCGGTCCCCGCGCCGATGCGCTCAAACAGGGTGAGAGCGGGCTCGAGCAGCCGCCCCTTGGCCAGCGCCACCTTCAAGCTCACGGCGTTGTCTCCGCGAGCCCATCGAGGTCGAGCGCGAGTCCGACGGCCGGGAGCGGTCGCCCGAAGCGGCCGATGAGATCGTCGTATCGCCCCCCGGCTCCCACGGCGCTGCCCGCCCCGCTCACGAAGATCTCGAAGTGCATCCCCGTGTAGTAGTCGAGCCCCCGCACCTCGCCGAAGTCGTAGACCACGTGGCGGCGCTCCTCGTCCGCGAGGGCCGCGTCGATCGCCCGCAGGCGGTCGATGGCCACGCGGGCGTCGGGCGCGACGCGCGCTGCGCGGTCGAGCGCCTCGCGCCGGCCGATGATGAACGGCAGCTCCGTGAGCGTCCCGGGCGCCGCAGTGGCAAGGCCGGCGGCGTCCTTGCGGTCGATGAGCCGCCGCACGCGGGTTCGCTCCTCGGGCGGCAGGGCGTCGAGCGAGGGCGCCAAGGCGCCGACATGCCCGAGGTTGACCTGGTATTCCTTAGGGGAGGCGCGTCGTACCAGCTCGAGCGCGAGGCGCAGCACCTCCACGTCGGCTGCAATTGCGGCGTCGCCCAACAGCTCGGCGCCGACCTGCAGGATTTCGCGCGGCCGGCCGCCGCCGTTCGCCCGCTCGGGGTCCTGGCGGAACACCGCGCCGCTGTAGCAGAGGCGGAGGGGTGTGGGACGCTCGGCGAGCTTCGTCGCCGCCAGGCGGGCCACGCTCGCCGTGAAGTCGTAGCGCAGCGCGAGCAGCTTGCCGTCGAGGTCGAAGAAGCGGATCAGGCGGTCGGCCACGTCGGCAGCGCCGGCTGCGCGCACGAACACCTCGGCGTACTCGAAGGTGGGCGGGATGATCTCCTCGTAGCCCGCCGCGCCGAGTCGCTCCAGCGCGGCACGCTGTAGCGTCCGCCGGCGGCGCACCGCTTCCCCCGCCAGGTCGAGTGCGCCGGGGGGGATCGGCGCGATCGTCGAGCGGAGCTTCACGTCGCCGCCTGTGCGACCAGCCGGACGGCGCCCACCCGGCGCCCGTCCATCTCCACGATCTCGAACACGGCGCCCGGCACGGCGACCTGATCCCCCACCCTGGGGAGCCGGCCCAGCGCGCCGAACAGGTAGCCGCCGATCGTGGTGTAGTCGCCCACGTCGAGCTCGAGCCCGAAGGCGTCGTTCACGTCCCGGAGCGGCGTCGAGCCGGCGAGCACCGATGCGGCATCGGGCGTCGCAGACTGCTTCACCGCGGCGGCCGGCCGGTCGTACTCGTCGTAGATCGGGCCGACGATCTCCTCCAGCAGGTCCTCCATCGTGACGAGGCCGGCGGTGCCGCCGAATTCGTCGAGCACGATCGCGAGATGGATCTTCTGGCGCTTCATGTCGGCGAGCACGTCCTCGACCTCCCGGGTCCCCGGGACGAACACGGCGGGGCGGAGCACGGCCTGGAGGCGCCCGCCCTTCGCCGAGCGCACCCCGGCGAGGATGTCCTTCGCGTGCACCAGACCGACGATGTCGTCGAGCGATTCGCGGTACACCGGGTAGCGTGAGCGGCCCGCCACCGCCACCTGGTCGGCCGCCTCCTCGAGCGTCAGGTCGAGCGGCAGGGCCACCATGTCCGTGCGCGGGGTCATCACCTCGCGGGCCGTCTTCTCGCTGAATTCGAACACGCCCTCCAGCATCCGGGCGTCGCCGGCGTCGAGACCGCCGCGCCGCCGGCTCTGGGCCACGAGCATCCGGATCTCCTCCGGCGAATGGATGCGCTCGAGCTCCGCCGTCGTGCCCCGGATTCCGAGGAGGCGCACGACCCGGTTCGCGCTCCAGTTGAGCGCGTCGGTCAACGGCCGGGTGATCCACGAAAACAGGATCAGCGGCCGCGCGATCCAGCGACTCGTCTTCTCGGGATAGGTGATGGCCCAGGCCTTGGGCGCCTGCTCGCCGAACACGACGTGCAGGAACGAGATGATCGCCACGGCCACGATCGAGGCGATACCGCCGCGCGTCAGGAAGTCGAGTGCGGGCGGCAGTCCCGCGAACCATTCCCGGAACAGGTGGGCGACCGTGTCCTCCGCGACGTACCCGAGCAGAATCGAGGCGACCGTGATGCCCAGTTGGGCGGCCGAGAGCTGGCGATACAGGTCTTGCAGCGCCTGTTGCACGGTCTTAGCCTTCCGGTCGCCGCGCCGGATCATCTCCTCGATGCGCGTGCGCCGGGCCGCCACGAGCGCGAACTCCGCGGCCACGAAGAACGCGTTGGCCGCGACGAGGACGAGCACCGCCGCGAGGCGCAGAGCGAGGGATCCCATGACTGGCTCAGGCATAAGGCCCGGAACCTAGCTCGTGCTGACCCGACTTCAAGCACCGCCCTACGACGTTCTCACGCCGCATCTTCCAAAGATCGGTGCGGCGGCGGATCCCGCGACCGCACAAGCCGTCGGTGCGATCGTCGCGGACGTGCGGGCGCGTGGCGACGGCGCGGTGCGGGAGCACGCGCGACGTCTCGACGGCGTGGATCTGGCGCCGGAGGAGTGGGAGCTCTCCGTCGCCAGGTGTCGGGAGGGGCTCGGTCGCGTGCCCCGCCCGGTCCAGGCGGCGCTCGAGCTCGCCGTGGCGCGCGTGCGTGCGTATCACGAGCGACAGGTCGAGGCGGGATTCACCGTCCGGACGCCGGGAGCAAAGCTGGTGATGCGCGTGGTACCGCTCGATAGCGTCGGGATCTACGTGCCGGGAGGCAAGGCCGCCTATCCATCCACCGTAATAATGAATGCAGTCCCCGCGGCGGTCGCCGGGGTGGGCGATATCATCATGGCGACGCCGCCGGGAGGAGCGTCGGACGTGGTGCTGACGGCCGCGCGGCTGGCGGGTGTGCATCGGATCTTCCGGGTGGGCGGGCCCCAGGCGATCGCCGCGCTGGCCTACGGCACGGCGACGATCCCCCGGGTGGACAAGATCGTGGGGCCTGGGAATCGCTTCGTGACCGAGGCGAAGCGCCAGGTCGCGGGCGCGGTGGGGATCGATATGCTGGCGGGGCCGACCGAGGTGCTCGTCATCGCCGACCGGACGGCCGCGGTGCGGCACGTGGCGGCCGATCTGATCGCACAGGCGGAGCACGACGAGGACGCCTGCGCCTGGTGCGTCACCACGAGCCGGGAGCTGGCAGATGGGCTCGACCCGGAGCTCGAGCGGCAGCTTGCTCGGGCGCCGCGGCGCGCCATCGCCGAGCGGGCGCTCGCTGCGCACGGCGTGCTCGTGCTGGTGCCCACGCTCGACGCCGCCTTGGAGGTGGCGAACCGCCGCGCGCCGGAGCACGTCGAGCTGCTGGTGGAGCGGCCGTGGCCGCTCGTGGATGCGATCCGCCACGCGGGTGCGATCTTCGTGGGGAGCTACACGCCCGAACCCGTCGGCGACTACGTCGCCGGGCCGTCGCACGTGTTGCCCACCGCGGGAACCGCCCGATATGTTTCGCCCCTGGGCGTCTATGATTTCGTGAAGCGCATCAGCGTGATCGCATACTCGCGGGAGCGGCTGCAGCAGGACGCGGCGCATATCATCGCGCTGGCGGAGGCGGAGGGCCTGCCCGGGCACGCGGAGGCGGTGCGCCTGCGAGCCAGCGACCCATGACGACTCTTCCGTTCGAAGTCCAGTGCACCCATCGTGCCCCGCTGCGCGCCGAGAGCCGGCGCCGCTTGCGGCTCGTGCTCGGCATCTCGGCGGCCGTGATGGTGGCCGAGGCGGTGGGGGGCTACGCCGCCGGCTCGCTCGCGCTGCTCGCCGACGCGGGTCACATGCTCACGGACGTGGCGGCCCTCGGCCTGGCGCTCGTCGTGGCTCACCTGTGCGAGCGCCCCGCGACGGCCGAGCGCTCGTACGGGTTGCAGCGGCTCGAGATCCTCGCCGCGCTCGTAAACGGAGCGGCGCTCATCGTGATCGCGGTCGGGATTGGCATCGAGGCGTGGCACCGCTTCCGCGCCCCGCCGGCCATCCACGCCGGCCTGTTGCTGGGCGTCGCGAGCCTCGGATTGGTGGCGAACGTGGTGAGCGCCCGCATTCTCCACAGCGAGCACGACCACTCCCTGAACCAGCGCGGCGCGTATCTCCACGTGCTGAGCGACACGCTCGGCTCGCTGGGCGCGATCTTCGCCGGCGTCGTGGTGCTCCTCACCGGGTGGACTCCCGCCGACCCCCTCGTCTCGGTCGGGATCAGCCTGCTGATCCTCCACGGTGCTTGGCGGCTCGTGAAGGAGAGTACGGACGTGCTGCTCGAGGCGACGCCCGCGCACATCTCGATGCGCGAGGTGCACGACCGGATGGCGTCGGTCCCCGGCGTCGCCTCGGTGCATGATCTGCACGTCTGGACCGTCACGAGCGGCGTGGTCGCCATGAGCGGCCACCTCGTCGTGCGGAACCCGCAGGACAACCAGCGCGTGCTCGAGGCCGTGCAGGAGCGCCTGGGGCACCTGGGGATCGATCACGTCACGGTGCAGATGGAGAGGGATCAGATCTGCGAATAGGCGTGGGGAGTGGTTCGTTACGGTGCGACTCGTAACCCCGTTGCGCACCGGCAGGTACCACTCCCCACTCCCCACGCCGTTGCTGTGACGTCACCGCTTGTGTTTTCCCGGGCACCGTCCTATACTGCGGCCCTCCATTCCGGCACCGTCAGGACGTAGCCCCTTGCAGCTCCGCAACATCGCCATCATCGCCCACGTCGACCACGGTAAGACGACGCTGGTGGATCAAATGCTCCGCCAGGCCGGCGTGTTCCGTGCCAACCAGCAGGTGGACGAGCGGGTGCTCGACTCGAACCCGCTCGAGCGGGAGCGCGGCATCACGATCCTCTCGAAGAACACGGCCGTGCGCTGGGGGCTGGGGGGCGACACCAAGATCAACATCGTGGACACGCCCGGCCACGCCGACTTCGGCGGCGAGGTGGAGCGGATCCTGCGCATGGTGGACGGCTTCTTGCTGCTCGTGGACGCGGCCGAAGGGCCGATGCCGCAGACGCGATTCGTGGCGGGGAAGGCGCTGGCGCTGGGGCTGAAGCCCATCGTGCTCGTGAACAAGGTCGACCGCCAGGATGCGGACCCGCTGCGCGTGCACGACGAAGTGCTGGAGCTGTTCCTGGAGCTTGAGGCGACGCCGGAGCAGTTCAGCTGCCCCTTCCTCTATACGTCGAGCCGCTACGGGACGGCGACCCGGGATCTCGCGCTGCCGGGGACGACCCTGGTGCCGCTGTTCGAGACGATCCTCGAAACGATCCCTGCGCCCCGTGTGGACCGGGACGGGCCGTTCCAGATGCTCATCTCGACGCTCGACTACTCCTCCTACCTCGGCCGAATCGGGATCGGGCGCATCGAGCGGGGGCGGGTGCGGCTGGGCGACACGGTGGCGCTCTTGCCGTTGGGGGAGCCGGGCCCGCTGGGCGACGCCCCGTACGAGCAGGCGCGCGTCGTCAAGCTGTTCGGCTTCGAGGGGCTCGAGCGAGTGGCGCTGGAGGAGGCGGCGGCGGGCGAGATCGTGGCGGTGGCGGGGCTCGCGGGCGTGGAGATCGGCAAGACGGTCACCGCGCCGGACCATCTGGAGCGGCTCGCGGGTATCGCCGTGGAAGAGCCCACGATTTCCGTCGACGTCAAGGTGAACGACTCGCCCTTCGCGGGGCGGGAGGGGAAGTACGTCACGGGGCGCCAGCTGCGCGACCGGCTGTTCCGGGAGCTTGAGCGGAACGTCGCCCTGCGGGTCGAGGAGACGGCCGACCCGCAGACGTTCACCGTGTCGGGCCGCGGCGAGCTGCACCTGGGCGTGCTGATGGAAACCATGCGGCGCGAGGGGTATGAGTTCCAGGTCAGCCGGCCGCGGATCATCCCCCGGGAGGGGCCGAACGGGGAGCAGCTCGAGCCCTACGAGGAGCTGATGATCGACGGCCCGGAGGGGTATCTGGGGGTCGTGATGGAGAAGCTGGGGCCGCGGCGGGCCACGCTCTTGGACATGCGGAACCCGGGGGTGGGGACGGTGCGGATGCGCTTCAAGATCCCGGCGCGGGGCCTGCTCGGCTACCGCTCCGAGTTCTTGACGGACACGCGGGGAACGGGGATCATGCATCACCGCTTCCTGGAGTACGGGCCCTGGGCGGGCCCGCTCGAGGGGCGGAGCCGCGGGGTGATGGTGGCCGATCGGGAGGGGGTGGCGGTGGCGTACGCGCTTTTCAATCTTCAGGAGCGCGGCGCGATGTTCGTGAAGCCGGGGGATCCGGTGTACGAGGGGATGATTGTGGGGGAGACTGCCCGCTCGGGCGATATGGACGTCAACCCCGCGAAGGAGAAGAAGCTGACCAACATGCGGACGACGGCGTCGGACGAGATGATCATCCTGGAGCCGCCGCGGCCGGTCACGTTGGAGCTCGGGCTCGAATACATCGAGGACGACGAGTTGATCGAGGTGACGCCGTCGTCCCTGCGGTTGCGCAAACGCGCGCTGCGCGCGTCGGAACGCCGCAAACTCGCGCGTCGCGAGGCGCGGGCGGCGGAGGAACTGTAGCTCGGACCGCTAACTTGCTCGTTCGAAACCTGCAACCACAACCTCAGCTGGGGGTGACAATGTTGTCCCGTGACACGTCGGACTGGTCGCTCAAGCGTCGTAGCGACAGTCTCGGCGATGAGGAGTTCGAAGACTTCGAAGAGGACAAGGACCTGGACGAGGACTTCGACGAGGACCTGGACGAGGACGAGCTGGAGGACGAGGACCTGGATGACCTCGATGAGTACGACGATCTGGATGACGAGTTCGACGACGAGGGGGAGGACGAGGAATTCCGGCCGCGCAAAGGACCGAAGCGCGAGTGGGAGTGACGGCGGGGGCCCGTAGCTCAGGTGGTTAGAGCGCACGCCTGATAAGCGTGAGGTCAGTGGTTCAACTCCACTCGGGCCCACTCCTGGAACGTCGAGACCCCGCAGCGAGCTCACGAACGCTGCGGGGTCTGTGCTTCTCGGTGCCGTAGGCCCTTCAGGGAGCGGAGTCCCCCTCGTCCGATGACCCGTCGGCCGGGCGCACAGGGAGGCCGATCCTCGCGGCCCAGTCGTCCGTCAGTTCGAATGTCTTGCCCATGTCGAATCGCAGCACCCAGAGCCGTCGTGCCAGATCCTTGAGCGCCCAGATGACCGTATGCTGCACCTCGACCGAGGACCACTGGCCGAACTCATTGTGACTCAGATCGGCCTCCAGCGCCTTGGCGATCCGCTCGGCGAAACGCCCCTGAGCCGCCTCCTGTGGCGCTGGCTCTTGGCGCACGTCTTGTCCTGCCGGTTCCTCGGGAGGCGCGGATCGTCGCACCGCGGGCCGATTCGGGGTCGTGTTCGGCGCTTTTTGGGGCCTAGCTCCTTCGCCCCATAGCACCCATTCCAGCGTGACGCCCATCAACCCGCGATCCCGCGCCTTGGTCACGATCAGCCGAGCGGCATCCGCTGGAAACTTCTTGCGCTGGGGCCATTTCTTCACCGCGGCCTCGGTCACTGGCTCGCCGATCTCGGCGGCGAACTGCCGATAGGTCAACGATATACGCTCCCAAGGACTGAAGACGTCCAAGAGAATCGCGAGCCGTTCCGCTATTGGGCCCACCGTGGATCCGCTTCTGCTCTTGACAGATGACAAATTAGGTCTACCTTGGTGACTGTAACGGCCCCTATCAGCCCAATAGTGGGACGGGAGCCGCTCATAAGGTGTCGACTATGAACGCTGCCGTCAAGACGCCCAACTGTCATTCCCTGCCGGTCCTCCCTACGCCCTGTAGGAGTAGGTCATGAGAACCATGCGTCCGTTGGTAATCGGGCTGGTGGTCGCCGCCATCGCCTTCGCCTGCGACTCGCCGACCGCCCCGCCCACCCTGTCGAACCGGGCGGCTCGAGCCAGCCTCGTCGCGCAGCTAAAGAGCGGACCTACGTCCACCGGTCTGATCGCGTGTTCCCAAACCTACGACTCGGTAACTCAGGTGATCGGTCCGCTGGGCGGACTGATTGCGGTGGGCCACCACTATCTCTGGGTAGACTCGCTGGCGCTCGGGAGTGCGGTGAGCATCACGGCCGTGGCCCCAGCGGGCACGGTGAGATGGGTGCGCTTCCAGCCCGACGGTCTCGTCTTCCAGACCAACAGTAAAACCGGATCTCCGGCGGTCATCTATACGGACTACACCGGCTGTAGCGTACCGACCGCCAGCGTGGTCCAGATCGCCCAGGTCAGCGACGCGCTGGGCATCCTCGGCTACCTGCAAACGTACGTCAAATTCAACAAACACCCCTGGAGTCAGGGAACGCAGTACGTCGCCGCCGTGCTGCTTCATTTCTCAAACTACGCAGTAGCCTGGTAGGACGTCACATTCACTCGGAGACTTGTATGTCCGTTCGGCGTCATCTGATCCCGCTCGCGCTCGCGGTGTTCGCTGCCCGCTGCGCCGACGGACCGCATCCCACCGGCGTGCAGCAGCCCCTCGCCCCGGCGCCGCATTTCCTCCGGTGGGCGGGGGGCTCCGCGCCGCAGCTCACGACGATCGGCACGGGCTCGGGTGGGGCCGGTCACGGCGTCTTCCTGGCTTCGCCTGGTGGGCTCAGTCTCGACCAGTACACGGCCACATTCTGGGCGGTCCGCGGGGAGGAGCGTTCGCTCCAGATCAACTACTTCAGCGTCACCGGCGACACCAGCTCCCCGTTCTTGCGGCTCGTAGTCGATGACCCGGCGTACGTACCTGGGCTGGGTGACCTCGCGCCCGGGGACTCGGTGCTGATGACAGTGACGATCGACCCGTCCAACATCAAGGTCACGCTCGAGCCCACGGGGTTGCTGTTCGGCAATCCGGCCCAGCTTCAGGTCTGGTATGGCGGCGCCGGCGGCGACTTGAACGGGGACGGCGTGGTGGACGACGCCGACGCCTGGATCGAGGCCCAGCTCTTGGGGATGTGGTATCGCGAGGGCGCGGACGGCTCATGGACGGCAATGCCGGCGGCCCAGTCGCTCGCGGACAAGTCGTTCACGAGTGCGTTGCCGCATTTCTCCGAGTACGCGCTGTGCTGGGATTAGGACCACGACACCGAGCAGCTAAGCGTTTGGACGACCGCGTCATGGAAGGCAGAGGACACATACGATGCACATGTCGTCACTCGTAGTCGACAAGGCGCGGCAGCTCGCCGCGGCCGGACACCACGCCGAGGTCATCGAATACCTCGGCGCGCAAGAACGAAGCGAGCTCGCGGACTCGCCGACCCTCGCGTTGCTGTACGGAACCGCGCAGGCGCGGCTGGGGCGCAACGACGAAGGACTGCGGTGGCTCGATCTGGCGCTGGACGAGGCGCGCAGGCGGCACGAGCCGGCGGTCGAGGGTCAGGCCCTCAACGCGCGGGGCGCGATCGCCGTGGTCAGCGGACGGATCGACGAGGCAGCGGACTACTTCACCAAGGCCCTCATGTCCGCGAGCCGGGACGGCGATATCGCGATGACCGGCCGCTGCTCCAACAATCTGGGCGTGATCAGTAGCCTGCGGGGGCGGCACGCGGAGGCGATCGGGTCGTGGGAGATCGCCGTCGCCGCCTTCGATCGGGCCGGTGTGCGCCACGGCGTAGCCGAGTGCCATCACAACCTGGGAATCACGTATCGGGAGCAAGGGGAGCTCGACCGCGCATTGGCGGAGGCGGACCGGGCCGCTGCGGAGGCGGAAGCGTTTGGGGATCGCACGCTATGGGCGCTCGCCCTCCGGGGGCGGGCGGAGATCCGCCTCTGCCGTAGCGAGCTCGAGCCGGCGCGTCGCGAGCTGGAGGAGGTTCGGGCGATCCGCGGCGGGGTGCCCAATCCCGTCGCCGAGGCCGAGGATCTGCGCGTCGCGGCGTTGCTCTCGCTGGCGGAGGGGCAGGCGGCGGCCGCCGAGGAGGCGCTGCGCCAGGTGATCAGCCGGGCGGAGTCCCACGGGCGACCGCAACTCCTGGCGGAGGCAACGCGGGACCTCGTCGTCGTCCTGCGCCGCGCCGAGCGGCAGGTCGAGGCCCAGGCGGCTGCGCGGACGGCCAAGGCCCTGTTCACCCGCCTCGGGGCCGAAGGCGAAATCCGCAAGCTGGCCGGTCAGGGCTGGGACGAGGCATTCACAGCTGAACTGCGCGGGTCGCTGGCGCCGCTCCATGTGGCGCAGCAGCTGGCCGATGCAGGCCACTACGCCGAGCTGCTCACGTATCTGGGCGAGCGCTCTCAGGACGAGCTCGAGCAATCCCCCATGCTGACCCTGCTGTGCGGCATCGCGCACGGCCGGCTCGGCCGGCTGGATCTGGGCCAGCAGTGGGCCATGGTCGCGCAGTTGCGGGCGCGGCTGCTGCGGGACCGGACGCTCGAGGTGCGCGCGCTCAACGTGTGCGGCGCCATCGCCCTGGAGGGGGGTGGCATCAGCGAGGCCACCTACTTCTTCACGCGGGCGCAGGAAGAGGCGCTGCGGGACAACGACATGGCCACCGTCGGCCGGTGCGCCAACAACCTCGGCATCATCGCGAACATGCAGGGGGACTACGGCCGCGCGGTCGGCGCGTACACCCGCGCGATCGCCGCGTACCAGAAGGCCCAGTACGAACGCGGCATCGTTGAGGCGCAGCACAATCTCGGAATCAGCTACCGCGAGCAGGGGCAGCTGGATCGCGCCATGCAGGCCGCCGACACGGCGGTGCGGGACGCCGGCCGGCTGGGGGACCGGCGGCTCCAGGCGCAGGCGATCGCGGGACGGGCGGAGATCCGGGTCGCCTGCGCCGAGCCCGAGCTCGCCATCCGGGAAGCGGAGCGCGCGCTGGCCATGCACCACGAGCTCGGGGACGCCATCCTCGAGACCGAGGACCGGCGGATTCTCGCCGTGGCGCTGAGCATCGCCGGGAAGACGCAAGACGCGGTAGACATGCTCCGTGAGGTGATCGACCGCGCGATGGAGCACAAGCGACCGCTGCTCGTCGCCGTCGCCCAGCGCGATCTCGCCCATATCCTCGCCCTCGGGGGCGACGTCGCCGCTGCGAAACAGCTGGCGCAGGCGGCCCGCGCGACGTTCGACCGGCTGGGAGCGAAGGTGGAGATCGAAAAGCTGGAAGCGCTGCTGGCGATCCCGACGTCCGGGGCGAATGAGCTGGACCGCTCGCAGCCGGGGAGCCCGCCACCTCCTCTGAATCGGGACACCGGGACGCGAACCCGGGGTCCGTGGCCCGACAGGAGGGCGTAGGGTCGTGAGGGCCGTCGGTCCTCTTGTGATCGCGCTGAGCGCCCTGGCGGTCGGGCTTGCGTGCGAGCGCTCGCCTGCTGGACCGACTCCGGATCCCGCGGCACCGACGCTCCTTGCAAACCTCTCCAAGAGCGGAGGGCTGCTCTCGTGCAAGCCCCTCGGCTACGACTCCGCGACCCAGACGATCGGTCCTGCTGGCGGGGTCCTCAAGGTAAGCAAGCACAACCTGGTGGTTCCCGCGGGCGCGCTGAGCGCGATGGTGACCATCACCGCAGTGGTGCCGTCGGACACGGTGAACCGGGTCGAACTCCGGCCCGACGGGCTCACCTTCAACCAACCCGCGTCCCTCACGATGTTCTACGGGAACTGCAAGGTGATCCCGCAGGCGAAGCAGATCGCCTACACGACCGACTCACTGGTGATCCTGCAGTACGTGCCCTCATCCGACAGCCCGACGAGCAAGCTGGTCTTCGGCCAGCTGGGCCATTTCTCGACCTATGCCATCGCCTGGTAGCGCGTGAAGCTGAGCCGCTGTGTGGTGGTCGGGCTGTCCCTCGCCACGATCGTCTTTGCGACGAGCTGTGGCGACGGCTCGCCGACCGGTCTGCCGCTACCCCCTGCACCCAACTCGGCGCTCGCCGGTTCCGCGAGCTCGCCGACCGGGCGCCTTTCCGGCTCGGCGTTGCGCGACGGGCCGATGACGCAGTTGATAGAGCCGGCGGGCGGCACCATTTGCCTCTCGCCCTACTGCGTCAAGCCGAAGCTCACACTCCATGGGCCCTCGTATGACGGCCGCTCCAACTACGCTGTCGCCTGGTGAGGCGGCAGTGGCCGTGATGCCGGTCTGCGTTCTTCCATCCAGGAAAGCACAGCTATGAAAGTGGCACGTCTTACGCGGGCCGCGCTGGTCATCACCGCCGCCGCGCTGCTGAGCTGCGGTGAGCCGCCGCTCAGCCCTGTCCCGCCGCCGCAAGGCAGCCTGATCGGCTCGCTCCTCCAGGCCACGGGGCTGCTCCACTGCACCCCGCTGCCCACTGCCATGGCCACTCAAACGGTCGGCCCGGCGGGCGGCGTGATCAAGGTAGGCCCGCACACGCTGTCGATCCCGGCAGGCGCGCTCGGCGCGCCGGTCACCATCACGGCGACGGCCCCGTCGGACGACGTGAACCGCATCCAGTTCCAGCCCCAGGGCCTCGTGTTCCAGCGCTCCGCCGCTCTCACGATGAGCTACGCGAATTGCAACCTGCTCGGGACGCTCCTGCCGAAGCGGATCGCGTACACCGACGACGCGCTAGACATCCTCAGCTACTTGCTGTCGCTGGATAACCTCTTCGCGAAGAAGGTCACCGGGAAGCTGTACCACTTCTCCAACTACGCCATCGCGTGGTGAGGTCACGATGACCGCCACGCCGATTACCGCTCCCGTGGAACCGGGTCCGCGCGCGCCGGTGCGCTCCGCGGCGGACCTGCTCCACGACGCTCGGGCTCGGGAGCGCGCGGCCTGCATCCCCGAGGCGGCCGCGTTGTACGAGGCGGCGATCGCCGCGGCGCAGCCCGCGGGCGAGCACGCGGCGTTGGCCGAGGCGCTGCGGCGCTTCGCCGTCCTGCGCCACCGCCGGGGCGAATCGGCCGAGGCACGGGAGCTGTGCCGTCGGAGCCACGCCGTGGCGTGCCATGCCGGCAACGCCGTGCTCGCGGGCGAGGCCCTCAACACGCTCGGCGGCATCGACCTGGCGACGGACGCCGTCGTCGATGCCCGCCAGAACTTCCTCCGCGCCCTCGAGCTGGGCGGGCAGAGCCGCGAGCTGCGCGCGCGGGTCGAGCAGAATCTCGGCATCCTCGCGAACATCCAGGGGGAGTTCGACGAAGCGCTGGCGCACTATGGGCGGTCCCTCGAGGCGTACCGCGCGTCGAACGACGAGCATGGCTGCGCGATCGCCTACCACAACCTCGGCATGGCCAGCGCGGACCGCCAGCAGTTCGACGAAGCGGAGCGGTACTTCCGGCAGAGCTACGAGATCGCCGAGCGCGCGAGCGACCTGCACCTCCAGGGGCTGTGCCTGGTCAACCACGCGGACGTGCACCTCGTCCGGGAGCGCTATGAGGACGCGCGGCGCAACGCCGAGACCGCGCTCGCCCTGTTCGATCAGCTCGACGCGCGCAGCGACAAGGCCGACGCGTATCGCGTGCTCGGCATGGTGTTTCGCGAGACCGGCCGACCCGCGCTCGCCGAGGCGCGGCTCCGGTCGGCGATCGAGCAGGCGATGAGCTCGGACGCGGTCCTGAACGGGGCGGAGGCCTCGCGCGAGCTGGCGCTCCTCTATCAGTCGATGGGCCGAAACCAGGAGGCGCTCACCCTCCTGAACGACGCCCACCGCCTGTTCAGGCGCCTCAACGCGCGCGTCGACCTGGTGCACGTCGACGGCAAGCTGGCGGAGCTCGAGGCCACGTATCTGGCGGTGGTACGCGAGTGGGGCCAGTCCATCGAGTCCAGCGACCCCTACACCTTCGGGCACTGCGAGCGGGTGGGACGGCACGCCGTGGCCGTGGCGTGCGCGCTCGGACTGGACCCGCACGCCCAGACGACGGTGCGGCTGGGTGCCTACCTCCACGACCTCGGGAAGGTGCGCGTGCCGCATGAGATCCTGAGCAAGCCCGGCCCGCTGACGCGCGACGAGTTCGAAGTGGTGCAGATGCACCCGATCTGGGGTATCGAGCTCCTCGCCGGCGTCGAGTTCCCCTGGGACATCAAGCCCATCATCCGCTGGCACCACGAGCGCTTCGACGGGACGGGCTACCCGGACCGGCTGCGGGAGGACGAGATTCCGCTGTCCGCGCAGGTCGTGGGGATCGCGGACGTGTACGACGCCCTCACCACTGCGCGACCCTATCGGCCGGCGTTTGCGCGCGCGGCGGCGCTCGCGGAGATCGGGCGCTCCCGGGGTATGTGGTCGGGGGCGGTCTACGGCGCCTTCCTCGCCGCGCTGGCCCGGCCACCGGCCTCACAAGCGGGGGCTGCCGCCAACGAGGCGCGCCCCGTCTTCTCGCGTCTCACCGTCTAAGGGTTGGGGGCGCGCGGCACCTGGCGCCGCCCGCCGAGTCGTGGAATCTTAGGCGTCATGCCGACCGCCGTTTCCCCCCTGCGCCGTTTCGCCCTCATGGTCGCGCTCCTCGTCCTCGGGGCGCCGGGCTGCGCGCGCCGCAGCGGCTGCGCGGGCGACTACTGCGGCACCCTGGTTTTCGTCACTGGGTCCGAGCCGGACATTCTGCTGCCACCGTTGACGCAGTCGAGCGTGGGGCGGGACATTCACGACCAGATCTTCCTAAAGCTGGCCGATCTCGGCATGTCCATGAACACGGTGGGCGACGAGGACTTCGAGCCGCTGCTCGCCCAGCGGTGGGAGTGGAACGGCCCGCGGACGCTCGTATTCCATCTCGATCCGCGGGCACACTGGCAGGACGGCCAGGCCGTGACCGCGGGCGACGTCGCCTTCACGTTCGACGCCTACACGGACCCGAAGGTCGCCTCGCCCTCCGCACAGGATCTGCGCTGGATCGGCGCTGTGACGGCCCGCGACTCCCTCACCGCCGTGTTCCGGTTCCGGCGGCGATACCCGGAGATGTTCTATGACGCCGCGTGCCGCATGCGCATCCTCCCGGCACACCTGCTGCGCTCGCTGCCGCGCGAGGGGTGGAGGACCGCGCCGTTCGGACGCGCGCCGGTCGGGAGCGGGCCGTATCGATTCGTGGCCTGGAAGGCGGGCGAGACCATCGAGCTAGCGGCAGACTCGACGTTCTTCCTCGGCCGGCCGCACATCCGGCGGCTGATCTGGCGCTCGGCGCCGGACCTCCAGGTCGCGATCAGCCAGCTCATCGCCAACCAGGCGGACGCGCTCGAATTCCTCGGACCCCCGGACAACGTGCGGCGCGTGCGGGCGGCACCGCAGCTCACCCTCTATCCGTACAAGAGTTCAAACTACGCCTACCTCGGGTTCAACCTGGTCGCGAACGGCGACGCCGCACGGCCGCACCCCATCTTCGGCGATCGCGACGTGCGGCGTGCCTTGGCGATGTCCGTGGACCGCGCCCACCTGTTACAGAGCGTGTTTGGAGACCTCGGGAAGGTCCCCCCGGGGCCGATGCCCCAGCTGTCGTGGATCTGGGATCCGGAGACGCACCAGCTTCCCTACGACACCGCGCAGGCTGCCCGGCTGCTCGCGGCGCGGGGGTGGCGCGACTCGGATGGTGACGGGATCCGCGACCGACACGGTGAGAAGCTCGCCTTCCGGCTGCTCGTCCCCACGACGAGCTCCGCACGCCGGCAGTACGCTCGCCTGCTCCAGGAGCAGCTCCGCGCCGTCGGGGCGGAGGTCGAGATCGACGAGGTCGAGAACAGCGTGCTCATCGACCGGGCGCGTGGCGCGAAGTTCGACGCCGTCCTGGGAGCTTGGAACCCCGACTTGAGCCCGGCCGCCAGCATCGCGTCGACCTGGACCCGCGCGGGGTTCGGCGGGTCCAACTGGCTGCGCTACGCGAACCCCGAGTTCGAGCGGCAGGTGGAGCGGGCGAGCACTGCCGGAGGCCGCGACGCGGCCCGCGCCGCGTGGCGTGCCGCGATCGAAACGCTCAACACGGACGCCCCCGCCGTGTTCCTGTACTCCCCCGACAACGTGGCGGCGGTGCATTCGCGCGTTGCCGACGTGCGCATTCGGCCCGATTCGTGGTGGGCTCTCGTCCGCACGTGGCGGATTCCTGCCGACCGTCTGATCGATCGAGATCGTGCTTCGGGCCCATAGGTAAGGGCCCGTGCCGCTGGACCGCGCTCCCCCTCAGGGCAGCGCGCTGGTGGTGCCCTGCGGCAGGATCTGATCGAGAATGAATGCGTAGCGGATCGCCCACTCGTGCAGCGCGTCGTAGCGACCGGATGCTCCCCCGTGGCCGGCTCCCATGTTGGTGCGGAGCAGCAGCACGTGGTCGTCGGTCTTGGTGGCGCGCAGCTTGGCCACCCACTTGGCCGGCTCCCAGTAGCCGACGCGGGGGTCGTTCAACCCGGCCGTGACGAGCATCGCCGGATACGCCTGGCGGGTGACGTTGTCGTAGGGGGAGTACGACTTCATGTAGCTGTACCACGGTGCCCTGCGTGGGTCGCCCCACTGCAGCCACTCCTCGGTGGTGAGCGGGATCGTCGAGTCCGACATCGTGTTGATCACGTCCACGAAGGGGACATCGGCCACCGCTGCCTTGAAGAGGTCGGGGCGCATGTTCAGGACCGCGCCCATGAGCAGCCCGCCGGCGCTCCCTCCACGGATCGCCAGCCGGTCGCTGCTCGTGTAGCGCTCCGCCACCAGATGCTCGGCGGCGGCGATGAAGTCGGTGAAGGTGTTCTTCTTGTTGAGAAGCCGCCCCTGCTCGTACCACTGACGCCCCATCTCCTGGCCGCCGCGGATGTGGGCCACCGCGTACACGACGCCGCGCTCGAGCAGGCTCACCAGGTTCGAGCTGAACGTCGGGTCCGTGCTGATCCCGTAGGAGCCGTACGCGTACAGCAGCAGGGGCCGCGTGCCGTCCTTTACGAGGGGCTTGCGATAGACGAGGGAAATCGGGATGCGCGCTCCGTCCTTGGCCGTGGCCCACGTCCGCGCCATCCCGTAGTGCGAGGGGTCGTACCCTCCCAGCACGTCGGTTCGCTTGCGCAGTTGCCGCGTGTGGCGCCGCAGGTCATAGTCGTAGACCGACGGCGGCGTGACGAACGACGCGTAGGTGAAGCGCAGCTGGTCGGTGTCGAACTCGGGGTTCTCGGCCGTTCGGTAGCTGTAGATCGGCTCCGGGAAGTCGATGGCGTAGACCGAGTGCCGCTCGGGGCTGAGGACGCGGATGCGCTGCGTCGCGTTGCCGCGCTCGTACAGGACGACATAGTCGCGGAACACGTCGATGCCGTCGATCAGGATGGAGTCACTCGCCGGCACCAGCTCCGCGGCTTGCGTCGGGTCGTGATCGCTCAAGCGCAGCAGCTTGAAGTTGAGAGCGTGCTCGTTGCTGAGCACCAGGAAGTCGTCCCCACGGTGCTCGGCGACCGGGTGGAGAACGCCGGGCGTGCGCGGCACCAACGTGCGCCATGCCTCGGTGGGGCGGTCGGCCGGGAGGTACCGGATCTCCGACTGGTCGAAGCTCTGGTCGCTGATCAACAGGAACCGGTGGTCCTTGGTCTTGCCGAGGTCCAAGGTGTACAGGACGTCGGCCTCGTGGAAGACGACCGAGTCGGTGGTGGCGGCGCCGCCCAGCGTGTGGCGCACGACCTCATAAGGGCGGTTCGCCGCGTCGCCGCGACCATAAAACAACGTGCGGTTGTCGCCGGCCCACTCCAGCGAGTAATTGACCTGCGCGATGCTGTCGGCGAGCATGCCCCCGCTGACCAGGTCCTTCACCACCAGCAGGTAGCGCTCGCCTCCCGTCGTGTCGACGGTGAACGCCAGCATGCGCTCGTCCGGGCTCACGCGGCTCACGCCGACGCGGAAGTACGCCCGCCCGGCTCCCGCGCCGGGGGCGTTCTCATCGAGCATCACTTCTTCCGGGGCGGTGAGCGAGCCGCGCTTGCGGCAGAGGATAGGGTATTGCTGCCCGGCGACCGTCCGGGAGTAGTAGTAGTAGTGGCCCTCGCGCTGCGGGACCGAGAGGTCGGTCTCCTTGATGCGCGCCTTCATCTCGTTGAAGAGTTGCGTCTGGAGCGCGTCCGTGTGCTTGAGCCGCGCCGCGACGTAGCGGTTTTCCGCCTCCAGGTAGGCGATCACGTCCGGGCTCTTGCGGCTGTCGTCCCGGAGCCAGAAGTAGTTGTCGACGCGGATGTCTCCGAGCGTCGTGTCGACCTTGGGGATCGTCTTCGCGATCGGGGGCGTCGGCAGGGTGGCCGTGTCGGCGGCGGCCCGCGTGCCTGGGGCCTGCGCTCGGGCGGGGCCGGAGGTCGCAGCGAAGGCGCCGAGCGCCAAGAGCAGGCGCGTGGGGCGGGTGAGCATGGGGCGTTCAAACTACGGCCCCAAGGTGAAAGACGACAGAGCCCCGCGATCTGCGCGGGGCTCCTTGCTTCGCTGGCGACCGGGCCGCTCGCAGCTAGGGCCTATTCGTCAGTGGATTCTTCTGGGTCGTGTCCCGCCGGGCGGTCGTCCTGCGCGTCGAGGACTTGGTCCGGGATGAGGTCTTGGCCGTGGTCGCCGAGGACCTCGTCGCCGCCGGGGTCCGCGCGTGCGAGGCATGCTTCTTTGCGTCGCCACCGCAAGCCAAGAGCGCAATCACCGCAGCTACACTCAGCAACGTCCTCGCCATGGGTCCTCCGTCGTGGCGGGTCGGCTCCAATATAAAGCACGGCCCCACCAGGCAAGTCCCTAGGGGACGCCGCAGGCCTGCCGCCCGCCTGCCAGGGTGGCGGCCCGGCGGCTCAGACGAGTCCCAGGCGCTTCTCGAGGTGCGCCTTGACGGAGTCGGTGATGACGCCCCGCTGGTGCGCGTCGACGAGGGCGGCGGTGATCCGCGCCCGATCGGCATCCACGCCGCGCTCCCGCAGCTCCTGAATGACGCGGGCGAGCCGCTGATCGTAGCCGCCCGACTTGAGCTTCCCTGCGTCCATGTCGCCCTTCAGCTTCTCCAGCTCTTTCAGGAACCGCTCGATCGAAACCGGTGGCATCGCGTACTCCTCCTCAGATGAGGTCCGGGCTCACGTCCCAGATGTACCGCCGTTAGCGGGCCCCGGCCAGAGGCGGCGCAGCGGGGTTCGGGGCCTTGAATTAGCTCCCGCGATGGGAGACCGTTGTTGCCTCGTCCACGGAGGCGCGGGGCGACGTGAGGGCGGTGTGGTCGTGATCGCAGTCAGGCTGGCGTTGTGCGCGCTCGTTGCGCTCGGCGTCGCGTGCCAGGGCCCAGCGCGCGACAGAGCGACGCAGCGCGCGCCCGCCATCCGCGTGGTAGCGCCCGCCGATACGGTGCCGCGCTCCCTGAACATCTACGCCGCCGCGGGCGCCGGCATGCTGAGCCCCGCCGCGCGACGCGCCAAGTCGCTCGTGTACGTGCCGAACAGCAAGGACGGCACCGTGTCGGTGATCGACCCCCGGGCCTATCGGGTGGTACGCACCTTCGCCACCGGCGCCCTGCCGCAGCACGTGGTGCCGGCGTACGATCTCGCGACCTTGTGGGTGGCGAACAATCTGGGCAACAGCCTCACGCCCATCGACCCCGTCACGGGCCGCGACGGCCGGATCGTGCCCGTGAGCGATCCCTACAACCTCTACTTCACGCCCGACGGCCGCTTCGCCGTGGTGATCGCCGAGCGACGCCAGCGGCTCGACTTCCGCGACGCGCACACGCTGGCGCTCGTGGCGTCGGTGCCGGTCGAGTGCCGGGGCGTGGACCACATGGAGTTCACTGCGGACGGCCGCTACGCCCTCGCCACATGCGAGTTCTCGGGGCAGCTCCTCAAGCTCGACCTCGCCACGCGGCACATTGTCGGGTACCTGCTGCTCGATCCGGAGGGACTCGGCCCGCGAGCCATGCCGCAGGACATCCGCTCCGCCCCGGACGGCCGCGTGTTTTACGTGGCGGACATGATGGCCAACGGCGTGTTCCTGGTGGATCCGGCGGCGTTCCGGCGCGTCGGCTTCATCGCGACGGGGAAGGGGGCGCACGGGATCTATCCGAGTCGCGATGGGCGGCTGCTGTACGTCTCGAACCGCGGCTGGAACACGGTCGGGGGCAGGCGGCGCGGCCCGGGCAGCGTCACCGTGCTCGACCCCGCGACGCAGGCCGTCGTCGCGACGTGGCCGGTGCCGGGCGGCGGCAGCCCCGACATGGGCAACGTCACCGCAGACGGCACCGAGCTGTGGCTTTCGGGGCGGTACGACGAGGAAGTTTACGTGTTCGACACTGCGACCGGGCGGCTGACGCACCGGATCGGCGTGGGCCGCGAGCCGCACGGCCTGTGCGTGTGGCCCCAACCGGGGCGGTATTCGCTCGGCCATACGGGCAACATGCGCTGACCGGCCGCGCCGCAGGCGCGGGTCGCCCTTGTCAACTCGCCCAGTCGGCTCCACGATGGTGACATGAACCGGGTGCGTGACAAGCTCATTCTCATCACGGGCGCGAGCTCGGGGATCGGCGCCGCCTGCGCGCGGCGCTTCGCCGCCGACGGCGCCAACCTCGTCCTCTGGGCGCGCCGCCGCGAGCGCCTGGCGGAGCTCGGCGCCGAGCTCGAGCGCGGGCACGGCGTCGCCGCGCGACTCGCGCAGGTGGACGTGCGCGACCGGGAGGCCGTGAACCGCGCGACCGCGGAGCTCGTGGCGGTCGACCAGGTCCCCGACATCCTGCTCAACAACGCCGGCCTCGCGAGCGGGCTCGCCAAGATCCACGAGGGCGACCCGGACGACTGGGACCGGATGATCGACACCAACCTCAAGGGATTGCTGAACGTCACCCGCGCGGTCCTGCCGCACATGGTGGCGCGGCGCCGCGGCCACGTCGTGAACATCGGGAGCACGGCCGGCCACATGACATACCCGATGGGGAACGTGTACAACGCCACGAAGTTCGGGGTGCGGGCCCTCACCGAAGGGATGAACCTCGACGTGGCGGGCACGCCGATCCGGGTGTCGAGCGTCGACCCCGGGTTCGTGGAGACCGAGTTCTCCGAGGTGCGGTTCCACGGCGACAAGGAGCGCGCGCGGGACGTGTACCGGGGCTTCCGCCCGCTCGCGGCGGACGACGTCGCCGATGCGATCGCCTACGTGGTGAATCTCCCGGAGCACGTGAACATCCTCGACCTCGTCATCGTGCCCACGGCGCAGCGGAACGTCTACGTGGTGGACCGGGAGCAGGACTGAGCGGCGGCGTCGCGGAGACCTGATGCGACGCGGCCTCACGCTCGCCTGGGTGCTCGCGCTGGTCGCCGCGTTTCACTGGTGGGATGTGACCCTTCGCTTCCCCCGGCTGCTCGTCTGGACGTGGGCGTTCCTCGGCCTGTTCCTCGGCACTGCCGCGGTGCTGTTCGGGCGCGGGATGCGCGCGCGGCGCCGCGAGGTGTGGCTTCCCGCCGCCGTGTGGGTGGCGCTGGCGCTCGGCGCCGATCTCGCTACCGTGCTGTTTCCGGCGGTCTCGGTCGAGGGGCGGCGCGTCGCGGCGGCCGTGTGGCTGCCGATCGTCGATCTCGTGCTTCCCATCTGGATGACGGCACGCGCCCTGGCGCTCGTGTGGACGGGGGCGAGCCTCTGGTCGTTCGCGGCGGTGGCGGTCCCGGCGCTCGCCGTGTGGGCCTGGTCGGTGATGATCCGCATGCCCGGGCGTTCGCACGCCGGTCCCCTGCAGCCGCTCACGGCCGAGGAAGCCGCCATCCGCCGCGACCTCGAGGCGCACGTCCGGGCGCTCGCGGGGACGATCGGCGAGCGTCACTACGCCCGGCCACAGGCGCTCGCGCGCGCTGTCGCCTATCTGCAAGACGCGCTGGCGCGGCTCGGCTACGAGGTCTCGGTGCAGCCCTTCGCCGCGGGAGGGCAGACGTTCCACAACCTGGAGGTCGTGATCCCGGGCGGGACCCGCGCGGACGAGATCGTCGTGGTGGGCGGCCACTACGACACGGTGGAGGGGTCACCGGGAGCGGACGACAACGGCAGCGGCAGCGCCGCCGTGATGGCGCTGGCCCGGCTGCTCGCGCGCGACCGGCCCGCGCGCACCGTGCGGTGCGTGTTGTTCGCGAACGAGGAGCCGCCCTTCTTCGAGAGCGGCGGGATGGGCAGCCGGGTGTATGCGGCCCAAGCGGCGCGGCGGGGGGACCGCATCGTCGCGATGTTCGCGCTCGAGACGATCGGCTACTACAGCGACCGGTCCGGCACCCAGGAGTATCCCTTCCCGCTGGGCCCGTTTTATCCCGACCGGGGCGACTTCATCGGCTTCGTGGGCAACTTGCAGTCCGCGCCGTTGGTGCGGCGCAGCATCCGAGTGTTCCGCGAGACCACGGCCTTTCCGTCCGAGGGAGTGGCGGCCCCCGCGTGGCTGCCGGGGATCAGCCTTTCCGACCACGCGTCCTTCTGGCTGCACGGGTGGCGCGCGATCATGATCTCGGACACGGCGCCCTTCCGGTACCCCTACTATCACAGCGAGCTCGATACGCCCGACAAACTGGACTACGCCCGGCTCGCCCGCGTGGTCGCGGGTGTAGCACGGGTGGTGCGGGAGGTGGCGGGGGTCGGTCAGTAGGAGGCGGGCGTCGCCTCGAGGAATTGCTCCTGCGCGCTCGCGCCGTCGCCCGGCCGTGCGGTGCGCCTCGTGTAGGAGCCGTCGGCGGCGAGCTCCCATGCGGTCGGATCGGTGAGCTCGGTCGTGAGGATGCGATCGAGGCGCGCGCGCGCGGCGGCGTCGCGCACCGGGACGGCCACCTCAATCCGGCGGCGCAGATTGCGCGGCCGCCAGTCGGCGGACCCGATGTAATACTCGGCGGCACCCCCGTTCTCGAAGTGATAGATGCGCGCGTGCTCCAGGAAGCGGCCGAGGATGCTCGTGACCCGGATACGCTCCGACAGGCCGGGTACGCCGGGGCGCAGCATGCAGATGCCGCGCACCACCAGCTCGACGCTCGCGCCGGCCTGCGAGGCACGGTACAACGCGGCGATCACCGGGCCGTCGGCCAGCCCGTTCAGCTTCACCCGGATGCGGCCACCGCGGCCGGCGCGCGCGTGCTCGGCCTCGCGCTCGATCAGGTCGAGGAAGCGCCGCAGCATGTTGGTCGGCGCGACGAGCAGCCGGCGGAACTCCGCCTGCGGCGGTCGCGACGAGCCGGTCAGCTCGTTGAACAGCGCGTTGAGGTCCGCGCCCAGGTCCTCCTCTGCCGTGAACAGACCGAGGTCGCTGTAAACCCGGGCGGTGTCCGGGTTGTAGTTGCCCGTGCCTACGTGTGCGTAGCGGCGGATGCGGCCGCCGCGGCGGCGCACCACGAGCGCGATTTTAGCGTGCGTCTTGAGGTTCACGAGGCCGGTCACGACGTGAATGCCGAGCTGCTCGAGGCTCCGCGCCCAGGCGATGTTGTGCTCTTCGTCGAAGCGCGCCTTGAGCTCCACCAGCACGGACACGTCCTTGCCGGCGCCGGCGGCGCGGTGCAGGGCTTCGAGGATGCGGGACGGCCCGCCGGGACGGTACAGCGTGAGCTTGATCGCGAGGACGTCGGGATCGTCGGCGCACTCGTCGAGCCAGCGCTCGAAACTGGTGCTGAACGAGTCGTACGGGTGGTGCACGAGCACGTCCTTCCGGTCGAGCGCGTCGCACACCGGGACGCCTGGCGGGAACGGGTTGGCGGGGGAGACGGGGCGGTAGTCCGACGTGGGGCGGGGCGGGGCGAGCTCCGCCAGGGCGCCCAGGTCCACGATCCCGTCCGCCTCGTAGAAGTCGGCGGCGCTGAGCGTGCTGTGCTGCTCGCTCTCCTCGAAGCGGAACTCGCGCTGCAGCAGGTCGCGCATCGCCTGCGGCATGGCGCGCTCGACCTCGACTCGCACGACGGGCCCGAAGGGGCGGCGGCGGATCTCCTCCTCCATCGCCTGCGCGAAGTTCGCGGCGCCGGTCTCGTCGAGGTGGATGTCGCCGCTGCGGGTGATGCGGAACGGATGCACCTCGACGACCTGACGGCCCGGCAGCAACGCCTCGAGGTTGCCGCCGATCACTTCTTCCAGCGGCACCACGCCCTCGTCTTGCGGCAGCGGGACGAAGCGCGGCAGCGAGGTCGGCAGCTCGAGGTGCACGAAATGTCGCGGACTCGTCGGCGTGTCGCGCAGGACGAGGGCGAGCGACAGGCGGCGGTCGGCGATGAAAGGGAAGGGGTGCCCCGGCGCGCGGGTCAGCGCTTTGGGGGTGAGGAGCGGGAGCACCTGGTCGCCGAACCAGCGGCGCAGAAACCCTTGCGCCGCGGCGTCGAGCTCCCCGAATCGCCGGATGCTCACGCCCGCGCCAGCCAGCTCCCCGGCGCGGAGCAACTGGAAGCAGCGATACTGGCGCTCCACGAGGGGGCGCAGCCGGATCGCGATCGCGTCGAGCTCCTCCTGTGGCGTGAGGCCGTCGGCCGAGCGCGGCGTCAGGCCCGCGGCCACGGCGTGCTTCAGGCTCGCCACCTCCACCATGAAGAACTGGTCGAGGTTCGTGCTGAAGATGGCGAGGAAGCGCAGCCGGGCGCGGAACGGGGTGCGGGGATCCTCCGCGAGCGCGAGCACGCGCGCGTTGAACTCGAGCCAGCTGAGCTGCGCGTTGAGGAACTGCTCAGGGGCTCCGCGCTCAGCGTCGAGCGCGGCGGCCGGTAGCACCGGGACGCGCAGCTCGGAGAGAGTGACGCGGCTGATGCGGTCCGCTTCGTCCGCCTCGGGGAACGGCTCCACTGCGGCGGCGCTTTCCCCGACCGCGCCGCCCACGAGCGAGCCCGACCATTCCGGCACGAGCGGCGAGCGCGCAGCGACGGCGAGCGCCGCCAGCGTCTTCGGCTCCCGCAGCACCGGGGAGCCGACCCGCCCTACGATGTCGCGCGGGGTGAACCACTGCAGCGGGCGGCTCGCCGTCGTGAGATCGCGGCGCAGCCGGCGCGCCACCCACACTTCGAGCACGGGTCGCCGCTCCGTGGCCGGTACCGTGCCGAGCAGGCGCACCTGGCCCTCGGCCGTGCCGAGCAGCTGGCGCAGCGCGCGGCGGCAGGCCTCCTCGCCACCACCCTCCACGACGAGGAGCTGCAGCCCGCCGCCCTTGCGGCGGAACGCCATCCGCCCGTCGGCCACTGCGACGATCGCCACTTCGCGCTGCCCCTGCACGGCGCGGGCGAGGGCTTCGGTCTCGAGTGCGGCGAGCAGCTCATCCGCGCGCGCGCGGCGGTCCGTCGCTAGCGGATGGAGGCCGTGGCGCTCCGCCAGCGCCGCCCCGAGCCGCGCCACGCCGATCGTCCCCCAGGGGCGGGGCCGGAGCGTCAGCTCCCGGAACACAGGTGCCGCTTCCGAGCTGCGCACGGTGACGACGTCGAGGACGAGCTCGAGCTCGGGCCACGGCACGAGCGCCCGCCGCACGAGTCGGAGGCGCCGCTCCGTCTCGAGCTCGACGCTCGGGACGAGGCGCGCGGGATCGATCAGGGCACGGAGCCGCCGGGCGGGGCCAGACTTGCCGGCGAAGATCGCGGCGGCGTCGAGCTCCGCGACCTCCGCCGCCTCCGGGGGTCCCGGACGCAGACCCTCGAGCACGAGTGTGCGGCGGTCGTCCGCGGCGAAGCACACGCGGCACGCGACGTCGCGGCGGCGCAGGTCACCGGCCGGGGTGTCGAAGTACAGGTCGCGCAGAAAGCTGCGCCGCGCCGGGCCGGCCCGGAGCCCGAGTGGGAGGGGGTCGGCGACCAGCGCCTGGAGCGCCTCGGCGCTCGGAATGTCCCAACGCGGGGCGACCGCGCTCATCGCCGGCGGTCCCCGTCGGCACTCGCTACCCGGCCACCGGCCCGGTCACGGCCGCACACAGTTGCGGACGAATTCCCGGTTGGCCGTGCGGGGGTCGTTGAGGGTGCGGTAGAACTCATCGAAGTAGCGGAGCGTCTGCTCGGCGTGTTTGGGATCGAGCCCCTCCTGGCTCCGGAACAGCGCGTAGATCGAGTCCTTCTGATCGTCGAACCGCGCGATCGTCGGTCCCAACTGCTCGGGAGTGCGGCAGTAGCCCCGGTAGAGGCGCTCTCGCACGCTCTTGATCCCGAGGCGGGGGTCGGGGACGGCGTAGCTCGCCGAGATCACGCCGGACCAGTCGAAGTCGTACGGCACGGCGAACACGGTGCCGGCGCTGTCTCGGATGAGCACGATGTTGTGGAGGCCACCGACCGAGAAGTCGGTATTCCCGATGAGGTACTCGAACATCGCCGTGAGCCCCGTGTGCTCGACGTCGGTGTCGAGCTGAGAAACGCCCTTCTGCTCGAACACTTGCGCTCCTGCCCGCCGGGCCATGGCGTCGTCGTCCTCGATGAAGAAGCCGTAGCGCGTGACGGGCTTCGCCTTCCCGGAGTTGTCCCGGTACGTGACGCGCGCGAGCCGCGCGCGGAAGCTCTTCGGCGTGATCACGTTGAACACCCGGTACAGGAGGTACTCCTGCAGCAGGTTCTGCTCGTAGCTCTCCCGGTCCTGGCAGTGCACGACGAGCTTCAGGCCGCCCTGGCCGGCGAAGACGGTGTGCTTCACCTGCTGCTTGTCGAATGAGAGCTTGAGCGGCGGGAAATCGCAGTTCCTGCGCTGGAGCCGGAAGTGGCCCCGCGTCCGCAGCCGCACGTCGAGGGCGACGGAATCGCCCGCCGGCCCGACGAACGCCAGCACCCCGGCGTGCTCCTGCTTCGCTTCCCCGCGGTCCTTGGAGAGCGCGTTGAAGTCGGCCGTGAGCGTCAGCGGCAACGTCTCGGGCGCGTCGAACAGACGGGCGCGGGCGGGCTGGCCGTCCTGCTGCGCGGGCGCACGCAGCGCGGCGCACAGGGTGAGGCTCGACAGCAGCAGCACGTGCGACCGGGCCATGCTGCGCCAAGATACGGCGCGGCGTCGGGCGGCGCGAGCGTACCGCTCGCGTCAGGTGGCGAGCAGGAACAAGTCGTACAGCGCGTGGGTCCAGGCGGTGATGCCGAAGCCGCGCAGCAGGTAGAGCGCGCTGAAGAAGATCCCGGCGACCATCCGGAACGTGAACGAGTACGACGTGAGGCGGTCGCCGTACGGCCCGATATAGTGGAAGGTCGAGAAGATCGCCGCGCCGAGGACCGTCGCGAACACGCCCGCGTGCCAGGGGCGCCAGCCGAACAGCTGCTGGGCGAGCGCGGCCAGCAGCGCCACGAGCACGACCCGGAACAGCAGCTCCTCGTACAGGCCGGCGCCGAGCGAGAGCATCAGCTTCGTCCACCAACCGATCTCGCGCGGCGACGCGGGAATCGCGAGGGGGCCGAGCGGTGAGAGCAGCCTGGCGGTGATCGTCCCGACGACGATCCCGAACAGCAGCGCCAGCAGCGTCGACTCCCCCAGCATCCGGAGAAACACGGTCGGGCGCAGGGCGCCCGCGTGGCGGTGCAAGTCGCGCACGACGAGCCACAGGCCCACCGCGATGAGGCAGGCCATGAACAGCACGGGGCCCCAGGTCCCCGCCACCGCAATGAACAGGCTCTGGAGAATGACGTCGGCGCCGTTCCGCAGCCCGGCTTCCGGCCCCCCGCCCGCGCCCCGCGACTGCAGCGACGCGAGCACCTCGTAGAACACGAGCAGCGGCAGCGCGAAGAGCAGACTGTAGCGTGGCGCCCGACTCGCCTGCCAGTAGGAGCCGGGGCGGGTGAACGCGGAGAGGCCGCTCGAATCCATGGGGCCACAATCTCGCTACATTTGGGCGCCCATGCTTTCCCCCCGATGACCGAGCTCAAGCGCCAGCTGGGGCTCCTCGACTCGACGATGATCAACGTCGGGACGATCATCGCGTCGGCGATCTTCATCGTGCCGAGCACCATCGTGCTCCACCTCACGGCCTCAGGGCCCGCGATCCTCGTCTGGATCGTCGGCGGTTGCGTCTCTTTGCTCGGCGCCCTGTCCGTCGCGGAGCTCGGCGCCGCGATGCCGAAGGCAGGGGGGCAGTACGTATACCTGACCGAGGCCTACGGCCCGGTGTGGGGCTACCTGTACGGATGGACGAGCGGCGTCGTGATCAACCCGGCGTCAATCGCGGCGATCGCGGTGGGATTCGCGACCTACCTTACGTTCTTCGTTCCGCTCGCCGACGCCGGGATCAAGGCGGTGGCAGTCCTGTCCATCATCGGGCTGACCGCGCTCAACTGCCTCGGCGTGAAGCTTGGCGCGCTCACCCAGAACATCCTGACGCTGATCAAGATGGGCCTGCTCACCCTCCTCATCCTCATCGGGTTCGTGCTGCCGGGAGGGAGCGCAGCGAACTTCTCGCCGGTGTGGCCAGACGTCCCGCTGACCGGATTGATCGCCCCGTTCGGCGTGGCCATGGTGGCCGCCCTCTGGGCGTACGACGGCTGGATCGAGATCACCTACGTGGGCGGCGAGGTGAAGGACCCGGAGCGCACCGTGCCGCGCGCGATTGTCCTGTCCACGTTGATCGCGATGGCCCTGTACTGTCTCGTCACGGCATCGTTCGCCTACGTGCTGTCGCCCCCCAAGATGGCCGCATCCTCCCTCGTCGCATCGGACGCGGCCCAGGTTACGCTGGGCCGCGGCGGCGCCGCGTTCGTTGCCCTAGCTGCCGTGATCGCCACGCTCGGCTCGAACAACGGCCAAGTGCTCGCGGGGGCGCGGATCCCCTACGCCATGGCGCGCGACGGAGTCCTCCCGCGCTGGATGGGCGGGGTACACCCCCGATTTCTCACACCCGCTCCGTCGCTCATCGTACAGGGCGTGGTCGCGATCGCGCTTACGTGGATTTCGACGGAGCCGTCATGGAAGGACACCTACCAGCGGCTCTTCACGTACGTCGTTCTCTCGGGGTTCGTCTTCTACGCGATGTCCTGCGGGGCCGTCATTCGGCTTCGCCGCACGGCGGCGGACCTGCCCCGGCCCTACAAGACGTGGGGGTATCCGGTCACGCCGATCGTGTTCATCCTGTTTTCTCTGTGGCTTGTGATCAACACCGCGCGCGAACAGCCGCGTGACTTCGCGGTCGGCGTCGCGCTGATGCTCGCGGGGCTGCCGTTGTACTGGTGGATGCGAGGCCGGCGGTCACGAGGCATCGGAGTCAGTGACGCCCGTTTCTGATGACTGACGAGTGATGACGAGCCGTTGGCCGTGACACGCCTAGTCTGGACGGGAGCGGCTTTCCGATGCAGAATTCGGCGGCCGTCACCACGCCCTTCACAGGAGATTCGAGGATGAGATCCATGCTCGGAGCCACGCTACTGGCCCTCTGTGCACTTCCCCTCACGGTCGTCGCCGCCGCGCAAGCCCCGAACCCGGTCACCAACGGAGTCCGGGCCATGGCGCAGCGCCAGACGAAATACATCGTGGAAGCCGCCGAGGAGATGCCGGCCGACAAGTACGGCTACAAACCCACGCCCGCCCAGATGAGCTTCGGGGACGTGGTCGCCCACCTGATCAAGGAAGGGAACAATTATCTCTGCAGCGCGGCGTCCGGCATGAAGCAGCCGGACGCGGACAAGTTCTCGGGGACGGACCCCAAGGACAAGCTCGTCGCGGGGCTCAAGGCCTCGTTCAAGTTCTGTGAGACCGCGCTGGCCCAGATCCAGGACGCTCAGCTGGGCGACAGCATCGACTTCTTCGGCGGACGGAAGGTCACCAAGGGAATGGCGGGGCTGATCACCGTCGCCGACTGGGCGGACCACTACAGCCAGATGGCGATCTACCTGCGCTTGAACGGGCTCCTGCCCCCGACGGCGAAAAAAGCGAGCGACTAGCGGTCCCTGAGGATCTCCCGGGCCGCATTGTACCCACACGCCCCCATGACCCCGCCGCCTGGATGCGTGGCGGCGCCGCACAGGTACAACCCGCGGATGGGCGTGCGGTAGCGCGCCCACCGGGGGAGCGGGCGCAGGAAGAAGAGCTGCGTCAACGTCATCGCGCCCTGGAAGATGTTGCCACCCGTGAGCCCGAAACGGCGCTCCAGGTCGAGCGGCGAGAGGACCTGCCGATCGATCACCGCGCGCTTGAAGTTCGGGGCGTACTCGTTCAACACCTCGAAGCACCGGTCCGCGAATCGGTCCTTGACGCGGTCCCAGCTCTCGCCCCGCAGATCGTAGGGCGCGTACTGCACGAAGAACGACATGACGTGCTTGCCCGCCGGGGCGACGGTGGGGTCCACGACCGAGGGAATGGTGCACTCGAGAATCGGGTCGGCGGAGGGCCGGCCATACTTGGCGTCGTCATAGGCCCGCTCCATGTAATCGAGCGTCGGCGCGATGTGAATGGTGCCGCGGAGATTCGCTAGGGGCGGGAGGTCGCCCCCGCGCACGGCCGTGAAGTCCGGCAGCTCCGACAGCGCGACGTTGATCTTGAGCGACGCGCTAGAGTAATCGATGGAGCGTACGGCCGCCACGAAGTCCGCCGGGAGCTCCCCGGGGTCGGTGAGCTTGAGGAAGGTGACGTGGGCGTCCGCGTTCGACGCGACCCGCGGTGCCCGGAACTCCGTGCCGTCCTCGAGCGCCACGCCCATGACGCGGCCGTCGCGCGTGACAATGCGCGCCACCGGGCTGTTCACGCGGATCTCGACGTCCTGCTGCCGGGCCGCGGACGCGAGCGCCTGGGTGAGACCGCCCATCCCGCCGCGCACGTATCCCCACACGCCGCGCACGCCGTTGCACTCGCCCATCACGTGGTGGAACAGCACGTAGGCCGTGCCGGGCGTGGAGGGTGACGCCATCGCGCCGATGATCGCGTCGGTCGCGAGCGCGATCTTCAGCTCCTCGGACTCGAACCACCGATCGAGGATCGGCCGGGCCGCCCCTGTGAGGACCTCGATCGCCTGTGCGCCGTCGGCGCCGAGCCTCAGGAAGCGCCACCCCAGCCGCGCCAGCCCGAGCAGGTCCCCGGGGCGGAGCGACCAGGGATCCGGGGGCGCCGCGAGCAGCGTGGGCTCGATGAACGCCGCCACGCGCTCGAGCATCGCCTCGTACTGAGGGAGCCGCTCGGCGTCGCGCCGGGAGAACTTCGCCACCTGACGCCGCACGAGCTCCTTGTCGGGGCCGAGCAGCAGGTAGCGGCCGTCGGGGAACGGCGTGAAGGAGGACGGATTGCGCGGCAAGAGCTCGAAGCCGTGGCGGTGCAGCTCGAGATCCCGGATGATCTCCGGGCGCAGCAGGCTGTTCACATAAGCGGCCGTGGAGACCTTGAACCCCGGCCACAGCTCTTCAGTGACGCAGGCGCCGCCCACCACCTCGCGGCGCTCGAGCACGAGCACGCGCCGCCCGGCCCGGGCGAGGTAGGCCGCGGCCACGAGACCGTTGTGGCCGGCGCCGACGATGATGACGTCGTAGCTCAGGGTCGCCGTTGCAGCCGTTCCAGCAGGCCGCCGATCTCCGGGGGCACCTGCAGTCCAAACACTTCCTTCATCGGGGCCGTCACCACGAACGCCCGGGCTCCCCCCGCACCCTGGGCGCCGGCAGGCCCTGCAGCTCCCTTCTGACCGGGGGGCCCGTCCGCCGCGTCGGGGCAGCGACGGTTGCCGGCGTCCAGCGTGCCCTGGCCTCCCTTCCCGCCTCTCCCTCCCGGCCCGCCGGGTCCGCCCGGGCCGCCGGGCCCGCCTGCGCTGCGGCCATCCACGATCCCCGCCAGGAACGGATCGTCGAGCGGGACGATGATGTTGATGCGCCCGCCGCGCCCGCCCGTGCCGCCCGGCGCGCCGTTGCCGCCGTTGCCGCCAGGCGCCCCGGGCTGCGCCGGACACCCGGCGGCCCCCGCGGCGCCGTCCGTGCCGGGCACTCCCGCGACGCCTGGTCCCCCGCGCCCACCGCGCGTCTCGATGACCAGCCAGTCGGCCGGAGGGACGACGCTCGCATCGGCCAGCACATAGAACGGCGGGGCCAGCCCGACCTGCGTCCCGGCGACGAACAGCTTGTCGTAAAACGGGGAGCGCAGCACCGCGAGCCGTACAATCACATCGGGCCCGTTGCCCCCGGGCTGCCCCACTCCCCCCTGCTCGCCCCAGAAGCTGAAGCTGTGCCGCATACAGCTGTAGTCGGGAGGGACGACGACCGTGTTCGTGGCGCGCGGCTTCGCCCGCAGGGTCGCGCTGAGCCGAAAGCCCGTCGTCACGGTCTCGAGCGCATTCCCGTTGGTGACCCAGTCACCGTCCTCCTGGCTCACCGCATCCGCACTCTCCCGGTCCAGGAACACCACGTGGAGCCGCGGCGGATGCTTCTTGTCGTAGGAGCGCGCGAACGGCACCCGCGCGCCGTCGGCCAGCACGGCCTCGTAGTTGGTCGGGATGACGGCGCCGGGGCAAACCCGTCCGTAGCCCGTAATGATGCGGATGTCGCGGATCTGGGAGACGAGCCCAGGATCGGGGACGAAGTCCGCTGGGGGGGCGTGGGAGCACCCGACCAGCAGCGTCGCGAGCCAGCACATCGCCAACCGGCGTCTCACGGATTCTCCTCGGGGTGAGCGAGAGCCAAGATACCAGCCCCGTTCCCGAACGCCAACGGCTTGCCGCGCGACCGGGCCCCGGTAGTTTGCAAGCGTATTTCCTTTCCTCTTTAATAGCGCGCTCCCATGGAGACTGCGGGGTACGGGCTGATCGAAACGCTGCGGGTACGGGAGGGGCGCATCCCCTTCCTCGAGCGGCACCTTGCGCGGCTCGCCGGCTCGATCGCGGCGCTCGGTCTGCCGCGGCCCGCACAGGATCCGACGGCGTTGCTCCGCCCGTTCGCGGGAACCGAAGATGCGGTGCTGCGGCTCGAGGTGTGCGACGCGCGGGCGGCCGTGACGGTGCGCGAGCTGCCGCCTCTCTTCCCCCCCGCTGTGATCACCGCCTCCGAGCCGCATCAACCGTATCCCGACAAGACGACGCTGCGCGACTGCTTCGCGGACGCCGCCCGCGAGGCGGAGATCGCGGAGGCGGACGATGCACTGCTCGTCACGCACGACGGCGCGGTGGCCGAGGGCACGGTGTGGAGCGTGTTCTGGTGGGAGGCGGGCCGCCTGCGAACCCCGGCACTCGAGCTCGGCATCCTGACGGGGATAGGTCGGGCCCGCGTCATCGAGCTGGCAAAGCAGGTCGAGGAAGGCCGCTACCCACGGGACGCGCTCGAGGGGAGGAGTCTGTTCCTCACGAACGCGGTGCGCGGCGTCGTGCCGCTCGCCTCGCTCGACGGCGTGCCTGTGCCGACGGACTCCCGCACCGCGCAGCTCGCGAAGCGCTTTTGGCCGCAGAGCTGAGCGGTTAGATTCTCCTCGGCGTCTAGTAGGTACGGTGGCTGTAGCTCAATCGGTTAGAGCGCTGGACTGTGGCTCCAGAGGTTGCGGGTTCAATTCCCGTCAGCCACCCTGTAGGTCCGTAGCTCAATTGGTAGAGCACCGGTCTCCAAAACCGGGGGTT